>Ga0256405_10000385_pt1 | contig 147040 bp, 136 predicted proteins | sample RumenRJG_02DNA_FD_189096 | JGI IMG/M metagenome (GOLD analysis project Ga0256405, IMG submission 189096) | Bovine rumen microbial communities from Lethbridge, Alberta, Canada - RJG_02 | ecosystem: Host-associated > Mammals > Digestive system > Stomach > Rumen | place: Canada: Alberta... | reverse complement strand
ACCATTGAACTACATCTGCATCTGATTGGCGAAGAAGGCGGGATTTGAACCCGCGCGCCAGACAAGCCGACCTATGGCCTTAGCAGGGCCACCTCTTCAACCACTTGAGTACTTCTTCAGCACACGCCTTGCTTGTTGAATTAGCGCTTATTCAATATAACACACTAATTCTAATTTCGCAATAGATTTGTTAAAATAAATTTATGAAAATCGCAGATTTTGAAAAAGTGAGCAGGTCACAATTCGCCAAAGATCTGAAAAATCTTTGTGAACTCGATGACGCATATTATGATACTATAAATGTGCCCGTGAGAGCTACGAAAGGCTCTGCGGGATATGACTTCTGCTGTCCGTTTGAGGTGACATTAAGACCGGATGAGACGATAAAGATCCCGACCGGCATCCGCTGCAGGATCGATGAGGGATATGTCTTGCAGATCTATCCGCGTTCATCCTTCGGTTTCAAATACCAGATGGCTTTATTGAATACGGTAGGCATCATCGATTCGGATTATTACGAAGCAGATAACGAAGGTCATATCATCATTGCGGTGGCAAATCACGGCAATAAGGATATGGTCATCAAGCAGGGGGAACGTTTTGCCCAGGGACTGTTTGTAAGATATTATCTTGCCGATGAGGATGAGGTAAAGACAAACAGACACGGAGGCTTCGGTTCCACGAACTGATGTGCTCATAGCTCAAGTGGATAGAGCATTTGATTCCGATTCAAAAGGTTGCGGGTTCAAGTCCTGTTGAGCACGCCATTGACAAGAAAGTCCGAAAGGACTTTTTGTTTTAACTTGGTGTGCTGTGTGGTATTCATGGTATAATTTTTAATTGTATAAAAAGGAGGAAGTATGGCTGACTATAATATCAATCTGGCATTACAGAATATCTGGTCGGTATTCAGGATCGTAATAGATATAGCCATAATGTGGTTCCTGTTTTATTACGCCATCAAGGCGATCAGGAACAATTCCCGTACGGTTCAGATCTTCAAAGGCATCATTGCGGTCGTAGCAGTCAACGGTTTGGCAAAACTGCTGGGCTTATCGACTTTGACATATTTCACAGACATCTTCATCAACTGGGGCTTACTTGCATGTATCATCATCTTCCAGCCGGAGATCCGGGGACTTCTTGAGAAGATCGGCAAGACCAATGCCTTCTCCAGGATCAACTCTCTGCTGGCAAATGAAAAGGAACATCTCGCAGAACAGTTATATGAAGCTACGATCACTTTATCGCAGCAGAAGGTCGGTGCTCTGATCACGATCGAGCAGTCGCAGTCCTTGCAGGATTACATCAAGACCGGTATTTCCGTCAATGCGGAAGTCACGAAAGAACTGCTGTGTTCGATCTTCATGACCACGACGCCGTTACATGACGGTGCCGTCATCATACAGGGTGACAGGGTAGCCTGCGCAAGTGCGTACTTCCCGCCGACCAATGTCAACCTTTCTTCAAGGTATGGCGCAAGACACCGTGCGGCTTTGGGTATCGCGGAAGTTTCCGACTGTCTGACGATCGTCGTTTCCGAAGAGACTTCGGCGATCTCGATCGCAGAAAACGGCAGGATCTTCTCCGTCGATGAAAAGCAGCTCAAGGATTATTTACGCAGAGTCATCTGCAACGATACGACAACGATCGAAAAAGGTTCCAGAAGAAGGAATTCGCTTCTGATGGAAGATGATGTCGTCGTCGAGATCCAGGATGAACAAAGCGGCCGTAAAGGTTTCTCTTTATTCAGAAGGAACGAGGGGACGGACAAGACTGCCTCTTCCGAGCCGGATATGAAGGTGCCGTTCAACAACCGCAGCAAGAACAAGATCAAGCTGCAGAAGAAGGCGGAAAAGGAAAAAGAAGAAACTTTGATCATCGAAGACAATCTGGATAAGGAGGCAGGCAATGAGTCAGTTGAATAACTCCGACAAGAAGCTGGAGACCGCAAAAAAGATCGCTTCCAAGACTACCCAGCATGGTCAGTATGAGACGGTGGAGGAAAACATCTTCAAGTTCTTCCGCTGGATCTCCACTTTGATCGACAGGATCTTCTTCTCGCAAAGATATCTGGGCATATTTGCCTTATTGCTGGCGTGTCTGGCATACTTCGTGGCGACTTACGATCCTACAAACAATGTCTTATCATCTTCCAAGATCTTATCGAATGTGACGATCAACGCCCGTTACAATTCGGAGACTTTCGAGCTTTCCGGCCTGCCGCAGGCTTGCGAGATCGTCATCACCGGTGAAGCGGCAAATGTCAACAACGCATCATCACGTAAAGGCTATTGCCAGATCGATCTGGAAGGTTACACCGAAGGCACCCATACCATCAAGCTCAACGCGGTAGGTTATGGCGATTCGGTCTCTACGATCGTTTCACCGAGCGAAGTGACGATCACTTTGAAGAAAAAGACCACAAGGCAGTTCGATCTGACCTATGATTTCATCAATCAGAACCAGATGGATTCCAGATACATATTAGGTGAACCTTCCTTTGCCCAGGGCACCAAGATCAACATCCGTGCCTCGCAGGATACGCTCAATTCGATCGCGCTGGTCAAGGCTTTGATCGATGTCAGCGGACAGACTTCCGATTTCGAGATCGAAGCGCCGTTGGTCGCCTATGACCGCAACGGCCAGGCCGTCAATGCCGAGATCGTCCCAAGTTCGATCACGGCTTCCGTCAAGCTGTCTTCGCCAAGCATCGAAGTTCCGATCCGCCTGAATCCGATCGGCCAGGTCCCGACAGGACTTGCGATCGATACGGCGCAGATCATCGACCATCAGACGACGAGGATATTCGCACCTGAAAACGTCCTCAACAACATTTCGGAAGTCTACGTCAACTTCGATATGTCGACCGTCACGGAAAACGTCGATCGTGAGATCATGCTGCCGGTAAGTTTGCCAAGCGGCGTTTCGGCAAGTGATGTCACGGTGGTCAATGTGCGTGTCACGCTTTCCACGATCGATACGCTCACGCTGGAAGACGTTCAGCTCAGTGCCAGGAACAACTACAACAACCTGGCGATCTCCGAGATCGATTTCCGCAGTGTCAACGTCGAACTTTCCGGTTCTGCCAACAACATCAACGCGGTATCGCTGGATGACATCGAAGTCTACTTCGAGATGCCGGAAGAGCCGGGGACCTATACGCTTCCGCTGAGCGTCGAGCTCAAGGATCATCCGTTTGTTTCCTATTATCTGGATCATTCTTCCGTCAATGTGACGATCGTCGAAGCGAATCAATAGTATTTACAAGGGGCTATATGAACGGCCCCTTTTGTTTTATAATGGAATTGTTATGAAAAAGATCATCAACATCGTCGAAGACGAAAAAGATTTGAATGAACTGGTAAGATCGTATCTGGAAAAGGAAGGCTATGTAGTCAACTCTTTCCTGACTTTTGATGAGGCATACTCGCATATCGATGAGTATTGCGACCTGTGGATCCTGGATATCATGCTGGACGACAAGTCGGGCTTCGATCTGATCGAGATCATCAAAAACAAGAACGCCAATATCCCGGTCGTCTTCATGTCGGCAAGAGACAAAGAATTCGACCGCATCATCGGTCTTGAGAAGGGCTCCGATGACTACATCACCAAACCGTTCTCACCCAAAGAGCTCGTCTTACGGGTCAACAACATCATCCGCCGCGTCTATAAGGAAGATGATAAGATCGAAGTCAACGGCTATCAGATCGATGAGAACCAGCGTTCCGTCACCAAAGGCTCCGAACAGATCGAACTGACGACCAAGGAATTCGATCTGCTGATGCTGTTTGTCAAAAACAGGGGAACGGCATTCTTAAGGGAACAGATCTTGGAAAAGGTCTGGGATGAGAATTACTACGGTTCAGACCGCGTCGTCGATGATACATTACGCAGGCTGAGAAAGAAGATGCCTGACATGAACATTCAGACGATCTACGGTTTCGGATACAGGCTAGGATGAAGCGTTTACGGATCTGGTTAAAAAACTTTACTCTTATCCAGCAATTCCTCACGATCGTGTTTATCACCGGTGTGGTTTTGCTGCTTTTTGTATTCACGTTCCTCAACAGGAACATCGATACTTTCGTCAACTCGCAGATGTATGTCTTCATCCACCGTTCGCAGAACGAGTATCTGGAGACCCGTTCCTTTTCTTCGGAATCCAATGTCTTGCATTTCGTATATAACGCAAAATCAAAACGTTACCTCAATTCGGTTTCCGATCAGTATGTGTCGATCCTGAAACGCATCGATCCCGAACCGGAAGGGGGCAAGATCGATTCGAGCTTCGAATCGGGCAATGATACCATCGTCTATTCGATCATCACTTTCGGCGAAAACGACGAGAACCGTCTGATCTCCATCGTCAAGAACGACTTCCGTGAGGAATTCCTTTCGGCACTTTCCAATTCGGTCATCAATATCACGTTCTATGTCTTCTTCGGACTGATCGGACTCATCGTCATCTGGGTCTTTTCTCTGATCAGACCGCTGGATCAGATCATCTACTATATCGACAGCATCAAATCGGGAGAAAAGGCTACGCTCAATGTCGAACGTTTCGATGAGATCGGTGAGGTGGCGGAAGCTCTGGTCTCGATGAATGAAGAACTTTCCCAGCAGCAGCACATTCGCGATGAGATGATACAGAACATCTCCCACGACCTCAAGACGCCGATCGCGACCATCAAATCCTATTCCGAATCGATCAAGGACGGCATCTATCCGTACGATACATTAGAAAAAAGCGTCGATGTCATCATCGAGAATGCCGACCGTCTGGAAAAGAAGGTCTATTCCCTGATCACCTACAACAAGATGGGCTATCTCGTGGATAACAATGAAGGCATTCTGAACCTGGAGATGGCACCGCTCATCCAGAAGTCGATCTTAGCGGCTTCGGTCATCCGAAGCGACGTCAAGATCGTGACCGAGCTCGATGAGAAGGTGTACTTCCATGGCGATGAGGAACCTTGGCGCGTCGTCATCGAGAACCTTCTCGACAACGCTTTGCGCTATGCTTCCTCAAAGATCACCATCACTTTGTCCAACAATCTGCTGGAAGTCTACAATGACGGCGAAAACATCGATGAGGATCGCCTCGACAAGCTTTTCAAGCCTTATGAAAAGGGCAACAAAGGAAAGTTCGGTCTTGGCCTTTCCATCGTCAAAAAGGTCGTTGAGACCTACGGTTACAACATCACCGGCGAAAACCTCAATGAAGGTGTGGTCTTCCGTATCTATACCAACCGCAAGATGAAGAAGGCACCAAAGAAAAAGACCAACAAAAAGAGTATAATTGAGTCATGAGTTTTATACAGATCGATCAGATCGATCTCCACTATGAAGAATATGGGGATGCCGGAAGAAGCGTCCTGCTGCTTCACGGGTGGGGACAGAATACGGAAATGATGGCTTTTATCGGAGAATTCCTGAAAAGCCATTTTCATGTTTATAACCTCGATCTGCCTGGCTTTGGTCAATCAGGAGAACCCGATCGTGCCTGGGGCAGTGAGGAGTATTGCGATTTCGTAAAACATTTTTCTGATACGATGGGCATCGAAGATCCGATCATCATCGGCCATTCCTTCGGCTGCCGTATCGCCATCCAGTATGCTTACCGCTATAAGGTCCATAAGATGGTCCTGACCGGGGCGGCAGGCGTCAGAGACAAGCGCGGTGTCGATTACTATCTCAAAGTCTACAGCTACAAATTAGGCAAGAAGATCTTATCTTTGAAGCCGTTTGAAAAATATAAGGAACAGCTTACAAAGAACGCGGGAAGCGAAGACTACCGCAATTCCAGCGGTGTGATGCGCCAGACTTTCGTGAAGATCGTCAACGAAGATCTCACGCCTCTTTTGAAAGATGTGAAGGCGGAGACTTTACTGGTGTTTGGCGAAAACGATGATGCCACACCTGTGGAAAAGGGTAAGCTCATGGAAAAGCTGATGCCCGATGCCGCTTTGGTCATCTTTGAAAACGATGACCACTATGCCTACTTCCATCAGGCAAACCGTTTCTGTCTTGTCCTGGATGCCTTTTTAAGGAGTGATTATCAATGAGTGAATTTCTTATAGATCTGTTATATCTGTGCATATTCTTGGGTCTGAGCTTCGTCTATGTCAAACAGGCTTTGCAGATGTTCCAGCAGAACCATTACGAGCTTTACCGCTATTCCAAGTGGCTCTTTCATAAAAACAATGTCCGTTTTTCCAAGACGCTTGTTTTCATCATCGTGATCTTAACGATCGGCACGCTTCTGAAATTTGAAAAGACGATCATCGTCTTATTGCTGACACTGGCTTTTGCGGTCTATGAGATCTATCAAGAAAGCAAGAAGATCTATGTAAAAGACCTGGTCGTAACGGCGAGAGTGAAGCGTCAGATCATCGTGATGGTGATCTTATTATCACTGTTCATCCTTCTGGGAAGGATACTTCCTGTCGATATCCTGGCAGTCCTTGTCATCGTATTGTCCTATCTTCTGATCTATCCGATGGCTCTGATCACGCTTCCGATCGAAGAAGGCATCAAAAACCGCTATGAAAGCGAAGCCAGAAGCATCCTTGCCTCCGACTACAGGCTCATCAAGATCGGCATCACCGGCTCCTATGGCAAGACCTCGACCAAGAACATCATCAACGACATCATCGCCGAAAACAAGATGACGCTGATCACGCCGGCTTCCTACAATACCCCGATGGGCATCACCAGGACCGTGCGTGAGATGCTGAAACCGATCCATGAAGTCTTCGTCTGTGAGATGGGGGCGGACAAGGTCGGCGATATCTCCTATCTGATGGACTTCGTCAGACCCAGATACGGTGTCGTGACTTCCATCGGCCCGCAGCATCTCAATACCTTCCATTCCATAGAGAACATCATCAAAGAAAAGATGCAGGAGATCGAGATGCTTCCGCTGGATGGTGTGGGTTTCATCAATCTGGATAACGAATATATCGCTTCCTATCCGATCAAAAACCGCTGCCGGATCGTCTCCGTCGGCATCGAGAACGAGAACGCCGATCTGTTTGCCAGAAACATCTCGTATTCCAAGGAAGGTTCTTCCTTTGATGTCACGATCGATGGGGAAGAATATCATTTCAAGACGTCATTGCTTGGAAAGCACAATATCACCAATATCCTGCTTGGCATCGCCATCGCAAAGGAACTTGGCATCGATATGAAACAGATCGTAAGAAACGTTTCCGGTATCAGACAGGTGGAACATCGTCTCGAGGTCAAGAAGATCAACGGTCTCACCTTCATCGACGACGCCTTCAATTCCAATCCGGTCGGTTCGAAGATGGCCCTCGATGTCTTGTCTTTGATGCCATATAGAAGGGTGATCGTCACCCCTGGCATGATCGATTTGGGTGAGAAGGAAGATGAGATCAACTATTCCTTCGGTCAGTATATGCTGAACAAGGCAGACATCGTCATCCTTGTCGGCGAGAAGCAGACCAGAAAGATCCTGGAAGGCCTGAAAGACAGCGGCTACCCGGAAGAAAACATCCTGGTCGTAAAGACGGTAAGAGAAGCGTTTGCCTATATCTATGCCAATATGAACAGCAACGATACGATCCTGTTAGAAAACGATCTGCCGGATGCGTTCAACGTTTAGAAGTGATAGAATGAGTGATGTTATGAAAATTTGTGTAGGAGTATTTTTCGGCGGCAAGTCCACCGAACACGAGATCAGCTGTATCTCGGCAAACCAGGCACTGCATGCCTTGGATTCAGACAAGTACGATGTCCTTCCGATCTATATCTCCAAGGACAATGAATTTTTTATCGGCGATGAGCTCTTCGATCTGGCCAACTATTCCTCTTTTATAAAGGATCCTGCTTCCGTTCTTGAGAAAGTCATGATCTACAAAGACGGAAACGAAGTCAAAGTAAGACCGATCAAGGGCATGTTCAAAAAGGAACGCAAGATCGACGTGGCTTTCCCGGTCGTTCATGGCACCAACGTGGAAGACGGTTCTTTGGCCGGTTTCTTACAGATGCTGGATCTGCCGTACACCTCATGTGATGTACTGGGCGGTGCGGTAGGCCAGGATAAGGCCGTCATGAAGGATATCTTCAAGGCCGAAGGCATCCCGATGGTCGATTACTTCGTCGTCTACAATGCCGATTTTGAAGAGAATTATGAAGAATACTTCGCCAAGGCGAAGAAGATCGGCTTCCCGTTGATCGCCAAGCCGGCAAACCTGGGTTCTTCGATCGGTATCGAAGTGATCCGAAGCGAAGAAGAATTCAAAGAAAAAGTCAGCGAATGTTTAAGATATGATTTCAAGGTCATCCTTGAAGACATGATCACCGATCTCAAGGAAGTCAACATCTCTCTGATCGGCAACAACGACGGGGCGAAGACTTCTCCGATCGAAGAAGTCACCAACGGCTTCCTGGATTTCGACAAGAAATATCAGCCGGGAGGATCCAAAGGTTCCAAAGGCGCAAAAGCACCGGCCAAGGCAGCACCTGCCAAAGGCGCTTCCAAAGGTATGGCTTCCACGGTCCGCAAGGTCCCGGCAGAATTGAAGGAAGGGCAGAAGGAGGAGATCGAAGCGATCGCTTTGAAGGCCTTCCGTGCCTTGAATTCCTTTGGCTGCGTCCGTATCGACTTCATGATCGACAAGGCGACCGACAAAGTCTACTGCAACGAGATCAACACGATCCCGGGTTCTCTGGCTTTCTATCTCTGGAACCATGACGGCATGAGCTTCACGGAAGAATGTGATGCGCTCATTGAAAATGCCCTCAACCGTTATGCGAGAAGAGCGAGAAAGACCTACTCGTTCGATACCAATATTCTGGACAACTACAGGAAAAAATGAAAAAGACCGCAAGAAAAGTGATCGTCATCTTTCTGATACTGCTGATGCTGGTGATATCGGTGCTTTCACTGGCCGTATAGAAGATGCCTGATCGATAAAAAAGGAAATGACTGCTTAGAACCGTTGAACCATGAAAAACATGAACAAGAAAACACTGACCGGATTGATCATCACGATCCTTGCCTTATGTGCAACGGTTTATGTACTGTTTTATGCCGGAGTGATCACACTTCCGCAGAAACAGGAAAGCCTTCCAAGTGAGGAAGCCGTCGTTGAAACGGAAGATAAGAAAGATGAACTTCTGGAAAGCTATCGTGCGCTGTATAAGGAAAACAAGGCCATCAATGAGGACTATGTCGGGGAGATCATCTTCGATTCGGGACTCATCAATGTGTCTTTCGTACAGGCAAGATCCTGCTTCAAAGAAAACGGCGAGATGTATACCTTCTATACCGAAGACGGCAAACAGGTGACGGATGCTTCCCAGTATACCGGCAATGACGTCTACATCTGGACGTATTGGAAGACAGGGGAGTACGACTACAACGACAACGGCGGTTCCACCTTCATGGATTACCGCAACAATCTCGCTGACCAGAACCTGATCGTCTATGGCCATCATTTCTCCGTATGGAACGATGAGACCAGGACCAAGGCTTTCACGCCGCTCGAGCAGCTGCTGGAACAGGAGAATTACCAGAAGAACCGTTATGTGACGCTGGTACTGGAAAACGAGATCCGCAAGTATGAGATCGCCTGTGTCTATGAGTTCGATGCGACAAAGGAAGAAGATTACATCGATCTGCAATACTGGCGCACCAATTACAACTACGACGATTATGACGGCAATGCCTACGATGAGAATTACTACAAGAACTACATTGCGGCAGCCCACGAGTCCGAACATTATCCGACCGGCGTGGAATGGACGACCAACGATCAGACCCTGACGCTTCAGACCTGCATCGGCGGTCATGCCGGCGAACTGTTTGAGATCGTCGTCCTGCGTCAGATCTCATCTGAGACCTATTAGCCTGGAAACAGGCTTTTCTTTATGGCTTTCTTTTTTGTATCATTAATGTAATGAAAATCTTTCATCGCTTTTTCTTATGGGCTTTCGTGCTCTGTCTGCTGACAGAGCCTTTGACATTATATGCCCAGGATACTTCCTACACACTGTCAGACAGTAGTGACGGCTACTATGAAGGATTTTCGACATACGAAGAGGCGTATGAGGGCTTCGAGCTTCATAAGGACGAACATGAAAATCTGCTTCTCAAGGAAGATGATAAGGTGCTGGCCATGGAGTATGGCATCGTGGAGTTCAGAAGCGATGAAAGCTGTTCCCTGATCCTGGAATATGATTCGCTTACCAAGGATGAGACGGATTATCTCAACGGCTGTTATGGCATCGATGCCTTGTATCTTGGAACCGACAGGGACCTTGAAGTGAGTTTTCAGATGGCCGGTGATATCGGAAGGATCGGTATCGATGATGTGACGCTCATCCCTTTGAACGATCTGAACAGGCGCATCACCTCCTATGCGGTGAAAGACGGAAAGCTTCTTCACAACATCCGTACGCAGAATGAGCTAGATTTCTACAGCTATTCGCTCATCCTGGACGAAGCACCGGAAGGATTGAGGGAAGGACAGACCTTATATTCCTTCGATGGGCATTATTTCTATGATGATCTCATGTTTCTTACGGATGATCTGAAAAATGAGACGCATGAACATGCCTTGAATGAAGAAGCCTATTACAATTACTTCCAGTATCTGCCATACCGTTCCTACAGTTCCTATGATCCGGAAGATCTTGCGACATATTTTAACGACATCTTAGGTATCAAAGGACGCCTCGATCACTATGCGGACCATGACGGTGACAAAGCGGCGGATACGATAGACCTGTCGCAGCTGTATGACAATACCGATGAATTTTTCGTGACGGAATCACTGTTTGGCGCCAATGCATTGATGCAGGCGGCAAGTGCGATCCATGAATCTTCCTATGGCCGCTCTTTGGATTCCTACGAACGGAACGATCTTTATGATCTGGCGGTCTATGAAAGCGAAGAAGAAAACGAGATGAAACGCTACTCTTCGATCGCTGATTCCATCTATTCCCATGCCCGCTACTACATCTCTTCAAGATTTGCCGATCACAGGCGCAGCGATTACAAAGGCACCTTCTTCGGCGATAAGGCAGGCGGCATCAATGTCGATTATTCGATCGATCCCTATTATGGGGAAAAGTGCGCCAGCATCTGTTATAAGATCGACGAAAGCCTGGGCGGCAAAGACAGGGACAGATACGCGACGGCACTGATCAAAGACCAGGATCTTCTCATCTTCTATCGGGACGAGGAGCTGACAAGACGCTATTTCACGCTTTCGGATGTGAGTGAACTGCATCTGATCGTCTTATCGCAAACCGAGACGTCGTATAAAGTACGGATCGATCAGTCCTATTCGGACGGCTATTTCTATGATCCTTCTTTCTGCGTTGCCTATCTGCCGAAGGAAAGAGTCTTCGCAGTATTCAATGAAGATAAGATCAAGGAAGAAGACTTCAATGCGATCACCTTGGATCTTGATGAAGGGACATACCATGGTCTTTCAAACATCACTGTCTTTGAAAACGCAAAGGATGCGGTGAGACCGCATAAGGAAGGCTATGAATTCCTTGGTTTTGATGAAAACGGGAAAGCGGCATATCGAAAGATCGGAAAGATCGAACTGATCGATACTTCAAGAAACAGGATGTTGCAGGAAGATCATATCGACCTGCGTGATCTTTCTTTGAAAGTCTTTTATGAAGACGGAAAGAGTCGGAACATCGATCTCAATACCGATATGGTAAAGATCAACGAGGAAGAAGGTCTTCTCGAGATCGGATATGAAGGTCTGACTCTGGAAAAGAAGATCATCTATTCCGATAAGCTGCAGAAACAGTATGAGACTCTGAAAGATGCCGTTAACGAAAAGGATGCCTCAAAGATCAAGAAGAACCTGGCTGGCTTATATTATCCGCTTTCTTTCTCTGAGATCCGTGAATATGATTCCGTATTAAGAGAGAAAAACAAGCGCAATTACGTCCTTCTGGATAAGGATCCTGACCACGATCTTTCCATATCAGGCCTTGATCTGTCACTGGATGATAAGATCTCGTTATCTTTGATGGCGGATACCTATTATGCGATCGTCGAGCCGATCAAGGAAGAAGATAAAGATACGATCTATGATGTGGCAAAGGGCTATGGTTTTGCGTTGGAAGATGGTTTTGATATCAGCTTCCGCTTCAATTACCAGTCCATCGGATTACGTGGACCGGCAATCGTGCAGCTGGCGGTCAAAAACATGAAGAAGGATGCGATCTATTCGGTATATCATCTGGACAGCGAAGGAAACATCCTCAAATGCCGTACGACGAGAACCAAGAACCATGTACAGTTCCTCATCGAAGAAGAAGGTCCGTATGTCCTGCTTCGCCTTGATGGGGCAAATGATTATGATATGCAAGACAGCCCGGAAGTCCTGTCTCATGAGAACATGGGCTTTGACAAGCACCGGACGAATTTTGAGCTGATGGGGACCCTGGTCATCGTTCTGACGGGGCTCATCGGCATCACTTTGTATTACATCATCTACAACGAAAGGAAGAGAATGTGGAAAGACTTCAGAAGATCATTGCAGCAAGCGGGTACTGTTCAAGACGAAGCGCCGAAAAACTGATCGAAGAGGGTAGGGTCTCACTCAATGGCAGACAGGTCACATCTTTAGGGACCAAGGCCGATAAGGGAGACCGCATCGAGATCGACGGTGTCCCGTTGAACAAGGAAGAAGAAAAGGTCGTCTTTCTTTTGAACAAGCCGAAAAACGTCATCTCTTCCGCAAGCGACGACAGGGGAAGAAGAACGGTCAAAGATCTGGTCGATGAACCTTATCGTTTATATCCTTTGGGCAGGCTCGACTACGATTCTTCCGGTCTCATCCTTTTAAGCAATGACGGTGATCTCATGCAGAAGCTGATCCATCCTTCCTTCGAAGTGGAGAAGACCTACGAGACAGTCATCGATGGTCTGATAAAAAAAGAAGAGATCGCAAGACTTGAAAAAGGGGTGAAGATCGAAAACTACGTTTCCGCTCCGGCAAAGATAAAGCTTCTCTCCCAGAATGAAAACAAGAAGACCTCTTTCTTGGAAGTCACGATCCATGAGGGAAGGAATCGTGAGATCCGCAAGATGTTTGAGACGCAGGGCTACAAGGTCATCAAGCTGCATCGCATCAAAGAAGCGTTTCTGGAACTTGGGGACTTGAAAAGCGGTGAATACCGCCGCTTGAAACCGTTCGAAGTGAAGAAGCTGAAGGCTTTCCTAGATGGAAAGGATCTTTAGTTCCTTGTCTTCATATGGATCGATGTAGATCGTCTTATAGTTTTTAAAGGTGACAAAGCCGGGCTTTGCGCCTTTTACTTTTTTGAGCTCTTTCACGAGACAATAATCGACCGGGACCGATGAGGAATAGCGTCCTTTGGAATAATAGGCTGCCAGGTTGGCACAGATGCGGATGAGCTTTTCATCCGGTCTGTCGGTGTCGACGACGACATGGGAGCCGTGGAACTGCTTGGCATGGAACCAGGTGTAATTGGATTTTGCGTATTCAAAGGAAAGAAAGGCATTCTGGATGTTGTTTTTGCCAAACGTGATCGTATGGCCGTCGACTTTGACCTGATAGAGGTTGACTTTCTTTTTCTTCTTGTTTTTGGTGTTCGTCTTTTTCAGATAGCCGAAGCGGGACAGTTCCTCTTTGATGTCCAAGGCATCGGAGTAATTGGCAAACGAGAGCTGTTCGTTCAATGACTCGAAATAGGTGAGCTCATTCTGCGCGATGCCGATCTGTTCCTCGATATAGACCTTTCCTTTACGCTTTTTCTGGTATTGCGAATAATAGCGGTTTGCGTTGGCCTTGACGGAGAGTTTCGGGTCAAGGGCTATCGTCTGCACATTCCCTTCAAAATCAGCGATCTCGAGCTTTTTAAGGCCTTTGGCGTCAAGATCCTCGTAGGTATAAAGAAGATCGCCGGCATCCTTGTCGGATTGTAAGTTCAGGGCATCATCAAGCGAGGTCTGAAGCTTTTTGATCTTGGTATCAAAGTGCTTGATCTGCCGCTTGACGATCTTGAACAGGTCATCGGCGACGCCTTTGATCCTTTCTTTCTCGTCGTCTTCATAGTAGACTTCATCGAAGCCTTTCTGTATGTCGTAGCTCGCAAAGTCAAGACCGGTATTGGTCAAAGGGATGATGTGAAAAAGGGCATCGTTTTCTTTCTTATGGACATAAAGGCGATCGGAGTCTTTGATCATCTCTATGATCTCAGTAAAGCTTTGTCCCTTGTTCATGCGGAAACGCACTTCTTCTTCGAGCTGTCTGGAGAAGCCCTGCAGCTGTTTGACTAAGGAACTTTCAAAGTCGATATCAATTGCACAGAACGGGTCTTTCTTGTCCTGTTTTTCCGGAAGTTCGAATACGGCACCCGGCAGGATGGTCCGTCTTGTGTTTTCATAAGGCGGGATCTTTTTCAAGGCATCGATGATCTTTCCTTCTTCATTGACCAGGATCAGGTTGGCATACTTTCCCATGAGTTCGACGGAAAGGATGTATTCCTTCTCGTCATAAAGCTCATCTCTTGCCCGGATATGCATGAGCAGGTAGCGGTCGAAGTCGAACTGTTCGATCTTATGGATGATGCCGTTAAGGATGTATTTGCGAAGGACCATGATGAAAGTCGACGGATCGTTGTAGGTATTGTAGTTTCGGTCCGAAAGACGGATGTGATTGTAGTTGGAATGAAAAGACATCACCAGGTTCTCCCGGATGCGGTTGGCGTGTACGTTGAAGACGATCTGGGTCTTGGATGTTTCGGCGATCCGGTTGATGCGGATCGGCAGATATTTATCGAGATCTTCTTTGACTTTGTATAGGGTGATGCCGTCTAATGCCATAAACTCATTATAATGGAAGAAAAAAGGATAAGAAACAAAAATTTTCCTTGCGTGACGAGAGTCTGTCAGGTTATAATAATTCAGCGAATAGATCAGCTATTCCTTGCCTGTTTACAGGCCGTTTAGTCCAGAAGGAGGTAAAATATGAAACAATACGAGACTATGTATATCATCAAGTCCAGTCTTGACGACGCTGCAAGAGCTGCTTTAGTCGAAGAGATGCACGGCATCATCACGGCTCACGGCGGCAGCATCGACAATGTCGATGACTGGGGCATGAGAGATTTCGCTTATGAGATCGATCATATGTCTAAAGGTTACTATGTAGTTGTCACTTACACAGTAAACGTTGATGGTTTAAATGAGTTCAAGCGTTTGATGGGCATCAATGGCGACATCGTCAGAATGATGACAATCTCAAGCGACGAGAAAAAAGGAAGCAAATAATGATCAACATCAACAGCGTTACGCTTGTGGGACGCATCACTAAGGATATCGAATTACGTAAGACGTCTTCCAATGCCTCGGTATGCAACTTCACCGTAGCGGTAGACAGACGTTTCCAATCGCAGCAGAATGGAGGTCAGAGCGCTGACTTCATCAACTGCATCGCCTGGAGACAGTCTGCGGACTTCTTGTCTTCCTACGCTTCAAAGGGGACCATCGTTTCCGTTGAAGGCAGGATCCAGACCAGGTCGTATGACGGTCAGAACGGAAAAGTCTATGTGACGGAAGTCGTTGCCGACAACGTCCAGATCATTTCCAACCGTCAGGGTGCTTCCATGTCGCAGGGATCGAATTCCTACGCACCGAGCAATCAGACCTTTACACCGAGTGTCGAATCGAGCTTCGGCAATATGGATGATGATTTCTCCAATACGCCGTCTCTTGACATCTCGAGCGATGATTTACCGTTTTATTGATAAGTGAGAAAGGAAAAATATGGCTTTTAGAAAACAGAGAGTCGGATATAAGAAAGTTTGTTACTTCACCAAGAACAAGATCGAATATATCGATTATAAAGATGTAGAGTTATTAAAGAAGTTCATCTCTCCGAATGGAAAGATCACTCCGAGACGTGTTACAGGCACCAGCGCCAAGTATCAGAGGATGCTGTCGACTGCCATCAAGAGAGCACGTCAGATGGCTTTATTACCTTATATCGCCGATTAATCAAATATGACCTCCGGATGACCGGAGGTTTATTTTTAATTTTTGTTCTATAATAATAGTATTATGAACCAGACGAAAAAACTCACCCAGGGCGCCATGATGTTAGCCATCACGGGTGCTCTGATACTGATCGATCGCATGACGGCCTACTGGTTTACGGAACTGGTCGTTCTGATCATGCCGATCGTCATCATCATGTATACATCCATGCATACCTTCAAGGACGGCGCGATGCTTTGCGTCGGCCTTGCGATCATCGCTTTTCTTTTGGGAAACTTCCAGCTGACCTATCTGATCTATGTGCCGGTCGGCATCGTCACGGCTCTGGTCTATGCCTGGGGCATCAAGAAAAACATGGACAAGACGAGACTGTTACTTTCAGCGATCGTCACCTATACGATCGGCGAACTGGTGGCAGCCTTCATCGTCTATCCGTTATTCGGTTTCCCGATCGCCAGGATGCTGGAAGAATATAAGACTTCCTTCGACCAGATGGGCAGTTTTACGGGAATGTCCTATTCCTCGTTCTTTACGGCCTTAGGCCTGGATTTCTCCAAGATCATCGTCATCATGTATGTCATGTCGACGATCATCATGGGAGCGATGGAAGGGGTACTGATCCATCTTTTAAGCGTGTTTTTACTCAAACGTTTCAAGATCAAGGACCTCGGTGCGACTTCGATCTTCGATATGAAGCCCAATCCCGTGCTTGCCTATGTCTCACTTTTCATGGCGAGCCTGATGTTTCTGGCGAGGTTCATCAATAACGAGACATTCTACTATATTGCCATCGTCTTATCGGTCTGCGGCATGCTGGTGCTGTTTTACTACGGCTATATCTTCGTCGTGCTGTTTGGAATGATCGTATTGAGACGTAACATCGGCGCATTCTTCATACTTCTATGTTTCTTCGTCCCGGGTCTTCTGTTTTCACTCATGATCCTGGGATTCTTATATGGCAGCGGTCCTTTGAGGGCATATCTGGAGACTAAGGCACAGGCATTGCAGAAATGAAACGCAGGACATTCATCACCGCATTAAGTGTCGTCGCATCCGTCAGTATCATACTGGCGCTTTTGGTGCTTCGCTTCTTCTTCTCACAGAACATCTTCTTACCGATGGTGATCACCATCGTCTTTACGTTATTGCTGGTCATGGTCTTCTATTCTCTGGACATGATCAAAAACGAGACCAACAAACAGATCGAAAGCCAGCTGGAGCTTTCCTACAAGGAAGTGCTCAGCCATGGCGATATCGGCATCATCGTCTATGACGAGAACTATGAGATCAACTTCATGTCCGATTTCTTCTTGAAGAGGAACATGAATCACCTGGGTGAAAAGGTGCTCAACTGGCTGCCGGAACTTCAGGACATGTTAAAGAATGAAGCCAACAACCAGATCATCATTATCAATGATGAAAAGTTCTCGGTCCGCAAGATCAACAACGCTTATGTTCTGACTTTCAAGAACATCACCAAGGAATACGACCTGGCGAAGAAGATGGACGAAGATGCACCGGTCTTAGGCTTGTTGAGTTACGACAACTACGATGAAGTCGACATGTCGGAAGATGAACTGGCTTATGTCAACACATCGATCAAGGTGCCGGTCATCGATTATTTCAAGAGCTTCGGTGTCTTATACAAAACACTGAAAAATTCCAAGATGCTTCTGTTCACCAACGAACATACTTTTGAAAAGATCCGGGCTGACCGTTATTCGATCTTGGGCAAAGTCAGAAACCTTGCCAAAGAGGGAGATGTCGATGTCACGCTGTCGATGGCGTTTGCCCTTGGCAGTGAAGACTATAACGAGCTCGATCAGATTGCCGAGGAACTGCTCGAACTTGCGCAGACCAGAGGCGGTGACCAGGTTGCGGTGAGAAGGGCAGGCAACGATGCGACCTTCTATGGCGGCACGACGGAAGCCAGAGAGAAACAATCCAAGACGAAGGTGCGTGTCACGGCCAACTCGATCAAGGATCTGATCGAAAAATCAGCCAACGTCATCATACTCGGTCACAAGGAGATGGACGCGGATTGCGTCGGGTCGGCTCTTGTCATGTCGAATATCGTGATGTCCTTACATAAGAACTGTTACATCGTGACGAAGTCCGGCGGCATGGAGACGATGATCGCTGAGGCGGTGAACCGTTATTCTTCGATCATCGAAAACAAACACCACTTCATTTCCGAATCGGAAGGCATGGATCTTTTAAATGACAACAGTTTAGTCATTATGGTCGACCACCACTCGGCCGCCCAGTCCAACGGTTCCAATATATTGAAAAGCGCAAAGCGCATCATCATACTCGATCATCACAGAAGGAAAGCCGATCTTGATGTCATCGCCATGATGATGTATATCGAAGCGGCAGCTTCTTCAGCGACGGAGCTGACCTATGAACTGGTGCCGTATTTCTCAAAGAACATCGAGATCACTTCGGAAGAGGCCAATCTGATGTATCTTGGCATCATGATCGATACCGACCACTTCCGTGTCAGGACCGGCTCGAGGACCTTCGATGTCGTCAAGCAGTTGAGAAGGCTTGGCGCAGATCCGACGGTCTGCGATTCACTGGCACAGGAGCCTTATGAAAACGTCATCGAACGAAGCCGTATCATCAATGCCGGCAGGCTCTATCGCAAGGGCGTGGTCCTGTCCTGCATCTATGAAGGAAACTTCTCGCGTTCCATCGCTTCGCAGGCTTGTGATATGATGGTCTCTGCCAAGGATATCGAAGCGGCCTTCGTCATCTGTCAGTCCGATAAGAACGAGACGATCATCACGGCCCGCTCGCGCGGCAATGTCAACGTACAGATCATCCTGGAGAAGATGCATGGCGGCGGTCACATGCGGGCTGCCGGATTGCAGGTCGCCGATTCCAGCGTGGCAAAGCTTGAGAATGAACTGCTGAGTGTTCTGGATGAATATTTTAAAGGAGAACAAAACAATGAAAGTAATACTGCTGTCTGATGTCCCGAAAGTCGGGAAAAAAGGTGAGATAAAAGAAGTTGCGGACGGTTATGCCAGGAATTTCCTGATCGCCAGAGGTCTGGCGGTCCAGGAATCGAATGCGTCCAAGAAGATCCTGGAAAAGCAGAACGAAGAAGCCGCAAAACTCGATGAACAGAAAAGAAAAGAAGCCAAGGCACTTGGCGAAGAACTGGCGAAAAAGACCCTGATCTTCAAAGTCAAGGCAAAGGATGGCAAGGTCTCGGGTTCCATTTCGACCAAGCAGATCGAAGAAGAACTTAAGAAGCAGGGCATCGTCATCGATAAGCGCAAGATCAAGGACAATGAACCTTTGAATGCGTTAGGCACCTATGACATCCGTGTCGAACTGTATAAGGATGTCATCGGCAAGATCAAAGTCAGATTAGTCGAGGAGTAAACATGTCGAACCGTTCGATGCCATATTCCATAGAGGCGGAAGAGTCATTATTAGGCAATATCATGTTGTATCCTGATGCGATGCGTCAGTGTGTCGATGCCGGTGTCACGGCAGAGGATTTTTATCTGGAGAAGCACCGCTCGATCTACAACATCATGTCTTCGATGTTCGAAAACAAGGAGAAGGTGGATACCGTCTCCCTTTCGACGAAGCTCAAGGACTTCGGCGTCTATGACAAGATCGGCGGTCTTGACTACATCATGCAGCTGGCCAACGCGACCATTTCGGCCAACAATACCGGCGAATACATTTCGATCATCCGCAACAAATCGCTGGCCCGTCAGGTCATCAAAGTCGGAGAAGAGATCTCCAATGATGCTTTTGACTCCAGCGTGAGCGTCGATGAGATGCTGGAAAACGTTGAGCGGAAGGTCACGGAAGTCACCCGTTCCAAGACGTCTTCGGACTTTTTAAGCGGCGAAGTCGTCTTTGATTCGACGATCAAGCATATCCAGGCCATACAGGAAGCGGGAAGCGACATCACCGGTGTCAGGACCCTGTATTCCGATCTTGATTCCAAGACGGCCGGTTTCCAGAAGGGGGATCTGATCATCGTGGCAGCCCGTCCTTCCATGGGAAAGACGGCGCTGGCTTTGAACCTGGCGATGAATTCGGCATCCGTCACACCTGGTGCGGTCGCCATATTCTCTCTGGAAATGCCTGCCGAGCAGGTCGCCACGAGAATTCTGGCAGCCAAATCCAAAGTTGAGATACAGAAGCTCAGGACCGGCACTTTGAACGATGAGGAATGGTCAAGGATCAACATCGCTGCCCAAGAACTCAAAAAACAGAATTTCTATATCGACGATACGCCGGGCATCAAAGTCTCGGAAATGTATGCCAAGGCCAGAAAGCTGGCTCAGGACAAGGGCTTATACATGATCGTCGTCGACTACATACAGCTCATTCAGGCGACGGGCAAATCCGATTCCCGTCAGCAGGAAGTTTCGGAGATCTCAAGAAGGCTCAAGGCGATGGCCAGGGAACTGGGCGTTCCTTTGATCGCCTTATCACAGCTGTCCCGTTCCGTTGAAGCAAGACAGGACAAGCGCCCGATGCTGTCGGATTTGAGAGAATCCGGTGCCTTGGAGCAGGATGCCGACCTGGTACTGTTCTTATACCGTGATGCATACTACAACCGCGAAGAGAATGCGGAAAACACCAGAGAAGATGTCGAACTGCTGATCGCCAAGCACAGAAACGGTGCGACCGGCAAGGTGACGCTGGCGTTTGAAAAGGAGATCAACGCATTCTATGGCATCAAGAATGCCGTCGAGGAGAATTATTAATTGAAAAAATGGATATTCATACTGCTTTCCTTACTGATGGCTATAGGCATCGCCTATGGTCTGCCGATCCTAAGAAAGCAGAATGTCATTGAAGCAAATATCGAGAATGAGACCTCTCTTGTCAAACAGGAGATCCTTTCCTATGACCAGACAGAAAAGACTTATCACAAGATCTACAACCGGGGAAAGCTGATCGGCGTCATAACCGACAGGGACTATGTCGATTCTCTGATCGCCGAGCGCTATAAGGATTTCGAAGATGAGTTCCCCAATACCCAGCTGGGTCTTGGTGAGGATGTCTATATCGCTTCGGAAAAATCCTATGCGAATTTTGAAAACGTCGATGATCAGATCGTCGAGTATCTTGCTGATCATGACCTGTTAGGCGTCAGGACGACGGCGGTGGAATTCTCCACGGAGGAAGGCATCTATGAGATCATCTACGTCAAGAATTATGAAGATTTCTCTTCCGCTCTTGAGGATTTTTATTCCAACTTCGTCTCCAGTGAGACGATACAGAAGCTGATGCGCGGCGAAGTCATCGAATCGCCAAGCGAGCTCGGAACGGTCGAAACCAATGTGCAGATGTATGAAAACATCTCGACCAAGGAAGCCGTCGTTTCGCCGAACTCCATCTTTTCCAATAAGGAAGAGATCTACAGGTTCCTATGTTACGGAAGGAATGAGGACCGCGAATACTACACCGTCAGGGAAGGCGATACTTTACAAGGTGTCGGCTACTACTTCGGCGATATGTCGCCGCGTCAGATCATGATGCTGAACCCGGATGTCTTACATTCGGAGAATCAGATCGTCACGCCTGGGATGCAGTTAAATGTCACGTATTACACTTCACCGATCACCATCGAAGTCACCAAGGAGAACCTGACCCAGCAGCTCATCGTTCCGGAAGTTCCGGAATACATCGAAGATGAAGACCTTGAAGTCGGTATCTACGAAGTCAGGGTACAGGAGGAATCCGGCATCAAGAACGTCCTTTATGAAGAGAAGTGGATCAACGGTGTCCTGGAATCCGGTGAACAATTATCGGAAAACATCATCAAACAGCCGAAACGCGGTGTCATCGCCGTAGGTACCAAGCAGGTATATCTGGTCGGTACGGGCAACTATATCTGGCCGGTCGACAACCCGGAGATCACCTGCCACTGGGGCTGCTACTTCGGTCATACCGGTACGGATATCGTCAACCGTTACGTCAAGTATGCGCAGGTCTATGCGGTGGACTCCGGCACGGTCGAATCCAAAGGCTGGCGCTGGGATATGGGCAACTTCGTCATCATCAACCACAACAACGGTGTCCGCACGATGTACATGCACCTGAACACTTCCGCTTATGTCGATGAGGGACAGAACGTCACCCGTGGACAGGTCATCGGCCAGATGGGCAATACCGGCTACTCGGAAGGCGTACACCTGCATCTGACGTTTGAAGTCAACGGCATACGTACCAATGCCTGCAACTATTTGCAATGTTCTCTGATCGATTGATAAAATAATTTATATGAAAACCAACCGTTTGCTTTATGTACTGATATTCTTTCTGGCTGTCTGGTGTCTGTTCCTGTCATCACAGTTAAGCGCCGTATCCGCCAGGGAAGATTCCGCTGTGATCAACCAGTATGAGGTGAACGGTTTTTCTACGGATCTGACCAAGATCGCCGAAGCCGTAAGGCCTTCGATCGTCACCATCAGCGGTGATAACAACATCTCTTCCGGTTTCGTCTACAAGCAGGAAGCAGAAAATGTATATATCCTGACGGCATATCATGGCGTATCCAACGTAAATACAATCATCGTACATTTCGGGAAATCTTATCAGGTGCCGGGTGAACTGATCGGACACGACATCTATACCGATCTTGCCCTCATACGGGTCGTGACGCCTTATGAGATCGCGCCTTTGAAGACGGGGGATTCTTCCTTGCTGAAGCAGGGGGAATTCGTGATCTCGATCGGTACGCCGGTATCGATGGATTACCAGGGTTCCCTTGAATTATCGATGGTGGCAGCCAATGGCTTACAGATCGAAAATTCCATCCTGGTGGAGGATGAAAGATACAACTATTTCTTGAATGTCGTGGAGATCTCCGATCCGCTTGTTTCGGGATACTCCGGTTCGCCTTTGATCAACATGAATGGCGAAGCAATAGGCATGACGACGATGTCTGCCCAGGGCGGTGTGAGCTTTGCGGTGACGATCAACGAAGTGAAGATGATCGCGGAAGAGCTGCTTGCCCAGAACGGCATTTCAAGAAACGTACTCGGCATCAAGGGCAGCTTCCTGAAGGATATGTACAATTATGAGAAGACCAATCTCAGCATACCGATCGAAACGGTCGATGGTCTTTATGTCGAAAGGATCAAGGAGAACGGTGTAGCTTATGCGGCCGGTCTCAGGGCAGGGGATGTCGTCACGAAGATCAATGATGAAGTGATCATCGGTCTGGATTCTTATCTGCGTGCCATCTATTCGGACAATACGCAGCTCAATATCGAATATGTCAGAGGCGGTCAGACTCTGGTCGGGTCTTTAGGCAATGATTAAGGTCATCGCCATCGGCAAGGTCAAGGACAAGCATCTTTCTGCTTTGATCGATGATTACATAAAAAAGATACAGCGCTATCACAAGATCGAAGTCATCGAAGTCAAGGATGAGCCGATCACAGATAATGAAAAGGCCGTACTTGACAAGGAAGGGCAGAGAGCTCTGGATAAGATCGATGCGGGTGAATATGTCATCCTGCTTGACTTACATGGCAAGTCGATCGATTCTGTGTCTCTGGCGGAGAAGATCGATTCCTTATTCAACAGCCATCCTAAGATCACGTTTGTGATCGGCGGAAGTCTCGGATTATCGGAAAAACTTCGTGAGAGGGCAAATGAAAAGATCCGTCTGTCCGATCTTACATTTCTGCACCAGATGACAAGACTTATCCTGCTGGAACAGGTCTACCGCAGCTTCAAGATCCTCAATCATGAGACGTATCACAAGTGACCTTTTTCGTTAAAAAATTTTCCATTGAATGTCTTGAATATAAGCGCTTACAATTCTATAATAAGTTCATAAGGATTTTTGATCCTTGGAAGAAATGGAGGGAAGGTCATGAAAGAAATCAAGGTATTAGTTGTTGACCCTGTAGGTTTGCATGCTCGTCCTGCTACAGTTGCTGTAAACGCTGCAAGTAAATTCAAATGTGATGTAAAGGTTTCATTCAAGGAGAGATCCGTCAATATGAAATCGATCATGGGTGTTATGTCATTAGGCATCCCTACTCAGTCAGAGATCACGATTACTTGTGAAGGTGAAGATGAAGATGCAGCAATCGCAGCAATCGAAGACATCTTAAGAAAACAGAAAGTAATTGAGTAAAACAACAAAAGGGAAGAAAACAAATCTTCCCTTATTTTAACTTGGAAGGAAAAGGAAAATGGACTACAGAGAAATTTACGAAAAATGGCTGAATCATCCAAACCTCAGTGATGAACAGAGGCAGGAACTGAAAGACATGAGCGAACAGCAGATCAAGGATGCCTTCTTTACGGATGTGGCATTCGGAACTGCCGGCATGAGAGGATTGATGGGCATGGGACCGAACCGTCTCAACATCTTCACGATCCGCAAGGCAACACAGGGCTTTGCCAACTATCTCAATAACAACGGTCTTCATTCCGTTGCGATCGCTTATGACAACCGTTTCAATTCCAAAGAGTTTGCGTTCGACTGCGCGAAGCTTCTCGCAGGAAACGGCATCGAGACGTACATCTTTGATTCACTCAGACCGACACCGGAACTTTCTTACACGGTAAGATACTTCAAATGTGACGGCGGTATCATGATCACCGCTTCCCATAACCCGAAAGAATATAACGGCTACAAGCTTTATGATGAGACCGGATGCCAGCTGATCCCTGAACTCGCTGCCAAAGTCATCGACGAGATCGCCAAGTTGGGTGATCTTCTTGATATTAAACCAGCCGAGAACTATGATGAGAGCCTGATCCATGTCGTCAACAAGGAAGTCGACGATGCATATTATGCAGACTGTCTGTCCATCCAGCTGCGTCCGGATGTCGACAAGAACTTCAAGATCGCTTTCTCACCGGAACATGGTGCTTCCTATCATCCGGTCATGGATACTCTGAAACTTGCCGGCTATGATGTCGTCGAAGTGAAGAGCCAGTCCGTTCCGGATCCTGCCTTCGGTGCGACCAAGACTCCGAACCCTGAAGAGCCGGGCGCATACGAGGAAGTCCTCAAGCTTGCAAAAGAGATCGATGCCAAACTGCTCTTAGTCTGTGACCCTGACGGTGACAGAATGGGTGTCGGCATCAAGCAGGGCGATGAATACATCGTCTTGAACGGCAACCAGACCGGTGCATTATTGCTGGAATACATCCTTTCTTCCAATGAGGAATTAGGTATCAAATACGAACATCCTTGCATGTTCAACACTGTCGTCACTTCCGATATCGGCGAAGCGATCGCAAGATATCACGGCTGTGACAACGAAAGGACTCTGACCGGTTTCAAGTATATCGGCAACAAAGTCAGACAGTATGAAAAAGACCATGCCAAGGACTATGTCTTCGGTTACGAAGAGTCCTACGGTTCTCTGATTAAACCGTTCGTCAGAGATAAGGATGCCACACAGGCCTGCCTGTTACTGGCAGAGGCTTGCGCACATTATCTGTCCAAGGGCAAGACTCTGATGGATGTCATGAACGAAGCTTACGAAAAGGTCGGCTACTACTATGACACACAGTTCTCCATCATGCTTCCGGGTGCCGATGGTGCCGTCAAGCTGCAGCAGATCATGTCCAATATCCGTAACAACCCTCTCGAGGTCCCTGGTTTCAAGACACTGAAGATCGAAGACTACAAGCTTCAGAAAGTCTATGAAAACGGAAAAGAAGAAGAATTCAAGATGCACGATGTATCTGATGTATTAAAATATTACTTGGAAGATGGTTCTTTCATTGCGATCAGACCGAGCGGTACTGAACCGAAGTGCAAGTGCTATCTGTCCGTAAAGGATACAAGTATGGAGAAAGCCAAAGAGAAATGCGAAGGCTTCATCACATACGTCAGATCGATGATGCAATGAGTTTGGAAATCGAAAACATAAAAGAAAAAGCATTAAAGGAAGGCGTGCCCATCATCAAAGATGAAGGGCTTGCCTTTCTTTTAAATTTGATCAGAGAAAGAAACTGCAAAGACATCCTAGAGCTCGGTACGGCGGTGGGTTATTCCGCCATCCATATGGCAAAGCTTGATAAAGATATCCGCATCGATACGATTGAAAAGGTCAAGGAGATGTATGAACAGGCTGTGGCCAACATCGAAAGGGAAGGTCTTGAAAAACAGATCACTGTTCATTTCTGTCCGATCGAAGAATATGAGACGGATAAGATGTATGATCTGATCTTCGTCGATGCGGCCAAGGCACAATACGGAAGATACATGGAAAAGTTTCTGCCGAATATGAAAAAAGACGGGGTCATGGTCTTTGACAATATGATCTTCCACGGACTGATCTACGATGTCGAAAACATCACCTCAAGGAACCTCAGGAATCTGGTCAGAAAGATCATTAAGTTCAGAGAATTTGTGCATAATGATGAGCGTTTTGATATAATGATATTTGATAATATCGGGGATGGAATACTCGTTCTGACGTGGAGGAAAAGTGGAACCTAAAAACGTAGTGTTACTGGGTTTTGTCAATAAGGCACTGGATTACCTGAACAGACACATCGGGGAAGATAAGAACGGTCCTTTGACAGAACTGCAGAATATCGATCTGGAATCGTTGAAGAAAGAACTTGGCGAAGAACTCAAAGAAGTATCTGCCAAACTGTCCGCAGGTGCGGAAGATCTCATGGCTGCCGGCTATGAGGCTTTTGATAAATTCGTCAATGCCAATAAGGAAGAAGAAAAGAAAGAAGATCTCGTCAAAGAGTTTGACGAGCTTTTTGATGTCGATCTCGATGAAGAAGAAAACAAGGTTCCAGCCGACAACAAAAAAGAATTAGAAGATCTGCTTTCTTTCTATGATCTCGATGCCGATCTCAAGGTCGAAGACGAACCCGAACAGGAAGAAATCAAAGACGAAGTGCCTCAGGAGATGCCTGCCGAAAAGGCAAAGGAAGTTCCTGCGGAAGTTGAAGAAGAGATCCCTTACGAACTCGATGAGGAAGAGACACAGATGCTCGAGCTCATCGCCAGAAACGTCAATAAGAAAGATGAAAACAGATCCAAGGAGATCCTGACCGGTGCCAATAAGGAACTGGATTCGATCTTCTCGGAACTGGTCGCAGCGGAAAACGTCAAAGAAGAAAAAGAAGAAGGATATACATCTTCGATGATCAATCAGATCCAGGAACTTGGTGTAGTGGCCAATCCGGCAGCGGATGAAGAGGCTGTCGAAGAAGAAAAAGCCGAAGAAGAGGTCAAAGAAGAAGTCAAAGATGAGATCCCGGAAGAAGAAAGGATCCGCATCATAGAAAATCCGCTCGTCGATGTTTCCATGGAACAGGAAAAGGAAAAAGAAGAAGAGATCGAAAAAGAACTCGAGAGAAAAGAAGAAGAGGAACGTTCGCATCTCGTGTTCCCGGAACAGGTCGACAAAGACGATATCATCAAGCTGATGAAAGACATACAGCCTCTGTCTGATGTCTATTACAATAAGATCGAAAACTTCATCAGCGAACAGGAAAATGCCGAACATGCGCCTGTGCAAGAGGCTGAAGAACCTGTCAGTGAAAGTAAGAAGAATGATGCCTACATCTCTTCTTTGATCGATGACCTCAAGTCGAAGCTCGATGAGGAAGAGATCGAAAAGAGAAAACAGGAAGAACAGTTCAAGGAGATCTACGACAAGATCCATAAGGCATATCCGTATCTTTCCGGCGGTTTCATCCGCAACGTCTATGACCTGAAAGAATCGATCGCCGAGGAATATCCTTTGGGCGAACAGATCGTCATACTGCACCGTACATCCTTCAAGAATGTCGAGAACCTGAGGCAGTATGTGGAGATCACGTTGAATCATGGCTATGCGATCAATGCGGATGAAAAGCAGATGATCGTCGATGCCTTCAAGCAGCATATCAATACAGACGGTAAGATCATCACTTCCATATTCGAGGTAGCCAACCAGTCGGCATTACTGAGCGGTGAATATGAGGGCTATCGCGTATTGTTTGAAGATGATCTGAAATAAATGGTGAGGTGATTAAAATGACAAATAAAAATCCTTATGAAAGACAGGGGAAGGAAGAACTGGACATTCCCGATTTCGTTGAAGAGAAGACATTAGGCTCTGACAGTGTCGATATGTCGATCTTCAAGATGAGCGATGATGAATTATACGATGATACGACAGGCGACACCAAAGTCTATGGTGACGACGATGACGATTTCGATGAAACGCCAAGAAGAAAGAAAGGCAAAAACGGATCTTTGATCTTATGCCTGATCATCATCGGCTTACTGCTGGCGTCCCTGGCGGGCTGCGGCTTCTACGCTTTGAAGCAGCATCAGGCTTATGTCAAAGCCAACACATCCTATCTGCAGATGCAGGCCAACGAAGCCAACTACAAGAAGCAGATCTCTGACCAGGCTGCTACGATCGAAGCTTTGAGCAAGCAGATCGAAGACCTGAAAAACAATGCGTCCGGCGAAGGCCAGCTCTTATATGTCGTCACGGACGGACCGATCTCCTTCAGAACTTCTCCTTCTAAAGAAGCCAGTCTGACGACCTACAATGGTAAGGATTATGCCTACAACGATGACAAGTTCAAAGTCATCGAAGTCGTAAAGGGCACGGATAATGCGGATTACTCCTGGGCGAAAGTTGCCGATAAAGTTTACTTCTGCTTGGGAACAGAATCTGACGTCTGGGCAAAACCGGCAAACTAAAGCAGGTGTGATACCTGCTTTCTTATAGCAAAGGGAAAACTATGGAAGATGTAATCAGAATAAAAGGCGGCCGCAAGCTCAATGGCGAAGTGACCGTTTCTTCATGTAAGAACTCCGTTGTAGCCATACTTCCTTCCGTCGTACTGGCAAGTGAAGTCGTGAAGCTTTATGATGTGCCTGACATTAAGGATGTGCAGATCCTGATCAAGCTTCTGGAGTTTTTGAATGTCAAGGTCAGAGCGGATGGCGATGAACTGACGATCGACCCGACCAATATCGCCAACATCGATCTTCTCGATGACGATGTCATGAAGCTGAGGGCATCCTACTACTTCATGGGTGCGCTTTTGGGCCGTTTCAAACATGTGCGCATGTATTCACCGGGCGGCTGCAATCTCGGCCCGCGTCCGATCGATCTGCACTTGAAGGGTTTTGAAGCCCTTGGCGCAAAGATCAGACAGGAAGGAAACATCATCGAGATCGATGCCGAAGAGCTCGAGGGCGATGATATCTATCTCGACTTTGCCTCGGTCGGTGCGACGATCAACATCATGCTGGCGGCATGCTTCGCAAGAGGAAGGACGACCATCGAAAATGCGGCGAAAGAGCCGGAGATCATCGATCTTTCTTCCATGCTGAACAAAATGGGTGCTCAGATCCGAGGCGCCGGTACATCCGAGATCACTATCAACGGCATCACCAGACTCAAGGGCTGCATCCACGATATCATTCCGGACCGCATCGAAGCGGGGACCTATATCGTCGCTGCCGCGGCGTGCGGGGAAGATGTGACGGTGAAAAACGTCATACCGCAGCACATCGAGGCTTTGACTTCAAAACTGGAAGAAATGGGAGTGAAGCTTGAACAGGGTTCCGATTATGTCAGAGTCTTCGGAAGAGAAGATCTCAAACCGGTCGATATCATCACCCAGCCGTTCCCGGGCTTTGCCACCGATCTGCAGCAGCCGCTGACAGCCTTGTTAACAAAGGCGAACGGTGATTCGCGTGTTGAAGAGACGATCTATGCGGAACGTTTCAAACACTGTCACGAGCTCAATCAGATGGGTGCCAATATCGAATATGGTACAGGCTATTCGCTCGTACATGGTCCTACACCGCTTCATGGAGCCGATATCTTTGCGACAGACTTAAGATGCGGCGCATCGCTGGTCATTGCGGGACTCATGGCGGATGGGGAAACGATCATCCATAATGCCTATCACATCTACAGAGGCTATGATTCGATCGTAAATAAACTCAAGGCGATCGGAGCGGATATTGAGTAATTTTTTTCGCCAAAAAGACTTTTTCCATAAAATAACGTTAAATTTAACGTTATTTTTTATTTTATAATATATTTGTAAGGAGCAGTTGCAGTATGAATGAAAGAATCAGCTTTGTGCCTCTGACGGATTTGAATCGCGGAAAAGCCAGTAAAATTATCGAAACAATTCAGAAATTGAAACAAGCGGTTTTTATAGTTAAAAACAATAAGCCTGAAGCTGTGTTGATTTCTTTTGATGAGTATCAGGATTACCAGGAGTATCTCTTTTATAAAAAAGTTAATGAACGTGTCGAGGCATACGTTGCTGACGCGGGAATCACATATAGTCGTGATCAGATCATGAAAGAGTATCAGATTTCCGATGACGACCTTGACGAGATGGAAGAAATCGAATTTGATTATGACTAATAACGGATGGAGATATGAGTTTACTGCGGATGCGCGAAAAGACTTAGAATCTTTAGATGGTCATCAGCGAAGAATAGTAATAAAAGCTCTGGATAAAATCGTTCAGAATCCTTTGCCACGAACACTAGGTGGTTATGGCAATCCCCTAGGCAATAAGCACGGTTTCGATTTAAAAGGCTGTTGTGAAGTAAAACTGAGAGGACAGAATCTGCGCGTCATCTATAAGCTTGAAAACAGAAAGATGATAATGATAAAAGTTGCGATCGATAAAAGGGGCGACTTTGAAGCATACAGGTCTGCATATAACAGGACAAGAGACAAATAGGTATCCGTTTTGAGAAAAATATGAGACTATAGATCATGACGATTGTTTATCGTTTATAAGTTATGCTGAAATCATTTGATTTTGCCTATAAAATGCTGTAATTTGCCTTATTTTAGTGTTTACTTTGACGTTCAATCTGTTATAATAATTAAGCATGTAAACTTTCTTTGGGTTGACATGATACTCAAGGCAGAAGGGAGATTAAGATGAAAAAAGGTATTCATCCTGATTATTACAGAGTTACTGTTACCTGCGCTGGCTGCGGTACGACATTCGAGACCGGTTCCACGAAGAAGGACGGCATCAAGGTCGATACTTGTTCCAACTGTCATCCGTTCTACACGGGCAGACAGAGATTTGCGGCTTCTGCAGGCAGAATTGAAAAATTCAATAAGAAGTATGGCTTAACAAGCAATAATTAGAGGAAATCATTCCTCTTTTTATTTATAATATTTTTTGAGGTAAAGAATTATGTATCAAAGTTATAGAGACGGCTGGATCGAGACGATCAGCGGCTGCATGTTTGCAGGCAAGACCGAGGAACTGATACGCCGTATCAAGGTTTTGGAATTTGCGAAAAAGGAGATCATGGTCTTCAAACCGAAGATCGATAACCGTTATTCAGAGACGAAAGTCGTATCGCATGCGGGTTCTTCCGTGGAATCCCATGTCGTTTCCGATGCTGTCGAGATCTTAGAAATGGTCAAGCCGACGACCCAGGTCGTAGCGATCGATGAGGCACAGTTCTTCGATGACAACATCTGTGCCGTATGCAACGAACTTGCCGATCGGGGCATACGTGTCATGGCGGCCGGCCTTGATACCAATTTCAAGGGCGAACCGTTTGGACCGATGCCACAGCTGATCACGGAAGCGGAATTTGTCACCAAGCTTGCCGCCGTATGCAACAAGTGTGGCGCGCCTGCGACAAGGACACAGCGCATCATCAACGGCAGACCGGCATCCTACAACGATCCGATCATTCTGGTCGGTGCATCGGAGTCCTATGAGGCCAGATGCAGACACTGCCATGAGGTACCGGACAAACCGAAGGTACAGTTAGGAAGATAATATGGACGCAAAGATCATCAAACTGCAGGAGATCGAAAAAAGATACAACGACATCAACGAAGAACTGATGAAAGAGGATGTCGTTTCTGATGTCAAGAAATATACCAAGCTTTCCAAGGAACAGGCCAAGATCAAGGCTTCCTATGACGCATATCAGAACTACAAGAAGTATACGTCGATCATCGAAGACGGCGAAGAGATGCTCAAGGATCCGGATCCTGAGATCAAGGAGATGGCCGAGATGGAGATCGCCGATGCCAAGGAGAAGCTTGAAGCTTTGAATGCACATATCGAAGAACTGCTTTTACCTAGAGATCCGGAAGACAGCTACGACTGTTTAGTCGAGATACGTGGTGCAGCAGGGGGCGATGAAGGAAACATCTTTGCGGGCGACTTGTTCCGCATGTATTCCTACTATGCCGATTCTTTGGGATATAAAGTAGAAGTCATGGAATCTTCGGAAGGTGAAGCAGGCGGCTACGCCTTGATCTCCTTCCAGGTCAAGGGCTTGGATGCCTACAGGCACTTTAAATTTGAATCCGGCGCACACCGCGTACAGCGTGTCCCGAAGACCGAGACCCAGGGCAGGGTACATACCTCCACGGCGACGGTCATCGTCTTCCCGGATGTCGAAGATGAAGATATCGAGATCCCGGATTCCGACCTGGAGATCGAGACCCACCGTGCATCCGGTGCGGGCGGTCAGCACATCAACAAGACCGATTCGGCCGTTCGTATCGTCCACAAGCCGACGGGCATCACCGTCAACTGTCAGGACGGACGTAACCAGATCGCCAACAAGGAGACGGCACTTCGTATCATCCGTGCCAGAGTCTACGATTACTACAAACAGAAGAAAGAGGAAGAAGAAGGTGCGATCCGCCGTTCCAAGATCGGCACGGGCGACAGATCCGAAAAGATCCGTACCTACAACTATCCGCAGAATCGTGTTTCCGACCACCGTATCGGCCTGACGATCAATCAGCTCGACCGCATCATGGAAGGAAAGCTCGATGACATCGTCAACGCCTTGCTGGCAAACGATGATAAAGAAAAACTGCTGAATGAACACGTATAATCAACTGATACACGAATATCGCAAACTGTTCAAAGAGAAGGGGCTTCCGCCGGAAACGGTGAAGGCTTTTCTTTTTGAACTGTGCAACGACCACGATGTCAATCTGTATCTGGATATCGACAAACCGATGAAGAAGGAAGTCTATGACCTGTTTGTAAGCGGCATGGAACGGATCATGAACAATGAGCCGATGAACTATGTCTTGGGCTATTCCTACTTCTACGGCTATCGTTTCATCGTCAATGACGGGGTCCTGATCCCGCGTCCCGAGACGGAAGAACTGGTCGGACTCATCCTTTCCAAATACGATGAATACTTTGATTCAAGAAAGATCCGGGTCTGCGATGTCGGAACGGGTTCCGGCGCGATCGCTATCGCTTTGAAAAAGGAAGAAGACAGACTGGAAGTCTATGCCTCCGATATCTCCGAAGATGCCTTGAAGGTTGCAAAGACCAATGCAAAAAACAACGATTGCGATGTCACGTTCTTACAGGGATCGATGCTGGAGCCGTATATCGAAAAAGATCTGAAATTCGATATCCTGGTCTCCAATCCGCCCTATATCAAGACGGTGGAAACGATCGAAGCATCCGTCTATGACTACGAACCGCATGTCGCCTTGTTTGGCGGCTCTGACGGCTTGAAATTCTATCGGGAGATATTGCGGGACGCCCATAAGATACTTTGCCCAGACGGCTTTATTTTCTTTGAGATGGGCTATGATCTGAAGGATTCCTTATCCGCTCTGGCAAAGGAATACTTTCCTCAAGCGCAGATCGAAGTCTATAAGGACATCAACGGCAAGGACCGCATGATGATGATCCGGTCCTGACTTTCACAATCTTTTCACAGATGAATGGTATAAAGATAGTGTAATAATTTTTTCATTAAACAATCTTCCAACAATAAGTAGTACAGAAACGATCCCATCTCGGGATCGTTTCTGTTATTAAGGATATTCAGGCTTTAAAAAAAGTGCCAGAGGCACTTAATTTTCTTTGTTTCTTTTCTGTATGTACTGATAGATCAGTATGCCGACTGCCGACAACAGCAAGGCGATGGCGATATAGACGGCTGCCTTGATGTAGCTTTGATCGCCAAGATGATCGCCTGCCAATGTGGAGGTGATGATCGAAGGAAGCCGTCCGATCGTGATGATCGGGATCAGGATCTTTGTCTCGATATCGGTGAGACCGGCCAGATAACATAACAAGTCTTTCGGCGTGCCCGGAACGATGAATATCAGGGCAAACAAGAGGATGCGGTGCTTGTCGGAACGCAGGAATTTCAGGGAATCGATCTTTTCTTTTTCAAAGAAGATCTCGACGATCTTGCGTCCGTATTTTTTTACCGCCAGCAGGACCAGTATCGATCCTAAGGATTCCGCCAGGATGCAAAGCAGAGTACCTTGCAAGGAACCGAAGGCATAGCCGGCGATCATCTCCATCGGTTCGCCCGGTATCAGAGGAAACAGGATCTGTAAGATCGTGACCCCGCAATAGGCCAATGGCGCATAGATGCCGAAAGAATCGATCCAGTTACGGAACATCTCCGGATCATTGATGAAGGTGAGGAGATATTTGCCGATATAGATCGAGAATACTATGAATAAGATAAGCGCAAGTACGGCACTGATTTTTACATAACGGGAAACGGATCTATTCATTGAGCGTATATTCCATGATGTAGTCATCCATCACATAACCCTGACCGATGTCATTGACCACGGAATCGATGACCTTGAAACCAAGATGCAGGTAGATCTTGTAGGATGGGGTATTGCCCTTGTTGACGGTAAGGTAGATCTTCTTTAAATCGTTTTGTCTTGCGTAGGCTTTGACGTCTTCAAACATGAAACGGCCGATACCTTTATGACGCTGGTCTTTTCTTGCGTAAAGTTTGGAGAGAAAGAGTCTTCCTTCTTCCTTCTTGTATTCGCAAAAGCCGATGATCTCTCCTTCATCTTTGACGAGACGGAAAACGGCGCCGTCATCGATGAGCTTTAAGATGGCATCTTGCGACAAGAAAAGGTCTGCCATGTATCTTGCCTGTTTCTCACCGATCAATGGGATGTAGTAATCAATGAAAACTTCCGATGCGAAATCCGAAGTCTCTTTGATCATTTCCTTGTTTGCCGTCAGGATTTCCATGTCTACATTTTAGCACCCTTTAGTGTTAAACTAGTGGATGAGGTGCTAATACTATGAGTTTAACTGCAGGTATCGTCGGACTTCCGAATGTCGGCAAGTCGACACTGTTCAATGCGATAACAAATTCCCGCGTCGAAGCGGCCAACTATCCTTTTGCGACCATCGAACCCAATGTCGGTGTGGTCGAAGTCAAGGACGAACGTCTGATCAATCTTTCCAAGCTCTTTGAGCCGGAAAGGACCATATTCACGACTTTTGAATTCACCGATATCGCAGGTCTGGTCAAAGGCGCTTCCACTGGGGAAGGTCTGGGAAACAAGTTTCTGGCCAACATCCGGGAAGTCGATGCGATCTGCCATGTCGTACGGTGTTTTGAAGACAACAACATCACCCATGTCTACGACAGGATCGATCCGATCGATGACATCGAGATCATCAACTACGAACTGCAGATGGCGGATATCGCGACTTGCGAAAACCGCATCGCCAAGGTCGAGAAGAAGGCCCTCAATTCCAAGGAGAAGGAAGCGGTCTTTGAATACAATCTCTTGAAGAAGATCAATGAGGCCTTAGGCAAGTCCATGAATATCCGCTCCTTATCTTTCAATAAGGACGAAGCGGAATATCTTAAGCAGTTCAACTTCCTGACCGCAAAGCCGGTCATCTATGTCTGCAATATCAAGGAAGAAGAGATCAACGATCCTGATTCCAACAAGTATTATCAGGCGGTCAAAGACTACGCGGAAAAGGAAGGCTCACAAGCCGTTGCCATCTCCGCCAAGATCGAAGAGGAACTTTCCGATCTCTCCAAGGAAGAAAAGGAAGAGTTCATGAAGGAGCTCGAGATCGAACGTTCCGGTCTCGATGAGCTGATCGTCAAGGCATACAAGACACTGGGCCTTGAGACCTTCTTCACGGTCGGAAAAGACGAATGCCGCGGCTGGACCTTCAAGTCGGGATATACGGCTCCGCAATGTGCCGGCATCATCCATACCGACTTTGAAAAAGGCTTCATCAAGGCGGAAGTCTATACCTATGAAGACATCATGGAATTCAAGACGGAAGCCAAGCTCAAGGAAGCCGGCAAGATCCGTCTGGAAGGAAAGGACTATCATCCGAAAGACGGAGACATCATGTTCTTCCGTTTCAATAATTAGAATGTCTGAGCTTACTATCGACAAGTCAAAACGTTATCTGATCGCAGTTTCAGGAGGGCCGGATTCCATGGCCCTTTTCGATATGGCCAGAAAAAGCGGTGCCTATATCGAAGCAGCCCATGTCAATTACCACAAACGGGATTCTGCAAAAAGGGATGAAGACATCGTAAGAAGATATTGTAAGAAGCATGATATCCCATTCCACCTCTACGATTTCAAGGAAGAAGACTATACAGGTAATTTCCAGGCTGCCGCCAGGAAGGCCAGATACGATTTCTTTTATGAGGTATGTAAGGAAAACGGTCTGGATGAAGTACTGGTCGCCCATCACAAAGACGATCTGATCGAGACCTACCTGATGCAGGAAGAAAAGAAGATCGGCGTTTCCTATTACGGCTTAAGAAGAAACAACGTCATCGATAAAGTGAAAGTCTGCCGTCCCTTGTTGGCTTATACGAAGAAGCAGCTTCTTGACTATTGCCTTGAAAACGATGTCCCGTATGGCATCGATGAATCCAATCTGAAGGATGATTATGAAAGAAACAGAGTCCGTCACCAGAAGATCGAAAAGATGACGGAGGAACGAAAGAATGAGCTTGTTAGGATCATCGAAGAAAAGAATCAGAAGAAGAAGCTTCGCTATGAAAAAGCACAAAAGGCTTTGAAAAAGGGGACTTTTACGATACGGCAGTTTGACAGGATCCCGTATCTTTATGAGTATCTGAGTGTTCATTTTTCCTCTTTGTCCAAAGCGCATTACAGGGAGATGAAGCGTCAGCTGCTGGAAGCGAAGACCTGCGTCTTCGAAGGCAAAGACATCATCTTGTGCAAAGAATACGAAAGGATCACCGTCTTTGAAAAGAAAGAGGATTATGCCTATACCTTTGATTCGATCGAAGCGTTGAAGGGCTTTGCCTGTGAATTCTTTACTATTGCGAATCAGGGAAGAAAGATCGAAGGTGTCTGTCTGACAGACAAAGACTTTCCGATCACCATCCGAAACGCAAGAAAAAGTGACAGTATCGAACTTCGTTTCGGTAAAAAGAAGCTCAACCGATTCTTCATCGACCGCAAGATCTCAATGAAAGAAGAGCTGTCCTGGCCGGTGATGGCAGATGCGCAAAACAGGGTGATCTTTGTTTGCGGGATCGGCTGCGATGTCAATCATTATTGTGATGATCCCGGTGTCTTTATGATAAAATGTTGAAATATACGGAGGACTTTAACGATGTTGGCAGATAATGTTGAAAAAGTGCTGATCAGTGAAAAAGAGATCGTTGACCGCTGCAGGGAATTGGGTGCACAGATCTCGAAAGATTATGAAGGAAAACAACCGATGATCATCGGTTTATTAAAAGGGTCCGTTCCGTTCATGGCGGAACTGATCAAATATATCACCGTTGAATGTGAGATCGATTTCATGGCCGTTTCTTCTTATTCGGGAACGGAATCGTTGGGCGATGTCAAGATCGTCAAGGACCTCGATCATTCCATCAAGGGAATGGATGTCCTGGTCGTTGAGGATATCGTCGATACCGGAAAGACCTTGAAGAAGGTCAAGGATCTGCTTTACAGCAAGGAAGCGAATGACGTGAAGATCGTTTCGCTCTTAGATAAGCCGGATCGCCGCATCGTGGAGATCGAGGCCGAATATGTCGGCTTCAAGATCCCGAATGAATTCGTCATCGGCTTTGGTCTCGACTTCAACCAGAAGTATCGTAATCTGCCTTATGTAGGTGTATTGAAAGAGGAGTGTTATAAATAGGTAAATGAATAACAACAACAATAAAAGGCCACTGGTAAATTTCATACCATACCTGTTCGTGTCGCTGTTCTTACTGATGATGGCGTTTTCAAGCCCGGGAAGGACATCGACCACCAATCTGAATTATCGTGAGTTCAATGAACTCGTATCTTCGCAGAAGATCGAGATGGCCAAGGTATCCGTCGACTACAATACGCTGACGATATCCGGTGTCTATAAGGATTCCGGAGGCGTGAGTCATGCCTTCAACGCGATCATCCCGAATACCGAAAAGGCAGCCGATGATCTGATCGAAGAACTCAAGAAAGTCGAAAACGTCACCTTCGTGGATGCCAATGCGTCCAATTATCTTCTCGAGCTGGCCTCCTCGGTCATTCCCTTGATCTTATTTGTCGTAGCGGGCGTCTTCATCATGAACCGCATGGGTGCCATGAATTCCAACAAACAGGCCTTCGACTTCTCGAAGTCCAGGGCGAGACTGGAAGATGACATCAAGGTGAGGTTCGATGATGTTGCGGGCTGCGATGAAGAAAAAGAAGAGATGCAGGAGATCATCGAATATCTCAAGAATCCGAAGAAGTTCGCCAGGATGGGCGCCCGTATTCCAAAGGGCATCATCATGGTCGGCCCTCCGGGCACAGGTAAGACCTTACTGGCAAAGGCAGTCGCCGGTGAAGCAAACGTTCCGTTTTATTCCATCTCAGGTTCCGACTTCGTCGAAATGTTCGTCGGTGTCGGTGCCAGCCGAGTCAGAGATATGTTCGCCAAGGCGAAAAAGACAGCGCCTTGTATGATCTTCATAGATGAGATCGATGCGGTCGGCAGACAGCGTGGTGCCGGCTTAGGCGGCGGCCACGATGAAAGAGAACAGACATTGAACCAGCTGCTGGTCGAATTGGATGGTATGGCTGACAACAACGGCGTCATCGTCATCGCGGCGACCAACCGTCCGGACGTCTTAGATTCCGCATTGTTAAGACCGGGCCGATTCGACCGTCAGATCACTGTTTCCTTACCGGATATGAAAGGCAGGGAAGCGATCTTAAAGGTCCATGCCAGAAACAAGAAGATCGCCGATTCCGTCGAACTGTCCAATCTGGCAAAACGCACCCCGGGTTTCTCGGGTGCCGATCTTGAAAATGTACTTAACGAAGCTGCCATCCTGGCAGTCCGTGAGAATAAGGAAGTTATCGAGACTGAGCAGATCGATGAAGCGATCGACCGTGTCATGATGGGTCCGGCCAAGAAATCCAGGACCTACGATGACTACACCAAGAAGCTGGTCGCTTATCATGAAGCAGGTCATGCGATCGTCGGTCTGTCCTTGCCGGATGGGGCGGTCGTACAAAAGGTCACGATCATCCCGCGTGGCAATGCCGGCGGCTACAACCTGATCACACCGCGTAAGGAAAAGATGCTCAATTCCCGCAAGGAATTGCTGGATACGATCACTTCCTACATGGGCGGCAGAGCTGCCGAAGAGATCTTCTTCGATGACATCACGACCGGTGCTTCATCTGACATCCAGCAGGCGACCCGCATCGCCAAGGATATGGTCACGACCTACGGTATGTCCGACTTAGGCCCGATCCAGTACAACTCCGGCAATGATTCCGTCTTCCTTGGCAGAGACTACAACTCGCCATCCAATGCTTCTTCGCAAGTCGCTTACGAGATCGATACGGAAGTCCGCAAGATCATCGAGCATTGCCACAATGAGGCAAAGCGCATCATCAACGAGAACAGGGAAGATCTGATCAAGATCGCTGAAACCCTGATGGAAAAGGAAACGCTGACAGCCGAAGAGATCGAGGAGCTTCTTAAGAAAGAAGAACCAAAGAAAGAAGAAGTCAAAGCGCAAGAGCCTGTCACGTTAAGTGAAGCGCCGGCGAAAAAGGTGATCGTCAGAAAGACGGTCGCCAAGAAAAAGAGTGAGGAACCTGTCGTAACGGAAGAAAAGCCGAAGACCAGGAAGCCTTCCACAAGAAGAACAAGTAAGAAGACAGAGGAATAATTCTCTGTTTTCTTCTATAATGGGGGAGTATGAAAAATAATGTTTTGATCGCAACCGCGTTAAATGAACATGCGCGTATCTATTTATTCAATTCCAAAGAGATGGTCGAAGAAGCAAGAAAGCTTCATGACTTATGGCCGACATCCTGCGCTGCACTGGGCAGGACTTTGGCCGTCACGGCTTTGATGGGCCTCATGCAGAAGGATGACAATGAAGTTGTCACCGTCACCATCAACGGCGGCGGACCGATCGGCACCATCCTCTGTGTTGCCAATTCAGCAGGGGAAGTCAAAGGTTTCTGCGGGGATCCCAAGATCTATATGACCTATGACGGTACTCATAAGCTGGCTGTCGGAAAGGCCGTCGGCACGAACGGCTATCTCAAGGTCACCAAGAACCTGAAACTCAAACAGAATTACACTTCGCAAGTCGACTTGCAGTCCGGTGAGATCGGTGATGATTTTGCCTATTATTTCTCCGTCTCCGAACAGGTCCCGACCATCGTTTCGGTCGGCGTTCTGGTCGATACCGATTCTACCGTGAAGTCATCCGGTGCGATGATCATCGAACTTCTTCCAGGACATACGGAAGAAGACATCGTCTATCTGGAGAACCTGCATTTAAAACCGATCTCTTCCGTCTTTGCGGAAAACGATGATCTTCATTCCTATCTGAAAGAGCTTTTCCCGGATGCGGAGATCCTGGAAGAGAAGAATGTGAAATACTATTGCGACTGCTCCAGGGAACGCTTCATGCGCAATCTTCTCACACTTCCGAAAAAGGATCTTGAAGAGATCGCGGAAGATGATCACATCGATATCAAATGCGAGTTCTGTGACAAGATCTATCGTTTTGACAAGGATGGCATTCAGAAAGTCATGTCCTATGCTTCGTATAAGGGATAAGATCATCGATTCCAAGATCATCGTAGCCCCGATGGCCGGCATCACCAACGATGCCTTCCGCCAACTGTGTTTTGAATTCGGGGCGGGGCTCGTCTATACCGAGATGGTCTCGGACAAGGCGATCTTCTACAATAATCAGAAGACCCTGGATATGTTGAAGATATCGGATGAATTTCATCCGGTCTCCTTGCAGCTGTTTGGAAGTGATGTCACATCCATGGTCTATGCGGCGAAGGTCCTGGATAAAAATACGAACTGCGACTTCATCGATATCAATATGGGCTGTCCGGTCAACAAGGTCGTCAAGACCGGGGCCGGCTCTGCCATGATGAAGGATGAAGACCGTACGGTCGATATCGTAAGAAAGATCATTGAAGCTGTCGATAAGCCAGTGACAGTCAAGATGCGGCTTGGCTGGGACAGGGAACATATGAACTATCTTTCTTTGTCAAAAAAACTTCAAAACGTCGGCGTGAGTGCCATCGCCCTACATGCCCGCACGAGATCGCAGATGTATGAAGGCCATTCCGACTGGAGCCATATCAAGGTCTTGAAAGAGAACCTGGATATTCCGGTCTTCGGCAATGGTGATGTCAAAACACTTAATGATTTCATTGAGATGTCGGAATCAACGAACTGTGACGGTGTCATGATCGGAAGAGGCCTGGTCGGAAATCCCTTTCTGATCAAAGAGATCGCATCCTATCTCAAAGGGGAAGAATATCCGTTAAGTTCCAGGGCAGACCGCTTTGCGTATTGTCTGAAACACGCGGAGAAACTCATTGCCTTGAAAGGTGAAAAGATGGCGATGGGCGAGATGCGCGGATTGGCACCGCATTATATTTCGGGCCTGTATGATTCGACGACTTATAAGGCGAAGATGAATCAGATGAAAAGTTTTGAGGATCTTCAAAAGATCCTCAGTGATTACGAAGCATTTCTGGATCAAAGAGAAGAAAAACAGCCATAGGACTGTTAGTGGATCTGCCAATCGATCGGTTCAAGTCCGTTTTGTATCAGGAACTGATTGGTCTTCGAGAAGGGCTTGGAGCCGAAGAATCCGTTGTAGGCACTTAGCGGAGATGGGTGGACGGATTCGATGATCAGATGTTTCGGATTGGTGATGAACTGTTTCTTGCTGCGGGCATTGGAACCCCAGAGGATGAAGACGACCGGGTCGTCTTTTTCATTTAATTTCTGAATGATCGTATCGGTGAGGATCTCCCAGCCCTGTCCCTTATGGGAATTGGCCCGATGTTCCTGCACAGTCAATACAGTATTGAGCAGCAAGACGCCTTGTCTTGCCCATTCGACCAGAAAACCATGATCCGGGATACTGCAGCCCAGATCGTCGTGCAGTTCCTTATAGATGTTCTGCAAGGAGGGCGGGACCTGAACACCTTTGGAAACGGAAAAGGCCAGGCCATGGGCCTGATGCGGTTCATGGTAGGGGTCTTGTCCCAGGATGACGACTTTGGTGTCTTTGTAGGATGTGAGCCTCAATGCCGTATAGATGTATTTGGGAATGGGGTAGATGGTCTTGTTTCTGTATTCGGAGTCAAGAAAGGACCGTAATTTCTTATAGTAGTCTTTTTCGAATTCTTCTCCGATGACCTCATCCCAGTCATTGCCGATCATTTTCATAAAATCATTATATAATATTCTTATGTTTACCAAGATCGATGAAGCGATCGACTGGATCACTTCCCGTAAATCTACGAATTATTCCTTTGAACATTTTCAGAATGTCTGTCATCTGGCCGGGGATCCCCAGGATGATTTTTATATGATCCATGTGGCCGGAACGGATGGCAAGGGGTCGACGGTCAATTATCTTTGCGACTTGCTGATGTCGCAGGGCTATAAGGTCGGCACTCTGACTTCACCGCACTATGAGACCCATCTCGATCGGATCCGCGTCAACGGAAAAAACATCAAAGATTCCGCTTTCTTGAACATCCTGAATGCCAATTATGAATTCTATACGGAAAACGAGCTGTCGATGTTTGAGATGGATTATCTGATCATGTGCGAGTATTTCAAGGAAGAAAACATCGATTATGCGATCGTCGAAGTGGGTCTTGGCGGAAGACTGGATTCGACCAACGTCGTCCACGATACCAAGCTTTCGATCATCACGTCCATCGGCTATGACCATATGGAACGGCTGGGCGATACCTTGCCGAAAATCTGCTATGAGAAGTGTGGCATCATCAAGAAGGGTTCCAAAGTCTTATGCGGAAAACTGGATGAGGAATGCATGAAGGTCGTTCATGAAGTTGCCGAAGAAAGGGATTGTGAAGTCTACACTCTGCAGGAATATAAGGATCTCGGTGACCGCAGGTTCTTATACCGTAACAGGGAATATGAACTTTCGTCTTTTGCCTCTTATCAGTTGCATAATGCCTCTCTGGCATTGGAAGCCTTGAGGATCATAGCGGAAGACGAAGGTTTTGTCATCGACTATGAAAAGACCAAAGAAGCCTTGCACAGATCTTTGTGGAAGGGAAGATTTGAGATCATACGCCAAAATCCGAGAGTCATACTGGACGGGGCCCACAACATCCATGCGACGGAAGCCCTGGTGGAATCTTTTGATAAGTTCCGCGGCTCCAAGTGCATCATCTTCTCTGCTCTCAAGCGCAAGGAGTACCGAAAGATGATCGAACTGTTGAAGAAGCATTGCGATGAGCTCATCCTGACTTCTTTTTCCACTTACAATGCGACGATCGACTTGAATGAATTTGAAGGCTATCATACGGAGCCTGATTATCAGAAGGCCATCAATGAGGCAATGAAGAAGTATGACAACATCCTGATCTGCGGGTCTTTGTATTTCTTAAGTGAAGTTGTGCTTCATGGCAAATTCGACTAAAATGAAGATATAGAAACGAGGTAACAATATCATATGATCGATTACAGCGAAGGATCACAGAAACAGTATCATATCGGTACCGGAAAAGACGACATCGGACAGTATGTCATTTTACCGGGGGATCCGGGCAGATGCGAAAAGATCGCGAAATATTTTGATAATCCGGTCAAGACCGGACAGAACAGAGAATATACGACGTATACCGGGACGCTCAACGGCGTGAAAGTTTCCGTCTGTTCGACCGGCATCGGCGGACCGAGTGCGTCGATCGCTTTGGAAGAACTGGTAGCCAATGGCGCTCATACCTTCATCCGTATCGGTACCTGCGGGGGCATGCAGCTGGATGTCAAGTCCGGTGATGTTGCTGTCTCGACAGCGTCCATCCGTATGGAAGGGACCACGAGGGAATATGCACCGATCGAATTCCCGGCCGTCGCCAATCTTGATGTCACTAACGCCCTGGTACAGGCTTGCAAGAATCTGAACCAGTCTTATGTCGTCGGTGTTTCCCAATCCAAGGATTCTTTCTATGGACAGCACCGTCCGGAAACTTTGCCCAACGGCGATGAATTATTAAGGAAATGGAAGGCATGGCTCGCTCTTGACTGCAAGGTCTCGGAAATGGAGTCGGCAGCCTTGTTCATCGTTGGCCAGTATTTGCGAGTCCGCGTTGGTTCCTGCTTCTTGGTCGTTGCCAATCAGGAAAGAGCGAAAGCGGGTCTTGACAATCCGCAGGTCCATGATACCGATGGTGCGATCCGTGTCGCCATCGAGGCAATGAAGATCCTGATCGATGAGGATAAGAAGAAACAATAAGATCCTGTTCATCAATCTTCTTGTATGGGTCCTGTTTCTTTTACCGACATTGAAACTGGATCTGCTCAAGGAAAACTATTCGACCCTTAGTCTTCATACTAAGGGTTATTTGTTTTTGTTGTTCTTAGGCATCCTGACGGGATCACTGATGGGCTATGAGACTTATAAGATCTCGGGCAAGAAGAACGGCATTTATTTATTCTTATGCATGGTTTTGGGGACATGCATCCCGCATGAAGTCCCATATCATCTCAGAGGCAACCTGCATCTGTTGTTTGCCTATATCGGCGGTTTCGTATTGATCACTTTGACCTATGTCAATCTGTATAAGAGAAACGATATAAGACGAATCAACCTTTTTCATTTCGTTCTGCTTTTCTGTTTCCTGATCTACATGCGCCATATGATGGTCAATACGCTCATCGAAGTTGTATTGATGAGCATTTGCTTATATCTGAATTACGTATCGTTCCAGCAGAACTTCAATCGATAAAATTACGTTTTATTCAGGAATCGACATTATTTTTTACAAATAATGATATGGAGGAACTTTACATTTAAGTTCATCCGGACATACTTGCAGAGTGAGAATATCATCTATGAACAAGGAAAGCATATCGATCGTCGTATTGATATTGCAGATCCTCATAGCGATATTGGTCTTCTTATCTGAATAGTATCAGATAAGAAAGGATGACTCTGTAAGTATGCGAAAGGGTCGTGCGACAACACGACCCTTTCTTTAAGATGACTCTGCATGATCATTATACCATGTTTTGGGTTTTGGGACTTTTTGAACCTATTCAAAACGGTACGAAAAAGCAAGCCGAAGCTTGCTTTATTCGTAATAGTCGGATTTGGGTCCTTTGATGCAGTAGTTATAGACCCATTCCTTGATATCGATATCATTGGAATCTTTATATAATCTCAGTTTTTCACGGAAGGTATCTTTATGGATGACCGGGACCGTTAAGAAGCCGCAGCCGCTGTCGACGCAGAACTTGTTGGCAAAGGCCATCGCCGCTCTGACATCGCCATCGCTGAACAGGCGCTTATCCAATATATACAGGAAGACATCGATGGCGATCTCCAGGTTTGCCTTGGTAGGCTGATTGATCATTTCGGATAATTCGGCGATCTGTCTTTCGCTCAGTTCACTTTTGATGCCGTCATCGAGATCTTTCATCAGCATCTCATGCAGATGTAAAAGACACTTATAATCGTTTTCCACCTCAGGGTGAGACAGGAGGTATTCATAAGCTTCATAGAAGTTTCTTTCAGCGATAGGTTTCAAAGGATCGTCGTCAGTATAACGGGATAAAGAAACGTTGTTGGCGATAAACTCATCGAGATTTTTTCTGACAAAGCTGATTTCCTGAACTCTGCTTAATGTGAATTTATTGATCATAGTCTCTCCTCGCAAATCTATTATAAACTAAGAAATACGCTACTTTATGTGAAATAATATTTCACATATAATGATGTTGAAAGAAGGAAAGATACAATGAATGTTCTATGTTTTGATGTAGGCGGTACAAGCATAAAATACGGTCTTCTGAATGAAGAAGCAAAGATCCTGGAAAAAGGGGATTTCCCTGCCAGGACAGAGTCGATGGAGGATTTTCTTTCTTCTATAAAAGAGGTCTATGAAAAATATAAGGGAAAGATCGACGGGGTGTCTTTTTCGATGCCGGGAGTCATCGATCCGGATACAGGCTATTTCAAAAGCGGAGGAGCCTACAATGAATTCATTCATGATATCAATATGAAAGAAGTATTGTCTTCCTTTATCGAAGAAGACATCATCATCACCAATGATGCCAAATGTGCAGCGTACGGAGAACTCGGTTACGGCTGTCTGAAAGACGTCAATGATGCGGCGGTCATCGTTTTAGGGACGGGGATCGGCGGCTGTCTGATCAAAGATAGAAAACCTTTATACGGTGCCCATCTTCTGTCCGGCGAATTCTCTTTCATCAACACGACTTCGGAGTTTGGTCCCCAAGGCATATTCGCACATCACTGCGGTGTGGCCGGCTTGTTAAACAGGGTCAAGGAACAGCTGCAGGATGGAAAAGACTATTCCGGAAGGCAGATCTTTGCGATGGCCAATGAAGGAAATGAAAAGGTCTTAGAAGCTTTACGCAACTTCTGTTTCGATCTGGCAACGCAGATCCTCAATATCCAGACGATCTTCGATCCGGAAGTCTTTGCGATCGGCGGCGGCATTTCCCAGCAGAAGATCCTCTTCGATCTGCTGGATGAACAGTTTGAAAGGATCAAAGAGGCTATGGGTCCGCTGTTTCTTAGAAAACCGGATGTTACAGTCTGTCAGTTCCGTAATGATGCCAATCTGATCGGTGCATTATATCGCTTTGTGTCAGAACATTAAAAAGCTGTACAATAGTATCTATGAGTTCGATATTTGACCGCTTTGAGTTTCAAAGCTTTAAAAGAATGTATGATAATGCGAAAGCTGTTCATAAGTATTCGCATAAGAATACACTATTCATACTGATGGACATGGCCAAGTGCATATTGAAAGATCATGTCGGATATATGGAGTACAACCTCTTTCATTTTGTGAACAAACCGCAAAACAAGAGAGATACGTATGTGAATTTCGATTATTCACAATATCTGTTCAAGACACTGAACGAGAAAGAATATATCGATCTGTTCAATGACAAGTTAAAATTCAATGAGATCTTTAAGGAGTATCTGGGCAGAGACTTCTTAAATATCGAGGAAGCTTCCTATGAAGACTTCGAAGCTTTCTGCAAGGGAAAAGATGTCTTCTTCTGCAAACCGGCAGATTCCTGTTCGGGGAAGGGGATCTATAAAAACATTTTTCTGGATGAAGGATACGACCTTCATGAGATCTATGAGTATCTCAAGGAAAACAAGCTCTTTGTGGAGGGAAGCATCCTTCAGCATACCACAATGGCAAAGCTCAATGAGACTTCCATCAATACGGTCAGGGTCGTGACATTGCTGGATAAGAATGAGGAAGCACATGTCATGTATGCCCTACAAAGGATAGGCTTGAAGGGAATGTCGGTCGACAATGTCGGATCCGGCGGCATCTATACTGTTTTATCTGAAGATGGCAAGATCATCAATCCTTGCTGGTCAGACAAGACGATCACGACTTATACGAAGCATCCATCCACCGGCATGGATCTGATCGGATTCGAAGTCCCATATTTCAAGGAAGCTCTGGAATTATGTAAGAAAGCGGCAAAAGTGGAAAAGCATATCCGCTATGTCGGCTGGGACATTGCGATCTCCGTGGATGGTCCCTGCATCGTGGAAGGCAATCCCTTGCCGGGTTATGATATGCCGCAGAACTATTTTGTCACAAATAAAGATACCGGTCTCAAACCGGAATTTGAAAAGATATTGCATATGTAAAATATTATGAATAAGAGGAGCGATCCTCTTTTTGATTGAATAAAAGGATTCTTTAAGAATGAAGAATTGTTTTACAATAATATCGATTGGTGGTGAATACTATGGTAAAAGATCTTGTTAAGTTTTTAGATGAAAGTCCTACAGCCTTCTGTGCTGTTTCTTCCATTAAGAAAAGGCTGGAAGAAAAAGGATATCAGAGATTAGGAAATGAAAAGATTGAAAAAGGGAAGAAATATTATCTTGTAAGAAATGATTCTTCGATCATTGCTTTCAATGTGGGTAAACAATTAAATGATCCGTCTTTGCATATAACAGCATCCCATACGGATTCTCCTTTGTTCAAACTGAAACCCCAGCCTCTGATCAAAGAGAATGGTTCCATTAGATTCAATATCGAGACCTATGGCGGCATGTTATTGCGTCCGTGGTTCGACCGTCCATTGAAACTGGCAGGAAGAGTCATCATAAACAAAGACGATAAGCTTTGCAATGTGATCTTTGATGGCAAAGAGCCTTTATGCATGATCCCTTCGATGGCTCCGCATCTCAATCGTACAAGAGAAGAAGGCAAGATCGAAGTAGGTAAAGAGATGTATCCGATCATCACATTAGGTGAGGATTTTGACCTTAACGAATATCTTTCTTCAAAACTGGATTGCGATAAGGATGAAATCTTAGGTTTCGATCTGTATGTCGTTCCTTGTGAAAAAGGCTATGTCTGGGGTAGAAATGAGGAATTCTTTACGTCCAATCATATCGATAATCTGGAATGCGCCTATACGACATTGATGGGCTTTATCAATAACTTCCATGATGACAATATCAACATCTACTGTTCTTTCGATAACGAGGAAGTCGGATCAAGGACAAGACAGGGTGCTGATTCCGATCTCTTACAAGGCATTTTAAGCCTTTTATGCAAAGATTTGGATCTGGACGAACAAAGACTCGTGGAAAAGGGAATGATGCTGTCATGTGACAATGCACACGCTTTACATCCGAATTATGTCGATCTCTATGATCTGAACAATGCTCCGATCATGAACGAGGGCGTCGTCATCAAATACAATGCTTCCCAATCCTATACCACGGATTCTTTGAGCAGCGCTTTATTAAAGACGATACTCAAGAGAAATGAAATTCCTTGGCAGGTCTTTGCCAATAAGACCGGTACAAGAGGCGGCGGCACCTTAGGGAATATCTCTACAAGCCATGTCTCCATCATGTCTGCCGATATCGGTCTTGGCCAGTGGGCCATGCATTCACCGATCGAAACGGCCGGATCCAAGGATGTGAATTATATGGTCGATCTGATTAAAACTTTCTATCAAAGTCATATCGATATCGATGAACAGGGGAATTACAGCATCTGATGAACTATAGGGATGAAATACTGCAAACCATCAATGCAGCTGATGAAGCTCTGTATTGTCTGGATCAGGCAAGGAAACAATTGTTAAGCGCTAGAAACTGGGGGATCTTCGATATCTTCGGCGGCGGTATGGTGGCAACTTTCATCAAACGCAGAAAGATGTCCGAAGCCAAAGCATATGCCAAAGACGCAAGAGAAAGCCTGATGAAACTTAAGGATGAACTTGACGATATCGATGATGTCATCGAATTCGATCTGGATATGGATGATTTCTTATCCTTTGCGGATTACTTTTTTGATAATTCGTTCTTCTCCGATCTTATGGTCCAGGGCAGGATCAACAATGCCCGTTCCAAGATCCTTCAGGCGATCGATAATGTCAAACAGATCAAAGAAGAACTGGAAGAGGAATTATAGACTGCATTGTAATTTTTACAGGCCTTAACTGAATTTAGATCAAAAAAATGAATTCGACAATAAGCTTGAATCTGATATAATTAATACACACGAAAGTTCTCTTTTGAAACAAGAGAAAAAGAAAGGGAGTGTTGGAAGCACTCCCTTTCTGCTAGGGTCCGTTGATCAATAGTCTATCTGGAAGTGATCTTTATTGTATAGTAGATGATACAGATGATCCAAAATACGATATCAATGTACTTCACGAAAGCCTTTTTCGAAACGAACCTCGCAAGATCAAATGAATTCATAAGCTTTGACCTCATTTTTATTCTAGATATCTGAAGTTTCATAAAATTTCAATGTTTCTGTCATTCTTTTTCCGCTTTTCCACGAAGATGATTATCAAATGAAAATATTTACATGAAATTATTTTCAAATTAGTGTTGACAAGTTTCAGAACTTTCATTATTATGGAATCAATTCGATGACCGGAAGAGTATTTGAAGGTAGTCCAACAGCGAGCTGAAACAGAGTGGAAGTTCAGCGGCAACCTCTTCTTAGAAGCGCATCCGGTAGATTCTTATCTGAAAACATAGGATAAGACGTATTTCCGCGTTAAGGATAAGAGGGATCATGTTTTACATGATAATCAGTGTGGTACCGCGATATAAGTCGTCTCTGAATGGGACGGCTTTTTTGTTTAAAGGGAGGAAGAGACATGAATAAGCGACGAAGATGGAAGAAAGAGAAAACTACGATAAATTGAAAACTGCTTATTGTGAAGGAAAGGAAAAAATAAAATGAAAAAATTGATTAAAGTCTTATTCATAGTTCTTATTACAATTACACTTTGCGCATGCTCTTCTTCAAATGAAAATACAAGTCCGAAAACGGAATTGGAATTAGTTACGACATTGGATCAGGCGATCCTGGCCTTATCGTCCGGCAAATGTGATGCGGTCGCCTTAGATGGTACGACGGCACAGAACTATGTCGAACAGTCTGGTGGTCAGTTTGCGATGTCAGGAATCAACTTCGACCTGACGATCTATGGCGACTACGAAGGAAACGTTGCCGCTGCCAAGAAGGGTGAAACTTCTTTGATGGAAGCGGTCAACGCCTGCATAAATACGGCAATGGAAAACGGATATTATCCTTCATGGACAGCGATCGCCAAGATCCAGTCCGGTACGGAAGATGAAGCAGCATTGAAAGTCGCCGGTGACAATCCGATCTTCTTGGATGTCCCGATCGATGATACCTATGCCTATCTTGTCGATACGACAGACCTTGTCAAACCGGAACTCGATCTCTCCAATGCTGACGGCGTTTTAAAGAAGATCTTGGACAGCGGTGAAATGGTCATCGCAACATCTCCGGATTATCCGGCAAACGAATTCATCACGGAAGACGGTATGGTCTATGGCTGCGAGATGATGCTGGCAAAATATGTTGCGGATTGTTTAGGTGTCAAATTAAAGATCGAAACGATGGACTTCTCTGCGGTACTTACGGCAGTGGATACAGGCAAAGTCGATATGTCCTTCTCAGGATTCGGCTGGAAGGCAGACAGGGCGGAAGCCTTTGAATTATCCGTCGGTTATGTAGGTGATGACGATGTAACGTTCCATACACTGATCGTTCCGGCAGACAAAGCCGATCAGTACAAGTCTCTGCAGGATTTTGTAGGCAAGCACATCATTGCGCAAGCTTCTTCTCTGCAGCAGATGTATGTCGAGGATCAGATCCTGACTCTGGATGGTGAATAATGGGTCCGAGTATCATAGATGTATTTCTCGAATACTGGCCGATGTTTCTGAAGGGTGCCTTAGGCACTCTTCGTTTTGCGGCTATCGCAGTTGCCGGCGGCACGGTCTTAGGCACGCTCATCGCCATACTTCGTTTATCAAACAATAAAATCCTCAACTTCATCTCTACGATCTATGTCGATGTCTTACGTGGTACGCCATTACTGGTACAGATGTATATCTCATATTTCTTCTTACCAATGGTCATTCCCGTATTGAACAACGTCGATAAGGAAGTTACGGTCCTGATCGCTCTTACGATGAACTCTTCGGCCTATGTATCCGAGATCATCAGAGGCGGTATCAATTCCGTCGATATCGGCCAGACCGAGGCCGCAAGATCCTTAGGCATGTCGGCGTCCCATACGATGACCAAGATCATCCTGCCGCAGGCGATCAAAAATATCCTTCCTTCATTGGCTAATGAGTATATCTCGATGATCAAGGAAACTTCGATGGCCGGTACGTTCATGTTATACGAACTGATGTATACAAGAACGATCTTAGCCAATAAATATCTTTCCTGGCAGCCTTTGTTCATTATTGCCGGGATCTATCTGATCATGACGCTGGTGCTTACGAACCTTGTCAAATTCTTTGAAAGGAGGATGTCGGTAAGTGACTGAGAAAATAGCTCTTATTGAAACCAAGGACCTGAAGAAGAATTTCGGCGATCTGGAGGTCTTGAAAGGCATCTCCGAGACGATCTATAAAGGGGAAGTCGTCTGTATCATCGGACCTTCCGGCGGCGGCAAATCGACGTTCTTGAGGTGTCTGAATATGCTGGAAGTGCCGACATCGGGCGATGTTTACTTCGAAGGAGAAAAGCTCGATCCGAAGTCGACCAATATCGACTTACACAGACAGAAGATCGGCATGGTCTTCCAGCAGTTCAATGTCTTCCCGCATCTGACGGTCTTAGAAAACATCACTCTTGCACCGACTCTTGAAAAAAAGATCAGTGAAGAGGAAGCGAAAAAGACGGCGATGAAGTTATTGGAACAGGTCGGATTGTCCGATAAAGCCAATGAATATCCGAGAAAGCTCTCCGGCGGTCAGAAACAGAGGCTTGCGATCGTCAGAGCCATGGCGATGGAACCGGACGTGATGCTGTTCGACGAACCGACATCGGCACTTGACCCGGAAATGGTCAAAGGTGTCCTGGAAGTCATACGCCAGCTGGCAGATTCGGGCATGACCTGTGTCATCGTCACCCATGAGATGGGCTTTGCCAGAGAAGTGGCAGACCGTATCTTATTCATCGATGAAGGCATCATTGCGGAAGAAGGAAGCCCGGAAGTCTTCTTCAATGATCCGAAGAATCCGCGTACCAAAGAGTTCTTATCACAAGTCTTATAGGAGAAATTCATGAAAACGACCTATACTTATGATCATTATTTCAAATACAATGAGATCAAAACGATCTTGGAAAGTTTTACAGAAAAGTATCCCGATCTCATCGACTTACAAGTCAATTGCGTGACTCTGGAAGGGCGAAACCAGTATGTGGCGACTCTGACTAACAAAAAGACCGGAAACGCCTTAGATAAGCCGGGATGGTACTTAGACGGCAATATTCATGCCGGAGAAGTCACGGCATCGATGTGTGCCATGCATACGATCGACTATCTTCTCACTAATTACGGAAGCGACAAAGACTGCACGAAGATACTGGATGCGATGTGCATCTACGTTATCCCGCGTGTCACACCGGACGGGGCGGAGATGTATCTGTCTTCGCCATATTCCTTGCGTTCCGTCGACCGTGTTCATAACGACAAGGAAGGCGGCATCAAAGAAGAAGATATCGATAATGACGGTGTCATACGTATGATGGCGATCAAGACGCCTTACGGTGCCTGGAAAAAATCCAAGGAAGATGCTTCTTTGATGGAACTTCGTGATCCGTCCGATGATGAAGGTGATTTCTACGACATCTATCCGGAAGGTCTGCTGGAAGAATATGACGGCGATGAAAACCTCAAGGTCAGAAAAAAGGCCTGGGGACTCGACTTCAACCGCAACTTCCCATACGGCTGGTATCCGGAACCAAGACAATCCGGAGCAGGGGATTATCCTCTGTCCAATCCCGAGACCAAAGCGATCGCCGACTTCGTTCTGGCGCATCCGAATATCGGCGGTGCCGCTATCGGCCATACATCCGGCGGTCTTATCCTTTACCCGCCCGGAACGAAAGCTTCTTATAAGGCTCCGCAGTCCGATATCGAGATCTTAAAAGCCATCGCCAGGATGGGCGAAGAAGAACTATCCTATCAGCCGATGAACATCTTCGATTCTTTCCTGAGCTCACAGGAATTCTATGATTCCGGCGCACTGGACGACTGGATGTATGAGACCCAGGGCATTCCTGCCTACACCATGGAATTCTGGGATGTCAATGCCAAAGCCGGTGTCAAATATAACTGGGGTGAAAAGAAAGATTCAATCTACGATGATCTTAAGCGTTTCACGGCAATCATGAAATGGGTCAAAGAGAATGCTCCGGAATATTTCGTCGATTGGAAAAAGTTCGATCATCCGAAGTTCGGCGAAGTGGAACTTGGCGGTTTCAACTTCAAATTCACGCAGCAGAACCCGCCGGAGAAATTCTTATTGGAAGAGCTGGAACACGACACAAAATTCAATCTGCGTTTCATCAAAGCGATGCCAAAGCTCTGTATCGATTCCATCAGTGCGGAAAAGATCGAAGAAGGGATCTATAAGATCGAAGCTGTCGTTGCCAACAAAGGCTACCTGTCGACTTCTTTAACACAAAATGCCTTGGATAACGATTACGCTAAACCGGTCATCGTCGATATCGAAGGCGGCGAGATCCTTTCGGGAAAAGAAAGCACCGAGATCACGGAACTGCAGGGTTACAGCCAAACGCAGACAGGTGTTTACTATTACGGCAATATCACGACTTTTGCCTCTGCCAAAGCGAAAAAGAAACTGTCCTGGATCGTAAAAGCAGACGAAGGTACTCAGATCTCGATCAAAGCCAGCCAGATAAAAGCCGGCAAGGCCATAAAACAAATCACACTCTAGGCTGAGCATTCAGCCTTTTGTTATACTTTAGGCATGAAGAAAACGATATTGATGTTTCTTATCTTATTCCTCTTATGCGGATGTGAAAGAAAGAAAACGGAAATAAATTTATTCATTACGATCACAAGCGAAGAAGCTATGAAACGTATGGAAGAGGAAAGTGATTTCCTGATTCTTGATGTGCGAACCAAAGAAGAATATGAAGAAGGTCACATCAAAGACGCCATCAATATACCGAATGAAGTTATTGGACAAGAAGCAGAATCGGTTTTAAAAGACAAAGAACAGACCATTTTTGTCTATTGCCGAAGCGGAAGAAGAAGCAAACAATCCTGTGAAACGCTCTGCAAACTTGGCTATACGCATGTCATCGATTTCGGTGGTATCATCGACTGGAAAGGCGAGATCGTAAGATAAGACCTTTTTTGGAAGAGATCATCTGTTCCCTTACTTTGAGAATATGAAACATGTGGAGAATATAAATACAGTTATACATCCGATCGATCCTGTCTTTGATGAAGATTCAAAGATCCTGATCTTGGGAAGCTTTCCTTCCGTGAGATCCAGGGAAGTGAACTTTTTCTATGGACACAAACAGAACCGTTTCTGGAAGCTGATGGAAAAGATCTATGATTCCAAACCGCTAGAAAGCATCGAAGAGAAAAAGAATTTCTTACATGAAAATCACATCGCTTTATGGGATGTCATCCATTCCTGTAAGATCGAAGGTTCTTCCGATGCCTCGATCTCAGATGTCGTTCCTAATGATCTGAGTCTCATCTTGAACCGCAGCAAGGTCGAAAGGATCTACGTCAATGGAAAGACGGCAGAAAAGATGTATGTTCGATATATCAAAGATCAGATACATAGAGACTGTATCGTGCTTCCTTCCACAAGTCCCGCCAATGCGGCGTTCAGTCTTGAAAAGCTGTATGAAGTCTGGAAACAGATAAAAGAAGTATGATCTGAGATGATAAGATAATAGTGAAAGAAGGTAGATTATGATCGAAAAACTGATCGAAGAATTTGCACAAAGCTATACATTTGATGCGATCGAAAATAAAGAATTCGATTCTTTCAAAGTCAACGGAATGGACTTTGAAGTCAAAGCCTATGATGCGCAGTTTCTGGGAAGAGTTTCTTCCATGAAGGGAAAGATGAAATTCGGCCTCATGAAGATGGAGACTCTCATCGTCAATCCGCTGGAACTTGATGTCCCATTGTTTTCTCTGGACCTCATTCAGGTACCGGGCAAGCTCATCGTGATACTGGAACAGTATGACACTTTGGTGAATGCCAAAAGAAATGAATCGGTATTTCTGAATATCAAGGAAAAGTATGAAGACCTGGAAGATCGTCCTTCCAAGTCAGCCTGGTATGATGAACTTCGCTATTCTTCCTCCATCGGCAAGAAAGTTTCCAAAAAAAAGGCGGACAGAGTAAAAGAGATGATCGAAGAATACTTTGAGGCATATCTTGATCTTTGCCGGGATGCCCGAGTGATCGAAAAGAAAGAAAAGAAAGTGAAGGCCGATCTTTACCGTGACGGCCTGCTTGAAAACGGCGGGGCTTCCACGGATTCTTTCTTAAAAGCATGGGGCAAAGAGAAGACGGAAAGATTCTTTAAAGAAGTATTGTTTGGTTAAGGATGAAAAAGGAAGTACGCTTATATAACGTCTTATTTCCTATCTGGATGTTAATATGGATCCCGAGTTTCTTATGGGTCGTTTTGATCCCTTTAAACTACATGATCGACCGCTTCGTTTTGAAGAAGAGCCTTCCCGATACGATCGATAAGGAAAGTTTTCTGAATAAGACGGCATATAAGATCTGTGCATCCGGTTTCTTATGCGATCTGATCGGTTCCGCTCTGATGTTTTTATCGTTATATCTGTGCGGTGACGATTACCGTCTCGCCAATGCGATCAGCTTCGATCCGTTCTCCGATCTTTTTGCTTTCGTTCTGGTCGTGTCCATGATCTTTGTGTCGGCGGTGTTGATCTATCTTATCGATAAACGGATCCTGAAGAAAGCGGAATTGAACGAAGATCAGGCAAGACGTTCCGCCTTGTTTCTGGCTGTCTTTACGGCACCGTATCTTTTCCTGATCCCGTCAAACTGGCTCTATGTTTAAAAACAGACGATGAAGATAACGATTCTTACCATTGCACCGGAACAGTTCGATTCCTTCTTAAAAACGCCATTAGTCTCCCGCAGCATCTCTGCGGGTCTTTTGGATCTTAGGATCAAAGATATACGTGATTATGCGCCAGGCTCCTTTCGCAAAGTCGATGATTCTCCATACGGGGGCGGGGCAGGGATGTTATTACGTTACCAGTCCTTACATGATGCCTTGATCGATAATATGAGTGAAAAATCGCATTCGATCCTTTTGGTTCCGTGCGGCAAGACCTATAAACAGAAAGATGCCCATCGCTTATCGAAGATGGAAGATCTGATACTGATCTGCGGACATTATGAAGGCTTCGATCATCGTTTTTATGATGAAGCAGATGAAATGCTATCGATCGGGGATTATATCTTATGCGGCGGGGAACTTCCTTCAATGATCCTCACCGAATCGATACTGCGCTTATTGGACGGTTCGATGAAGAAGGAAAGCGTGATCGAAGAATCCTTTGAAGAAGATCTTTTGGAATATCCGCAATATACCAAGCCTTCTGTTATCAATGACAAAAAAGTGCCGGAGATCTTATTGAGCGGAAACCACGAAGCGATACGTAAATGGCGTTATGAAAAGGCAAAAGAAATGACCGAAAAACTAAGACCTGACCTGCTGAAGAAAAAAGATTCGATCGAAGATGTCGAACCGACTTTAAAAGCCTATATCGAGGAAAACATCCTTCCTTGTTACAAAGATTATGAGAAGAGCCATAATACCGATCATATACGTAAAGTCATTGAGAACAGTTTCGATCTGATCAAAGGATTGGATGTGAATGTCGATATGGTATATTCCATTGCGGTATACCACGATATCGGGATCCGTTTCGGAAGAAAGGACCATCATATCACATCAGGAAAGTGGCTTTTTGAAGATAAGAAGTTAAGAAACTGGTTTGATGAACAAGAGATCCTTTTGATGAAAGAGGCGATCGAAGACCATCGGGCTTCTTCCGATCATGAACCTCGATCCGTATATGGCTGTATCGTTGCGGAAGCCGACAGGGACATCGATCCATACCGCATCATCGAGCGCTGCGTCCAGTTTGAGACAAATGCCCATCCGGATGCAGATAAGAAACAAGCTTATGAGTATATCATGGCCCATCTTGACGAGAAGTATTCAAGACACGGTTATCTGAAGCTGTGGATGCCTTGCAAGAAAAATGAAGAAGGACTTGAAACGCTTCGCAGGTGGATGGAAAACGGCGAGATCGAAGATATCGTCATGTCGTATCTGGAAAAAGACGGGTTCGTCGAAATCAAATGATTTATTAAAGAGAAAGCGATGCTTTCTTTTTAAGTTGAATATTTTCGTGAGAAAGCTTTTATCAGATCTAAAAGAAAGTGCTGATCGCTTGAAGCACAGGTAAAGAAAAAGGGAAGCGATGTGATGAAATGTTTCTTTTGTTTCATAATGCTTGCTGACGAATGAACTGAAATCGATTTGTTGTAAAATGGAAGCGGAGGAAGAGACATGGATAATTATACAGATCAGAATAAAATGAAACTCGGTTTCGGTCTGATGCGGCTTCCGAAACTGGAAGATGGCAGCATCGATGTAAAACAGACGGCGGAAATGTGCGACCTGTTCTTAAAAGCCGGCGGTACGTACTTTGATACCGCATTTGCCTATCCGGGTTCGGAAGAAGCGATACGCAAGGCTTTGATCGAAAGACATCCGAGAGAAAGCTTTACTCTGGCGACCAAGCTCATATGCAATGCCGACATCCACTCCGAAGAAGATGCCAAGAAGGAATTCTATACTTCTTTGGAAAGGACTAAAGCCGGTTATTTCGATTATTATCTTTTGCATGCATTACAAAGGACAAATTATTTCCGTTACGACGAATACCATCTCTGGGACTTCGTCAAAGAAATGAAAGAGAAGGGTCTCATCCGTCATTACGGTTTCTCGTTCCATGGCGATCCGGCATTATTGGAAGAACTGCTGGAGAAACATCCGGATGTCGAATTCGTGCAGTTACAGATCAACTACGCCGACTGGGACAACCCTGGCGTGGCTTCCAAGACCAATCTTGATATCTGCAGAAAACATGGCAAGCTCGTGACGGTCATGGAACCGGTCAAAGGCGGTATCCTTGCCGATCCGATCGATTCCGTCAAGAAGATCTTCGATGCGGAAAACAACGGTTTATCTTATGCTTCCTGGGCAGTAAGGTTCGTCGCATCGCAGCCTGGTATCTTAACCGTATTAAGCGGTATGTCGTCTCTTGAACAGATGAAAGACAATCTGTCTTATATGGAAGACTTCAAGCCGATCGATGAACATGAGATGGAGGTCATCGAAAAGGCACAGGCTGCCATCGAAGCGGACAAATCGATTGCCTGCACGAAGTGTCACTACTGCACGAAGGGCTGTCCGATGAACATCCCGATCCCGGAGATCTTCAATGTCGAAAACCGCAAGAAGGGCCAGCCGGAATTCCGTACCAAGAGAGAATATCTTATCGTCACCCATGATAAAGGAAAGGCATCCGACTGTATCCAGTGCGGTCAGTGCGAAGCTGCCTGCCCGCAGCATCTTCCGATCATCTCACTGCTTGAACAGTGCAGAGTATTCGAAGATTAGTCAAAAACGATCCTATCTTTGCTCAGCAGGCGAAAGCCTGCTTTTTTCATACAATGGAGATAAGAAGATTTCTTAATCCTTTCTTAATCTTTCCGCTATGTCTTTCGTTTTACGGGATGTACTAGAATGGATTTGTGGAGAAAACTATGGCAAAAATACTTATCTGTGACGATGAGATAGATATCGTCAATGCGCTGAAGATCTATCTGTGTGATCCTTCCTACGAACTGTTTGAGGCATATGACGGTATGCAGGCTTTGGATGTCATCGAAAGAAACGACATCGATCTGGTCTTGCTGGATCTGATGATGCCGAAGATGGATGGCATTTCAGCACTTCATAAGATCAGGGAAAGATACAATATGCCGGTCATCATTCTGTCTGCGAAAAGCGAAGACGGGGATAAAGTGTTAGGTCTCAATATCGGTGCCGATGATTATATCACCAAACCGTTCAATCCCATCGAAGTGACCGCCAGAGTCAATTCGCAGCTGAGAAGATATCTGCGATTCGGTTCGAATGTGCAGAAACAGGATGTCTTTGAACTGGGCGGCATCGTATTGGATGACAGGAAAAAGGAAGTGAATGTCGATGATAAGAAGGTGAATCTGACTCCGAAAGAATATGAGATCCTGAAGCTCCTCCTGTCTCATCCCGATGAAGTGTTTTCACCATCCAGGATCTATTCTTCCATCTGGAAGGAAGAACCCTATGGAGCGGAGAATACGGTCGCCGTACATATCCGCCATCTGCGGGAAAAGATCGAGATCGATCCGGCCGAACCCAGATACATCAAAGTGATCTTCGGTCAGGGCTATAAGATCGAGAAAGGAAGAAGTCTATGAAGAAGTTCTTTAAAACGATCGCAGGAAAAACGGTTCTGTTCCTGCTTTGTCTGATATCGATGTGCCTGTTTGCCGCATCGATGATTGGCATCTTTTTCTATTACGAAGAAGGCTTTTATACGACCGATAAGGAGACGATGGAAAAAGGATACATCTCTTCCAGGATACGAAATGATCTGTATCCCTATGTCTTTGATGCGGCTTTATACGATGACGATGATCATATCCTTGAAGTCGAGGATGTGGGCAATCTCGTATTTGTGATAAAAAACGAAGAAAATAAGGAACTGATGAAAAGCCAGAGTGCCGAAAAGATCAGTTCGTGGCCATACTCTTATCAGTTTCGTGTCGTATATGACGAAGCAGGAAACGCTGCAGAGGTCTATTATTCGTCATCATCTTTCATACAGAATAATGAGAAGATCTTCTTAGCCGATGCGTATATCAAATCGAATACCGGCATCCAGGATTTTTATTCGGTCGAAAGCAGATTCTTTTCTTTGATCTATGATCTGCGATACGGAGTCTATGGCTTGTTGGGGACGTCCTTACTGGTGATGATCATCACATTCATCGCTTTGATGTGTGTATCCGGCAGAAGGAATGAATCGGATGGCTTATATCCGGGTCCTTTGCATAAGATCCCGTTCGATGTGCTTATCGCTTTATGGCTTGGGGTGTTCGTGCTTGTGATCTATATGATCGACCAGATCTTTCAAAGGGATTTCTTACAGATAGGCACAGCCCTTGTCGTGACGCTTGGCTTTGTAGCTTCATTCCTTGGCTTGTGCATGTCGGCTGCCGTCCGTATAAAAAACAAAGACCTGTTTGCCAGTTCTTTCACATATATCTTCCTGAAAAAGACCGTAGAACTGCTGCGATATGTGTTGAAATTTATCGGCAGAGTATTGAAATGGTTTATTCAGATCGTATCTTCGATCCCATCTTCCTGGAAGATCCTTGGCGTATTCTGCCTTTGTACCTTTGCAGAGCTGTTCTTCTTTTATGAAGGCGGAGGCGGGCCTGTGCTCCTTGTGAAACTCCTTGAATTCATTCTTCTGGCCTATATCGGTTTCTGCCTGAACAAGCTGCGCAAAGGCGCGGATGCCTTGGCTTGCGGGGATCTGAGTTATCATGTCGATACGGATAAGATGGTATTGGATCTTAGAAAACATGGGGAAGATCTCAATTCTATCGCATCCGGTATGTCGATCGCGGTGGAAGACAGACTGAAAAGCGAACGCATGAAGACGGAGCTGATCACCAATGTCTCCCATGATATTAAGACGCCGTTGACTTCGATCATCAATTATGCCGATCTCATCGGCAAGGAAGAAGCATCTTCCGATAAGGTGAAAGAATACAGCGAAGTACTGATACGCCAGTCCAAACGACTGAAACGTCTGTTGGAAGACCTGGTGGAAGCTTCCAAGGCTGCCAGCGGTTCTCTGGAAGTCGAATTATCACCTTGCGATGCCAACATATTTATTGAACAGTGTATCGGTGAATATGACGACCGTTTGAAGAAAGCCGATCTGACGCTTATCGCAAAGAAAGCGGAGGAAAGGGTGGAGATCCTCGCCGATCCAAGAAGGATGTGGCGTATCTTCGACAATCTGATGAACAACATCTGCAAGTATGCCTTGCCCGGGACAAGAGTCTATCTTTCTTTGGAAAAGGAAAGAAACAAAGCTGTCATCTCCTTTAAAAACACATCCAAAGACCAGCTGAACATTTCTCCGGATGAACTGCTGGAACGCTTCAAGAGAGGAGATGCCTCCAGAAACTCAGAAGGCAACGGATTGGGCTTATCGATCGCCAAAAGCCTGACCGAGTTACAGAATGGGGAGCTGGATCTTAGCATCGATGGCGATCTATTCAAGGCGTCCTTACGTTTTCCTCTGATATAAAGAAACAGACTTGCCTTTTGTTCAGGCAGGTCTGTTTTTTGGTATAATCGAATATGTTGAAAAAGGCAGATCATGGAATACAACAGATTACGATTGAACAAAGAAGAATCCTCCTTCGTTGAGGAACGCTATAAAGATGTCGACTTCAAAGAGCTCATGTCACTTGTGGAAGGCATGTCGACGATACGCAATATCGATATGCTGATATCCTCACTGGATTATGACATCGAACATAAAGACTTTGCCGATGCAAAAGACATCCTGGAAAAAGAGAATTATGTCCTGATGTGCAAAGCCATCAAAGACAAAGCCGTCTATTACAGAGACCACAACGGCAAGAACTATGTTCAGGGTTTTGATACCGATGTCTTCTGCAAGAGGGCTGACGAGATCTCCAAAGTTGCCATTTCCGAACCGATCGGAAACGATATCTACAAGATCGACCAGTCGATCAACTACATCCGTTCGATCGCCGATCGTTTCGATTCCGACCAGAAAGTATGGAATATCGCCATCTACTTAGGGACCAAACTGGGCGAACTGATGTTAAATGAAACGTTGCTTTCCCATGGCTTTGACTGGGACATCGTCGAACCGAAGAAGTATCCGATCATCATCGAACCGATCCATAAAGTCAGCATCGACCCGATACGTTTCGTCTTCGACAAGCTCAAATATACAGATAACGCACCTGATCCTAACGGAAACTGTTCGGACTTCTATTACCGTTTCTTAGACAAGATCAAAGGCTAGCATTTTTACGAAAGGATGGTATATGAGACTTTCGGCATTTGATTTCAAGAACATCCCGCTCATCCTTTGCGGTCTGTTCTATTGTGTTTTGTGTATCTTTTCCATTGTGACCGGACTGATCTACATGTCCGGAAAACGAAAACTCAATCCGCTGGAGCTTCCCGATTCCTTTGTCGACAAACTGAGCGAAGAGGGAAAAACGGAACGTTTTGCCAGAAAGATGGGCCTGGTGACCTTCATCGTCGGCATCGTACAAGGTATCAGCGCATTCTGCTTGTTTCATGCCAAGGGCATTTTGGCATATATAATCGCTTTGGGTTTCACCTTATTTTCGATCGCTTCGGTATCGTTCAAACTGAAAGGCAAGATCAACGCCTTTCCGCTGCTGAAGCTTGGCGCATATCTGCTGATACTGATCGTATTGTTTCTGACTGAGACGAGAAACCTGTTCTTTAGATGAAGAATAATGAGATAAAAAACGATATACGAGAGAAGATGCTTCATGAAAATGAAGCTTTTTTAGATGATTTCTCAGAAAAGATGTTCGAGGAAAGCTATCGTATCATCGATATCTTTCCGAAAAGAGTAAGCGAAGAATTTACAGAAGAATATACTGCTGCGATCTCTTATTTTGAAAAGGAAGATAGACTATCAAAGATTTACCGGGATTACGCAGAGATCTTCCTTCTTCTGAACTGTTACTTTCCTATGTTCTGTTCGTTTAAAGAAGGAGACTATGAAACGATAAAGGATGCCGATGACTTCATGAGACGATTTACCGATATGAAAGATACGGGGATCTTCAAGGCCTTGTTCGTCAAAGAAAAGGTCATGATCGTTCTGGACAGACAGGATACCTATATGACGGTCTACGGAACTAACGATATTTTTGAAAAGATGTTACAGGATCTGGTTTCGGCAGAAGGATATCATTTGTGGGATAGAGGATGACCCGGAAGAGGTGAACATGAAAGAAATGAAAGACAAAGTTGCGGTGATCACCGGTGGCGCAAGCGGGATCGGTAAATGCATCAAAGAATCTTTTGAAAAACAAGGCGTCAGGACAGCGATCATCGATATCAAAGATAACGGGTATTTTGTTGGTGATATCGCAGACAAGGAAACGCTGGAACGCTTTGTAAAGAAGGTCATCGAAGACTATGGTCATATCGACTATCTGATCAACAACGCTCTTCCTTTGATGAAAGGCATCGATACGTGTAGCTACGAAGAATTCGAATATGCCTTAAAAGTCGGCGTCACGGCGCCATTCTATCTGACGAAGCTCTTCCTGCCGTATTTTGATGAAGGAGCATCGATCGTCAATATCTCTTCCACAAGAGCCTGTATGTCGCAAGCTCAGACGGAATCCTATACCGCTGCCAAAGGCGGCATCTCTGCTTTGACGCATGCCTTGGCGGTGAGCTTATCCGGCAAGGTAAGAGTCAATTCCATCTCGCCAGGCTGGATCGATACGGCATATACGATCTACGAAGGACCGGATGCATATCAGCAGCCTAGCGGCAGAGTCGGCAATCCGCAGGATATCGCCGATATGGTCTTATATCTGTGCAGTGACAAGGCATCATTCATTGATGGGGAAAACATCAATATCGATGGCGGTATGAGCAAGCTCATGATCTACCACGGCGATCACGGCTGGAGCCTGGATAATTGATTCTAAAAATACAGAATACGCATGAAAAAAGTACAGGTATTTGCCTGTACTTTGTTGTTGCAAATGGTCCCCAGAGTCGGGGTCGAACCGACACGGATTTCTCCTCACGATTTTGAGTCGTGCGCGTCTGCCAATTCCGCCATCCGGGGATACTTCATTATTCTAACACAAAATATCCTGGTTTGATAAAATATTGTTTGGATGGAATTGAAAGAACTTAAGCTTACTCCGAAACGCAAAGAGATATGTGAAAGACTATCTCTTTTTAACAGTGACGACATTTTATCCTATTATCCGTTCCGCTATGAGATGTATGATGCAACACCTTATAAAGACTTCAAAGAAGGCTCACAGGTGTGTTTTGTCGGTGAACTTGTTTCCTATCCCTCCTCTTTCAGAAGGGGAAAGCTTTCGACGAGCCGTTTCAAGGTGATGTATGAAGATGAGATCATTTCGGTCACCATATTCAACCGTCCCTGGATACGCAATCTCAAGATGAATGAGACCCTGACTGTCATGGGCAAATATGACGGCAACAACAAAGTCACGGCATCCAACTATTTTTCCGGGGATATGACCGGAAGCATCATCCCTTACTATCCTTTGAAAGAAGGGATCACCCAGAATGATATCAAAAAACTGATTCAGGCCGTCTATGTCAAAGCGGAAGATGAACTGAAAGATGATCTTCCTTCGGAATTTATAGAAGCCCATCAGCTGACCGATCACAAAAGTGCGATCCACGATATCCATGCGCCATTGAATAAAAGACAGCTGGCCAAAGCGATCAGCCGTCTGAAATATGAGGAATTCCTACGCTTCTATCTGTCTTTGGATATCTTGAAAGAAAGCACTTCGAAAGCGGAGAAGAAAGGAAAGAGATTCGATAGGAAGAAAGTGGATGCCTTTATCGGGTCTCTGGGTTTTGAACTGACAAAAGACCAGGAAGATGCCGTAAAGGATATCTTGAACGATCTTTCTGCAAATAAGATGATGTATCGTCTTGTGCAGGGTGAAGTCGGATCGGGTAAGACTGCGGTGGCGATGATCGGCTTATATGCCAATTATCTGGCCGGTTATCAGGGAGCCTTGATGGCTCCGACCGAGATCCTCGCCAAGCAGCATGCCTCCTCCTTGCAGAAACAGCTAGCACCGTTTGGCGTAAGGGTAGGTGTCTTATACTCGGCCATGGACGAGGAGAGAAAGAACAAACAGATGATCAAAGACGGTGAATACGACATCATCGTCGGTACACATGCCTTGTTTTCCAAAGATGTCGAATACAAGGATCTGGGACTGGTCATTGCCGATGAACAGCATAGATTCGGTGTAAAACAAAGGCAGGCTTTAAAAGACAAGGGAAAAGACTGTGACTTCATCCTGATGTCCGCCACGCCGATCCCAAGGACCCTGGCATCTTCGATCTATGGTGATATGGACATCTCGACGATCGCCACGCTTCCGACCGGCAGAAAAGGCTGCAAGACCTATCTGATCAAACGCAATTCGATCGTCGACATCCTCGATGAAGTAAAAAACAAGCTGAAAGAAGGACGGCAGATCTATATCATCGCTGCTGCCATCGAAGCTTCCGAAAACTACAAAGCCAAAGATGTGAACGGCTTATATGTGTCTTTAAAGAAAGAATTAAGTCCGTATGAAGTCGGTTTATTGCATGGCAAGCTCGATTCGCAAGAGAAAGATGCCATCATGAAAGACTTCAATGAAAATAAGATTCAGGTCCTCATTTCCACGACGGTCGTGGAAGTCGGTGTCAATGTGAAGAATGCGACGATGATGATCATCTATGATGCCGATAAGTTCGGATTGTCGCAGCTCCATCAGTTAAGAGGAAGGGTGCAGAGGTCAAGCCATGAAGGGACCTGTTTCCTTCTGACCGACAACAAGGATGAACTGGCCCTGAAGCGGCTTGATATCTTATGCAAGAACAACGATGGTTTTGCGATCTCCTATGAGGATCTCAAGCTTCGCGGACCGGGCGATATCTTAGGAACAAGGCAAAGCGGTCTTCCGGCATTCGTATTAGGAAACCTCATTGAAGATACGCGCTTCATCGATGCTGCAAGGAAGGATGCCAAGAAGATCGCCGAAAACAAGGATGATCCTTCCTATAAGGACTACTATGAGAAAACCGCCAAAATGGCGTCTCAAAACTTTATCAGCTAGAGTACAATAGGTATATGAGCATTTATGATTTTTTAGATGAACATGGCATACGATACAGTGATACTGATCTGATCGATCAGGCTTTTATCCATTCATCCTATGTCAACGAACATAAAGTAAACACAGGCAACAATGAGCGCCTGGAATTCATGGGCGATGCGGTCTTGCAGGTTTATTCTGCTGAAAGGCTCTTCATGATCGAACCGCCGCTGCCGGAAGGTCTGATGTCGACAAGACGTTCCAATCTGGTCTCTGAGAAGGCTCTGGCGCAGATCGTCAGAGAAAACGAGCTCAATCAGTTTCTCAAGCTTGGGGCAGGGGAAGAAAAGACCGGCGGCAGGGAGAGGGATTCGATCATCTCCGATATGTTTGAAGCCTTCATCGGTGCGGTCTATCTCGACCAGGGACAGGAAGAGGCATATAAACTTCTTGATCAATTGATGACCATCCATATCAAGGAAGTCGACGAAAAGACTTTCGATTTCAAGACGAGACTTCAGGAATACGTACAGGCTGATTCGCGCAAGTCGATCGTCTATGAGACGGTCTCGGTCGTCGGACCGAACAACGCTCCGGAATTCAAGGTCGCCGTCAAGATCGACGGACTGATCTACGGATATGGAGTAGCATCCAACAAGAAACAGGCACAGAAGAATGCGGCGAAAGACGCACTTGAAAAACTGGCACAGTTATGAGTTTCAACATCAAAGATATCATCGCAAAATACGGATATAACGAAGAAAGATCGGCAGCTCTGGAACACTTTAAGGTTGTCGATGTTTTGTTTCGCAAATCCAACGGGTTTCTGATCATCAAGGCGGAAAACGATAAGGTGCTTCCATATGGCATCTATACGGATGTTCTGAATTATTTCAAAGATCTGGGCTTTGAAAGATCCAAGCTTTACATAAAAGCCGGTGATCAGTGTCTTCCGATCCCGGAGATCAGCCTCTATCTGGAAGAATACCGCAAGGAAAACAAAGGTTTTTCTTCATGCGTTCCGATCAAAACGGAAGAAGGTTTCGATCTTTCCTATTCCGATAAGGAAGAATATCTCAAGGACCTTCATGAGCTTGATGAACTCAAGCTGTTTTTCTATGACCTGGGTTATCGCAAGACCATCTCTTTGAAATACCAGGAAGAAGAAAAGGAAGTCGTGATCGAAGAGGTCGAAGCACTCCCGCAGCCTGCCAGACCGGCAAAACAGTACAACAACAATAACGGTTTCAATAACTCCTTTGAACATAAAGGCGATTTCAAACCGCAGGAAGGAAAACCGCAGTTTCAAAGACGGACCAAGGAATATACCGAACTGAAGATCGACGATCTGATCGATACCTTATACAATGTCAAATTCAAGGGGCAGATGTTCAAGATCGATGAGCGTGCCACCCGTACCGGCATGATCATTCAGACCGTCTATGTCAAAGACGAGTCCAATGCGGTCGTCGTAAAATTCGTAGAATCCCGACGTTTCACGAAAGAAGCTTTGAAAGAAAACAAGGAAGGCCGTTATGCCTGGTTCTATGGAAACTACCGTTTCGATAATTTCTCCAACGATTACATCTTTGAACCCGACCAGATCGAATTCATCGAAGTCGATGACAAGCTGCACGACGATGAACCGGAAAAGCGTGTCGAGCTTCATATGCATACCAAGCTTTCCGAAATGGATGGCGTCTCTTCGCCGACTGAAGTCGTAAAGGCAGCCTATTCGATGGGCCACAGAGCCGTGGCCATCACCGACCACCTCTGTCTGCAGGGCTTCCATGAAGCACAGATGACTTATAAAGGCATCATGAAATCGGCTGGCGAAAACAAGCCGGATTTCAAGCTTTTATATGGCTGCGAGATGAATATGGTCTCACCGACCCTCAATATCGTCTATAACGCGACCGATGACAATCTCAATGACGTCGAATATGTCGTATTCGACTTAGAGACCACCGGTCTTTCCACAAGATACGACTACATCATCGAATTCGGTGCCGTGGTCATGCGAAAGGGCACTGTTGTAGAGGAAAAGGACTTCTTCATCAAACCGAAGATCGAGCTTTCTTCCAATATCAAGAACCTGACGCATATCTCGGAAGAAGATCTCAGATACGCCAGGACGTTTGAAGAATGCAAGGATGAGATCCTCGACTTCGTCAAAGACAGAGTCTTAGTTGCCCATAACGCATCGTTCGACTATGGTTTTCTGAATTCCGAATTTGAACGTATCGGCATGCCCAAACTGCCAAATCCTGTCATCGATACCCTCGATCTTTCAAGATCCTTATTGAAAAACCGAAGGGCTTATCGTCTTGGCAACATGTGCCGTGCCTACAATATCCCGTACGATGAAGATATCGCACACCGTGCAAACTACGATGCCGATGTTCTGGCACAGGTATTCAACTTCATGCTGAAGGACCTGGCAAAAGCCGGCGTCAATACACTCAATGATCTCAAGAACTTCCAGGATGAGGAAGCCTTCGTCAAAAACAGAGCCTACCATACGACCGTCCTTTGCAAGAACAAAGCCGGTCTGAAGGACCTGTTCAAGCTGATCTCGATCTCCAACACCAAAACTCTGGCGGTTTTCGGCAAGTCCAACGGCAAGGATGCGAACTCGGAATTCATCGCCGAACCGCGTATCTTCAAAGAAACGATCAATGAACACAGGGAAAATCTGCTGATCGGTTCAGCCTGCCTCAACGGCGAGGTCTTTGAACTTGCCCATACTAGATCCAAGGAAGAACTGGCCAAGGCCATCTCTTTCTATGACTATATCGAAGTCCAGCCTTTGGAGAATTACCGCTTCTTAGTGGAAGACAGGGGCCTTTTCGATATGGACAGGCTCAAACAGTATTTAAGAGACATCATCGAAGAAGCTTTGCGACAGAACAAGATCGTCGTTGCCACAGGTGACGTCCACTACGTGAAGAAAGATGAAAAGATCTTAAGAGATGTCTACATCTCCGCACAGGCGATCGGCGGTGCTCATCACCCGTTGTATCTCTTCGATAAGGAGAAGCGGGCAAAACAGATTACGCCGGATCAGCGCTATCTCAATACCAGAGAGATGCTGGATGCTTTTGCGTGGCTGAAAGACGAAAAACTGATCAGGGATCTTGTCATCAACAATACCAATAAGATCGCCGACATGTGCGAGAATTTCATGCCGTTTACCGATGAACTGCGTCCGCCGAAGATCGACGATGCGATCGCTGTCGCCAGACGCTGCAACATCATCGAAGAGCCATTCACACAAAGGCATGATGTCATCTCTGCCGACCAGTACTTAAGAGAATTCGTCTATTACAATGCCCATAAGCTCTATGGCGAAGTATTGGACGATTTCATTGAAAAACGTATCGATACCGAGCTCAATGCCATCATCGGCAACGGCTACGGCGTCATATATTTCGTCTGTCATCTGATGGTCAAGAGATCCAATGATGACGGCTATATCGTCGGTTCGCGAGGTTCCGTCGGTTCTTCGCTTGTTGCGACCTTCTCCAACATCACGGAAGTCAATCCGATGCCGCCGCACTACATCTGCCCGAAATGTCACAAGCTGATCTGGATGAAGGATGTCGCCTCCGGCTATGACCTTCCGGATAAGGACTGCCCGGATTGCGGTACCAGAATGAAAGGCGATGGACAGAATATCCCATTTGAGACCTTCTTGGGCTTCAATGGCGATAAGATCCCGGATATCGACCTCAACTTCTCCGGTGACTATCAGCCGAAAGCACATCTCTTTACAAGAGAGATCTTCGGCGCCGACAACGTCTTCCGTGCCGGAACGATATCAACAGTCGCTGAAAAGACGGCCTTCGGTTATGTCTCCGGATATTGTGAAGAAAAGAACATCACTAACATGTCCCGTGCGCAAAGACAAAGGCTTGCTTCGGGATGCGAGGGTGTCAAGCGTACCACCGGACAGCATGCCGGAGGCATCGTCGTATTGCCGGATGATATGGAGATCGAAGATGTCACGCCGATCCAGTATCCGGCCAACGATAAGGATGCCGCATGGCGTTCGACCCATTTCGAATATCACGACTATTCGGACAACTTATTAAAATTCGATATCTTAGGCCACGTCGATCCGACGGCGATGCGTCTTTTTGAAAATGTCTCGGGCATCGATGTCAAGACGATCCCGATGAACGATGAGAAAGTCTTATCGCTTTTCTATTCGACCAAGGCCCTCAATATCATCAATCCGAAATACAAGGAAGAGACCGGTGCAGCCGGACTTCCGGAATTCGGAACCCTGAATACCAGAAATACGATCGAAGAGACCAGGCCTCACGTCTTCTCGGAACTCGTACAGATCTCAGGCCTTTCCCATGGTACCGATGTCTGGAGAGGCAACGCCCAGGAGCTCATCCATCAGGGCATCCCGCTTTCCGATGTTATCGGATGCCGTGACGATATCATGTCCTATCTTTTAAGCTACAAACTTGAACCGCTGGATTCCTTCACGATCATGGAACATGTCCGTAAGGGCAAGGGCCTGACGGAAGAGGAAGAGACAAAGATGCTCGAGCACAATGTGCCGAAGTGGTACATCGATTCCTGCAAGAAGATCAAATACATGTTCCCGAAGGCACATGCCGTAGCTTATTGCATCATGGCGGTGAGAGTCGCCTGGTTCAAGGTCTATCATCCGGAATACTACTATGTCTCGTACTTCTCACTGCGCTGCGATGCGTATGAGCTTTCTACGATGATCAAGGATGCCGATTCGATCTATGCCCGCATGCAGGAACTGATGCAGAAGATCAATTCCCGTGAGGCCAATAAGAAAGAAAAAGACATCTTCGATACCCTGGAAGTCTGCTATGAGATGGTCTCAAGAGGCTATAAGATGCTGAATATCGATCTCTATGAATCGCTGGCGACCGAATTCCGCGTCAATCCGAACAACAACCATGAGATCTATCCGCCGTTCAAAGTACTGGATGGTCTGGGTGACAACGTTGCCGAATCGATCGTGGAAGCCAGAAAAGACCGCAAGTTCTTATCGAAAGAAGATCTGGCGGACCGCACACAGCTATCCAATACGCTGATCAAGAAACTCGATGATATCGGTGTCTTAAAGGGTCTGGATGATTCCAACCAGATGTCCTTGTTCTGAATAGGGGGAAAGTAAACATGCTGATCGACAAATTACTGGATTATGTGAAATATGACACGACAAGCTCCGAAGATTCCGAAACTTCGCCTAGTACGTCAGGCCAGTGGGATCTGGCAAATCATCTTAAAGAAGAACTCGAAAAGCTGGGTCTGGAACAGGTACAGCTCGATGAGAACTGCTATGTCTATGGTTATCTGCCGGGTGATGAAGAGTATCTGACCTTAGGCCTGATCGCTCACATGGATACTTCCGAACAGGCATCCGGGAAAGATGTCAAGCCGCGCATCATCGAAAACTATGACGGCACAGACATAAAGCTCAACGACGAACTGTATACGACGGTCGAACGTTTCCCGAATCTGAAAGATTATATCGGAAAGACTTTGGTCGTCACCGACGGTACGACGTTATTAGGTGCCGATGATAAGGCAGGTGTTGCCTGTATCATGGAAGTGCTGGAGACTCTGATCGACAACAAAGAGCTCAAGCACGGCCCGATCTGGGTCTGCTTCTCACCGGACGAAGAGATCGGAAGAGGCACGGCACATTTCAACTATGATCTTTTCAAAGTCGACTTTGCCTATACCTTGGATGGTGACAAGCCGGAGTATATCGAATATGAAAACTTCAATGCCGCATCGGCTGTCATCGATGTCAACGGCATCTCCGTCCATCCGGGTTCCGCCAAAGATAAGATGGTCAATGCCTTGCAGGTAGCCCATGAGTTCCATGCGATGACCGATCCTGAGGCAAGAGCGGAAAAGACCGACGGCTATGACGGATTCAATCTGCTTATGGGTCTGGAAGGCGAAGTCGGTCATGCCCGCATGCAGTACATCATGCGCAATCACGATATGGCCAAGCTGCGCAAACAGAAGAGCGATTTCGAAAAGATTGCAAAGACACTCAATGAAAAATACGGCTATGAGGTCATCGATCTCAAACTGAAAGATTCTTATCGTAATATGAAGGAAAAGTTCGAAGGTCATATGGAACCGATCGAACTGGTCAGAAAAGCGATGGCGGAGTGCGGCATGGAATGCAAATCACAGGCGATACGCGGTGGCACCGATGGCGCTTCGCTTACCTGGAACGGCATCCTGTGTCCGAACCTTGGCACCGGCGGCCAGAACTTCCATGGCGTCCATGAATTCTGGTGCAAGGAAGACGGGGAACTGGTCGTCAGGATGGTTTTGACACTTCTAGGCATGGCAAAACGCTGAAAATGCCGATTTTCCTTGAAAAATCAAAGGATTTAAGATACTATACATATGTATTTAAAGGAGCGAGAGATCGCTCCTTCATTGTTGTTTTGGAGGAACATGAATACAGAAAAGATCAGAAACGTTTTAACGGAATTTGTGAATGAAAAGGGCATGAAGCTGTTTGATATCGAATACAAGAAATCAGATCAGACTTTGACGGTGCTCTTGGATGAGAAGCTAGACATGGATGCTCTGGAAAAGATATCGGGTGAGATCTCTTCGTTCTTAGATCAGTATGAGGATGAATTCGCCGATAACTATTTCCTCGACGTTTCGACAGTCGGCGTGGAACGTCCGATCCGCAACGAAGAGGAAGTAAGAGATGCCGTTGGCGAATACATCTATGTCAAGACCAAGGATAACGAATACTATGGAACTCTGACTTCTTTCAATAACGGGATGATGAACCTGAAAGTGAAAGACAAGACCAGAGAAAAAGATGTTTCTATCGAGTATTCAAAAACGAAAAAAGTACGCTACGCTGTTAAGTTTTAACAAGGGAGAATAAATATGAGTGGCATTAGTCTGAAAAACAAGAATTTTATTGACGGAATGAGGCTTTTTGAGGAAGACAGGAAAGTCGATCCTGATTTCATCATCGAAACACTTAAAGAAGCCATCGCCAAGACCTATCAGAAGCACATCGATGCGCCGGAAGCTATGGTCAGAGTCACCATCGAAAAAAATGAGATGCATGTTTACCATCAGCTGATCGTCGTCGATGATGATACCGAGACCTTTGATGAGACGCTCGATATCCTGTATTCCGAGGCGATCAAGATCAATCCGGACTGCAAGGTCGGTGACATCATCGAAGAAGAAGTCGATTTCAAGGAGATCGGCAGAACTTCAATCAACGTTGCCAAGCAGATGCTCAAGCAGAGGATCAAGGAATATGAAAAGCAGAGAGTCTACGATGAATACAAGGACAAGGAATTCGATCTGATCTCCGGTATCATCAAGACGATCGAAGAAAAGTTCATCCTGGTCGACATCAAGAATACCATCGGTATCCTGCTCAAGTCGGAACAGATCCCGGGCGAACAGTACAAGGAAGGTCAGTCCATCCGCTGCATCATCAAGGAAGTCTCCAAGAACTCCAAGGGTTCGCAGGTCGTCTTATCGAGAGCCGATGCGATGTTCGTCAAGAGATTATTTGAAAAGGAAGTTCCGGAGATCGCACAGGGCTTAGTCGAGATCAAGGCGATCGCCAGAGATGCCGGCGAACGTACCAAGATGGCCGTCTATTCCAAGAACGATGACGTCGATGCGATCGGCGCCTGCATCGGTCCTAGAGGTACTCGTGTACAGGCCGTCATCGGTGAGATCAAGGGTGAAAAAATCGATGTCTTTGAGTGGAACGATGATATCGGTGAACTCGTTAAGAACGCTCTGGCACCGGCAGAAGTCAAGGCTTGCTTCTACGCAAACGAACTGACCGATCCGGATCTTACGCCGGAAGCCATCGAAGAAGCGGAAAAATACAACAAGAGACCGTTGGTCGTCGTCGTTGATGATGACAAGCTTTCTGTCGCTATCGGCAAGCGCGGCAAGAATGCCAAACTGGCTGTCAAGCTGACCAACCGCAAGATCGACATCAAGACAAAGACCGAGATCGAAGAGCTCGGCATCGATGTGGACAACGAAGTCATGAACTTCCGTGCCGATCAGGCAAGGATCATCAAGGAAAGAGAACAGAAGAAGTTCCTCGAACTGCAGGAAGAAGCTGCAAGAAGGAAAGCGGAATTCGAAGAAGAGCTCGCTGCTCAGGATACCGGCTTTGACGAGACGACCATCGAAGAGATGGATGAAGGCAAGGTCGAAGAAGTCGTCGAGATCCCTAGCGAGAATCTTGCCAAGGCTGCTGAAGAAACTGCTGCATCTAAGCCTGTTGAAGAAACTGTCGAACCTGAGGCTGAACCTGTCGTCGAAGAAGTCAAGGAAGAACCTGTCAAGGAAGAAGTCAAAGAGGAAGCCAAGTCTGAACCGGTTCCTGAAAAGCCGAAGAAGGCTCCTAGAAAGCCTCTTACTCCGAAGACGGAATACAAGTCCAAGTTCGAAGACTTTGCGGATGCTTCCAAGAAGGAAGAGACGCATGCTCCGGCGAAGAGAAGAAGAAAGAAAGATGATGATGATCGCCGTGTAAGAGCGGAAGATCTGGAAAAGAAGGAATACGACGAGAACTTCAAGCCTGTCTATTCCGAAGAAGAACTCGAAGAGATCGAAGCGATGGAAGCCATGGAAGAAGAAAATTCCTGGATCAACGATGATGATATCGACTTCGATGAATACGAGGACTACTACGAGGAGAATTAATCCATGAAAAAAATTCCAATGCGCAGATGTCTTGCGACAAACCAATCATTTCCAAAAAAGGACCTCTTGCGTATTGTCAGGACACCGGAAGGGGAAGTGAAGGTCGATCTGACCGGAAAACTCAACGGCAAGGGTGCGTATATTTCCAAGAGCCTGGAGGCTCTCGAACTTGCCAGAAAGAAGAAAGTCCTCTCCCGTGCCCTGGAGACAGAGATCAAGGAAGAGGTCTATGAAGAGATCTTGAAGGTGATCAATGGCTGATAAACTTAACACTCTGGGACTGGCCTATCGTGCGCGAAAGGCCGTCCTGGGTGAGGAAGTGCTGAACCGGATCGATAAGATAAAGCTTATGTTCATCGCTTCCGATATCTCTGAAAAAAGCAGAGAACGCTATGAGAAAAAATGTCACTATTATAAGATCGACCGCATCGACGAATATTCCGGTGAGCAGCTATCTTCGGCTCTTGGAAAAAACAATGTCAAAGTGGTCGGGATCTTAGACAAAGGATTCAAAGATGCACTGTTAAAAAATAAATAGAAGGAGGGTTGCCATGGCGAAACAGACATATAAAAAACATCTGAACAGAAAACCTAGAGGTAATCAGAATTTCGAAAGAAAGCACGATGAAAAAGTCGAAGCGATCACGTATCAGGAAGGGATCACCGTCGGTGATCTGGCTGCCAAGTTACATAAGAACTCCGGCGATGTCATCAAGATCCTCTTTATGCTGGGCAAGATGGTGACCATCAACTCATCACTCGACGACGAAAACGTCGAACTGGTATGTATGGAATTCGGGGTTGATGCAACAAAAGAAGAACCTCAGGAAGATGAAACATTATTAGATACCGAAGCTGACGATCCAAATGAACTGGTGGAACGTGCTCCGATCGTAACGATCATGGGACATGTCGACCACGGTAAGACGACATTACTTGACTACATCCGTAATTCAAGAGTCGTCGAGGGCGAATTCGGCGGTATCACACAGCACATCGGTGCCTATCAGGTAAATGTGAACGGAAAACTGGTCACATTCTTAGATACACCGGGCCATGAAGCATTCACGGCCATGCGTGCAAGAGGTGCCTCCGTCACCGATATCGCGATCATCGTTGTCGCAGCGGATGATGGTGTCATGCCTCAGACAATCGAAGCGGTCGACCATGCCAAAGCGGCTGGCGTTCCGATCATCGTCGCAGTCAACAAAATGGACAAACCGGGTGCGAATCCCGATAAAGTCAAGAATGCGATGTCAGAACTCGGCCTGATGCCGGAAGAATGGGGCGGCGATACGATTTATGTCGAATGTTCCGCCAAGACCGGCATGGGTGTGCAGGACATCCTGGAAACGATATTAGTCGTTGCCGAAGTCAGAGACATCAAAGCCAATCCTAAGAAGCTGGCGACCGGTACGGTCATCGAAGCCAAGCTTGATAAGGGAAGAGGTCCTGTCTCTACGTTGCTGGTACAAAACGGTACCTTACATCAGTCTGATTCTGTCGTCGTCGGTACAGCTTATGGCAAGGTCCGTAAGATGACAAACGATATGGGCAAGGAGATCACAGAAGCATTGCCTGGTACACCGGTCGAGATCATCGGTCTCAACGATGTTCCGGTCGCAGGTGATAACTTCAAGGTCTTTGATGACGATAAGGATGCCAGAGCCGTCGCACAGGCCAGAGCACGTGCGAAACTGGAAAAAGACCGTAACGCATCCGTAGCGATGACGCTCGATGATCTGAAGAATCAGATCGACCGCGGCGAAGTCAAGGAGATCCCGGTCATCGTCAAATCCGATGTTACCGGTACGGCAGAAGCTGTCGCATCCTCACTCTCCAAGATCGATGTAGACGGTGTCAAGGTCAACGTCATCCGTAGGGCTGCCGGTACGATCAATGAGTCTGATGTCATCCTGGCGTCGGTATCCCATGCCGTGATCTACGGCTTTAACGTCCGTCCGGATGCCAACGTCAGAAAGAAGGCACAGGACGAAGGCGTCGAGATTCGTTTACACAACATCATCTACAAGGCAGTCGAAGAAATGGAAGCTGCCATGAAGGGTATGCTGGCACCGGTCTATGAAGAAGTCGTCATCGGTCAGGCTGAAGTCAGAAAGACATATAAAGTTTCCAAGATCGGTACGATCGCCGGCTGTATGGTCACTGAAGGCAAGATCGTCAGAGATTGCCAGATCCGTCTGATCCGTGACGGTATCGTCATCTATACCGGCAAGCTTGGTTCCTTGAGGCGTTTTGAAAACGATGCCAAGGAAGTCGCTTCCGGATATGAATGCGGTATGACGATCGAAAACTACAACGACATCAAGGAACTTGATATCATCGAAGCTTATGTTGACCAGGAGGTCAAAGCAGAGTAATGGCAAGAGTCAACAAGATCGATTCGATCCTGTTACGAGAGATCTCTGTCATCATCTCCCAGGAGATCAACGACCCGAAGCTCGGTTTCCCGACCGTGACGGAAGTCGATGTCTCCCCGGACCTCAATCAGGCGAAAGTCTACGTTTCGTTCTTAGGAAAGAACTATAAGAAAAGAGACGGACTGGAAGTCTTAAGAAGATCGAAAGGGCATATCAAATCGGAACTTGCCAAGCGTGTACGCATGCGCAAGATCCCGGATCTGACTTTCGTGGTCGATGATACGCTCGACAAAGCAGATCGCATCGAAGAGATACTGAAAAAAGATAATGAACTTTAAGGTGCTTTTTAAGCGCCTTTTTTCATGAGAAAGGAAGAGCATGAACAAGAAACAAGCACTTAAGATCTACCGTGATCAGAACGAAAAGATCGCGGCTTACGGCCTGATGCTGGCAACGGCGGGCTTTGACCGTATGACCATCGCACCGGTCGGAGGAGCACCATACCGTAATCGGATGCTATCGATCATCCAGGGCGAATTGTTTGAACTGGAAACGGACAAAGATTATGTACAGGCCATTTTAACGCTGTCTGAGACAGATCTTGGTGAAGTGGGCAACAGAGATATCTCCCTAGCCAAAAAATCGCTGGAAGACGTTTTAAAATTCACCAAGGAAGAAACGATGGAATATTCCTATGCTTTGATGAATGCCTATGATGCCTGGTACAAAGCTAAGACTTCCGAAAACTACGAGATATTCAGACCTCACCTGATGAAACTCATCGAGATGACCAAATACCGTGCGAAGAAAAGAGATCCGAAGAAAGATCCATACGACCTTCTTCTCGATGATTTTGAAGAGGGCATGAACAGGCAGAAGTACGATGAATTCTTCTCTTTGATCCGTGAAGAACTTCTTCCTCTGATCAAAAAGATCGATAAGAAGAAAGGCTATATCGACGACTCTTTCTTATACAAATACTATCCGGCAGAGAAACAGGCGCTGTTCATGAAGGATGCCATGAAGTATCTCGGTTTCAGTTCCGACTGGGGCTATATGGGTACCACGGAACATCCGTTCACCAGCGGGTTCTCTAAGAATGATGTCCGCGTCACGACCAACTATGATGAACACAATGTCACGGCAGCCATCTATTCCCTGATCCATGAATGCGGCCATGCCTTCTATGAGCATCAGGTCGATGCCAAATATGAGAAGTATCCGCATATCCGTAACATGTCTTCCGGTATGCATGAATCCCAATCCCGTTTCTTTGAGAATTATCTGGGCAGAAGAAGATCTTTCTTCGTGAAACTGTATCCGAGACTCCAGGAACTCTTCCCGGAAAACCTTGGCAATGTATCACTGGATGATTTCATCAAAGCGGCTAATGTATCCAAGTGTTCTCTGATCCGTACGGATGCCGATGAGCTGACCTATCCCGTTCATATCCTGATCCGTTATGAACTGGAAAAGGAGATCTTCTCCGGAAAAGCCGATCTTGACAAGCTCGACCAGCTCTGGGATGAAAAGTATGAGAAGTATCTTGGTATCAAGGCTCAAAAGCCATCCGACGGCATCTTACAGGATGTCCACTGGTCGGAAGCTTACATCGGCTATTTCCCGACATACGCCTTAGGTTCAGCCATCGGTGCGCAGCTCTTCCACAAGATGAAGGAAGACCTGGATGTCGATGCCTTGTTAGAAAAAGGACAGTTCAAGAAGATCACCGACTATCTTCATAAGAACGTTCAGCATGACGGTGCTTTATATACCTTTGAACAGATCGTGAAGAGGGCAACGGGCGAAGACTTCGATCCGCATTACTACATCGACTATCTCAAAGAGAAATACAAAGCTCTCTATAACATCAAATAATGAATACCGCTAAGATCGATCTGCACTTGCATCTTGACGGATCTCTGAATATCGCCTGGGCATATGACAGAGCTTTGAAGCAGGGGGTCATCAAACCCAAAACGACATTTAAAGAATTCTATGACATCCTCTTTGCCAAAAATATCGCCCATTCGCCAGAGAGCTTCAAAAAGTTCGAGCTGGTCTGCGATATCCTGCAGACAAAAGAAGATCTATTCGATGCGGCCTACGATCTGTGTAAAAGACTTGATGATCTTGGCCTCATCTATGCCGAGATCCGCTTTGCTTCGCAACAGCATCTCAAGAAAGGTCTGACGCAGCTTGACGCCTTAAAGGCAGTCATCGACGGGGCAGAAAAGGCGATGGAAGACTTCGATATCAAGGTCGGCATCATCAACTGTCTGATGCATAAAGGAGATGCGGAGTCTTTCAATCATGCTGAGAATCTTGAAGCGATAGAAGTCTCTAAGATCATGTATAAAAAAGGTCTGGTGGGTCTTGACCTGGCAGGTTTTGAAAACAACTGCGATTACAAAGATTATGCGCCTTTATTTGAGATCGTGAAGAAAGAAGGGATCCCGTTTACTTTGCATGCGGGAGAGATGGGGATAGGAGAACATATCCTTGATGCGCTTTCAATGAGACCAAACAGGATAGGACATGGCATCGACTGCATACAGGATCAAAGATATATCGATGCTTTGAAACAAAGCGATATCCCTTTGGAAGTCTGCGTTTCTTCCAATGTCAAACTGACACAGAATTATGCATCCCATCCAATACGAAGGATGATAAAAGAAGGTCTTAAAGTCACGGTCAATACCGATAATATGATCTTTGCAAGAACAGATCTTGTCAATGAACACAATCAGCTTAAGATGATCGGGATCAGTGAAGAAACACTGATCAGAAGTACCTATGAATCTTTGGACGCGGCATTCTGCGATGAGGATACAAAGGGTTATCTGAAAGAGAAATTAGATAAAGAATTCCATGCATAAGAAAAGCTCGAAACTCTGAATGTTTCGAGCTATTTTTTTAAGAAAGATTATTTCTTGGCAGCTTTTTTCTTGGCAGGAGCCTTTTTGGCAGCTTTCTTAGCCGGTGCTTTTGCAGCTTTCTTTTCTTCAGCTACATAACCGTTCTTGATCGCAGCCTGTGCAGCAGCCAATCTGGCGATAGGTACTCTGTATGGTGAGCAAGAGACATAAGTCAGACCGATCTTATCGCAGAATTCGATGGAAGCCGGATCACCGCCGTGTTCGCCGCAGATACCAAGCTTGATGTCAGGACGAGTCTGTCTGCCAAGTCTTGCAGCCATTTCGACGAGTTTGCCGACACCGTGCTGGTCAAGTCTTGCGAACGGATCCTGTTCATAGATCTTAGCATCATAGTAAGAATTTAAGAACTTGCCTGCATCATCTCTGGAGAAACCGAATGTCATCTGTGTGAGGTCATTGGTACCGAAGGAGAAGAATTCAGCTTCTTTCGCGATCTCATCAGCTAATAATGCTGCACGCGGTATCTCGATCATCGTACCGACATGGTAGTCGAGTTTTGTCTTGGCGTTTGCGATCTCTTCATCAGCAGTCCTGACGACGATGTCCTTGACATACTTGAGTTCGGCAACATCACCGACAAGCGGGATCATGATCTCAGGAACGACATGCCACTTCGGATGTTTCTTGTTGGTGGCGATGGCAGCTCTGATGACAGCCTTTGTCTGCATTTCAGCGATTTCAGGGTAAGTGACAGCCAGACGGCAGCCTCTGTGACCCATCATCGGGTTGAATTCATGCAAGCCGTCGCAGATAGCCTTGAGCTGTTTCAAGCTCATGCCCATATCCTTAGCAAGTTCTTTCTGCTGTTTTTCATCCTGCGGAACGAACTCATGGAGAGGTGGGTCTAAGTAACGGATCGTAACAGGGAAGCCCTTCATAGCTTCGTAGATGCCTTCGAAGTCTTTCTGCTGTAACGGCAGGACTTTTTCAAGAGCAGCTTTTCTCTGTTCGGTCGTCTGGGAAACGATCATTTCACGGATCGCTTTGATCTTGTCTTCCTGGAAGAACATGTGCTCAGTTCTTACCAGACCGATACCTTCAGCACCGAATTCGACAGCCTGAGCTGCATCCTTAGGTGTATCGGCATTGGTTCTGATCTTCAATCTTCTTCTTTCATCTGCCCACTTCATGAACTTCTTGAAGTCACCGGAGATGGAAGCCGGAACAGTCGGGATAGCTTCGCCATAGATGTTGCCTGTGGAACCATCTAATGACAGCCAGTCGAATTCCTTATAGACTTTGTCGTTTAATGTGAACTGTTTCTTAGCGTAATCGATCTTGATGTCGCCGCAGCCTGAGACACAGCATTCGCCCATACCTCTGGCAACGACAGCGGCGTGAGAAGTCATACCGCCGCGGACAGTAAGAACGCCCTCAGCAGCAGCCATACCTTCGATATCTTCCGGAGAAGTCTCGAGTCTGACTAATACGACTTTCTTGCCGTTCTTGTGTTCTCTGATCGCATCTTCAGCGGAGAAGACGATCTGACCGCAGGCAGCACCCGGAGATGCCGGAAGGGCAGTAGCGATCGGAGTAGCTTTCTTTAATGCAGCTGCATCGAACTGAGGATGTAATAATGCGTCTAACTGCTTCGGTTCGACCATCATCAGAGCCTGATCGATGGTGACAAGGCCTTCCTTGACCATGTCGCAAGCGACCTTGAGAGCAGCAGTAGCAGTTCTCTTACCGTTACGAGTCTGTAACATGAAGAGTTTCTTTTCCTGGATCGTGAATTCCATATCCTGCATATCATGGTAGTGCTGTTCCAGAGTATTGCAGATATTTACGAAATCCTTGTAAGCTTCAGGCATGACCTTCTTTAACTGGTCGATCGTCTGCGGAGTTCTGACACCGGCAACGACGTCTTCGCCTTGCGCGTTCATCAGGAATTCACCGAACAGTTTCTTTTCGCCTGTTGCAGGGTTACGGGTGAAGGCAACACCGGTACCGCAGTCATCGCCCATGTTACCGAAGACCATCATCTGTACGTTGACAGCTGTGCCCCAGGAAGAAGGGATATCATTTTCTTTGCGGTAGAAGATCGCTCTCGGGTTGTTCCATGAACGGAAGACAGCCTCGATCGCTCTTTCCAGCTGGACCTTTGTATCCTGCGGGAAGTCTTCTTTGAGTTCTTTCTTGTAGAAAGCCTTGAATCTCTTGACGAGTTCCTTCATATCATCGGCATCGAGTTCAGTATCGAGCTTGACACCTTTCTTTTCTTTGACTTCATCGATGATCTCTTCGAATCTCTTCTTGGATAATTCCATGACGACATCAGAGAACATCTGGATGAAACGACGATAGGAATCGTAAGCGAATCTTTCGTTGTTTGTCTTCTTGGCGATCGTCTCAGCGACCTCGTCGTTGATACCGAGGTTGAGGATCGTGTCCATCATACCAGGCATCGAAGCTCTGGCACCGGATCTTACGGAAACAAGTAACGGATTTTTGACGTCACCGAGTTTTCTGCCGGCCTGTTTTTCGAGTTTCTTCAATGCCGTTTCGACCTGTGACATAATTTCCTTGTTGATCTTCTTGCCATCATCATAGTAAGCGTTGCATGCTTCGGTAGTGATGGTGAAGCCATAAGGTACTGGTAAACCTAAGCTGGCCATTTCTGCCAGGTTAGCACCCTTACCGCCAAGGAGTTCACGCATGTTTGCATTTCCTTCAGCAAACATATAAACGTATTTCTTGCTCATTCTTTCTCCTTTTCAAGTCTAATTTGACGCATATTATTTTAACATAAAAAGCTTTTGTTTACGTATCAAGTGAAGCGTTTAAAAGCTTTTATTTAAAAAGATGTATTTGCTATAATGTAAGAGTTAACTGGAGGAATCAAAATGCCTATTAATAGAAAAACGAGTTTAGGACAGATCAGGATCTCTGACAGTGCGATCGCATCTCTGGCAGGTACGACCGTCAATGAATGCTACGGCGTTGTCGGCATGATCTCAAAGAATTATCTGGCAGATGGCTATTCCGCTCTTTTGAAAAAAGAAAACTATTCCAAAGGTGTCGTCGTTAAGAATGAAAAGAACGGCATCAAGATAGATGTTTATGTCGTTATCTCCTACGGTGTCAAGATCTCTGAGGTCGTCGGACAGCTGCAGGAGAGAGTCAAATATGCACTTGAGAAATCTCTGAATATGGATGTCGATAGTGTCAATGTTCATATCGAAGGGATACAGGTAAATGAATAAGATCAATGTAGAACAGTTCAAAGCGATGATCCGTTCCGGATGTGCCAATCTGGAAAATCATGCAGCTGAGATCAACACGTTAAACGTCTTCCCGGTTCCGGATGGAGACACGGGAACCAATATGTCGATGACCTTCTCCAACGGTTATTCCGAAGCGATGAAGTGTTCATCCGATTCCATTTCCGATGTTGCCAAGGCTTTCTCAAGAGGTCTTCTGATGGGCGCAAGAGGAAACTCCGGTGTCATCACATCACAGATCTTCCGCGGCTTCTATCAGCACATCGAAGGAAAAACCGAGATCGAAACGGCAGACATCTCGCAGGCTTTTGAAAACGGCGCAAGAGTTGCCTATAAGGCCATATTGAAACCGGTCGAAGGTACGATCCTTACCGTCATCAGAGAAGCATCCTGGTATGCCAACCATGACTTTGAGACCGAACCGTTTGAGATCGAAACATACTTTGACAAACTGGTCAGATACTCTGCCGAATCTCTTGAAAGGACACCGGAATATCTGCCGGTCTTAAAGGAAGTCGGAGTCGTCGACTCAGGCGGTGCCGGACTTCTCAAGATCCTGGAAGGCTTCAAAGCTTACATCGACGGCAATCCGATCGACTTCGCGGAAAAGAAAGAAGAAGCGGAAGCTGTCAATCCGGCATTATTGCTGGACAACGAGGAATTCGGCTACTGTACCGAGTTCATCATCCGGCTGGATGAAAACATCGTTAAGACCTTCGATGAAAAGGTATTAAAGAAGAAACTCAACGATATGGGCGGCGAATCCCTGGTCGTCGTCAAAGATGAAGACCTGGTCAAAGTCCATGTCCATACGCTCAAACCGGGCGATGCCCTCAATATCGGCCAGCGCTATGGCGAATTCGTCAAGCTGAAGATCGAAAACATGCAGGAACAGCATTCCACGATCATCGCTTCAGCCAGTACGGAGCCAAAGAAGAAAGAAGAACCAAAGAAAGTCAAAGAACCGCAGAAATACGGTATCGTCGCTGTCGCAGCAGGCGAAGGCGTGACGCAGCTGTTCTATGACCTCGGTACGGATATCGTCGTATCCGGCGGTCAGACGATGAATCCTTCCACGGAGGATTTCGTCAAAGTCTGCAATGAACTGGACAACTGCGAAAATATCTTCATCTTCCCGAACAACTCCAACATCATCCTGGCGGCAAAACAGACCCAATCCGTACTGTCCGATCGAAACATCTTTGTCATCGAGACCAAATCGGTACAGGCCGGTTTATCTGCCGTAGGCATGTTCAATAAGCAGGGTGAGATCGAAGATATCATCACAGATCTGAATGATGTCATTTCCAATGTCGATGCATCTTCCGTAACCTATGCGATCAAGGACACGGTCTTTGACGGCGTGGAAGTAAAGGAAGGCGATTATATCGCCATCGCCGGCAAGAGCATCATCTCTTCCGGCAAGGAAAGAAAGAAAGTCGTCTTACAGCTTCTGGACAAGCTGTTTGAAAACGATGAGAAAGAGCTGATCACACTGATCGTCGGCGAAGATAAGGACGACAGGGAAGTCGCTGAGATCGAATCCTACATCAATGAGAATTCCGATCTGGAATGCGAGATCATCGACGGCGGTCAGCCGGTATATTCCTATCTTATAGGACTTGAATAAACAGGTGTTCACCTGTTTTTCAATTGGAGAAGAATATGGATATCGATTTAGATAAGATAAAGATAGAGACCGACTTGCCGATACTTGCCAGGATAAAGGACGATCTTTATCCATACCATGGTTATGATCACATACGTCAGACCGCAAGAGCTCTTGCGGAAAATGAAGAAGGGAAGTTCGGTTTCCTTCATATCGTCGGAGAGGATCTGTTTGGCGTAAGAGATCATCTGGAGACCTGCGGAGGCGGTATCGAAGAAAACGAAGGGATACTGGACGCCTTGGAGCGTGAGATCGAAGAAGAGATGGGTTCATCCATCAAAGCCTACGAAGTTGTTGGCTGCATACTGGATGCCTATAATCTGATCGGCAGGATCACGTTATCAAGTTTCGTCCATGTCCTTGTCGATACAAAACATTTAAGCAAGACCCATCGTACGGAAGAAGAAGAGATCCTGATCAAAGAGATCGTCTGGCTCGACCCGAAACAAGCTTTGGAAAAGCTGGAACATGACGTACATTCCAACGTCGATAAGATCGTACAGAGAAGGGATGCCATCGCGCTTCGTTATTATCTGCAGTCAAAAGGTCTTATATAAGTAGTGATTCAGATCAAGACATGGTATAAAAGCCATGTCTTTTTTAAGATGAAAAAAGCCGTCATTCTTAAGTGAACGACGGCTTGATCGATTGGTTATGCAGCTTTGTTTTCTGCTTCTTTGATCTTGGCGAGTTCCTCTTCCTCAAGGACACGGTAGGCGACTTTGCCGACCAGAGTCTTCGGCATGGATTCTCTGAACTCGATGTCATAAGGCATCTCGTATTTTGCCAGATGCAGACGGCAATGCGCCAGCAGCTTTTCTTTTTCAGCATCGCTTGGTTCGACGCCCGGAACCAGTGTGACGAAGGCTTTGACCTTGTGCATCTTGTAAGGATCAGGAACGCCGATACAGCAGGACATCAAAACATCTTCATGAGAATCGATGATGTTTTCCAGCTGTGCCGGATAGATGTTGTAACCGGAAGAGACGATCATCCTCTTGGAACGGCCCTTGAAGTAAACGAAGCCTTCATCATCCATGTAGCCTAAGTCACCGGTATGGACCCAGGTCCTTCCGTCAAAGTCGGATTTGATGAGCGTAGAAGCAGTTTCTTCCGGATTGTTCCAGTAGTATTGCATATTTGTAGGACCGGAAATGACGATCTCACCTTCGGTGCCGTAAGGAACTTCGATGTCGGTTCCCGGATTGACGATCTTCATGAATGTATCAGGGAATGGGATGCCGATGGATCCTTCCTTGTACATCGTAGGCGGAGTAAGACAGCAAGCCGTGACGGTCTCTGTCGTACCGAAGCCTTCTCTGACCTGTATCGTTGCGTGATGATCATAGAGGAACTTGTCGAGTTTCTTCTTCAGTTCGATGGATAATGAATCACCGCCGGAGAAGCAGCCCTTGAGATAGGAGAGGTCTTTGCCTTCCATCTGCGGGATACGCAGAAGTGCTTCAAACAGTGTCGGAACACCGGCAATGAAGTTGCACTTGTTCTTCAAGATCGCCTTGGCGTAGGACTTCGGTGTGAACCTAGGAAGCAGGATGACTCTGCCGGCCTGTGAGAGCATGGAGTGGACGCATACGCCCAAACCGAAACCATGGAACAAAGGCATTGCCGCTAACATCCTGTCACCAGGACGGAACATCTGGTTGGTCGCAATGATCTGCTGACCCAGGTTATTGAAGTTGGAATTGGAAAGAACGATGCCTTTCGTCGTTCCGGTCGTACCGCCGGAATACAGCATGACAGCCGGATCGGAACCTTTACGTTCTTTCTTGTAGTTGTAGAAGCAGGATTTGGAGATATCCATAAACTTGTCCCAGCGGATGACCGGTGCATCTTTTGGGATCGGTTTGATCTTCCTGCCTTCCGTCAGCATGTAACCGGCCTTGATCGGACGGGAGAGTTCATCACGGATGGAAGCGATGATGATGTTGACGACATTGGTATTGGCTCTGATGTGCTCGAATTTGTGATAGAACTGATCGAGTGTGATGGCCGTTACCGAATTGGATACGTTGAGATAGTGTTCGATCTCTTTCTCAGCAGAAAGAGGGTGGATCATATTGGCGATAGCGCCGACCAGGTTGACCGCATAGAACATATAGATGGCCTGCGGGCAGTTTGGCATGGCGATGGTGACGCAATCGTTTTCTCTGACACCGATGGTACGAAGAGCCTTCGCACACTTATTGATCTCTTCGATCATCTTCTTATAAGTAGTGGATCTTCCCATGAAGTCAAAGGCGATGGAATTCGGATATTGTTTTGCGATATTTTCGACCGCTTCATACATCGAACCTTCGAAGTAATCCAGATGCAAAGGGATATCGCTGCTTTCGGATACTTTTGCCCAAGGAACACGTTCCGTGATCGGGGTATCGAAAGCCTGTTTGATTTCTGTCATTGATACTGACCTCCTGATAAAACTAAATTTAACGTAACATAAAAAATTATACTCTTTTTAAAGATATAAATCATTAAATAAAGCTATAATTTAGTCATGGAAGAAAAAGAAAGACTGCTTCAGTTAAGAAAACTGCTGAAGCGTTACAGCTATGAATATTACACATTAGACAAGCCGACGATCCCGGACAGCGAATATGATATGCTGTTTCGTGAATTGCAGGATCTTGAGGCAAAATACCCGGAACTGGATGATCCGGATTCTCCGACCAGAAGAGTCGGTTTTGAGATCCTTTCCGAGTTCAAGAAGATCACGCATGAGCGTCCGATGTTATCGCTTGGCGATGTATTCTCCTATGATGAACTGAGAGACTGGGCAAAGAAGATCACCGATGTCTATGGCAAGGTGGAATTCTGCGCCGAATACAAGATCGACGGTCTTGCCATGTCTTTGACTTACGAGGACGGTCTTTTCAAACAGGCCGTGACAAGAGGCGATGGCATTACTGGAGAAGATGTGACGTCCAATGTAAGGACGATACAGTCGATCCCGATGTCCATTCCATACAAGCAAAGATATGAGATCCGCGGCGAAGTCTATATGCCCAAATCCTCCTTTAACAGAGTCAACCGGGAAAGGGTCGCCAACGGCGAGGAAGAATTCGCCAATCCGCGCAATGCCGCAGCCGGTTCAATACGGCAGCTCGACTCGCGCATCTGTGCTTCCAGGGGCCTGGATGGCTTCTGGTATCATGTGCCGAATGACGTCAATTCAAAGACCCATTACGGTTCGCTTGAATACGCAAGGAAACTGGGTTTCATCGTCAATGAAACGACAAGCCTTTTTAATGACATCGAAGATGTGATCGGCTTTATCGAGGAGACCGCAAAGATCCGTCATGATCTGCCTTATGAGATCGACGGTATGGTCATCAAGGTCAATTCTTATGACTTGCAAGCCCAGCTCGGTTTCACATCACGTATTCCGAAGTGGGCGATCGCCTATAAGTTCCCGGCAGAGGAAGTAAGAACGAAAGTGGAAGACATCTTCATCACAGTCGGCAGGACCGGCAAGTGTACGCCAAACGCCAAGCTGACCCCGGTCAAAGTTGCCGGTACGACAGTCGGTTTTGCCACACTTCACAACGAAGACAACATCAAAGATAAGGACATCCGCATCGGCGATACGGTCATCGTAAGAAAAGCCGGCGACATCATTCCGGAGGTCGTCCGTTCGATCAAAGAAAACCGTGACGGTTCGCAAGTTCCGTTCGTATTCCCGGAACACTGTCCGGTATGCGGCGGCAGACTGTACCGCTTTGAAGATGAAGCGGCGCACTATTGCGTCAACAGCGAATGCAAGGCAAGACTTGTGTATTCGATCGCGCATTTTACGGAGCGCAACGCCATGAATATCGACGGTCTTGGCGAGAAGCGTGTCGAAGCATTTTTAAATGAGGGACTTCTTTCTTCCTTTGAAGATATCTACAAGCTGCATAACCGCAGGGAAGATATCTTACAGATGGAGAAGTTCGGTGAGAAATCATATGACAATCTGATCGCAGCCATCGAGAATTCCAAACAGAACTCTCTGGAACGTCTGATCAACGGCCTTGGCATTCGCCAGGTCGGTGAAAAAGCCGCCAAAGTCCTGGCTGCTTATTTCAAGAACATGGACACATTCATGAATGCTTCTTTGGAAGAGCTCAGCAACATCCATGATATCGGACCGATCACGGCAGAATACATACGGGAATTCTTCAATGAAGCTTCCAACGTCGAAATGATCCATCAGCTAAAGATGCTTGGCGTCAATATGGACTTTATCGATACTTCGACCGGCGAAGAGTCTCTGTTCTCCGGAAAGACGGTCGTTCTGACGGGAACTTTGGAAAAGTATTCGAGAAACGAAGCTACCGCTTTATTGGAAAATCTCGGCGCCAGAGTCTCCGGTTCGGTATCCAAGAAGACGGATTTCGTCATCTATGGAGCGGAAGCCGGTTCCAAGCTCGATAAGGCCAGAGCCTTGGGTGTAACGACGCTGAGCGAAGCGGAATTTGAGAACATGCTATGAGTATGTTAGAATATTGACTGGAGAATTTTTATGAGCACGAAAAAAGAAAAGAAAAAACTGTCCAGATCAGCCGTCGTTCTGATCGTCGGACTGATCATCATAGCCATTCCGATCTGTATCTTCGTCGGGATCTTAGGCATCTCTGCCATGCAGACGGGAACGCCTAGGGAAGGAAGCCGTTTTGACGGTGACCTGGATCCGGCGATCACAGACGCAAATATCGAAAGCCTCAAGACAAAACTCGATGCGCTTTCTTCCGTTGAAAGCCTTGAAGTCGTCTTATCCCAGGGCCAGTTAAGGATCTTCATCGATACTGTCGATACCTTATCGGAAGAACAGGTCGATTCCTTGCTGACATCCGCATACAATGCAGTAAATTCAGAACTTCCGATCTCGACCTATTTCACAGCGACCGAATCCAAGAAGATGTATGATCTGCAGATCAATATCTACACTTCGCCGACTGCTTCTGAGATCGGTGATGATGCAGGCAGACAATACAAACTGCTTCACAAGAACTCTGCGGAAGAGACTTATGGCATCGATGATCTTGCACATCCGAAAGATCCGGCACTTGCGGCAGAACTTGAAGGCCTCAATGAAACTCCTGCAGGAGCGGAAGGCGAGACGGCAGAAGGCGAAACCGCAGAAGGGGAAAGCACTGGTGAATAAACTTCATGGATCTCATGAAGTTTTTTAATTTATGAAGAATCAGATTTTACGCTGTACATGTGTCGATATGTCCGTTGAGGGCTTGGGGATCGCCAGAGCTGATAAGCTGGTGATCTTTGTCAAGGGCATGATCAAGGGCGAAGAAGCCGATGTGAAGATCATCGCCGAAAAGAAAAACTATTCGATCGGCATCATCGATAAGCTGATAAAGGAATCTCCGTATCGGATAAAGTCCGCATGTCCGATCGCCTACAAATGCGGAGGCTGCGATTACCGTCATATCGATTACTCCTACCAGCTGCAGCTGAAAAAGGAAGTGCTGATCAACACATTCCCGGAATACAAAGTCAATGACATACTTCCTTGTGAGGATCCTTTCTATTACCGCAACAAGGTACAGATACCTGTCGCGGATCACAAGATGGGCTTCTATCGCAAGTTTTCCAATGACATCGTGGAATTCGATGACTGTCTGATCGAATCAAAGATCGCCAATGAAATGATACGCGATCTTAAGAGCCTGTTACTGAATACCGCGAAAGAAAAGTATATCCGCCATATCCTGATCAAACACGGAAAAGGAAGCGGCGAAGTCATGTTAGGGTTCATCGTCAATGATCTTACCGTCGATCTGAATGATATCTGCGAAGAAATGGTCTCAAAGTATCCGCAGATCGTTTCCGTCATCCTGAACCTGAATGATAAAAAGACTAACGTCATATTGGGCAATGAAGAAAAAGTATTATACGGAAGAGACTTTATCTACGATGATTTTGCCGGTATCAGAGTCAAAGTTTCTTTGAAATCCTTCTATCAGGTAAATCATGACCAGATGATCCGGCTCTATGATGTGGCAAGAGATCTTGCTGAGATCGATGAAAACAAAGATGTGCTTGATCTTTATTGTGGGATCGGTACGATCTCTTTATATCTGTCGAAATACGCAAAACATGTGACCGGTGTCGAGATCGTGGAATCGGCTGTCAGAAATGCCAAAGACAATGCGAAACTTAACGGTATCGAAAACTGCGATTTCGTTCTCGCGGATGCCACAAAAGGCATGGATCCGTATCTGAAAGAAAAAGACGTCGTCATACTCGATCCTCCGAGAAAAGGCGTCAGCAAGGACCTCATCGCTTCCCTTAAAAACAACAGGATCAGAAAGATCGTTTACGTCTCCTGCAATCCGGCAACTCTGGCAAGAGACCTCGAACTGTTAAAAGATACCTATCGGATCGGGGAGATCTATCCGGTCGATATGTTCCCATATACCATCCACACGGAATGTGTGACGGTCCTGGATCTGAAATGAAAAAGTGTCCCGTATCTGAGTACTGCGGCGGCTGTCAATACCAGGGGATCGAATATGATAAACAGCTGTTCACCAAACAGGAGAAGATCGACTCTCTGCTGTCATCTTTTCATGCGGTCGAAAAGATCATACCTTGTAAAGATCCGTATAATTACCGCAATAAGGTGCAGATCTCTTTTTCTTATGATGAACATCATAACGTGATCTGCGGATACTACATCCAGAACAGTCATGCCATCGTTCCGATCGAAAGATGCGATATCGCTTCCGAGCAGATCAATGAACTGATCTCTTCTTTGAAAAAGATCATTCTCAGACATAAGATATCGATCTATGACGAACGAAGCAGAAGGGGATGCCTTCGTCATATATTACTGCGATCGACCAATACCGATGAATCGATGGTCGTTTTCGTGACCGGATCAAAAGTCCTGAATAAAGCAGAACTTCTCATACGGGATGTCCTCAAGTTCAATCCTTCCGTCAAAACGATCATCCACAACATCAACGACATGCCGACTTCCAAAGTATTGGGAAAACGCAATTTCGTATTGTATGGCAAAGGCTATATCACCGACAGGCTCTGCGGGCTTTCATTCCGCATCTCTGCAGCTTCTTTCTATCAGGTGAATGCCATGCAGACTGAAGTTCTCTATGAAAAAGCCATCGCTCTTGCTCAGCTGAATAAGGAAGATGTTCTGATCGATGCCTACTGTGGCACAGGTACGATCGGTCTTGCCGCCTCCTCAAAAGTCAGAAAAGTCTACAGTGTTGAGATCAACGCATCGGCGATCAAAGACGCAAAGATCAACCAGAAGATCAATCATATCGGCAACATCGAATTCATTCTGGATGATGCCGGAAAATATATGGAGTCATTAAGCAGAAAGAAGGAACACATCGATGCAGTCATCATGGATCCGCCCAGAGCCGGCTCTGACATCCGTTTCATGTCTTCCATGTTGAAGCTGTCTCCCGATAAGATCGTCTATATCTCCTGCAACCCCGATACTTTGAAAAGGGACCTCAATTATCTCAAGAAATACTATTCGATCCAAAAGATACAGCCGGTCGATATGTTTCCTTTCACATCTCACGTGGAATGTGTCGCACTTCTCAAGAGAATAGAACAAAAAGTGAAATGATAAATCGGTAATTGGTGAGGCTAATTGCCGTATAGGTTCATTTGTACTTCTAGGAGATTAAAATATGATTTACAGAATAAATGATTTCAGTAAGGTTGAAAAACTCTTCAATGACTGGCCTTATCCAGATTGGCACAAAGTAATGAATCTGAAGGTGGAGATATACGCTGATGATCCTGAATCTCCAAAATCAGCAGTAGGATTTCTGGGAACCTGGTGCTATTGCGTGGGAGAGCCAAACAAGGCCTTGATCACAAGAAAACGTAAAGGCTGGTATGGCTTATTCCCGCAGAATGGAAAATGGGAAAAGCTGATTAAGGAGTGTTATCCTGAGGCAAAAAGATACACCCGTTACGCAATTAAACACGATGCCGTTTTTGACAGGGAAAGACTTCAGGCGATGATCGACGCTCTTCCTGAACAGTGCGAACTGAAAAAGATCGACTCCAAAGTGTATGATTTATGTAAGAAAGTTACAGATGAAGATCTTGAGGAGCTGACTGACTGGTTCAGAAGCAAGAAGCAGTTCCTCGAACTGGGGCTCGGTTACGCTGTTATTACAGACGGGAAAGTAGTGGGCGGTGCCTCAACTGCCTTCCGTTTTCCAGAAGGAATTGACATTGAGATCGATGTTGACAGAAAACACAGACGGAAGGGTTTAGCAAGCGCGGCAGGAGCCAGGTTGATTTTAGACTGTCTGGAAAGAGGCTGGAAGCCAACCTGGGATGCCGCAAACATGAAATCCGTCCATCTGGCAGAAAAACTTGGCTATACATTTGACTACAAATATTACTGCTATGCTGTAAGTCCGATCTTTTTAAAAGCGATAAAGAATCCCGATAAGAGCAGATGGGAATCATACTGCGGTAAATATGAAACTAACTGTAAGGACTTTAAGCTGAAGAAAGTCTGGATGAAAGACGGTGATCTGTACGGACTGGCTTCCAATGAAGTCAGAAGGAATTTCAAATTCAAATTCTACCCAATCGGTGATAGTACTTTTGGAAGAAGGGATGGGGATGCCATAGTTACTTTTGGAGATGGTTTCTGCATCATTGATAACATAACCTGCCAAAAGCTATAGGATGGATTGGTATGGAAAAGTATTAGTGGATAATATAGCAATGTCATAGCACCTTTTCAAAAGACCGGAAAAGAAATTGCTGAGAATTTAGGGATGGCTCCCACAAGCGTTTCCAGATACATTGAAATCCTTAAGGAAGGGTAGGAATAACATCCTCCCTTTTTGGTATGAATACAGATATAATGTTATAAAGAATGATAAGGAAAATAGGAATGCTGAAGTGCTGAGATTATGGAGTGATCAACAAACAAATAAGTAATTATCCAGTGTTGATTAATCCTTCAACCTTGCACTAGGTTAAATCATTAATCCTTCAACCTTGCACTATACATATCGAGACGGTAGTCTGCTTGAGCAACAAAAACGCCAGGTCGAAGGACTGTGTTGAGATCGGTGTAGACGCTGAGGATTACTATCGTATCAAAGATAGTGCCGGAACCGAAAAATGCGGAGGAGCGGCATAGGATGAATAAAACGGATCTGTACAGAAAATTGTATGCTCTTCAGGATCTGCAGTATCGTGATATGCAGATAAAGATAATCCCTACCATAAATCCGGAGTCTGTCATTGGAGTGCGAACCCCGGAGCTTAAGCGTTTAGCAAAAGATATTTTGAAGGCCGGGGATTATAATGGCTTTCTTGAAGAACTGCCGCATAAGTATTTTGAAGAAAACCAGCTGCATGCTTTTATCATCTCCGGCATAAAGGATCTGGGTGAATGCATGGAGGAACTGGAGAAGTTTCTGCCTCATGTAGATAACTGGGCTACGTGCGATCAGATGTCTCCGAAGATCTTCAGGAAGCACAAAGATGTGCTTTTTTCGCATATAAAAGAGTGGGCTAATTCTGAAAAAACGTATGCCGTGAGATTCGGGGTGGGAATGCTTATGGAGCATTTCTTGGATGATGACTTTGATCCGCTTTATCCTGAGCTGGTCGCAAAGCTTAGAAGTGAGGAGTATTACGTCAATATGATGATCGCCTGGTATTTTGCAACCGCTCTCGCAAAGCAGTATGAAAGCATTCTTCCATTTATTGAGGAGAAGAGGCTTGATGACTGGACGCATAACAAAGCTATACAGAAAAGCCTGGAAAGCAGAAGAATTACAGAGGAACAAAAGCTGTATTTGAAATCCTTGAAAGTGGTTCGGTAATGCTGCCATTATTGCGAACAAAAAAAGGTAATGATGACCAGCAGTTACAGTTTCAAACAGAGACTCTGGCTGTTGCTCGGCCAGAGTCTCTTTGAATATTGAAGAAACGGTAGTATTATCGAAAGCATGAATCAATAACTGTTTTCCAAAAAAAATACTCCAAACATGTGGCTGATCAGATTCTGTTATCACAAAAGGATATCGGTAATGCAGGAAAGCTGAAGCATTACCCTGTATATATGCTTCCTTTTATTCTGTAAGAACTATAAAAAGACGCATAAGGAAACGAAGCAGTGGCTTTGGAATTGAATGATGGATATTCGGTTGCTCAGGCGGACAACCGTCGAAACGATATGCCTGCTGATATGCAAATGAAAAAAGTAAAATAAAATATGACAAAGGGTTTCGTTTAGTCCGATAAGAACTAAACGGATCTTTTTGTTTTTGGAGCCTTCTCAAAATCGGTCAACGGACTTATGATGAAATTGACCGATGCGGTTAACAGAGGTAAAAAGATGAATCCTAAGTTTTTTTCACTTTCTGAAGAAAAACGGGAAGCGATCCTGAATGCCGGTTTTCACGTATTTTCGCAGAATTCGTACAAAAAGAGTCCGATGAGCGAGATCGCAGATGCTGCAGGCATCAGCAAGGCACTTCTTTTTCATTACTTCCATAACAAGAAGGAGCTCTATCTTTTCTTATGGGATACCTGCTGTAAGGCGATGGTCGAAGAAATGACAAGAAGCGGAGCTTATGAACAGACCGATCTTTTCGGAAGCATGGATTATGGCATGAATGCGAAGCTTCGGCTCATGAGACAGTATCCGGATATCGGCATATTCGCAGTCCGTGCTTTTTATGAAAAAGATCCGGAAGTCAGTGCAGACATTCAAAACAGTATGGGGCAGTATCTGAATGCCCATGCGGCAAAGAAACTGCAGAAACTCGATCCGGAAGACTTCATACCGGGCATCGATCTTTCATTGATGTATAAGGAGATGTATTGGGCCTCCGAAGGCTGTCTTTGGGAATACATACAACGGGGACATATGAATGTCGATGCCATGGAGAAGGACTTTAGGAAGCTGCTGGAATTCTGGAAATCGGTCTATCTGAGAAAAAACCGGGAGACAGCAGATGAAAGAGATGCGATCTGATCCATTCTTTTGAGGAGAACATACATGAATAAGGAATTGTTTACAAAAGCGATATCCAGATTTCTGGCAGGCGTAGTACTTGTTGCAGCTTTGTTATTTCTTCCGGCAGGAACGTGGAACTATCCGCAAGCCTGGCTTCTGATGGGCATCTTGTTTGTTCCGATGTTCATTGCCGGGATCATTATGCTTAATAAGAATCCTCAACTGCTGAAAAAGCGTTTGAACGCAAAGGAAGAAGAAACGGAGCAGCGACAGGTCATCCTGTTGAGCGGGATCATGTTTCTGGCCGCCTTCATTTCGGCCGGATTGAGTTTTCGCTATCAATGGCTGATGCTTCCTTTTTCAACCAGCATCATTGCGGCGATCGTTTTCCTGATCGCTTATGCCTTATATGCGGAGGTCTTGCGGGAAAATACCTATCTTTCCAGGACGATCGAAGTTCAGGAAGACCAGAAGGTGATCGATACCGGACTCTATGGGATCGTCCGGCATCCGATGTATATGGCAACAGTCCTCCTGTTTCTTGCCATGCCGCTGGTGCTAGGATCATTGACCTCTTTTGTTTTCATGCTGCTGTATATTCCGATCATTGTAAAACGGATCCGCAATGAAGAACTGGTCCTGGCAAAAGGTCTTCCCGGTTACATCGAATATATGGAGAAAGTAAAGTACAGACTGATCCCTTTTATCTGGTAAAGACAGATCAGACAAGTATTACTCAGGTTTTGTTGCGTTCAGACAAGACCTTTTTATTTGTTTTCTATGAGAACAGATGAATAAGAGCTCAATATGCTTGTTTCGGTACAACGAAATATATCTCATGATGAAAGAACTTCTTTGACACTCCGCACGGCTAAAGCCATGGGATTCTTGCTTCGCTGATGACCGCGATTCGTCCGAAGACTTACCGACTTACAAGATCTCCGCAAGCGTACTCGTATATCGAACTTGAAAAACAGGAGCGTTACGAAAACCGGCAGATGGTTTATCATTAAAATAAGAAGAACAGTTTGTCCTGGTCTATTTATGACAAATGCAGAGAGGCAAAAAGATGAGCGAACTGAAATTCAAATATGTGCGTATCCAAGGAAAAGAACTGGCGAAAAACACCATGTTTGCCAAAGGCATCTTTTCCATGTGCTGGCAGCTGATACAGGACGATGTGATGATCGAAGAAGATGCGGAACTCTTCAAGGAGATCGATGACTGGTTTGCCCATAATCTTCCCTGGCCGCCTCAGTGTAAGAACAGAGAACCGGTCGTCTGCTGGTTCAAAACGGAAAATTCCCAAGAGATGATGAAGATGATCCGGCCGGCCTTATGGCTTCTGGAACGCTACAATCACCCGTATTATCTTGTCTATACCAATTCGCCGGGAGAGATCGTCTACGAAGATAAATACCAGGTCGCAACAAAGACGGACGGCTATCTGCAGATCGAAGAACTGCAGGAATCCTGGTCACCGGAATGACGTATTTAGATGACTGGCTTATAATCCATCGATATCTTATTCAGCAGGTACCATCGGTACCTTTTTTCAAGGCTTTCAGATAGAGAACTTTTATATCGCTTTTAGTGTAGAATTATGGTTAAGGTTTATAAGGAGGGCATTAAGATGCGAGATATGACAAAGGGTTCGCCATTTTCTCATCTGTGGCATTATGCGCTTCCTTTACTGCTGGCAAACTGGCTGCAGCTAGCCTATAATGCGATCGATTCGATCATTGCCGGCCGCTTCATCGGCCAGAACGCTCTGGCAGCGGAAGGTATTGCCGCACCGGTGATGAATCTTGTCATATTGTCGATATCCGGGCTTTGTATCGGAGCAGGCATCCTGATGTCGGAAAGCTTCGGCGCAAAGAAGATGGACCGGCTTCGAAAGACCATCGCTGTCGCGCTTTCTTCCGGTATCGTGATCTCTTTGATCATCGCTTCAGGCGGTATCATCTTTTCCGATGCGATACTTCGCTTTTTGGAAGTGCCGACAGATATCTATGACATCACTAAGACCTATCTAAGGATCACTTTTATCGGTGCACCTTTTACATTTACCTATAATGCATTGGCGGCTGCCATGAAAAGTGTCGGTGATTCCAAGACACCTTTGCGTTTTCTGGCGTTCTGTTCGATACTGAACGCCATTCTGGACCTGATACTACTCGGGATCTTCCATCGCGGCATCTTTACTTCGGCCGCAACCACTGTCTTTGCGGAAGCGGCATCCGCAATGCTGGCGATCTTCTATATGATACATAAGACTCCGGAACTGGTGCCAAGCAGGGAAGAATGGACATATGAGCCGGCAATCTTTAAAAAAGTCGTTTCCTATGGTGCGCCGACCGCGCTACAGCAGGCTATCCAGCCGATCGGCAAGCTTCTCATACAATCACAGGTCAATATGTTAGGTGTATCTTCGATCGCCGCTTTCCATGCCGTTACCAAAGCGGATGATTTTGCCTGCATCCCGGAACAGGGGATCTCTTCTTCCATTTCCACCTACATCGCACAGAACAACGGTGCCGGAAAAAGAGAAAGGATCCGCAAAGGGTTCTTTACGGGTATCGCAATGGAACTAAGCTATGGCGTATTTATCGCTATGGTCACATTCCTTTTCAGGAAGCAGATCGTTTCTTTGTTCGTAACGGGCACAGCTGCCGATATGGTGATCGCCGAAGGTGCAAAGTATCTTTCCATCATGGCGTTCTTCTATCTCTGGCCGGCGATGACCAATGGCTTTCAGGGCTATTTCCGAGGCATGGGACGCATGAAGATGACGATCTTGGGTACGACTTCCCAGATCTCGATACGCACTTTATTTACGATACTGCTGGCTCAGAAAATGGGTATTCAGGGAATTGCGTATGCTTCGATGATCGGCTGGAGTGCGATGCTGTTGTTTGAAGTGCCGATCGCCTTGCACGAATTATCGGATATGAAGGAATAAGACTTTTGAAAAATTATCAGGAACACAACTCAAAAATGTTCGACCGCTGGAACGCGAATGGCTGGAGGTGGGGCCAGGGGATCGATCATGAGACCTATGAAAAAGCACTCCATGGCGATTATGCGATCTATCTGACACCGACCAGGAAAGTCCCTGAAGACTGGCTTGGTGATATCAAAGGAAAACAGATCCTCGGACTGGCAGCCGGCGGCGGTCAGCAGATGCCGATATTGTCGGCACTGGGCGGAATATGTACGCTCGTGGATCTTTCTGATTCGCAGCTTCGAAGCGATGAGCTCATTGCCAAGCGGGAAGGCTATGACATCAGGCTTATCAAAGCTGATATGTCAAAGCCTCTTCCTTTCAAAGACGAAAGCTTCGATCTGATCATCCACCCGGTCTCTAACTGTTATGTGAAAGATGTTCTGTCGATCTGGAAAGAATGTTATCGCGTCCTGAAACATGGCGGAAGGCTTTTGTCGGGGACCGATCACTATATTAATTACATCGTTGATGAAAGAGAAGAAAGGATCATCAATTCTCTGCCATTTGATCCTTTGACCAATAAAGAACAGGAAAAACAGCTTTTGGATACGGATTCCGGTTATCAGTTTTCCCATACGCTGGAAGAACAGATCACCGGACAGTTAAAAGCGGGATTCGTTTTAAAAGATCTGTACGAAGACTGCAATGGCGAAGGAAGACTTCATGATCTTCATATCCCGACCATGCTGGCGATCTTATCGGAAAAGAAATAGAGGTATATTTTAATGTGGTACGACGAGGCGATATTTTATCATATCTATCCTTTGGGGCTTTGTGGAGCACCGAAGATCAATGAATACAAAGATCCGATCAACAGGTTCAGGATGCTCGAACCATGGATCGATCACATAAAGAGAACCGGTTTCAATGCCTTATATATCGGCCCCTTGTTTGAATCGGTTGGACATGGCTATGAGACGAGTGACTACCGCAAAGCGGACAGCCGTCTTGGAAGCAATGAGGATCTGAAACATTTCGTAAAGTATTGCCATGATGAAGGCATCAAAGTGATCTTTGACGGTGTTTTCAATCATACCGGCAGGGACTTCTTTGCTTTTAAAGACATCCGTGAAAACAGAGAAAACAGCCGATTCTTGAATTGGTATGTCAATGTGAATCTGTATGGAAACAATTCATATAATGACGGTTTTTCTTATGATACCTGGGGCGGCTATGATCTTCTTGCCAAACTGAATCTGAAGAACCCGGAAGTCGTCGATTATCATATCGATACGGTCCGTTTCTGGATCGAAGAATTCGATATCGACGGGATACGTCTGGATGCGGCGGATGTGCTGGACTTTGATTTCATGAGACGTCTTCGCTATGAGACGGATCATATGAAAGAAGACTTCTTTCTGATGGGAGAAGTCATCCACGGTCAGTACAATAACTGGGTAAATGATCAGATGCTTCATTCAGTGACAAACTATGCCATGCATAAGGGTTTTTATTCCTCGCACAACGATCACAACTACTTTGAACTGGCACATACGGTGAGACGCGATTTTGAGATGTGCGGAAACAATGCCTACCGTCTGTATCAGTTCTTAGACAATCACGATGTCGAACGCATCGCTTCCAAGATCGCAGACAGAAACAACCTGTATCCGCTCTTCGTACTCCTGTATACCTTACCGGGAATCCCGTCGATCTATTACGGATCGGAATTTGCCATCGAAGGGAAAAAGGAGAGATATTCCGATGATTCCTTAAGACCTTGTCTAGACCTTGAGGAAATGATCGCAAAGGAAAGTTTCTATCCATCCTTGCTGAAGAAGCTTTCTGAGATCCGGAACGATCATGAGGCACTCATCTACGGCCCCTATAATCAGTTACATCTGACGACGGAAGTCTTCTGTTTTGAAAGAGGGGATGTGATCATCGTTTCCAACAACTGCGATCGGATGATATCATTTGATATAGAAAAAGACGGAAGATATGAGGATGCCCTGAGCGGAAGATCGTTTGTATCGGAATACGGGCGCCTGGCTCTGTCGGTGGAAGGTCATGATGCCATGATCCTTGTGCCTGCAGGCGGAGAAAAGAAAAACTATGAACCACTCCTACGTCCGAAACTTCAAATAGCGAAGGAAAGTTTTGATAACAAGGTCCCTGAGATACGGATCGCAGAGAAACCGTATGAGGAAATGTCTGTTGAGGAACTGCAATCAGCGATCCTGGCCAAAATGAAAGCCAACGGTCCTTTGAATGACCGTATGATCAAAGATGTTACGGAAAACGTATATCGTGATTCTTTGCTGAACTGGGTAAAGAGCTTCAGATAGAAAGAGAGAAAGAATGAAAAAGATCGAAGAAATGAGTGACCGGGAACTTCTCGAAGAACTGGTCAGAGAAAAACGTTTTAATGATGTTGCACAATGGATCGCCGTGGGACTTGTCGTCGCACTTCTTGTCTTCATCTATATACAGATCGGCAAATACGCTCCGTTATTCTCAGATCTGATCAACAGGACAAACCAGCTGATGACCGATCTGGAAAACACCAGCTCGCAGGTCAATGAACTTGTCGCTTCGGTGAATGACGGTTCGATCGAAAAGCTGAAGAACATCATCGACCAGCTCAATGACGGATCGATCGATAAGCTGAAGGAACTCATCGAGAACCTCAGCAGCATCATGTCACTGTTCAAAAGATAGGAGGATTGTATGTTAGAGATCGGAATCAAAGCACCGGAGTTTTCTTTGCCTGACCAGAACGGGCAGATGCATTCTTTGAAAGACTATAAGGGAAAGAAAGTCATACTGTATTTCTACCCGAAGGACATGACTTCCGGCTGCAGCAAGCAGGCCTGCCGTTTTGCGGAACTGTATCCGCAGTTCAGGGAAAAGGATGCCGTCATACTCGGCGTCAGCAAGGATTCTGTTTCTTCCCATAAGAAATTCGAGCAGAAGTTCGGGTTACCGTTCACGATCCTTTCCGATCCTGAACAGGAAGTCATCAAAGCCTACGATGTCCTCAAAGAAAAATCCATGTACGGCAGAAAATACATGGGCGTAGTCAGATCGACCTATCTGATCGATGAAAAGGGAAAGATCGCCAAGGCATTCGGAAATGTCAAAGCGAGCGAAAACCCGGATCAGATGTTGAATGAGATATGAAAAAAACCGCTTCAAGCGGTTTTTGATTTGTAGTGGCGTGCCTGGCAAGACTTGAACTCGCAACCTTTTGGTTCGTAGCCAAACACTCTATCCAGTTGAGCTACAGGCACATCGCTTATTTAATGTATCACTAAAAAAGAATAAATTCAAATCGATGAAGACGATTTATTGAAAACAGGTTTCAAAAATGATAGGATACTTTTGTGTCCATGTAGCTCAGTTGGATAGAGCATCCGCCTTCTAAGCGGACGGTCGGGAGTTCGAGTCTCTCCATGGACGCCAGTAGAATATGACACCTGAAAGGGTGTTTTCTTTATATCCCGGCATTCTTTTTCCTATAATGGAAACATGAAATGCGTACTGTGCAGAATAGAAGATCTTTCTGAACTTTATGATCTCTATGATCGGGTCATCGATCATCAGAGATTCGATGAATACTCCGCCGATTGGACAAAAGATGTCTATCCTTCCTGGAAGGATCTGAAAGATCATCTCGAAAAGGATAAGGTCTATGTCTTGAAAGATGAGGAAAAGATCATCGGGGCAGGCATCGTATCGTTAAGAGAAGATCCGATCTACAAGGGCGGAAACTGGTCTGTTATATTTCCGGATGAAGAGATCGCCGTCTTGCACTTATTTGCCATCGATCCTGAATACAGAAGCAGGGGGCTTGCCTTGAAGCTATTGGAAAATATCATTCATGAGACGAAAAAGACTTCCAAAGCGATCCACCTGGATGCCGTAAAAGGGAATCTCGCCGCCGCAAAGCTTTATGAAAAAGCCGGCTTCCTCTATCAGGGAGATAAGGAAGTCTATTATGAAGATACCGGTAATATTCTGGTTTCATTATTTGAATATGTATTTTAAAAACCGCTTGAAGCGGTTTTTGTCATTTTAAGCTTCGTCCTTGGACATGCTTTCAGGTGCGGAGACACCGAGCAGTTCAAGAGCGTTTTTCAATGTGATCCTTGTCGCATCGCATAAAGCGAGACGTTCGTTGGATAATTCCGGGTTTTGCGGATCGTTGATCTTGCAGGCACCGTAGAAGGAATGGAAGTAAGTCGCAAGCTTCTGTACGTAGTTGCAGATCTTGTTCGGACTTCTGTTGGCTGCCGAGTCGGCAACGACATCTGCGAAGGAAGAGATGTGCTTGAGCAGATCGACTTCTTTCGTGTCTTTCAACAGGGAATAGGAGTCCTTTTTCCGGTAAGGGGCCTTAGCCTGGCGAAGGACGGAACAGATCCTGGCGTATGCGTATTGGGCATAATAGACCGGGTTATCGTTGGATTGCGTCCTGGCAAGCGTCAGATCGAAATCGAGGTGAGTATCCAGAGCCTTGGATAAGAAGAAATATCTTGCACAATCGAGCCCAATATCATCGATCAGTTCTCTTAAAGTGATCGCATTGCCGGTACGTTTGGACATCTTGACTTCTTTGCCGTTTTCGATCATACGCACCATCTGGCATAAGTCTACCTGCAGATGATCCGGGTCATAGCCTAATGCCTTCATGGCAGCCTTCATACGAGGGATGTAGCCGTGATGATCGGCACCCCAGATGTTGACTAAGAGGTCGTAGCCTCTTTCGAATTTATGGATATGGTTGGCGATATCCGGAGTCAGATAGGTGTAGTAGCCATCGGATTTGACCAAGACTCTGTCCTTGTCGTCACCGTATTTGGAAGAAGCGAACCATAAGGCACCTTCGGATTCGTAGGTCAGGCCCATTTCTTTCATCTTTTCGACTGCATCGGAAACCTTTCCTTGCGATAAGATCCACTTTTCGGAGATCCAGGAATCAAACTCGCAGCCGTAGTAGGCGAGGTCCTTGCGGATCCTTTCAAGTTCGAGGGTCCTGCCTACTTCGCGCAGTTCTTCGATGGCGTCTTCTTCCTTCATTTTCAGATACTTGTCGCCATATTCTTCTTTGATCTGTTTTGCGATCTCGATGACATCCGGTCCGTGATAGCCGTCTTCCGGAAGCGTGAAATCCAGACCATAGAGTTCTCTGTATCTTCCCAGCAGCGATTTGCCTAAGTTGAGCATCTGCGCACCGGCATCGTTGATGTAGTATTCTCTTGTGACATCGTATCCGGCTTTTCTCATGATGCGGACACAGGAATCGCCCCAGCAGGCGCCTCTGGCATGGCCACAATGCAGCGGTCCGGTCGGATTGGCAGAGACATATTCCTCCAGGACTTTCAATCCCTTGCCGGCATCAGAGGAACCGTAAGCTTCGTTTTGATCGATGACGGTATTGATGATATTGGCCATCGCATCTTTCTTCAGCCAGAAGTTGATGAAGCCCGGACCGGCGATATCGATGGAATCGATGATATCCAGACGCTTTTCAGCTTCTTCTTTTATCTGTGCGGCGATCTCCTGCGGACGTCTTTTCAATATTTTGGTCAGACGCATGGCAAGATTGGTGGAATAATCGCCGTTGCTGTTTTCTTTCGGGATCTCGATCATGACAAGGCCTTCTTCCGGTTCCAGCTGGAATATGTCTTTCACGATCTGTTTGAGCACATTTACGATCTTTTCTTCAATATTCATAAGGTTTTCTCCTTGACCTAACTATAATATCATAAGCCGACAGTATAAGAAAAACCGCTTTCTGCGGTTTGTTTTTCAAGAGTGGCGTGCCTGGCAAGACTTGAACTCGCAACCTTTTGGTTCGTAGCCAAACACTCTATCCAGTTGAGCTACAGGCACATCGCTTATTTAATGTATCACTAATCTTTCAGAATTTCAATTGAAGCCGTATCACTTGTGAAAGTGTTTTTGACGGGCTATGACTCAGATCGTGGTATAGTTGATTCGATTTATGAAAAACTCTGCGACCTTACGATATTTATTCGCCTTATTCTTATACGGGACCATCGGCTTTTTCTTGCACTTCGTAGCCTATTCTTCGGAATTCGTCGTACTGGGAAGGGGAGTCCTTGGCTCCTTGTTCATATTCCTGGTGCTTTCCCTGTGTAAGGAAAAGATCGATATGGCAGCGATCAGAAAGAATCTCAGGATCCTTCTTCTTTCCGGCTTTGCCTTAGGCTTCAACTGGGTCTTTCTTTTTGCCGGCTACCGCTATGGCATAGCGATCTCATCCCTGTGCAACTATATGGCACCGATCGCTGTGGTGATCATCACGACATTGGTCTATAAGGAAAAAATACGGCCGATGCAGATCGTATTCATCCTGATGGCAGTAATTGGCATGTTTCTTCTGATAGGTATCTTTTCTGCGGATGTCAAAGCGGATATGCATTGCGTCATCTACGGTTCTCTGGCAGCACTTGGCTTTGTCGTACTCGTCTTATGCAACAAGAGGCTTACGGATATCAAGCCTTTGGAAAAGACGCTCGTACAGCTTTTGGCGTCTGCAACGATCGTTTTCCCTTATGTCGTATTCAATCACGGTTTCCCGGTAAGCTTTGATCTTCGATCGACTCTGATCGTACTGTTATTGGGTTTCGTGCATACCGGTGTCGCATATATCTGTTATTTCTCTTCGATCGATGTTCTGCCTTCGCAAAGCATCGCGATCTTGGGCTATCTTGAACCGGTCCTGAACTTTGTGATCGGTGCTCTGGTCTTACATGAACCGTTAGGGATCTCCTCTTTGATAGGGGCGGCTATGATCCTTTGTGCATCTTTAGGAAACGAGCTGATCGGTAATAAAAATCAATGAAAATATTTTCAGAAAGAAAATGAAAAATAATCGTTGACACGCTTACATTATTCTTTTAAAATAAACTCAGTTACAGACTTTGAAGTAAACAGTATCGCTTAAAGACCATTAAAGAGAGGCTGTGGATGGTGCAAACAGCTATGGAAATTCTGCGAGAATACATTACCGAGTCGGATCTTTGAATCCAGTAGGAGATCCCGGCATGTCTCCGTTAAAAGACAAAGCCATGATGGTGGCTGGTAAGATCGGCATAGTGATGTGCTGGTGAAAAAAGGTGGTAACACGGTGAATTCGTCCTTGCAGGGACGTTTTTTTGTTTAAAGGAGAAAGATTGCATGAAAAAGTTATTAGTGATGTTGCTGTCGGTACTGATGGTACTGACATTGGCGGGCTGTTCCTCGAACGGCGGCAGCTCTGAGCAGCCGGAAGGAAGTTCTGAAGAAACAAAGACATTGAAGATCGGTGTCGTACAGCTGGTCCAGCATGCGGCGCTCGATGCTGCAACACAGGGTTTCGTCGATGAAGTGAAGAAAGCCTTCCCGGATGCGGACATCAACGTACAGAATGCGGCAGGCGATTCCGCGACCTGTTCAACGATCGTACAGGGTTTCGTCAATGACGGCGTCGATTTGATCATGGCTAATGCCACACCGGCTTTGCAGGCTGCCGTATCGGCAACGGAAGACATCCCGATCTTAGGTACTTCCGTTACGGAGTATGGCGTTGCCTTAGGCATCGACGGCTTCAACGGTCTGATCGGATCCAACGTATCCGGTACCAGCGATCTGGCACCGCTTGATCAGCAGGCACAGATGATCCTTGATCTTTTCCCTGAAACAAAGACCGTCGGTATCATCTTCTGTTCCAATGAAGCAAACTCCAAATACCAGGTCGAAGTAGTTTCCGATGAGCTGACCAAAAAGGGTATTGAAGTAAAGACGGCTTCCTTTACCGATTCCAATGATATCTCGATGGTTTGCGAAGACTTGTGTTCGCAAGTCGATCTGATCTACATCCCGACCGACAACCAGGCGGCAAGCTGCGCGGAAACGATCGCCAATGTCGTTCTGGAAAAGAAGATCCCTGTCATCGCCGGAGAAGAAGGCATCTGTTCTCTTTGCGGTATCGCTACTTTGACGATCAATTACTATGACTTGGGCGTCACGACCGGCCAGATGGCGGTAAAGATCCTGAATGGCGAATCCAGGATCGAAGAGATGCCGATCCAGTATTTTGAAAATCCGGTCAGGAAGTTCAATCCGGAGGTCTGTGACCTGTTTGGTGTCAGCGTACCGGAGGACTTTGAACCGATCGAATAATCAGGAAGCATATATATGATCACTGTTTCGAATCTTATTTCCAGGATCCCGGGCGGTATCGCCCAAGGTATCATCTGGGGCATCATGGCCCTGGGTATCTATATCACGTTCCGTGTCTTAAAAGAGTCAGACCTTACAGTGGATGGCTCTTTTGCCACGGGTGGGGCTGTTGCGGTCATGCTGATAACAGCGAAAGTCAATCCCTGGATCGCAATATTATGCGCTTTTGTGACCGGCATCGCCGTAGGCTGCATCACCGGTCTCATCCATACCAAATTAAAGATCCCGGCCATCCTTTCCGGAATCCTCGTGCAGTTTGGCTTGTATTCGATCAACCTGCACATCATGGGCATGGTCGCCAATGTTTCATGCAATCCTTCTAAAAATAATGTCTTCATCTCGATGCGTTCCATTCCAAAAGCGATACTGGTCGGCGGTCTGTTTGCAGCCTGTCTGATCATGATCATGTACTGGTATTTCGGAACCGAACAGGGCTGTGCCATCCGTGCTACCGGCAACAATGAGCGCATGGCGAAGGCCCAGGGCATCAATGTCAACAATATGAAAGTCATCGGCTTTGCTTTAGGAAACGGTCTTGTTGCCTTGGCAGGCGGTCTGATGGCTCAATATCAGGGCTTCTCCGACATCAATATGGGCAGAGGTGCCATCGTCATCGGCCTTGCGGCAATCATCATCGGCGAAGTCTTATCCGAGATCATCTTCCCGAAAGGCTGCCAGTTTTTCACAAGACTGATCTTCGTCATCCTTGGCGGTATCGCATATTATCTGATCATGATCATCGTCTTATGGCTCAGAGTCGATTCCAACGACCTTAAACTGGCAACAGCGATCATCGTCATGTTATCTCTTGCCATACCGAATCTGAAGAAAGGGGAATGATATGTTAAGGATCGAAAATATCAGAAAGACATTCAACCCCAGAACGATCAATGAGAAAGTTGCTCTCAACGGGGTAGACTTAGTGCTCAATGACGGGGAATTCGTCACGGTCATCGGTTCAAACGGTGCCGGTAAATCCACACTTCTCAATGCGATCGCCGGCGTATGGCTGGTCGATGAAGGAAAGATCTTCATCGATGATATCGATGTCACGAAACTCAGCGAAGACAAAAGGGCGAAATATATCGGCCGTGTCTTCCAGGATCCGATGATGGGCACGGCTGCCGACATGTGGATCGAAGAAAATCTTGCCTTAGCTCATAGAAGAGGTTTGAAAAGAGGACTTCGTCAGGGCATCAACAATTCCGAACGTGAGACGTTCAAACTTCTGTTAAAGGAATTCGATCTCGGATTGGAGGATCGTCTTTCGACCAAAGTCGGTCTGCTGTCCGGTGGTCAGAGACAGGCTCTGACGCTGATCATGGCGACGCTGCAGCGCCCGAAACTCTTATTACTGGATGAACATACGGCTGCATTGGATCCCAAAACAGCTGCCAAAGTCCTGGATGTCACGGAAAAGATCGTCCGCAAGTCGGGACTTACGACGTTCATGGTCACGCACAACATGAAAGATGCCATCATCCATGGCGATCGTCTGCTGATGCTGAATAACGGCAAGATCATCCTCGATATCAAGGGGGAAGAAAAGAAAAAGCTGACCGTCGAATCACTCCTTGAGAAATTCGAACAGGCCAGCGGAGAAGAATTCTCCAATGATGCCGCAATATTAGGTTAAATGAAAGGTCCAAATCCTGATGATTTGGACCTCTTTTATTAATCGCTGGTATAGTTGTCGAAGTAACCCTGGACCAGGACGACCGGTGTTCCTTTATCACCGGAACCGGAAGTCAGGTCACATAAGGAACCGATCAGATCGGTCAGCTGACGAGGAGTCGTACCTTCAGAGACCATCTTGCCGACCAGGTCGGAATCTTTTTTGGAGATCGTCTGCTTGATCGCTTCCTTGAGTTCCTCACCCTTTAATTGCGCATAGTCATTGTCTGCAAGATACTTGATCTTGACTTCGTTCGGTGTGCCGATAAGACCTTTGGTATAGAAAGGGGATACGACAGGGTCTGCCAGTTCCCAGATCTTGCCTTGCGGATCTTTGAAGGCACCGTCGCCATAGACCATGACTTCGATGCATTTGCCGGTCAGATCATAGAAATTCTTCTGGATCTTTTCGACGAGTTCCTGAGAATCTCTCGGGAAGAGTTTGACTTTTTCATCGGTCGCTTTGTTGGAACCGAGAAGTCCGTATTTTTCGTTGTAACCGGAGCCGTTGACCGGTGCTGTAAGCAAGTCGTCAAGACCGCATACGTTTGCGCCTAAAGACTTTAAGATCCTCTTGGAACGGGCTCTGGTATGGATGTCGCAGGTAAGGACGTTCTTTGTATAATCCAAGATCGCTTTTGCCTGATTTGCGAAGATGATCTCACATTCGCAGCCCTGTGCTTTGATCAGATCGCGGTAGTAATCGACATAATTGACGCCGGTAAATTCATGAACAGGATCACCAAACAGCTCGTGGAACTGTTCCTCGGTCAATACATCGGAGTATGGATTGACACCTTTTTCATCGAGATCGTCTAATGTGAGGAATGCGTTTCCTACTTCATCGGACGGATAGGAGAACATAAGGAAGATCTTTTTGGCACCTCTGGCAATGCCGGAGAGCAATACGGAGAAACGGTTGCGGGATGTGATCGGGAAGATAACACCGATATCATTGCCGCCAAGCTTGTTTCTTACATCTTCTGCGATATCATCGATCGTGCAGTAATTGCCTTGCGTTCTTGCGACGACTGATTCCGTGATCGCAACGACATCTCTGTCGTGTAAAGAGAATCCGTCACATTCTGCTGCTTCGATGACGGTAGCAGGAATGATCTTGGCAAGATCATCACCTTCTTTGAAGATCGGGCAGCGGATGCCCCTTGAAACTGTTCCTGTCATTCTGGACATAAATTTTACCTCCACCGAAATATTATAAAACATAAGGATAGGTTTTTAACATTTTTAATCTGTAAAATTAATATATAATATTGATTGGTAAAAGGGACAATCTATGAAAAATTATGATGTTACGATCGTCGGCGCAGGGCCCGGCGGAATATTCACGGCTTATGAACTTTCCAAAGTCGCACCTGAACTGAAAGTAGCGATCATCGAATATGGCAATCCTCTGGAAAAGAGGAAATGTCCGATCGATGGAGAAAAGATCACAAAATGTATCAGTTGCAAGACCTGTGCGATCATGAACGGTTTTGGCGGTGCAGGTGCTTTTTCCGATGGCAAATACAATATCACCAATGATTTCGGCGGTACCTTATATGAACATATCGGCAAGAAAAAAGCATTGGAACTGATGCATTATGTCGATGATATCAATGTGGAGTATGGCGGTGCGGCGACGAAGCTGTATTCGACCGCTTCTTCAAAGATCAAGACCGACTGCATCCGCAACGGTCTGCATCTTCTGGATGCCAAAGTCAGACACCTGGGTACGGATATCAACTATGAAGTGCTCGGCAACCTGTTCAAGTATCTGAAAGAAAAAGTCGACATCTACTTCAATACGGAAGTAAAAAGCGTAAAGAAGACGGACGAAGGTTATGAATGCGTCACGGACAGCGAAGTCTTTGCCTCGAAATACTGCATCATCTCTGCGGGACGTTCCGGTTCCAAATGGATGGAAAAGGTATCTTCGGAACTTGGCATCGAGACGATCTCCAACCGTGTCGATATCGGCGTCAGAGTGGAACTGCCAAGTGAGGTCTTCAATCACATTACCGATGAACTTTACGAAGGCAAGATCGTCTTCCGTACATCGAAATATCAGGACAGGGTACGCACCTTCTGCATGAACCCGAAGGGCCTTGTCGTCAACGAGAACACCAACGGCATCATCACCGTCAACGGTCATTCCTATGAAGATCCGCAGAAACAGACGGAAAATACGAACTTCGCCTTGCTGGTATCGAAACACTTCACCGAACCGTTCAAAGATTCCAACGGTTATGGCGAATCGATCGCCAGACTGTCCAATATGCTGGGCGGCGGTGTCATCATCCAACGCTTCGGCGATCTCATACGAGGCAAACGTTCCACACCGGGTAGGATCGAATCCTCCTTCATCACGCCGACCCTGAAAGCGACACCGGGAGATCTTTCCCTTGTCATGCCTAAGAGGATATTGGATGATATCATCGAGATGATCTATGCTTTGGACAAGATCGCTCCGGGTACGGCAAACGATGAGACTCTGCTTTACGGCGTCGAAGTCAAATTCTACAATATGGAACTCAAGCTCGATGAAAACCTCGAGACAAGACATAAGGGACTCTTCGTCATCGGTGACTGTTCCGGCGTAACGCACTCCTTGTCACATGCTTCGGCAAGCGGCGTCTATGTCGCAAGATATATCAGTGAAAACTTATAAGGAAGGTAGATAGATATGGAAAAGAAATACACTTTTGATGAGATCGTATCACATCTGAAATCTTCGGGTTTTGTTTATCAGGGATCCGAGATCTACGGCGGTCTTTCCAATTCCTGGGACTTCGGTACCCTGGGCTCATGGCTGAAAAAGAACATCAAAGACTTATGGTGGCGTGAGTTCATCGAACGTTCGCCTTACAATGTCGGGATCGATTCCGCGATCCTGATGAATACAAAGACCTGGGAAGCATCCGGACACTTAAAGGGCTTTTCCGATTCGATGGTCGACTGCAAGGAATGCAAAGGCCGTTTCAGAGCGGACAATCTGATCGAAGAAGCGACCGGTCTTTCCGCAGAAGGCAAAACGCCGGAAGAGATGGACAAGATGATCGAAGACAACAACGTCGTCTGTCCGGTCTGCGGCAAGCACAATTTCACCAACGCAAGACCGTTCAATCTGATGTTCAAGACTTACATCGGAACCCTTGAAGACGCAAAATCCGTCGTCTATCTGAGACCGGAAACAGCGCAGGGTATCTTCGTCAACTTCAATAATGTTGCCAGAACTTCAAGAAAGAAGATCCCGTTCGGCATCGGACAGATCGGCAAATCCTTCCGTAACGAGATCACGCCGGGCAACTTCATCTTCAGAATCCGTGAATTCGAACAGATGGAACTGGAATTCTTCTGCAAGCCGGATACCGATCTGGAATGGTACAGATACTGGGTCGATTACTGCTATAACTTCGTAAAAAGGCTTGGCATAAAAGAAGAGAACCTGCGTATCAGAGAACACGAAAAGGAAGAGCTCTCTTTCTATTCCAAAGGAACTTCCGATATCGAATATGCCTTCCCGTTCACCGACTGGGGCGAGGTATGGGGCATCGCCGATCGTACCGATTACGACCTGAAGAAACATTCCGAATACTCCGGCAAGGATCTCAATTACCTCGATCCGGAGACCAATGAAAAATATACGCCGTATTGCGTCGAACCGTCTGTCGGCGTGGAACGTCTGTTCCTCATGATCTGCTGCGATGCTTATGAGAAAGAACAGATCGCAGAAAACGACGAACGTATCGTCATGCATTTCCATCCGGCGATCGCACCGGTCAAAGCCTGTGTCTGTCCGCTTTCCAAGAAGCTCTCGGAACCGGCGACTGCACTGTTCAATGAACTTTGCAAGGAATTCCATTGTGAATACGATGAGTCGGGTTCGATCGGCAAGCGTTACAGAAGAAACGATGCCATCGGCACACCGTTCTGCATCACGTACGATTTCGATACGGAAAACGATGGCTGCGTCACCGTCAGAGACCGTGATTCCATGAAACAGGAAAGAGTTAAGATCGACGAATTGAAGGATTACATCAGAAACAGACTCGCATTTTAATGAAACTAACACAAGAGGTCATTGATGATATAAGGAACAGTGCCGATATCGTTGATGTCATCGGTCACTATATCCCGTTAGTTAAAAAGGGCAAGGGCTACAGCGCACTTTGTCCTTTTCATGATGATCATGACCCGTCTTTGTCGATCTCGGAAGACAAACAGATCTATAAATGCTTCGTCTGCGGCAACGGCGGCAATGTGTTCACCTTCGTTTCCAACTTCAAGAAGATCCCGTTTCCGCAAGCCGTATCGGAAGTCGCTTCGATCATCGGCAAGCCGATCGATATCGACCTGGCACCGAAGAAAGTCTCCCGCTTTCAGCCATACTACGATCTGCTTGGAGCGATGATCTCGTATTGCAACTACCTTTTAAGCGCATCGAAGCTCGGCGAAGAGGCGATGACTTACTTGAATAACCGTGGTTTGGAGAAAGATGTCATCGAATACTTCAATATCGGTCTGGATCCGGATGGAAACAAAATCTACGAGTATCTCAAGAACCACGGATTCAAAGATGAGGATATGATCAAGACCGGTGTCTGCCGTATGCTTCAAAGCGGCATGGCGGATGTCTTTTACAACCGCATCATCTTCCCGATCCATGACAGGGAAGGAAACCCGATCGCTTTTACGGCAAGGGACTACAAGGGCTTTTCAAGTTCCAAATACATCAACTCTTCCGATAACATCATCTACACCAAGGGCGATCATCTCTACAACTACCATCGCGCCTTCGACGCTGCCAGAAAGGCGGGATATGTCATCGTGTGCGAAGGTGTCATGGATGTCATCGCTTTCTATCGGGCCGGAAAGGAAAATGTCGTCGCTACACTTGGTACGGCATGTACGAGAAATCAGATCGAACTGCTGAAAAGCTTCGGCAAGAAGATCGTCCTGTCCTATGACGGCGACCGGGCGGGGCAGAATGCCAACATGAAGATCGGCGATATGCTTTTAAGCGAGGGACTTGATGTCTATTGCATCGACAACAGGACGGAACTTGACCCGGACGAGATCATCAACCAGTATGGCAAGAACGCTTTGCGCGATCTGGAAGTCAAGCAGATCAGCTACATCGATTTTGCGATGAACTTCTATAAGAAGATCTACAATCTGGAGAATTACGACGACCGCAAAAAGATGACGATGTCGATGACTTCTCTGATCGAAAAGCTCAAGGATGAATACGACAGGGAGAATTATCTCTCGCAGCTGTATGAAATCACGAAAATACGCAAAAGAGTATCGAAAGAAAGCCCTGAAATAAGGTATAATAAAAAGACGGCCGATATCAGTTTTTCGATTGACGGACTGACGAAAGCCGAATATCTGATCATAGCGCAGATCGCTATGTCGAAGAAAGCATTGGATATCTATCAGAGGCAGCTCGGCTGTCTGCTCGATGAGAACGATCAGAAGCTCGCCATGCTCATCATGGATGATTACAGAAGAAATGAGAAATGTTCTTTATCGAGGATCTACGACGAATGTGAAGATGATGCGATCAAAGATCTGATCTCCTCACTTGCACTTCTTGAGACATTGCCGGATAGCTATGATGAAAACAGCTTAATGGGAGCGATCGATAAGGTCAAACTGGAGATCAAGCGCCGCAAGATGGCGGATCTGAAGGAAAGGATCTCCAAAGTATCGGATATCGATCCTGCCAGGACAGCCGAATATCTGATGGAATATGAGAAACTCATAAAAGAATTGGGGGGTAACAATGGCAAGAACCAGTAAAGAAAAGATCAAAGAGCCTGTAAATGAGAAGGAAACTTCCAAAAAGAAGAAGACCGTTGAACTCTCTGAAGAGATCACTGAAAAGAAAGAAGACAAGAAAAACGAAACGATCAAGGAAGTCATCGGTTCCGATGGCAAGGCGATCAAGGCAGCCAAGAAGGTCAAGAAATCTTCTCTTGGCTTGAAGAAGAAATACAACGATATCGAAGATCTCAAGAACGATCTGATCGAACTCAACAAACAGGGCGTCGATATCGTCCAGTCGGATGTCGTATCCGCATTGGACCGATTCGAGATGTCCGACGATGAGATCGACCAGTTCTATGACTGGACTTCCTCGGTAGGCATCGATCTGATCGATGAATCGGAAGATGAAGAAGATCTGGAAGACGATGACTACCTGGCAAGCGAGAGCGATGACGAAGATGAGGAAGATGATTCCGAAAAGAACATCGTCATCAACTACGAACAGGCTTCCGCCTATACGAAAGTCAACGATCCGGTCAAGATGTATCTCAAAGAGATCGGCCGTGTTCCTCTTTTAAAGGCAGATGAAGAAGTAGAGATCGCCAAGCGCATCGAAAACGGCATCGCCAATCCCGATGATCCCAAAGCCGTAGCAGACGGCGCCGAGGCAAAGAATGAACTGATCTCCGCAAACCTCAGACTGGTCGTTGCCATCGCCAAGAAATATACCGGCAGAGGCATGCTGTTCCTCGATCTGATCCAGGAAGGCAATATGGGTCTGATCAAGGCAGTCGACAAATTCGATTACACCAAGGGCTTCAAATTCTCGACTTACGCCACATGGTGGATCCGTCAGGCCATCACCCGTGCCATCGCCGATCAGGCCAGGACCATCCGTATCCCGGTCCATATGGTCGAGACCATCAACAAGATGACCCGCATCCAGAGACAGCTGGTTCAGGAGCTGGGCAGAGATCCTTCCGCAGAAGAGATCGCCGCCAAGATGGGATCGGGCATGACATCGGAAAAGGTCAGAGAGATCCAGAAGATCGCACTTGATCCGGTTTCGCTGGAAACGCCGATCGGTGAGGAAGATGATTCCCACCTTGGTGATTTCATCGAAGATAAGGATGCCATGTCACCTGACCAGTATGCCAATAACGAACTCCTGAAAGATGAGATCGATCTGATCTTATCGACACTGACCGACAGGGAAGAAAAAGTCATACGTCTGCGTTTCGGACTGGAAGACGGACGTACGAGGACCCTGGAAGAAGTAGGCAAAGAGTTCGATGTCACAAGAGAAAGGATCCGTCAGATCGAAGCGAAGGCTTTGCGTAAACTGAAGAATCCGACCAAGTCGAAACGTCTGAAAGAATTCCTGGAAGATAAGAAATAATGATTTCCAATCGATTATTACAGATCGCAATGTTGGTAGAAAGAAATAAGGTAGTATTTGACGTGGGCTCCGACCACGCCTTACTACCTTGTTTTTTGCTGGAAAACGGTATCTGCGAAAAAGTGTATGCCGGCGAGATCGCCGAAGGTCCTTTGAACAATGTCAAAGAGACGGTGAAAAAACATCATCTGGAAGGAAAACTCATTCCGGTATTTTCCGATGGCCTTGCCAAGGCGGAGGATGATGTGGACATCGTCATCATTTCCGGCATGGGCTATCACACCATAAAGCACATTCTGGAATCCTGCGAAGTCGAACGATACCAGTATTTCCTAATCCAGTCCAATACCGATGTCGATCTTCTCAGAAGATATCTTTCCGAAAAGAACTATACGATCGAAGATGAAAGGATCGTCTTCGACGGCTTCTATTATCAGGTCATCCGTTTTTCAGCCGATCTTCACGAACCGTACTCGGAACTGGAGATCAAATACGGACCTGTCCTGTTGAAAAGAAGGGATGAAGTCTTCATCGCATATATGAAAGATCAGCTAGATAAGCTTAAAAAGATCAATGAAATCGCAAACAAATCGCAATTCGACGAAAAAATAAGCGAAATCGAAAAGATATTGTATAATAAATCACTGTGAGGTCAAGTCTATGAGTAATAGCTTTAAAAATTACCGTAACGAAGCATTCCAGAACAAAGAGAGTTTTATCGAATACTTCGATTACTTCGCTCATATTCATTACGGTAAAGATCTTTCCGAAACAGGAATGATCGAAAAGTATGTCGTCTTATCGGAAATGGTAAAGACATACATGCTGGAAGACTGGCGCGAGACCAAGAACTCCGTCAGAACGGAACACAAAAAGCAGATCTATTATTTTTCACTCGAATTCCTTCTTGGAAGGATGCTGCGTAATAATCTGATGTCCTTAGGCATCTATGACGTCGTCAAAGACGGCCTGAACGACCTGGGCATCGATATCAACGATATCGAAGACATCGAGACCGATGCAGGCCTTGGAAACGGCGGTTTGGGAAGACTGGCTGCCTGCTTCCTTGATTCCCTGGCTACTTTGAAGTATCCGGGATCGGGCAATACGATCCGTTACAAGAACGGCTTGTTCAAGCAGCTGATCATCAACAACGAACAGGTCGAAGTTCCTGACCAGTGGTTAAGGATCGAGAATCCGTGGGAAGTCAGAAAGGCGGATAAGACCGTCGATGTGCGTTTCTACGGTTATGTCGATATCACAAGAGATGAAAACGGCGAGCTGGAATTCCACAGAAAGGACACAGAACACGTCCTGGCTGTCCCATACGATATGCCGATCATTGGTTCCAACAATGCGACGGCAAACACGCTGCGTATGTGGAACGCGGAACCTTCCGATGATCTTCCGGCCGGCAGAGATTACCGCAAGTATCTTTCCGATGTGGAAGACATCTGTCTGAACCTTTATCCGGACGATACGACGGAAGAGGGCAAGTATCTTCGTATCAAGCAGGAATACTTCTTCGTAGCTGCCGGCTTGCAGACGATCATCAACGATCACCTCAAGATCTACGGAACGCTCGATAACTTTGCCGACAAGGTCGTCATTCAGCTCAACGACACCCATCCGGCACTGGCTATCCCGGAACTCATGAGGATCTTCATGGATTCCTACAACATTCCTTGGAAGAAAGCCTGGGACATCGTCACGCATACTTTCGCATACACCAACCATACGGTCATGCAGGAAGCTTTGGAAAAGTGGCCGATCGAATATATCAAGAAATTATTACCGCGTATCTATCTGATCATCGAAGAGATCGATTCCCAGTTCAAGCGTGAACTCATCGCGATGGGCAAGAAGCACAACTTCATCGATTCCGTCTCGATCATTCACGAAGGAAATGTCCGTATGGCATATCTTTCGATCGTCGGATCCTTCTCGGTCAACGGTGTTGCCAAGATCCATTCCAATATCATCAAGAACGATACCTTCAGAGATTTCTACGATATCTATCCGTACAAGTTCAACAACAAGACCAACGGTATCACTCCGAGACGCTGGCTGATGTATGCCAACCCGGAACTGTGTTCCTTGCTTGAAAAATACATCGGTCCAGGTTTCCGCAAGGATTTCACGAAGATCGGCGATCTGATGAACTATGTCGATGATGAGAAACTGCAGGATGAATTCCTCAAGGTCAAACAGATCAAGAAGCAGCAGCTCTCCGACTGGGTAAGAAAGAATTACGATATCCAGATCGATCCGGATTCCATATTCGACTCGATCGCCAAGAGGCTGCATGCCTATAAGAGACAGCTGATGGACATCATGTTCGTCATGCATCTGTACTACAGGATCAAGGATGATCCTAGTTTCACGATGCCTAAGACGACGTTCTTGTTCGGCGCAAAAGCTGCAAGTGCTTATAAGTTTGCCAAGAAGGTCATCAAACTGATCAACTGTGTTGCGGAAAAAGTCAACAACGATCCGCAGGTAAACAGATTCATCAATGTCATCTTCATTCCGAATTACCGCGTCACCGTATCTGAAAAGCTGATGCCGGCTTCCGATGTCTCCGAACAGATCTCTACTGCCGGTAAGGAAGCTTCCGGTACCGGCAACATGAAGTTCATGATGAACGGTGCCGTCACATTAGGCACTCTGGATGGCGCAAACGTCGAGATCAGGGATCTGGTAGGGGATGAAAACTGTGTCATCTTCGGTCTGACGGAAGAAGAAGTCAAACAGACCAAGAAAAACGGCTACAATTCCTATGACTACTATGACCATGATCCGGAGATCCGCAGGATCCTTGATTCCTTATCGGATTGCACGTGGTCGAACAACCCGAACGACTTCAAGGAGATCCTGGAAGAACTTCGCTGGAGAAACGACGAATACATGGTCTTAGCCGATTTCCACGCCTATAAGGATGCCCACTACAAAGTCTTCGAACTTTACAAGGACCGTCACGCCTGGGCAAGGAAGTGTCTGGTCAACATCGCCAGATCCGCATATTTCTCATCCGATCGTACGATCGAAGAATATGTCGAAGACATCTGGCACATCGAAAAGATCTAAGCAGACGAAAGTCTGCTTTTCTTTATGCTGAAAGGGCATAAAAAAAGCATCTTTTCAGATGCGATTTTCGATTAACCTAATGTTGCGACTTCTTTAGCTAAACGAGCTTTTTGCCTTGCAACATAGTTTTTATGTTTTAAACGGCTTGCCGCAGCTTTATCCAGAAGCGAGTTAGCATCGTTGAATGCCTTAACAGCAGCTTCTTTATCATTAGCAGCTACAGCAGCACTAACTTTCTTCATGGCTGTCTTTAACTGGGACTTTTCTGCTCTGTTCTTGAGATTGGCCTTAGCATTCGTCAGGGCTCTCTTCTTTTGAGACTTAATATTCGCCATAGATCCTCCTTATCCTAATTACGCTTTATTATTATATTCAAATCGCCTGGAAAATGCAATAAATACTGTATAATATTAGGGTATGGAATTTAATGAGAAGAAGATCGTTTTCATGGGAACACCGCAGTTCGCTTCCCATATATTGGACGGCCTTTGCAAGGCCGGCTATCATATCGTCGCCGTCGTCACGCAGCCGGACAAACAATTCGGCCGCAAGAAACTCTTAAAGCCTTCTGAGGTCAAAGAAAAGGCGATCGAACTGGGTATTCCCGTCCTGACACCGGTTAAGATCAAAGACGAATACGAGGAAGTCTTATCCTATGAACCGGATCTGATCATCACGGCTGCTTATGGACAGTTCATTCCTTCCGTCATACTGGATTATCCCGCTTACAAATGCATCAACGCCCATGGCTCTCTGCTTCCCAAATACAGAGGCGGCGCTCCGATACAGCGTGCAATCATCAATGGCGAAAAGGAAACCGGGATCACGATTCAATATATGGCAAAGAAGATGGATCAGGGTGAGATCTTGTATCAGAAAGCCATTCCGATCTTAGATGAAGATACCAATGCCACGATGTTTGATAAGCTTGCAAGACTGGCACTGGATATGCTTCTGGAATTTCTTCCGAAACTTTTTGCGGGTGATGTACAGCCTGTAAAACAGAACGAGGAAGAGGCGTCTTATGCCTGGAACCTGGAGAAAGAGATCGAACATATCACATTTGACAGACCGGTAAGGACAGTCTATGACCATATCCGAGGACTGCTCGACAATCCGGGTGCTTATTTCATTTACAAAGACAAGAAATATAAAATGGAAAAAGTTTCCTTTGCGGAAAAGGAAGGAACGGTTCCTTGCGTCTTTGAAGGACTGGAAGAAGACTATCTTCGCATCGACTGCAACGACGGATTCATCAAAGTCTATCAGATCCATCCGGAAGGAAAGAACTCGATGGATGCAAAGGCATTCTATAACGGTGCCGGCAGAAATATGAAGGGTGAAAAACTTGGATAAGAATCATATACGTAATTTTTCGATCATAGCCCATATCGACCATGGAAAGTCGACGTTAGCCGACCGCATTTTGGAGTTGACCGATACCGTATCCAAAAGAGAGATGCAGGATCAGATCCTGGATTCTCTCGATCTGGAAAGAGAAAGAGGCATCACGATCAAGCTCAATGTCGTACAGCTTTCCTATAAGGCAAAGGATGGTCAGGAGTATATCTTCCATCTCATCGATACACCGGGTCATGTCGACTTTACCTATGAGGTTTCCCGTTCTCTTGCAGCATGCGACGGGGCGATCTTAGTCGTCGATGCCTCGCAAGGCATCGAAGCGCAGACTCTGGCCAATACCTATCTGGCTTTGGACAACGATCTGGAGATCCTGCCGGTCATCAATAAGATCGATCTTCCTAGTGCAGACATCGAACGGACGAAAAAAGAGATCGAAGATGTCATAGGACTTGATTGTTCCTATGCGCCTTGCATCTCGGCGAAGACAGGCCTCAACGTTGAAGATGTACTGGAAGGCATCGTAAAGTATCTTCCGGCTCCCAAAGGCGATGAGAACGCACCTTTGAAGGCTCTGTTTTTTGATTCCTATTACGATTCTTATCGAGGCGTCGTCGTTTTCATCTGTCTGAAGGAAGGACAGGTAAAAGTCGGCGATCATATCCGTTTCATGCAGACGAACACCGAATACGAGGTCACGGAAGTCGGCGTCAAGACACCTGGCGAAGTCAAGCGAAACAGTCTGTCGGCAGGCGAAGTCGGCTACCTTTGTGCTTCGATCAAATCGATACAGGACATCCATATCGGCGATACGATCACTTTGTCTGACAGACCTTGTGAAGAAGCGCTTCCGGGTTACCGTAAGATGAATCCGATGGTCTATTGCGGTATGTATCCGACCGACAACAACAAATACAACGACTTGAGAGATGCTTTGGAAAAACTGCAGCTCAACGACTCATCTTTGACATTTGAAGCGGAATCCTCAAAAGCACTGGGCTTTGGTTTCCGCCTCGGTTTCCTGGGACTTTTACATATGGAAGTCGTTCAGGAAAGACTGGAAAGAGAGTATAATCTCAATCTGATCGCTACGGCGCCTTCCGTCATCTATAAAGTCACACTGACCGACGGTTCGATCAGATATATCGACAACCCGTCTCTGATGCCGGAATCCAATCTGATTGAATTCATCGAAGAACCGTATGTCAGAGCGACGATCATGGTGCCGAACGAATACATCGGTCCGATCATGCAGCTGTCGCAGGACAAGCGCGGTGTCTATAAGGAAATGATCTATCTGGATGAAAACAGGAACCAGCTCATCTATGAGATGCCGCTTTCCGAGATCATCTTTGAATATTTCGACAAGCTCAAATCCGTTTCCAGAGGCTATGCTTCCTTGGACTATGAGCTGATCGGCTATCGCAAATCGAGCCTGGTCAAGATGGATATCCTGATCAACGGGGAAGTCATCGATGCACTTAGCATCATCGTACATAAAGACTTTGCATATAAAAGAGGACAGGCCATCACCGTCAAGCTCAAAGAGATCCTGCCGAAGCAGCAATTCGAGATCCCGATCCAGGCCGCCATAGGAAACAAAGTCCTGGCAAGGACCAATATCAAGTCTTTGCGTAAGGATGTCCTGGCGAAATGTTACGGCGGCGATATCTCACGTAAGAAAAAGCTCTTAGAGAAACAGAAAGAGGGCAAGAAGCGCATGAAAGCAGTCGGAAGTGTGGAAATACCGCAGGAAGCTTTCATGGCTGTACTGGCTTTGGATGACGACAAGAATTAAACATCTCTATCTTCATGTCCCGTTTTGTACAAGCATCTGCCATTACTGCGATTTCTGTCATCGTGTATATGCTGATACGATCGCGCAAAAATGGCTTGATACTGTAAGAAAAGAGGTCGAAGAAGAATGTCATGATCAATATGAAACGATCTATATCGGCGGTGGCACGCCCACCGCTTTATCGAGTGTTCAGCTGGACACTCTTTTAAGTTATCTCGATCCGTATACATCAAAAGTCAAAGAATATACGATCGAAGTCAATCCGGAATCTCTGGACGAAGAAAAGGCAGAGATATTCAGGAAACATCATATCAACCGCATCTCGATGGGCATACAGTCATCGGATGACGGAATGCTGAAGTATCTCAATCGCAAACACACGTTCAATGATGCAAAAGAAAAGATCGAAATGTTACGAAGATATGGTTTTGATAACATCAGCGGCGATCTGATGTATTCGCTGCCCGGTCAGGATATGAAGATGCTGGATAAGACGATCGAAGATATCCTGGCTCTGGACTTGGAACATATTTCTTTGTATTCTCTGACCATTGAAGAAAATTCGGTATTCGGCAAAAAAGGAATAGAAAATCTTGATGAGGATATAGAAGCCGATATGTATGAGCGTATCGAAGAAAGGCTCACTCAACAAGGCTATATCCATTATGAGATCTCCAATTACGCAAAAAAGGGCTATGAATCAAAACACAATCTTTCCTATTGGAACTACGAAGATTTTTTAGGTATCTCACTTGGTGCTTCTTCCAAGATAGGGGAGCATCGCTATACGAAAACCAGAAGTTTCGAAAGATATTTTAATGATACTTCCAGCAAGGATGAAGATCTTTACTTATCGAAGGAAGATCTTGAATTCGAACATATCATGATGTCATTGAGAACGATCTACGGGCTTGATATAGAACAGTTCAATAAAACCTATGATACTGACCTTCTTAATAGATACGCAAAAGGGGCAGCCAATCCCGCAATGAAGATCGAAAACGGCAGACTGATCTGCAAAGAACTTGAGATATTGAATCACGTTCTGCTGGATTTCATGATCTGACACCATCACAATTTTTCACATATTTTTCGTGTAATTATTTACATTATTTTTACAAGTGCCTTATAATGAATAGTAGAAAAGGTTTTCTTCGGCTTACCGCTTATAGCTATTCTTATCAAACCGATCAGACTTTTTTCATTAGCGCAAAACAGCTTTTTAATGATTCACCAGTCATAAGAAGGAGGAGATTATGTCTACGATCAGTCTGCAACATATTCAAAAAATCTATCCGAACGCCGCTGTTCAGGAGAGAAGAAAGAAAAGAGAAAAAGCGGGCGAAGCCCCAAAAAAGAGGAATAATCTGAAGATCACCGACGAAGGTGTTGTTGCTGTTGATGATTTCAATCTGGAAGTCGCAGACAAGGAGTTCATCGTTTTTGTCGGACCTTCAGGATGTGGTAAATCAACAACGCTTCGAATGATCGCTGGTCTTGAAGATATCACCAGGGGTGATCTCTATATCGATGGTGTTCGAATGAATGATGTAGAACCAAAAGACAGAGACATTGCAATGGTCTTCCAGAATTATGCGTTATACCCGCACATGACCGTCCGACAGAACCTCGAATTTCCTCTGACGCTTCGAAAAGTCCCAAAAGAACAAATGGATAAACAGGTCAATGAAGCTGCTGAGATCTTAGGTATCACCGAATACCTTAACCGGAGGCCAAAAGCTTTATCTGGAGGTCAGAGACAGCGTGTCGCCATTGGCAGAGCGATTGTGCGTGAACCGCGTATCCTTCTGATGGATGAGCCATTATCCAATCTGGATGCTAAACTGCGTAATCAGATGCGTGCTGAGATCATCAAGCTTAGACAAAAGATCAATTCGACATTCATATACGTCACTCACGACCAGACAGAAGCTATGACTTTAGGTGATCGTATCGTCATTATGAAAGATGGTGAGATCCAGCAGATCGGTACACCGCAGGAAGTTTTCAACAAACCGGTCAACACTTTCGTAGCAGGATTCATCGGCATGCCTCAGATGAACTTCTATGATGGCAGATTGCTGAAAGAGAATGATCAGTATGTGATCGAAGTCCAAGGTGCCAGAATCGTTCCTTCTGAAGACAAGCAAGCTCGTCTGAAAGAGCGTAATACTGCGGAAATGGATATCACAATTGGAGCAAGACCTGAACACATTTCTTTAAAGAACACAGAAGGTGCAATGATTCAAGGCGTTGTAGATGTTTCGGAAATGATGGGCAGCTCGATCCATCTGCATCTCAACGCCGGCGGAAAAGACAGCATCGTCATCGTTCCGACGCTTGAACTTGGAGATAACTACCCGAAAGTCGGATCTGTAGTTCCGTTTACTTTTGCGCCAAACGTTGTTCATATGTTTGATAAACAAAGCGGAAAAAATCTGGAATATCTTTAAATTAGGTGCTTACCGGAATAATCCGGTAAACATATATTATCAAGGAGGATTAAATTGAAATGAGAATCAAAAAATTATTGGCTTTGAGTCTCGCGGTTCTGATGATGGTATGTATGTTAACAGCATGCTCATCTTCAAAACCAAGCGAAGAACCTGCTCCGGCAGCAGATGAAAAAGTCGCTGTTACCGTTACAGTCTGGAGTCCGCAGGAAGACCAGTCTGAAGAAAACGGAAAATGGCTGCAGACGATGTGTGAAAACTTTGCAGCAGCACATCCTGAATGGGAGATCACTTTCAACTACGGCGTATGCTCTGAAGGTGATGCAAAAACAAATGTTACGACTGACCCGGCAGCTGCCGCTGATGTCTACATGTTTGCAAACGATCAGATCCCTGATCTCTTAAAAGCCGGTGCGATCGCTGAATTAGGCGGTTCTACACTTGATGCGATCAAGAAGAACAACTCCGAAACGACTGTAAATACCGTTACTTATGACGGAGCAGTTTATGGTGCACCTTATTCAGGAAATACTTGGTTCATGTTCTATGACAAGAGTGTCTTCACAGAAGAAGATATCAAGTCGTTGGATACAATGCTTGAAAAAGGAAAAGTAGCTTTCCCTCTGAGCAACTCCTGGTATATTGCTGCTTTCTATGTTGCTAACGGATGCACTCTGTTTGGCCCGAACGGCGGCGATGCTGCTGCTGGATTCGATTTCTCCGGCGATAAAGCTGTAGCTGTTACAGATTATCTTGTTGATCTGGTCGCAAATCCTAATTTTGTCAACGGTGATGTTTCTACAGGTACTGGTATCAGTGCGTTCTTCTCTGGTGACTGGGATTATCAGAAAGCAAAAGACGCTTATGGTGACAACCTCGGTATTGCTGCTTCTCCATCCTACACTTTGAATGGCGAACTGAAACAGATGAAGGCGTTTGCCGGATCAAAGGCCGTCGGTGTCAACCCGATGACAGCCCTTTATGCTGAACATCCGGAGATCGCTGTTGCTTTAGCAGCATATCTTGGCGGTACAGAAGCTCAGCAGGCTCACTTTGATCAAAGAGAAGTCATTCCTACAGATGTCAACATCAACGTAGGCGATAATGCTCTTGCAAAAGCTAAGATGGATACAATGTCTTATGCTTCTATCGTTCAGCCGTTACAGGCTAACATGGGCAACTACTGGACACCTGCTCAGTCGATGGGCGAAGAACTGGCTGCCGGTTCTGTCACTCATGCAAATGCAGCAGAAAAAACAGAAGCTATGAATGCTTCCATGAATTCTTCTGCAGTTCAATAATCATTGTTCTTAAGAAAACCGCAGTGGGATTATTATCTGCTGCGGTTTTCTGCTTTCCTTCGGAGGTTATTTATGGAAAATAATCGTATCAATGTCAAAAATGCGCTGCTTCACGGAGATCTGTTCACAAAGCTTTCTGCTGTTTTGATGGGCATCGGCATGATCGGACATAAACAAGTCGCAAAGGGATGTATTGTCTTTTTGTTTGAGATTGCATTTATCTTCTACATGCTGTCGACAGGCATCCATTCTCTTTCGATGATGCCCTCATTAGGAGACAGAGCACAAGAAAAGATTTGGAATGAAGCAAAACAGATCTACGAATATACTGCAGGTGATAACTCTCAGCAGATCCTTCTGGCAGGAGTTGTCACATGCTTTGTGATCGCAGCCATCATCGTTCTTTGGGTCCTTCAGCTCAAATTTTCCTATAAGTTACAGCTTCAGCTGAAAGAAAAAGGAAGTGTTCCTACATTCAAAGAAGACATCATTTCTTTGTTTGATAAGAATCTTCATATCACTTTGATGACGCTGCCATGTTTAGGTATCCTGGTATTTAATATTGTTCCACTTGTCTACATGATCTCGATGGCGTTCACGACTTATTCAAAAGAAGATGAACATCTGATGCTTTTTGACTGGGACGGACTGCATCAATTCCAACGTGTCCTAAATATGAATGGAAACATCGGACGACAGTTCTGGCATGTACTGGGATGGACGATCGTATGGGCAATCTTTGCTACGTTCCTGAATTATATCCTGGGTATGATACTCGCCATGGTCATAAACAGAAAAGATACGAAATGGAAAGGTTTATGGCGTTTCTGCTTCATCCTTTCGATAGCCGTACCTCAATTTGTTACTTTAATGATCATGAATATCATGCTGCAGCCTTCCGGAGCAATCAATGTACTCTTGCAGAATCTGGGCTTGATCACTTCTCCGCTGCCTTTCTGGCAAAACGCAATGTGGGCAAGGATTACGATCATCGTGATCAATATTTGGATCGGTATTCCTTATACAATGCTTCAGATTACCGGTATTTTACAAAATATACCGTCAGAACTCTATGAAGCTGCCAAGATGGATGGAGCAGGACCGGTGAAGATCTTCTTCAAGATCACTTTACCGTATATGCTGTTTGTAACGACACCTTATCTGATTTCCAGCTTTGTCGGAAACATCAATAACTTTGGTGTCATATATCTGCTTTCCGGCGGCGGTCCGACTTATGTCGGCGATACAGCCGGTCAGACGGATCTGCTTGTTACCTGGTTATATAAGCTGACCGTCGATCAGCAGTACTACAACCTTGGAGCAGTCATCGGTATTATGACGTTCGTGATCCTTACTATAGTTACATTGGTCACGTATCGCAATTCCGGTTCATATAAGAATGAGGAGGCGTTCATGTAATGAATGAAGTTGCAAAGAATCAGCTTAGTCCAAGACGTAAGCTCATCAATATCCTGGTTCATTTATTGCTGGCGATCTTATCTGTTATCTGGCTTCTGCCGATCTTCTGGATCATTCTGACCAGTTTCAGGGCAGAACCGGGTGCCTACACTAACACATTCCTTCCTCAAGGATATACATTCAATAACTATATCAAGTTGTTTACGGACCGTAACGTTCTGAATTTCCCTAAGATGTTCATGAATACGCTAATCATAGCGATATTTACCTGCATCTTCAGTACGTTTTTTGTCCTTTCGGTATCATATTCGCTGAGCCGAATGCGCTTTGCATTCAGGAAGCCTTATATGAATATTGCCATGATTCTTGGTTTGTTCCCGGGTTTTATGGCTATGGTCGCTCAGTATTTCATTCTGAAAGCAATGGGCCTTACCGAAGGATCAATGATCAGAATCGGTCTTATCATCGTCTATTCAGCTTGTACAGGTCTTGGATTCCAGATCGCAAAAGGTTTCTTCGATACGATCCCGAGATCGATCGATGAAGCTGCTGTGATGGATGGTGCTACGCAATGGCAAGTTTTCACACGCATCACCATGCCTCTTTCCAAACCTATAGTTATTTATACTGTTATGACTTCTTTCATCGCGCCGTGGGTCGACTTCGTATTTGCCAAAGTCATATGCAGAGCAAATGCTGATCAATTCACAGTTGCAATCGGCCTTTGGAATATGCTGCAGAAAGAGTATATCTATCAATGGTATACATGCTTTGCGGCAGGCGCTGTCGTCATCTCGATTCCGATTGCTATATTATTTATCTACATGCAGCGTTTCTATGTAGAAGGAATGTCAGGCGCAGTCAAGGGATAAAACAGTTTACAGTAAATATTTATCAACAACTGATAAATCTAAAAAGCTATACAGCAGCAATCATGCATAAACTGTATAGCTTTTTGAATGCAATCAATGATTTAAAAAGACTTATTTCAGAATTGCAGAAGAATAGGGGCCGATGATGAGCTCGTTATTCTTTAATGAAGAAGATTGATATCCAACCTGATCCAAAATTTTTGTAAACTGATCTGTATTGATCTGCACCTGCTGATCCGAACAGTTATGAACGATGTAGATTAATTCATCTTCGTATTTGACGCTAAAGCCACCAAGAGAAGAGTTTTCAAACGAAAGATGTTCGTATTCTCCTCTTGCGATTGCGGGATATTTCTTTCGTAATAAGATCAGGTTCCTGTAATTCGCAAGAAGACTGTTCTCATCTTTAAGCTGTTCTGCGACCGTTCCGTTGATCTGATTCTTCTCTTCGTAAGTACTTCCTTCCGGATCGTTTATTGTATCTTGATCTCCCCAGAGCATCTTCAGCCGTCGATTCGCATCAGTATTTGCACCGCCTCTGGAGCCTTTCATGCCGATCTCTTCACCATAATAGATGAAAGGGGATCCGGGCGAAAGCAGCAGCAGATCAGCAGCCAGATGAGCCTGGCCGCTCTGAACGTTCAAATACCCGGCTGAACGATCCATGTCATGATTTGAAATGAAGGATATCGACATCGAATCAGGGTTTATGTCTCTGATTGTGTTCTGATAGTTTTCGATATAAGAAGTAAATCGATCGATATTGCCGCTTTTTACAGCATCAGCAATCAGCCCTTCGTTTTGTGATGTTGTGAAATTGAAGCAGTTCATAATCCGAATGAATTCATTGATTTCGGATTCTCCGCTCCAGACTTCTCCGACGAGATATACATCATCTTTGATCTTTTTCAGTTCATCCGTATACCATCTCCAGAAATCTATGGTCGCATTCCTGTCATTCAGATAGAGATACTTTGCGGCATCGAAACGGAAACCATCAACGCCTTTATTCAGATAGTATTCGGAGATATTTAATATTTCTTGTCTGACTTCCGTATTATCGAAATTCAATTCCGGCATGTCGTATGAGAAATTGCATTCATAGTTCTGGTCAGTCCATTCGATATCGCAGAACGATCTTCCAGATGTATTGGCACTTTTGTATTCATAAGTGTAATAATCATAGTATTTGTTGGAATGATCGTTGTTTCGATGCGCGGCGAGGAATTGTTTGAACCATTCATTTTGCGAAGATGTATGGTTGAATGCCATATCCAGAATCACTAAAACGTTTCGTTTATGACATTCATCGATCAGTTTTTGAAGATCATCCTGGCTTCCAAATGAAGGATCGATGCGGTAATAGTCGATCACATCATACTTATGGTAGGAAGGAGAATAGAAGATCGGCGTCAGCCAGATACCTTGTACTCCAAGAGATGTCTTGGAATAAATGTTTCCATCATTAAGATAATCCAGACGATCGATAATACCTTTGAGATCTCCGATCCCATCGCCATCACTGTCAGAAAAGGAGCCGACAAAGATCTCATAGAAAACCCTGTAATTATCATCTGTAGAGTCAGCTTGTTTTTTTGCCGAACATCCCGTCAGAAAAAACAAAAGGATCAAAGTAATTATTGTTTTCTTCAATGCCTTATACCTCCGTTGATTCTTTGTTTATTATTCAATTCTATTTTAACTTTTGCGTTAGAATAAATGTAGATATTTTTAAAGGGGTATTATATGTCAAGAACTAGAAGTGCCGGTATCCTTTTGCCGATATTCTCACTGCCGTCAAAATACGGCATCGGGACCTTAGGCAAGGAAGCATACCGATTTGTCGATTTCCTTGTGAAAGCGGATCAGACTTACTGGCAGGTATTGCCGATTGGTCCGACAAGCTACGGCGATTCGCCATACCAGTCGTTTTCTTCTTTTGCCGGGAATCCGTATTTCATCGATCCGGACCTGCTTGTGGAAGATCATCTGCTGGAAAAAAGCGATCTGAAAGATCTGAAAGCGAAAGATGATCGTTATATCGACTACGGACATCTTTATGAAACGCGTTTCCTTATTCTGCGTAAGGCATATGAAAAGGGGAAAGATCTCTATGCGAAAGAATTCAAGGATTTCGTGAATAAAAACAAAGGCTGGCTTGAAGATTATGCCTTATTCATGGCAGCGAAGAAGCATTTCAATATGGCTTCCTGGCTTGAATGGCCCGATCCTCTCATCCGCCAGCATAAGCCGGAAGCTGTCTGCATGTATTCGGAAAGGCTGAAAGAGGATATCGGATTCTATTCTTTTATCCAGTATCTGTTCTTCAAACAGTTCGTAAAGCTGAAAGAATACGCAAATCTTCACGGCATAAAGATCATCGGAGATTTACCGATCTATGTGGCGATGGATTCTTGCGACGTATGGTGCGATTCCAAGCAGTTCCAGCTCAACGAGAACACCAAGGTTCCGGAAGATGTCGCAGGCGTACCGCCGGATTATTTCTCCAAAGACGGACAGCTCTGGGGCAATCCTTTGTATGACTGGAACTATATGAAGTCGACCGGATATAAGTGGTGGATCGACCGCGTCGCCGGGGTTTCCGCTTTCTTCGACGTGATCCGTATCGACCATTTCCGCGGTTTTGCGGAATACTGGGCGGTCCCATATGGAGAAAAGACAGCCAAGAACGGTCATTGGGAGAAAGGTCCGGGCATCGATTTTGTCGGTGTACTGCGTGACTGGTTCTCCAATATCGAATTCATTGCCGAAGATCTCGGCGAATCTTCACCGGGTCTCATCGAACTGTTGAAAGAATCGACATTCCCGGGCATGCGCGTCCTGGAATTCTCGTTGGATCCTGACGGCATGTCCTCCCATTCTCCGCACAATCAGGATAAGAACTGTGTCTGCTACATCGCAACGCACGATAATGTTCCTGTCATGGGCTGGCTCAAGGAAGCCAAGGCGAAAGATCTGGCTCTGGCGAAACGTTATTTCGGTCTCAATAAAGAGGAAGGCTACAACTACGGTTTCATACGAGGTGGCATGGCTTCCCGCGCATATCTGTTCATCTGTCAGATGCAGGATTACCTGGGTCTTGGCAAAGAGGCGACCATCAATGCGCCGGGAACGCTGAACAACTGGAAGTGGCGTCTTTTAAGCGGGGAAGCGGACGCAAAGCTTGCGAAAAAGATCGCTTTTTATACGAAGACTTTCGGCCGTTCCAGGATCGAAAAAAGCGTAAAAACAGCGAAGGAATAGGGCTTTTGCGCTTGAAAAGCGATCCTGTCCATGGTATATTAATTAGGCATTGTTGCTGAGTTTAGACCTACTCCGGATCTATACACGGTTACAATCGAAAAGAAATAAAGGAGAAAAAGAAATGTTATCAAAAGCTGAAAAGGCGCAGATCGTCAAAGACTACGCAAGATTCGAAGGGGACACAGGTTCTGCTGAAGTCCAGGTCGCATTACTGACTGCTACCATCAACAAGCTGACCGCTCATATGCAGTCCAACAAGAAAGACTTCCATTCCAACAGAGGTCTGCTCATGATGGTCGGTAAGAGAAGAAGCTTACTGGAATACCTCAAGAGAAAAGATGTCAACAGATACAGAGATCTCGTTTCGAAGTTAGGTTTAAGAAAATAAGATTTCCAAAGCAGGGCGACCTGCTTTTCTTTATGTTTTTATTATGTGATACAATTAAATAAACATAAGTTTACTAATATGGCACAGAAACTGAAAGACGAGACCAGAAGAGCGATCATTGAAGCAGCCAAGGAAGAATTTTTGGAAAAGGGTTTTGAAGATGCTTCGATGCGTAGTATCGCTGCCAAAGCAAACATCACGGTAGGCAACATCTACCGTTATTTTGAAAACAAGGAAGAACTCAACAAATACATCGTGGCAGAGACTTGTGATGATATCTCGGATCTATTGAATTCCCTCAAAGTGGAACGGCTTTCCAAGGAACCGAGGGTCTTTGAGATGAAGTCTGACCCGATCCAATTGAAGAATATGGTGGATGAGCTTTCTATCCGGCTTTGCAAGCTATATGAAGCCAAAGGGGTATCGTTCAATATCCTTTTGAAGGATGAGGCTTCTTCCGTAAAGCTGAAAGAATGGTTCAAAGATACGATCAGAGATCTGATCGGCCAGAGCTATTCCTTAAGCGATCGGAAGAAACAGATCGATCTTCTTTCGGATGCCTATGCCTGTGCGATCTATGAGGGGCTTTGCCATCTGTTCGCAAATAATGAACTGGATACTATCGTTCTGTTGAAGCTCGTACGCAACTATCTGAATTCTTTCTTCCGTATGGTCCTGGATGATAATTCTTTAAGATGATCAAGCTCTTAGTCAATCAGGTCAAGGTTCCGATCGAACATAGCGAGGCCGATATCAAGGCCGGTGTCGAGAAGAAGCTGCATCATAAAATCAAAAGTTTTGAGATCAGAAAACGCTCTTTGGATGCCAGAAAAGAGCCTTTTTATGTCTATTCGCTGATCGTAGAGGCAGAAGATGACAAACGTCTGCTTTCAAAAGATGTCAGTATCTATGTTCCGGAAGACCTGCATCCAAAGTATGAAAAACGCGATAAGACGATCATCATTGCAGGTTATGGGCCAAGCGGCATCTTTGCGGCATACCGTCTGATGGAAGCGGGATTCAAAGTCCTGGTCTTTGAAAAAGGGAAACGGATCAAGGACAGGGAGGCCGACGTAGAACGTTTCTTTGAGACCGGTGTCTTGAATACTTCCTCCAATGTACAGTTCGGGGAAGGCGGTGCCGGCACGTTTTCCGATGCAAAACTGACGACCCGCATCAAAGACAAATACATCGATTATATCCTTGATATCTTCGTAAAACATGGAGCCGATCAAAAGATCCGCTATGAGAATCATGCCCACATCGGAACCGATGAGATACGAAAGATCATTTCCTCGATTACCGATGATATGGCACAAAAAGGCGTCGAATTCCATTTTGAAGAAGAAATGAAAGAGATCCTTCTTGATGAAGAAAGAAAGATCACCGGGATCCGGACGGAAAAAGGAACCTATCTTTGCGATCTTCTGGCGATCGGCCTTGGCCATTCGGCATATGAAAGCGTGAAGATGCTGAAGGAAAAGGGCGTACATATCGAAAACAAAGACATCTCGATCGGTTTCCGTGTCGAACATCCGCAGTCCTTCATCGATGCCAGACAGACAAATTCCATCATCGAAGCTGCCAACGAATACTTCCTGCGTTATAAAGGCGAAAAAGGCGTCTATTCTTTCTGCATGTGTCCCGGGGGTTTCGTCATTCCGGCGATGAGCGATGAGGATACGATCGTCACCAACGGCATGTCCTATGCCGCAAGAGATTCTGGCGTTGCCAATTCAGCCATCCTGATCCAGGTCTTCAAGGAAGAATTCGAAGACGGCTATGCCTTTCTTCATGATCTTGAACACAAGGCGTTTGCGATATCTTCTTCATATAAGGCTCTTTCGCAGAACATCGCTGACTTCATGAAAGGTGAATCAAATCCCCTGATCTTTGATTCGACCTATCCTTTGGGGACTGTTCTGTACGATTTCAACGATTTCTTTTCAGAAAAAGACTGCGATATCTTAAAACAGGCTTTCCTGGATTTCGATCGCAAGATCCCCGGATTCATTGAAAAAGGGATCATGGTCGGTCCGGAGACCCGTTCTTCCTGCCCGATACGCATCCTGCGGGATGAACACTTCCGATCGATCAACACACCTGGCCTTTATCCGATGGGAGAAGGTGCGGGATATGGCGGGGGAATCATGTCCTGCGCTTTGGATGGCATACGGATCGCCAATGAGCTAATATTGAATCATGGATAGATACACAAAAGACATGGATCATTCCTATTCTCTGGGAATGTCCCTGACGATCGAAGCGCTGCTTCATAAACCGGATAAGGTCAGGGAAGTCGTGCTTTCGGCCAAAGCAAACAAGAACTCTCAGCTCGATCTTCTGATCGATCTTTGTGACAGGAATCATATCCCATACCGTTATGATGAAAACGTCATACGAAAACTCTCCGTCAAGGAAAACTGTTACTGCATCGGTGTCTTTGAAAAATTCGAAACACCTGTAAAGACTTTGCGGCATGTCCTTCTGTACGGATTCAATGATTTCGGTGAACTCGGTACGATACTTCGCTCGGCCGTCGCATTCGATTTTGAGGATATCATCCTGATAAATTCGGATATCGATATCTTCGATCCCCGCTGCATCAGGGCTTCGATGGGTTCCGTGTTCCATATCGGTCTTGGCAGATATGCATCGCTTGAAGAATATGAAAAAGCCTTTGCAGGCTTTCATATCTATCCGTTCGTATCCGATTCAAACAGACAGCTTGAAGAATTGGAATTCAAGGAACCGTACGGCTTGCTGATAAGCCAGGATCCCCATGGCCTGGATGCACTTGCCAATGGCATCTGTCTGATGAAGGATTGTAAGAAAGAGATCTCCTTATCCATACGTTCTTCCATCATCCTGGAAGCAGCCTATGATCAGAAACGCAGGCGGTAAGTGCACCTCTTGCAAAGTTCCATATCGAGTTTGTGTTTCTTGAGATCTTCGATCGTCTTATTGTAAGTCTCGCTTGCCAGTATCTGAGCGAGGCTTTCTTTTTTTAAGTCACCGATCAGATTGGAAGGGATCGGATCCAGACAGCAGAGACTTACTTTGCCGTCATGATTGATGGCGATCATATCGATACCGCCATGGCACGTCCCCATATCGGAAATAACAGGATCGGACATCTTCGGCCAGTCGAACATCTCTTCTTCATAGAGATAGATCTTATCTTTCAGAAGATAGGAGTTCTTTCGTTTCGTCTCATGTAAGCCATAGGTCTTTATCAGCGTATCTTTATAATCGCGAAGCGTCTTGCTTAAAGAATCGGACTTGTAGAAACGCAGTTCGATGGCTTTGTTTTTGTTGTTTTCGATAAGATCATCGATGACTTTGAAATACCGTTCGTCTTTGTTTGAATGATCGTAGCTGTGTAGGGAGATCGAAAGCTTGCGCAGGCATGGATGATCGAGCAGATCGGGATAGCGGTATAAAAGGGTCCCGTTTGTGACGAGCTGCAGTTTCATCTGTTTTTCATCGAGCAGATCGAGTATCTTTTCCAGATCCGGATGAAGCAAAGGCTCACCCAGAATATGCAGATAGATGTAGTCACAGAAGGCTTTGATCTGGCTGATGTAGTCTTTGATCTCATCAAAAGACATGAAATGATCGCCCTTGTCATAGGTACAGAAAGGGCAGCGCAGATTGCAGGCGTCGGTGATCTCCAGATAGACACGTTTCATACGTCGATTTTACCTTATTTTTACATGCCGGTAAATCCGCTGATTATTGTAAAAAAGCCTTATTTCATGTATGATTGTTAACAGTGAGGGAGTAGCTTGCGCAATACAGCGTGTCAAGCCAACAATCTCGGCGAAAGCCTGGTTTGTCTTAATAAGCGAGACTCATGTATGACTTTGTGTTATGCATGAGGGATTATGACTCATGCGTGCATGAGTTTTCTTTTTAAGAAGAAGGAGAAAAATGGAGAAAAAGTATTATTTGCAGGAGATCGGGGAAGTATACAAGGACTTTGAAACTTCCGAAAAAGGTCTCACTCAGGCGGAAGCTTCATCCAGACTTGAGAAATACGGCAAAAACAAACTGAAAGAAGCAGAAAAGACTCCGATGTGGAAGAGATTCCTTGATTCGATCTCTGACCCGATGATCATCATGCTGCTGGTCGCGGCAGCGATTCAGGCGCTGGTCAACGTCTTACAGATGTCAGAAGGATTCAAGCTCTCGGAGTTTGCGGATGTCATCGTCATCATGGCGGTCGTCGTCATCAATACCATCATGTCTCTCATTCAGGAATCCAAGGCCGAAGGTGCCATGGAAGCTCTGATGCAGATGACGGCTTCCACTTCCAAGGTCCTCAGGGACGGAGAAGTAAAGGTCGTCAAATCCGAAGACATCGTCGTCGGTGATGTGATCATCTATGAAGCCGGCGATACGGTACCGGCAGACTGCAGGATCATCGAATCCCATTCCCTGAAAGCGGAAGAAGCAGCTCTTACTGGCGAATCCGTTCCGGTCAACAAGGTCATCGACATCCTGATGCTCAGTGAAGACAGAGAAGATGTCGCATTGGGCGATCGTAAAAACATGTTATATAACGGTTCGACCGTCGTATATGGCCGTGGCACGGCAGTGGTCGTTGCTACAGGCATGGATACGGAAATGGGCAAGATCGCCGATGCTCTGACGCTTGCTGAAAAGGAACTGACACCTTTACAGAAGAAGATGTCGGAACTTTCCGCTTTCCTTACCAAACTGGTCATCTGGATCTGTGTCATCGTCTTTGCGGTAGGTGTCGTTGAAACGATACTGGTCTCTGATGAAGGCTTCTCTATGAAACTTCTCGGAAGCACGATGCTCGATACATTCATCGCTGCGATCGCTTTGGCTGTTGCCGCCATTCCGGAAGGTCTTCCGGCAGTCGTCACCATCATCCTTTCGATAGGTGTCTCTGCCATGGCGAAACGTCAGGCACTCATCCGTAAGCTGACGGCTGTTGAAACACTGGGATGCACCAACATCATCTGTTCCGATAAGACCGGTACGCTCACTCAGAACAAGATGACGGTCGTCGATGAATTTACCGTCGACAAAAACCTTCTTGCTACGGCTATGGCGCTTTGTTCCGATGCCGAGATCAAACCGGGCGAGACCAGTTCGACCGGTGAACCGACGGAAGCGGCGCTTGTCAACTATGCCAATTCGATCGGTCTGCCGAAATATGAACTGAAAGAAAAATTCGAAAGAGTAGGTGAGGCACCATTCGATTCCAACCGTAAGATGATGTCCACCATCCATCCGTACGAAGGCGGCTACATCCAATACACCAAGGGTGCTCTGGATGTCATGCTCGACAGATGTACGAAGTATCTCACCGAACAGGGCGAGATCAAGATGACGGATGCTCTCAAGAAAAAGATCCTTGATCAAAACAAGGAATTCGCCTCCAAGGCACTTCGTGTCCTGTGTGCGGCGTATAAGAAATATGACAAGATGCCTTCATCCCTTGAACCGGAAGATCTTGAATTTGATCTTGTGTTCATCGGTATCGTCGGCATGATCGACCCTTGCCGTCCGGAAGTCTATGAAGCGATCAAACAGTGCCGTTCTGCCGGCATCCGTCCGATCATGATCACCGGCGACCACAAGGATACAGCTGTTGCGATCGGTAAGGACTTAGGCATCATCGAGAACGAAGATGAGGCCATCGAAGGTCACGAACTCGATAAGTATTCCGATGAGGAAATGAAGGAAGTCGTTCAGAAATACCGTGTCTATGCACGTGTTCAGCCGGAACACAAGACAAGGATCGTCAATGCCTGGAAAGCACTTGGCAAAGTCACTGCCATGACAGGCGACGGTGTCAACGATGCACCTTCCATCAAAGCTGCCGATATCGGTATCGGTATGGGCATCACCGGAACGGATGTCACCAAGTCTGTTGCGGATATGGTCCTGGCAGATGATAACTTCGCTACGATCGTCAATGCGGTCGAAGAAGGAAGAAAGATCTACGACAACGTCTGCAAGGTCATCCAGTTCCAGTTATCGACCAACTTATGTGAAGTCATCATCATGTTCGTTGCATCACTTCTCAACTTCACGCTTCTGACCCCGGTCCATCTGCTTTGGATCAACATGGTCACCGACTCCTTACCGGGTCTTGCCTTAGGCATGGAAAAAGCGGAAGGCGACGTCATGACCAGAAAGCCTCGTAATTCGGAAGACGGTATCTTCGCCAACGGCGCAGGTATCGACATGGTATGGCAGGGTATCTACCTTGCGATCATCGAACTGGCTGCGTACTTCATCGGTCTGCACCTTGAAAGAGGTACGATCGCCGGCTTCTTCGGTGCTCCGGATTGTGCAAATGCCATCGCTATGGCTTTCCTGACAGTCAACTTCGCAGAGATCTGCTGTGCGATCAACATGCGTTCGCAGACCAAGTCGATCTTCTCTGCCAGCATGATAAAGAATTTCAACTGGTGGTTATTGGGTGCTGTCCTGATCACAGTCGCCATCACCTTATCAGCGATCTATGTTCCGGGCTTATCCAATGTCTTTGGGATCGAAGCAGGTACGTTCCAGATCAACGAACTGATGATCTGTGTCTTCCTTGCCTTAACGACATTCCCGGCATTCGAGATCGGCAAGATGATCCGCAGAAAAAGTTTCGAAAACTAAAAAAATACAAAAAGGCGTCGCAAGGCGCCTTTCTTATGCTCAAAATAAAAAATAGGCATGAGGCCTATTTCAGGTAAAGATTGACTTTATCCTTGTTGTATAAGGACAAAAGGAAGTTCTCTTTTGCCTGTGGATATTCATGATAGATCTTATGCAGCATCTCTTTGACGTCCTGTCGCTTCGTGAAACCGTCATTCGGACATCCGGATGAGATCACAGGGATCTCCAGCTGCCTGCAGGTCTTGGCGATCTCCGATTCAAAAGACAAGCAGAACGGCCGGATGAAAGTCGTTTCGGAGTTGGTGAGATACATCTTGGGATCAAACGTCGCTATCCTGCCGCCATAGATCATGTTCATGAGAAGTGTTTCGATCGCATCATCGGCATGATGGGCAAAAGCCACTTTGTTGCATCCTAAGGATTTGGCTGTTTTAATGACTGCACCTTTTTTCAAAGTCGAACAAAGGGAACAGTCGATCCTGTCCTTATGCAGATTCAGCTTCAGGATATCGGCAATCTTGGATTCTTCTGTGACGATTTCGATCGGATATTTTGAAAACCAGTCGATCATAGGCTTCATATCCGCTTCTCCGAAGTTGAGATCGATGTGTATGCCTACGATATCAAACGTCTTATGATAGGTGTTCTCATATAAAAACCTGTACAGATACATCGTATACAGTAACAAGGAAGAATCCTTTCCGCCGGAAAGACCGATCGCGATCTTGTCGTGATCCTCGATCAGTCCGAACATCTGATCGGCTTTTCTGACTTGTGCAAGCAGTTTTTTCATCGACATGTGAATATTATATCTCATGTTATAATCGTTTTATGGAAAATGTGCTTTATGTCGATAAACCGAAGGGGATCTCTTCCTTTGATGTCTGTTATCGTCTGAGAAGAGTTCTCGGGACAAAGAAGATCGGTCATACCGGAACACTGGATCCCAATGCGACAGGTGTGATGATCGTCTTATTTGACAAGGCCACCAAGGCAAATCAGTTTCTCGTCTCTGATTCCAAGGAATACCTGGCGGAAGTAAAGATCGGCATAGAGACCGATACGCTCGATATCGACGGCAATGTTATCGGGCAGTATGACGAAGCGATGCCGGATGAAACGACGCTTAAAGAGGCTTTAAATGCCTTTAAAGGCGAAAGTGAACAGGAAGTTCCGATCACTTCGGCCGTTTCCGTGGATGGAAAGCGTCTGTATCAGTACCAGAGAGAAAACAAGGAAGTCATCCTTCCGAAACGAAGGATCGAAGTCTATGATATCTCTTTAAAATCAGTAAAAGAAGATTCTTTCGTATTTTCCGCTTCCGTCAGTTCAGGGACCTATATCCGTGCTTTGGCAAGGGACATCCTGAAGAAGCTGAATATCCATGGGACTCTGAGTGAACTGAGAAGGACGAAAGTCGATGATATAAGTGTTGAGGAATGTGACAGTCTCGATGAGATCCTCAAGGGAAATTATAAGACGCATGATCTCTATGCCTTATTAAGCAAACGCTATCCCGTATTTGAAGGATTTGAAGAAAAAGACGTTTTGAACGGAAAACGGATAAACGTTGCAAGTAGCGAAAACAAGATCCTTATGGCAAAGGATGATCGGGCATTGGCCATCTATGAAAAAGACGGCGATGCCTATAAATGTGTGAGAGGTTTATGGTAAAGATTATTGAGATCAGTAAAGATCATTTCCCGGATCTGCAAAGGTCGGTGTGCTGCATCGGCTATTTTGACGGGATGCATAAGGGACATCAGAAGCTGATAAACAGTGCGGTGAAAAAAGCCGGAACCAAGGGGATCCTTTCTTCTTTGATCTGCTTTTCGCCCGATCCGGTCGAAGTCATCAGCAGGCAAAAAGCGATCCATCTGTTCTCGGATCAGGAACGCTATAAGATCGCGGAAGATCTGGGCATCGATCAGATACTGATCATCCGTTTCGATGAAGAATTCATGAATCTTCCACCGGAGTCTTTCATTGAAGATTATCTGCAGAAGATGAATATCGAAGAACTGATCTGCGGATTTGATTTTTCCTTCGGAAGATACGGAAAAGGGGATCCGGAACTTTTAAAACAGATTGCTGAATTTCCTGTGGAGATCATAGAAGAATTACGCTATGAGGGAAAGAAGATCTCTTCCACAAGGATAAAGGAAGCGGTTTATGAGGGCAATTTTGAGCTTGCTGAAAGGCTTTTGGGTTTTCCGTACTATTTTACGTTTGAAGTCATAAACTGCCTCAATATCAAAAAAGAATACGTCATGGAGTGCAAGAACATCGATGATTCCTGCATCGTGCCCAAAGACGGTTTCTATGGGCAGGAACTTGAAGTAAGGGAAGGATCCTTTTATCTTCATGAAAGCCAGATGTTCGATCTTCTCGAACATGTAAAGATCGTGATGTCATGAGCGAAGTCACATTCAAAGACAGAGTAAAAGAATATTTCGGTCAGCAAAGCGATGAGTTCATTTGTCTGATGAAAGAAAAGCCGAGCCAGGCTTTTTTCCTCAATGAAAAGAAAGCGGACAGGAAGACCATCCTGTCGCTTATAGATTTTCCGATAAAAGAAAGCCCTTTGAGCGATCAGAGCTTTTATTATGAACATGAAAATATCGGCAAAACGATCCCTTATGAGCTCGGGATCATCTACCCGCAGGAGATCGGAGCATCTCTGACCTCCAAATACATCGATCCTGAAGATATAAAGACCGTCGTCGATATGTGCGCAGCACCGGGCGGCAAAACGATCAATATCCTTAACCGATTAGAAGACGATGTCATCTGCATATCCAACGACTTTTCACATGCCAGGGCATCGGTCTTGTCATCGAACATCGAACGGTCCGGTTTAGACAACGTTATCGTTACAAATAAACGATGTGAAGATCTTGCCGATCTTCTGCAAGACAAGGCAGATCTTGTCATACTCGATGCACCATGTTCGGGCGAAGGGATGATACGAAAATACCCGCAGATCCTCGATACATGGTCTTTGAACAATATCGAATCTCTGGCTGCACTTCAAAGTGAGCTTTTAGAACAGGCGTATATGATGTTGAAAAACGGCGGTACATTGATCTATTCGACCTGTACGTTTGCCTTTGAAGAAGATGAAGATCAGGTAAGTTCTTTCCTTCAAAGACACGAGGATATGTCTCTGATAAATATCGATTTACCTTCTTCAAGCAGGCTGAACAGGACCGTCAAGCTTTCCTTCCTTGATCATACGGAAGGGCAGTTCTTTGCCCTGATGAGAAAGAAGGGTTCTCTAGAACACAACAGTCTGAAACCTTTGAAGACGATAAAAGACAAGACGGCAGAGACTTTCATAAAAGAAAACCTGCTTTTGGATTCGTATTATCTGTATAAGAACAACGAACGCTTCTATCTGTCTTTGCAGCCGCTGCCGGATATGAAAAACAATGTTCTGAAATACGGCATCTGTCTGGGCGAAGTGATCAAAAACCGATTTGAACCGGCCCATGATCTCTATCGTGCCAATTCTTTGAAGGGGAAATACCGATACACTTATGATCTGAATGACAGGGAATATCTGGATTTCATTTCCGGAAAAGAGATAAAAAAAGACCTGGAAGATCACTATTATCAGCTGACATACAGCGGCATTTCGATCGGTTTTGGCAAATGCGCCAAAGGGACGATCAAAAATAAATATCCTAAAGGCCTGAGAAGGATGATATAATCATTTTTGAGGTAATCGAACTATGGAACTTAGAAAAAATGAAATAGGCACTTACATCATAAGCGAAAAAGCATTTAAAGATATAGCGGCGATCGCATGTTCTTCCGTAAAACACGTCTATCCGACAAAGAAAGACAACGATTTCGTTGAGTGCAAGATCTCCAAAGCCGGAGAACCGGTCTTTACGATCTCGATCCGTGTCAAACAGGGCGTCGATATCGTCAAACTTTGCAATAAGCTGCAGGATGAGATCAAGGAAGCCGTACTGCTGATGAGCGGTATCGAATGCAAGCAGATCGATATCGATATCCAGGGCTTTGAAACAGCTAAGTAATCGTTAATCAAAATTGCGGAACTCAGGTTCCGCTTTTTCTTTGCAAAAAAACGATCCCATGAACGGGATCGTTTCTCTAATAGGTGATCGTGAATCCGGTCTCTGTCTGATTGACGTAGATCGTGATGTTCGCCGATTTGTTATTGGTATTTGCGGTAACGATGAACTGTGTTATGAACGGTTCTGATGCGAGCGATATCGTAAGTGAATTATCACCGGCAACGGATGTCGTGACTGCACTTGTAACGGAGGTAAGATCCCAGCTTGAGAATTGGGAATCCGGATCGTACTGCGGGACCAGTTTCAGGGATCTGCCGTCACCTGAGGTCGTTGGCACGATCGTAAGCGTGTGTTCTTTCTCTACATAATAGGTGACCGTGAGACGGAAGGCGGAATTGTCGACGTTGATCGAAGCGCCTTGTTGCAGCTCAGTATTGTTCTGGTCGACGACTCTGTATCTCTTGGCAAGAAGGTTAGGATCGCTCGTAGCCTCTGTCTTGAAGCTTACAAAATCATAGCGATTCGCCCAGCTTTCCATATCGGACTGGCTTGCACCGGTCGGAACGGTGATCATCGCAGTGATCGTCGCTTCCTTGGAGATCTTGTTGGAAGTGAAGGATCCGTTTTCAAATGCGTAGTAGCCTTCGACTTTTACCTTATCGCCAGGGTTGGCATGCAAGACCATATCGTATTTATCATCGTCAGATTTGATATGTTCGGTATTACCGTTGACCGTTACATCCGCCATATATTTGATCGGACCATAGAGTTTGGTGTAATCGAACAGGCAGGTTCCGGTCGCGGCGATGATGACTTCGCCGGCAGAGTTTCTCAATGAGATATCTTTCGTTCCGGCAGCTGTCTCAAGTTTTGACTTATCCGGATATTCGGTCCAGTGCATAGTAAGTGCCGAATCGACATTTATATCAAAGCTTGCCAGATCGGCGACTTTCGGGGTAGCCAGGGAGACCAGCTTGACGGAATCGGACTTGATCAGTCCGGTCGTCCTTAAGGATTCATCCATTCCTTCGGTGAAGGCTGCATATGGCCAGGTACCGATGACATGGGTGATGCTGGAGACACCGGATGGCTTTTCCAGTTTCGTCGGAGTGCCGTCACCATACTTGTACGCAGCTTCCAAGACCAGATGAGCAAGTTTGCCTTGCGGTCTGTCGTTGTAATAGTAATCTCTTGAGATATAGGATGGCTGTCCGATGACGGCTTTTTCGTAGCCGCACCAGGTGACCGTCGTATATTCACTTGTGGCAGCGACCAGCCAGCCGTCTTTGATCGAACCGGAAGGGATGCCGTATTCCTGTGCCGTCGTACCGTAGTCGGTCGTACCGGTCTTGCCGTAAACAGGGTAGTTGTCGTTTTTGACGAATGAGTAGGAACCGCCGTAATTCTGTACGTTTGAGTACATGAGCTCCGTCGTCAGATAGGAAGCAGCTTCCGATAAGACCTGGGTCGAATTATAGACCGGCGTGATCGGAGACTTGCCGTTGGTGAATTCGATTCTTGAGATCGTGTGCGGTTTGTTGTAGACACCGTAGTTCATGATGGCCGCATAAGCTGCCGCATGCTGGTAAGGGGTGACTTCGCAGGTGTTGCCGCCGATCGCATACTGGATATCGAAATCATCCAGATTGAAATTGTAGCCTAAGGATTGTGCGTAATTGACGACATATTCGTATTTCTTCGCATCAAGGACCGCCTGTAATGCCTGTATCGCACAGGTGTTGATCGACTGACCGACAGCCTGTTTGAGTGTGACATCACCGACATAGGTCCCCGAGTCGTTCTGGATGACGATCTTGGAAACATCATCATAGAACATCGGCTTATCGGTAAGTACGTGGTCGGTCGCCCAGCCGAGATTTTCAAAGGCTAGGGCATAGTCCAGGATCGGTTTGATCGTGGAACCGGGCTGCTTGTACTGCTCCGTTGCGTGGTTGAGCAATAACTGTCCGCCGTTAGCGTAGTTTCTGCCGCCCATGATACCTACGACTTCACCGGTCGAATTCTTGATACAGACCGATGCGCATTCGAAGTAATCATCCGGGAACTGCAGATATTCAGGATCCATATTGCCGGCCTGGATGGAGTCCATCTCTTCCTGTATGTCTCTGTTCATATAGGTGTAGATGTGCATCGTCGTCGTGTATGGATCGAGGTTTGTCAGTTCCATGACTTCCGATACGACCTGGTCGATATAGGCCTGATATGGGATTCCTTCGCCTTGAGAATCGGATTTGAACGGATCTTTGAGAATATCCTCGACTCTGACGGATTTGGCCAGTTCATATTCGGCTTTGGAGATATAACCGTGGTTCCGCATCTGGTAGAGGACTTCCATGACTCTTTCCTGTGCCGCTTCCAGATTATAGAAAGGATTGTAATAGTTCGGAGCGTTGATGACGCCTGCCAGCAATGCGCCTTCGACCAGATTGACATTTGCCAGATCTTTGCCGAAGTAGTACTGGGCAGCTTTCTGGATACCGCGGATATTGTTGGATCCGCCGAAATTCAGTTTGTTGACATAGGACTCAAAGATATCCTGCTTGGATTTTGCGTTTTCAAGTTCAAGGGCAAGAGCGATCTCCTGAACTTTACGTCTGACACCTCTGGCACCCGATCTTGCGGCCTGTTCGCCGGTCTCATCATCGGTGAAGTAGGTATTCTTGACTAACTGCATCGTAAAGGTGGAACCACCCTGACCGAAGGACATCGTACGGATGTTCTCCAGTATCGCCTTGGTGAATCGCGGTACATCGAAGCCGTTATGTTCAAAGTAACGGGAGTCTTCGATCGCGACGAAAGCATCGACGACACAGTTAGGGATCTCGTCGTATTCGATGTTCTGACGGATGACGGTGCCCAGATTTGCGATCTCTTCGCCTCTGGAATCATAAACGATGGAGGATTCCTGCTGATCAAAATCCGACACATTGAGAGTCGGTTTGTTTCTCAAAAGGGTAGCGATCACTACGATACCGCCGATCAGTCCGATCAGACCGATCACGGCAACGATCGAAACGATGGTCGCCCAAAGATTGACTTTATTGATCTTTTTCTTTTTCTTTACTTTATTTGACATAACCCTCCCTAAAGGTCAAAGACCTTGTCTACAGTACTTAACTAGTCACACGGCTTGGTAAAAGTCCTGCGGATCTCATGGCCGTGCTCTTCGACCCACGCAAAAGGAAGAGACTTCCTGTTGCAGGATCTGTAATACTCGATGAATTCATTTGCTTTAATAAGATAATCTTTATCATAGTACACAAAGCGCATTATGATAAAGGCGATAGCCCCGTGTTTCTCCACTCTTTCCAGATGTTTTATCTGATGTTCGTGGATGGATGAAAACGGAAACGAAGTCCTTGACTCGCATTCCTTTGCTTCAAAGTCGATGTACTTCCCCTTATAGATACCGTTGTAATCGGTCGTTGAAGCAAGTTTGAAGTATGCCTCCGTGATCTTGGCCGCGCTTCGCTTTGGATAGTCGACCTTGACGATCGTGATCGGAGTAGGTTTTTTGTGGATGACAGCGGTATCTTCAGTGAGGTAATACCGGTTGCTCCTGTTTATGTCTTCCTCTAATGACATGCCTCGATTGCCGGCGCCAATATTAGGTCTGACATATTCTTTGCTGCTGTTAGGATACTTCATATTTTC
>Ga0256405_10000384_pt1 | contig 147080 bp, 115 predicted proteins | sample RumenRJG_02DNA_FD_189096 | JGI IMG/M metagenome (GOLD analysis project Ga0256405, IMG submission 189096) | Bovine rumen microbial communities from Lethbridge, Alberta, Canada - RJG_02 | ecosystem: Host-associated > Mammals > Digestive system > Stomach > Rumen | place: Canada: Alberta... | reverse complement strand
CCGTATGCCTGATATAATAAGCTGCCGTTCATATCTAATATGGTTGGGGAACCACAAAGATAATGAATTGGCGGCTTTTTCTATACTACTATATAAACTTGCCAACGCAATTCGGGGATGAACCATAAAAAATATAGTTCTGAAATAAAGATGAAACATACAAGCTAAATTGAGATCTTTTTGTCTGATAATAAAAAAAACTAAATGGAAAATTGCGGAATATTCTCGGTTTATGCTTACCTTTGTAGAATAAATCTGAAATGATGCGGAACATAGGCTGACTACGCTATTTGCTGCAACATGCGTCATTTCACTTCAGAAAGCATCTCACAACCATGTATGTAGACGTAATACTGCCATTGCCCTTAGAGGGGCTTTTCACCTATTCTGTGCCTGAAACACTTGAAGAGAAGATAGGAGAAAGGCGGCGCGTGCTTGTGCCTTTGGGAAAATCTAAGACTTATACGGCTATTGCTGTAAACATACACGACAACAAACCCGACTTTGATTGTAAACCGATTCTCGAAGTTATCGACGACAAACCGATACTGCTGCCCGAACAACTCAGACTGTGGCAGTGGATTGCCGACTATTATCTTTCGCCACTTGGCGATGTCTACAAGGCGGCACTGCCTGCTGGACTGAAGGCGGAAGATGGCTACAGACCTAAGACTGAGACTTACATAACGCTTTCTGAGAAATACAGAAATGAGCAAAGTCTGCACATTGCGCTCGATATGCTGAGAAGGGCTAAGGCACAACAGAACATGCTCATAACCTACCTTGCCCTCTCCCACTACGACTCATTGAACGGAAGCACTACGAAAGAGGATATTGCAGAGATTACGCGCGAGGAACTGCTGAACGAAAGCCGAGGAACTACCAACGTGCTAAGGGCTCTGACCGACAGGAAAATTCTGACGACTTACGAGCGCGAAGTGGGCAGACTGAACAAGGAGGGGGAGGCTGACCCAAAAGCGATAAAAAAACTGAACGTTGCACAGACTGAAGCCTACAACAAGATTTTGTTTTCTTTTCTGAAACGGAACACAACGCTGCTACATGGTGTTACATCGTCGGGAAAGACTGAAATATACATCCAACTGATATGGAAAATGCTGCAAGAGCATAAGCAGGTGCTTTATCTCTTGCCAGAAATAGCACTGACGGTGCAGATGATGGACAGGCTGAGAAAGGTGTTCGGAAACCGTCTCGGCATCTACCACTCTAAATATAGCGATGCAGAACGCGTAGAGATATGGAACAAGCAACTGTCGGCTGCGCCTTACGATGTGATTCTCGGAGCACGCTCGGCTGTATTCCTGCCATTTCAGAAACTGGGTCTGATAATAGTTGACGAGGAACACGAGACTTCGTTTAAGCAGCAAGACCCAGCCCCACGCTATCATGCACGCTCGGCGGCTCTGGTACTTGCGAACATGACTGGAGCTAAGACTCTGCTCGGAACGGCAACACCTTCGATGGAAACCTACTATAATGCCACTAACGGCAAATATGGTCTGGTTACGCTTTCAACACGATATAAGAACATTGCGCTGCCAAAGATTGAGGTGGTAGACACTAAAGACTTGCAGCGCAGAAAAATGATGCGCGGCCCGTTCTCGCCACCTCTGCTGAAAGCCATAAAGGAGGCACTCGACAACAACGAACAGGTGATTCTCTTTCAGAACCGACGGGGCTTCGCACCTATGATTGAGTGCAGAACGTGCGGATGGGTGCCTAAGTGCAAAAACTGTGATGTCTCGCTGACATACCATAGAACGACAAACGTGCTGACGTGCCACTACTGTGGCTATTCCTACTCGGTGCCAACTAAGTGTCCTAACTGCGAAGAGACCGACCTGCGCGGCAGGGGATACGGCACGGAGAAGATAGAGGAGCAGATATTGCAAATTTTCCCTCAGGCACGCATAGCCAGAATGGATCTTGACACTACTCGCACACGCAATGCTTACGAAAGAATAATTGGCGACTTCTCGGCTGGAAGGACTAACGTGCTGATTGGTACGCAGATGGTCTCAAAAGGTCTTGACTTCGGAAAGGTCTCTGTGGTTGGAATACTCAATGCCGACTCAATGCTTAACTATCCTGACTTCCGCGCCTATGAGCATGGATTCATGATGATGTCGCAGGTTAGCGGCAGGGCTGGAAGAAAAGGAAAGCAGGGACTGGTATTGCTTCAGACCAAAAGCCCAGAGCTGCCAGTGATAAGGCAGGTGGTTGAAAACGATTTTGACTCTTTCTATAAGGATATGCTTGAAGAAAGGCAAGAATTTAACTATCCCCCATTCTGCAAAATTGTCTGCCTATACCTGAAACACCGCAACGACCATCTTGTGGAATCGGCTGCCTACGAGATGGCAAACCGACTGCGCCAGTGGTTTGGTCAGCGTGTTCTCGGTCCAGACAAGCCTTCGGTGGCTATGGTTAAGCAGATGAACATAAGAAAGGTTATACTGAAACTAGAAAACGGGCTGCCTCTTGCTACAGCCCGACAGTATCTGCGACTGGCTCATAACGAGATAATGAAGGACAAGCGATATAACACCCTGCAAATATACTACGACGTAGACCCGCTATAAGTAGAACGCTGCCTTTAGTAGTGCATAGTTATGCTGGATTAAAGATTAAAGATTAATGACCAGTCAAAGTCCTCATAACTCATAACTCGTTCCCGTTTAATTTAAAGTTGGAAAAATCTGAAAAATCTGTGGCATCTGTGTGATATTTTAAACTCAAGCAACCTTACAAACTGTAACTTCAAAAATCAGTCCGATTTTTTGACGAAAAAAGTAAAAAATCTTGACAAACGGAATTTTCATTCTAGAGAAAGATTTTCCGTTTGGCACGAGGCTGAATGCTAAAAAGCGTTTAATTGTTAATCAATCGGCTTAAACTATGTGAACGAACATAAGGAACGAAAAAGTGAAAGGTGTCCTTTCGCGATGCGAAACGTGGCATATCGCACTGCGATATGTGGCATATTGCAGGGCCAAAGGTGCCCTTTCACACTGCGAAAGATGCCCTTTGACTTTTTTAACAGTTATGAGTTATGAGACGAAACGTATAATGTCTTGATATTGAACAATTTACTAAAAACAGCGAAAAAGCGCAAAATACTCGCATATTTTGCAACTTCATTTTTCTCGGTCCAGAATTTTTAAGTTATTTGCGGGGTTAGTTAATCAATTTTTTACCCAACTCGCCTCTGAAAATTACAAGTTTTCTCCCTGCTAAAGAATAAAATCCAAAATGTGGTTTCAGATTGTTACTAATGAATAAAGAAATAATAGTTTTCTTGAAACAATAAGAAAGAAGAACTTTCTGCGAGTGGGTGAGAAAAAGTTATATGTTTTTTATTCTGAACCCGAACTAAAAAACAAGCATGGTGCAGATATAAAGAAAGTGGAAGGCTTTACATAACCTTCCACTTTTCTTATTGTATTTTACAAATAAAACGCTCTGAATTATCTCGGAAGCACGCTTAGAAGTCGATGTCAAGACCTACACCGAACACCTTGTTGGTTCTGGTGAACTCGTCTGTGCAACTTGCTTCAATGGTCTTTCCACCCATCTCAAATGTCTGGTCGTAAGACTTCTTGAAGTTGTCGTAGTTGGTCCAGAAATAGGCTATATTGACTGTTGCATTCTTTGCAACCTTGATGCCTGCACCGAAACCAACAGAATAACTGCTGGTTACGAAACTCATATCGGAAAGGAAAGCACCGTTGCCAAGTCCATAATTGGTTTTCTGGAAACCTGCACTAACCTGAATGGCATCGGTAATGTCGTATTCAATACCTGCAAGATATTCCTGAGTGTTGTGCTTCAGCAGTTTCTGCTTTCCGCCAGCCATGTGAGTGTGCTTGTCGAGGAAATAATGATAGCCGACAGAAGCACGCAGATTAGGCAAAATCTCGTATTGGGCACCGACAGTGAACAAGCCAGGGAGGTCGCCAGGGGTATTGACTCCATCGGCAAACATACCGGTATCGTCTATCTTTGTGTCGTTCTCAATGTTGCAGTGGGTGGTAAACTCAAATCTTGCACCAAAGTTCCACTTATTCCATCTATAGTCAATACCAATGACGGGAGTGATGCTCCAGCCTGTCTGAGTGCAGTCAAGATACTTGTCGGCAACTAAAGTCTGAGCACTAAGAAGCTGGCGCTGAGTCATGGTGAGTTGCTGTATCTGCTGTTCATACTGCTGGCGCACAGCATCGTCGGTAGCCGACTGCGCAGCCTGATTGAGCAGCAGGATGGCTTTTGAAAGGTCTTCTGAACGCTGACCGAGATAATTATATACATTCTCGTTTTGCCCGCCGATGTTGGCTGTTATGTTTCGGATGTTTCCCTCGTACTTGTTTGTTATATAATTGAAACGGAAACCGCCATAGACAGCAAGGTCGGGGTTTATTTTATATGTGGCACCGAACTGCAAACCAAAAACATACTGGCGTCCCATGAGATAACTATCAACAGAATATGAGGGCTGATCGGAGCCGAGTCCATACTGAGAAAGGACTAAAGGCAACAACGAAACTGCACGCTCAAAGGAGCCAAGACCGCGATTGAAGGTACACTTTCCGCCACCACCCGTTATGGCAAATCCAGCCTGAAAGCCCCACTTGTCGTAGTTTAGCGCAGCCTGGATAGATGGAAGAAAGGGAACTGACGCTTCACCTTTGAACTTCTTGATGCCTCGCTCATCACCTCCGTTGAGAGTAAATGGTCTGTGGAATGGAGTTCCTTCAAGCCCCTTAAGTTCCATTCCGCTCCAAATGGTACGTGTCTGGAAAGCACTCTGATTGTTTAACGAAAGGTGGAAACCATTAGAAAGGAAAGCAACACCAGCAGGATTGCTGTAAATGCCATCAATGCCGATGGTTCCTTCACGGGCGAACATTCGGTTGAAACGAATATTCTGGTTAGTATTAGTAAGTATGCCGCCAGCATAAGATGCTATTGAACATGCCGCTAAAAGTGAGAATGTAAATAATTTTAATTTATTCATCTTAAAAAACGTTTATCAAATTGGCTGCAAAGTTATATAAATTGTTCGTTATTTCCCTATCTGATAACACTAATTTAGTAATTATTAATAATTTATCTGTCTCATGCAGAAGATGAATAACCGTTTTACTAATGTTTATAATAAAGATGCTACATATTACGATTAAACAAATGAAACGAAAAAAGGCACGAAGCATAAAAGTTGCTTCGCGCCTTCAACAATATGTGATTACTTTTTAGAAATCTGCTGATTTTGGAGTACGTGGGAAAGGTATTACGTCACGAATGTTTTGCATACCTGTCACAAACAATATCAGTCGCTCGAAACCTAAGCCGAAACCTCCATGAGGACATGTGCCATAACGGCGTGTATCAAGATACCACCACATATCCTTCATAGGTATCTGGCGTGCTTCAATCTCGCCCATCAGTTTGTCGTAGTTCTCCTCACGAACACTTCCTCCGATGATTTCTCCAATCTGAGGGAACAAGACGTCGGTACCCTGAACTGTCTTTCCATCTTCGTTTATCTTCATATAGAAAGCCTTAATCTCCTTAGGATAGTCGGTCATGATGACTGGCTTCTTGAAGTATTCTTCTACAAGATAACGCTCGTGCTCGCTTGCAAGATCCATACCCCAGCTGACAGGGAACTCAAACTTACGTCCGTTCTTGACAGCTTCTTCAAGTATTTCAATACCACGAGTATATGTAAGACGCTCGAAAGAGCCTTTCACAACAGACTTCAGACGCTCAATTAGAGTCTTGTCAATCATCTTGTTGAGGAATTCAAGGTCGTCTGCACAGTTGTCGAGTGCCCACTGAACGCAATACTTAATGAAGTCTTCTTCAAGATCCATCAAATCGTTAAGGTCGATGAAAGCAACCTCAGGTTCAATCATCCAGAACTCAGCCAAGTGGCGAGGTGTATTTGAGTTCTCTGCACGGAAAGTTGGTCCGAAAGTATAAATTGCACCTAATGCAGTTGCACCCAACTCGCCTTCAAGTTGTCCGCTAACGGTAAGCGAAGTAGAACGTCCGAAGAAGTCATCGTCATAGATTATCTTTCCGTTTTCATCCTTCTTCAGGTCGTAGAGGTTCTTGGTTGTAACCTGAAACATCTGTCCTGCGCCCTCGCAGTCGCTTGCAGTAATAAGCGGAGAATGGAAATAGAAGAATCCGTGCTCGTGGAAATACTTGTGTATAGCGATTGCCATGTTGTGGCGAATGCGCATAACGGCTCCGAATGTATTAGTGCGCAGACGAAGATGTGCATTCTTGCGCATAACTTCAAAGCTCTGTCCTTTCTTCTGCATAGGATAATCGCTGCCGCAAGTGCCATAAACAACGAGTTCATTGCACTGAATTTCTACAGACTGTCCAGCACCAAGACTCTCAACAAGTTCACCAACAACACTGATACAAGAACCTGTTGTAACCAGTTTCAATGTTGCATCATCAACCTTAGTAGGGTCAACAACAATCTGAACATTCTTAATTGTTGAACCGTCATTGAGTGCAATGAAGTCAACAGACTTACCACTACGATGAGTACGAACCCATCCTTTAACATTAACTATTGTTCCAAAGTCAGTAGACTTCAAAACATCTACAACTTTAATACGTTTCATTTATCTTTATTCTCCCAAATACATTTTTCTTTAAGAGCTGTATAAAGCGAAACATTATAGGCTATATTAGCTTTAGATATTTACCTCAAGAAGAGGTCTGTATGCATATTACATTAAAAGTCTATAACAGTTTGAGCTAAATTATACTCTATTCTTATTCTATACTTATGTTTATTTCTAAATCAAATTATTCGAATGCACCCATGCGAAGCATGTCTACTTCCTTCTCGGTAAGGAAACGCCAGTCGCCACGACGTACATTCTTCTTTGTCAGACCTGCAAACTGAACACGATCAAGTTTGACAACTCTGTAGCCTAAACTTTCAAAAATACGACGAACAATTCGGTTCTTGCCGCTATGAATCTCTATACCTACCTGACTCTTATCGGTCTCATGAGCGTAGTCAATTGCATCTGCATGAATCTCACCATCTTCCAAAGTGATACCTTCTGCTATCTGACGCAGGTCGTGAGCGGTTACATTCTTGTCGAGATATACATGATAAACTTTCTTCTTCAAGAACTTAGGATGTGTCAACTTGCTTGCCAAGTCGCCATCGTTTGTAAGCAGCAGCACACCTGTTGTGTTACGGTCAAGTCGTCCTACAGGATAGATGCGTTCAGGACATGCATTCTTAACCAAATCCATAACTGTCTTACGCTGCTGTGGGTCATCACTTGTTGTAACGTAATCTTTAGGTTTATTGAGAAGAACGTAAACCTTCTTTTCAAGTGATACAGGCTGGTCATGGAATACTACGCTGTCAGAACGAAGAATCTTTGTTCCCAATTCAGTTACAACTTCCCCATTAACTTTTACAACTCCTGCCTGTATGAATTCGTCAGCTTCGCGACGGCTGCAAACGCCTGCATTAGCAAGGAACTTGTTAAGACGCATTGGTTCATTTGGATCAATGTGCAGTTCCTTATATTCTATGCGCTTCTTAAGACTGTATTTTGCATTAGGATTATATCCAGGCGTGTGTGGACGGAAATTGCCACGCTGCTGATTGCCAACACCACGCTGATTATAACCACCACGCTGCTGGTTGTAGCCGCCACGCTGCTGGTATCCTCCATGATTGTTGTAGCCTTGCTGACCATAGCCCTGCTGACCATAGCCTTGACGTGACTGATAATTCTTCTGATCACCTTTCTGACCATTGTTATAGTTCTGGCGATAGCCATTCTGACGATACTGGAATCCTTCTTGGTCGTTTTGCTGAGGATTGAAACGCTGATGATATCCTCCACCCTGACGGTATCTGTTCTGCTGTCCGTAGTTGTTGTGTGGGCGGAACAGTCTTTGGTGATCATTATTCTTCTGCAGACCGATTCCAAAGCCTTCTGGTCGGAATCCGCCTTCGTCTCTTTTCTGGTTTCTTTCAGTAGAATAAGCTCTTTGTGTACGAATGCGTGGACGCTGTGGTCTTCCATTGCGTGACGCATCTCTCTTGAATTTGTTGTCCTGACCTACAGGCACATAACCTTCGTGGCCTTCTGAATGATGTTCGTTTGATACATTTTCAGACATGATTTCTTTTTCTAAATCCATAAAAAACTTCCTTTCTTACAATAATTTAATGGCCTCACGGCGTTAATAATAATCTGAATTAAATCGATTTAATCTTAATAGTTTAATATAAATTGGTTAATTAACAAACTTCTTTGGCTATTTACTTTTGTTTCTTTGATTGTCGGACATTGCCCGAAAAAAATATCAATTAAAAATTACGTTTATTATATCACAAACTTCTATACTCACATATTTATTCCAGTGTATGACTGAGGTGTTATAGCACGCAGTTCATTCTTAACTTCTTCGCTAATATTAAGTTGTTCTACAAACTCATGTATTGTCTCTGCTGTCATCTTCTTGTTAGTTCGAGTCAGTGCCTTCAGTGTTTCGTAAGGATTTGGATAAGCCTCGCGTCGCAAAATAGTCTGTATGGCTTCAGCAACAACAGCCCAAGTCTGCTCTAAGTCGTCATTTAGTTTTTCCTCATTAAGTATGAGTTTGCGCAAACCTTTTAATGTACTCTGCACAGCAATGACAGTATGACCGAATGGTACACCAACATTACGAAGCACTGTAGAGTCTGTCAAGTCGCGCTGTAATCTACTTACTGGCAATTTCTGTGCCAAGAACTGTAATATCGCGTTAGAAATACCTAAATTACCTTCACTATTCTCAAAGTCAATAGGATTAACTTTATGAGGCATTGCACTTGAACCAACTTCGCCTGCTTTAATCTTCTGCTTGAAATATTCCATTGAGATATACATCCAGAAGTCGCGGTCGAGGTCAATCATAATTGTGTTTATTCGACGCAATGCATCAAACAATGCTCCCATGTTGTCATAGTTGCTTATCTGAGTTGTATATTGCTCGCGGACAATTCCTAATTTATCCTTCAGGAAACTATTTGCAAACGATTTCCAGTCAATGTCAGGGTAAGCAATGTTATGAGCATTGAAGTTTCCTGTTGCGCCTCCAAACTTTCCAGAAATCGGACAGTTCTTCATCTGGGTCAGTTGCTCGGTTAGACGATATACATAAACCTGTATTTCCTTGCCAAGTCGTGTAGGCGAAGCAGGTTGTCCGTGTGTCTTTGCTAGCATTGGAATGTCCTTCCACTCCTCAGCAAAACTCTTCAGCTGGTCAATAAGTTCAGTGAACTGTGGATAGAGAACATCTTCCAAAGCCTCCTTTATTGACATTGGCACACTTGTATTGTTTATATCTTGCGATGTTAGTCCAAAATGGATAAACTCCTTGAACTTATCTAATCCGCCAATGGCATCAAACTTTTCTTTGATAAAATATTCGACTGCCTTAACATCGTGGTTAGTTATCTTCTCAATGTCTTTTACTCTTTGAGCATCATCCTCACTAAACTGCTCATATATGCTGCGAAGTTGCGGAAACAATTTAGCATCGAAAGAAGCCAACTGAGGTAAAGGAATCTCGCACAATGAAATGAAATATTCAATTTCTACTCTCACTCTATAGCGGATAAGAGCATACTCAGAAAAATAATCAGCCAAACGTTCAGTTTTGCTTCTATAGCGGCCATCTATCGGCGAAATAGCAGTCAATACATCGAGTTTCATAATATTCTTTTAAATGTTTATCTATCTAATTAGAAAATGCAAATTTACTAATATTTATTTATAATGCAATTTTTTTCTGTTTTTTATCTTGTCAAAATTAAGGTTTTAAGAATAAGTTACATAAATAAGGTAATAGCAGAATAGAATTATCATTTTAATTTCATCAGCAAAAATAGGCATGAAAAAGCTAAATGATGTCCATACCAGTCTAGTTCAACTCCTATTTGAAAGGGAATAAACTATTCTTGCAACATGATTCAACTATTTAGCATTGCTGGTGTCTATTTTCCCTCTACAGGATTCACAAAAATACATCTTTCAGTTCCTTATAATAAAGAACAAAAGACGACAAAGATTTCGTTATGTTTCAGCTATAATATTAATTTATTACAGGCATCAGCGAAATCTCTGTCGTCTTATCGTTTTATTCTCTTAGAAATTTTTCTTATCTCTTATTTGATGGAGTTTCGAGAACAAATACTACTACACGGTTCCATTCGTTCTTGCGGTCGTAAGGCTGAACAGTATCACCCTTATAGTCAATGCGCAGACGGTTAGGATCAACACCATACTTGTCAACAAGCATGCGGAACACAGATGTAGCACGACGCTTAGAAAGTCGCATGTTGTATGCAGGATAAGCAGTCTCAACATCAGCGAAACCACAGATAACTACATTGAGTTCTGGGTGAGCATTGATATACTTAGCAACAGCAGCCACGTTACGCTCCTGAATGTCAGAGATATAGTATTTATCGATTGGGAACGATACTGTCATTTCAAGAATACGCTGCTGGTTCTCAATTATGTCACGCTTATTTCTAGCATTGTCAAGATCTATACGTGCCTGATTAATCTGCTTGTTCAGATCATCAAGGTTGTTTGTAAGTGTTCTGTATCTGAAGCGATGATCACCATAGTGGTCTGGGAAGTGATACTTAACACCAAGCATTGCTGACATAAATCCGTCATACTTATCATCGTATCTGATTCCATCATACTTATCATCAGTTGCATTAACCATCACATCGAGGTCGATATCTAAAGTCTTAGAGATCATGTAGCTAAGTCCCAAACCTGCGCGAACAGCAAAGAGGTTGCGGTTTTTAGTATCGATGGTCTTCTCCCAACCTTCAGAATCCTTCATCTTATTGAACTCGCTCAAGTCCATATCGAAACGATGAGTATAACCTAAACCGAAGATACCGATAACATTGAAACGGCGGCTCTCCTTATAAGGAAGGAAAATGTTAGTAAGATTTGGCATTACGTCAACGAAAGCATCAATATGCTTGAAGTTGTAGTATCCGCGTCCGTCATAGCCCATAGCCTTATTCTTGTCTACGATAGACTTGTTAGCGACACCAGTCATGCCAGAGTAGTAGCCACCGATGCGCACACCAAGTGCAGGTGAGAAATACTTACCTAAAGTAAGACCACCGCCAATGTGCTGAGAGTCGAATCTGAAGAACTCGCGAGGACGCACATTCTCGCTCAGCGGAGCAAAGTCGCCGACATAGAGTCCGATAAATGTATTATCAAAGAAATTATAGTGGCGAAGAGTAACCAAAGAGTCTGCCACCTGTGATTTATTGTTATCTGCGAAAGTTCCTACAGAAGTGGCTAAGAGAACTGTCAACAGTGTAAGTTTTATCTTATTCATAGCGATATTTCTATTAGTTTAATTTTCCGTTTTCGTTGATGTAAAGAATAATACTGCTAACTGGGTTTGCAGCTTCAACCTTTGCAGGGTCTTTTTCGATAATGATGCGGCTAGCAGGTACATTGTACTCATTAACGAGAGAGTTCTTCAATGTCTGTGCACGCTTATCGAAAAGATTATCGCTAGAGCTATTACCTCCTAACTTTGTAATGTAAAGGTCGGCATTATTGTTAACCTTTCTCATTTCCTGAACAGCAGTGAAGACGTTAACTTCCTGCAGTTTGTCTATGCTTGTAGAGTTGTCCTCAAATGAGACAAGAACATTAACCTGACGGCTGTTTCTAACCTCTACAGGAATGTTTCTATTTGCTTTATCAAGTTCTGCGCGCAACTTGTTCAACTCGTTATTGAGTGCATCAGCCTTAGAGTTGTCAAGACGAGCATAAGTGAACTGATGGTTACCACCGTCAGATGGATTCATGAAACGGTAGTTGATACCCAAGAAAGCATTAACATGTCCGTCCCAGCGATGGCTTGAGAGAACTCCGTCATAGCTATCGTCAGTCCATGTGTTAGACATTTCAAAACTGAGGTCGAACTTGTCGTTGAGCCTGAAAAGTGTAATAAAACCAGCTCTCAAGCCAATAAGTGTAGAATGGTCACGATTGAAAGCAGTCTGGTTTTTGTTCCAGTCACGCTTGCTGAAACTGAAAGTCTGCTCGCCACCGATACCAGCGAAAACAATAAAGTTGAAGAAACGGCTTTCTTCATATCCGCACCACATATTTGTAAGATTCAGCATTCCATCTGCATAGAGTGAAAGTGACTGCCAGTGGAATGTTTTATAGTCTGGAGTATTTGATACGCCACGGTTGTTACCATATATCAACTGTGCTCTCATACCCATTGAAGGTGACATCCACTTACCAAACTGCAATGCAGCAGAAGGACGGAGATGACGGAAGAATCCGTATTCACCCTGGTTAGTTCCCCAGTTGTAGAGGCCACCGCCCTGTAATCCTATATACCAGTTATCGAGGAATTTATATTTATGAAGTGCCCTCTGGTCACGTCCTTCTTGGTTGGAGTCGAGCCAGTAAGACTGTCCGTCGTTTTCAGGAGCAGAATATCTTGCATTTTGCGCATGTGTAGCTGTTGATGTAGCCAATAAGATGGCAGATGCAGCTATAAATTTAACGAAATTCATATACTTAATGTTTGTGTTTATTTATATTATATATAATAATGTATTAGAAAAGGAAAGTACACATGTTCATACCATCTTTTTCATAGAAGAAAATGTATCTCCAGCTTGTATTAAGACGATGCTTAACATACTTGATGCAAGAAACGTTTTTCCATGTAGGGTCAACGTCAGTTGCATAGATTTTCTTCTCATTCACACATCCCATGTTCAAGCCTTCCTGGCGGAAATTCTGCTGAGCTTTCTTGTCTGGGAAAATCAGAGTTATAGTCATAGGAGAATATACCCCATTGCCGCTTTCGATAAGGTCTACATTGAGGCACTTAGGAGCATCACCATCCTTCTTGTAGGTTTCTGTCATGTGACCTTTCTTATAAGTCACGCCGTCAGCCCACACATAATAGAGTTCGCGACCGTCCTTCTCTTCGTAAATCTTAGAGAGACCGGCTTTGCTTGCATAGTCAACATAGTAATCTAATGATTTACCCATTGACTTGAAGTTCATCAATCCAATAAATGTCTTGAAATGAAACTCAGCTTCGTTCTTAGTTTGTGCAAATGACACTGTTGAGTAAGCCATAAGGACAAACATCAATGTTATTAATTTCTTCATAGATGAGTTAATTATGTTTTTTATTATGTTCTTTTAATTTTGCAAAATTACAACTTTTTTCATTACCACAAAACTTTTTATATGTTTTTTATGTTTTAAATGTCAATATTGGCAATATTATTAATAATAATTGCGAGTTTTTATGACAAACAAGCACAAAAAAAATGTTTTTATCAATTTTTGAGTTAACAATCAATTATAGTTCATCGTGCATAATGAGCAGTTCATAGTTTTTCAGTTTACAAGTCAACTCTCCAGTTGAAAAAATTATAGAAAAATCTGGGACGCCTGTGTGATTTCTGTTGTTATGAAAGATATTGACGAAACAAATATCACATGCGCTTTTACAACGCTAACAGAAATGAAAACAAGTTTTTGGTGTTGGGTTATGAATATGAATACAAGATTAGCATAACAAAAAAATACAGACACAAAAAATCCCTGCAATCCCAAAAATCAGACTACAGGGAACACCCCTAAGTGGGCGTTGACGGATTCGAACCGCCGACCCTCTGCTTGTAAGGCAGATGCTCTAAACCAGCTGAGCTAAACGCCCTTGCTTCTTGAAAGCGAGTGCAAAGGTATGCATTCTTTATGAAACGACAAAATATTTTTGAGTATTTTTTCAAAAAACATGCATTTTGTCCAATTTTCAACATGCTTATTGCCTTTATATTTATTCTTTTTTGTAACTTTGCATTTTATAAAACTGTTTTAGAGAATCGAATCAACAATAATTTCAATTGTTTACACATGGAAAAAGTAGTAAGTGGTATACGTCCGACTGGCAATCTGCATCTTGGAAACTATTTCGGTGCAGTGAAGAGTTTTGTAAAAATGCAAGACGAATATGATTGTCTTTTCTTCATTGCCGACTGGCACAGTCTGACCACTCATCCTAAACCTGGCGACATTCAGCAGAGCGCGCGAACAATACTTGCAGAATATCTTGCCTGCGGTCTGAACCCAGAGAAAGCACCGATATATGTACAGAGCGACGTTAAGGAAACCCTGGAACTATATCTGTTTCTGAATATGAATACCTATATTGGTGAACTTGGAAGAGTGACAACTTTCAAGGAGAAAGCACGCCAGCAGCCCGACAATGTTAATGCAGGCCTATTCACCTACCCTACCCTTATGGCTGCCGACATCCTGCAGCACCGCGCACAGAAGGTACCAGTAGGCAAAGACCAGGAGCAGAACATGGAGATGGCCCGCAAATGTGCACGCCGATTCAATCATATATATGGTGTAGAATTGTTTCCAGAGCCTCAGAACTTCTACTTCAACTCTAAGGCTCTGAAGGTGCCTGGACTTGACGGAAGCGGAAAGATGGGCAAGAGCGAAGGCAACTGCATATATTTGCGCGACGACGACAAGACCATAACAAAAAAGGTGATGCGTGCCGTTACAGACATGGGACCGCAGTCGATGAACAGCGAAAGACCTGAAGTGATAGAGAACCTTTTCACTTTCCTGAAAATCTGTTCTACACAAGAGACTTTCGACTATTTCGACGAGCAATGGAACAACTGCACGTTGAGATATGGCGACCTGAAGAAACAGATAGCATCAGACTTAGTCAAGGTTATTGCTCCTATTCGTGAACGCATTAACGAATTCTCGGCAAACACCGAACTACTTGACAAGATTGCACGAGACGGAGCTGACAGAGCACGTGAAAGTGCAACTGCAACGCTGCGTGAAGTAAGAAAGATTATAGGATTCAGACAATAACTAAATAATAGAAACATAAGAATAATAGCCTCTGCCAACAGCAGGGGCTATTATTCTTTTCAGAACAGTTTATCTATGTCACGTTGCGACAAAACGGTGAGAATCACCTTGCCGTCGGGAGTATTGTTTATGTTTGAGCAGGCAAAAAGACGGTTTATGACATTTTCCATCTCTTCATTATTCAGCACCTGTCCATAAGGTATGGCAGCATGGCGGGCAAGACTGATGGCGAGAGGTTTAGCAAAATCGTGAACGGCTGAACCGTCATGCTCAGCTGCACTTGCAACCATTTCGTGCAGTACATCGCTCACATTCAAACCATCAATACCACTTGGAACACCTGTAACAGAATAAGCAGCACCTCCCAAATCGTTCATTTCAAAACCTATGTCAGCAAGTTGCTGCAAAAGTTGCTTAACTATCGGTTCCTCACCTTTTGTGAATTGAACCACCTCAGGGAATAACACTTTTTGGACATTGGCCTTGTGCTGTTTCATCTGCGAAATATAATCCTCATAGAGAATACGCATGTGGGCACGATGCTGGTCAATAATCATAAGTCCAGACTTTACGGCTGTCATAATGAATTGTCCCTTAAACTGATAGTGGGATGGCGATTTTTCATCAATAATGCTGTCGGTTGAAGACTCACCGCCTATATCAAACATCTCAGCTTCGATGGTCTGATCTACCGTTGGTCTGACATTCTCATAGAGTTTTTCCCAATCGGAATGTGTTGATACGCGCTTGTGATTGCTGCTTTCAAAAGGATTGTACCGTGGATTTATATCAACATTAGGCATAGGAACGTGTCCAGATATGCCTTGCTCATAAACAGGAATGTTCGGCATTCCTTCAGTATCGAAGTCGATTGATGGCACTTCGTGGAACTTTCCTACAGCTTCTTTTACTCCCGCAGCAACAATCTGCCAGATAGCTTGTTCGTTTTCAAACTTTATTTCTGTTTTTGTAGGATGAATATTCACATCGATATTTTCAGCAGGCACTTCAAAATAGAGAAAGTAAGGAACCTGTTCGCCTGTGGGGACAAGACGTTCAAAAGCATTCTTCACAGCCTTATGGAAATATGGATGTTTCATGTATCTGCCGTTGATGAAGAAGAACTGATGGGCTCCTTTTTTCTTTGCCGACTCAGGTTTTCCGACAAAGCCATATAGCTTACAAAGAGTTGTATCAACATCAACAGGCAATAGGTCTTGACTTATTCGTTTACCAAAAACATCAACAATACGCTTTAGGTATTTTCCTGCTGCAAGATTATACAATTCAGTACCATTGCTGTGAAGAGTAAAGTGTATATCAGGATAGACAAGTGCAATACGTTCAAATGCCGAAATAATATTATTCAGCTCAGTTGCATTCGACTTCAGAAACTTTCTTCGGGCTGGAACATTATAAAATATATTCTTTACAAGGAAATTACTGCCTACTGCACATGCAACAGGCTCTTGACCCATGAAACGAGAACCAGATATTGTCAGCTTGGAACCTAATTCGCTATCGGCCTTTCTTGTTCTGAGTTCCACCTGCGCAACTGCTGCGATTGACGCCAAAGCCTCACCCCTGAAACCCATTGTTGACAAAGAAAAGAGGTCGTCAGCCTTGCGTATCTTTGATGTGGCATGACGCTCAAACGACAATCTTGCATCAGTATCTGACATACCGCAACCGTCGTCTATTACTTGAATAGACGTGCGACCTGAGTCAACAACAATAATGTTGATATTCTTTGCTCCTGCATCCACAGCATTTTCCACTAATTCCTTAATGACTGATGCCGGACGCTGGATTACTTCACCCGCTGCAATCTGATTTGCAACAGAGTCAGGCAGTAGTTGTATAATGTCACTCATTGCCGTATTGTTTACAGTTACTTATTTTGATTGTTCAGACTTCTCTTTATCTTCAGGGGCAGCCAGTACTGATGATGCTACTTTGCTTGTCTGGTCAGTAATTCTCGGAGCAACACGCTGTTTCTGAGGTTTCAGCACTTGGTCTGCATTTTTTCCACGCCAAACAAACAAGTCGTTCTTATCTTTCGGACGTATATTTTCAAACCAGCCAAACGATGCCAGTTTGTCTTTTCCTGTAGGAATCTGGTTCATCGGATATGTTGTCGCATTATATTTTGACGTCCATATCTTCTGCATCCTTCGGTTTTCATCAAGAAACATTCGAAGGGTGTCTGTTTCAAGATAATTGAGTCCTATAAGAGTGCTATCTTTACCATCAATGGGATAATAGATAGTCTGTACATTACCTATTGCCTCAGTCTTTCGCAACACACCTTCATTGAAGTATGCCATCATTTCTTTTGAGCCAACCTGATTATAGTGTTCACCATCGTTCATTAGTTCAACAGACAGAGCCTGACCTTCAACGTGCGCAAAGCGAATAGTGCTATCGGCTGCAAATACGGAAATCTTCTCACCCAGCAGTTGGCGACCGTCACTCCAAACTATAGGGTCACGGTACATTACGGCAGATGAGTCGAGTGAGCAAAGTACGAGAGAATCGCACACAGCCTGCACGTCTTGCCGGAAAGCCCTGACATGATAGTATCCATGAACCTTGCGATAGATCGAGTCTGTATTTATATTGAACGTTTCAAGACGGATGGAGTCGGCATGCATCCAAAGCGTATCAGGCTGTGAATAGTCAACAACCAGAGCATTGCGTGTTGCTAATGCAGTACCGTCTTGTTCATTATATCGGCAGTAGTCAGCATAAAGTTCATTCTTGTTATGCTTATCGACATACTCAACTCTGCCGAACCCTTCTCCGCTACCAGTCTTACTATTATAGAAAAGACTGTCACCAGTTATTATCTTATCTCCATTTTCAACTGTTGAACGACTAAACAGTCGCATCTGATTTCTGCGTGTGTCGTAGAAACCTTCTGTTGTCTTCACCGTATTTCCGTCTGAAAGAATAGTCGACTCACCAACAACATGAGCAATGCGGCGGCGGGTATCATAATAGAGAGTATCGGTAGTGATAGTATAGTCAGGATTCTTCAGTTTCACACCGAAATAGAATGTAGCCTGTCGCGTCTCTGTATTATACTCTCCCCAGTCGCTTACAAGATTGTTAACTCCGTCATTAAGCCTTCCACCATCAAAGAAGTAGCCGAAGTTATACATACGGTCAAAGTCGAGACTATCGGTATAAAGCACTGACTTACGATGTCGCAAAACAACATTTCTGCGGGCTCTTACCATTTCGTCGAGACCATCATAATAAGCATACTCACTCTTCAGCGATAGCGTGTCGCCTTGAACCATCCTCACATGGCCGAATGCCTCAAACGTGTTATCTTCCTGACGGAAATAAGCACTGTCACAATATAGACGTGCGCCACGATGCATGAATCTTACATTTCCTTTGACGACCTGCACACCTGGCATTGTCATCTCGTCGGCATATAGCTCATTGGAATGTTCAAGATAGATGCGTTCATCAACATGTTTCTTTCTCTTTCGTTTCTGATAGGGAGCGGCTACGGCATCAAACAAGCACAAAGCAAACAAGCATAGAACCATAAACGTGATGATTCTATGCCATGCCAGCAAAGTATTTCCTTTATCTTGATTTCTGATAATCATAAGACTACAATGTGAACCGTAACAACAAGTTCAGCAACTGAGGCGGATGCTATTCTTTAATCCATCCTTCATATTCAAAATCGCAATTCTTGTAGCGGTCGTTCAGTCGGGTGTATGTGTTCTTTATCTTCTCTACAACCCATTTATGAAGGACTTCTTCACGACGCTTACTCAGAACTACGTCTTTGAGTGTCTGGAAATCGTCAGTCATAGTAGCACGATGACTTGATATTCTGTTCTTCAGTTTTATGATTGCTATAACAGTCTTGCCTCTGTTGTCAATCATTGTGAAAGGCTGAGACACATCGCCAACCTGCATCGTCTCAACCTGTCGAGCCACTTCAGAAGGAAGATCCTGCATGCGGAACTTTGAAGTTCTGCTGCCCGTATTCTCATCAAAGAAAGCCATCAGACCATGATTATTGCGAGTGTCTTTGTCGTCTGAGATATATGTTGCAGCCTCATCAAAAGTAAATTTGCCTGCTCTAATATCTGAAGCCAAAGAGTCCAGTTTCATCTTTCCTTCAGTTATAGCCTCTTCCGAGATATGCGGTTTACGAAGAATATGACGCACATTGATACGCTCTCCGCGCTTGTCTATGAGCTGTATGATATGATATCCAAATTCAGTTTCAACAATCTTAGAAATCTTTTTAGGGTCAGTAAGATTGAAAGCAACACTTGCGAAGGCAGGGTCTAACGCTGCTCTTGGTGTATAGCCCAGCTCACCGCCATTACGCGCAGAGCCATCTTCTGAATAGAGTCGCGCCAGAGTCGCAAACGAAGTCTCGCCACTTGTTACGCGGTCGGTATACTCACGGAGTTCATTCTTAATCTTGTTTATTTCCTCCTCATCCACTTTAGGTTTCTTTGAAATAATCTGCACCTCAACAGTAGTAGGCACAAAAGGAATACTGTCTTGTGGAAGATCTTTGAAATACCGGCGAACATCAGCAGGAGTTACTGCTACATCCTTTACAAGCTCACCACGCATTTTCTGCACAGTGAGCTGATTCTTAAGGTCGTCATGCATCTCCATGCGCATCTCAGTCAGCGACTTGCCTTGATATTCTTCCAACTTCTCGCGTCCACCCATCTGGTTTATGAGATAGTTAAGGCGAGCCTCAACCTCTTGAGAGACATCAGACTCAGTTACCTCAATACTATCGAGCGACGCTTGATGTAAGAAAAGTTTCTGAACAGCAATCTGCTCTGGTATAGCACAATCAGGGTCGCGCTCCCAGCGATAGCCTTCTCGCATAGCCTGGTAGCGTGCAATCTCAACATCAGAACGAAGAATAGGCTCATCGCCGACAACCCATATAACTTCATCAACGACATTACCACTGCCCGCAAAATCAGCTGCTGTTGTCTCTATTTCCTGTGCCTGCACTGCCATTGCTGCAACCATTGCAAATAAAAGCAATACCGCTCTGCACTTATTTATTACATTTCTCATTAATATGATTGTTCTTGGTGAGCATCAATGATTATTTACCGTAGAGAGTACATCAGGATAGACAATAACCTCATACTTCTTTCTGAGTTCTTCTACCCATGCCTTTTCAAGTTCTTCCTGATAGTCAGCCGTAACAAGAGGGCGTACATCAGTATAGTCTTCTGGAGCTTTTAGCACCTTTCCATAATAAGAGTCGATAGGAAATTCATCTAATTTCTTAGGGTTAGCATCTGTCTTGAACACCAGCTTGTCAACAAGGGCGTTGTCACCTTTCTTGAATATTCCCTTTTCCACACGAATGCGATGGATAGAATCGCTGTTGAATGTTGTGCGTAGACGCTCTGCCCACTTGTCGAAAGCAAGTCCCTTAACACAGTTCTTAACAGCTTTCACATCGGCAGCATCGCGAACATGGTAGACCATCCCCTTGAAACGTGGTTCTTCCCACTTATAGTTCTTCTTGTGTTTCTTGAAATATTCGGCAAGACCTTTTTCGTCTTTTGCAGCCTTATCCCATACTGTTCTGCTACTTATTTCAAACAACAGAGGACCTTCAAAATACTCCTTATTCAGATATTTCAGTTCAAGGTCGTTAGCCTCCAGCTCCTTTGTGCGCTCATCGAGCAGACTCTCAACTGTAGCACCTTCGGTTTCAGCAGCCAGACTCTTTAGTTTTTCGTCAATAATACGTTCACGTATTCCACGCTGCTCAATAAACTTCAGTATGTCGGCATGCACAGAGTCGTAAGGGAAGAAATTGCCTTTGTCTTCTACACGGATAATATGGAAGCCGAAAGGAGACTCTACAGGCTGACTTATTTCGCCAACCTTCATGTTGAAGATAGCATTTTCAAACTCCTTGACAGTCACGCCTTTCTGAATCCATCCGAGTTCTCCGCCGTTCATACCAGAGCGCTTGTCGTCAGAATACTTGCGTGCAAGTTCGGCAAAGTCGCCCCCGTTAAGAATTACATTATAAATAGAGTCGGCACGCATACGTGCTTTTTCGACATCTTCCTTTGGAGCCTGCTGTTTTGCAGCAAGCAGGATATGAGCAGTCTTAACCATACCGCCATTGCCGTCGATGCGTTCCTGAGTCTCTTTGTATATTTTCATAGCCTCAGCCTCTACATCAGCATTGGTAATGAAAGTTGGACGAATCTGCTGGTCACGGTATGAGAGGAACTCCTTCTTGAAAGTCTGCATCGTGTCGAGCCCAGCCTCAAATGCTGCTGCAACTTTCAGTTTATAGTTAACAAAGAGGTCAACATATTCCTCAACGCTCTTCTTGTCTATTACCCCCTCTGAGTTGTTTTTGTTATAAGAATATTCGAATTCCGAGCGGCTAATAGGCTGTCCATTGATTTTCATTATAGTTGGGTCGTTCTGAGCCCATACCATAGTGCAGCATGCTATTAGCGCTGCAACCATTAGTTTACGTTTCATTGTCTTATTGGTTCTAATTCTGTTTATTTCGAAATTAATAATCCTTTAACTCTCAATCCTCAGGCATAACATCTGAAGAGACTTTAATCTTTTGTCCTATACCTTATTTTATTATATATAGTAAAGACTTATTCGTGACGAGAATAGTTAGGAGCCTCGCTTGTTATGGCAATGTCGTGTGGATGGCTCTCCATAACACCTGCATTTGTTATGCGAGTGAACTTAGCGTTGTGCAAAGCACCAATGCTTGCTGCTCCACAGTATCCCATGCCAGAGCGCAGACCGCCGACAAGTTGATAAATAACTTCCTGAACAGTTCCTTTGTAAGGCACGCGACCTGCAATTCCTTCTGGAACGAGTTTCTTTGCTTCCTTAGTGTCTGCCTGGAAATATCTGTCTTTGCTTCCATTCTCCATAGCTTCGAGCGAACCCATACCGCGATAGCTCTTGAACTTTCTGCCGTTGAAGATGATTGTGTCGCCAGGACTTTCCTCTGTACCTGCAACGAGCGAACCAATCATTACGCAGCTGCCACCTGCGGCAATAGCCTTGACAATATCGCCAGAGTAGCGGAGTCCGCCATCAGCAATGAGCGGAATGTCAGTATCTTTAAGTGCTGTATATACATCATATACTGCGCTCAACTGTGGAACACCTACGCCAGCAACAATACGTGTTGTGCAGATTGAGCCAGGACCGATTCCCACTTTCACTGCGTCAGCACCATTCTCAACAAGCATGCGTGCAGCATCGCCTGTGGCAACATTACCAACAACTATATCAATAGAAGGGAATGAAACCTTTGCCTCGCGAAGTTTTTCGATAACGCCCTTTGAGTGTCCATGAGCGGTATCAATCACGATAGCATCTGCACCAGCATCAACAAGAGCCTGCATGCGCTCCAATGTATCGTTTGTAACTCCAACGCCAGCAGCTACGCGAAGACGGCCTTTGTCGTCCTTGCAAGCCATAGGTTTATCCTTAGCCTTTGTAATATCTTTATATGTGATAAGTCCGACAAGTCTGTAGTCCTTATCAACAACGGGCAGTTTCTCTATCTTGTTTTCTTGCAGAATTTGTGCAGCCGCAGTAAGGTCGGTCTGCTGATGAGTTGTGACAAGGTTTTCTTTTGTCATAACATCGTCAATTTTCTTGTCCAGCCTGCGTTCAAAGCGCAAGTCGCGGTTGGTAACAATACCTTTCAGTTTGCCCTCTTCGTCAACAACAGGAATACCACCGATATGATACTCAGCCATGATGTTAAGCGCATCATTAACTGTACTGCCCAAGCGAATTGTCACTGGGTCGTAAATCATACCGTTTTCTGCTCGTTTCACGATGGCAACCTGTCTTGCTTGTTCCTCTATCGACATATTCTTGTGAATCACGCCGATGCCACCCTCGCGAGCGATGGCAATAGCCATAGCCGACTCTGTGACAGTATCCATAGCGGCAGTCACAAATGGTATGTTAAGCTTGATATTGCGCGAAAAGCGTGTTTGTAACTCTACTGTTTTTGGCAGTACTTCTGAATAAGCTGGAATAAGAAGGACATCGTCAAAGGTGAGACCGTCCATCACAATTTTATCTGCAACAAATGATGACATAATGAAAAAAGATGCTTAAAAAATTTATTGCGTGCAAATTTAGTAATAAAAATCTATATATGCCCTGCTTTTAGTGTTTTTTCTTTTCTCTTTAATACGATTTAACGTGCCATCGCTGTTTTATTCGTCTAATTTGGTTCTATTTTTTGCTACTGGGCATGTATGTTTCATCATTAAAAATCGGCTTTTATAATCGTCTTGTCGTCTTAACATCTATGATGGAAAAATATTAACTCGATAACACATGAAGCCCTGAAGTTGCTCACTTCTGAAATTTCAGCAGAATAAAACAGCAAAAAACATCGCAAATCTCAGTTCCATAGCATGGAAAAAACATTCATAGTTTTGCATTTATCGCATTTTTATTTACTTTTGCGGTGGAAACATAAAAAGTCTGATTATAAAAAAAATTCTGCTTTCAATCTTTGCGACCTCTCAGGACCGAAGATTACGAGAGTTTGGTAACTGATTTAATTAAATAAATTTGGAATATACAATTTGCAAGGCACAGAGGAGTCAGGCAGAAAAGATTGCCTCACTCATAATGAAGGCGATGAACTATGATTGCTGCCAGTATCTCGCAGGCGATAACCATACGCTTGACGATTTCCATCGCACCATGACAAGACTCGTTGAACGCGACGACTCACAGTATAGCTACAGAAATACTATAGTAGCTCTCTCGCCTGAGCAGGAAGTGATTGGCATTGCCACATCCTATGACGGTGCAGACCTTCACAGATTACGCCGAGCCTTCATTGATGCTGCCAGAGCTGACTTCGGACAAGACTTCTCCAACATCGACGACGAGACTGAAGCGGGTGAGCTATACATAGACAGCCTTGCCGTTGACGAGAGATACAGGGGCAAGGGCATCGCGACTATGCTGCTCAAAGCAACAATAGATAGAGGCAGAGCACTCGGCATTCCTGCTGTCGGATTATTAGTAGACAAAGGCAATCCGCTTGCAGAGAAACTCTATTCTCGTCTTGGTTTCCGTTTTGTCAACGACTCTGAATGGGGAAGCCATCCGATGAAGCACCTGCAAGTTATTCATGCTTAGCAAGCGCTTGACTTATAATGCAATGAGGAAGTAAAGTTTTAAGGGTTCATCATAAACAACAAAAAGGACTAAATCGTAAAGACTTAGCCCTTTATTTATTTTATAAGTTAACGAGTTGACTTTTCGCAATGAATGCTATTGTCTTAACTCCACTAACATAATCTCGTAATCAAGACTATTCATCCATCTGGAAGAGTGGGTCTTCAGGCATAACCATGATAGGTTTCTGCTTCTCCACCTCAAGAATCTTAGCAGGAACATACTTCTTGTCTACAACAAGACGGAACATATATTCGCGGAACCATTCAGCTGTCATAATCAGGCAGCCCTGCTGTCCCCAGCTTCCACCCCAAGAGTTCTCAACCTTCCACTTCTTTGGTTGTCCGTTTTCGTCAAGGTCAACGGCAGTAAGAGTCATGGCATGAGTAGAACCGCTGTCGAATGTAGCAATTCGGTCTGCCTTGTTCATTGGGAACGTTGTGTTGAAGAGTGCTCCATAGTCATAGTTGTTAACATCGCAATATCCGCGTTTGCGGTCGAGTTGCTTGCCAACATCGTATGAGCTATACATCTTTCTTCCGTCCTTGATAGCAGCGATAGCCATCTGCTCAATGTCTTCCATTGGCAGGTTAACATATTTCCAGTTGTGTCCGTCGTAAACGTGGCGGTCATATTCCACCTCGTAAGTCTTGTAGTAAGGACGGCGAGGGTCGTTCATAACCATGATGAAAGAGCCGTTAAGCTGGTCGCCAACCACTTCCTTGTAGAAAGACATTGGAGTATATTTCTTTGGTTCGCCAGCGGTCTTGCCGTCTTTGTTCTTAAATGCGTAAGTAAACTCCTTAACAGGTTCGCCCAGAGTCAGAGTCAGCATGTGATAAATCTGTGCAAGCATCTCCTGTTTGCGAGCCTTGATAGCAGCAGGTTTCTTTCCGTCGTTAGCCATCTTGCGAAGTTCAAGACCATATTCGCGCAGTTTTGAAGAAACAAGACGAGCCATGCGTGAAGTGTTCTCGGCTGAATATGTCTCAGGCTGAACGCTCATAGGCACAAGACCATACTTGTCTGCCAAGTCAGCAATACCGCAGAATGTACCACCGTCGTTGATAGGATTCTTGAAGAAGAACTGCAAACGGATATCGTCAAGAGGCTTCTTCGCATTGTCTACAACACCCTGCAACATGAGGTTTGCTTTTTCAAGCTGGTCGTAGAAGAAGAGATAAGCCTGTGAGAACTCAACGCTAAGAGTGTCGTTGTGCATCTGTGCAAAGCGAGAGCGCAACACGTTCATGCCAGTAAACATCCAGCAACGGCCAGACTGCTTCTGGTCGTGTATTGACTGTTTTGCAGTCTCGTTACTGAAATAAGTGTCCAACTCGCGCTGGTTAGCAAAGTTTGTAGCAAGGTTGTCAATGTTGTTAGACGCCATTGCATTGAAAAGAGCCTTGTCGGCAGCCGACTTCTTCTGTGCATTCTCAATCTCGCTTACCATCTTCAGCGTGATGCCTCCGTCCTTCTGCTGTGCGTTTGCTGCGAAGGTTGCACCCAAAACGAGGCTAAGGATAATGATTTTCTTTCTCATATTTATACAATGTTAATTCATTTTGGTTGCAAAAATACTAATAAGTAACCAAAAAGCAAAACAAAAGACTATGAAATGTTTTATATTTAAGTTTCTGATGCCTCTAATACTACATTTTAACACGAGGCATTTTAAATGCCAAATACGTTCTAGCACTCATTCATATCTAATATGAAAAATATACACAGAGAGCTAATAGTCAATAGGAAATAGCATTTCCCCTCTCTCAGTTACATACCAGTTACATACTATTCACAATTGAAATCCCCTTTATTTATCGGCTCTATCAAAGACACAAATCTATAAAAACATGCCTCCAGTTACATACTGGTTACATACTCTATGCCCAGTATAGCACATATCCCTTATTATTCCAGCTTCGGTTCTCCATCTTTTCCTCCTTAATTTTTCCATTATCTTCACTTTGAAACGTGCTTTTCTAAGTTATTTGTTGTAATGTCATACAGATTTGTTCAACGGGAACGGGAACGAGTTATGAGTTATAAGTTATAAGTTATGAGTGTTGAGTTATAAGTTTTTGTTTACTCGACAACATTCCTTAATCATTAATCTTTCATCCTTCATCATCCACGATGCCGTTGCATCGTGTAAACACACTCATCAGTCACTTCGTGACAGCTCCCCTAACTTAGGGGAGCAATTACTGCTTACAATCTGAAAGCTACAAAATCAGCCCGATTTTTTGACGAAAAAAGTAAAAAATCTTGACAAACGGAATTTTCATTCTAGAGAAGGATTTTCCGTTTGGCACGAGGCTGAATGCTAAAATGTGTTTAATTGTTAATCAATCGGCTTAAACTATGTAAACGAACATAAGGAATGAAAAAGTGAAAGGTGTCCTTTCGCGATGCGAAACGTGGCATATCGCAGTGCGATATGTGGCATATTGCAGTGCCAAACGTGCCCTTTCACACTGCGAAAGATGCCCTTTGACTTTTTTAACACTTATGTATCGTGAGACGAAACGTATAAAGTCTTGATTACTAATATTTTACTAAAAAAGGCGAGAAACCGCAAAATACTCGCATATTTTGCAACTTTATTTTTCTCGGTCCAGAATTTTTAAGTTATGGGCGAGGTTAGTTAATCAATTTTTTACCCAACTTGGCTCTGAAAATTGCAGGTTTTTCGCTCGGCAAAGGCTTGAAACGAAAAACTGGTTTCAGATTGTTATCAGTTATGAGTTATAAGTTATGAGGACGGGACGAGAACGGGAACGAGAACCTTAACGGGAACGGGAACTTTAACTAGTCAACTATGTATTATGCACTAAGTAAAGACTATTCACTATGTATTATGAACTATGCACTATTTTCATACGCCCCCGCCCCGTTGGGGCACCCCCTCTAACTTAGAGGGGGAATTGAAGATTGGGAACGATAACCTTAACGGGAACCTTAACTTTAACTTTAACTTTAACGTTAATCTTTATTCCTTCATCTTTATTCCTTCATCTTTAATCATCACGATGCCATTGCATCGTGGAGACATACTCCTCAGTCACTTCGTGACAGCTCCCCTAAGTTAGGGGAGCAATTAATCTCACACTAATTTGTTTAATGAGAACGGGAACTTTAACTTTAACCTTAACGGGAACGGGAACGAAAAAAGAGTTTTTGAAGAATACGCAAGTATTTGCGTGTCAACAAAAACTCTCCTGTCTATAGAAAACTAACTTTTGCGTTGGTTGTTATGGCAACAACACCATTTGTATTCAGGCTTTGCAAATGCTCAACTTGTTTGGTTTGAAGTGAGCCGAAAACCTTGAAGAATTAGAACTTATTCAGTCCAGATATATCAATTTTTGAGATGCCATCAGACTTTACGTCAGTACGGTCGGCAGTGCCCTTAACCTTGATGTTTGCGAATCCGTCGTTCTTTGCAATAAACTCTTCGCAATCGCAATCAATCTTGATGCTTCCACTTCCATCGTTGTCGATCTGAAGTTTCTTTCCCTTGAAGTTTATGTCAGCCGAGCAGGCTCCGTCGCTGTTAAGAAGAAAAGATTCTGCTTCAACATTCTGAATGAGCGAGCCTGAACCGTCTATATTTACCTTAACAAACTTAGACTTTACATCGCAGTTGAGTTTTCCTGAACCATCTATACTGAACATGATATTATTGGCGGCTGTAAACCTGCCATTTATCTTTGCACTGCCGTCAATTCCTACCTTTAAGTCTTCCTTTGAGCGGATGTCAGTGGCAAACGAAGAAGCACCATCGCTTTCAAACTCGAAGTTCTTGCACTCTATGAGCTCGCCTTCCAGTTTCAGGCTTCCGTCGTTGTCTATCTTCATGTCGTCTGCCTTGAAAGAAGAGAATTTGAAAGTCAACGCTCCGTCATTGATAATAGTATTCAGAGAAGGTGCTGTAAGATAGAGCGTAATGGAGGTGTTGCCTCCAGAAAGACGAGTTCTTTTCCTACCCACATACAGTTTTCCGTCTACTACATTGACTACAAGATTATCAAAAGCCTTTTCGGTTCCCTCAAACCTCACTTCGTAGTTGTTTGCCTGTTTATAGACCACACCAATACCTAATTCAGCCCTAAGTCCATTGAAGTCTTTTATGTCATAGGTGCGACTAATAATATTGCCCTTCTTCTCCTCGTTGCTAAACTCTAAACTCTCAACATCAGTTCCATTAGTCAGTCGTGAGCCGAGCCCTTCAACAGTGCAGGACTGGAGTGTAAACACAGCTGCAACCAAGGCAGCAAAAGATAATAATTGTTTTTTCATATATTATGATTGTTTTTTAGTTTTTCCTTTTAATTACAATAGTTACTTTCACGTTGTCGTATTTAAATGTCCTTACTCCACACTCAAGTCTGTAGATGCGCGACTGAGTGTCGGTGCACTGGCTTATAATCAAAGTCCTCCTGTCGCCGTTGCGGGTGTCTTCGTGCTTTCCTTTGCTTTTCTCAGCCTCGAAGGCACGCACTATCGGAGCTGCGCCGCTTCCGTCGATATTCAGAATCTTCACAACTTTGACGATGTTGCGTGTCTTAGGGTCGCGCTCAACTACTGACGTGAACTGCGAATCGCCGATGAGTGAGAGTTTCTCTACCACCCTGTCAATGCAATTCTGAGCCGAAGCAGAAACGCAGCAACACCAGACAAGCGTGATTGCCATTATGATTTTTCTTATAGTCATCATTCCTCCTATAGTTTTTTTTATTTCGAGTCTTTGCATTTGCCGTTAGCCTCAAGCCGTGCTTCAAGATGCTCAGCCATAGCCAGAGCCTGCTCTATCTGAGGGCGAATCTCGTTGATGTTGTCATTACGCTCGCCGTCGACAATGACATAACTGCCCTCGTATATCTCAGAATACAGTTCAGACTGACTATTCAGGTAAGCATTGTAGCCTGCAAAGGTAAGAACGAAAAGAGCAGCAACCGACGCAACAGCCAACCATACTTGTCGCATCTTCTTTCGCGGAAAGTCCACAATCTGTGCAGTTCCATCACTCTCTGAAGTGTCGGCAGACTTGCTCTTTTCGCTACCTATTGCACTAAGTTTCGCCATTCCTACAAAGAAATCGCGCATGGGCAGCAGTTCCGCATCAACATCTGCGTTGAGAAAGTAATCGTAAATCAACTGTTCTTCGCTCAACGTGGTCTTGCCGTCCATGTATCGGTCTGTAAGTTTCTTAACTTCATCAACCGACAAATTATTATAATTTTGTTTAATCATATCATTCTAAATTCAAATATTTTTCATGAGTGGTGACAACTTTAACTTTAACTTTAACGGGAACGGGAACTTTAACTTTAACCTTAACCTTAACTTTAACTTTAACTTTAGCGGGATTTCTTTCTGATGAACATCATTCGCAAAGTCTGTCGTGCCCTGCTGAGTTGCTTTCTTACAGTCACCTCGTTTGAACCCGTCAGTTTGGCAATCTCACTCATCTCCATTCCGTCAATGTGTCTGAGCCGCAAGATTATCTGTTGCTTTGGCGGCAGTTCCTCTATGAGCATCAGCATTTTGTCAACATACTCATTGGCAGAGTCAGCATCTTCAGCCGTTTCAGCATAATGGTGTTCGAGTTGATTCAGACTTTTCTTCATTCTCAACCTGCTGACGCATACATTCCTAAGCACAACCTTTGCAAGTCCGTCAATAGGGATTTTCAGTTCATCGTGCATGGTCCACATCTTAGCCAGCACATCCTGCACTGCATCTTCGGCTTCCTCCCATTGGCAGAGATAGCTCTTTGCAATGATGATAAGCGTTGGACGGAGTCTCAGAACCTCCCTGTTAAACTGCTCTTGTGTCATATTTACTTGCTGGCTCTCGGCAACTTTTCTGCAAGCGTGCAGTCTTTGTTTTGTCGCCTTTCTATTACTAATACGCAAAAATAGTCTTTTTGTGACATCTTCAAGCCACTTTTTTCTGTTTTTTTGCAAAAAATATCTTCTATATTGTAAGAAAACGAGAAGAGGGAAGCACATACTCAAATGATGCCTTCCCTCTTATCAATCGTTATTTATGTTTTCTTTTTATTGTAATTATTCCTTTACAGTTTTCTTTCTCAATTTCTTTATGTGGTATATCACCACCGGAACAGTTAATGTGAGTAAGCCTAATATTTCAAAAAAGAGTGACTGTTTGGCTGCTGATTGTATGAAATCTTCTTCCAAGATAGAAAGTCCTCTCATGTCTTCGACCGACAAATACTCCAGCAATAACCCAAAACTCCAAACTGCTATAATATCTATAATGAGTAAAACGGTGGACTTGAGCTTGTTTACAGGCTTTTCTTTCAGTGCTTTTACCCAATAATATCCAGCCAATATAGATATGATTGGCAAAATAATTTGCAGTATAACGTTAAATCTTATTATCATGACTTTTCTATTGTTTTAGGTTTAGAAATCAATTTATTTCTTCTTATTAAGATAAAACATGTTCTTTAATCTATTTTGTTAATATGATTGTTCTTTTTCAAAAGTTTAACGTTGCAAACATACATAAAATATTTTAGTTTTATAGAAACTTATGGATGTATAAACAAAAAATACGAAATATTAACATGCTTAGACTTTTAACAAACATGAGAGAATGCCCAGATGCAGACATTCTCTCACGTTATTATAAGAGTATTGGCGGTGTAAATCATTCTGAAGTTTATAGTCCGATGGCAGCCAGCCAAGTGTCTATTCGTTCATCTGTCTTTTCTGGCTCATTTATCTCATCGAGTGCAAGTCCTACAAACTTTCCGTCAACGACACCCTCGCTGTCGTCGAACTTATAGCCATCGGTTGGCACCTGACCAACGAGTTTTGCACCAGTATTCTTTACTGCACCATAGAGCGAAGCCAACGCTCCGCAGAAAGAGTCACCGTAGGACTCACAGTCGCCAACGCTAAATAATGCGACTGTCTTTCCAGAAAGGTCAAGACCGTTCAGAGTGCTGCAAGCATCATACCAGTCGTCTTGCAGTTCGCCTATTCCCCATGTTGAAGAGCCAAGCAGAAGGATGTCGTAGTTCATAACATTGTCAGCCGTAAGGTCGGCAGCGTTAATCACTTCAGCACCGTCAAGTTTAGCGGCTATTCTGTTAGCAATGTCCTCACATGTTCCTGTTGAGGACCCGTAATAAATTCCGATTTTTGCCATAATGTTAAGTTTTTAATGTTTATAATAAGTATGTTGGTTTCTTATTTAGTGCACTTTAGTAGTACATAGTTATGCTGGATGAATGATTAAGGAATAAAGATTAACGTTAAAGTTAAGGTTAAAGTTAAAGTTCCCGTTAAGGTTAAAGTTAAAGTTAAGGTTCCAGTTCCCGTTAACGTTCCCGTTCTCATAACCAGCACTGCAAAAATACGAACTTTACAGACTGCCTGCAATACCCATATTTAATGATTTTGATGTCTCTGCCTCTGCTATTTTCTTGGTATCATCATAGCAACTATCCCATTGCAACATCCATTACCATCATAAGCGTGAAACCTATGGCAAAGCCTATAGTGCTGAGATTGCTATGCTTACCGCCAGATGCTTCTGGGATGAGCTCCTCAACTACAACATAGAGCATGGCACCCGCAGCGAAGGCAAGCATATAAGGCAACACAGCCAGGACAAGAGAAGAAAGCAGCAGCATAGCCAATCCGCCTATCGGTTCGACTATTCCGCTCAGGCTGCCTATAATGAAAGAACGCATACGGCTGTTGCCCTCTGCCCTCATTGGCATGGAGATGATAGCACCTTCAGGCACATTCTGTATTGCTATGCCAAGTGATACAGCCAGCATGCTTGCAAATGTCATTCCTTCTACTCCATGCTCCGCTCCAGTAGACACAACTCCCACCGCCATGCCTTCGGGCAGATTGTGGATAGTCACAGCAAGAGCTATCATGGCAGTGCGCGACAGTTTCATTCGAGGACCTTCTGGCACATTGGTGCCAAGATGGAGGTGAGGCGTGAGAACGTCTATTGAAAGAAGGAAAAGCACACCAACAAGCAGCCCCACTGCCGCTGGAACAACTCTGAAAAAGCCTTCATACGTTTGCATATCCATAGCAGGAATAAGCAGCGACCACACAGAGGCAGCAACCATGACGCCTGAGGCAAAACCGAGTAATGACTTCTGGAGCAGCTCAGACATCTCGTCTTTCATGAAGAACACAAAAGCCGAACCAATCATTGTTCCAGCAAAAGGGATTAACAAGATAATAGCAATTTCAAACATATATGCATATTAAAATTATAGAACAGATGCAAAAATAATTATGATTGGGAAACTTGGCAATACCTATTTTTAATTATTTTCAAAATAGCAACAATTTGTGATAAGTATCAATGCCGCAAAGCTTTATGACGGCATTTAAGAAAAGGCAACGGCAATGGCAGGTCAACACAATGCTTGCGGCATGATAGAAAAAGTATTAAAAAATAAAGTTTTCAGTTCCTTTTCTTTGTTTTTTAGTTTCTAATATCGTAACTTTGCACCGTTTTACACCTTATTATAATAATAAAGATAACTGAACAAAATTTCTAAAGGTGACTCTGAAAGACAATGGATGAATCGAAATATAAATTGCTAAGCCACATAAAATATCCTTCTGACTTGCGCAAACTGAAAGTTGAACAACTGCCAAAGCTGTGCAAGGAACTGAGAAGGGACATAATAGAGGAACTGTCTGTCAATCCAGGACACTTGGCTTCAAGTCTTGGCGCTATAGAACTGACTGTAGCCTTGCATTATGTCTACAACACTCCCGACGACAGAATTGTATGGGATGTGGGACATCAGGCTTACGGACACAAGATACTGACAGGACGTGCCGACACTTTCTGCACCAACAGAAAACTGAACGGACTGCGCCCTTTCCCTTCGCCAGAAGAAAGCGAATACGACACTTTCACCTGCGGCCATGCGTCGAACAGCATATCTGCAGCACTCGGAATGTCGGTAGCTGCCGAGCTGCAATGCAAAGAGAAGACACAGAACACAGAGAAGAAGGAGAACGAGAAGGAAACCGAACAGGAGAAACGCCATGTAGTTGCTGTGATTGGCGACGGAGCAATGAGCGGCGGACTTGCCTTTGAAGGGCTCAACAATGTCTCTTCAACGCCAAACGACATTCTCATTATTCTCAACGACAACAACATGAGCATCGACAGGTCGGTGGGCGGAATGAAGCAATACCTTCTATGTCTCAACACCAACGAGACCTACAACAACATAAGATTTCGTGTGTCGCAATGGATGAAACGACACGGAATGCTTGACGAGGCACGCAGAAAAGGACTCATACGACTTAACAATGCACTGAAGTCTGCCATAAGCCATCAGCAGAACATCTTTGAAGGAATGAATATCCGCTACTTCGGCCCATTCAACGGACATGATGTTGTTGAACTTGTAAGGCTGCTGCGCCAACTGAAACGCATGAGCGGACCTAAATTGTTGCACCTGCATACCGTGAAAGGCAAAGGATATAAACCAGCAGAACACGAGCAGACTGTTTGGCACGCACCAGGAAAGTTCGATGCCGAGACTGGTAAACGTCAGCAGACAAGTTCTGTGGGCAAGCCTCTGAAATATCAAGATGTCTTCGGACACACCATATTAGAACTGGCAAAATCTAATCCTCGAATAGTGGGAATAACTCCTGCCATGCCTACAGGCTGTTCGCTAAACATAATGATGGACGAAATGCCTGAGCGCACTTTCGATGTAGGAATAGCCGAAGGACATGCCGTAACGTTTAGCGCAGGACTTGCAAAAGAAGGTATGCAGCCTTTCTGCAACATATATAGTGCTTTCTCGCAGCGTGCCTACGACAACATAATCCACGATGCTGCCATCAGCCGATTGCCAGTAGTGATATGTCTTGACCGCGCAGGACTTGTTGGAGAGGACGGTCCTACTCATCATGGAGCCTTCGACCTTGCTTTCCTCAGACCTATTCCACATCTGACTATTGCTTCGCCAATGGATGAACACGAACTGCGCAGGCTTATGTTTACAGCCCAACTGCCCGACAAGGGTACTTTCGTCATAAGGTATCCTCGCGGATGTGGCGAACTTGTAGACTGGCGGTGTCCTCTCGAAAGAGTTGAAGTGGGAAAAGGAAGACGAATGCACGACGGCAGCGATGTGGCTATTTTGTCAATCGGTCCTATAGGAAACGAAGTTACTCACCTGATTGAAGAAGGCGTAGCTACAACAGACGGGAACCGACAAATATCTATAGCCCACTACGATATGCGCTTCCTCAAGCCTATTGATGAAGACATACTGAAAGAGGTTGCTTCGAGATTTGACAAAATAATTACGGTAGAAGATGGTGTCAGAAATGGCGGACTTGGCTCTGCTGTGGTTGAATGGATGGCAGACCATGACTATGCTAAGCGCATAAAGCGACTCGGACTGCCCGACGAATTTGTTGAACACGGAACAGTTCCTGAGCTTCGACACATTGTAGGAATAGACAAGGACGGAATAAGAAAGGCAATACTTGAGTTAATTGAGAATTGAGAATTGACAATTGATAATTACTTTCCCTCCCGAACTAAGGTTCTCTAACAATGACCTTTGGTTGACAATTGAGGATTACCTTGTCTAAAAGAAAAGAACAATCATAAAACACTATACATAGATGAAGATTATTATTGCTGGTGCATACGATATTGGAGCTCATCTGGCTAAGTTGCTTTCCCGAAACAATCAGGACATTGTGCTGATTGATGAAGACGAGGAGCGTTTGGCTAATGTCAGTACCGACTATGACTTGATGACGATTAACGAATCGCCATCAAACATCAGGACTCTGAAAGATGCAGGTACGCACAAGGCTGACTTGTTTATTGCCGTAACTCCCGATGAGAATCTGAACATGAACAGTTGTATCATTGCTCATGCCCTCGGAGCAAAGCGAACCGTAGCACGCATTGACAATCATGAGCTAATAAGCCCTGAGTATCAGAATTTCTTCAAGAACTTAGGCATAGACTCTCTCATCTATCCAGAGATGCTTGCTGCTATCAACATAATCAACGGCATGAAGATGTCGTGGGTAAGACAACGCTGGGATATCATTGATGGCGCGCTCGTAATGCTTGGAATAAAACTGCACGAGACTTGCGAAATACTTGACAGACCTCTGAGAGAAGTCTGTGGCCCAGAAGAACCTTATCATATTGTAGCCATTAAGCGCAAAGGCGAAACCATCATTCCTGGCGGTAACGACCAGTTGAAACAATATGACTTAGTCTACTTCATGACAACAAAGAATTTCATTCCCTACATTCGTCGTATCGTAGGCAAGGAACACTATGTTGACGTGAAGAACGTGATGATAATGGGTGGTGGAAGAACTGCGGTAAGGGCAGTCAAGATGCTGCCTGGATACATGGAAGCAAAGATTATAGAGGTTGATGCACATCGCTGCGAATATCTTAACAATGTAGTTGACACCGACCATGTTATGGTGATTAACGGCGACGGCCGCGACCTTTCTCTTCTCGTTGAGGAGAGCATAAAGAACACACAAGCCTTTGTTGCCACAACAGGCAGCACAGAGACTAATATCCTTGCCTGCCTTGCTGCAAAGCGACTTGGAGTGAGAAAGACTGTGGCTATGGTGGAGAATCTTGACTATGTGAGCATGGCTGAGAGTTTAGACATTGGAACAATCGTAAACAAGAAAGCACTTGCTGCAAGCCATATCTACCAGATGATGCTTGATGCCGACGTTCAGAACATACGCTTCCTGATGAATGCCAATGCCGACGTTGTTGAGTTCGCAGCACAAGAGGGTTCTAAGGTTACCCGCAAGAAGGTGCACGAACTGAATCTTCCAAAGGGAGCAACAATAGGAGGACTTGTCCGTCATGGCGTAGGACATCTTGTTTCGGGAGGCACGCAGATTGAGACAGGCGACACGGTTGTTGTCTATTGCCATGAAGTAAACCTGAAGAAACTAGAAACCTTCTTCAGAAAATAACATATACACAATTAAGAAATGATTAACTTCCGACTGATATACAAGGTACTTGGACAGTTGCTTTTGCTTGAAGCCTCATTCATGATTCTATGTCTTATTATGGCTATCTACTACCAGCAAGACGACATTCTGGCATTTGCAATTTCCATAATGCTTACTATTATCAGCGCATATACTCTGAAATATCTTGGTCGCGATGCAGAAAACAGCATGGGACGTCGCGATGCTTATCTTGTAGTCACACTGGCTTGGACGGTGTTCAGTCTTTTTGGAACATTGCCATATATGATAGGTGGCTACATCAACAATCCAACAGATGCTTTTTTCGAATCAATGTCTGGTTTCACTACAACTGGTGCAACCATATTAGACGATGTTGAAGTGCTACCACACGGCATTCTCTTCTGGCGGTCTTTGTCGCAATGGATTGGCGGTTTGGGAATTGTGTTCTTCACTATTGCCATCCTTCCAGGGCTTGTTGGAGGAAATGTAAGGGTATTTGCAGCCGAAGCTACTGGTCCGCTGAGGGCAAGAATGCATCCACGCCTAAGCACTACAGCCAAATGGATATGGAGCATATACATTCTTCTGACAGCATTATGCTTCGGTGCTTTTTGGGCAGGAGGCATGAGTCTTTTCGACAGCATCAACTATTCAATGACGACAACTGCTACAGGCGGATTCTCACCTCACAACGACAGTGTTGTCTACTTCCACTCATCAATTCTTGAATACACAAGCATTCTATTCCAGTTTCTTAGCGGCATAAACTTCACTGTGCTGTATCTTGCAATTTTCAAGTTTAAGTTCCGTCAGTTAACCAAGAGCTCTGAACTGAAATTCTACATTACGATAGTACTGGTTTGTACCGCTATAATAATGTATCTGCTTATTACCCGCAACGGCTACGACATTGAGCACGCATTGAGAAGTTCGCTATTCCAGGTTGTATCATTCATAACCACTACAGGGCTTTTCAGCGACGATGCAGGAAAATGGCCACATCTAACTTGGGTAATCTTAGGATTTCTTATGTTTTGCGGAGCCTGTGCAGGTTCTACGAGTGGTGGTTTCAAATGTGCACGAGGCGTAATGATACTAAAGGTTGTGCGCAATGAGTTTAAGCGAATACTCCACCCCAAGGCAGTGCTGCCTGTAAAGATTAACGGTCAGAGCATGCCTCAGTCTTCAATTCTGACAATGATGGCATTCTTTGCAATCTTCATACTTGCAGGACTATGCACAGCCACCATCATGATTGCTTTCGGAATAGACAACACCAATGCCATAACCATATCGCTAAGCTGCATGAGCAACGTCGGTCCATCACTCGGAACAGAAATTGGTCCTGTAATGTCGTGGAGCACACTGCCAATGAGTGTCAAGTGGCTTTGTTCGCTATTGATGCTCATGGGCCGTCTTGAGATTTTCAGCGTGATAGTGCTTTTCACTCCGTCATTCTGGAAAGACAATTAATTTAATTGACAAATGACAATTGATAATTACTTTCCCTCTCGAACTAATGTTCTCGAACAGTGACCTTCGGTTGAGAATTGAAAATTATCAAGAACTAAAAAACTTATAAACCCATAAAACCACAACCATGAAAATGAACCTAACCGCAAGAAGATTAACAGCCATTGCCGTTATCATCTTTTCGTTCATCAATATAAACTCGCAAACACAACAGAAACGTTTGCCTTCTACACAATTTGCTGACAAACACATCTTCTGCCAGTCGGGCAACAATTATACTGAAGTAAGCTACCACATTGAGATGCCTAACGACAGCGAATGGCAACCTATAGTGCTGAAAAAAGTTTTCGACAATGCAGCAAGCAATCTCGAACAGAGCATAGAACTATTTGTAAGCAACTATGGCACACCTGTTGAGACCTTGCCTTATACTCACAAGAACCATACTCCCGTAGAGGCTGTTACTTGCACAATAGAAGACTATACAGGCGACTTCATCACCTTCTTTATATATAAGGAGCATATACCTTCTACCATTTCCATGAAACCGACAACGCAAGAGACTTCCTTTATCACTCTTGACCTAAACCGAAACTGCCTGCTCACCAAGAGCAATGTATTCGACATGAAGAAATGCAAAGGAGCAAAGGCTATGCAAGAACTGCGCAGCCACTTCACTGTTAACGACCAGTTTGCTGCAGCATTCAATTCTTTCGACGTGGCTAAGTTTGAAGGCAGCCTTGCTATTACCGATGGACACTTCCTTACACTTATGTTTACCGACAAAGAAGACAACAGCAAGTCGTATAATGCAACGGCTAATATATACGACATTTTCAACTTCCTCTCGGCTGACATGAAGCGCTATCACCCTGAAAACGGAGTTGCTCCAGAAGCAAAGAAACAAAAGAACAGCGAGAGCAGCACAAGCAATGCTACTCCACAAACTTCGGGAGAACGCATAACGGAAGTACCCGACAAGATGCCTGAGTTTGGCGGAAACATCAACCAGTGGCTGTCGATTAACCTGCGCTATCCCGACATTGATGAGCAACTCAATGTAGAAGGAAAATGCGTGGTGCAGTTTGTCGTGGAAGTAGACGGCAGCATCAGCAATGTAAACATTGTAAAACACGTATCGCCTACCATTGACAGAGAATCGGCTCGCGTGGTGATGAATATGCCTCGATGGATTCCAGGAACAGTTGACGGCAAACCTACCCGATGCAGATTTGTTCTGCCTATCAACTTCAAACTTCAAGAACAAGTACAAGAATAACGAGAAGAAAGGAGAAAGATCATGCAACCATTAACATTCGAACCTCTGCTTAAGTCTACGATATGGGGTGGAGAAAAAATAATTCCATTTAAGAACCTGAATATAGAACAGCCACAAGTCGGCGAAAGTTGGGAGATTTCGGGAGTTGAAAACAACGAAACCGTTGTTGCTTCTGGTGATTACAAAGGACAAACTCTCAACGAAGTGCTGAGCAAAGAGAAAGAAAGACTTGTAGGAACAGAAAACTATAAGCGTTTCGGCAATGAGTTTCCACTGCTCATAAAGTTTATTGATGCCCGCCAAGACCTCTCTATTCAGGTCCACCCTACCGACGAGATTGCACACCGTCAGGGCAGAAGTCGCGGAAAAACCGAGATGTGGTATATAATGAAAAGCGACAAAGGCGCACATCTGCGTAGCGGACTTAAAAAGAAAATTACGCCAGAAGAATACAAGGCAATGGTGGAGAATGATACCATCTGCGATGCCATAGCCGACTATGAGGTGAGCGAGGGCGACTGCTTCTTCCTGCCTGCTGGCCGCATACACTCAATAGGCACAGGCTGTTTCCTTGCAGAGATTCAGCAGACAAGCGACGTTACCTACCGTATCTACGACTTCAAACGCCGCGACAAAGACGGGAACCTGCGCGAACTGCATACTGAACTTGCTGCCGAATCTATTGACTACAGCGTAGAGAACGACTATCAGACTCATTATGTTCCAAAGAAAAACGAAGGAGTGGGACTGGTCAGCTGCCCTTATTTCTCAACAGCCGTCTACGACTTGACAGAACCAATGACGCTCGACTATAGCGAACTTGACTCTTTCGTGATTCTTATAGGACTTGAAGGCGAAGCCATTCTAACCGACGATGAGGGCAACAAGACAAAACTATGTGGTGGTCAGACAGTCCTCTTCCCTGCAACCACCAAGACTATACAAATAGACGGCACAATAAAAATGCTTGAAACCTATGTGTAGTTGCACACAAAGCGGAGCATGGAAACATAATTGTTTCAGATAAAGATATTTCATTTTAGCATAAAGAAGGCAGATGAAGCCCACCAATATTGGTTTACCTTCATCTGCCTTCTTTATTTTTATTTACAAAGCACTGTCAGCCAATTACAGTAATAAACATACCGCAACTATGCGGAGTTTCAGACTAATGCTTCTTATTCTTCTTATAATACTGCACTCCCCTCTTTACATTTTCTTTTACGGCTTTAGATGAGAAGGTGGCACCAGTCACTCCGTCTATCTTTGCTTTAGCCGCCTTGTTCACAGGCATGTCAACCCACTTGACGAGCAGGTTCTTCTTTACCTTAGCAAAATATTTAGGAGTTTCATTGTTTGGCAGAGCTTCAACCTTAACAATCTTATTGTTCTCAATATAGATTTTAAGAGGAGTCTGTCCGTTATATCCCTCCACATCGCGAGCCAGCGATGTGGTATTTATTATGGTCGTCTTGCCCTCGCGTGTCATTACATTGCCCGCAGGCATCATAGACATCATAGCTAATACAGCTACTGAGGCTAATAATTTTTTCTTTATCATAGTTTATATTATTGTATTTTGTTTTGGTTCATAAACGAATCGAACACCTTGCCATACATTATTATATCTTACAGTTCCAAAGATGCAGGCATTTTGTATTTCAAAAAGTTCAGGAAAAAATCCAAATGGCTTGCCTTTTACATAGAAGATTTCAGCAGCTCGACTAAACTTTATACTTTTTCCGCTTTGATTAGTATATGAGTTAAGTCCTCTAATGCCGTATTATTATACTCTAAAACATTATCTACTGAAATTTACACGAGTTTGCCAATCCATTCATCACGCTCGCCTGGAAGCATATCGATTACAGGAATCTCAACCATTGTGTAGCAACCTGGTTGCAAACGCATCGACGCACGTGCAACATTTACGAGAACCTGACCCGTAAGGGCAGGATTGTTTATGCTCATGTTGAATTCAAGCCGTTGGTTCTGAGTCTGACCGCTCACACCTTTGCGTACGAGATTAACTCCATGCCCCATGTCGCGGACATTGTCAACAGAGTCAACCGCATATACATGAGTTTCGTCGTTAACAAAATATGGGTCTGCCTTGATTAGTGCCGTAACCTCTTCCAGTTTTGCACCGTCTTCCAGTTCTACATAAACCATGCGGCGATGTATGCCCTCACCCAGTGGTATTGTAACAGATAGTGCATTCTTCACGCCCTCCTTAGAGCGCACGCAGACAGAGTGTCCCATAGACATACCAGGTCCGAAATTTGTATAACTCAATCCTTTAGGAGCAAGGCTCTCCATGAGTGTGCGCACAATAGAGTCGCTTCCTGGATCCCATCCCGCAGCTATCACGCTCACACGACCATTCTCCCTGCATATAGGCATGAGATTCTTGCGGTATTCGGGAATAGAAGTGTGAATGTCAAAAGAGTCTACCGTATTTATTCCGAGAGGCAGAATCATGCGGGCATATTCCTCGCAAGAACGTGTAGGAGTAGAAAGTATTGCAACATCCACATCTTTCAGTTCTTTAATGTCCTTGACAACCTCGTATGGAGTCAGTTCGAGAGGTTTATCCTTTGCTCCGTTTCGGCGCACTATCCCCGCAATTTCAAAATCGGGAGCTGCCTCAAGAGCTTGAATCGCATATCGTCCTATATTGCCGTAACCAACTACGGCTGCTCTGATTTTCTTCATAATCTACAATTTTATTTTTACATTTTCAGTCAGCAAATAGTGGTAAACACACTTACATTGTGCCACTTATTTCAAGATGCAAAATTACAACTTTCTTGAATAAAAGCAACCATTTTAATAGAAAATCATTATTTTTTATGACAATATTAAACAAATTATGTCAGACTTCTACTTAGTAAATAGTAGAACATAGAACAAAAACAACATGAAAACTTATTTTTTCAAGTCCCATTTTTTTGATTATCAATTAATTTCCGTAACTTTGTAACGGAGTAGAAGCAGTATTGCAGCTGCGCTATACTCTAAACTGTTTATAACCCAAATGAACTGACAATTATGCAGAAATATGCTGACTATATCCAACAAATAGAAATTGACTCGCTCTGGTCGGGCCGCCGTCATATAAAGTGGGACCTCGACAAGAAGGTTAACATTCTGAGTGGTGTCAACGGAGAGGGCAAGAGTACTATTCTAAATAAAGTAGTGAAAAGTCTCTCTCAGGGCGGCGAGTTCCCGTCGCACATGTTAAAGGGCGTACATCTGAAGGTTGTACCCGAAGATGCAAAGTGGATTAGATACGACGTGATTCGCTCGTTTGACCGTCCGCTTATGAATATTGATGTTGTTGCAAAGATGGACATCAGTCTTGCCACAGAACTTGACTGGCAACTCTTCCAACTTCAGCGCAAATATCTCGACTATCAAGTCAACATCGGCAACCGCATAATAGACGTGTTGCGAAAAGGAGGTCCTGATGCAGCAAAAGAAGCTCAGCTCATAAGCGAACCTAAAAACCGATTCCACGACATTATTGACGAACTGTTTGCAAACACTGGCAAAAAGATAATAAGAACCGAAAACGAGATAAGATTTTCACAGATAGGCGAGACGCTCGTTCCTTATCAGCTATCAAGTGGCGAAAAGCAGATATTGGCAATATTGCTGACTGTTTTGATTCAAGACAACAAGCACTTCGTTCTCTTCATGGATGAGCCTGAAGTGAGCCTGCACATAGAATGGCAAAAGCAGTTAATCGACCTGATTCTCGAACTGAATCCAAATGTCCAGATAATACTCACCACCCACTCGCCTGCCTTAATCATGAGCGGATGGGCTGACATGGTGACTGAGGTTTCAGACATTACCGACAGAATTGACAACTGATAATCTTACTGAAAATCTATGTTTCATAGAGACTCTACATTTAGCGGAGTCTCTTGATATATTCGACTTTCTATAGAACAAAATAAAAGAAGGAAAAAAGATGCCAAGAAGACTACAAGACAATCTCTCATCAGCATATTTCGAGGCTGCCAACAAACTGACAACCAAGCAGGGCAGAAAGCGGATTGTGGCATACGTTGAGAGCTACGACGACGTATTTTTCTGGCGAAACATATTAGGATGTTTCGAAACCGACAAGATATATTTTGAGGTTATGCTGCCCTCACGACAGAAACTATCAAGAGGAAAGAAATCTGCCATGATGGCAGCGCTCAACCATAAAGTGGGAAAGGAAATGATAGCCTGCGTAGATGCCGACTACGACTATCTGCTGCAAGGTTCTACAGAGATGTCGCGAGACATACTGCGCAATCCTTACATCATACATACATACGCCTATGCCATTGAGAACTATCAGTGCTATGCTCCTTCGCTGCACGATGTCTGCGTAATGGTTACTCTCAACGACAAAAAGATTTTCGACTTCGAAGCCTTCATAACAGACTATTCCAAGATTATTTTCCCTCTTTTTGTCTGGAACATCTGGTATTATCGCAAAGGCGGTTTCAACGAGTTTACCATTTCCGATTTCAACACAATCATAACCACTGGACATATCAACTACGAAGATACTAACAGGGTTTTGGGAAAGTTGCGGCATAAAGTAAGCGTGAAAATACGCCAGCTGATAGAAAAGAATCCCAACGCAAAGGAAAGTTATCTTGCCCTTAAAAACGAGTTGAAACGGCTGGGAGTAACTCCAGAGACAACCTATCTCTTCATTCAGGGCCATCACTTGTTCAACTCCGTAATAGTTCCACTGATGACACGCATATGCGACCTGCTGCACCGTGAGCGCGAAAACGAGATAAGCCGCTCTGCCATTCACTCTACGCAGAAGAACAATGAGCTGAAAGCCTACAACCACAGTACGTCTGACGTCATCACAATGCTTCGCAGAAACACATCGTTCAAGGATTCGCAGCCTTACAAGATGCTGCAAAATGACATAAGAAGACTGATAAACGGAAAGGAAAAACAAAACGAAGATTCTCTGAACTGAGCTGGAATAACAAAATGCTCTGCGAAAAATAAAAGCAAAAAAGCATTTGAGTCCTTTTTTATTTGGCAGTTTCCTTTCATAATATTAACTTTGCAAAGATAAACAGTTATATTCAGAATAAGACATGAATAATCAGATAAACGACAATCAGACTTGGGCAGAAAACATTATAATCATAGACGCTGACTATGCTGACAGTGTTGCCTTCGACCTTATTGTCAATTTTGAACGAATGCTCGAAAGGCGCATACCACAAGCCGACATTGCTCTATGGCTCGACTGTCTGGCACTCGACGGAGGTATACGCGAAGGTGAAAACGAAGTGCAGGTGATTCTAATACACGAGAAGAGCACCAAAAGCCTGAAAAACTTTGTTCCGTCGTCTATAGAGAAAGAACTGGACAAGAAGGCTTTCAAAGACCATCTTGGCGAATTTATCATAAATGAAATACCCACCGAAAGCGTTGCGCCAAAAGAACAATTGTTCTGCGACGTCATACAGACCATGAGCAACCTTTCTGAGGTTAAGCGCATAATTGCCGTTCCCGACATGGCTTACTACGATTCCGTCAGAACTGCCTTGCGCAATGTTGACGAAGAAAAACGCATAACGCTGCTGGCTATGCAGCCTATGTCAGGAGGCAATTTCCGTCAAGAGATACTCGGATATTCACTAATGCAGGCTCTCGGAATACATGCCGACGAACTGAAATAACATCTGAAGATTTACAATTAAATCATAAAAAGACCTACATGGCAAAAATATATCGATTAGAGCGCGATCGCCTCGACAACATAGAGCAGCGACATTCAGAGCAGAAGTCGGATATCTTTACCGACTACTGGTTTAAGCAGAAGAAAGAATCAATAAATAAAAACATCATAGAAGAACGACGCAAAATGAATAGAGTACTAATGATTGGCGCAGGAGGTGTCGCCACTGTTGCAGCATTTAAGATAGCACAGAATGCTGACGTGTTTTCAGAGTTTATGATAGCAAGCCGCCGCAAGGAGAAATGCGACGACATTGTAAAAGCAATACATGCCAAAGGCTACACTATGGACATAAAGACCGCACAGGTTGATGCTGACGAAGTGGACCAGCTGAAAACCCTCTTCAGCGACTATCAGCCAGACTTGGTCATAAACCTTGCTCTCCCTTATCAGGACCTCACAATCATGGAGGCTTGTCTGGCTTGCGGATGCAACTATCTTGACACCGCAAACTATGAGCCTAAGGATGAAGCCCACTTTGAATATTCATGGCAGTGGGCTTATAAGAAACGCTTCGAAGATGCAGGTCTCACTGCTATTCTCGGTTGCGGATTCGATCCAGGCGTGTCTGGCATTTACACAGCATACGCTGCAAAGCACCACTTCGACGAGATGACACACTTAGATATTGTCGACTGCAATGCCGGAGACCACCACAAAGCTTTTGCAACTAACTTCAATCCAGAGATTAACATCCGTGAGATAACTCAAAAAGGTCTCTACTACAAAGATGGAGAATGGATTGAGACAGAACCTCTTGAAATTCATCAGCCTATCACCTACCCTAACATTGGCCCGCGCGAAAGCTACTTAATGCACCACGAGGAACTGGAATCACTCGTAAAGAACTATCCAACTATCCGACAAGCTCGCTTCTGGATGACATTCGGAGAGCAATATCTGAAATACCTTGACGTTATTCAGAACATCGGCATGAGCCGCATTGACGAGATAACCTACGAGGCTCCGCTGGCTGACGACCCTACAAAGACAGCACGCGTAAAGATTGTTCCGCTGCAATTCCTCAAAGCCGTTTTGCCTAATCCTCAAGACTTAGGCGAGAACTACGAAGGCGAGACTTCTATCGGCTGCCGCATTCGCGGACTGAAAGACGGAAAGGAACGTACATACTACGTTTATAACAACTGCTCTCATCAGGCTGCCTATAAAGAGACTGGCATGCAGGGAGTGAGCTATACAACTGGTGTACCTGCAATGATTGGAGCCATGATGTTCTTGAAAGGACTATGGAAAAAGCCTGGAGTATGGAACGTGGAAGACTTCGACCCAGACCCATTCATGGAGCAACTCAACATTCAAGGTCTGCCTTGGCATGAAGTGTTCGACGAAGAAAACGAAATAAAAGACTAACAAACAATAATGATTAAAGCGGGAAAAGGCAGGCTTAGACTTAGTTCCTATTTCGCTTTAATCCTAAAAACCTTTAACAAAGAAACAGTAATTATGGCAAAAAAAGAAAATGAGAATATGAACGGAACCGAACAGGAAGCACGCCTGAAAGCCTTACAAGCGGCAATGAGCAAAATAGAGAAAGACTTCGGCAAAGGCTCAATCATGAAACTTGGCGACGAACATATTGAGAATGTTGACGTTATCCCAACTGGCAGCATCGGCCTCAACGCTGCATTAGGCGTTGGAGGCTATCCTAAAGGCCGTATCATTGAGATTTACGGACCTGAGTCTTCTGGTAAAACCACATTGGCTATACACGCAATTGCAGAGGCACAGAAACAAGGCGGCATCGCTGCTTTCATTGATGCAGAACACGCTTTCGACCGCTTCTATGCAGAAAAACTCGGCGTTGACGTTGACAACCTTTGGATTTCACAACCCGACAATGGCGAACAAGCACTTGAGATAGCCGATCAGCTCATCCGTTCTTCAGCCATCGACATCATCGTAATCGACTCTGTCGCTGCCCTAACTCCTAAGAAAGAGATTGAAGGCGACATGGGCGACTCTGCTGTCGGTCTGCACGCACGACTTATGAGTCAGGCTCTGCGCAAACTTACTGCAACAATCAGCAAGACTAAAACGACCTGCATCTTCATCAACCAGATGCGCGAGAAGATTGGTGTAATGTTCGGTAATCCTGAGACAACAACTGGAGGAAACGCTCTGAAGTTCTATGCTTCTGTCAGAATAGACATACGCAAGTCTACACAAATAAAGGATGGCGACAACGTACTTGGCAACCTTACTAAAGTTAAGGTTGTAAAGAACAAGGTTGCTCCCCCATTCCGCAAGTGCGAGTTCGACATCATGTTTGGCGAAGGAATATCAAAGATAGGCGAAATAATCGACCTCGGTGTTGAGTATGGCATCATCCAGAAGAGCGGTTCATGGTTCTCTTATCAAGGTTCAAAACTGGCTCAAGGTCGCGATGCAACAAAAGACCTTCTGCGCGACAACCCCGAACTATGCGAAGAACTTGAAGCTCAAATCATGGAAGCACTCAAGAACGATAAACAATAAACCATAAAACGATAAGCATATAAACAAAAACAACCGCCAATCTCACAGGATTGGCGGTTGTTTTTTTGTTTTTAACAAGATGTAAGGTGCTGGGAGAGGAAAGACCATCCACCCCATCAACATGCCCTCAGTCTTCTATTTCAGAAGATTGAGGGTTTCTTCTACTTCATCTTCTAAGCGCTGCATGACGGTAGCGACAGGGAGGATTTCCTTAATGGCTGAGGCAATCTGACCAATCTCTACTTCGCCGTTGTCTTGGTCGTCTTCGAAGATGCCGCGACGGGCAGAACCTGGAGGAACCAACTTGAGCAGTTCGTCTTTGTCAGCACCTTTCTTTTCTGCCTCATCAATACGGTTAAAGAGTTCGTTCTTGACCAGACGGGTTGGAGAGAGCAACTTCAGGGTGAGCATTGTGTCGCCTTCTTCGAGCGTTGAACAGCGTTTCTTGAATGCGTCTGACGCACTGCTCTCCTCCGTAAGGGCAAACAGTGTTCCTATCTGCACGCCCTCTGCACCGAGAGCCATTGCTGCTACGATAGCTTGTCCTGAAGCGATGCCGCCTGCTGCGATGAGTGGAAGCGATGTAGCCTTGCGCACTTGTGGCACAAGCACCATTGTCGTTGTCTCCTCGCGACCGTTGTGTCCGCCAGCCTCGAAGCCTTCGCACACAACTGCATCGACGCCTGCATCCTCACACTTGCGGGCAAACTTTGAGCTGCTTACCACATGAGCAACCTTAATGCCATGCTCATGCAGCATTGCAGTATATTTCTTTGGACTTCCAGCCGATGTGAAAACAATCTTAACACCTTCTTCAACAACTATCTTTACAAGTTCGTCGATGGCAGGATTCATCAGAGGCAGGTTTACGCCCCAAGGCTTGTCTGTTGCCTGCTTCATCTTGCTGATGTGTTCGCGGAACAACTCTGGAGGCAACGAACCAGCACCGAGCAGACCGAGTCCGCCAGCATTACTGACTGCGGCAGCAAGACGCCATCCGCTTATCCACACCATACCACCCTGAACGATGGGTTTCTCTATTCCGAAAAGTTCGGTTATTCTGTTTTTCTTCATCAGTTTGTCGTTTTTTTAGTTTATATGTCTTAAGTTCTTGAGTTTATAATCTGCAAACTCTTACAGTCTTATTTCAGCAGGTCGGGACGAAGTTTCTTTGTCCGTTCAAGAGCCTGTTCCATTTCCCATGCCTTTATCTTTGCCTCGTTTCCGCTAAGCAATATGTCGGGAACACGCCAGCCTTTATAGTCGGCAGGGCGGGTGTAGATGGGAGCCGAGAGCAAATCGTCCTGAAAACAATCGGAAAGAGCACTCTGCTCATCGCCTATCACTCCAGGAACAACCCTTACGATGGCATCTGCCATTACCGCAGCAGCCAACTCGCCACCCGTAAGCACATAGTCGCCAATGGAAATCTCACGCGTAATGAGATGTTCACGAATGCGGTGGTCAATACCCTTATAGTGGCCGCAGAGTATTATGAGGTTTCCCTTCATAGAGAGTTCATTAGCCACATGCTGATTAAACTGCTCACCGTCGGGCGAAGTAAAGATAACCTCATCATATTCTCTTTCAGCCTTCAGAGCAGAAATGCAGCGGTCGATGGGTTCGCACTGCATCACCATTCCAGCAAAGCCGCCATAAGGATAGTCGTCAACACGACGCCACTTGTCGAGAGTATAGTCACGCAGGTTGTGCAGATGAATCTCTGCCAACCCCTTCTTCTGCGCCCGTGCCAATATAGACTCGTTGACAAATCCTTCCAGCATTTCGGGCAAAACCGTTATAATATCAATTCGCATAATCGTTGCAAATATAGCGAATTTTCACCGATTATCCAACCTTTTGCTTGCAAAATGCCTATTTCTTGCTATGTTTGGGAGAAGGAGTCATGACGTTTTAGCCATGAATCGGATTTATTGATAAAAGTTATTCATCTTCTATAATGGAAACTTACATTCTGAAAGCACTTTTCGGTTTCCGACCTTTGCCGAGCGAAAAACTTGCAATTTTCGGAGCCGAGTTTGGCAAAAAATTGATTAACAAACCCCTCTGATAACTTAAAAATTTACAACCAAGCAAAAAGAAGTTGCAAAATATGCGAGTATTTGGCAACTTCTCGCTGTTTTTAGTAAATTACTCAATATCAAGATATTATAGCTTTCATCGCAAAACTCATAACTGTTAAAAAAGTCAAAGGGCATCTTTCGCAGTGCGAAAGGGCACCTTTGGCACTGCAATATGCCACATATCGCACTGCGATATGCCACGTTTGACATCGCGAAAGGACACCTTTCACTTTTTCGTTCCTTATGTTCGTTTACATAGTTTAAGCCGATTGATTAACAATTAAACGCTTTTTAGCATTTCGCCTCGTGCCAAGTGGGAAAACGGCTCCAAATCTTTTTCTAGAATGAAAGTTTTGGTTGACAAAAAAATCGGCTGTTTTTCGTCAAAAAAACAAGCCGATTTTGAAAGTTACAATTTGTAAGTAAGGTGAACATTAATCATTATTCTTTCACCCTTAATCCAGAATAGCACATAGTTGCTACGCTTTATTCTATGACTATCTTATTGGTAACAACCCTGCCGTCGGCATAATGCTTGCGAACAATGTTGACACCCTTCTGAAGTCTTTCGAGCTTCATGCCGTTGAGAGTGAATATTTCCACACTTTCTGCGGTGCCGTTTCCGTCAGCGGTTGCATTGCTGATGCCATTATAGTCGGAACCATCGTTCCAGATAAGGACATCATCAATCATGTAGAACACACCTGTTGTTCCATGATGGAAACCGATGCGCACTGTCTTGCCAGCAAGGTCTGTGAGTTCGAGTTTCTTGTTTTCCCACTTCATTCCGCGCTGTGGACGCCACATGAACAAGTCGGATGTCTCTTCACTCAGCACGTCATAGGCTGACATATCTTCGCCAGTGCCTGCAATGATCTGAGTTGTTGTCTCATAGTTAGAGAAAGCATAGAAGTCGAGATATGTACGACCAGTTGCTGGAATTGTGATTTCTGGAGTGAGCAGATAGTGGTCTGGCTGCCAAGAGTGGCCGTAGTCGTCGCTCACATAAGAAGCAGCCGAAACGTTGTCGTGGTATGCAAAGTTGTAAGGAGTAATCATGTCGTAGAAGAAATACTCGTTGGTAGGAACAAATGCCATACCATCGCCATCGGCATCTACATTCATCCAGTCCTTATATCCTGTCTCAAAGCCTTCAGTGACGAGCACCTCAGCCTCGCCATAGATTGGCATTTCGCCTTCTTCAGTAACCAAGTCAGTTGACAGTCCATGGCAAGCCACATCGAAGTCGCCTGCTGTTGTGTGGATGGTTACGGTGCCTTCATATTCATCAACATCCATAGGATAGAACACGAGTGTTACAGGCAGAGTCTCAACTGTAGCAGCCTCTTCTTCTGGAACAATGCCAAAGAACTCGTCGGTTCCGTCGATGCCAGTAACGCGTAGTGGGTTCTGACCGAGATTTTGCAATACAACGGTAGCATAACTCTTGCGCAGTTCGGTAGTCTCAGAGAAGTCTACGCTGTTAGCATTGATAACTGCATTGTCAGGAAGATTAGCCTCAGTGTGCAGGGCAAGGTTGCTAAGCGTCAGTCGGTCGCTGCCAGTAGGTGTTGCATTCATCTTCTGATAGAGGAAGCGAACAACGTGATGACCTTCAGAGAAGCGCAGCACTGACTCGTCGAAGAGAGAAGAACTTGCGTTGCTTTCGCCTGCAAAGTCTTTCATGTTGGCACCATCAATGGTAATAATGGTTCCGTCTTTCAGAGTCTCACCGCCAAGCCAGTCCCATTCTTTCTCGGCAGAACTGTTATGACCTGTCCAAGAAAGGGTTGCTGTTGCACCAGCGATAACGTCAAATTCAGCCTCAAGCCATGACTCCATCTTGCCGTTTGGTGTCTTACCCGATGTAGAGTTGTAGGCAGTATTGCCATCAACCACGAATGGATTGTTGTAGTCGGTATTGAAAGTGAAATGTCCTTCGCTGACAATCTGCTGATAGTCGTAAGGCAGTTGTTCGAGTATTGCTGTGGCATGAACGGTAAATTCGCCAGCAGTTGTATTAACCTTAATGTCGGCTTCGTGCTTTCCAAGTCCTTCGCCAGTAAAGGTAACAGGAACAGAGAGGGTTTCGAGAGTGGCAGCCTCAGTGTCGCTAACCTCGCCACTGAACTCGCCGTTGCCTTCAACAGAAATTACTTTCAGGTTGTTGTTACCCTTATTCAGAATCTCGATGTTTCCAGTAGCGGTAACAGGACGAGTGCTATAGAAGTAGTGTCCTAAGTCGAGTGTCTCGCTTTTCAGTTCTGCGCTGTTGTCCTCTAATGGATTAGAGTCGAGCGAGAGGTCGTAGATGAAACCTAAAGGTTTGTTTTCTGATAGTCCTGCAGCATAGTTGTCGGTATATGTATGGAAAGTCAGTTCTGCGGTATAGTCGCCTGACAAGAGAGTGTAATCGCCTGAAATGTCTACAGGATCTTCAATGTTGATGTCGTTAGTGTTGATTAGTGCAGTGTAATACTGTATGCGGTCTTCATTAGGCAGCAAAGTGAAGAACAGTCTGTTTGGGTTTGCAGCACGCTGCTCTCCCTTCCAAGAGAGTTTTGCAATTTCGCCTTCTGGAACACTGAAACTGATGATAAGTTTCGACTCTGTGTCGTCGCCTTCGTTTGAAGATACAGCAACAGTCTTTCCGAATGTAGTCTTGTCGATGACGAATGGGAAACCTGTTCCAGAAGAAAAACTAAACTGTCCTTTCTTGACTATCTGCTGATAGTCTTCGGCTTGACTAACAACAGCCTTGACTGTGAGTTCCTGCTTGTTGTTGTTTTCGTCTGAAACGATAATCTTTCCCTGATAATTGGCATTGGCAACAGTTGGTTTGAAAGAGAAACCAACTACCACTTGGCTGCCACCCTCTATATTGCCTGTGGCATTGTCGGTTATTTCCAGGCCGTCGCCTTCTGTCGTAACTGTAAACTGTGTGGCATCTTTGCCCATGTTTGTAATAGTGAAACTGCCAGTCTGTTCAGAGCCTGGAGTCATATAGTTGTCAGAGAAGTCAACCTCCTGCTTGTCGAGTTGCAGGTTGGCACCATCTGCCATTTCGGTCATTTCAAACTCCACAAACCAAGGGTCTTTGCTTTGCAGCCAGTAACTTTCGTTGTAATCAATCCATGTTGTCTGTGCAAAACCAAAGGCTTGGTCGGCAGTTATGGTTTTCTTGTCGGCTGAAACAGTAAATGTGGCTGCCTCATAGCCCTCGTAGTCATCCCATCCTTCTTCATTTGTAAAGAAGCGGCCAGCAAAAGGAACATAATAGAACGCGTTGCCCCAGTCGCTTGCATAAGGGCCGATGTTCTGATGATTCTCAAAGACAAAAGGTTCTTCCTCTAAGGGAGTTGCTATTGTCAGTTTATGAGTTGCCTCATCGTAATTACCTGTCAGTTGCTGATTGCATCCTTCAGCAGGTGTGTTTCCTAATTTTCCTTGTACCAGATTGTTCCAATTGCCTATTGTGGCTTCAGTGCCATCAATATTCACAGTCAGAGCAAATTGATACTCAACTCCATCGGGATTATACCAGTCGCCCGATGTACGCGCCTTCACCCAGTAGGCAGTGCCCTGTGCGAAGCCTGTAATGGCAACTCCAAGCAGAATCACCATTGTAATCAATTTTCTTTTCATGTTTAACGATTTAATGAATTGGATTTTAATTATGTTTTATAAAAAAGCATGCAAAGATAACTCTTTTTAAGAAAAGGAGATTATTATTAATATGAAATTAAGTTAACAAAAAGAATGAAAACGACCGCCTGATTAATTGATAATTCAAAATTAAACTACTGTCTCTAACTAATTTTGAGTGTGCCTGAGAGGAACAGAAACTATAAATATAAAAATAACTTTAACCTTAATAGCAACTGAAAGGATTATAATTATCCGATAAATCAGTTAACACTAAGGTTAAAGTTACAACTGTTCTCTTTTGCTTATCTACTCGTTAACTCGTAAACTAACTGTTTTGCATCTGGATTCTCCACTCAAGCAGATAGTGAAACAAAGCGTAGACAACAACATCTATTACAATAATTATGGTTATAGACAACTGCATGAACTGGAAAAGGAGTATGTTTATTGCCACATAGAAGAAAGCAAGGGCAAGGATTACGAGCAAAGACTGATGCTGCGACAAACCTGTCTGCATCAGACGGTGATGGATATGATTCTTGTCTGCCTGAAAAAGATGCTGTTTCTTATACAGTCTTACAAATACAACTCTGACGACATCGAACATCGGCACAAGCAGAAGAGTAAGCGACAACATAAGTCCATCGGTACGATATGACATGACTTGTGGATTATCCATAGCAAACTTTACGAAAAGGAAACCGAGAATAAAACCGAGAGTAAGGCTTCCCGAATCGCCCATGAATATCTTTCTGTTCTTCTCTGCATTGCCGAAGATGTTGAAATAAAGGTATGGGATAAGCACACCCATCAACCCTGAAATGAGAATACAATAAGTCCAAACACCTTCACGCGCAAAACAAATAAGGAAACCGCCTAATGCTAAGAATGCCAAACCGCCAGCAAGACCGTCAATGCCGTCAATAAGATTGATGGCATTGTCGATGAATACTATTATGAATATAGAAATAGGGATGCCTAAATAAGCTGGTATCTCGGTCACGCCGAACAGCCCATAGAGATTGTTGATATACAAGCCTGAGAAAGAAACAAGCGCAGCAGCAGCAATCTGAACCATAAACTTTGTTCGCGCTCCTAAGCCTATGATGTCGTCGATGATGCCAACACCATAGATGAGCATAAGGCTAATAAAGAAAAATGCCGACCACAGATTGAGCGTTATCTGCTCCTTGCCCGACACTCTGCCAAAGACTGCCATTGCAAGCAAGAAGGCAAGAAGCATGCTTGGCATAAAACATAAACCGCCAAGTCGAGGTATTGCATTCTTATGCACCTTTCGCTCGTTTGGAATATCATAGAGATTTTTCTGCTTACAATAGTTGAGTATCTGCGGAATCATCACAAACCCGCTCAACATACTAATGACAAAAGCAGCAATAGTAAATATTATGTTTTGACTCATTTACCTATACAGTGATATATAAAACCTTCGTTTTGCAATTCGTTTGCATCATATATGTTTCTGCCGTCAATAATAAACGGTGTGCGCATAGTGCGCTTCAGCACTCCCCATGTAGGCAGACGGAACTGCTTCCACTCTGTAAGCATCAGCAAGGCATCTGCATTCAGTGCAGCATCATACATGTCATTTGCATAATAAACGGTCTCACCTATCCTTCGTCGGCACTCATCCATTGCTATAGGATCGTAGACCCTGACATTGCAACCAGCCTTCTTCAGCAAGTCGATGACTACGAGCGAAGTTGCCTCGCGCATGTCGTCAGTCTCTGGTTTGAATGCCAGTCCCCATACAGCAATGGTCTTTCCCTTCAAGTCGCCTTTGTAAAAACGTTCCAGTTTCTCAAACAAGATACGTTTCTGACGCTCGTTTACTTCTTCAACAGCCTTCAGTACGCGCATTTCGTAGCCTTTCTTCTCAGCAGTCTTGATGAGAGCCTTAACATCCTTAGGGAAGCAACTGCCTCCGTAACCACAACCAGGATAGAGGAACTTTCTGCCTATACGGGTATCGGCACCAATTCCCTTGCGAACCATGTCGGCATCAGCACCAACCATTTCGCAAAGGTTTGCAATGTCGTTCATGAAACTGATACGTGTAGCAAGCATTGAGTTTGCTGCATATTTTATCATTTCAGCCGAAGGAATATCTGTGAATATAACACGGAAGTTGTTGAGAAGGAAAGGGCGATAGAGTCTTGTCATCAGTTCCTTAGCCCGCTCCGACTCCACTCCTACGACGACACGGTCGGGCGACATGAAGTCTTTGATGGCAGCACCTTCCTTCAAGAACTCAGGATTTGAAGCCACATCGAAAGGAATATTAACGCCTCTTCGGTCTAATTCCTCTTGAATAGCAGCCTTAACCTTCTTTGCTGTGCCAACAGGGACGGTTGACTTAGTTACGAGTATTGTATACTTGTTGATGTTTTGTCCGAACTGTCGTGCTACCTGCAATACATATTTCAAGTCGGCAGAACCGTCTTCGTCAGGAGGAGTACCAACGGCACTGAATACCATTTCAACATTGTCGAGCACTTCAGTCAAGTCTGTAGTAAAACGAAGGCGGCCTTCACGATAGTTGCGAAGCACCATTTCGTCAAGTCCTGGTTCGTAGATAGGCACATCGCCAGCCACGAGCCGTTCTATTTTTGCCTTGTCAACATCGACACAAGTTACATTAACTCCCATCTCAGCAAAACACGTTCCGCTGACCAGTCCTACATATCCTGTTCCAACAATTGCAATATTCATAGTGTTTTTCTGTGTTTATCCTTTTTTAATAATAACTGATTTATTTCTAAAATATTGTTTAAAGACTTATATTTTATTAGTAATCCTAATCATTTTACTTATTTATCAGCCTTCGGGCAGTTTCTATTATGGTATCTACACCCTTCTTCCAGTCGCTATCGGCAAGCCCAACTTCAACGTCGGGAGCTATGCCATGTTCTGTGCTTTTCTTGTCAACATCGAACATAGGGCAGGCAGAAAAGCGCACTCCCCATCCGCATGGCAACTCATTTGTGAAAGGCATTCCTGAGCCTCCGCCAGTCCAATCACCAACGACCGTTACGCTATCCATCTGCTTCATGTACTTAACGAACTCGTTGGCAGCACTGAAAACTGAACGATTTGTAAGCACATATACAGGTTTGTGCCACCTTACCCCAGATGAAGGCTTAATGGTTTGCTTCTTTAAGTCGGAGAAATCGTTATGTCCTTTACCCGTCTTATGCTTCATATAGCCAACAAGCCGTTCCTCGTCAGTAAACCTTGCAGCCAGCTGCTCTGCTTCGGTTATTCTTCCACCGCCATTGTTTCTCATGTCAATGATAAGTGCTTTGCATGGTGCAAGATACATCATTATATGGTCGAGGTTGCTCTCACCGAATCCACTTGAGAACGTATTGCAGCGTATGTAGCCTATATTGTCGTCGAGACGGCGATACTTCAGGCTGCCTGCTATTTTATAATCGGTGCCGAGATAGCGACGCTCAAGCGAGTCGGAGAAATTCTTTGGATAGTTTTCTTGCCACGACCAGTTGCGCCCAACATCGAAAGAGGAATAGAGATTGACATGACCATCGCGCAACTCCGACAGCATTTCTGCCAGAACTTCAAACAACTGCGACTGCCTTATGCCGCTGTCTACTCGCTTAGAGTATCGGGTATATACTTCATTCCAGTCTACACCAAGCACCTCTTTCTTCTCATCGAAGTAGCAATAGTGCTCGTCCATGATTTTCCAGAGTGCCTCAAAATTGCCCCTGGCAGAGTTGTCAAACTCGTCTTCGTCAATGCAAGAGACAAGAACAAATGGCAGAAAAAAGAGAAGAAGGGAAAAACGTTTCATAGGTATAGACATATTAGAAGTATTTAGAATAGCCTACAATAAAAGAGTTTTCATAACTATGATACTTCAACTTGTGAAGTTTACTCTGACGATAGTTGCCAAGAAAACCTATGCGCAGAAAACTCTTACCGACAGGAATGTCAAGAACAAGCTGCTGGCGCAGGCTTGGCGTAGTGGCTATTGTAGTTAAATCGAAATTGTGAATTGCATTGTCTTGCGATATTTCATAGTAAGACTGACCATACTTAGGCGTAAATGCAAAACCCACAAGTTGTGTGGCTGCAGAGTATCTTACAATCCAGTCGCGGCGCTTAACGGGGAAACTATATACAGCCTCAACCGAAGGCATCAGCTGCAAACCCACTCTGAGCTGAGCTGGATTGTTCTGATTGCGCATGTTGTATGCTCCACCAACGTTGAAGCCAACACCTCCACCTGCTGCTATCCATAACCTTTCGGGGATGACTTGCCAGTAGTGTTGCAGCAATAAGCGATAATCGCCCATCAGTTCGATAGTCTTGTTGTTGTCAGCACGATTGTCCATTGAGGCAAAATCAAGATTGAGAGACGACAGCCAAGCCCAGTTTTTCCACTTTGACTTACGCTGACGCTCGGCAAGGAAAGCAAAGTCAACACCAGAATAATGCTCTGACGACAGATAGGTGTCAAGAAACTGCCTGCCGCCTAAAGCCACAGCATAAGAGCGATGCTGAGGTATTGAGTCTTGAGCTGCCATTCTGAGGCAGCAGAACTGCAAAAGAATTATGAATAATAGTCTACATTTCATCGGGGAAAAGACTTAGTTGTCCTGTCATTTCGTCTATAACCTGCTGCTGGCTCTTGTCCTTGTCGGGGTCTAAGTTTTCTTCTTCAGCAACTGTTTCTGCTTCATTGTTTTCTTCAATTACTTCCTCGCTGTCGGGTTCTTCCTCAGATTCCTCACGCTTTATAGGTTCAAGTTCTTCGATGTTTTCAATCTTCCATGTGGCAATGCGCTTGCCTTTAGCCTTGAAGCCTTTCACCCCTACGAAGTCCTCTACTTCTATTTCCATAGCAGGACGGATGGCATCTGCTCCTCCGAATGTTACCTTCAGACGAGGATAACGCTCATCGGTAAGCAAAACAAGTTTTGAGTTAGGATTGTCGCCTATGTAGTTTTGGTGTCGCTTATTAGCCTCCATATTGAATCGTTTCACATAAGGATAGCCATGATTATCGGCATCGAACAGCACAGCAGTCCACACTTTGTGCTCGTCCCACTTCTCCAGTCTGAAGATGTTGTCTTCGTAGTGATTGTTGAGGTCGATGTTTGAGAGATAGAAATCGCCGTTCTTCAACACAACAAGTATTGACTCATTATCGTTGAATTCGCCAAGATATCTGCCATGCTCCTCATAGTTCAGTCGGTTGACATCGGGGTCGAACCACACCTTTCTGCCTCCCAGCGTAGAGTGGCCGTGACTCTTCAGTCCAATCCTATGCACTGGTTTCTTTGTCAGAATGTTACCTCTTGAGTTTCTGCCCTTAACAATAATGTCGGCAAAATCGCGCTCAAGGAATATATTTGTACGCGAAGTTATGGTCTTGCCCGTAGGCTCAAGCGTAATCTTTATCGTCTCTGCTTCTCCATTTGGATTTGCTGTGAAGTAGAGAATCTTTGAGCCAGGAGTGCCCATAGTGAGGTCGTTTTCCTTATCACGCTGAATGGAAGGTATGTTGAAACGCTTGATATAGGCATGTCCTTTCTTGCCGTCGCGATAGACAACATTATAGATTGTGCGCTTGTCGTTGCGTTTCCAAACCTGCACATGGAGTATGTTCTTGCCTACAAAGAGTTTCTCGGCTACTCGCGTAACCTTATACTTACCGTCTTTGTAGAATATGATTATGTCGTCAAGGTCGGAGCAATTACACACGAACTCGTCTTTCTTCAGTCCTGTGCCTACAAAACCTTCCTGGCGATTGATGTATAGTTTCTGGTTGGCTTCTGCCACCTTTGCAGCAACAATGGTCTCGAAGTTCTTTATCTCGGTGAGTCGTGGGTGCTCTGCCCCATATTTTTCTTTTATATAAGTAAACCACTTGATGGTTACATCGGTCATGTGTGCAAGGTCGTTTTCAATACCTTCTATCTCTTCGCGAATGCGAGCCATCAGGTCGTCTGCCTTGTCCTTGTTGAACTTCAGGATGCGCTGCATCTTTATTTCCATCAGTCGGAGGATGTCTTCCTTAGTTACTTCGCGAACCATCTGCGGATAGAACGGAGTCAGTCTCTCGTCAACATACTCACAGGCAGCATCCATAGTTGCAGCATTTTCGAAAGGACGTCCCTTATAGATGCGCTCTTCGATGAATATTTTCTCAAGCGAAGCAAAGTGCAACTGTTCGAGAAGTTCGTCGCGACGAATCTGAAGTTCGCGCTCTATGAGCCGCTTAGTCTGCTCAGCAGAGTGAATCAGCACATCGCTGACAGTAGTAAACTTAGGTTTGTTGTTCTCTACTACACAGCAGTTTGGCGAGAGATTTATCTCGCAGTCGGTGAAGGCATAGAGGGCGTCTATAGTCTTGTCGGAAGACACTCCAGCTGCAAGATGAACCTGAATTTCAACCTGTGCTGCTGTAAGGTCTTCCACCTTTCTTGCCTTAATCTTGCCTTTCTCTACGGCTCTGGTTATTGACTCAATAAGTGTTTCTGACGTTTTTGAGAACGGAATCTCGCGAATGACGAGTGTCTTCTGGTCGAGTTTTTCAATCTTTGCTCTTACTTTCAGACTGCCGCCGCGCATTCCGTCGTTATACTTAGAAACGTCTATCGAGCCGCCTGTAGGGAAATCTGGATAAAGATTGAAATCCTCGCCTCGCAGATAACTGATTGCTGCATCGCACAATTCAACGAAATTGTGAGGAAGGATTTTTGAAGAAAGACCTACGGCAATGCCTTCTGCTCCTTGCGCCAAGAGCAAAGGGAACTTAACAGGCAGCGTTATCGGCTCTTTGTTTCTGCCGTCATACGACTTCTGCCATTCGGTTGTCTTTGGATTGAACACCACGTCGAGGGCAAACTTCGACAGTCGCGCCTCAATGTATCGCGGTGCCGCTGCTCCCGCCCCCGTCAGAATGTTTCCCCAGTTGCCCTGAGTGTCGATGAGCAGTTCTTTCTGTCCCATCTGAACAAGAGCATCGCCAATGGAAGCATCGCCATGAGGGTGGAACTGCATGGTGTGTCCCACGATGTTTGCAACCTTATTGAAGCGTCCGTCGTCCATGCGCTTCATGGAGTGCAGAATGCGTCGCTGCACTGGCTTCAGACCGTCTTCTATGTGTGGCACGGCACGCTCAAGGATTGTGTAAGAGGCATAATCCAAGAACCAGTTTTGATACATTCCACTAAGATGGCGCACAGCCGATGCATCGAAACGATTGACAGGTTTGTAGTCTGAATGGCCTTCAGTCATTTCTTCTGTCCCACCTGCTTCGTTTTCGTTTTGCTCTTCGAGCTCTTTTATATCTTCATCCATAATTCTCACTTTATCCTGCAAAAGTACAAAAAAATATTTTAATGCCGAACTTTTCTTTTTCTTAATCGCAATTTATCTATATAAGTTTCACATTTAATAATGTTTTTTCAGTTGACAAGCTTAATTAGATGAAAGATTAAGGAAGTAAAGATTAATGACCAGCCAAAGTCCTCATAACTCATAACTCAACACTCATAACTAGTTCCCGTTATCGGTATCGTTGAACAAATCTGTGTGCGATTAAATACTCAAATAAAGAAATTGCTCCCCTAAGTTAGGGGAGCTGTCACGAAGTGACTGAGGAGTATGTTGCCACGATGAATGCATCGTACAGGATTAAAGATGAAAGAATAAGGATTAAAATTAAGGTTCCCGTTATCGTTCCCGTTAACGTTAAAGTCCTTTCAATTTGAAAGCAGTTTTCGGTTTCTTGTCCTTGCCGAGCGGAAAACCTGCAATTTTCGGAGCCGAGTTGGGTAAAAAATTGATTAACTAACCTCGCAAATAACTTAAAAATTTACGACTTAGAAAAATGAAGTTGCAAAATATGCGAGTATTTTGCGGCTTTTTGCTCTTTTTAGTAAATTGTTAGAAATCAAGACATTATACGTTTCGTCATAAAACTCATAAGTGTTAAAAAAGTCAAAGGGCATCTTTCGCAGTGTGAAAGGGCACCTTTGGCACTGCAATATGCCACATATCGCACTGCGATATGCCACGTTTCGCATCGCGAAAGGACACCTTTCACTTTTTCGTTTCTTATGTTCGTTTACATAGTTTAAGCCGATTGATTAACAATTAAACACATTTTTGCATTCAGCCTCGTGCCAAACGAAAAATCTTTCTCTAGAATGAAAATTCCGTTTGTCAAGATTTTTTACTTTTTTCGTCAATATTTTGGGCTGTTTTTGGAAGTTACAGTTTGTAAGTTGACAGTTGACAAATAAAAGAGTTGACGGGTTGACGTTGAAAAATCTGAAAAATCATAGTAATCAGAATAGTCAGAATAATTTTGACAAAACGAGAAAATTGCGAGCGTTTTTTTACAACGTAAACAAGGATGACTGGATAGTTATATATTTGTAGAATAACAAAAGAATTGTGAAAAAACTCCACGTCACACAACATCTTTGCGGCTTTTTCCGTAAATTTGTTGCGTGTTAGTTAAACAATTAGGCAAGTTGACAAGGAGACGGGTTGACGAGTCAGACACACAAACTTAAAACTCATAAATAAATTATGGCGAACAAGAATATAAACATTTCAATAGCATTGGGAATGTTGGCAGTAATCATAGCCGTAGCATTCCGCCTTTTCTCTGAAGCCGACTTGTGGTTTCAGATGTTTTCTGCAATTCTCGGCGTGATAATAACAATAATAATAACCAACCTGCTGCTAAACAGCCAGACAAACAACGACATAGAGCGCGAGCGAAACTCTGAGATATTCAAAGAGAAACTGCGCATCTATCAGGAATTTCTGCAGGCTCTCTACGATGTTCTGAAAGAAGAGGCGGTCACTCCCGACGAGGCAATGCGCTTGCAGTTTCAGACTTCCTACATAGCAATGCACACCAGCAGCGAGAACATCTTGCAAATAAGCAAGAACGTGTCGAACATAGTGAAAATGTATTCGCAATGTCCGAGCGAAAACGGCAAAAAAGTTATACAAGACCGCGAACTGCTCTTGCGCAACCTCTTCTCTATTGTTGAGATTTTCCGCAAAGAGCTATACAAGGACATGAAGGACTTCGACCGTGCCGACATAGACAAAGCAATTGTAAACTTCGACTATGTCTACGACTACTTCATGTCGAGTTGTAAAATAAAGTAGACAGAATGTGAGCCATTAAGAACTAAACAACTCATCAACAGAAAAAAACTATCTCAATGATTGAACGAATAAAAAAGATGGAAGAACTGTTCGACTCTGCGCAGCAAGCAGTTGAACAAATGGCAACAGCCCTTGACAGATATGCTGCATCGCAAGAATACATTGCAACACTAATTAAATACTACGAAGGCGATGAGTGGAAAGAAGACTATGCCGAAGACGAAGCGGGCAGACTGCCTGCCAACCTAAAACGCGGCATCCTTTCAGAAGACGGGATATGGAACCTGATGGTTGACATAAGAGAACTGAACGACAACTTAATCAGCCTCGCAAAGAGTATTGGCAAAAGCAGAACAAAAAAACAAGAATAGAAGAAAAAAATGCACTTTATACTTGCAAGTAAAATAAGAAATAACTATCTTTGCAATCATGAATCGCCAAAACATAATGCCTATGTAACATAAAAAAAGACTAAAGACATATAGAAACATAAGCGTAATTGCTTTATTCTTGCTTTTGAAAATCGCCAAAATGAAAAAGCACCAAGAGTAAAAGTAATAACGCTCACGCTACGGCGTGGGCTTTTACTCGTATATGGTGCAATGGTGTTTGGCGATACCTCAAAAGCGTAGACGAAGTTTCAGTCCACGCTTTATTTTTCTGTCTACTTTACAACCTTTTGGACTGAAAAACATAAATAAACAATTATCAAAATGTAATTCTACATTTACTGAAAACTATTAAAACTATTTAATCATGAAAAAATTATTATTTACATTGGCTATAACATTAGCAACTATCAGCGCATCTGCACAAAAAGGAGTAAAAACGGTAGGAGCAAACGTATCTTATGGAACAGAAATCAAAAACATCGGAATTGGCGTTAAAGGGCAATATGGTATTACTGATGCAATTCGCGGAGAAGCTTCATTAGACTATTTCTTCAAAAAAGATGGAATGTCTATGTGGGATGTAAACTTAAATGTGCACTATTTATTTCCCATAACTGAAAAGATAAAAGTATATCCACTCGCAGGATTAACATTTACAAATTGGAGATATGAGATTGCATGGGATTTTGAAGATGCCTTTGAAGGATGGTATTTAGACGAAGAGGATTATGAAGATATAAAAGGTAAAGAGTCATATACCGAGAGTGAATTTGGCATCAATCTCGGAGGCGGTATTCAATATGACATTACAGATAAACTAACTATTAATGCAGAAGCAAAGTATCAGATTATAAGTAACTATAACCAGTTAGTATTAGGTATAGGAGTGGCTTATAAATTCTAAACAAAATGATAATAAAAAAATTTTTTTATCTGTTATTAGTGGGGCTAATTTCCATAGCACCAATCACTCTCATTTCCTGCGGGGATGACGAGGATGAATTTGAAAAAGATGACGACAGAGTATTTGGAATGCTTAATGTTAATGGAGAGACATTTTACTATGACGAATGCACCACACACTCAATCTTTGATGTTTCACGTAATGGAGGATATTCACACATCGATGTTTTTCTTAAGAAAGGAATGTGGTACGAAGCACCATTTATTTTCATGGATATCTATGTCAAAGAAAATGATTTATCGAATATTAAAGGTAAGAAGCTTGAAATAACAGGTGGCAGTGTTGAGTATCGTGCAACAAGTCTATATTATTGCGATAGAGCATGGAGTGGAATCAAGTCTGGTAACATTACCGTCAAAGACATAAACACATCAAACAATACAATAACCTTAGAATTAGATAACATAAAATTTGATAAGCTTTATATTAATAAAGAAAAAACACCAGAAAAAATAGTTGTAAAAGGAACTCTCAAATGTAATTTTTTTATTTGGTAAGATAATTTACATATCAAGTAGCATCTTTTTAAGCTATCTCTTTGAAAAAAATAATTTTTCCTTAATTTTTGGTTTATTCTCTATGAAATGTCCCGGCTATAATCATAATATAGTCGGGGTGTTTTATTTATATGCAAGCTTTTATTAAGAAAATTTCTCAATTCTCAGCAGAAAAATTTCTCAATTCTCAGCATAACTATTTAAACTTTAAGTTTCTAAATTACTAATATCATGCGAATTATAGAATAAAAGACAATAATAAAAATCATCAATTGAAAAAGTTATGGTTAACGCTGAAGTCGGAAAACAAAATCTATCTAACGTTAAAAGCAAATTTAGCATATCGCTTATAATGTATAGTTTCAACTTGTCTGCCGAACTAAGCAACCTTAAAAAACTAAAACCTGTGAGCCAAGCGACATTGAAACCTTAAACATCAGGAGTTGAGGACTTCCGAAAGTTCAGTTAAGACATCTAAAAAATCTAAAGAAAGCAACTTTGTTTAATAGATTATTCGTATCTTTGCATCCATTATTAGAATAATCTAAAAGAAAGATATGGCACAAGAAGACGTTTTCAAGAAGATTGTAAGCCATTGCAAAGAATATGGCTTTGTATTCCCAAGTAGCGACATATATGACGGACTGGCTGCGGTATACGACTACGGTCAGAACGGAGTTGAACTGAAAAACAACATAAAAGAGTATTGGTGGAAGTCTATGGTATTGCTCCATGAGAACATCGTGGGCATTGACTCTGCTATATTCATGCACCCGACTATATGGAAGGCAAGCGGACACGTTGACGCCTTCAACGACCCTCTCATCGACAACCGCGACTCTAAGAAACGCTATCGCGCCGATGTACTCATAGAAGACCAGATTGGCAAATACGAGGAAAAGATTCAGAAAGAGATTGACAAGGCTAAAAAGCGCTTTGGCGATGCTTTCTACGAGCAGAAGTTTCGTGAGACCAATCCTCGCGTTCTGGCTAATCAGCAGAAGCGAGATGCGCTGCACGAGCGTTTTGCAAATGCTATGCAAGCCAACGACCTTGCAGAACTGAAGCAGATTATCGTTGACGAAGGCATTGTTTGCCCTATCAGTGGAACAAAGAACTGGACCGACGTACGACAGTTCAACTTGATGTTCTCAACCGAGATGGGTTCAGTTTCAGATGCAGCTAACAAGATTTATCTGCGCCCAGAGACAGCACAGGGTATCTTCGTAAACTATCTTAACGTGCAGAAGACAGGCCGCATGAAACTGCCTTTCGGTATAGCACAGATAGGCAAGGCTTTCCGCAACGAGATTGTTGCACGCCAGTTTATTTTCCGTATGCGCGAGTTTGAGCAGATGGAGATGCAGTATTTCGTTCAGCCAGGAACAGAACTTGAATGGTTCAACTACTGGAAAGAGTGGCGCATGAAGTGGCATCAGGCACTCGGATTCGGCGCAGAGAACTATCGTTTCCACGACCACGAGAAACTGGCTCACTACGCTAATGCAGCATGCGACATTGAGTTCCACATGCCTTTCGGATTCAAGGAGGTTGAGGGTATACACTCTCGCACCAACTTCGACTTGTCACAGCACGAGAAATACTCAGGCAAGAACATCAAGTATTTCGACCCACAGACAAACGAGAACTACGTGCCTTACGTGATAGAGACATCTATCGGAGTTGACCGTATGTTCCTATCTATCATGTGTCACAGCTTCGAGGAGGAGAAACTTGAAAACGGCGAGACTCGCACGGTACTGAAACTGCCTGCTGCACTGGCACCTGTGAAACTCTGCGTCATGCCGCTTGTGAAGAAAGACGGACTGCCAGAGAAGGCTCGCGAGATTATCAACAACCTGCGTTTCCATTTCAACTGCCAGTACGACGAGAAGGACTCTATAGGAAAGCGCTATCGCCGACAGGATGCCATCGGCACTCCTTACTGCGTAACTCTCGACTACGACACACTGAAAGACAATACTTGCACTCTGCGTTTCCGCGACACTATGGAGCAGAAACGAGTGAACATCGACGACTTGCAGCGACTCATAGAAGACGAAGTGAGCATTGCAAGCTTGTTGAAAAAAATACAATAACTATGACAATGATTAAGAAAACCAACATTCTACGCCACCTTTGGCTGCTCGTCTTTCCACTGTTTATGCTCACGGCATGCAGCGAAAGCGACAACGAGCAAGAGGAGTTTCCCGACTGGAAGGCAAAAAACGAGCGTGCATTCAACACCATCTATAATTCGGCTGTTGAACAACAGAAGGCAGGAAACAAGACTTGGAAAGTGTTCAATGTGTACTCTAAGTCTGAGAGCGTTGCCACTGCACCAGAAGACCACATCGTGGTGCGCGTCATAAACGAAGGCACTGGCAGCGGCAGTCCGCTCTATACCGACACTGTGAGCATACACTACAGAGGAAAACTATTAGCCTCAACAAGTTATGCCGACGGCTATATATTCGACAGCTCTTGGGATGGTGAATATAACATTTCAACGATGAAACCATTTCAGAAACTGCCCGTAAGCAACTTTGTTGATGGTTTTGCCACTGCACTTCAGCACATGAACATAGGCGACAGGTGGGAAGTTTACATTCCATATCAGTTAGGATATGGCAAGAATGGAACTACCTCATTAAGCATTCCTGGCTACTCTATGCTCATCTTCGACCTTACGCTCGTAGGATATAGTCGCGTAGGAACAACCGTTCCAGATTGGAAATAAATACATAGTGCATAATTCACAGCAAATAGTTCATCGTTTTTCATTAGAAAATTAAAGAACTGTCTGCTGTGAGTTATGCACTATTTGCTTAAGAAAACGTAATCTGCTTTTATTCATAGATGAAAGCGGAGGTACTTACCGCTATCAGCAGGTCTGCAAGCAGCTATCAGACTCACTATTTATTTTATTAACCACAGGCAACAATTATCAACGTATCTACTACAAACCCTTCAAAAAAAAGAGAAATAAATTGTCAACCGAAGGTCACTGTTCGAGAACTTTAGTTCGAGAGGGAAAGTAATTATCAATAAAAAAAACATGCTTCTATCAAAGGCTAAAAGTGAAGCACTGCTGCTTAAGATACGTAATGGCGACATCATGAGCAGCAACGACAAACTCAACTTGATTTTCCAGTTGAGCCTGCCTTCTATTTTAGCACAAGTAACCAACGTCATGATGTTCTTCATAGATCAGGCTATGGTTGGACGGTTAGGAGCACAGGCAGCCGCTTCCATCGGATTGGTGGAAAGCACCACATGGCTTTTCGGCGGCATTGCAGGAGCAGTCTCAATGGGATTCTCCGTTCAGGTTGCCCACTTCATAGGAGCCAACGACTTTGAGAAAGCACGCCAAGTGGTGCGTCATGGAATAATTACAGCATTCTGCATGAGTCTGCTCATAATGCTGATAGCCGCCATTGTGTCGCAACCACTGCCCTACTGGCTGCGCGGAGGTGCCGACATTGCACCCGATGCCAGCCGCTACTTCCTTATCTTTGCAATGGCTGCACCATTTTTCCAGATGAACAATCTGGCTTCGTCTATGCTGAAATGCGAGGGTAACATGCGCATTCCAAGCCTTCTTAGTGTTATTGTCTGCGTATTAGACGTAGTATTCAACTTCCTGCTTATCTTCCCTTCGCGAAGCATAAGCTTATTCAGCATCGACATTTTCATTCCTGGAGCAGGACTTGGAGTGACAGGTGCTGCTATAGGTACAGGACTCGCCTACGTTGTAGTTTCATTAACTCAGTCGTGGATGGCATTCTTCCGCTCAAAAATTCTCTCAGTCAGGATAAACCGCGAGCGGTTTGTCTTCGTTGGAAGTTACCTAAAAAATGCCTTCAACATCGGTGCGCCAATGGCATTGCAGATGTTTCTGATGAGTTCAGCACAAGTGATAAGCACAGCCATAGTTGCTCCTTTAGGCAATTTTGCCATAGCCGCCAACACGTTTGCAATAACAGCCGAGAGCCTCTGCTATATGCCTGGCTACGGTATTGGAGATGCTGCCACAACACTTATAGGACAGAGCATGGGAGCAGGACGCAGCGACCTCTGCCGCTCGTTTGCAAGAATGACGGTATGGTCGGGCATGATTATAATGGCTGTGATGGGTGTAGTAATGTATTTTTTCGCCCACGACATGATGGCAATAATGACCCCTGTAAGCGAGATTCAGCAACTGGGGGCACAAAGTCTGCGCATAGAAGCATTTGCCGAACCTATGTATGCTGCCTCAATCGTAACCTATAGCGTATGCGTTGGAGCAGGCGACACACTGCGCCCAGCACTCATAAACCTGTCGAGCATGTGGTTCGTCAGACTTACCTTAGCCTATCTTCTTGCTAAAGACTACGGACTGCCTGGCGTATGGACTGCTATGGCTATAGAACTCACATTCAGAGGTACATTATTCCTCATACGCCTATATCGCGGAAAATGGATGAAGAAAATAGTATAGTGATTCTCCGCTTTCAGGTTGAAGTTCCAAACATAAAGAAATTCTGATATGCTTTTTGATATAGATATATTAAAATGCATAATAAAATAAAAGGAGTGCAATCTCAACGAATGCACTCCTTTCACTGAAAACAAGCCAACTAAATACTCTTTATCACATCCTTATACTGGCTCCATGCCACATCCGACTTATATTTTTCTACATACTCAGAAGGAACATAGATATAAAACGAATCATTGGTTACAGGAAACACATCAGTTCCTAATGCTGGCGGTTCTTTTGCCATAATTACAACATCCTTCAGAGAACAGCACCCCCAAAAAGCCTTGTCGCCTATTGACTTTACATTTTTGCCAAGATGTAACGACTTTAAATATATACATTCATCGAAAGCTCTATCCGAAATCTGCACATCACCATCTGGAATAGTTAAATCAGAAATCCCTACACAAGAAGTAAAGGCACCACTTCCAATATATTTAAGATTGTCGGAGAACTCTACGCTAATATAAAAACAGCCATAGAATGCACTTGCACCGACATATTCCACATTCTTCAAATTTATATTTTTCAACATTCCACAATGATAAAAAGCACTATCGCCAATAAACTTCACCGATGAAAGATCAATCTCATCAAGATTAATACATGAACTGAAAGCACGGCTTTCTATACTCGACAAACTACTTGGGATATTTATATTATAAAATTCACAGTCTTCAAATGCCTTTCTTCCTATTGTAGTGAGCTTATAATGAGTACTGTCAAGAACAACTTCCGTGCATAGGCTTATTGTTTCTATTCCACCATACTTGGGGTGAAATGGAGAAATGTCACTACCTCTTACAACCAAGAAAGTGTCAACAATAGAATATTTTATGTAATTATTAATAGTATTATGTATGTGATTAATAAAGAAATCCTTATATTTTTCACCGTCAAATCCGTATAAAACATCTTTATCAAGCACACCATCCATATAAATATCGAAGTTTCTCACCTGAATAATTGAGTCGGATGGTACGTCATCAATAATAGGATCAATGATAGGATCAATTATGTCATCATCTTTTCCACAGCCTATCATGCACATAACTATCGCCATTATGGCAAACAATGCTAATCGATTAATCGTTTTCATATCGTATATGTTTTATGAGTTAATTTTTGATTATATAAATTCTTTAGTCTTTAAGTTGAAAGTTAATACCAAAACTATTTAATTACAAATATAAGAATTATTTTCAAAATTAAACATTTTTGGTTAGAATAATTAACAAACACACAAAATTCTGTTTCTTACTTTCACAACATAAACTCCCAAACAAACAATATTATTCTGCCATCTTGTCACACTTTAACAAAAGAAAAATGCAATAAATTTCATTTTGGCACGGCGTTTGTTATATATATGAATGAAAGCGCAAACAAACTTAAGATAGTGAGGTTTAAAAGAAAGACGATAACCTCCTTGAAATAAACAAACGCGTATTTAAATAATAAGAATAATAACAAATAAAAAAGATAAAAACAATGGGAAAGATTATTGGAATTGACTTAGGTACAACTAACAGTTGCGTTTCTGTTTTCGAAGGAAACGAACCAGTTGTAATCGCTAACAGCGAAGGAAAGCGTACTACTCCATCAGTAGTAGGATTCGTAAAAGACGGTGAGCGCAAGGTGGGCGACCCTGCTAAGCGTCAGGCTATCACAAACCCAAAGAACACTGTCTACTCTATAAAGCGCTTCATGGGTGAGACCTACGAACAGGCACGCAAAGAGGCAGAGCGCGTTCCTTTCACAGTTGTAAACGAAGGCGGCTATCCACGTGTTGACATCGACGGACGTAAATATACTCCACAGGAGATTTCTGCTATGGTACTTCAGAAAATGAAGAAGACAGCAGAAGACTATCTCGGACAGGAAGTAACCGAAGCTGTCATCACTGTTCCTGCATACTTCAGCGACTCTCAGCGTCAGGCTACAAAAGAAGCAGGACAGATTGCAGGTCTCGAAGTTAAGCGTATCGTAAACGAGCCTACAGCAGCAGCACTGGCTTACGGTGTTGACAAGGCTAACAAAGACATGAAGATTGCAGTCTTCGACTTAGGTGGTGGTACTTTCGATATCTCTATCCTCGAATTTGGAGGTGGCGTATTCGAAGTGCTTTCAACCAACGGTGACACTCACTTAGGTGGCGACGACTTCGACCAGGTTATCATCGACTGGCTCGTAAACGACTTCAAGGCTAACGAAGGCATCGATCTCTCTAAAGACCCAATGGCGATGCAGCGTCTGAAGGAAGCAGCAGAGAAGGCTAAGATTGAGTTGTCAAGCACAACTTCTACAGAAATCAACCTGCCATATATCTCAGCAGAAGGCGGTGTGCCAAAGCACTTGGTTAAGACTCTGACACGTTCACAGTTTGAACAGTTGGCTCACGGCCTCATCCAGGCTTGTCTCATCCCTTGCCAGAATGCAGTACGCGACGCAAAACTCTCAACAAGCGATATCGACGAAGTTATCCTCGTAGGTGGTTCAAGCCGTATACCTGCAGTTCAGGCTCTCGTGAAGAACTACTTCGGAAAAGAGCCTTCAAAAGGAGTTAACCCAGACGAAGTTGTAGCAGTAGGTGCATCTATTCAGGGAGCTGTGCTCAATCAGGAATTTGGAAAAGACGGAGGTATTGTTCTTCTCGACGTAACTCCTCTTACACTTGGTATCGAAACACTCGGAGGTGTAATGACAAAACTCATCGAAGCAAACACAACAATTCCTTGCAAGAAGAGCGAGACATTCTCTACCGCAGCCGACAACCAGACCGAAGTAACAATACATGTTTTGCAAGGTGAGCGCCCAATGGCAGCACAGAACAAGTCTATCGGACAGTTCAACCTTACAGGCATTGCCCCAGCTCGTCGCGGCGTTCCACAGATTGAAGTAACATTCGATATCGACGCAAACGGTATCCTCTCTGTATCAGCAAAAGATAAGGCTACAGGCAAAGAGCAGGCCATCCGAATCGAAGCAAGCAGCGGATTGAGCAAAGAAGAAATAGACCGCATGAAGGCAGAGGCAGAGCAGAATGCAGAAAACGACAAGAAAGAGCGTGAACGCATCGACAAGCTCAACCAGGCAGACTCAATGATATTCTCTACAGAGACATTCCTCAACGAAAATGGCGATAAGCTGCCAGCCGACCAGCGTCCAGCAATCGACAGCGCACTCCAGACTCTTAAGGAAGCTCACAAGAGCGGCGACCTCACAGCAATTGACAATGCAATGAACAACCTCAACCAGGTCATGCAGACAGCCAGTCAGCAGATGTATAGTCAGGCAGGTCCTCAGCCAGGTGCCGATGCTGGTGCAGGTTTCAACGGCCAGCAAGCAGGCGGTCAGCAACAGCAAACCAACCAGACCAATAACGACAACATCCAAGACGCCGACTTTGAGGAGGTGAAGTAAGAGATTGAGAACATAACGATACATAATAAAGCCCGTGTAGACTAAATGTGTTTACACGGGCTTATTTTTATTAATGCTTGTATAGATTCTAGCTTGGCCTGGGGTGGTTTCTTGTCTGCGGATAAACATGGTTTTTTACTAATGAAAAAACAGTGCAAATACAGAAACTATATTCTGGTATAACGGTTCTATAGCTCGCAATAATAAAGAATACTGCAAATACTGAAACGATATTGTGGGGGTGATGCCGTGAGAAATATAAAATGTCGTGTGTTTTTACAGTTCTACAGCTTGCCAACCATAGTCTTGATAGTAGCGGATTTTGAGGTTGTGGCTATGCACATATTCTTGCAGTTGCTCTTTTCTTACTGCTTCTCTTACTTCCTGATTGGAGTGCATATTATGATATACTTCGTAGTGCTTGCCGAAAATGTGCTTGGCACTGGCTTCATTACCAGCACCATCTTCCGTTTGTTCAAAAGCTGTAACAACTGGTTTTCCATTATTCTGCCTTACAATCATGCAGCCTGAGTGATTGCCACCCGATACCGTTTTCAACGTGTCGCCTGCAACATTATACCAATCAATCCAGCAGTCGCACCACACACGAGTCTCATTGCTGCCCTCCTCCTCCGCTACAATCATCAGCGTTGGTATGCAAAGTTGTCCCTGAAGATAGTGCGGTGCGATGTTCTTCGTCAGATAATAGCTCATGGCATTGCGTAATGCCTGTTCCTTGCGGTTTATTTCAATGTGACGGATACAGTCCTGCTTATGACCGTCGAAATCTGACATCAGCCACTGCCCGTTCACTTTCTCCATGTACAGTTTGTGTTCCTCAACATCGCTGCTTTCGTCAAACGAGCCATCCTCCCATTTCTGCCTAACCTTGATGGTTGCAACAGCATGGGTCTTGTCGGTCTGTTCTATGCCAGTCACTTCATAGTCTGCTATCGAGCCTCCATTGCCTGTAACAAAGTAGTAGAGCCATTCATGATCCATAGCCTCATGCTCTGGCAGATGATTGAACATCGTGTCCAGCACGGCATAGAAATCAGCTGTCATAAAGTCCTTCGACTGTTCCAGCAACTCATGGTCTGGAATATATTTGCACAGTTCCGCAGCTCTTTCTCGTAAATACTCTTCTTTGTTGCCGCATGCACTAATCAGCAAGGCAGCAACAGCTATGACTATAAGTTTCTTCATTCTTCCTTGATAATTATAGTTTTTCTATTAGTCAGATTTTAATTCCGACTGGAATAGATGTGTCACTCTACATATTTCCTTAGCACTGCAAAGATAATAAAAATTTCCCTTTCTTTTTATTTTATAATTTAATAGTGAAAATATTTTCACATAATCACAAACAAGACTCCCCACATAGTCAAAAAAAACGGCTATGTGGGGATTTGATTTTCAAAAAGAATTAAAAATAAGTCTCGTTTACATGAAGGCTTTGGCAATTAGTTTTGCAGTATCGCCTTCATAATAGCGAATTTCGGTTACTGGCTGATACTGGAAATCTACGAAACGGAACAGTTGGACTGCTGCGAAAGATTGTTTTTCAGAGACAGCCAATTCCAGTCGGAGGTTGCTTGTGGCAGCCTTTTCTATTTCACCCGTCTTCTCTACAACTTGTTGAAGAGTTGAGTTGTCGGCTTTCAGTATTTGCTCTATCTTTGAAGACTTATCGGGTGTGTACTCGTATGTTTCAAGACTAATTTTCTCACTTGTTGGAGAATATACCAGTGTTTTCTTCAGTCCTAAGAATGATTTATGCAGTTCTATGCTTGGATACTTCACGAGGCTGCTGCCTATTTCCATTTGACTTAATGATGCCATAATTTCTTTTTTCTTTTTTGTGTTTATAAATAATATGTTTAAGACGGAGACAGTAATTCAGTTCTCTGCCAAGATGTGAATGAACAGAAAACGAACTGCTTCCTATAAATAAATGTAGTTTCTGGAATATGAAACTAAAAACAAACTGTTGGAAAAAGAAATATGCCTAACGAATGATTCGCCTCAGCCAATATACATAGTAAAGGCATGAGGCGGGGGCAAAGAGTGTGGCACTGCATTGGTGCAGACTCTCGCCAAAGCAATCGAATAAGAGTGAATGAAACTTGTTGTGGAACTGAAAGCGACAGACTGTCCGCTCTGGGTTTGGTCCTGTAGTTGGCAGAACCCGATGATTGCGCGAACCCATCAGTTGTGATGTGCTGCGTGCATCGGTCAGTATTGCAGCCTGCGTTTGCAGATTTCTTATGTCAAGGTCGTCAACAGCATAGTTGGTTTCGTCTGATTTAGTGAAACTTGCTGAGTCTTCTGGCTGTGTCTGCAAACCAATATTGATGCTGCTCGCAATGGGCATTAGAATCATTGCAAACAATAGGATGATGGCTTTTAGACTATGCTGCTTCATTAACTTTAACCTTAACCTTAACCTTAACTTTAACTTTAACCTTAACTTTAACGATAACGGGAACGGGAACTTTAACCTTGGCTTTGGCTTCCTGCTTTTTCTTCGATACATTGTCTTATTGCAGTGACGAGAGCATCGTTTTCGTCTTGTCGCTGGGCAGCAATGCGTATGTAGTGGCTGTCAAGATTTCTGAAGTTTGAGGCATCGCGTATCAGTATGTGATGCTTCTCTGCCAGCGTCTGCTTCAGTTCTGCTGCTGTCATGCAGGCAATCCTTGCCAGCAAGAAGTTTGTTTCTGTAGGCATCACTTCCAGCCCTTCAATAGCCATCAGCATGCCATACAAGCGCTGCGTCTCTTTCAGGTAGGCTTCCATGTCGTCAATGGCTTTCACTTCGTGGCTTAGCAACCACTTTGCAGCCTCTATAGCTATGGCATTTACCGACCATGGGCGCACAAACTGTCGAAGCATGCTGATTATTTTAGGCGATGCAGTTACATATCCTATACGCAAACCAGGAATAGCATAGGTCTTTGTGAGCGAATGTATCTGAATGATGTTGCCGCAGTCTATTGCCTCCTTAGCCGACAAAACGGGTTGGGTGGTATGCTCTTCGTACGACTGGTCTATGACAAGAAGATTTGTCCTGCCAGCAAGTCTTAGCATAGTCTGGCTGCCGTAAATCCTGCCTGTAGGATTATTGGGATTGCAGAGCCAGTAGGCCTCGCTGAAAGGAGTATGACCATCCGCATCTGGCGCCTGCGCGTCTTTTGTTTTCAATCCGAACATCAGGCAGGCATCCTCATATTCTCGAAAAGTAGGACTAAGTATAGACACCTCTGCACACCCCCTGTCTTTTATAGCCTGCGCAATGATGTAGATAGCATCGGTGGCTCCGTTTGCAGCCAGCACACATTCGGCTGTTATGCCTCTCTTCTCTGCTATCATCGCCTCAAGCGAATAAGGTTCTGGCTCTGGATAGGAGTCTATGACATCAAGTTTGCCTGCAAGATGTTTCTTCAGTTCCGACATGTCTGCATGACTATAAATGTTTGAACTGAAGTTCATTCTAATGTCTTTATATCTGAAGGCGTCATCGCCGTGACCGAACAACATTTTAACTTTAACTATTAACTTTAACCTTAACTATAAACTCTAACCTTAACTTTAACTTTAACGTTAACCTTAACGGGAACGGGACCCCTAACCTTAACCTTAACTATTCACCTTTATTAAGCATTTTCGGCTAAGGCAAAGAGGAAGTCAGACAAGCGATTGAACATCTGCATTGTCTTGGAGTCAACAGGATATTGCCGCGACAACGACCATAAGCGTCGCTCTACGGTGCGTGTTTGTGTGCGTGCCACATGAACGAAGGCTGTCTGCGGATTGTTTCCTGGCAGCACAAATCCCGTTGCCCTGCCCGCCGTCAGCCTGTCTATAGCCCTCTCGAGCCTTTCTGCGATTTCGGCAGAATGCAGCTGGCGCGGGTTCTCCTGCCCCTCGGGTGTCGCTATGTGGCTCATCACAACCATCAGTTCCTGCTGAACATCCTCGATGAGTCCGTCATGGTCTAATCCCGCGCTGCGCACAACACCGAGCAGAGAGTTGAGGTGGTCAATCTGTCCATTGGTCTCAATGCGGATGTCGTCTTTATCAACTCTCACCCCGCCCCTCAGACTTGTTTTTCCTTCGTCGCCTGTCTTGGTATATATCTGTTTCATACTTCCCACTTTCTCTCGTTAGCGCATTATTCAAAAGAAAAAAGCAACTTTCTCCCCGTCGCCTTTTCTCACTGCAAAGGTAATTGTTTAATAAAGAATCTGCAAATATATCAGAAACAAATTTTTATGAGTTATGAGAACGGGAACTTTAACTTTGACGTTAACGATAACGGGAACGTTAACGATAACATACGCCCCCTTGCCCCCTCTAACTTAGAGGGGGAATTGAAGATTGAGAACGATAACGGGAACGGGAACTTTAACCTTAACCTTAACGGGAACGAGAACGGGAACGTTAACTTTAACGCTAAAAAATCTGAGACATCTGTGGCATCTGTGTGACATTAATCATCCATGATGCCATTGCATCGTGGATACATACTCCTCAGTCACTTCGTGACAGCTCCCCTAAACTTAGGAGAGTAATTACTGCTTACAAACTGTAAGCTACAAAATCAGCCCGATTTTTTGACGAAAAAAGTAAAAAATCTTGACAAACGGAATTTTAATTCTAGAGAAGGATTTTCCGATTGGCACGAGGCGAAATGCTAAAAAGCGTTTAATTGTTAATCAATCGGCTTAAACAATGTAAACGAACATAAGGAATGAAAAAGTGAAAGGTGTCCTTTCGCGATGCGAAACGTGGCATATCGCACTGCGATATGTGGCATATTGCAGTGCCAAAGGTGCCCTTTCACACTGCGAAAGGTGCCCTTTGACTTTTTTAACAGTTACGAGTTTTACGACGAAATGTATAATGTCTTGATATTGAGTTATTTACTAAAAATGACAAGAAGCCGCCAAATACTCGCATATTTTGCAACTTCTTTTTTCTCAGTCCAGAATTTTTAAGTTATCAGCGGGGTTAGTTAATCAATTTTTTACCCAACTCCGCTCCGAAAATTGCAAGTTATTGATGATGCAGAGACAAAAAAAAGATTTCCACTTTCAAACTGAAAGCGGAAATCCCTATATCTACAGAAAACTTAGTTTTCTTTTGGTCTTCACTTCGCTGCCGCTCTTTGGCAACAGGCTTTTGACAATCTTACTTCTTCAAGCGGATTTTCAGACCGACAGTAAACATACGTCCTGGAGAGAAGAGCGCATATTTTCGGTTTGACGAGTCGATGCGGTTGTCAACCCTATCAAGAATATTCTCAATGCCAAGACTTGGTTCTATCAGTGCCCATCGGCAGCAGTCAAACGAGTGTGTGGTCTGAATGTTGAGCACGCCAAAGCCAGGAGCATCTTCGTAAGCCTGATAGTAGGTCTTAGACTGGAATCGTCCGTTCAGGTTTACGTTCAGTCCGTAGCGGTTCCAAGAGTGGTGATAGTTAAGTGCAACGGTTGCGGTGTTGCGAATGCTGCGGTCTAACACGCTCCAGACATCGTCGGTCTGTGTGCGTGCATAGGTGCAGGCATAGTTGGCAGACACTTCAAAATCTTTCAGGAAATTAGCCGAAGCATTAATCTGAAAGCCTTTCACGTCGCCGCGGTCGCTGTTCTGATAGAGCGAGTAGCGTTCCAGCTTGGCAGCCTGGTCGGCAGTCATCTCTGGGAACTCGGCTTGCAGCATAGCCAGCGACTGTGCATCTACGCTGATATCCTTGCGCACAATCATGTCGTTAATGCGGTTGCAGAATGCTGTCACGCCAAAGTAATACTTGTTTGTATGATATTCAGCATTGAGCGCAAAGTAGTTGCTCTTCTCTGGCGACAGGTCTTTGTTTCCGAAAGCAATCTGCGCCTTGCCACGATTAACCGAGAAATAGTGATAGAAGAGTTCGTCGAGTCCAGGAGCGCGGAAACCAGCCGAATAGGTTGCACGCAGGCGTATGTTGCCAGGAGCATACATCAGTGTGGCTTTCGGAGTGAAGTGGTTGCCAAATGTTTCGTTATGAGTCATGCGCAGCCCCACAGTGGCTGTAATGTTCTTGAAGAGCAACTGCTCGTGCTGCAAGTATCCGGCAAGAGTATATACGCTCTCGTCGATGTTGCCAGAGGTTGCCTTCAGGTATTCGCGTCGCCAGTTAGCGCCGACGATGGTGGTAGAATTCTGATAGAGACCGAGAATGGCTTTCAGTTCACCTTCCATAGTGCGCTGCTTCTTCGACTGCACATAGTCGCCAATGTCATACTTCTTTGTAGCCACATCATATTCCTTTCCGTAGCGGTAGCGGTCGATGAAGAACGTGGCTTGCAGAGAGTTTTTCTGCGAGAACTTATAGATACCTCCAGCGTTCCAGCGCAATCCTTTGTATCTCATTTCGTAGTCGGTACCGCCTGCAATATCAGGATTGGTGTCAGGTCGGTCGGTTTTCTTCTGCGAATAGTCAATGCCCGCATTGAAAGCCAGTTGGCGCATTGGTTCGAAGGTGAACTTCTGAGAAATCATGTCGGCACGATAGCCTGTGTAGAAGGGGGCAATGGTCTGCTGAGTCTCAGTGTCGCTGCCTTTTATGTATTCGAGGTTGCTGTTCTGATAGCTGTCGGCACGGTCGTGGGTTATCGTAGTATATGAGCCGAAACCTCTGTCATAGATGTCTATATTGACAGACTCGGTCAGTTGTCCTTTGCCCGAAACACGAGTGTCGGAGGTTATGCTGAGCAACTGACTTGTAGGTTGGTCGGTGATGATGTTGATGACACCGGCAATGGCATCAGAGCCATAGAGCGAAGAAGCCGCACCGTCGAGCACCTCGATACGCTTCACTCTCGACATGTTGATGCGCGTAAGGTCGACGTTGCTCGAAATGTCGCCCGTAAGTTTCTGTCCGTTTATGAGGATTAGAATATATTTATTTCCAAGTCCGTTGAGTCGCAAGAACGTACCCATAGAGTTTGGAGCCATTGACACCTGCGGCATCATTCGCGTCAAAGCGGCTTCGAATGTGGAAATGCCTTGTTCGCTTATCTCCTGACGAGACAGCACATGAACAGGCGTGGCTGTTGACTTCAGGCGCTGGTGGTGGCCTGAACCTGTAACAACGACTGGGTTCAGCTCATAACTTCGTGATGTAACTGAAGAGTCGCGACGCTCCATCTTGTGAACCTGAGCATCAGCTTCTGCACTGAAAAGGAGTGCAGCAGACACCAAGAGTGATGTAAAAAGATTGTTTTTCATTTTTTATTCTGGTATGTATATTATTTTTCCGTTTTCTAATTCGTAGGCAACACCTACTCTCTTTCCTTTGTTTCCTGAGCCTTGTTCGTCATTCGACGACTTGAAGTGCTTTATCTCCTTGCCTTCCTTTGTTATAATCTCCATGTTTTCCTTGCCAGGATTCTTAATCATAGTGAAATCTTCCTTGCCAAGCAATTCGGTCATGTTGAAATGAGTGACCAGCGCCACCATCAAGGCGACTGCAAAAACCATTGCAGCGTCGAACAAGTTGGCAACGGTCTGCATCGGGTCGTCGTCGTTACTATTGAGCAGTCTGTTTCGTTTCATGGCAAAGCATTTTTTCAACATAGTCTAAATGATTCATCTCTTTAGCATACCAGCGCTGTCGAACCTGTGTGGTCACTACGCCTATAGCGGCTATAACCATTCCGACAACCGTCGTGGCAAAGGCTACCTGCATGTTGTATGCCATAGAAGCAATATCGCCTGTTGACAAACCTACAAGTGCTGGTCCCATAGGAATAAGCGTACCCATAAGACCGAGCATCGGACCTAACTTTACAAGCAAGCGGGTGTTTCCAAGTTCCTTAGCCGAGTCTACTTCATAGTTAGCAACAAGCCGTTCACAGAAATGAGTGTTGTCACTATGCTTAAGTAGAGTTTTCAGACTGTCAATATAGCGGCTATGATTTTCTTCAGAAAGTTTCTCAATTCCGTCTACGAGCTGGTCGCGGCTGCTGGAGTTGATGAAGTCTGTAGCAATAAGAATCTTCTTACGCTGATAGAACTCGTTGAAGAAACCTAAGATGAGAAGGACTGCCCTGAAGAAAAACACGAGCAGCAGGAGAATTACGGGGACTAACAGCCCGTTTGAAATCCAAAACAAAGTGTTTGATATTACTTCCATATATGTTTATTTCGTTTATTTCCCTGTAATGAATATACTAAGAATTATCATAAGTATCTGGGTCACGAAAAGCAACTCCATGCGAAGATGTCGCTCCCCAATTATTTTTTTCAGAGCAAGACTGCCAAAAACAACAATAAGCAGATAGACTAATGACGAAATCCATGCTGCCACGCTGAAATCTATTCCCGCAAAGCGGAAGAACAACTGAGCCTGAAAGAAACATACTGCCCCGCCGAAAACCAGTCCTGGATAGACCGAAAGAAATTGCTTCAGACAGCGCTGAACTGGCGCAGACTTAGCCGAAGGAAATGTATTCTGAAAGCAGAATGCCAACAGAATGGCTGAGTCAAGAAACACCATAAGCGCAGCATTGAGCCTGACGGAGCGATTCTCAATAATCTGAACGAAAGCTTCTTGCGACAATCCCGTAACCCACGATGTAGCAAAAAATACGATTATTGCACACGCCACACCTGCAAACACTGTCCACTTAAGCGGATAGAATCCCACTTTGAGCAGAAAACTTATAGTTGCAAGGCTTGATATTGCTGCTAATAGAAACATCTTCTATATATTTATTATTAAGTGTCTGATTTTTCTTTTTCACCTAAATACTCACAAGTTCTTATTGGTTTCTGCGCTTTAAATATACAACCACCAATATTATTACAGCAATTACTACTACTGGTATAAGCAAAGTGTTGAAAGAAACTTTTGAGTCAGGACTTTTTCTACTGCCCTCTTCTTCAAGCACAGTATTCTTTTGTCCATCGGCTACACCCTTCACGTTAGCCATGTCTTTTTCGTATTGCTCCCGCGATTTAGCGTCAAGTTGCCCTGAAATGAAACGCTGGAGCTTGTTGTTGTTGCAGACAAAGTCGGTACAAGCAGCCCCGCTCTCACGCGTTATCTGTGCATGAAGCTGAGCAGTAGAGCGCAACTGCTGTGCAGAAGGTTTCCAATATCCTTTTCGAGCACTTTCCAGCATCACTGCTGTCATTGACTGGAATGCTGCGGGATTAACTTTCTGGAAGTAGTCTTTAACACCCAACTTATTCTCATCGGCAATATACATGCGATAAAGGTCGTTGTAAGTATCTTTGTCGAGCGATGAAGGACGGGTGACATTCCATCCAAACACGTTGCGGAACATTTCGCCAAACATCTGTGCAGTGCCTTCATCTCCCTGCATACGCTCTTTGACAAACACAGGATTCAGCAGCGTTGTCCTCATTTCTACGGCGACTGCTTCCTTTGTGTCTTGAAGTCTTCTATTCTGACTGTTTCGATAGTCTGCCATGTAGGCGTCTGGCTCTTTGCCTGTAATGGCTTTGACCGTCAGCGACAATCCGCCTGTAAACTCATAGACATGGTCGAGTGAGACTGGTCCCCATGTATTGCTTTGTCGTGGTTGTATAATCACTTCTGTCTCTTTCAGAGCAGACTCGAAAAGTCCTTTCTCATAGGTTCCCCAATTATCGTCATCGCTATAGACTGCCCCCATGTTGTTTAGATAACCGTCAGTGAGTTCCGACGACTTCTCCCATGTTCCGCTTCGCTCAATAAAGTCCATCATGCCTGTGCTGTAGCCGTTGTTAGCAGGACCAAACACACGCATTGTTGAAAGTTGGCGTGCACGCTTTGGAGACAAACCTTTCTCTATCAAAGCCTTCTCCTGCATGCGGGTACCCTTGCTGACATAATTATCTTTTTCGTCGGCAGCCGATGCCATCTTTACGGCTTCGGTTATCAGTTTCAGACGTGAACTGGCTATATCACGAAGCTGTCCGCTAACCTGAACGACAACGTTGATGCGCGGTCTGCCTAACTTGTCAGACGGAACAAGACGTATATCAGAAATTCTGCCCTGACTATCTCTTACGGGTTCAACTCCAAGCATCCATAATGCCTGTGCTATTGTTGCTCCCTGAGAATTGATAAACTCCCCTGCCCAGAACGTATAACTTACTTTTTGCGGATAGTTTCCATGTTGCTGCCTATATCGCATGAGAGTTTCTTCAGCAAGTCGCTTGCCGTCTTCCCAAGCCTGAGGGTCTGGAGTGTTCTCTGGGTTTATGCTAAACATGTTTCGTCCTGTAGGCAGCACTACTGGGTTTACTATTGGGTCGCCTCCAGGAACAGGAGCAACGCTTCCACCGTTCAGCGCCCTTATCATATTGTCCAGTTCGAGTTGTGTAGAAAGTTGCAGCTTCCTGCTATAATCAACAGCCGACTGCAAAGATGGAGACAAATGTGAGTTAGAATTTTTCATGCCGTTAGCAATCTGTTGTCGCGCCGTAGGCAGATAATGATGTGCAACAAATGCATAGTCTTGCAGTTGTTTTGTTGAAATCTTGCCATTATCTCTATCCTTGCGAGCCAATTCATAGGCAAGTGGATCAGCAGCAATAGCAAGGGTTGTATTAAGCAAATCGCGCTGAGAATAAGGTACACCTAATGTATAATATGCACCCTGCATTTTCTCATTCGAGAGTTCTTCAAGATGGGCATCAATGCGCTCTAATTCTTCATGCGTATAGGCTTTATTCAGATTTCCGTCTAAACCGAGTTCACGATTCAGTCCTTCTGCAACTATTTCTTTCTTCACTCTGAGCAACAAAGGCTTATCGTTCTGACGATTGAGGGCAGAATGAACATCAGCCAACAATCTTGAATATTTCTCTCTCATTCCGCTTTCTGCATAAGGAGGAGTGAGATAGGTAAGCAGAATGGCATGGCTGCGACGCTTTGCAATTATGCTTTCGCCAACATTGCCTGTTGTATAATAATAGAAATGGGGGATATTGCCAACAAGCACATCGCTCCAATCGCTTCTGCGCATAGCCACTTCGCGGCCTGGAGTAAACTCAAGGTTGCCATGTGTTCCAAAGTGTATGAGTGCATCGGCTTGGAAACCTTTCTGAACATACAGGTAAGGTGCAATATAACTATGAGGCGGTGCAACATCAACACCATGTATCAGTTCGAAATCATCATTGCCCAATGCTGGTCGTGGCTGAGGAAACAGGAGTATGTTTCCATATCTGACACAGGCAACGGCAATGCTGTCACCGCGAGAAAGAAGGTTGCCTGGAGCTTCTCCGTATCGTTTTACTACTTCTGCATATTTATCAGCAGGCAGCACTTCTTTTGCCCACTGCTCGTATTGCCTGGCAGTTAGCCAGAGAGGATGACCGCTTTTCATGTACTTCTGCTGTGTTCCTACAGCATAGGAGCCCAGCACGATTCCCTCTGTCTTTATATCTTTTGCAAACTGTTCGAGTGTGGCTGGCAGTCCACTGACATTGTATCCTTCACTCTGAAGCCGCTTCAGGAAATTGTATAGTGATGGTATCACTTCCATTCCAGAAGCAAGAAGTGCGTCTTTTCCTGGTCGTTTAAAATATCCTATAGCAATGTGTTTTTCGCTATTAGGCTTTGTTCTCAGCAAAAGGTGGTTGTAGACATAATCTACAAATGAATTGCAACGCTCAATTTCAGCATTCCTGACAAAATATCCTTCACGGCTCTTGTCTTGAGTGGCAACACAATACTGAGCAATGCCTCCGTCAATCTCAGGAATTACTATTCGTGCATTCTTTGTTCCACTGCTTAGAGGCTGCTTCTCATTAGCCCACTTATCGTGCGGCATGGAGATTGGAAACGGGGTGAAAAGAAGGATATTCTTTTCGTGCAGCCATGATATGAGCGAATCGTTCCCGATGCGTCCCATTGCGAAATATACGATAGCATCGGGCGAGAGTTCTTTCAGCATCAACTCCCTTTTCTTGCCTTCGCAAGTCATAGGATAGACATTAAAACCTCGCTTTGTAAGTAATGTTATGAGTGTATCTATATGTTCACGATTACCTTCCATTGGGAACGTAATGCCTGAAATCAATGCTATGTTTTTGCCTTGCTTGTTGTAGATCTTGTTTTCCTTTAAGTAGCTTGTAAGTTGCTTGGCTGTTCTGAAGTATTTTCCATACTGACGATGGTAGTACATGTTGCGTAATACTTCAACAGGTTTTTCATAGTCTTGGTCTCCCCAACGATGTGGCGTTGCAATATGTCGGAGACAACGCAGGCCATTCTGGTAATTGTGGCGGTTTTCGTTTGAAAAATATTCTTGAAGAAGATTTTTCTGACTGTCTGTAAGATTGTAGTTAACAGATGAGCCTGAACCTCTAACTGACTTTGTGAATACAACAGTTCCATTTTCTGCGGCATGCTTTACGGACTCCGCCTGCTCTGGTTTTAGGAAAAGCCGTCTGCCATAGAAGATTATTGCATCGTATCCTTTGACGTCTTCCATTTCTTCTGTGTCTACGCAGTCAACGACAATATGCTTGCTGTTGTTGTTTCTTACTATGTCAGCCTGCTGACTTTCCAGTGCATTCACAACAAGAATATGTGTAGGACGCAGCCATTGCCTATAACCTAAGAACCCTAATAGTATCACACAGGCTATTATTGCTACAGCCCATATCAGTTTTAGCTTCCAGTCTCTCTTCATGTTAAAGTAAACTTCAACTAAATTTTGTTTTTATAACTTTATGTTTTTGTTTATAATTTATATTTATGCAAATCCATGCAGCAGGCATTCTGGCAATGCCTACTGCATGGTGCATTTTAGAAATAATACGCTGATATTAAATCAGTTAGTTATTATTCTGGATTCTTTGAATGATAATAGTCAAGAGGTTCGCCGTTGATAGCATCCTTTGTGTGGTTCATCCAGATCTGGCGAACTGTAGGAAGTTCGAGCAGACCCTTTTCAATCATTGTGCTATTGTTGCACTCATAGCCCATGTGGTTGAAGAACATCTTCCAAGAAGTATCTTCTACTTCACCTTCTTCGTTAGGAGTGAATCCCTTGCCTTCTACCCAGTTGTCGTCGTCATCGCCAGCCATGTCGTTGTGTCCGTGGTCGCCGTCGATAGACATGAGTGGGTGGCAGTAAACCTTACCGCTCATGATGCCGTTCTTCTGCATACGAGCAAGAACATGAGTCTTGAAGTTGCCCATCATGTCTACAGTACCTACATAGTAGTTCTTGCTGTAAGTCTGGAGAGCATCCTCAAGTTGTGTGTAGCGGACGTTAGCCTTGTAAGTGTCGTAAGAGTCAGGGTTACCATGTCCCATGAAAGCAACAACGCCATCCTTAGCCTGCTTGTTGTAAATTGCATTGAGTTCCTTTGCAACAGCGTTTACGTCAGACTCAGCATCCTGGAGCAGAGGCACACCAAGTTTCAGAACAACACTTGACAGATACTTGTCGTCAATGTCGCCATTAGAGTTGTTGGCGAAGTCCTTGATGTAGTTGATTACGCGAGTATATTCCTCACCAGGAATAACCTGAAGAGACTGTACTACGATTTCCTTATACTTAACACCGTCTTGAGCAAATGCTGTGAGCCAGAATGGAGGAGCATAGAAATTGCGTGGTGCAACATTCTCACCTGCTGCGGCACGGTTGATGCATATAGCAGAAGAGAAAGAGAGGAATACATCATAGTCAGGGAATTGTGCCTTGTAAGCAGCAACAGTTGCGTCGAAAGCATCGTAAGCTTGCTGCCAAGTTGAACCGAAAGCAACGAGCAGAATAACCTTGTCGTGCTTCTTCTGTGACTTGACTGTCTGGTTAACTTCACTCTGGTAACGAGTGTAGTTGTTCTCATTGTTGTCGTCATCGTCGCTACAAGCGGTGAAGCTCATAGACACGATCATTGCCATCATGGCAATCATTAAAAACTTAATCTTCTTCATTTGTGTTTTGTTTTTGATAATTATTAGACTTGAATTTATTTGATATTTTCTTTCCTTTGTGGAATTTTATGCTAAATGTTGCATAGACAGTGCGGCCTGGAGTGGTTGTACCGAGATGCAGACCATGAGGCGTGCGGTCAACGTAGTCAAAGATGTTGTCAACTCCCAGTTCCAGTCTGTAGTCGCAAGTCTTAGAATGTCCCAAGTCGTGAGTTGTCGTCACGCGCCAGAGCTGATATCCCTTTCCGTTGCCGTCAATCTGATAGTAGCGTTTCGACGACATTCTTCCATATACTCCAACGCCAAGACGATAGTCGTTGCTGAAGCGGTGTCCCCACATGGCAAACACGTTACCCTTGTGGTGTGCCATGCCGTCGATGGTTACTTTCTGCATTCGGTCGTGAGTGGTATCATATTGGTTAGCACGCGTGTCGAGATAGCTATAGCCAAGACCTACAGTAAGTTCGCGCCACGAATAGCGAGCATTGAAGTCAAGTCCATAAGTTTTGGCTGTCTCAATGTTCTTATACTGACGTGTCTTCACTGGGTCATAGAGTATGATATATTCGTCGGGAGCTTGATAATTAGGTATGGTTACAAGGGCTATCATGTTGTCGAGTTTGTTATAATAGCCCGAAAGCGTGAGCGACAATGAGCCATGAGTGTATTCGGCACTCATAGAATAATAGTTGCTCGACTGTGGTTTCAGATTCTCATTGCCAAGATAAAGATATGTGCCACTCATCTGGCGCACATATCGATAGTAGAGTTCGCGAATGGCAGGTGTCTTAAATCCCTGACTCCATGAAGCTCTTAAGCAGAAATCGTTGCTCAACTTGAGCATGGCAGAGAGTTTTGGAGTCAGTTTCATTCCAAACGAAGAGTTGTGGTTAAGACGCAGACCTGCTGTTATGTTGAGCATGTCAACAGGATTCCATTCGTCTTGAACATAGACCGACTGCGTGTTGTCGTGTGCCTTTCCGCCTCTCACTCGCGTTGGTGCTTTCAGCCAGTCGTATCGATATTCGGCACCTACGTTGAGCTTATTATTATAAGGTAAAGAGAAAACACCTTTCAGATTTGCCATTGTACGCTGCTGGTCGCTCTGCAATTCCTTCTGCCCTGCCAGATATGGGAAGTAGGGATAGTAGATTGTTCCTGCACTCTTGTCGTAGTCTTCAACGAGCGTTGTGGCTGTGAAGTCATAATAGTAGGCATGGCGATTCCAGTCAACATCAAGTTGAAGAAAGTCGGTAGCATTGAGTTTATATGTTCCTCCTGCCGATACCGAAGCATTCTGATACTCCATGTCCCATGTCTTCACATCGTACTGGGGATATTTTCCGCTTGTGCGATATATGCGCTTGCGGTATATGCTGCCATCGGCATAGAGTTCAAGGCGGTCGGTTGGTTTGTAGGTGATTCGCTGTGCTACCTGCCAGTTGGTGTGGCGGTTGACAGTTTTGTTGCGAGAGTCGTAGATAGGCGGTTCGGTTCCTACGGTATGCTCTGTGCCAGTGTTCTGCCATCCGTCGGAGTGCTGAAGCTGGAAGTTGGTGAGTGAACTGAACTTACCAAAGTTGAGACCTACGGCATTGTGCTGTCGCAAGTCGCCATAACTGCCAACGCGAGTTGAATTTTCAAGCAACACACCTTCTTGTCGATGCTTCTTAGTGATGATGTTTACAACACCTGCAATGGCATCGGAGCCATAGAGGGCAGACGATGCACCTTTTACTATTTCTATCTTTTCGATGTTCTGCGGGTCGATGAGCGATAAATCGTTCTGTCCTCCAACGTCACCGTGAATGCGCTTTCCGTCGATTAGCACGAGAATATAGCTATTGCCAAGTCCGTTCATCTGCATCTGCGAACCCATATCGTCTTCGTTGAAACTGAATGAAGATGTGAGTGAAGAGAGAATCTCATCTATACTCTTTCCGCTGAAGTTCTTTAGCATACGCTGGTTTATCACTTCAGTCTGGACTGGAGCGTCTTTAAGCAAATGGAGCGTGCCTGTACCTGTTACAACGACTTCGGGCAACGAGTCGGACTGAACTACAGTCTGAGCATCCACATTCGAAGATAAGAGCATGTAAAATGCCCCTACTAATAGTGCTTTACTATTCATTATAAATTTCAGTTTTGCAACTTCGTTTATCCCAGAACGATTGCTTTTTTGCTTTTTATGGCAGGTCTTCTGACTTTCCTCTCGACTGTCAGCCTTCCCAAATTTGCCATTTACGACTTAAAGACATCTCTTTGCAGGCTGCAAACTGTAAGTGTGTTTTGCTTCGCCTTCATAATGACTAAGCCTAAGTGCTTAATCTCAAGTCTTTAATCTTAAACAGCCAATTCAGTGACGTTATAAATACAATCGAATAAAAATGAGGATTACAGCAGCTGGTACTGTCTCGGACTTTCACCGAATTCCCTTTCATCGAGGCATCGTCTGATGCCTGACTACCACTATTCTTTTTTATCTTATCGCTTATATTTCAGCTTTAACGGGTGCAAAATTACACATTTTTCAGCAACTACAAGTGTTTTGCCGTCATTTTTTTCACTTTTCACCTAAATATTAGTTTTTTCTATACCTTTGCGAAACTAAAAAAACATCAATCTATGTGTGTATATGCTTCAACTTTAGCCTTAGCTTTAGAGGTACAACACAACACCTTAAACTCAACACTAGAAATCAGTTAGCATTAAGACATGAAGCATCGAACAATTCTTTCACGTTTTGTAATGGTTTCTCATAACATCTAAGTTCATACAATATCAAATGGGTTTCTCTGTATTTCCATTGTTTTCGCAAACTGATTTAGTTTCTTTACAGCAAAGTTGGATTAAACTTAATATTACAATATAATACCTTATTATAATAATATAGAATGGCAACATTATTCATAAAACAAGATAAACTTACCAATATTATAAACAATAAAAAGGCAACGATTATGAAAACAAATATTAAAAGCAACGACTTTTTAGTTAAAATATATGTATTTATTTGGTAGATAACATCAAAATACACTACATTTGCGGTGTACTATTAAAGTGGTACACTACAACACAAGCATTCATTAGTAACATAACAAACCAAAATAGGAGGTAAAAACTATGATTAGAATTGAAGACATAACCTATCATTACACAGGTTCTCGCAAGAATGTTTTCGAGAATTTCAGCCTGACATTGACCGAAAACAACATCTATGGACTGCTTGGCAAGAACGGAACGGGCAAGTCTACCCTGCTCTACCTGATAAGCGGACTGCTACACCAGCAATCGGGCAGCATTGAGGTTGACGGCATGGAATCGAAAAAGCGTAATCCAGAGATGCTGAAAGAAATATTCTTCGTGCCTGAAGAGTTTGAACTACCATCAATAAGCCTTGCACGCTATGTCGAGCTATACTCTAAATTCTACCCACGTTTCAGCGAAGAGGTGCTGACAAAGTGCCTGAGCGACTTCAATCTTCCTCTGTCGCTGCAACTCAACACCCTCTCTATGGGACAGCGCAAGAAAGCCTTCGTAAGCCTGGCTCTTGCTACTCAGACTAAATACTTATTCATGGACGAGCCAACAAACGGACTCGACATCCCTTCAAAGTCGCAGTTCAGAAGAGTTGTTGCCAACAACATGACTGACGACCGCACACTGATTATCTCTACCCATCAGGTTCATGACGTAGAACAGTTGCTCGACCACATTCTCATTCTCGACAACTCACGCCTGCTGGTTAATGCTTCTGTAGCAGACATTACATCGAAATACCGCTTCGACCTTCGCGCTCCTCAAGACATGGGCAACGACGTAATCTATGCTGAGCCATCGCTGCAAGGCAACGCATGCATCACTCTGCGCAAGGAAGACGATCAGGAAACACAACTTAATCTTGAACTTTTCTTCAATGCTGTCATCTCTCTTGACTCTGAGAAGATTAAAATCTAAGCATTGATTTATATTCTACTCAACTTGGAAATAAACAAAGAAGAAGAAGTTTCCTACATTTCATTAACAAACAAAAAAACAATACGACCATGAATACTTTCAATTTCAATCGTTTTTGGCTTACTCTGAAGACCAACGTTGTGTCTAATCAGAAACGCTATATGCGAATAATATTAACAGTTTTCGTAGCACTTACTGCTGCTTATATGCTTACTGCAATAGATATTATTTTCGGAAACCGCGACCTTTCTCCGCAAAATTACGCATTGTTCAGAGGAGCAGCCACTATTGGTTTCACAATGTTAGTAGGCATTTCGCCAAGTCTGATTATGAGAAACCACAACCGCAAAGAGCAGCGCATCACCCTCTTTATGCTTCCAGCATCAAGACTTGAGAAATTCATAACACAAATAATCATCTGCATAGTTGTCATACCAGTATGTTACATAATAGGTGCTGCAATTGCCGACATACTTCAGTGGATAGCTTTCTCTATAATCAATCCAGGGCATGCACAGTTAGTAATGAGCTATCTATTTACAGACTGGACTCTAACGTCAGAACTTCCAGTCTACGAGGCAACACTGATTACTATATTCATCTTCATCTTGATCCTTTGGAATATGTCGCTCTATCTGCTTGGAGGTGTATTCTTCCGCCGCTATGCTTGGCTGATGACTACAGCTACACTCTACTTCATATTCTTCATAGCAATGATAATATTGTCAAAAATAGCATTCTCTTTCTCATTCCACTACAACGTTGTTGAATCGGCTATACCAGAACTATACATAGGAATTGCCATATTCACTGCATTTACTGTTCTCAATGTATGGCTATCTTATAGGCTCTACAGCAGACTGCAAGTGATAAACAACAAATGGTTTAATATTTAATTGAGAATTGACAATAAATAAAAACATTATTAGAAAAATTAAGACTTATGACTTTCAATAACGAAAAAGCAATATATATTCAAATGGCAGACCGACTGGCTGACGAGATTCTGGCTGGCAAATATGAAGATGACGCCAGAATACCAAGCGTGCGCGAGTATTCCGTATTGCTGCAAGTCAACACTAACACTGCCGTTAAAGCCTATGAACAATTGGCTCGCGACGAAATAATCTATAACAAGCGCGGACTGGGCTACTTTGTTACTGCGGGTGCCCGACAGCGTATCCTCGAAAGCCGCAAAAAGGAATTTGTAACGGAGCGTATGCCTGAATTCATCCGACAGATGAAACTGCTCGGCATCAGCATTGACGACTTCAAGGAGATGTACGACAAGTAAGAGTTTGAGGCTATTCGGCTTTAAGGTTGTCTGGCTATTAGGTGTAGTTAGGAATAAAAGCCTTCAAAACTCAATGACTGACAAACGCAAAAACTCAACAGTTCACAAATCTCATAAAATAAAAGAATAATAAACTGAAAAACTCATAAACTCATAAACTAAAAGAACCATGACCATCAGAAAGATTTTAACTTCAGCACTTCTTATGCTCGCCCTGTGTGCATCTGCACAGATGGACATGCAGATTCCAATCGACCCAGAAGTAAGAATCGGTAAGTTGCCTAATGGACTGACTTACTACATCCGCCACAACAACCAGCCACAAAACGTTGCAAACTTCTACATTGCACAGCGTGTAGGCTCTATCAACGAGAACGACGACCAGCGCGGACTGGCTCACTTCCTTGAGCACATGGCGTTCAACGGATCAGAGCATTTCCCAGGCAACAACCTCATTGAGTATCTTCGCTCACTCGGTGTTTCCTTCGGACGCGACCTCAATGCCTATACAAGCATAGACCAGACTGTGTATAATATAAATAATGTACCGTCGCAACGACAGTCTGCCGTTGACTCTTGCCTCCTCATCTTGCGCGACTGGTCAAACGGTCTTTCACTCGAAGCCGAAGAGATTGACAAGGAGAGAGGCGTTGTTCATGGAGAATGGCGAAGCGGAAGCGGACCGCAGCAGCGCATGCTCGACGCTATGTGTCCTGAACTATTCCCCGACTCTAAGTACGGACACCGCTTGCCAATCGGACTCATGTCTATCATTGACAGTTTCCGTCCACATACTCTCAGGGCTTACTACGAGAAGTGGTATCGTCCAGACAACCAGGCAATAGTTGTGGTTGGCAATGTTGACGTAGACCATGTTGAAGCTGAAATCAAACGCCTTTGGGCAGACGTCACTGTTGCTCCCGATGCTGCACAAGTCGTAACCGAACTTGTTCCCGACAACAACGAGGCTATCATCGTGATCGGAAAAGACAAAGAACAGCAACGCAACACTATTGAGATTATGATGAAACACGATGTCATTCCCGACTCTCTGAAGGGTGATATCAGCTACATGATAATGGAATATGGTAAAAACGTAACGACACAGATGATTGACACTCGCCTGCAAGATGCTGCACAGCAGCCTGGCAGCGCATTCACCATGGCTTCCTCCTTCGACGGACAGTATATCTATGCTAAGTCAAAAGATGCCCTCACAACTGTAATCATACCTAAGGAGGGGAAAGATATTGAAGCCATAAAGCAGGTTATGCGCGAGCTGGAACGTGCCCGTCAGCATGGCTTCACCGAGTCGGAATATGTTCGTGCGCGTGAAGATATAATGAATGAATACGAGCGTATGTACACTAACCGCTCTAAGGTCGACAACGATAAATATGCCCGCCAATATGTTGAGCACTATCTTTCTAACGAGCCTATCCCTTCTATCGAAGACGAATATGAGACCATGAAGATGATTGTGCCTATGATTCCTGTCGACATTGCCAACGAGATTGCTGCCGAACTGGTTTTGCAAAACGACACTAATCTTGTAGTTGCAGCCTTCACTCGCGACATTGACGGTACTGCACCTTACACTGCCGAAATGGTAAAGAATGCCATCGACGAGGTGCGCAACGAAGATATTAAGCCTTACGTTGATCAGACTATCGACGAACCTCTGATAGCAAAGATGCCAAAGAAAGGCAAGATTAAGAAGGAAACTGTAAACACAGCGTTAGGCTACACAGAACTTACTCTCTCAAACGGCATCAAGGTTAACTTGAAAAAGACTGACTTCAAAGACGACGAAATCAGATTCCAGGCTATTGCTGACGGCGGATTCTCACTCTACGACAGCAAAGACTTCGACAATATAAAGATGATGACGATTGGACTTGGAATAAACGGACTGGGCAAGTTCTCACAGACTGACTTAGAGAAAGCACTTGCAGGAAAACACGCCAGCGTTGACTTCTCTATCGACCAGACTGAGCAGACAGTTTCGGGAGTATCTACTCCAAAAGACTTGGAAACTCTAATGCAACTCATCTACCTGCAATTCACTAACGCAACAGCTGACAAAGCAACCTACGACCAGCTGGGGGGAATGTTCGAAATGGTGTTCAAGAACAAGGAAATGAACCCTTCAATCGTATTCGGCGACTCTATCATGTCTACCATCAACAAGCAGAACCCTCGCTATATGCTGCCCGACGGAGAGACTTTCGCACGCGCTGACTACAACCGAATAGTTGAAATAATACGCGAGCGACTGGCTAATGCTGCCGACTATACCTTCACTTTCGTTGGCAACTTCGACGAAAGCCAGATGCGCAGATTCATCGAGCAATACATCGCATCGCTGCCTGCTAAGGGCAAGAAGACCGAAGCACGCGACGTGAGAACACTGTGCAGCGGCGAGACCGTCAACAACTTCACTGCAAAGATGATTGACCCGCAAAGCATGATTTTCGAAAGCTGGCGCTCTAACAACATACCTTACACTCTGCAAAACCGAATGAAACTGGCTGTAGCTGCCGAAGTGCTCGAAGCTATATACCTGAAGAGCATACGCGAAGATTCGGGAGCTGCCTACTCAGTATCAGCAAGTGACGAAGTTGACACCGACGGACGCGAAATCTACTTCAGCATTCAGGCACAATGCCCATGCGACCCTGACAAGAACGCAATGGCTGTAAGCCTGTTCAGAAACGGAATACAGGAAGCAGCAACAAAGATTGATGCCGACATGTTCAGCAAAGTGAAAGAGCAGATGCTAAAGCAGTTTGACGTTGACAGCCGCGAAAACTCTCACTGGATTAACGCGATATACCGATGGAACAAATTCGGTGTCGACTTCCAGAGCAACTACCGTCAGACTCTGCAAAGCCTCACTGCCGACGACATCTCACGCTTCATCAGCGAAGTGCTTATTGCTCCAGGCCATCACACTGAAGTGGTAATGATGCCAGAGACGGGCGGCAACGAAAACGCCAACTAATAATATGATAATAAAAAAAACTCTAAGGTCATAAGGTTGTAAGGTCATCTGATTATAAAATAAGAAAAAAATCAGTTCCTGCACCTTAAGACCTGTGAGAAAAAACGACATAATAACCAGACAATCTATCTATATACATAATTAGTTATAAACCATAATTGAAACAAAATCACCAGCAATGCTGGTAAACATAAAACTAAAACAACATCTCATATAAATCATATCATTCTATCATTCATTTTTTTACAAGTCCGTTTGGCGCGTGATGCGTCAGACGGACTTTTTTCATTCATCATTCAACTATTAGCAATCTTAGCTGAAGAATATGAATTAAACTTTAGATTATCCTCCATAACAATCCAGCATTTTGTCAAGATTTTTCAACAAGAAAATTATGAAATATTTTGACAAACCGATTTTTCAATCTAGAGAAAAATTTTTGTCGATTTTTTGAGTTGGCACGCTCGAAAAGTAAAAATGTGTTTAATTATTAATCAATCAGCTTAAACTTTGTGAACGAGCATAAGTAACAAAAAAGTGAAAGGTGTCCTTTCGCAATGTCAAACGTGGCATATGACACTGCGATATGTGGCATATCGCATGGTGAAAGGTGCCCTTTCGTAGTGCGAAAGGACACCTTTCACTTTTTCAGAAGTCATGAGCTTTGAGGGTAAAGTTTATAAATCACTGAATGATAGTCGCTTATGCGAAAAAAGGCAAAACTGCTCAAATACTCGCATATTTGCAAGAAAAAAATCTCAAGTCCGAAAAGTTGCCCTTAATTTTGCGCTTCAGTTAATCAATGGCGAATGGCGTTGTCAAAATTTTTCAGATTATCCTGAATACTCGGAGTGTTCAGTTTACTATGAATTATCTGATTATTCAGAATTTGTCAACGGGAGCTTTAACTTGATATAGAGCGACTATGCACTATTGTTTCTCATCAACTAAAATAAAAAAATAATCGGCTGGGCTGTATCAAATACGGCAAAATGTAGTAACTTTGCAGGCAGAAAACCAATTCACTTATTAAAAATTGAGAGAGACGACGATGAAAAAGATTTTATTTGCTATGGCTGCGGCTGTTTTGATGATGGCTGTGGCAGCATGCGGCGGCAGGGGCGACAAGACTACTGCTGCCAGCGGCAAGGAAGGCAGTGCAACAGACAGTGCTGCGGTAATCAAGACTAAGTATGCTAAGGGATTTACGGTACGCTACACTGAAGATGGCGTGCGTCTGGTTGACGTGGCTGACCCGCAGAAGGACAAGGACAAGATGCCAGCAACCTATCATTTCGCTCTTGTAAACAAGGGGTCTATGGCTATCATTCCAGAAGGCTATCAGAAGATTGAAGTACCAATAGAGAGAACTATTGTTATGACTATGTTGCAGCTGTCTAACTTCACTGCGCTCAACGCCATTGACGTGGTGAAGGGCATCACTGGCACTAAGAATCTTTTCAGCAAAGACATAAAGAAGCGCGTGAGCAACGGCGACATCGTGAAGATTGGCAAGGAGGGCAACTTCGACACCGAACTGATTATGGCTGCTCATCCTGACGTTATCTTCATTTCTCCGTTTAAGCGCGGCGGCTACGATGCCATAAAGGAGACTGGCATCACGCTGATTCCACACTTGGGATATAAGGAGCTCGACCCTCTGGGACAGGCAGAATGGATGAAGTATATTGCCATGTTCGTAGGCAAGGAGGCAGAAGCCAACAAGAAGTTTGACGAGATAGAGAAGAACTATCTTGAGCTGAAAGAGAAGGTGGCAAAGACGAAGAATCGCCCCACGGTGTTCAGTGGCGAGATGCATGGCGGCAACTGGTTTGCCGTAGGCGGAAAGAACTATCTTGCGCAGATTTTCCGCGATGCTGGAGCCGAGTATGTGCTGAAAGACAACAACACTGGCGGCGTGCCTATAGAATATGAGAAGATGTATGCAACGGCAGCCAATGCTGACTACTGGCGCATCCTGAACAGTTTTCCTGGCACATTCTCCTACGAGGCGCTGAAGTCGGCAGAACCTCGCAATGCGCTGTTTAAGGCTTTCAAGAATCGCCATGTGATTTACTGCAACATGAAGAATACTCCTTACTATGAGCTGTCACCTGTTCAGCCCGACATAGTGCTGGCAGACTTTGTTGCAATATTCCATCCTGAACTGATGCCAAAAGACTATAAGCCGACATTCTATAAGCTGTTGTAAAGAATCTAAGGTCATAACCTCACACACATGTTTCCCAACAAGCCCATAAGTTCGCAAGCCTACCAGATAATCAACTGGAAGATGCTGATGCTGGTGCTGTCTATCGTAATACTGTTTGTTGTAAACCTGCTGCTTGGAACAGTTAAGATTCCCTTCGGCAGTGTATGCAGAATACTGGTAGGCAGCAGCCATGAGTCTGAGATATGGTATAACATTATATGGAGTTCGCGCGTACCACAGTCGCTGACGGCTCTTGTGGCAGGTGCTGCCCTTGCTGTAAGCGGTTTGCAGATGCAGACGGTCTTCCGCAATCCCCTTGCAGGTCCTTCGGTGCTCGGTATATCCAACGGTGCAGCACTTGGTGTTGCTTTCGTTGTTTTGTTGTCAGGTTCATTAGGAGGCGTAACCCTAAGCAAACTCGGATATATAGGCGATGCAGCCATATCAATAGCCGCAGTAGTCGGTTCGCTTGCCGTCATGTCGCTAATAGTTTTTGTCTCTCAGCGCGTGAAAGGCAACGTGACTCTGCTCATCATAGGTGTAATGATTGGCTATATAGCAAATGCTATAATCGGAGTGCTGAAGTTCTTCTCTGCCGAAGAAGATATAAAGGCATACGTTGTATGGGGACTTGGCACCTTCTCGCGAGTGTCTGGCGACCAGATGGTTTTGTTTTGTGTCATTACTATCCTGCTTCTACTGCTTAGCATGCTATTGGTAAAGACAATGAATCTGCTGCTGCTTGGCGACGGATACGCACGCAATCTCGGTCTTAACATTCGTCGCGCTCGCCTACTCGTGATAGCCAGTTCGGGAGTACTCGTAGCCGTAGTAACAGCCTATTGCGGTCCGATAATGTTCATCGGCTTGGCTGTTCCTCATCTTGCACGAGCACTATTCCGCACCAGCGACCATCGCATACTGATGCCTTCCACCTTGTTTCTTGGCGGATTGCTTGCTCTTGTCTGCAATCTTATAGCCCGAATGCCAGGCTTTGAGGGTGCGCTCCCTGTCAATTCAGTAACCGCATTAGTTGGCGCGCCAGTCATTGCTTCGGTACTTTTCCGCCGCCGCAAAGACGAATTGCAAGAGTAAAAATAAAGGAATACAGTTAAGGTTAAAGTTAAAGTTAAAGTTAAGGTTAAAGTTAAGGTTAAACATATTCATAAATCCTACCATTATCATCAATAAGTAGGATGGTAAGAATGCCCGAAGGCAACAAAGGTTTGCAATGTGCAATGCAGTGTCTAATCATAACATTGCAGAACGCCTGAATGCTTTCTTTTGGTATAATGTCCCACAGTTCGCGGGCAAGCGTCATCTTCTCAGCACGTTCCAGCGTAGCGTCATCACACCCTGCCTCTCGCAGCATAGCAGAAATAAAGTCCTTATCCATCGTTACTTTCTTGCTATGTGTATCAAGATTGCCAGCCGCAAGTTTCACAGCCTTGCCCATCATCACGCCAAGAGTAACATGACTTATCTGCAAGTCGTCGGCAATCTTGAGAGTTTCGCCAATGTAGTTGCCATACTCTACGAAAGCCTGCAACGGCAATTCTGGGTGCAAAGCCTTGACAAAACGCTCGCTCTTTGCACCACTATTTATTACAACATGATTAGGACTGCCAGCCTTTGCCACTTCCATGCAACGGCGAATAGAGTCGACAAACGCTTCCTCTGAGAATGGTTTTATTATTCCACTGACACCAACAATGCTTATTCCTCCTTCTATTCCAAGTCGCGGATTGAATGTCTTGCGGGCTATTTCCTCACCATTAGGAACAGATATAGTTACGGCAAGATGACCTTTAAAGTCTGGCACTCTGCCGACAAGCAGCGACAGGTTTTCTTCTATCATCTTTCTCGGCACTCGGTTGATAGCGGGTTCTCCTGGTGGAAAGTCGAAACCTGGCAGTGTTATTGTGCCAATTCCCTTTCCTCCCTTTATCATAAAACTGTCTGACAGTTCTACCTGTCCGCGAATCTCAATTCCATTAGTAACATCAGGGTCGTCGCCACTTACCTTAATAGTATAGGCATACTTGTCTGTATAGGCAACAGCAACGGGTATGGTTTCCCCATTAGGCAGCCTGACAGGCACTTCAGAAGGAGTCTCGCCCAGCAGTTTATGAGTAGCATCAGCCAGAGAAGCAGCCGTAGCATAAGTGCCAGTAGTCAGTCCACTGCGCAGAGGGAAAAAGTCGGGCAGCAGTTCTTCTACAACCCTTCGCAAACCATGTTCGCCATTAACACATCGGAATATCGGAGGAGTGGCGGGGCGGCGCAGTGCTATTATATTCAAGCCAAGACTGCGGGCAGCCTCAACTTTCTTCAGAAAACCTCCTGTCATTCCACTTTCTTTCAGCAACAAGGCATCAACACCAAGCCTGCTCATCAGCTCTTTCTCGTCTTCGTCGTCGCTATAGTAACACAGTTGGTCGTCGGTTGCACCGTTGCGATGGGCAAGTCTTATAGAACTCTCACGCGGCAGGATGCGATAGAACACTTTCACTCCTCGTTCTTCAAGATATTTAAGACGCGGAATGGTTTGCACTCCTGTCGTTGCAAGCAATGTATTTATTCCACGAGGAATGTCGGTAAAGTCGTCAATCCAAGTAATATCCGAATCTCTTTCTGGGAAGATGCGTTCAAAGCGTATTGCGTCTAAACTGAGTCTTTCAGCAACAGCCGCCACAGTCTGGTGCAACTGTTTTGCGAAAGGATGGGCAGCATCAACAATGATACGAATACCATTATCAATGCAGAAGTCTGCCATAGACTGCTCATCAAGAGCACCATCTATGCGCACCCCATGCTGCAAGGCTATATCCTGTTCGCCCGTCTTAGTGGAATAGTAGAAACATTTTCCTGCCTCTTCCAACTCTTTTGCAGCCTTCCTTCCTTCTGTTGTACCTCCAAATAAGAGAATCATATAAAAAACAAGACTTTAACGTTAACGGAAACGGGAACCTTAACGGAAACCCGTCTACTTGTCTACTCGTCTACTAATCGAACTATTCCGTTGCTTTACGGAAAAGATGAGTGAAATGTTTTGAATAAAGTTCAGATAGTCCTTTTCTATTGTCTATAGCTTCACCAACAACAATCATTGTTGTGAGCGTGAGGTTGTTTTCATGAACAATCTTTGCAAGGTCTTTCAACACTCCACGATAGATGTGCTGGTCGGGCCATGTCAGATGATAACATGCTGCAACAGGAGTATCTTCGGGATATTCAGTAAGCAGTTGTTGCTGAACATCGTCAACAATAGAAGCACTAAGGAAGATACACATAGTGCTCTGACTGCGTGCAAGCAAGTGCAACTTTTCTTTTTCAGGCATTGGAGTCCTACCCTCTCCACGTGTCAGAATGATAGTCTGGCAGCGTTCTGGTATAGTAAACTGCGAGCGCAGTTCGGCTGCCGCAGCAAGGAACGACGAAATGCCTGGCGTTATGTGATAACTCATCTTATGCTCATCGAAGAAAGCCATCTGCTCTTGTATTGCTCCGAAGATACATGGGTCGCCAGTATGCAGACGAACAATCAGCTCGCCTCTGTCGTAGAACTCTTTCATCAGTTCACATTGCTCCTCAAGAGCCATCGAAGCAGACGAGCGTACTGTTGCTCCTTGTTTTGCACAAAGAGTTAATTCACGAGGAACAAGACTGCCAGCATAAAGTATGAGGTCGGCTTCTTCCAGCAATCTTCTTCCACGAACAGAGACCAAATCAGGGTCGCCTGGTCCTGCTCCTACAATTTCTATATGTCCGCTGTTTCTTCTTAGATAACGCTCTGGAATAGAAACAGCCACTGTAAAATTCTTGCCTTTTTGCTTTGGCATAACCATCTTTCCACCATCGGAAGCCAAAAGCGAGGCTGCCTCTGAAACGCTGCTTGTTCCAACATGCTTGGCTACAACATCACTTGGAGTTGGAACTTCTACGCCATCAAGTTCTTCGGCTCTGAAGAACTCAACTTCGCAACCTTTTTCCTGCAAATATTTTATGTATGGTTCGTCTGCCTTTATGTCTATTGTTGCATAGGTTTTGGCACATGGGTAGAGTCCTTGCTCCTCAAACTTCTTGCTAATCTCTGCATCAATCTCGTCAATAGGCTGAGCCTGATGTGCAAGTCCAATACCAACACAAGCAACATGAGGAACAAACTGCAACACTTTCATTCCTTTTGGATAATCGTGACGGAATGGCGAAACAACAATTAAAAGTGAGTATTTCGCAGCATCAACGTCATTGAGAGAATCAACAAGTGTTACATGTTGCGGCATAGACCTTTGCAAGAAGCGTGTACCGTCATCGCAAGTTTCTATCAGAAGAGCTGTAGGCTGCTGATTGACAAAAGCAAAGATGCAGTCGTTCATTGACGAGCTTACAACCTCATCCCATCCATATCGCTTAGCAAGCAGGTCGAGTGCCCACAGTTGCTGATTATCACTTTGAGTTGTAATAACAGGCATTGCGCCAAGAACCGAAGCGACATTCTTTGCCAACTCGTTTGCACCACCAACATGACCAGATAATACTGAGACTACATTCTGACCTAATGAGTCTACGCACACAACGGCTGGGTCGGTATGCTTATCGTCGATGTATGGAGCAATAGTGCGCACGCAGATGCCCATTGCACCGATAAAGATAAACGCATCGGTTTCTTTCCATAGCTTGCCAACATCATTGCGTGTTATGATTTTGCCTTTCAGCTCGCGTCTTAGCAATTCTGCTTTCTCTTCTGCTATTCCAGTTATTGGTATTATTGATATATTCATTTCTTTTGAGTAGTTATAGAGTTATGGGGTTATGGGTTATATTCATTTTACTGCCTTCATTATTTCTATTGGATGATAATCGTTGACAGCTATTCGCAATGGTTCTTTTTCTTTCAGTTTACACAGTCTGCAAGCCTCATGGAATAGTTGTTTGCTCTCAGCGGTAACACTGTTCATCACTATTATGCCACCTTTTTCCAACAACGGAGCGACCTTTTGGAATATCTCTATCAACTTGCCGCTATGTCCACCTATGAAGACTGCATCTGGCTTAGGCAACGCTGAAATATCTTCTTTCAGGAAATCACCTATATGACTGCTAATGCCTGGCGCTCCAAAGCGGCGTGTGTTTATGCCTATTAGACTGCGACCTTCCTCGCGAATCTCAAACGACTCAATAAGAAGATGAGGGAACTGCAGGCGCGCTTCAATAGAAACGCTGCCCGTACAGAAACCAATATCCCATAGCACCTGACGGGAATACAGTTCGAGAGCCTGCAAAGACAACAAACGTATAGACATCTTTGTAATCATCTTGTCACGACCATTGAGCAGTTCAAACTCACTGTCAGGCAAGCCAAGACGACGAGGCGGTAACTTTTCTTCTGCTTCAAGTATCAAGCAGTTGGGATGACTAAACTCCGTTTGTGCAGCCTCTTCAAGTGTCATTGTAGAGACTTTTTCTTCAGAACGGTTGCCAAGATGCTCGCCAACGGAAATGACATACTTGTCGTAACCATATTCAAGCATTCGCTTTGCAATGACACTCGGAGTATGAACCCTATCGGTTAGCACACCTATCTTCTCAGCATGTTCTATCAATGCACGGTCAAACTCATGCCAGTCACGACCTGTAAGCGAAACGATGCGCATGTCATGATAAGGCATTACCAGTCTATGTGCCAATGTCTGCAAAGAGTTGAACGACGGATAGAGACTTATTTCCGCATCGGGAAGTTCGCGTTTCACTGTGTTAGCAAACCCAAAGAAAAGAGGGTCGCCAGATGCTACTACAACGATTGCTTCATCAGGTCTGTCTTCAAAATGACGACGATAATCCTTGAAGACCCTTTCAAGCGGAACTGTTATGTCTATCCACTCATTTTCTTCAGGCAAGTAAGGCTTCATTATCTCATGATGCCGCTTACCGCCAGAAAACACCCTGCCCCTGCTTATTATCTCAACTACTTCATTAGAGAGTTGAGGCTGAGCCTCGTCTGTTATTCCTATTATTATGAATTTCACTTTCAAAAACTTTCTATAGTCATTAGTCTATTACCATTCCTACAAGTCGCGACCTGGCTTCAGTTGCTCGGCATCGTCGAAACATAGTATGGAGTTGCACAGAGTTGCAGCAAGATTGCTGCCGCCCTTACGTCCTTCAACAATAATTTTAGGTATATCGGTGAAAGGTTTCACCATGTGTTTCGACTCACGGACATGCACAAAACCAACTGGTGCAGCAATGATTCCTGCGGGATGTGCTTTGCCTTTGCGAATGAGATCACACAGTTCCATAAGTGCCGTAGGTGCATTTCCGAAAGCAAACAGAGCATCTGGATGTTCCTCAACAGCAAGACGAATGCCAGCCTGAGTGCGTGTGATGCCAAGCGACGAAGCCATCTCTGCAACACGATCATCACCAAGATAGCATTTAGCCTCAACACCCAGACGGGCTAATGCTCCCTTGCGTATACCGCTTGTAACCATAGTTACGTCAGACACTATTGTCTTCAGTTCACCATCAGCTACCTTCTGATATAGTCTGCTTACAGCATTATCGTCGGCAACGAGAATATTCTCCATGTCGAAGTCTGCCGTTGTATGTATGGCGTGCAGCAAAGCCCACTTCTTGTCGAGCGGAATATCGCGGTTTTTCAGTTCGCTCTCTATCGTTCGGAAAGACTCTATCATTATCTGCCTGCCTTTCTTCTCTTCGCTGTCCTGCTGTTCACGATAGTAGCCGCGAGGTGTTATAAACTTATCTCCAGCAACATACGATTGTGAATTACCGATGATAAGCACTGTGAACATATCTACTTCTTCAAGATTTATATTGCCAAGTGTGGCTATCTTTACGGTCTGATCCTGTCTACCAGCCTGGCGAACAATTCCTACAGGAGTATCGGCAGAGCGTTCTTGCAGGAAAAGTTCACGCAATCTGTATATCTGCCAGTATCTTCCGTTTGACTTAGGGTTATAGATAGCTGTAACGAAATCACCGTAGGCAGCCGCCTTAATCCTTCTTTCTATTATATCCCAAGATGTCATAAGGTCAGACAAAGAGATGATGCAGAGGTCGTGACCTATTGGTGCGCCAAGCAGTGATGCTGCCTTCTGAAAAGCGGAAATGCCTGGAAGCACAGAAATCTCTACATCTTCGCCTCGCTGCTCTTTCATCTCAAACACGAGCGGAGCCATGCCATATATGCCTGCATCGCCAGAGGAAATAACCACTACCGTGTGACCTTCAACAGCCATATCGAAAGCCTGCTCTGCACGCTGACGCTCGCGCTTCATTCCCGTATCAATACATTCGCAACCCTCTTTCAGGTAAGGTTTGATAAACTGGAAATAGTATTTGTATCCGACAACAACATCTGCCGTTGCAACAGCATCAATCACAGCAGGTGTTATGTCCTCCTTGCTACCTGGTCCGATACCAGCAATAATTATTTTCTTCATATCTTTTTTACTTGTTTTCTTCTTATTTGTAGCGACAGTAAAGGTCATAACCGCCAATATTGCGAGCCTTTATCATCTTTATTTTATTAAGAGAAACGCCACCGACAATGCCACCATCAGCACTTCTGCCATGCGGTTTATTCTTATCGAGACCTTCATGTCGGCTGTTGTGAGCGGGCGTTCATTCTCTCCTATATATGGTTTGTCGAAAATCTCTCCGAAATAATAATGTGGTCCGCCGAAGCGACAGTTCAATATGCCTGCAAGTGCTGCCTCTGGATAACCGCTATTAGGACTGGCATGGCGGCTGCCGTACTTGCATACAAAGCCGAACAACGACATCTTGCCTGAAGCAATAACCATCAGTACTGCTGTCAGTCGGGCTGGAATATAGTTGGCAATGTCGTCTATTCGCGCTGCAAAACATCCGAAGTCGCGGTAGCGTTCTGTCCTATAGCCAATCATAGAGTCGAGTGTATTTATCATCTTATAAGCCAACATGCCAGGAATGCCGAGCAGGGCATACCAGAATAACGGTGCAATGACTCCGTCGCTTAGGTTTTCTGCCAAAGTCTCTAAGGCTGCTGTGCGCACTTCCTGCGCTGATAGTTCCGAAGTGTCTCTGCCTACGATGCGTGCCACCTGCGTGCGTCCTTCGTCTAAAGACCTGTCAACGGCTATGAACACCTGACGTACCTCGCGAATGAGTGTTGTTCCTGCAAGGCAGAAGAATACGACAATAAAGCCGAGCCAGTCTGGTATAATCATGCCTATGGCTGCAACCAACAGGATTAAGCCTACAGCCACAACAGCTCCTTTCATCTTGCGATGTTTCCCGTTGTTTAGCCTATGCTCGCAAAAGGAAATCATCTTGCCGAAAGCAACGATTGGATGTGGAAGCCTTGTTGGGTCTCCAAAAACTAAATCCATCAGCCAACCTATTATCAATGAGAGAGAAAGCATTTTGTGAGTTATGAGTTATGAGTGGTGAGTTATAAATTATGAGTTATAAGTTCCCGTTAACGTTCCCGTTCCCATTCCCGTTAAAATCATTTGTCAATTATCAATTCATATATTCTTTCCATATCAACATATTTGCGGGCATGGGCAGCCAACTTGTCATACTGTTCGTTCTTGAAAGCCTCATAATCGAAAGGTTCGGATGCCTTTGCCAGTTTCTCTGCAAATGGCTTTAAGAGTCTGTCAACAAACTGCTTGTTGTCGAGCACGCCGTGAATATATGTACCCATGCACTGCTCACTAACTATATAGCCGTCTTTCCTGCCATCGCTGAGACTGAACAGAGGTGAGTCTGGAGCATCGCCAAATGGTCTTGTCTCACCCATGTGAATCTCATAGCCACGCATTCCCTCATCGAATGTAACTTGACGTGTAGTCTTCTCGCCACTCATCGAAGTGGTTATAGGAAGCAGACCTAAGCCTGGCAGGCGTTCTATGTCGCCCTCAACTCGGTCGGGGTCGCACACTTCTATACCGAGCATCTGATAGCCTCCGCATATACCCAGCACGGTTGCACCGTTTCGGTGAGCGCGTATTATGGCTTGTGCAGCACCGTTTCGGCGCAGTTCATACAAGTCGTGAAGCGTAGACTTTGTGCCTGGAACAATTATCACGTCTGCTTTCTGCAAGTCGTCTACATTATTGGTATAGAACAGATGAATACGCGGGTCTTGCTCAAGTGCATCAAAATCGGTAAAGTTGGAGATATGCTGCAATAAGACAACAGCCACGTTGACACAGCCTTGCGATGCCGTGTGCGACTTGTTGCTGAGCGACACGCTGTCTTCTTCTTCGATGTGAATGTCGTTATAGTAAGGTATGACACCGAGAACTGGTACACGCTGCTTTGTTCCGTCGGGCAAGTCGAAGGTGCAGATATCTTCAAGTATCTGGCGCCCTTTGTCGAACAGTCGCATATCGCCACGAAACTTGTTTACGATAATACCCTTAATGCGCTTTCGGTCTTCAACCTTCTGCAAGGCTATGCTTCCGTAGACCGAAGCAAAAAGTCCCCCTCTGTCAATGTCGCCAACGAGAATGACGTCGGCATTGGCATGGCGAGCCATTGGCATATTCACCAAGTCGCTGTCAACAAGATTGAGTTCTGAGATGCTGCCAGCACCCTCCATCACAACGGGATTATATCTTGCAGCCAAGCGGTCGAAGGCTGCATTGACTTCAGCCCTCAGTTCTTCGCGACCCTCGCGGCGGAAATAGTCGTAGGCATCGCGGTTGCCAATAGGTTTACCGTTGAGCACAACCTGCGAGGTATGGTCCGACTGCGGTTTCAGCAGCAACGGGTTCATGTCGGTGTGGCATGGTATTCCTGCTGCCTCAGCCTGCACAGCCTGTGCCCTGCCTATCTCGAAGCCTTCGGGAGTAGCATAACTGTTGAGTGCCATGTTTTGTGCCTTGAACGGAGCAGGACTATAACCGTCTTGCTTGAATATTCTGCAAAACGCTGCCGCCACGACGCTCTTGCCTACGTCGCTGCCCGTTCCGACAAACATTATTGGGTGGAGTTTCATTCTTTATCTGTTGCTTTTGTATTAGAAATTGAGGTAAATATGCTTGCAACCTCATAGAGGTGGGTGTAACTTGCAAAGACATTCTTATGTCTGAAAACAGGTGTCGACACTTCATTGCCGCGTGCATCGTAGACCTGAATTGACGAATCGGGAACATTGCCGAGAAACTGCGTGTAGTGGAACTCATGTCCGCGATATTCCCTGTTGTCGTAGACAAAACGGCGATACCCCAACGACAGTTTTCGGTCTTGCTTCCTTGCAGTTATGGTATAAGGCAAAACGCCGCACATAGGAAACTCGCCTTCGTCGGTAATTATCGACTTGCAGAGATACATCATGCCGCCACACTCTGCAACAATGCTTCCTCCTCTTTCGGCAAATTCCAGTATGGCGTTTCTCGTTTCGACAGACCTGACCAGTGCATCGAGGTGTTTTTCAGGATAGCCGCCTGGCAGGTAGAGTCTTGATACATCAGAAAACGACGGAACATCGGTTTCTGGATTGAAGAACTCAACGTTTTCGAGCGAGTCGATTACTTCCTGATAGATAAACGAGAACGACTCTTCGTTGCGTGCTATGAGCGTTTTGTTTTTCATAACGTCAATAGTTTTTTCCAGTCAACATGGGTTTCGAGCAGCGACACAAGGCTGTCGCTGTCTGACGATTGTGAGAAGTCGAGTCCGAGATAGCGCGAACCTTGATCTAAGTCTTTCGACTTTGGAAGATAGCCGAAGCACTCTATATGCAAGTCGTCGCAAACCTGCTGAAGCATGGCAAAATGGCGCTGGCTGCCCACCTTGTTAAAAATGACACCTGCAATGTTAATGTCTTTCCTGAAATTGACGAAACCTGACAGCAGGGCTGCCATTGAATAGGCTGCCGACCGAGCATCTACTACAAGAACTATGGGCAGACCTATCACGCTGGCTATTTCAGATGACGAGCCTTTGTCGCGGTCGTAGCCATCGAAAAGTCCCATCATGCCTTCAACAACTCTTATGTCGGCATCTTCAGAATAGCAATCATAAACTTCTCTGACGTGTTCAGGCGAAGCCATGAAGGTGTCTAAATTGACCGACGGTCTGCCGCACACAGCTGCATGGAACTTTGTGTCAATATAGTCAGGACCACACTTGAACGGCTGCACCACATAGCCTTTGCTCACAAAGAGAGCCATAAGCCCCCTCGAAACTGTGGTTTTTCCCGAACCACTCATCGGCGCTGCTATCATTATTTGCGGTTTCATGCCTGCAAAATTATATAAAAATGCGCACAAAAACGCCTTTTGCAACGAAAAAAGTGGATGAAAACTGACATAAACTATCGCGCAGACAGAATAGAGAAAGCATCAAGCCAAAAATCGAACTGTTTTTCAATCATTCATTGACTCGTTTTTCTGAGGAATAAAATAGCTTTTGCAAATCCTGTTTTGTCAATATCTTTCAACAAAATTGATTAACAAAACCCCTCTTATAACTTAAAAATTTACGACCAAGCAAAATAAAGTTGCAAAATATGCGAGTATTTGGCGGCTTCTTGCTATTTTTAGTAAACCATTAGAAGTCAACACCTTATAACTTTCGCCTCAAAACTCATAACTGTTAAAAAAGTCAAAGGGCATCTTTCGCAGTGCGAAAGGGCACGTTTGGCACTGCAATATGCCACATATCGCAGTGTCATATGCCACGTTTGACATCGCGAAAGGACACCTTTCACATTTTCGTTCCTCACGCTCGTTCACAAAGTTTAATCCGATTGATTAACAAATAAACAGTTTTTTGCATTCCATTGCGTGCCAAACGGAAAAACGGTTTCAAATCTTTCTCTAGAATGAAAGTTTTGGTTGACAAAAATTTTTAATAATTTTGTCAAGATTTTTCATACCATTCTGAGTACTCTGATAGCTCAGAAATTTCAGAATTTTCCAATAGAAAACGTGAACTTTTTTAAACAGAAAAATGATAATTGAAAAATGATAAATTTAACAGGTTTATGTGTTTGCTGGCAGAAACAAATTCGCAGAAAGATTCTTTAGAAAATCAAAACCATAAGGAAACCATATAAGAAAAAACAAGCAACAAGCGGCAAGGAAAAACAAAATAGAGCCATTTATTACCTAAAAAGATAAAAAAAGAAAAGTATTTATTTAGAAAATACAAAAAATATTCGTAACTTTGCGCAATTAAATATAGAACTAAATAAATAACGTATACAAATCATGTTTAACAAAGAAACTTATATCAGACGCCGTGACGAGTTGAAAAAACTTGTCGGCAAAGGCATTATACTAATTTTCGGCAACAACGAATCGCCTTGTAACTATCCTGCAAACGCTTACTATCCTTTCCGCCAAGACTCTTCTTTCCTCTACTTCTTCGGACAGAAGCGCGACGGACTGGTTGGCGTTATCGACATTGACAACAACTGCGACATGCTTATCGGCGACGACATCGACATTGAAGATATCGTCTGGTACGGTTCGGTTGACAGCGTAAAAGACATGGCTGAGCAGGTAGGCGTAAGCAAGACCGCCCCAATGGCACACCTGAAAGAAATATGCGACGAGGCTAAGGCTAAAGGCCGCCGCATACACTTCCTGCCCCCTTACCGTCACGACATCAAGATTCAGATAATGGACTTACTCGGCATTCATCCTTCTGAGCAGAAAGAAGCCGCTTCAATGGACTTGATTATGAGCGTAATCAAGATGCGTTCTGCCAAAGAACAGCAAGAGATTGAAGAACTGGAGCGTGCTGCCGTAATAGGATACAAGATGCACACAACCGCTATGCGACTGACTAAGCCAGGTCTTACAGAAAAATATATTGGCGGACAGGTTGACGGTATAGCATACTCTTACGGAGCAATGCCAAGCTTCGCTACTATCTTCACACAGCATGGCGAGATAATGCACGGCAACCCTTCAATGTCTGTACTTGAAGACGGAAAACTCGCACTGTGCGACTGCGGTGCAGAAACCATCAACCACTACTGCTCTGACAACACCCGCACATTCCCTGTAAACGGCAAGTTCACACAGCGTCAACTCGAAATCTACTCTATCGTAGAGGCTTGCCACGACTATGTGCTCGAAGTGGCTAAACCTGGAGTGAAATACATGGATGTTCACTTTGCAGTATGCCGACTTATGACTGAGAGACTGAAAGAACTCGGACTGATGAAGGGCAACACCGAAGAGGCTGTACGCGCTGGAGCACATGCCATGTTCCTGCCTCACGGACTTGGACACATGATGGGTATGGACGTACACGACATGGAAGGTTTCGACCAGCGCTATGTTGGCTTCGACGAGGAAACACGTCCAAACCTTGAGCAGTTCGGAACAAATGCACTGCGAATGGGCCGTAGACTCGAAGAAGGTTTCGTTGTTACTGACGAGCCAGGTATCTACTTCATCCCTGCACTCATTGATGAATGGCGTGCTAAAGGCCACTGCGCAGACTTCCTCTGCTTTGACAAAATTGAGACATACAAGGACTTCGGCGGCATACGCATCGAAGACGATGTGCTCATAACAAAAGACGGATGCCGATTCATCGGAAAGGACCGCATACCATATCATCCAGCAGAGATGGAAGAATTTATGAAGAACAACTAAATTTTTATAACAAATAATTCTAATACACAAAAGTAAAAAGATGAAAAAGATGTTAGTAGTTGCACTTCTTGCACTCGTTGCAACAGGTGCTAATGCACAGGAGAAAGAAAACAAGAACAAGCCTGTGTTTACAACTGTGAAGGAAATTCCTATCACAAGTATCAAAGACCAGAACCGTTCAGGTACGTGCTGGGCTTACTCAACTTTGTCATTCTTCGAGGCTGAGATTCTGAAGGCTACAGGCAAGACTTACGACCTCTGCGAGTCTTTCGTTGCAAACAAGACTTACATGGACCGTGCCATTCAGGTTGTACGCTATCACGGCGACTGCCAGTTTGCTCAAGGTGGTGCTGCTTCTGATGTTCACTACGTGCTGAAGCACTACGGAATCTGCCCAGAAGACGCTATGCCTTTCCCAGGCAGTCTCTATGGTGACTCTCTCAACAACTTCAATGAGTTCTTCTCTCTTTTAGAGCCATACGTAGGCGCTATTGCTAAGAACAAGGCTCAGAAGATTTCTAACCAGTGGAAGGTCGGAATGCAGGGCATCCTCGATGCTTACTTAGGCAAATGCCCAGAATCATTCACTTATCAGGGCAAGACCTACACTCCACAGTCTTTCATGAAGTCACTTGGCATCAACATTGATGACTATGTTTCTATCACTTCTTACACACATCATCCATTCTACACATCATTCCCTGTAGAAGTACAAGACAACTGGCGTTTCGAGCAGTCATACAATGTTCCTATGGACGAAATGATGCGCATCATCGACAACGCTATCGAAAAGGGTTACACAGTAGCATGGGGCGGTGACGTTTCTGAAGAAGGCTTCACACGCCAGGGACTTGCTTACATGATCGACGGCAAGGCTGCTCAGAGCCTCGCTGGTAGCGACATGGCACGCTGGCTGAAGTTGTCTCGCGCTCAGAAGACTAACCTCATCGACTCACTCGGCTGCACTGTTCCTGAAGTTGTTCCTACACAGGCTCAGCGTCAAGAGCGTTTCGACAATTGGGAGTTGACAGACGACCACGGTATGCTTATCTTTGGTATCGCTAAAGACCAGAACGGTAAAGAATACTACATGGTTAAGAACTCTTGGGGTGAAACAGGCGACTATAAAGGAATCTGGTACATGACTAAGAACTTCATTGCTGCAAACACAATGGACTACATGGTTAACAAGAATGCCATTCCTAAGGACATCCGAAAGAAACTCGGTATTTAAAACTAAAAAAGGGATTGACTCAACGTCAATCCCTTTTTAGTTTATATTTTTTTGTTAGTCCTTCATTTTTTAAGTTTATAAGTTCTTTTATTTTACTGTTTGTTAACCTATATATAAAGATGAAGAACAAAAGGACTAACAAACACCAAAACTTAAAAAACTATCTGCTCTTTAGCAATCACAATATAATTAAGGTGATAACCATTACCTGCACTATAGGAATCATCTTCATAGAAAACGGCTACATCGCCATTAGGCAGTTTTATCATTGTTGAGTAGGCAGCACCGCCACGTTGTATGTTCATCAGTTCCTGCCATGTTCTGCCTTTGTCTGTACTTTTATATAATGTAAGATTCTTTCGATCTGGAGAGTTGCAGAGAGTGTGTAGAATAATGTCCTTCTCACCATCTATTTCGCGGCTGTAATACAACATGTCAGCATTGCAGGCATTACCACTCATATCGCTTGTTCGCCACTGCTGCTGCCAAGATTCCGCATCATAACCGCCCTTATTGAATCCTCTGTCGCCATCCTGTCTTACAGACAAGAGCAAAGAACCATCGTTCATAAGTTCAAGTTTAGATTCATCGCAACCTTTATAGGCACACTGCGGACCTAATGTCCACGATTCACCATTATCTTCTGACGAGAGAATGTAGCAGTCTATATTATATGTACCATCCATGCTAATGCAGTTTGCAGCAAACAGTATGCGACCGTCAGGCAGGCACAATCCTTTACCCGAAGTGGCAAAGATGCTCCAGAATCCCAATGAGTCAGTAAGACAATGAACCGCATCAGTAAAACTACTTGCAGTCAGTTCGCGAGGTTCTGCCCATGTCTTGCCATCGTCGTCGCTAACGGTGATGCCGATGTTGCGCATTCCTTTGAAGAAATTATTTTTGCCAGCAGCCATAACGCAGACAATCCTTCCAGTATTTGTCCTTACAAGTGCAGCATCACCATAGCCAAAAGCATCGGAACTGACACCGTCGCCTTTTGCAACAATCTGCTGCTTGGTCCATGTCCTGCCATTATCTTCACTTCGTCTTACAGCAACATCAATCTTGTGTTCACCTAAATCGCCATTACTGTCATAACGGCAATCGGCAGCAACAATTATATTACCCTTTCTGTCTAATACCATAGCAGGAATTCTATAGAATCGGCAGTTGAATGTTGTTGGCACGAAAAGGAACTGCTGCTGCTTGAAAATCTTTAGTCCCTGTCCCTGCAAATACCCATCTTGTTTTGGTAAATCTACCACCATTCGCACCTTATTTTGCTGCAAAACAACCTGTTTTATACCTGCATCTATTGTTTCGCCTATCACGGCATTGTTTTTAACCCTGCAAGTAAGCCAGAGATAGGTGTTCTTGCCTATATAGACATTGTCTTTTATCCGCATCTTAACTTCCTTCTTCTTCGGCACAACCCACGACACAATCTGAGGATTTTCTACGGCATAGAACTCTGGATTTTCTGTCATATAGACATGGAGCTGCCCAACATTCCTAAAGGCTTCGTCGGTCAGTTCAACCGTAATCTGATTGAGCAGCACAGGATTTTCTGTGTCTTTCATAAGCCTTATGCGCAATATCGCATCATAGTTGTTGCCCTGTCCAGTAGTCTGAAACACTCGCCTAATCTCGAAGTCATTATAAGTCAAATAGTCTGCTGACCAAGCACAAACAGACAACAACAGCAGAGCTGCTATCAAGGAGATTTGTCTTAGTAATCTTTTCATTTTACTTCATTTTTTTGTTAGTCATTCCTCTTTCAATTTCGGCGCATTTACGCCAAAGCATGTTCTACTTCGCAAAGATACAATTTTAATCTTATCAAAACACTAAAATATGTAAAAAAACTGCTCTATGTATATAAGTCTTGTTTTTTTTTAGTAATTTTACAACCTCTTTATACCTTGCTTAACTACATATTTACAGCCAAAAAGCGGTATAAGTAGCCCCAACTGCGCGATTCTATGTGAATTACGCAAGGAGCAATATGGAAAAGAAATCAAAAAAATAAAGATATAAATGCAATTTAAATGGAATTACGAACCACCCACACCAGAGCACACCAAAGCGGCTAATGAGTTGGCAGAGAAGATCAACATGAGCCCTATTCTGGCCTCTCTGCTCATTCGTCGTGGCATAACAACGGAGTCGGCAGCCAAGCGTTTCTTCCGCCCTCAACTGTCTGACCTCATAAATCCGTTCCTCATGAAGGACATGGATATTGCCGTAGACAGACTGAACGATGCAATGGGGCGCAAGGAACGCATTCTGGTCTATGGCGACTATGATGTCGACGGATGCACTGCTGTGGCGTTGGTCTACAAATTTTTGCAGCAATTCTATTCCAACATCGACTACTACATTCCCGACCGCTATGATGAAGGCTACGGAATAAGTCAGAAAGGACTTGAATATGCTAAATCAACTGGGGTGAAACTCATCATCATTCTCGACTGCGGCATTAAGGCTATTGACGAGATTGCCCAAGCAAAGGAACTCGGAATTGACTTCATCATCTGCGACCATCATGTACCAGACGAGACCATTCCCGATGCTGTTGCAATACTTAATCCTAAACGACCAGACGACACTTATCCGTTTAAAGACCTTTGTGGCTGCGGAGTGGGATTTAAGTTCATGCAGGCTTTTGCTAAGAACAACTGCATACCTTTTGCCCGTCTGATTCCACTACTCGACTTCTGCGCTGTTAGTATTGCAGCCGATCTTGTTCAGGTTACTGACGAAAACCGCATACTTGCTTTTCATGGGCTTAAGCAACTGAACCAAAACCCAAGTTTAGGACTAAAGGCTATCATTGACATCTGCGGACTTAACGGACGCGAGATTTCAATGAGCGACATCATCTTCAAGATTGGTCCGCGCATCAATGCTTCGGGAAGAGTTGAAAACGGCAAAGCCTCTGTGGACTTGCTCATAGATAAAGACTTCGGCAGTGCGCTCAGAAAGGCAAAGCACATCAACGAATATAACGAGCAGCGCAAGGACATTGACAAGCAAATGACCGACGAGGCTAACCAGATTGTGGCAAAACTGGAGAACCAAAAGCATCAGTCGTCAATCGTACTCTATGACGAAAACTGGAAGAAGGGAGTGATTGGCATTGTTGCCTCACGACTTACTGAAATATATTTCCGTCCTACTGTGGTTCTGACTCGCGACGAAAATCTTGCTACGGGGTCTGCACGAAGCGTTGCAGGATTTGATGTTTATTCTGCGATAAAGAGTTGCCGCGACTTGCTTTTGAACTTCGGCGGACACACTTATGCTGCCGGACTCACTCTGCGCTGGGACGACATAAAGAAATTCCGCGAGCGTTTCCAGCAATATGTCGACGAACATATCAAGCCCGAACAGACTGAAGCAATTCTCGATATTGACGCTATCATTGACTTCCGCGACATAACTAAAAAACTGCATAACGACCTAAAGAAGTTTGCACCATTCGGGCCAAGCAATCCGAAACCGCTTTTTGCCACACTCGGAGTTTATGACTTCGGCACGAGCAAGGTGGTGGGAAGAAGCCAGGAACACATAAAACTTGAACTTGTCGACACGAAGTCGAACAACGTGATGAACGGTATTGCTTTCGGACAAAGTGGTGCCGCCCGATACATCAAGTCGAAACGTGCTTTCGACATAGCCTATACCATTGAGGACAACGTATTCAAGCACGGCTATATCCAGTTGCAAATAGAAGATATCAGACCTGAAGATAATTCCGAACAGTGATTTTCTGATTTATTGATTAGCGAATGTCTATCTACCACGACATACTGCATAAGAACTTCGGATATACCGAATTTCGAGGCATTCAAGAAGAAATCATCGAAAGCATCGGCTCTGGCAACGACACACTGGGGCTGATGCCTACAGGTGGAGGCAAGTCGCTAACCTTTCAGGTGCCAGCACTTGCCAAAGAAGGTGTGTGCATAGTCGTTACACCTCTCATCGCCTTGATGAAAGACCAAGTGCAACACCTGCGACAAAGGGGAATACAGGCAGCAGCAATCTACTCAGGAATGACCCACGACGACATTCTGAAAACACTTGACAACGCTGTACTTGGCGGTGTGAAACTGCTCTACGTTTCTCCTGAACGACTTTCTTCTACCATCTTTCTCAAGAAAGTCAGCCACATGAATGTTAGCTTTATCGTGGTTGACGAGGCTCACTGCATCAGCCAGTGGGGCTACGATTTCCGTCCGTCTTATCTTGAAATTGCAAAGATAAGAGACATACTTCCCGACAAACCTGTACTTGCCCTAACGGCTACTGCTACACCTGAGGTTGTTGACGACATTCAGAAACAACTTGGATTCAGCAAGCCATGCGTCTACAGAATGAGTTTCAAACGCGATAATCTGGCTTATGTCGTAAGGAAATCGTCAGATAAACTGACCACTCTGGTGCATGTGCTTAAAGCAGTAAGAGGGTCTGCCATTGTATATGTGCGCAGCCGTCGACGCTCAAAGGAAATTTCTGACTATCTGAACAAACAGGAGATTATTTCAACATTCTACCATGCAGGTCTACACAACGCAATAAAAGACCAGCGACAGGATGAATGGCAGAACGATGAGATAAGGGTAATGGTTGCTACTAACGCTTTTGGAATGGGTATAGACAAACCCGACGTAAGGTTGGTTGTCCACTACGACATGCCTGATTCGCTTGAAGCCTACTTCCAAGAAGCAGGGCGTGCAGGACGAGACGGAAAGAAATCGTATGCGCTTTTGCTTTCCGACAGCAGCGACTCAATAACATTGAAGCGCCGTCTGGCAAGCAACTTTCCGCCAAAGACATATATTCAGGATGTCTACGAGCATCTTGCTTACTACTATGAAGTGGGTATCGACAGCGGCGCTGGCACAACCTATTTGTTCGACATAGATAAATTCTGCCATGCTTACAAGTATTTCCCAACTTCTGTTCATTCTGCTTTACAGATTATTGAGCGTGCAGGATACATAGACTATAACTTGTCGCCTGACCAGCGGTCTAAGGTAATGTTTCTATTGACTCGCTCCCAACTCAACCTGCTCAACCGCACTGCTCCGCATGAGGACTTGGTTATAAAAGCACTGCTGAGAAACTATGGCGGACTCTTTGTTGACAAGGTGAACATTGATGAGCATTTTATCGCTGCACAGGCGAATCTTACAGTTGACAACGTATATCAGGTTCTGAAGTCGCTAAGTCATCAGCGAATTATTAGTTACAGACCACACCGAAATGAACCTTTAATAACTTATACAAGACCGAGAACTGACGGTTGCAAACTGATTATTCCAGAAGATGTCTACGAGAAACGCAGGCAGCAATTCAGCAATCGCATTGAGCATGTTCTAAAATATGCCAACGACGATGAGCACTGCCGAAGCAGACAACTGCTAGAATATTTTGGCGAAACTGACTCTGACGACTGCATGATTTGTGATGTATGCAACGAGAAATATCATCCAGAAAGAAGGGAAAATGGTATAAAGAATGCAATGAACACAATATTGCAACTGCTGAATGATGGCAAACGCCACAACATTACCGACATTAATTCTATCTGTCTGCCGCAAAACTATATTGACGAGGCGCTACACCTGCTCATTAATGAAGAAGAAATAAGCATAGAGGATAGTTTCATTTTTATCAGCCGACACAAATAGACTATTTATATTTTTTATTAAGCTAATACTTCTATAAATAGCCTTCAAACTCCAATTCCAACTCTATAGGCTCGCCAGCCACAAGCGGGATGTTTGCGTTTGGATTAGAAACACTCAGTCCCAACAGGCGTATAGGTCGGTTGGTGTAGTCAACTTCTCGCATTAACTGTTTTGCAAGAGGCAATATCTGGTCCTTACTAAGCAGAAAATGGTTTGTAGAAATGCTTCTGGTTATCTGTGCAAAGTCAAAGTATTTCACTTTCAGCGTCAGTGTGCGCCCCTTGAAATTGGCTTTTTTCAATCGCTCTACAAGTTCGAGAACTGTGTGGTATAACTCAATCGTAATAGCAGACTTGCTCTTTATATCTTCAAGAAACGTATGTTCACAACCAACAGACTTACGAACATGATTTGGTATAACTTTGCGATTGTCAATGCCTCTAGCAAAATTATAGAAGATAAGTCCAGCCTTGCCAAACAGTTCCGTAAGGTGAGCAAGTGAACATTGGCGCAAGTCATAGCCTGTGAAAACGCCTATATAATGCATCTTCTCTGCCGTTTTCTGCCCAACTCCCCAGAATCGTTCTATCCTTAACTTGTCAATAAACTCTTGTGCCTTGTCGGGATGGATGGTGCAAAGTCCGTCAGGTTTGCGATAGTCTGACGCAATCTTTGCAAGAAACTTGCAGTAACTAACACCAGCCGAAGCCGTAAGATTAACTTCGTCTTTAATGCGCTGCTTTATCTCTTTGGCAATATCTACAGCCAGTTCTATAGACTTTTTATTTTCAGTTACATCGAGGAAAGCCTCATCAAGCGAAAGCGGCTCTACGAGGTCGGTATAACTTAAGAAAATATCGCGTATCTGCTGCGACACTTCCTTGTAGACCTTGAAGCGGCTTGGCACAACAATTAGTTGCGGACAAAGTCGTTTAGCCGTAACCATTGCCTGAGCAGAATGAACTCCATAGCGACGGGCTTCATAGCTTGCGGTAGAGACAACGCCACGAGGGCCATCGAAACCTACAGCAATAGGTTTGCCACGCAACTCAGGATTGTCGCGCTGCTCAATACTTGCGAAGTAGCTATCGAGGTCTATGTGTATTATCTTCCGTGTTGTGTCTGTCATGTGTCATATCTGTATTGTCGTTTCCTGAAAGATTATCCTGCCAACAACTATGCAAAGTTACATATTTTTATCCTAATATAGAAGAACTGGCGAGCAAAAAGAGAATGCAAGAAAAGCAGCATAAACTCATCATGAAATGAAAATAAGATAACAGACAATAAAAGACTTTTTCACTATTTAACAAAAAAAGTTGAGTCAAGAGTGTAATAATATCCTATTTTTGGTGTCTATTAAGTGAAAGAAAAAGAAAACAAATGGAAGACAAAGAACTCGTTGAACAAATACTGAAGCACGGCAACTCGCGCTACTACGGCACAATAGTAAGCCGCTACTCCAGACTTATCTACTCGAAGACACTTCCCATAGTGCGCCGTGACGAGTTGACTCGCGAGGTTGTACAGCAGACCTTTGTCAAGGCTTTCGACAGGCTCGACTGCTGGAATGGCAAATCTCTTAGTGCCTGGCTTGTGGCAATAGCAATGCATACAGCCTTGAACATTCTTGACAAAGAGCGCCGACGACGAGCACACTCCGTTGACGATGTTGACATAGCCGATAACGACAATCACTCTGATGAGCACGAAAACATGCTGCAACGCATGGAGAAAGCCATTGAGAAACTGAAAGATGAAGACAAAACGATTATCCAGTTGCACTATTACAAGCGTATGAAGACTGAGGATATAGCCAGAAAGACAGGAATGAGTCAGCAGAACATACTTGTAAAACTGCACCGAATAAGGGAAAAACTAAGAAAGGAACTGATAGATGGAACAGATGAACGATAAAGAATTTGACAAACTTATTGCTGAGAGTTTTGAGAGAAACGAAATGCTTGAAGAACTGAACCGCAGCATAATGAAAGACCTTAGGCGAAACATACACCGCCAACGACTACGCCGTTGGGCAAGCATCATCGGTTTTTCATTTGGTTTTCCAATATTTCTCGTGCTCTATGGATATGCCTCATACAAGATATTCGTAAAATATGAGGGCAATATAGAAATAATGTGTGGAATGATAATAACGGCTATAGCAATGATTGCCATTGCATGGAAAGTGACAAAGGAATTTTCAATAGAACAAGAATAACGATAAAAACATATTAAGTTAAACCCTAAAAAAATAAAGAGTTATGGATAAATTATTCGGAGTTATCATGATATTCTCAATTCCTTTAGCAGGTATCATAGGATGGATTATAACAGAAGTAAATGAGAAAAGAAAACAAGCAGAAATCAGAAGGCTGATCATAGAAAGCAACATAGATGACAACGAAAGGATTAAGCTGCTGATAGACAAGAGAACAAAGAAAAGCAGCACTTACGGTTCACTGCGTGCTGGTTGCATATTGCTTGGACTCGGTCTTGGCGTAGCCATTACTTACTTATGCGATATGGCAATAAATGATACATTTTTCATCACAATGGCCGCAACAGGCATCGGTTTCGGACTCATTGTCTCATTCATCATCGAACAAAAACTGGAGAAGAAAAGAAAAGAAAGCGAAAGAAATGCTGAAAACGAATAACCTCTATCCTAAAGTTGTTGTCACAAAAAAGGATGGTTCTGCAAAATGCGAACCATCCTTTTTATTTTATTTAGTCTTAAACAACTTGCTAATCCATAAGTTCACAAGTTAAAAAATAAAGAACTCATTAACTTGAGAACTTATAAACTCAAGAACTAACTTAGAATTCAACTTCCATACCCATCAGAGGAGCATGCTGCTGAGCACCATAAACATCGGTCTCACCAAGAGCACCTGAAGGGATAGGACGACGAATTGTAATCTTAACAGCCTTAGCAGGATCGAAATATACAAGGTGGAAGATGTTCTCAACAGGAATACCGTAGAGTTTAGCAAAGCCTTCCTTTGTAATAGACTGTGCTGCTTTCACCTTTCCGTATGTTTCAAAATCCTTGAAAATCACATCGAATGTGAGTTCATAAGGACCACTATTCTTGCTACGGATAACCGAAGCAAGTTCTATCAACTTATGTTTTTCCATTTTAAAGTTTCCTTTTACCTTTTAGTTTTTAACCTTTTAGCTTAAAACTCCATGTAAGTGATTGGGAATGGAGCACAAGTATTGTCAATACGCATGAGGTGATAAACATTAAACTCGTATACAGCACCCATCTTGCAATCGCTTGGAGAGAATGGGAACGCAAGGTTTCCTGCGGTAGAGATACGTCCCTCATATCCGTAGTGAAGCATTGTTGAACGAGCAAAGCCACAGATTGTGTTTGCCTCTTCCTGTGTAGGAGCAACAGCCTCAATGATAATCAGCAATTCATCGCTTGCAGAATCTGGAGTCTCTGGGAACATGTGCATAACACCCTTCTTTCCGTAAATCTTGAAATCAAGATAGAAGTCCTTCAAACCTGAGTTACGGAAGTTGTCCTCAACACGCTCGCGTACTTTTTCAACGATTGTGTCAATCTGGCTAATCATGACAGGGTCGTGAGTAGCTGCTGGTGACATTGTACGATAACCTACGCGACGAACACCTTCGAGTTTAACATAATACTGCTCTGTTGGAACAAACTTAGTTCCGCTAACCTCAACCTGAGTATCGCTTAACTGGTTGAACTTAGTCTCGTGAAGATCAAGAGCACCACCAGGACCTGGGAGGAAGTAAGGATTAGACTTCTCGTAAAGTGAGTGAGCAGCAACAGAAAGTGCTGTACACTTACGGATTGGGTTCAATGGTTCAACAACGAAGCTGTTCTCCTTCAATGTACCCATCATGCAGTCGCTACCACTACCTGGGAGAGCTGTGATAGCAGCACATTCAAGAATCTTACCCATATGGATAGCAAGAGCCTTGTTGAAACCACGGCTGATAGCAAGTGCTGAGAACTCGCATGGGTCGTAGCTACGACCAGCAAGAATAACCTGTGCACCGCCTTCGAGAGCCTTGATGTAAGGTTCCTCACCCATCTGAGCAACGATGTGGATAGAGTCGTCAACATCTTTCTCTGTAAGTTCTGGAACAGGACCAAGAGGTTCGATGTCGCCCTTGCGAATCTTTTCCTTGATGTAGTCCTTTTCAAACTCAGACTCTATGACAGCCATCTTGAAGTGGAGATTCTTTTCAGCAACGATTTCCTTGATGATGCCAACAGTCTCTTCAACGTGTGGGTGAGCACCGCTACCACCAGCAGTACCAATCATTACAGGTATGCCAGCTTCGAGAGCAGCAGGAATCATTATTGAAAGGTCACGCTTTACAGCGTTTCTGTCTGTAAATGAATAACCTGCACCAAGATAGTAAGGTCCTGGATCAGTAGAACCAGCATCGCAGGCAATCACGTCTGGTTTGCGACGCATACCCTCGCGGAATGACTCTTCTGGGAAACCATATCCGAGAATGGCAGTAGGCGACAAGACGCGTATTTCTTTCTTATTTTCTGTATTCATTGCTTATTATGTTTTTATTTTTATAAGCCGTATAGGTCTTATATGACTTATAAGCCAGATAAGACCTACCGACAAAATTGTGAATTATCAATTGTAATTAACAATAGAACAATCAACTGTCAATTATCAACAATCAATTAGAATTAGAGACCAGCCTTGCGCAAAGCCAAGATACGAGACATTTCGTTGAAGACAATCATGTAGCCTTCGTCAACACCCATACCAGGTTTAGCAAGATACTGCTTTGGCTGTGTAGCCATTGCAACGTGTGCACCTACTTCAGCAGAACGGTTTGTTTCGTTACATGTACCGCCTAAGTAAGCGCCCATGCCATGTTCGCGGCAATAGAGAACAGCTTCGATAGAGTTGTTGATACCACCGAGGTCTGGAGTCTTAATCTGAGCCATGTGACCAGCCTTAGCCTTTGTGAAATCTACAACATCCTCGAATGTGTTACACCACTCGTCAGCAACGATTTCTGCATCAGTTCCCATCTCTTCCATGTAGCGGCGGATAGTAGCAAGTGCTTCTATCTGAGCCTGCTTCTCGCCCATGTCAACTGGACCTTCAATGCGGAGGTGGAATGGCTGAGCCTTCTTAGCAAGACCAGTGATATACTCTGCGATGCGCTTGAAGTCGTTGTTGAAAACAAGACCTAATGTACCATATACGTCGATATGGAAGATTGGGTTGTAATCCTCACGAGGCTTCTTTTCGAGGATGCGGTCGCGGAGCCACTCAACGTATGCTTCCAGTTTTTCGCCATTAACACCAGTCTTATCTTCTACATGGTTGAAAAGAGCGTGAGGCAGAACTGCAGCAGCCTTCATAATCATCTTGTCAGCATTCATATAGCGGTCGTCGCCAGACTGTGTGAAGATAGGAATCATGGTGTCGCTAACCTGTGTACCATATTCAGCAGCGATAACTTCAGCCATGAGCTTGTTCTGGCTCTTAGCAACGGCATCAAGACAAGCCTGTGTTACACCATAGCGGATTGCTGTGTGATAAACCTTGCCAGTAGAAGGAGAAACCATCTTGTCAACGATGTCAGCCATGTCGCGGAAGTTTGTAATCTCTAAACCTTCATACTTTGGTGCGATTTCCTTTTCTATTACAGGAATGAAGTTCTCTGCGAGGAACAATGGGTCGCGGCCACCTGCGCCAGAATACTGAACAGCAGCGCAGTCGCCATAAGCGATTTGTCCGTCTTCGAGGATAAACATTACAGAAATAGACTCACCCATCTGACGAACAGAAGTGAAGCCAGGAGTCATTGGTTCACCTACATAGAAGTTTCCGTCATTCTTTGCACCAGCCTTAATGGCTTTTTGGTCATCGAAAAAGAATCCAGTCTTTCCCGCTGAGCAAACAACTTTCTTGATTTTCATTGTTTTTTTGTTTATATATTGATATTTATTTTGAATGTATCATTTACAAACTGCGCACTATGAATGCAGACTTTGCGCTACTTGCAGCGGATTATGCGTGTGGCATGAGCTCTGTTTCAGGACGTCCAACGAGGAAGCCCTTCTCTATTGCGCTAACATCGTCGATAACCATTTGCAGTGAAACGCTGCGGTTTTCGAACTTAGCACGTTCTTCAAGTTTAGCGCGATGGAATGCCTTCAAGTCTTCTGACAATGGGAGGTTGCCCATTTCGAGGATGCGGATAGCACCATCATTGTCGCGTGCAGGAAGTACCTTACCTGCGTTATTGCGGTTAGGAGCAAATGGGATATCAAGCACTCCAGACTCGAAACCTGCCACAGTACCTATAGCGATGTCGCCGTGTCCGAGTTCTTCAACCTTGTCTAAGATGCACTTAACCTCTTCTTCTATGATTCCACTCTCTTTGACAACGAGAGGAATGTTGCGCAAGTCTTGGTCGCGAAGCATTGAGATAACTTGCTTTGTATCTTTCAGACCAGCAGCATTTGCTTCCTTAGTAGGCACACCGTAAGCCTCATGTGGAGTCTTCACAATAACCTTTGTTGCTTTTGACAGAGCAGCAGCAGCAGCACCCCATGCGATTACGCCGAAAGCCTTAGCCTCATCCTGTGGAAAGCCACCCATCCACTGGTGGAACACAGTTGTAACGCGAACATCGTCGAATCCGTACTTGTGGAGATACTGGCGTGTCTGATGCAGCAATGCACGCATAGCAGCAACGTCTTGAATAAGGTTACCACACTGTCCGTAACCTACAGTAATATCCTTAACACCCTGAGTAGCAGCGAGAAGAGCCTCGATGATAGCAACAGAGTTAGAGATACATGGAGGAATAAGCGTACCAGTAAGAGGACCGAATGGTTCGCGGTTGATGCTTACGCCAGCCTCTTCATACATTCCGACAAGGCGGTCGGTGTACTGCCAGTACTTAATAGTCTTTTCGATAGAGTGGTTCTTAGAATAAGGGATATTGTAAGAGATACCACCACCCTCGTAAGAAGTGAAACCACCAGCAATAGCAATTTCAGTAAGCAGACGTGCATCAGGCGTTCCGTGACGGACCTGAACAGGACTCTTAACTGCTGAAGTAACCATGCGGCATACCTTTGCACCGTAGTTTACGGCTGGAAAACCGTTAAGCATAGAACGTCCTGACTGCTGGCTCTTTTCGATACCAACCTGACATTCGTTGTAGCGGTTCAGACGGGTGTAGCTGTCGATTGTTGTTGGCAACAGGTCTGCCCCACCCTCATTCTCAAGGTGTTGCAGCAGTTGGATGTGCTCCTGATAAAGAGCCACACCAGCACGAGGCTGAATGAGTGTAACCCCTTCTTTGTCTGCCTTTGCCAATTTGGCACCGAAGCGTTTTTCTTCTGGTATAGACTTCTGATAGTCTACTGCTTCCTGGAAATCAATATCAGCACCCGTAGGCCATTGCTGAAGTACTTCTTTGCGCTCAGCCATGAAGTCGGCTTCAGATATGCGCTGGTTTTTCAGTTCTAATTCCATTTCTGATGATATTATTATTGTATAAGTTTATATTCTGATATATTTATAATGTATATGTACCTAATATTATGATATTATTAGACCTTATCTATTTGTCTATTTCTACTGTTTCTTTCTTAATAAGTTCGAATGCCAGTTCTCTGTCGGTCATGCTGAGAAGTCCCATTGCGGCATATATGTATCGCTGGTCAAGATAGAACTTAGGGCTGCGCGGCTTGGTGCAGCCTGCATGGCGCACATCGTAGAGACTGCCTTTCAGAATCTCCTTTGGATGTCGGCTGTTTCTGACGACTCCACCTATTCCAATAACCATCGGCACGTTCATGAGGTCTTTGCCCTCAAGTGTATGCATCAGTCCGAATGGAGTATATACATCTTCCATTCTTCCGCAATGGCGCTCAACGGCTATTGCTACGGCTGTCCGTCCGAGATATTCTTCTATTTTCTCCTCTTCGCTGTCGGGCTTTGCCAGTGTGTCTGGCTTTTCCGAACACAAGTCAACCCACGCTCCAACCTTCTCTACAGGGATAGTTGTAGGCTGCGGAGCAACATTGAGTTGTTCAAAGACATGACGCAGACTATAGCGCATACCTAAGTCGCCTTCAACAGTTCGCTTGCTCCAAGGCTCTGGCAGTCCTTTTGTCATGGTGCTGTCAACGGTAGGTTCGCCGCTTGCCATAGAGTAGACATCGGTTGTAGCTCCGCCTATATCAACTGCAAGCAGGTCGCCAACTCCTTCTTGAGTGTCTGTACCCTTAGAGAGAAGTTCGCAAGCCTGAAGCACCGCCAGTGGTGTAGGAATAATCTTGTGGGGGGTCATCGACTGCAAACGATTGAGCCCTTTAGCCTCGATGATGCGCGAAATGAACATGTTGCGTATTGCATCGCGGGCTGGCTCAATGTTGAGTCGGTTAAACTCAGGCATGACGTTCTCAGTAATAACAAAACTCTTGCCTGCTTCAGTAAATATTTCTCTGATTTCGTCGGTTGCGCTCTTATTTCCTGCAACGATGGTTGTGAAGTCGCGATCTATGTTGCACAGTCTTTTGGCATTAGCAATGATAACTTCCTTGTTGCCGCCATCGGTGCCGCCACACAGCAAGACGAGGTCGGGATTTATGTCGTAGATCTCTCGCTCCTCGTCGCCGCTAATCTCGTATGCGTAGGTTTTCATTACCTTTGCTCCAGCATTTGAAGCCGCCGTGCGGGCAGCCTTAGCCGTGAGGTCTGGCACGAGTCCCAGTGCAACCATCTTCAGTCCGCCTGCTGCAGAACTGCAGACCAGTAACTGGTCGTACTTAAAGCCTGCACATGGGTTATCCGTCCGCTCTTCGGTGAGCAGACGGAATGCGTTTTCGAAACCGACCATTACATCGGTCTCAATAGTTGTAAACGACTGAGCTGTTGAGAGAATTTCGTGACGTTCACTATCAATTGCAGTCAACTTTGTATATGTACTACCAACGTCAACCGTTAAGATTTTCATAGAAGAATTTAATGACTTAGTTTTATCAGTCTATTTTCAAAACGTGTTTCAAATCTACAATAGTATGCTCGATTGGTGTGCTTGGAGGATAAACGAAGTCGAAGCCCATCTGCTCGAAACGAGCCTTAACGTCGTCGAAGTTCTGCTTACCAACAACAAGGTTTCCGCCAACGAAGAGTGGAATACCCTTCAGGCCAGCCTCGTCACACTTCTGACGCATACCCATGCAGTCAATTTCGCCGTGTCCGTACAGCGAAGAAACAAGAATAGCATCAGCCTTTGTCTCTATGGCTGCCTCAATAAACTCTTCTTGCGAAACCATAACTCCGAGATTGATTACTTTAAATCCCGAATTCTGCAATGTCAGATCTATAATCTTATTACCTACAGCATGTGCATCGGCGCCTATAACGCCTATTACAACAGTCTTTTTTTCCATAGTGTATGATTCTGGTATTATAATTCGGGTGCAAACTTACAACGATTTTTTGACACGACAAAAGTTATAGCAATATTTTTAATTAAAAATTAATTTTTTATGATTTAATTTACCTCATATTTAATAATTAGAGCCTTTTTAGGCATGATAACGACTGAAATTGCTTACAATTTGTCAGTTGAGTTTTCTGGATTAAGCGCATTTAATTGGGGATTTTGCTCATTTTCCAACAAAAGCTCAATGTTAGAGAACGTAAGTACAAAACGTATCGGGTTGACGAGTTAAAGCTAACGTTAACGAGAACTATTTATTTATGCAAATGTATATAGAAAGAAAAATCCACCAAATTTCCAAAAACAATATAACGTTATTTAAACTTTCCAACTACTCAACTTGTTGGTTTATAAAGCGTTAAGATTACAAATTTTATGAAGTCAAGTCAGAATATCATGATATACAAAGTAGCATAATCACCTTTATAATCTTAAAGCGATATAGCCTGAAAAACTTTAAGGTCTTACGAAAATGAAACATACGAAGGTTTAGCGACACTATTTATCTGAAACTTCTTCATATACAAGCAATAAATGAAAATTAAGATATAGAAATTGCTTTCTATTTGGTCAGTTCAGAAAAAAACAATACTTTTGCAGATGTAAAATGGTTAATAGTGCATGATGCACGGTTCATAATCAACAGTTTACAATGAATTGTTGTAAATCCACAAGATCATGAGCCTGAATAAAATTACTCGTCAATTCATTCAAATACAAAAACATACAAAATCATTATGGCAAACACACCCGAATTTAAGTATGCGCCAATGTTCCAAGTAGGAAAGGACGAGACCGAGTACTATCTTGTTTCAAAAGAAGGCGTTAGCGTAACCGAATTTGAAGGAAAGGAAATCCTCAAGGTTACTCCAGAAGCTCTCACACGTCTGACAGAGCAGGCTTTTCATGATGTTTCTTTCATGCTTCGCCGCACCCACAACCAGCAGGTGGCTAACATACTAAGCGACCCAGAGGCTTCCGACAACGACAAGTATGTGGCTCTGACCATGCTGCGCAATGCCGAAGTGGCTTGCAAAGGAAAACTGCCTGTATGTCAAGACACAGGTACGGCTATCATTCACGGAGAGAAAGGTCAGCGCGTATGGACTGACTTCTGCGACGAAGAGGCTCTCACACGCGGTGTCTACAATGTCTATACAACAGAGAACCTGCGCTACTCTCAGAATGCTCCGCTGACAATGTATGAAGAAGTCAACACACGCTGCAACCTGCCTGCACAGATTGACATCGAAGCAACTGAAGGCAACGAGTATCGTTTCCTCTTCATCGCTAAGGGCGGAGGCTCTGCTAACAAGACATACTTGTTCCAAGAGACAAAGGCTCTGCTCAACCCTAAGAAACTCATTCCTTTCATGGTAGAGAAAATGAAGACTCTCGGAACAGCAGCCTGTCCTCCTTACCACATTGCTTTTGTTGTCGGCGGAACAAGCGTAGAGCGCAACCTGCTTACCGTGAAACTGGCTTCAACCCACTTCTATGACTCACTCCCAACAACGGGTGACGAGACAGGACGCGCATTCCGCGACCTCGAACTGGAGAAGATTCTCACCGAAGAGGCTTACAAGTTCGGACTCGGAGCACAATTCGGAGGCAAGTATATCTGCCACGACATCCGCGTAGTGCGTCTGCCACGCCACGGAGGTTCTTGCCCTGTAGGCATGGGCGTAAGCTGCTCTGCAGACCGCAACATCAAGGCTAAGATCAACAAAGACGGTCTGTGGCTCGAAAAGATGGACGACAAACCTTACGAACTCATACCAGAGGAACTGCGCAAAGCAGGCGAGGCTAATCCTATCCGCATCAACCTTGACCAACCTATTGAAGACGTATGCAAGGAACTTACAAAATATCCTGTTGCTACGCGCGTATTATTAAATGGTACTATCATCGTAGCCCGCGACATTGCACATGCTCGTCTGAAAGAGCGCATCGACAAGGGCGAAGGTCTGCCAGAATACTTCAAGAAGCACCCAGTATACTATGCAGGTCCTGCAAAGACTCCAGAAGGAATGCCTTGCGGCTCTATGGGACCAACCACTGCACAGCGCATGGACCCATACGTTGACGAATTCCAGGAGAACGGAGGTTCAATAGTAATGATTGCAAAGGGCAACCGCTCACAGCAAGTAACCGATGCCTGCAAGAAGCATGGAGGTTTCTATCTCGGTTCTATAGGTGGTCCTGCCGCAGTCTTGGCTCACGACAACATAAAGGCTATCGAGTGCGTAGAATATCCAGAACTCGGAATGGAAGCCATCTGGAAGATTCGCGTAGAAGATTTCCCAGCCTTCATCCTCGTAGACGACAAAGGCAACGACTTCTTCAAGCAGTTGTAAGACAACTAACTGCTGCTTCAGAACATTGAAACAGCAGACTATTTAGCTACTCCAAAAATACCTTTACCTCAAAACAAAAAAACGAGGTAAAGGTATTTTTTTGCATCCTACATGCATTTTTTTTACAATTTTCTTTGGTGGTTCAGATAAAAGTTTTACTTTTGCCCACAGAATTTGGTTCTTACCAATAGCAGTATGCTATGAAAGATTAAAAGGGAATCAGGTGAAAGACCTGAACAGTGCCCGCTGCTGTAATCTCATTTTTTCGACTACAAGCAAGCCACTATCACACCCGATGGGAAGGTGTAGTTGATGAGAAAGTCAGAAGACCTGCCGATTCTGTTAAGCATTGATACTCCCGGGATTAGGAGTTGAAAAGTAACAATAACAAATAATTTAATTAAGGGTAACTAATAATGCGGTGTCTATTCGCGGGAGCGTAAGACAGATGCGGGCAGAGCATACATCATTGCGATGATATGTTTTGGCTATTTGCATTATGTATAGTTACATAAAAAACAGAGTTGGCTTTCGGCAGGTTTTGGCAACAAAGGTCCTTCACCCGTGTAAGCAAACTATATTAGAATAAACTTCATTAAAACAAATAATATTATGGAAATGAAAACAGCATTTGCCGGAACACTTGAGTCTGGCGACATTCTTGTTCAGATTGCTCCTGCGGAAGAGGCAGGACTGCACATTGACTTGGAAAGCACGGTTGCCTATCAGTTTGGCGACCAAATCAAGAAAGTAATCACTGAAACTCTCACCTCACTTGGAATTGACAAGGCTGAAATCAAGGCTACAGACAAAGGCGCACTCGACTGCACCATTCGTGCCCGCGTGACTGCTGCTGCCGTAAGAGCGACAGGCAAGGACGTTTGGAAATAGTGCATAGCCTGATGCTACGGACTTGAATATCAGAGAACTAAGAAACCAAGAAAACTGAAATCAAAAAAAACAAAAATCATTAATATGCAAAGATTAAGAAGAACAATGATGTTTGTGCCAGGCAATAATCCTGGCATGATGCAGGACGCTTTTATCTATGGCCCCGACTCTATAATGCTCGACCTTGAGGACTCAGTGACTATGGCTGAGAAAGACGCTGCCCGCCTACTTGTACATAACGCTCTGAAGACTATTGACTATGGCGACACTGAAATGGTTGTCAGAATCAATCCTCTCAACACTCCTTACGGGAAGAAAGACGTAGAAGCCGTAGTTAAGGCTGGAGTACACGTTATCCGTATGCCTAAGACAGAGACTGCTGAAGAGGTCCGCGAAGTAGAACGTGAGATTGAAAAGGTAGAAGAAGAATTAGGATGCGTAGGCAGAACAAAGATTATGGCTGCCATTGAGAGTACTCTCGGCATCGTCAATGCTTACGAAATTGCAATAGCATCAAAGCGAATGATGGGTATTGCTCTCGGCGCTGAAGACTATTGTGCAAACCTGAAGACTCAACGCACACCCGAGGGAACAGAACTTCTCTATGCCCGCCAGCAGATTGTTGTTGCTGCGCGTGCCGCAGGCATCGATGCCCTCGACACAGTATATAGCAACCTGAACGATATGGAAACATTCCGCAAGGAAGTAGAACTCATAAAGACACTCGGCTTCGACGGCAAGTCTATCATCAACCCTCGTCAGATTGAGGTTGTCAACGAAGTGTTTGCGCCAAAACAGAAAGACATCGACAAGGCTATGGCTGTGGTTGCAGCCATAAAGGAAGCAGAGAAGCGTGGTTCGGGTGTGATTGCAGTCAACGGAAAGATGGTTGACCGACCAGTCGTAATCCGTGCCCAGCGCACCATTGATTTAGCAATAGCATCTGGAGTATTAAAGAAGGAGGACGTAGAATAATGAGTACTTTAAAAGAAAGACAACAACTCATCAGCGCCGCAGCAGAGCGCATGGGTAAAGAAACATTCAAGGGAACTGCCGACAAAGTGGCAACTCCTCGTTCAGAATATCAGAAGGAAAGCACTAAGGTTGTAACATTAGAGGAAGCCATTCGCAAGAGCGGACTGAAGGACGGCATGACTATTTCGTTCCATCACCACTTCCGCAGCGGCGACAAAGTTATCAACATGGTTGTTGCTAAACTTGCCGAGATGGGATTCAAGAATCTGCATCTTGCTTCTTCAAGCCTCATCGATGTTCACGAACCATTGATTGAACATATCCGCAACGGTGTGATAACAAAGATTTCTACCAGCGGACTTCGTGGCAAACTTGCAGCAGAGGTTTCTCATGGACTCATGGAAGAGCCTGTTGTTTTCCGTTCTCACGGTTCTCGCGGTGCTGCCATTGCCAACGGCGACCTGCACATTGATGTTGCTTTTCTCGGTGCATCATCTTCCGACCCATTAGGAAATGCCTGCGGATATTCTCGTTCTGAGAATGCCAAGTCTATCTGCGGTTCACTGGGCTATGCACTTCCTGACGCACAGTATGCCGACAAGGTTGTAATACTGACAGACGACTTAGTGAAATATCCTAACACACCTAATTCCATATCAGAGCGCAATGTTGACTTCGTTGTTGAAGTTGAATCAGTAGGCGACTCTTCTAAGATTGCATCTGGTGCTATCCGCGACACAAAGAATCCTCGCGACATTCTGCTTGCTCAGCAGGCTGCCAAAGTGATTATCAACAGCGGATACTTCAAGGAAGGATTCTCTATACAGACAGGTTCGGGCGGTGCTTCGCTTGCAGCAGTCAAGTTCATTCGTGAGGAAATGATAAAGCAGGGCATCCACGCTTCGTTTGCTCTCGGCGGCATCACTGCCCACATGGTGAAGATGCACGAGGAAGGCCTCATAGAGCGACTCATAGATGTTCAGTCATTCGACAAAGTTGCAGCCGAGTCTATGAAGAGCGACCCTATGCACCAGGAGGTTTCTTCATGCGAATATGCAAGTGCAGAAGAACAAGGTTCTGCCACTCACTATCTCGACATGGTGATTCTCTCAGCTCTTGAGGTTGATGTCAACTTCAATGTAAACGTGCTTGTTGGCAGCGATGGCATTATTAGAGGTGCAATAGGCGGACACCCCGACACAGCTGCCGACTCTGCACTGTCTATCATTGTCTGCCCTCTGCTTCGTGGTCGCATTCCTTGCATCGTAGACGAAGTTACAACTTTCATCACTCCAGGTTCTACTATCGACGTTGTGGTAACTGAATATGGCATTGCTGTAAATCCGAAACGTCCTGAGATAGCAGAGCGACTGAAGAATGCAGGACTGAAACTCGTCACACTGCAAGAACTGAAAGAACGTGCTGAAAAGATTATCGGCAAACCTGCCCCACTGCCATTCGGCGACAAAGTTGTAGGCGTTGTAATGAACCGCGATGGCAGCGTACAGGATGTAATTAAGAATATTGTCGGCTAAGACATTAGATAATAACAAAGTAAATTATTAGTTAGTATGTTTATGGAGATTACGCTTGACCAACTCCTGCATAGTCGCGATGAGCGACACCTTCGTCAGCAACAACTTCTCAATGAAGCTAAAGGCAAATCGTTGGTGTGCCTCACCGTGATTATGCCAGGAAAGGTTAAGCGTAATTCTTTGTCGCTCACTGTGGCTCATGCTGCGGTGAATGCCATCAGAAAGTCTTTTGCTCCGTCTATTACTTATTCAGAAGAACGCGACTTGCCTACAGGCTACGAGGCATACTTCATTGTTGACACCGACGAGAAGCAGGCTAAACAGACCGTATGCAGCATAGAAGAAGAGCACTTGCTTGGCCGCCTCTTTGATGTTGATGTCATAAAGCAAGACGGAGTTCCTATGTCGCGCACCGAATTAGGTCTGCCTCAGCGCCGATGTCTTCTCTGCAACAACGAGGCACGCTACTGCATGAGAAACCGAACTCACTCGCAAGCCGAGCTGCAAGCCGAGATAGAACGTCTTGTTGATGAATATCGCAGGCATAATAACTGATATAAATAAAGAAAAAAGCAGAAATAAACCGATGTACACTGATTACGAAATACGCCAGATGCCACTTTCGGTTGGTCACTATCGAAGACTTGTCGAAGAGTTTCTCGCAAAGAACCATTTGCGCATGGCAACTGACATGGACTACTATGCCGCAGTTTTCCGTCGCGACGACGACGAGATTCTGGCTGGCGGAGGTCTGGCTGGCAACGTGATCAAGTGTATTGCCGTAGGAGAAGACATGCGCGAGGAAGGTTTCAGCAGCCGCCTCATCTCTCATCTTGTTAGTCAGGCTGTCAGCTTCGGTCACAACTCGGTGAAGGTTTTTACCAAACCTGAGAACAAGCAGATTTTCGAGAGCATGGCGTTTGCCACTCTTGCTTCGTCAGAAAAAGCAATACTGATGGAAAACGGGCAACAAGGACTGTCGGTTTATGTCAAATACTTGCAGCAAATTTATAAAGAAACAATATCCGACAACAATTCTGTCTGCGGCGTTATCGTAATGAATGCCAATCCGTTTACACTCGGTCATCGCTATCTGATTGAGCAGGCTGCAAAACAAGTTGACTGTCTTTTCATCATTGCCGTCAAAGAAGACGTTTCAGATTTCAGTTACTCTGAACGACTGCGGATGATAACCGACGGATGTAGCGACATCAGCAACGTAAGTGTATGCAAGGGCAGCGACTATCAGATATCCCAATCTACATTTCCTACATATTTCCTAAAGAAACTTGACGACGCTACCGACACGCACATATCGCTCGACCTGCAACTTTTCTGCCAGCACATTGCTCCTGCACTGAATGCTACAATACGCTTTGTCGGCACCGAACCTACAGACAATCTGACCCGACGATACAATGAACTGATGAAAAAACAACTGCCAGAACACGGAATAGAAGTCAAGGAAATAAACCGACTGACTACCGACATGACAGTAAGTGCATCGCTTGTCAGAAAACATATTGAAGAAAACAAACTACATAAAGCATCAAAATACGTTCCTTCTACTACCCTCCCCTTTCTTGTTTCACATCTTGCTGTAAATGCTTTATATGCCGAACTTGACGCAACTCCAAAGCCTGGTCTTGTTGACCGACACGACAATGGTGCCCATCATGACATGGACTATGAAGTCATGAAGCGCAGCATTGAAGCACTGCGACCAAGCTTCACACGACTTGCAATAGCAGGATTTTGCGGAAGCAGACCTACCACTGACGAGATTCGTACTATCGGAATAGAAGCTGAAAAAGCCATGCTCGATGCTACTCGCGGTGTCAACACCCACAAAGGCGCACTCTTTGCAATGGGGCTGACAATAGTAGCAGCATCTCATATATTATATATATTAGATAGTCAAAAACTCACTGCCGCAGAATTGCAACACGAAATAAAGCAGCTTGCTGCATCGTTTCCTTCAGCCGAAGGCACTCATGGCGCTAACGTCAGCCTCAAGCATCCAAAGGTTGTCGGAGCACTTGCAATAGCAAAAGGCGGCTACAGCCAACTTTTCGAGTGCTGGTTGCCATATTTCAGGCAGAACAAAGACGATAACGACATTGCGCTTCGCACACTTTTGCTCATAATGTCGCAAATAGACGACACCAACATATACCATCGTAGAGGTGAAATAATAGCCGAACAAGTGAAGAAGAAAGCGAAGGAAATCTTCGACAACTTCAGTACAGAGGCCCTCTGCGAGATGAACCGTCACTTCATCAGTGAGAACATTTCGCCAGGAGGAGCTGCCGACATGCTGGCTCTTACCATCTTCATCGATGCCATAACCACCAGCGAGGAGAACAGGAACACATAACATTTCAGTTCTCTGCAAAACAAATAATAATAACAAAAACCATTCAGATACAAATAACATTAACAACCTTAAAAAAACGATTATGGTAGAACTTATCAACCAAGGAGTCTATCTCCTTAACGGAACTCATGTCGTTAAAGGCGACAGTGGAATGCCTTCACCTGACGAGGCTCGCGAAAACACTATCACTTACCAGATTCTCCGCGCTCATGATGTTGACGGAAGCAAAGGCAAGAAAATGCGTATTCGCTTCGATGCAATGATGTCACACGACATTACTTACGTCGGAATAATCCAGACAGCGCGTGCCAGCGGTTTGAAGAAATTCCCTATTCCTTACGCCATGACCAACTGCCACAACTCCCTTTGCGCTGTTGGCGGTACCATCAACGAAGATGACCATGTTTTCGGTCTGTCTGCTGCTAAGAAGTATGGCGGTATCTACGTTCCTGCAAACCAGGCTGTCATCCACCAGTATGCACGCGAGGCTATGGTTAAGTGCGGCAACATGATTCTCGGTTCTGACAGCCACACACGCTACGGCTCACTCGGAAACATGGGTGTTGGCGAAGGTGGTGGAGAACTTGTCAAGCAACTTCTCGAAAACACCTGGGACATCAATGCTCCTGAAGTGGTGCTGGTATGGCTCGAAGGCGAACCTCGCAAGGGTGTTGGTCCTCACGACGTTGCCATTTCAATGGTTAAGGCTGTGTTCGACAATGGTTTTGTAAAGAACAAGGTGCTTGAGTTTGCAGGCCCTGGCGTTAAGCACTTGCCTATAGACTTCCGCAACGGCATCGACATCATGACAACTGAGACAACCTGTCTCAGTTCTATATGGATTACCGACGACGAAGTGAAACACCACTACGAAATCCACAACCGCCCTCAAGACTATAAGGAACTGCGCCCTGGAAAAGTTGCTTACTACGACAGCATGATTACAATCAACCTGTCACAGCAGGAGTCAATGATTGCTCTTCCTTTCCATCCATCTAACGCATTCACTATTCATGAACTGCAAAAGAATCCTGAGGAAATCCTGCGCAAGGTTGAAGAAGATGCAAAGAAACGCTTTGGCGACAAGATTAGCGTTGACTTGGTAAGCAAGGTGAAAGACGGAAAGGTTATGGCAGATCAGGGTATCATTGCTGGCTGCTCTGGCGGTACATACGACAACCTGAGTGCTGCGGCTGCTATTCTTCGCGGTCAGTCTGTCGGCAACGACTATTTCACTATCTCGGCTTATCCACAGTCTGTGCCTGTCTACATGGCAACAACTCGCAACGGCATAGCAGAAGAACTGCTTGAGGCTGGCGTTGTCATCAAGCCTGCTTTCTGCGGTCCTTGCTTTGGTGCTGGTGATGTTCCTGCCAACAACGGCTTGAGCATTCGTCACACCACTCGTAACTTCCCTAACCGCGAGGGTTCAAAACCAGGTCAGGGACAGATTTCTCTCGTTGCCCTAATGGATGCTCGCTCTATCGCTGCCACAGCGGCCAACGGAGGTGTAATCACAGCTGCAACTGATGTGGAATATAACGACGACCACAAACGCTACGACTTCGACGGCAAGATATACGAGCGCCGTGTCTACAACGGATATAACAAGGCTGACGATTCTGTTGCTCTGAAATATGGTCCAAACATCAAGGACTGGCCAAAGATGTATCCAATGCAAGAGAACATGTTGCTGGAGTTGGCAGCAGTAATCCACGACCCTGTAACAACCACCGACGAGCTGATTCCTTCAGGCGAGACATCAAGTTATCGTTCTAACCCATTGAAACTTTCTGAGTTTGCTCTCTCTCGCCGTGTTCCTGAATATGTAGGCCTGAGCAAGCGCATACAGCAGCAAGACCTTGAGCGCCGCGACGGCAAATGCCCACAGCACATCACCGATGCTCTTGCACAAGTAGGTGCTAAGGCTGAAGATACTTCTTTCGGCTCTTGCGTATTTGCTAACCGTCCTGGCGACGGATCTGCCCGCGAGCAGGCTGCTTCTTGTCAGAAAGTGTTGGGTGGCGATGCTAACATCTGCTACGAATATGCCACAAAGCGTTATCGCTCTAACTGCATCAACTGGGGCATTGTTCCTTTCACAATTGCAAAGGAAACTCCATTCGACTACGAACCAGGCGACTTCGTATTTGTTCCAGGCATTCGCGATGCTATTCTTGCAGGCAAAGAGGAGATTGATGCTAAAGTCATAACTAAGTCTGGCGTGAAGGACATTCACCTCTTCTTCCAGAATCTTACACAAGATGAGCGCACAATCCTTGCTGAGGGCTGTCTGATGAACTATTATGCAGCTCAGAGGAAATAAATCTTTTTAAGGTTATCAGGTCTTGAGGCTACAAAGTGAGGTATCATTACTATAGCTATAAACTTGAAAACCTAAGAACTTAAAGTAACAAATAAAAATGATAAGGAGGAGAAACGAGAGAGAAAAGTGGCGATGACGGGGAGTGAGGATAGATGATTATCTTTCTCCTCTGTCATCCCTACAACTCGGCAAAACTCCAAAAAGACTCATTAACCCAATAAAATTAACAAAAAAACAATGAACACACAGAAAATTCAAATGACCACTCCATTGGTAGAGATGGATGGCGACGAGATGACCAGAATTCTTTGGAAGATGATTAAGGACGAACTTATCATTCCTTTCGTTGACCTGAAGACTGAGTACTATGACTTAGGCCTTGTTAAGCGCGACGAGACAAGAGACCAAATCACAGTTGACGCAGCAGAGGCTACAAAGAAGTATGGCGTTGCAGTAAAGTGTGCAACAATTACTCCTAACCATCAGCGCATGGACGAATACAAACTCCACGAAATGTGGAAGAGTCCTAACGGAACTATTCGTTCTATACTCGATGGTACTGTTTTCCGCACTCCTATCACAATACCAAGCATCAAGCCTGCTGTGAAAAACTGGGAGAAGCCTATCACTATTGCTCGTCATGCTTATGGCGATGTCTACAAGAGCGTAGAGATTAGAGTAACAGAACCTGGCGTTGCTAAGATGGTTTTCGAGGGCGAAAGCGGCAAGCGTGAAGAAGTTGTAATCCAAAACTTCAAGGGCGAGGGCGTTCTTCAGGGCATGCACAACACCGACAAGTCTATCCGCTCATTTGCTCACAGCTGCTTCAAGTTTGCAATCGACACTCATCAGGATGTATGGTTCTCTACTAAAGACACTATCTCTAAGAAGTATGACGCTCAGTTCAAGATAATCTTCGAAGAAGTGTTCCAAGAGTATAAGGAAGAGTTCGAGAAGCAAGGTCTTGAATATTTCTATACACTCATCGACGATGCCGTTGCACGCGTAATACGCTCTAAGGGTGGATATATCTGGGCTTGCAAGAACTACGACGGCGACGTAATGAGCGACATGGTTTCTACTGCTTTCGGCTCACTTGCCATGATGACAAGCGTTCTTGTCAGTCCTGATGGAAACTATGAGTATGAGGCGGCTCATGGAACTGTTACACGCCACTACTACAAATACCTGAAAGGCGAGGAAACATCTACAAACCCAATGGCTACAATCTTTGCCTGGACTGGCGCACTGCGCAAGCGTGGCGAGATGGACGGCATAGAGGCTCTCCAGAACTTCGCCAACCAGCTTGAGGCTGCTTGCTTCGACACTCTCAACGAGGGTATCGTAACCAAAGACCTTGTCAACCTGATGGAGGGAATCACTCCTAAGGCTGTCAACTCTGCAGGCTTCATAGCTGCCATTCGTGAACGCCTCGAAAAGCGTTTAGCATAATCTGAAACATTGATTTGGGAGTTTTGGCGAATCTTTTTTCGTCAAAACTCCTTCATAAATCTCTTCATTGGAGATAATTTTGTACTTTTGCATGTTCGTTATTCAATTCACGAGGTTTCTGAAGTGATATGCTTCTGAGTTTTCAGACATTCGGACATCTCTGCCTATATGTTTTGGCGGAAATAAACTTCCAGAGCCTTACGACCTGAAAAACTCAAAAAACCTCATAAACAGAAAATAATGTGACATAAAAAGACATAAACATACAAACAAATGAACAAGATTATCAAGAAACAAAAATTCTCTGAGAAGGTCTACCTTTTCGAGATTGAAGCCCCTCTCATTGCGAAGAGCCGCAAGGCTGGAAACTTCGTCATCGTGAGAGTGGGAGAAAAAGGAGAGCGCATGCCTCTTACCATTGCCGATGCCGATATCGAGCGTGGAACTATTACTATCGTGGTGCAGACGGTGGGAATGTCGTCTACCAAACTGTGCCAACTCAATGAAGGCGACTACATCACCGACGTTGTAGGTCCTCTGGGCAATGCAACACACATCGAGAACTTCGGTACGGTGCTCTGTGCCGGCGGTGGCGTAGGTGTAGCCCCAATGCTGCCTATCATCAAGGCTTTGAAACAGGCTGGCAACCGTGTACTCTCTGTCTTGGCTGGTCGTTCTAAGGACCTCATCATACTCGAAGACGAAGTGCGCAAGTATAGCGACCGCGTCATCATCATGACCGACGACGGCTCTTACGGAGAGAAAGGTGTAGTAACCGTAGGTATGGAGAAACTCATTAACGAGGAACATGTAGACAAGGCTTTTGCAATCGGTCCTCCTATCATGATGAAATTCTGCTGCCTGCTCACTCAGAAATATAACATCCCTACTGATGTGTCGCTCAACACCATCATGGTTGACGGTACTGGAATGTGCGGTGCTTGCCGTCTTACCATTGGCGGAAAGACTAAGTTTGTCTGCATCGACGGTCCTGAGTTCGACGGAGCTCTTGTTGACTGGGACGAGATGTTCAAGCGCATGGGTACGTTCCGCGAGGTTGAACAGGAAGACATGCACCGCTACGAAGAGGCTATGAAAGGCGGAGCAGAGCCTGGCAAGGCAAGCGGTTGCGAATGCTCATGCGACAAGAAAGAGGAGAAATGCTCTTGCGAGGCAGACAGCGACGAGGCTTTCGACAACGACATTGCTTCGCTTACCGACCGCAACGCTGAATGGCGCAACGAGCTTCGCAAGTCTATGAAGCCTAAAGAGCGCACTCAGATTGAGCGTGTCGTTATGCCAGAGCTCGACCCTCAGTATCGTGCAACTACCCGACTTGAGGAGGTTAACATCGGTCTGACTAAGGAAATGGCTATGCGCGAGGCTAAGCGCTGTCTCGACTGTGCTAAGCCTACCTGCGTAGAGGGATGTCCTGTCAACATCAATATTCCTTCTTTCGTGAAGAATATTGAGCGTGGAAACATCTTAGGCGCAGCTAAAGTATTGAAGCAGACTTCTGCACTGCCTGCTGTCTGCGGCCGTGTGTGTCCACAGGAGAAGCAGTGTGAGAGCCGATGCATACATCTGAAGATGAACGAGCCAGCCGTTGCCATTGGCAATCTGGAGCGATTCGCTGCCGACTATGAGCGCGAGAGCGGAAAAATGTCGCTACCCGACGTTGCTCCTTCTAACGGAATGAAGGTTGCCGTTGTAGGTTCTGGTCCAAGCGGACTTAGCTTTGCAGGCGACATGGTTAAGCTGGGCTACGAGGTTCATGTCTTCGAGGCTCTGCACGAAATAGGCGGTGTGCTGAAATATGGTATTCCTGAGTTCCGTCTGCCTAACCGCATCGTTGACGTAGAAATAGAGAACCTCCGCAAGATGGGCGTTCACTTCTATACCGACTGCATCGTGGGCAAGACCATCAGCGTAAGCGAACTGGAAGAGCAGGGATTCAAAGGCATCTTCGTTGGTTCGGGTGCTGGTCTGCCTAACTTCATGGATATACCTGGCGAGAATGCTCTCAACATCATGTCGTCTAACGAATATCTCACTCGTGTCAACCTGATGGATGCTGCCAACCCTGCTGCCGACACTCCTATCAACAAGGCAAAGAACGTGCTTGTTGTAGGTGGAGGTAACACTGCAATGGACTCTTGCCGCACGGCTAAGCGTCTTGGTGCTGACGTTACAATAGTCTATCGCCGTTCTGAAGCTGAGATGCCTGCGCGACTCGAAGAGGTTAAGCACGCTAAGGAGGAGGGCATCAACTTCATGACTCTCCACAACCCTATAGAGTATATTGCCGACGAGAAGGGTGCCGTTAAGCAGGCTGTTCTTCAGGTCATGAAGCTTGGAGAGCCTGACGAGAGCGGACGTCGTCGTCCAGAGCCTATACCTGGCGAGACCGTAACTATTGATGTAGACCAGGTAATCGTGGCTGTTGGTGTATCTCCTAACCCTCTTGTTCCTAAATCAATCGAAGGTTTGGAACTGGGCAGAAAGAATACCATCGCTGTCAACGACGAGATGCAGAGCTCACGCGAAGGACTCTTTGCTGGTGGCGACATTGTTCGTGGCGGTGCTACGGTCATCCTTGCTATGGGTGACGGTCGTCGTGCTGCTGCCAATATGCACAAAAAGTTAGCAAATATATAAACTGAAAAAACATCGTTGGCTCTTTTGTCAACGATGTTCCAACCTAGAAATTTAGGTATTATAATTCAAGTTAACCTGCGGATGCAACATGTGAATGTCGCATCCGTTTTTTTATTACTCTGCTCTTTTGAAATTACAAGCTCTCCTATAACTCATAACTAGTTCCCGTTCCCATTAAGGTTAAAGTTAAAGTTAAAGTTAAAGTTAACGTTCCCGTAAAAAAAACTTACCTTCTTGTCTTTATAGTAAACTCGGACACAGGCGAAAGCTTCTTGCTGCCCTGAACCACAGAGACGTTGAAGTTAACCATTCCGTCTCTCATCTTTCCTGCCTTCACCATTGCGGTATAGCGGATGCCCTGACCTGGAGCAAGCGATTCTACATGCACGCTTGGAGAAATGTAGATTCTGCGGTTGCCCGTAGTCTCAACCACAGTTGGCTGCAAGTCGTAGAGAGTCTCACTCGATGTGTTCACCACCTCGAATATTATCTTGCTCAACTCGCCCGACGACAGCACATTGTCGTAATTGTCGTCAACAAAGCGGGCATTGCGAATGTCAAGATGAGAGTTAATCTTGAAACTGCCGAGAGACTCAATCTTCGATTCGGCTCCGCTCAGCCTTACTGGTTCTGAAGCACTATAGTCGCCAGTATAGTCTGGACCATTGAAGTCATAAAGACGGTCGTCGCCGCTTCCGTTAGGGTCGAAGCCGCTATCGTTATCGTCATAGTCGTAGGCATAAGCATCCCCATCTACCGACATAGCCTTCTGCTGCTGAATCTGATGATAGTGGTCGCGCACCTCCTGAGCCGCTGCCTTGTCCTTAGCACTGCCTATTGCTCCGCCAATGATAGCACCGCCTGCCATGCCTATTATCGTACCCACGTCGCTGCCGCGCCATCCGTCGGTTATGCCTCCAATAGCAGAACCGAGAACAGAACCAACCTGAGCACCAACGTATGTGCCCTGACCTGTATAAGTACTACAGCTACATATCGACAGCGTAGCACACAACATTATTATTACCGATTTCTTCATACCAATATATCCTTTATTTTTATCACTGCAAAATTATAAAGAAAAACTAACAATCCTATAGGAATTCCCCTAAAATTATTAAGAAATCCCCTATTTTCTTGTCAATTTGTTATTCGCAATGAATTAACTCGTCAACCAGCCTACTCGTATATTTGTATGCTTACAAACTGTAACTTCCAAAATCTGTTCGATTTTTTGACGAAAAAAGTAAAAAATCTTGACAAACGGAATTCTCATTCTAGAGAAAGATTTTCCGCTTGGCACGAGGCTGAATGTAAAAATGTGTTTAATTGTTAATCAATCGGCTTAAACTATGTGAACGAACATAAGGAACGAAAAAGTGAAAGGTGTCCTTTCGCGATGCGAAACGTGGCATATCGCAGTGCGATATGTGGCATATTGCAGTGCCAAAGGTGCCCTTTCACACTGCGAAAGGGCACCTTTGACTTTTTTAACACTTATGAATAGTAAGACAAAACGTATAAGGTCTTGATTTCTAATGTTTTACTAAAAAGAGCAAAAACGCGCTCAAGAATCGCATATTTTGCAACTTCATTTCGCTCGGTCCAAAATTTTTAAGTTATGGGCAGGGTTAGTTAATCAATTTTTTACCCAACTCGGCTCCGAAAACTGCTGTTTTTCCGCTTGACAAGTAGCAGTTTTCAAAATCCAGTTTCAAATTAAAAGAATAGTTCCCCTAACTAAGGGGAACTATCACTAAGTGACTAAGGAGGTTAATTAGTACATAGTTATGCTGGATTAACGATTAAAGAATGTTGCCGAGTAAACAAAAACTTATAACTCAACACTCATAACTCGTTAAAGCTAAAGTTAACGTTAACGTTCCCGTTAAAGTCTATTTTATAACCTTCTGACAAATTATATTTTACAATAGTCCAAGCTTCTGTTTTATTTATTGAAATTATATCGTTTGAATATAATTTTATAAAAGATAAAGAACAAAAAAAGATAAAAAAATAATTCTTTTCATATTTTACTTAGTTTTGGTAAAATGAAGTGTTAGCGGCTTGTTTACATTTATCCAGCGCACTTGCATCTTTGTGGGATTAGTCACATCGTTAAATTCTATTTCAAATGTATTATAGCAATCATTCAAATCTCCTTCATCCCAAAATTGTCCATCGAAAACAGCACATTGATTATATACATTAATTCCAACATGTGGCAAGTTATTATATGTGCATAAATATTTACCTTTGTAGTCTTTGTTGCTTCCTGTCATAGTAATTTCCCCACTATGGTAGAAAGTCCAGTAAATACCTTCCGTTGGAATGTCAAAGTTAGCAGAAGTTGCTTTTTTCATCTCCCACATGCCAATAAGTTGCTTGGGAGGAGCTACGTTCTCATCCTCGTCATCGTCACACGAGGTAAGCGACAATGCAGAGAAACTCATCAGCACGGCTCCAAACAGCAGGAGCAACAAATGGCTTTTTCTTTTCATGATACAAAAAAATATAGTTTGTTAATTATTTATTAAGCGAAAGAAAATGTATCTGTAAGTAACATCATCTTCTATATATATACAACGTATGGACTATAAATGTGTTGCACGCTTCTGCCTATTTTTTTAAAAAAAACTTTATTTCTATAATTATTTCTGCATAAAAAACAGATTTCTGTTTATATCCTTAATCCAGCATAGCTACTGACATAGTCTTGGGCAGAGTCTTGCACTTGTTTATAATCATAATACTCAAATAAAAGAATTCTGTCCTCTAGTCAATACCTTATTATCTATTGACTGTACAAACTCATTGATTTTTGCTAATTGCTTATCCATAAATTATTATTAATTAAATCCCTACTCATTTATGGCTTTTCGGGTTACTCCATTCTATTTTTCAAATCTTTCAAAATGCTTTGTCGAAGAACGGTCTTTTGCTCCTTTAACCTGGCTTTTGCCAAATCTCATTGTGAATCTCAGTTGCACCGACGTGTTATTTGTTCGGGGGGTATTATAATAAGAATAGGTATCAGAATCGTAATGGCTCGCGGGGGTGTAGTTTAGCAGATTGAGCAGGTCGAGGCTCAAAATGCCGCCAAATTTAAACTGCTTGCTGACTGACACATTCAGCAGGTGCTTGTCTTTTCCTATCTTAAACACACTCTTGCTCGGAGTATAGTAGTTGTAGATAATAGTGCCTGTAATGCCTTTTCTGGCAGACAGCCTGAAGATGTTGCGTGTTCCAAATGTTGCCGCCCAGTTGTCATAGCCAGCATCTTGTCCGTCTATTGTGCCGTCTATCTTCTCATAGTCAACGGATGAATTGACATTCATTCTCCAAAAGCCGTGAAAAAGAACCTTGTGGACATTGAGGTAGAAAGAGAGTGTCTGCTCTGAACCGAAGTTTGCAAGGCTGTTCACCGTCGTATTGTCTTTGCCCGTATATGTGTACTCGCTGAAAGCATCATCGCCATAACTATAGCTTATGCCGAATATATAGTCGTTCTTAAAGACATATTTCAGGTCTAAGTCAGTGAAAATCATTGGCTTTATGTAGATATTGCCCATCGAATAGGTTGTCTCTGAGGTCCATATCTTGAACGGATTGAGGTGGTTGTAAAACGGTCTCACTATCGAGCGGGAGAAGTCAAGCGAGATGGAATGGTTTCCATCAGCCAAGTCAAGCAGGGCGCTCAGATCAGGAAATATGTTCCAGTAGCTGCGGCTGAATGTCTCACCAGAGGTCTGCTGGCTGCCTTCTATCTCAGTATTCTCGGCACGTACACCTACAGTTGTGCTGAAGGCGTCGCTCCATGTCCTGTCGTATGAAATATAGAGAGCATTGACTTTCTCATCATAGAGGAAATCGTTGCTGTAAAGGTTGTTTTCAACATATATACCGTCCTTCTTGTCGTTACGTCTAAATCCGTTCTCAATACGCGAACCGTTGAACTCATATCCCGTCTCTAACACATTGTTTTCGTCGAAGAAATGAGTGTACTTACCCCTGAACTCATATCCACGGCTCTCTATCCTGCTGTTCTGCTGGAATATGCTATAGGGTGTCTGCTGACTGAAACTCATTCCGCTAGAATACTCCATGTCACTGAAAGTCTTATTTAGTGAGCAGGAATAGCTTGCACTCAAATCCAGATTACTGCCCTTGTTGCCAGTCTTTAGGTTGTAATACGCCACAATTCCTACTTCGGGACGCTTGAAAGGCGACCTTACTGCAGATGAAGAGGATGACAGATGGTCAACGTCACCACCAATTATATTAGTAGATTTCACTGCCGAACTGCTCTTGCTGCTGCCTCCGCCTATATGAAAAGACAAGCCAGCCACGCTCTTTGGAGTGAAATCGTAGGTCATGCTTACATTGCCGTTCAGAAGTGAACTTCTGCTCTGATGCTTGTTGGTGTTCAGCGTCTCGATAAACGTGTTCTTGTAATTGTAAGAAACATCTGTAACATCCAACTGCATAGCATTGGTGAAACTTAAATTGGCTGAGGCATTAAACTTGCTATTGGAATATCCAAGATAGAGCGATGCCCGCGGTGTCATGCGCTCTCCACGATAGGCAGCGCTTACGCTTGCACTGCCGACAAGACCTTGATTAGGACTCTTCTTCATTATTATATTAACGATGCCGCCAGTTGTAGATGCCTTGTGAGAACTGTTAGGAGCAGTTATTATCTCAATCTTATCTATCTGTGATGCTGGAGTTGAACGAAGCATTTCCATGAGCGAGGCATTGTCCATTATGGGGCGGCGACCATTAATATATATTGTTGAAGAACCCTTGCCCAGTATGCTTATCGCATCATTCTCCATCGTAATAAGAGGGGCAAAGCGAAGCAAGTCATAGCTGTCCATGCCCTTTACCTCTGATATTCGGGGAGAATATAGAAACTTGCCTGGCTTTTGCTTCAGTTCCGACTTAGACGACTTCACTACAACTTCATCTAAAGATATGGATGAAGGGATGAGAACTATCTTCATCTCTTCCATGACTGGAATCTTATAGCATTTCTCATATCCCAGAAATGACACCTCAAGCAACAGGCTGTCAAGACTTTTGTGATTTTCACTAAACGTGAATCTGCCTTCAAGGTCTGTCACAGAATGTGCTATAACCACACTGTCAGGCAGATGAATACAAGAGACGATAGCGCCTGTCAAGGTGTCTCCGTCAGAACCAAACACCTGTCCGCATATTTGGTTTCCTTTATTGTCTACAACAGATATGGCTTGAGCCTTAACACCAACAGTTGATATTAACAGAAAGGCTATAGACAAAGCGAAAAGGAGAGAAAGGTATCGTAATTTCATATATAATCTTTTTATATTGTAAATTAAAGGAAACATTCATTTTTCATATATCTTGCACCATTACATCATGTTGTGCAGATGCACTCAGCAGCATGCCTGTTGCAAGTGCCATTGTGATAATTGATCTTTTCATAGTTGTTTCTTTCAAAGAATTAATAATTATATTAACTTTAAAGTTCCCGTTCCCGTTAAAGTTAAAGTTCCCGTTCCCGTTGAACAAATCTATGTGACATTAAATACTCAAAAAAGAAATTGCTCCCCTAAGTTAGGGGAGCTGTCACGAAGTGACTGAGGAGTGTGTCGTCCACGATGCAATGGCATCGTGGACGATTAAAGATTAAGGAATAACGATTAACGTTAAAGTTAAAGTTAAGGAATAATGATTAACGTTCCCGTTATCTGATAACCTTCACCGTCTTTCCGTCAGCCGACTTTACTATGTTCAGACCTTTCGCCAGTCCGTCAAACTCCTTGCCGTCGGATGAATATACCTTCGGAGATGCAATGGCTGATGATGAAGAAAACTCATCTATGCCTGCGATTGAAGGCTTGCCAAAATCCTTGTCGGTGAAGATAAGCTCATCGCCGTCATAGCACTCGCGCACATATTGCACGTTAGATGATATTACAATGTTTTGAACTAAATTGAATGGACCGTATTGGCAGCCTATGCCCTCAA
>Ga0256405_10000383_pt1 | contig 147713 bp, 131 predicted proteins | sample RumenRJG_02DNA_FD_189096 | JGI IMG/M metagenome (GOLD analysis project Ga0256405, IMG submission 189096) | Bovine rumen microbial communities from Lethbridge, Alberta, Canada - RJG_02 | ecosystem: Host-associated > Mammals > Digestive system > Stomach > Rumen | place: Canada: Alberta... | reverse complement strand
TACCATTGACCGGATACGTCTCCGGGAATGGATTGGCAGACTGGATGTACATGAGATGGAAAAAATAGATCAGGCACTTTCTATCAGCGTCGGACTTGCTCCGGCGCTATTTTAATTTTTGGAAGGAAGAAAAACGGCAGCATAATGATGATCATGCACATGGCCGCAAAGCTCATGTTCCCGGTCTTCCGCAAAAGGAAGTAAGCCGGGATCCCGATCGCTGCTGCGATAGAGAAACAGATCAGCTGCCGCTTCGTCAGATTGAAAAAGATTTTGGATTTGACCTTGGTCAGATCCCTTGGTACTGAGATATATGCTGACAAGTTGCCACCTCCTTAATGTGCATTGAAAACAGACTTTGCCAGGCTTCCAGTCTTGAACAACGTGAAGCAAAGCAAAACTGTGTATCCCAGAACTCCCCATATCGATGCAACGATATCACTGGAGAAAGAGATTCCCTGAATCAGCACAGCGTATATGCCGACACAGATCATAATAAGAAACCCCTGAAATCCCAGTGCGAACAGGGATCGCAGATAGTTCTGTCCGATCTGGCTCTGTTCTCTGTTTCCGAAAGTTGAAAACGGGATCGGTGCAAGACTTGTCATGAGATAGATTTCGATCATACGTCCGTAAATGATAATGAAAATAATCAGAGACATATTCGATTTCCTCCTTTGCCGTCTATGCGGCTGATAATGTGTATTCCAAAATTCCTGTTTTCCGGTTTCTCATGGACCGCTTAGTTGATTTCAATGTGTTTTGTCCGGTGACCGGAGTTTCTGGAATTGAGGACAAGATAAACGGCAGCTGTAACTGCCATGAAACAAAAAAAGCAGCCGAACCCTTTTGAGATCCGTCTGCGTCTGTGATAGGAATATTCAGTTTTACCGTTCATTATCGTGCATTCTCTCTGGGCTTTTTCTTATAGAACTCAACCATTATACTGACTTATCAACTCTTCCCATGCCTTGTTATTGCCATTTCTGATCTTCTCTATAAGAATATTTGTTTGATCGTTCTGATTATTCATATTCAAACTTGCTCCTCACAGATTTATATATCCTGCTAAATACTAAGAATATATCTGCCTTTGCCCTGACCGGTAACCGCAACGATAATACCAGCCTTTTTCATTTCTGTAATAATTCGAAGTGCTTTAGTTTCCTTACAATCAAGGATCTTCTTAACGTCCTGTGTTCCAATCACCTGGTTTTCCCGAAGATCCTCCAGTACTGTAATTATGGCGGAAGATGTGATGGCCGTCAACATCCCCTTAGCACGTAAACTCTTGATATGTTCAATCCACGCATTTTTTGCATCAATCCACGGAATCGACGTTTCAATCCTCGCGTTTTCGTCTCCAATCCTCGCATTTTCGGCAATCCTCTGATCTCGATCCGCACTTATAACCATCGTTTTAAGTATGAAGGTATTGTTATTGAATACAGGATCAGGCAGACCGATCTGCCAGCTTAAGCAAGATATCACTACTGATGGTCTTGGTAGATCCGTTCTCGATACGGCTGTAAGTAGTCTTGTTCACTCCGATGACTTCGACAAGCTTTTCCAGACTTTTAAACCCATTAGCTTCGCGAAGCTCTCTTAATCTTTCCTGCAGATTTCCCGGTAAGTACGTTCCAATCTATGGTTATCCTTTCTGCTTGATCATACAAAAATATCTTAACATGTGTGATGCAAATCTGCATCAAGACGGCGTAAGCGAATAGTCAGTCAGTTGGAGTGGGATAAGGATACCCCCTGACGCATGAGAGATATACAGTTATTATTTAACTGTGGTATGGGACCTGCCAAGGTAGAAGAAATGATTATAATGGCGAAACGAGAGTTTGTTATATCCCATCATCCCTGAGACATATATGGTTGTCACCCACTTATATAAAAAAATAGAGAGTCGTGAAACCCTCTATTTTACCGCGTTCCCGAGGTGATTCGAACACCCGACCTACCGCTTAGGAGGCGGTCGCTCTATCCAGCTGAGCTACGGAAACAACTCATGCATTATAGCATATATGAAATATGGTAACAACCCCCGGACGCTTTACCAGTCTGAATCCCAGCTGCCGGAGTCCCATCCGGAGTCCCAGTCATCAGAGGAGCCCCAGTCACTGGAGTCCCAGCTGAAATCGCTGTCGTCGTCCCAGTCAGAATCAATGGTCTGTCTGTTGTATTCGTTCAGATCATCATAATAATCGTCTCTGTGGTTTTCGAGCTCCGACGGCACATCATAGGTCTCACTGTAATCGCCGGTGCTGTCGTCGTATGAGTACCAGGAACCGTCATTGTAGTAGTACTCGTTACCGTTGTAGTTGTAGTAGCTTCCACTGTTCCCGGAGGATTTACTTCCCATGCCGGAAAAGACCACTGCCAGAACGATGATTATGATGGCGATCCAGGTAATGGCCTTGACCAGGTTGAAGCCGGAGCTGTCTGCACTTTTAGACGCAGAAGGTCCGCTGTGTATGGCCCCCTTTGAGGCACGGTATGCCTTGTAATCTCCTATCTGCTCTTTGAGCTTCTGGTAGATCTCGTTTACAGCATAGCCCTCATCATGACCGTGGTAGCGGACAGACCGGGTGCCGTCTGATTTGTTTTTGTAGACGACATACTCTTTGTTCTGCTCGTCGTAATAAATCCCGAAGGCCTGCGGACCGGTATAGTTTTCGCCGATATGGAACTTGAACTTGTCCAACGGGATCTGCTTTTCGACACAGAAAGCTTTCAGCTCTTCTATAGTACGGGGCACACCGGTAGCTTCTCTTTTGATATGCTCGTTGGGTGCCCCGCAGTTAGGACAGGTCTCCAGTGCTTCGTCTATGTAGCTTCCGCAAAAATCACATTTAACCTGCATGGATCGTATTATTTCTGAATATCGTTATCGTCAAAAGGATCGCCGCATTCAGGACAGAACTTCGGAGGGTTCATGGGATCCTCGGGCTCCCATCCGCACTTGTCACATTTGTAAAGAGGTGCGCCCTCAGGCTTCTTCTCGCCGCATTCCTGGCAGAACTTACCCTGATTGATCTTGTGGCACTTGGGGCATTCCCAGCCCTTCTCCTCGTTGGGCTTCGGTGCACCGCATTCGGTACAGAACTTGCCGGTGACTACCTTGTGGCAATTCGGGCACTCCCAGGAGTCGGCTGCAGGAGCTGCTGCGCCGGCGGGTGCTGCTGCGGGAGCTGATGCCTGCTGGGCGGCTCCCATACTATAGAGCTGACCTGCGTTCATTCCGCCTGCCTGAGCAGCCATATTCATTCCGGCGAATGCCATCATGGGTCCTGCGTTGGGATTGGAAGCAGCATTCTTCATAGCCTCTGCCTGTGCGGAGGTGAGGTTTGCAGCTGCCATGGTAGGATCCTTGTATACAGCTGTAGCCTGCATCTGCTTGATCATCTTCTGATCTTCTTCGGATGCGGTAGCAGAGTTGATCGTGACGTTCACTACCTCTATGCCGTATTCATCGCCCCAAGAAGAGAGCAGCTCATCGTGCAGAGCCTGCGTCAGCTCTTTTGTATGAGCGGGTATCTCAGAGTATCTGACTCCCTGGGCGGATATCTTGGCAAAAGCGGGCTGAAGAGCGGTGATGAGCTCAGACTTGAGCTGATCATCGATCTGATTCCTCATGAACGTATCTGTCACATTTCCGGCTATCTTCTTGTAAAGGAGCACGGGATCGGATACGTGGTAAGTGTACAGGCCGTTGCACTTGATGGAAATATCCACATCCAGACCGATATTCTTGTCGATCACCCTGAAAGGAACGGGCTCGGGTGTGCCGTATTTATTACCAAGGATCTCTTTGGTGTTTACAAAGTATACTCTCTGATCCTTGCCGGTATCTCCACCGAAGGTGAACCTTCTGCCGAAGGTCTTGAAGCTGTCTTTAACGCCCTTGCCGAGGCCGCCGCAGAAGATGGAAGGCTCGGTAGATTTGTCATAGGTGTATTCTCCGGCTTCGGAGCAGAGATCTACGATGGCGCCCTGCTCTACGATTATCATGCACTGACCTTCGTTTACCGCTATCACGGATCCGTTCGATATGATGTTGTCGGACCCTTTCGTGTTGCTTGACTTGGAGCTGGTACGCTTCTGACCTTTTACGATCAGAACATCCGAGTCAATGGAGTCGCAGTAGAAATACTCTTTCCACTGATCTGCGAGTACAGTACTGCCTGCTGCAAGAGCTGCTTTAATTAGTCCCATTTTGCATCCTTCCCTTTCTGTCAAAAGTTATTAAAAATACAGTAAATAGTATATCACTATGAATTGTATCTTGAAACAGACAAATGATAGAATGATTGCCATGAACTATATTGTAATGGACCTGGAATGGAATATGGGAAGCCGCAAGGAAGAGCTGAAGATGATGCCCTTTGAGATCATAGAGATCGGAGCGGTGAAGCTGGATGATGACATGAATGAAACCGGAAGGTTTTCCAGACTCATCCGGCCAAGGGTATACCGCAACATGCATCGTATCAACGGCAGTATAGTCCATATTTCAGACAGGGATCTTAAGGATGCAGAGAGTTTTGAGGAAGTATATTCGGCTTTTCTGGTCTTCTGCAAAGAGTCGACATCCGATGAAGGAGAGTATATCTTCTGCACCTGGGGAGATACGGATCTTACCGAGCTGCAGAGAAACATCAATTATTTCGACTGTCTGCCATTGGGAGACGGTCCCATAGAATATCTGGATGTACAGAAACTGTTCGGATACAACTGCGGAGAGCCGAAGAACAGAGTGTCTCTGGAAAAGGCGGTGGACAGTCTTTCCATACCCGAGACAGAAGGCTTTCACAGGGCAGTCAACGATGCGTCATATACTGCAGAGGTGCTGAAGCATGTCGATAAGATCAATCTTAAATATACCTCTTTCAACACCTATCATACCCCTGCTTCCCGGGAGGATGAGATCACCAGGGATTACGGAAGATACGTGAAGCAGATCTCCAGAGCATACGGGGATAAGAGTACTCTGCTGAAGGACCGGAGGCAGAAGAAGCTCTTTTGTCCGAAATGCGGAAAGGAGCTGACAAAGGTGATCTCATGGTTCACTCTGAACGGAAAGCATTATCTGGCGGCAGGCAGATGCAGTGATCATGGCTATGTCAGATCCAAGCTCCGGATAAAAAAGGATGAGGTCCGGGACGGGGTATATGCCGTAAGAACGACCAGGGTGACAGATACCGAGGGTATGAATGAGATGTGGAACAAATACAGAAAATCGGAAACTCAGAAATCCACGTCGTCAAAATCCGAATGATACCTTTTTCGTCTTCTTTTGATGCTCATGCGACGTGACAGCGCATTCCCGAAGTTATAGGTCCTGATGACATGGATGGTGAGTATGATAAAGGAAAGTGCACCTACAATGATCAGGACGTATGGAATGATCTCTTTTATATTGATATAAGTAACATTTCCGTCATCCGACATATCTGCCAGGGCAGAGCCAAGGTGAGCGCTGTCTGAGGCAGTATCCATTTTCAGCCGGGTCATACCCACATAATCATCATCCAGCTTGTATATTATATCTGCGAGAGCTTCGGGATCAGAGGGGTCTTCATTATATTCCAGGTGGGAATCCAGCCTGGAAAAGGGTATGCCCTCCGGCAGTATCACGTATCCGTGGGGATCCATGGAAATAAAAGACTGCGTGTCACCGAAGATCTGGTCAGGGATCTGAAAGAAGACGGCCTCGTTCATGTTATAGGAGTCGTCCTGTTTGGCGATGTTTACCCGCGAATAATGAGAAAATCCAAAGTCAAACAGGGCACGGGTATCCGGGTAGTTTTTTTCCGCTTCATCCTTCATGACTACACAGATCAAAGACATCCCTCCCGATTCTGCTACTGTCACAAGAGTGGCACCTGCGGCCATGGTATACCCGGTCTTGCCCCAGATGACGGGATCGTACGCATATGACAGACCCGGGTACATCTTGTGGTGGTTCAGCAGGTGTATCTCGTCCGGCTGGGTCGGAGTCACGGCGACATCGTAGTCCCTCATCGAAGCGAGACGGCGGCAGGTATCATTGTCGTTGAAAGCTTTTGCGATGAGCGCCATGTCATGCGGAGAGACGTAATGATCCTCATCCGGGAGTCCGTTCGCATTCACGAAGTGGGTATGTGTACAGCCAAGCTCTTCTGCTCTTTTGTTCATCAGATCAACGAAGTCTTCTATCGAGCCGCTGACGTGCTCGGCTATGGCAGATGCGGCCTCGTTGGCCGATGCCAGCATCACACAAAGTATGGCTTCTTCCATGGGTATGGCCTGTCCCACATCGAGACCGACATTCGATGAAGCGCGGTCTATTCCGAAAACAGCCTTGTCGGAAAGAGTGACAGTGTCGGAAAGAGAACTGTTCTCCACTGCAAGGAGACAGGTCATTATCTTGGTAATGGATGCGGGGAAATAGGGCTGATCCATATTTTTCTGATATAGTATCACTCCCTCGTTCGCATCCATAAGGATGGCACCTTCCGCTATTATCTGAGGAGCGGAGATGTCGCCCAGTGTCTTCACGGCTGATGCCGTGTGCTGAGCGGCATTTTCCGATATCTCCTCCGTGTCCGCTGCTGTATCTTCGGCGGCGAAGGCGCACACCGGGAGAGTCTGCAGCAGGAGCAGAGCCGTCATGAAGGATATCCCGATCCTTTGTATAAAAGAGGCAGTTGTTTTCATACGGGAATAATTTTACACTAAATAAAGATTTATGGCATCAGTTTATAAGGATGGACAGTATGAGATTGAGGCATATACCGGGAGCCGAAGAGGAGATCGCATCCAGCAGATGGGTGTACCGGTCCCCGGAAGAAGTGAAGCAGGATCTTCCATCTCCTCTGTATCTGGAGATAGGTATGGGGAAGGGTGGATTCATCATTGAGAGTGCAAAGGCACATCCGGATATCTGCTACATAGGAATAGAGATGTATGAAAGCGTGATGATAAAGGCCACCAGGCGGCTGGACAGGATGGAGGAGGATGAGAGGCCTTCTAATCTGCATTTCATACGTATGGACGCAAGAGATATAGGTGATTATTTTCCCGAAAGCAGTGTCGACCGGATCTATCTGAACTTTTCCGATCCCTGGCCGAAGACGAGACATGCGCAGAGACGACTGGAATCAGAGCAGTTCCTCCGACGGTTTTATCCCATACTGAAGCCCGGTGCCCTGATAGAGTTCAAGACGGATAACAGGGAACTCTTTGATTTTGCCCTGACGGAGTATGATAAGGCCGGGTTCTCTCTGGTCTTTTCCACGTATGATCTGCATGCTGATGCGGAGGCAATGAAGGACAATATCATGACGGAATACGAGAAGAAGTTTTCCGCGAAGGGGAACAGGATTTGCAAGTATATCATAAAAAGATAAAATAGAGCCATGTCTGACTCGAGTATCACAAAAAAGGCTCTCGCGGACGCCATGAAGAAGCTGATGAAAAAAGAAGGATTTGACAGGGTGTCCGTCTCGGATATATGCAATTCATGCGGCATGAACCGCAAAAGCTTCTATTATCATTTCAGAGACAAATATGACCTCGTGAACTGGGTGTTCTACGAGGATCTGATAGACAGACTTTCGGTGGCAGATTACGAAAACGGCTGGGATATGCTGTACGATATCTGCAGTAAGTTCTATGAAGACAGGGTCTTCTATGCCGAAGCCTTTCGGATAGAGGGACAGGATTCTTTTCGCAGCTATGTGCTGGAGACTTTACGTCCGATGGCTTCTTTTTTTCTGGAGGGGATCTTTCCCGACAGGGGTGAGGAGGACTATTTCTTCAGGTATTTCGGAGAGGCCGGTCTTTTTGCGGTAATGTGCTGGCTTCGGGATGATGAAGGTATGACACCGGAAGAGTTTGTGGAGGACCTGAGAAAGGTTTTTTGCAGACTGGCAGCTGCGGTCACTGAGGAGAAGAGATAAGGGGAGCCGTCTTCTCTATCGCGGAGATGATACCGGATGTCTTTACATTTAAGCCGGTATCCTCGGGGTAGCTGATGCTTCCGTCAGCGGAGATCTCCAGCAGATAGGGCTTGTCCGTATCATATATCATGTTTTCCACCCGTCGGATATCCGCATATACATCCCATATCAGGATCGGATAATCCTGATCCATTCTTGTCTTCTTCGCCAGAGCGCCGCCGAGGCCCCTGTGATCGTCTTTTTGAAAAAGGAAAATAAAAGCACTCTCAAAGGACAGCCAGTGGTCCACCATGTCGATAAGATGATCCGTTTCTCCAGCGGAGTAATGATAGTGAATGACGTACAGTGCCCGGTTCTTCTTCAGCATACGGCAGACAGAGCCGGCATCCGGGGTATCGATGTTTACGGAGATCACTGTATTCTCACATTGTTTGATGAGCAGCACCTCCTGAAGGGAGATCTGCCCGTCCTCGGGAAAAAGGAAGAAAACACATTCTTTATGTGCTCTTAATACGTCTATGAGATCCCTGTCATCCGGTGTAATGTGTTCGGGGATGATGACGAAGGTATTGATCCCAAGAGGAGTCACGGCATCTATCATATCCGACAGATCAGAAGCAGTAAGTGCAGAGGGAAGAGATGTATCGTAATGTATGATAAGGACCCATGGCAGGAGAAACCCCAGGTCTTCAGATGATCTGCGCATGAGTCTGGCACCGTAGGTCCAGCTGTCATAGCCGATGTTGAGACCGAAGTTTTTGATCATCCTGTGATCCACCGATCCAAGAAAATCCTCCAGCATTTTATAGTACGGGCTGTCATCCTTCCTCAGCAGATTGGTGATGTGCGAGAAGGAAAGCTTCTGAAACTTCCCGGTGGAGAACTGTTTACCCAGATCCGCAAGTCTGCGAAGAGAGCGTTTGGGATCGTTCGAGATATCTTTTATCCCACGGTCCACAGCTGTCTCTATTATGGCTCTTGTCAGTTTTTTGCTGTTCATACTGCTGATTATGCTTTATCCTGAAAGTTCGTAATATGGACAGATTTTCTTTTTCGTCCAAAAAATCCACGAAATCTGTGTTTTGTCCGAAAGATCTGATCAAATTGAGGATCGGAGCAGATGAGCCGAATAATCAGTAAACTAGCATGGATCTTTGGTTCTTTATATCGCCGGGTATGTCGTCTGGAACGGAAGAAAATGTGGCACGCTTATCGGTATAAAGATTTGCGTATCTTTCGGCCTGGACTCTGGCCCTGCCTTCCAACTTGCTGAAAGCATCGAGAACGGCATCTTTGCCATATCTCATGGCGGGAATGCCTATATCGGAAAACCTGAACAGAGGCCACCATGTCTCACTGAACTTTGAGTAGTCGAAGTGGACAGGGTCTTTTATGAATGCGTAAAGGGTACTGTTCTTATCCTTTGCCGCGTTTTTGAACTCCTGAAGATCATACAGCTTGATTAAATCAAAGACGGACTCTGACAGAGAACGTCTCCTGAAAACAATCATTTCGAAATCCTCCTCTCATATTAATAATATAAAGAAGTGGACATCGTTCCGATCCTCAAAATACGAGTATAGTCTCTATTTATCAAAATGGAAGCCCGATTATATGGGGTAATGAAAGGGAAGAAAAACACCATATGTTGTAGCCTGAGGCGGGATAAGAAGAATGGGACCCCAATATAGGAAGTTCTCTTCCTGAACCTGCGCGGCCCGGCGCCATCCAATATCCAAAGGGCTGTTTTTGCCCTACGTCCCTCACTGAAGTACCGAAAAACAGAAAAAAAGAGGATACCCAGATCGGATATCCTCTTCTCAATCGAGGCGACAGGATTTGAACCTGCGGCCTCTACGTCCCGAACGTAGCGCTCTACCAAACTGAGCCACGCCTCGATGTAAATATCATATCAAAACTATTGAGCCACGCCTCGCTGTATTCTGAAAAAACGAAAGCACCAACCCCGCGGCTCATGTCCACAGAACCAGTGCCCTCGTGCGCCTCCAGGGACTCGAACCCTGGACACCCTGATTAAGAGTCAGGTGCTCTACCAACTGAGCTAGAAGCGCATCCGCCATTTAGGCGCATGTGAGATTGTACTATATTATTTTACGATATGCAAGGGTTTTTTTTATGCTATAATACATATACTTTCGCGGGAGAGTGACGAATATGAGATTCAGCAGAAACTTCAAAGACAGAAAATGGGTTCCGTATGCGGTGGCAGGGTGTGTTGTTGTCCTGTTTTATCTTCTGGCGAGCCACTTCAATTATTTCTTTGTCGGTCTGGGATATTTCATCGGGTTTATCTCTCCGGTGCTGATAGGGCTGATCATGGCATATATACTGGATCCCCTGGTAAAGATACCTGAAGGATGGATGCTCTCCAAGGCCGGGATAGATCAGGCTTTCATATCGGAAATGTACAGGGGTCTCACCGGGGAGCGGCCGGACGGTGACGATGAGGAGCCGGATCCCGTAAAAGCAAGGACGGTGAGACTGTGCCGCGTGCTGGCGGTCTGGATCACAGTGATCGTGGTCATCCTCCTGATAGTCGTGATACTGATATCGCTGATCCCTCAGCTGGTGAAATCGCTGGGAGCCTTTTTCAACAACTTTGACACCTATGCAGACAGTCTGCAGAACGTGCTGAACGGTATCAGTGCGGATGCATCGAAGAGCTTCATTGACATATCTTCCTTTACAAAGATCCTGGACAACAGCATCGACAAGATAGCCGATTATGTCGAGAAGAATATGGGTAATATCCTGAACAAGTCGGTAAATGTGGGCAAGACGATAGTCAACATCGTGATATCGTTCATCCTGGCTATCTATATGCTCTGTGACAAGAGACGGCTCCAGGCCGGATGGAAAAGGTTCATGAGAGCACTCCTGACGGAAAAGAGCTACAGAGACGGCACCACTTTCTGGACCAGATGCAATCAGATACTGATCAGATACATCGCAGGAGATATGCTGGACGGTCTCATAGTGGGTATCATCAACTTTGTATTCATGTCCATTGCCGGGATGGATTATGCAGCGCTTGTATCTGTCATAGTAGGTCTTACCAATCTGGCACCGACCTTCGGTCCCCTTGTAGGAGCGATCATAGGTGCCCTCATGCTGGTATTCGTCAATCCCTGGTGGGCACTGTGGTTTCTGATCTTTACGGCCATACTGCAGACGATCGATGGCTACATCATAAAGCCGAAGCTGTTCGGAAATACACTGGGAGTATCCTCTCTCTGGATCCTGATATCCATCATCGTGCTCGGCAGGATGTTCGGAGTGGCGGGGATCCTTCTGGCTATCCCTTTTGCAGCGATATTCGATATCCTCTACAAGGAGATAGTACTCAGCAGGCTTGAGAAGTGGAAAGCAGCCAGGGCGCAGGCCCAGGAGGAAGAAAAGGCCAAAAAGGCAGCGGAGGATGCGGCTGTAAAGGCAGCACAGGAAGCCATAATGGCAGTGGTGAAAAAGGACAGCTCACAGGTCGAGGATGAAGAGGTGAGGGAAAAGCTTTCAAATCATGATATTTGATACTCACGCGCATTACGACGACGACAGGTTCGAACAAGACAGAGAAATGCTGCTGGGAGGGTCGCTTAAGGCAGCAGGGATAGGAAAGATCATGAATGTGTCGGCCGACATGGGATCGGCAGACAGCACGAATGATCTTTCTTTGCATTATGAAAATGTATATGCGGCGCTGGGTGTCCACCCGTCCGAAACAACCCTCATCACCGAGGGTGATATCGATCATATCCGGAAGCTGGCCGAGAGCAATCCGAAGGTCAGAGCCGTGGGGGAGATAGGTCTGGACTACCACTATAAGGACAGCGATCCCGTCGTGCAGGAAAAGTGGTTCATAAGACAGATCGAACTGGCCGGTGAGCTGGACCTTCCCATAATTGTCCATTCCCGGGATGCAGCTGCAGACACCATGAGGATCCTGTCCGGGCTCTATGAAGAGGGGAGCGAAAGGATAAACGGTGTCATACACTGCTATTCCTATGCCCTTCCCGATGCGGTCCGGTATGTGAAAAGGGGATTCATGATCGGGATAGGGGGAGTAGTCACGTTCAAGAACAGCCGCAAGCTGAAGGAAGTGGTCAAAGAGATACCGCTGGAGTATATGGTACTGGAGACGGATGCGCCTTATCTGGCGCCGGTCCCTTTCCGCGGTGAGAGAAATGATTCTTCCATGCTGAAGTATGTTGCGGAGACCGTGGCGGATATAAAGGGGATCCCGTCCGCTGAGGTAGAGAGTGTCACATATGCCAATGCCATGAGGCTGTACGGATTGTCATGAGCATAGCAGCCGATACCCATTCCATATTGAAGGAATACGGATTTTCCGCCAGCAAACGTTTCGGTCAGAATTTCCTTAAGGACCGGTCCGTGCTGGAGGACATAGTGCGTGCTTCGGGCACGTCAAAGGAAGATATCGTGGTAGAGATAGGGCCCGGACTCGGTACGCTGACCGAATATCTTGCAGCGGCAGCGGGTCAGGTCTATGCCATAGAGGTGGATAAAAAGCTGATCCCGATCTTAAATGAGACATTGTCGGATCTGGACAATGTGGAAGTCATAAATGAGGATATTCTGAAGACCGATCTCGGGAAGATCACAGGTGGCAGGCCTTTCCGGGTGGTGGCGAATCTCCCGTATTACATTACGACACCGGTGATAATGTCTCTTCTTGAGGCAGATCTGCCCTGCCGCTCCATAACCGTGATGGTACAAAAGGAAGTGGGCGAGAGGATGACAGCCCGTCCCAGGTCCAAAGAATACGGGGCTCTGACTTTGGCAGTGGAGTACCACGCAGATACAAGGATCGTTCGCAAGGTTCCGGCGGGGTGCTTTGTGCCGATGCCGAACGTCGACTCCGTTGTGGTACATATGGATATATATGAGGAAAAGCCGGTAAAGGCCGGTAATGAGGAGCTGCTGTTCGGCATAATACGAGGAGCTTTCAACCAGAGAAGAAAGACTCTGGTAAATGCACTCGCAGGCTATGCAGCGCTGGATATTTCCAAAGACCGGATACTGGAAGCCCTTGAGAAAACAGGTGAAAAGCCTACCGTCAGAGGAGAGGAACTGTCTTTGCAAAAATACACCGAACTGACCGACAATCTGTCTATATGAACAGAATACCATACAAGATGTAGTAATAATCATCAAAGTATGGTACAATATAGCGATTGTCATGGTGTAGTATCGTTTTCCGGAGGCAAAGACTTTGGATAAGTATGAAAAAAAGGTTCGGGTCAACCAGATAGTATCCTGCATCAGAAAGGGCGAGTACAAAGAGGCTCAGGACGTTGCGGATACCATCGACTGGAGACAGGAGAAGAGTATCAGAACCCTTCGCATGGTGAGCGAGGTTTATAAGATAAACCGCCGCTATGAAGATGCCCTTACAGTATTGAACCTTGCTTATGAAAGAGATCCCGAAAATCCCATAAAGAAAAAAATCGTATATGATCTGTGCGAGCTGGCCATAAAGATGAACCAGTTCGGCTATGCTGTCAGATATATGAAGGAGTTTTCAAAACTCGCACCCAGAGACCCGGGACGATTCATTCTCCAGTACAGACTGCTGAGGGCTACAGATGCCGATTACAACGAGAGGATAGAGCTCCTCGAAGAGTTCAAGCGGAACCACTACGGAGATATGGATGCGAAATGGGCCTATGAGCTGGCCAGTCTGTATCATCTGACCAATCAGTCCGACAAGTGCGTGAAGTGCTGCGACGAGATAGCTGTGTGGTTCGTAACGGGACCGTATGTAATAAAGGCTCTCAAGCTCAAGAAGGAGCACCAGCCCCTTTCATATGAGGAGGAGCAGAAGGTCATATCCGCCGAGGAAGGCGCAAAGCAGGACGAGGTGATCTATCAGAAAAAGCACAGGGCGGATACCGCACCGGTATATGTGGACACCACTCCCGTGATAGGAGACGGATACAGCACGGCGGATGTAGAGGACAGGATCAGCCCCTCTGCCAGAGAGGCTGAGGCGGCAAGGAACGCCGGACGGGTATCCGAGCCGGCAGTGCAGCAGGCCACGGAACCGGATCCCGTAGCCTATGAGGGCTTCAGCATAGAGGTAAAGAAGGTCGATCCTTCTACCGAGCCCACCATAAGGATGGCATCCAAGGCGACCGGACCCTCTATCCTTGCCAGGGAGACGACAGTCATCCCGGATGTGAGCAAGCATATCGATAGACTTTCGGCGGAAAAAGAGACTCCGCCCGTTAAGCCTGAGGAGCCGAAGGCGGTACCCCGTACGGAGATGCCGCAGGAAAAGCCGGCACCGGTACCTGCACAGCCAGAACCCGCAGAGACCGTGAAGCCGGAAGAGCTCAATATATCTGATGCACCCGTACCGGCAGGCGGAGTCACTGCCGCCATACAGGCCCGGCCGGAGATATCCGTAAACGTGGATAAGTTCAGCACCATGAACCTGCAGGCTGAGCTGCGGGAAAATATGGAGAAGCTTCAGGCGGAGACCGGCGAGCCTCTAAGAGAGAAAGAGGAGAAGCTGCCCGAGAGAACGGCTGAACCTGATAAGGAGCTGACCGAGCTAAGACCTACGGATATTTCGGACAAGATCTCTACCGTACCGGTACCCGACCCCTTCAAGAACATGATCTCACAGGAATATGACGGCCAGATGTCATTGAACGTGCCCGAAGAGGAAGAGACGGCGGATGAAAAGCAGATCACCGGTCAGATGGATATAGAGAGTATCCTGGCCGACTGGGAAAAGCTTCAGGATGAGGCAAGAGAGAAACGGATCCGTGCAGCGAAGAAAAAATCGCTGGAGCAGACCAATGATATAGTGAAAGAACTGGTAGATGTGATGCCCGGATATCAGCTGCCCAAGGTGGAGGAGCCGCAGCCGGAGCCCGAGAAGGAGATTTCAAAGCCGGATCTGTCAAAGCTTACAGAAGAGCCGGAGTCTACCACGCCTACCTTCACAGCTCCGCTTGTGATACCGGAAGAAGAGCCCTCACTACAGCCCGACGGCGGGGAAGAGCAATTCGAGAAGGAGCAAATCGAGGAGGAGCCGGAAGAGTCAGGAGAGCCCGAAGAGAGGGAAGCTGACCGCATAGAGCCGGCAAGAAGAAAACCGGCAGAAGCTGTCCGGCATAAGCCGGAGGGAGAAAAGCCTCACGCACCGGAAGAGAAACCCCAGCCTAAAAAGCAGGCTTTCCAGCTGGATCATACCGTACAGCTGCCGTCAGTATTTGATACATTCCTTCATATACGGGGACTCGGTCCCCAGCTTAAGGAAGCCGAGGAAAAGCTCTCAATGGATTCCGCTCACGGCAACGCACTTATAACCGGCAGTGAGCAGGCAGCCAGGATCGAGCTGATACAGGCGTTCGCGAGAGATATGGGCGAGCAGCATCCCAAGATGAAGATACGCACGGCGACCATTGATGCCGACGTGTTCAACGGAAAGGATGTGGCGAAGTCTCTGAAGGCACTGGCCGGAAATATACTGGTGATAGAAAGAGCCGGACATCTGTCGGATGATGCCATGCATTCCCTGCTCTCAGTCCTTTCCCAGAATGAGCATAAGCTTCTCGTGATACTCGAGGATTCGAAGTCGGGAGCCAAGAATCTCAATGAATATGCCGGCTTTGCGGAAGTGTTCGATGTGTTTGTGGATATGCCGACCCTGAGCAATGACTATCTGGTAAGTCATGCCAAGGAATATGCGGCGGATAAGAACTATACCCTCGATGATATGGCGGTACTTGCCCTGTATCAGAGGATAGATGAGAGACAGACGGCCGATCATGTGGTGAGTACCGACGAAGTGGAAAGGATCCTCGATGCGGCCATACGGAAGAGCAACAAGAAAAATTTGAAGCATCTTGGAGACGTTCTCTTCGCAAAGCGGTATAATGATGATGATATGATCATTTTGAGGGAAAAGGATTTCGCAAAATAATCCTTGTGGGGGACAGATAGATGGCAGAGAGCAAAGCTACTACAAAGACAGCAAAGAGCACAAAAAGACCGGCGGCAAAGAAAAAAAGCACAGCTGCAGCGGCAAAGACGGCTGTCGTAAAAAAGAACCGCGAGAAGGTCTATTTCAGTAAGGACGACGCTTATTATTTCGGGCAGGCCGTACATCATGACGTATATAAGAAGCTGGGAGCCCACCCGTCTTTCGAGGACGGAGAAGAGGGGTATTTCTTTGCGGTATGGGCGCCTCACGCCAAGTCAGTCTCCGTGATCGGCGAGTTCAACAACTGGGATACCGAAGCAGACCATATGCAGCTCGAGAATGAAGTAGGTGTATGGACGAAGTTCATTCCCGGAGTCAAAGAGTATCAGATGTACAAGTTCTTCATAATCTCTCCTTCGGGAGAGGGGCTTTACAAATCCGATCCCTATGCCAACTATGCAGAGGAAAGACCGGGAACAGCCTCAAAGACTTTTGATCTGGGCCACTTCACCTGGACGGATGACAAGTGGATGGGTGCCAGGAAGAAGAAGAACGTCTATAAGGAACCGATGGCAATATATGAGTGCCACATAGGTTCATGGATGAAGCATCCTACAGAGGAGAACGACGGCTTTTATTCCTACAGGGAGTTTGCGGACAGACTGTGTGAATATCTCAAGGAGATGCCCTATACGCATATCGAGCTGATGGGTATAGCAGAGCATCCTTTTGACGGATCCTGGGGGTATCAGGTCACGGGATACTATGCGCCCACATCAAGATACGGCAATCCGGATGACTTCAGATATCTGGTAAATAAGCTCCACGAGAACGGAAAGGGAGTGATCCTCGACTGGGTTCCTGCGCATTTCCCCAGGGATGCCCATGGACTGGCAAACTTTGACGGCGCTCCATGCTACGAATATGAGGACCCCAAAAAGGGAGAGCATCCCGACTGGGGTACAAAGATATTCGACTACGGCAAGGGTGAGGTAAAGAACTTCCTCATAGACAATGCGATATTCTGGATGAACGAATTCCATGTAGACGGATTGAGGGTGGATGCGGTTGCCTCCATGCTCTATCTGGACTACGGCAAGAAGGACGGTCAGTGGGTAGCCAATAAGTACGGCGGCAACAAGAACCTCGAGGCCATAGAGTTCTTCAAGCACCTGAATTCCTGTGTACTGGGGATGTTCCCCGGGACTGTGATGATAGCCGAGGAGTCAACGGCATGGCCCAAGGTCACGGGGAATGTGGAAGATGACGGACTCGGTTTTTCCTTCAAGTGGAACATGGGATGGATGCACGACTTCTGCGACTATATGAAGCTAGATCCGTATTTCCGCAAGGACAACCATTACAAGATGACCTTTGCCATGAGCTACAATGCGGCAGAGAACTATATCCTGGTACTTTCCCATGATGAAGTGGTGCATCTTAAATGCTCCATGCTGGGCAAGATGCCCGGATATACCGTGGACAAATTCGCCAATCTTCGGGCAGGATATGCTTTCATGATGGGGCATGCCGGCAAGAAGCTGCTCTTCATGGGGCAGGAGTTCGGCCAGGAGAGAGAATGGAGCGAGGCGAGAGAGATCGACTGGTTCTCTCTGGAGGATCCGCTTCACAAGGGGTTGCAGCTCTGGTACGGAGACCTCCTCAGACTGTACAACAAATATCCCTGCATGTATGAGCTGGACGGCGGATTCGAGGGATTCAGATGGATCAATGCCGATGATACGGAGAAGAGCATATATTCCTTCTACAGGCAGGATCACACCGGCAGGAATAATCTGATGTTCGTGATCAACTTCACTCCAATGGACCGGGGAGACTATCGTGTGGGCGTGCCAAGATCAGGCAAGTATACTCTGATGCTGAATTCAGACGAGGCAAAGTACGGCGGAAACGGTGCCGAGATCGCTCAGACGATAAAGTCCGAACCGATACCCTGGGATGGCCAGGAGCAGTCGATAGGATTCAGACTCGCTCCCTTCGCAGCTGCCATATTTAAGTTCTGATCGCCGCATATAGTGCCGTTACAGACCGGAGAGGCTATATTTTGCGCTTAAGAAAAGTGCGGTTTCATCCGATATTAAAGATATCGTCTAACTATGATCGTCTTGCATGGACGGAAAATGACAAACGGATTTGCGGAAACTATATCAACAAGGAGGTACGGAAAATGGCAGTAGACGGGATCGGTGTAGGAAGCAGTGTGAATCCTGCGGAGTATTACACAGACAAAACAAAGACAGCATCGGAAAATGCCGCAGCGGAGAACGCAGCAGCACAGAAGGCACCGGAGGCGGGCGTCGTCTATGAAAAGTCAGATGACAGCACTGTAACGGGAGCCGGCATAGTAAAGAACCCGACAGTAGACCGTGAGGCGATCATCGAGAAGATGAAGCGTGATGCCGAGCAGCAGACGGCAAATCTCAGATCTATCGTAGAAAAGCTCATCCTCGGACAAGGCAAGGCAGATTCCATAGCAAACAATGGGATTATAGGCGAGAATTCCCTTTCCAACGATGATGATATGTGGAAATTCCTGGCAAAGGGAGATTTCACGGTAGATGAAGCCACCAAGGCTCAGGCTCAGGCGGATATAGCCGAAGACGGGTACTGGGGTGTAGAGAAGACATCCGACAGGATACTTGATTTCGCCAAGACTCTTGCCGGAAATGATCCTTCCAAGGCACAGCAGTTGCTGGATGCGTTTAAGGAAGGATACAAGCAGGCTGAGGAGATCTGGGGAGACCAGCTTCCCGAGATCTCGAAGAGGACTTACGAGGCAGTCGAAAAGAAGTTTAACGACTGGATGGGCGTAGAGACTCCCCAGTAAGACAGCATTACAGACATATGTGCCCCGGCATCACAGGATGCCGGGGTTTTTTTATCGGAACAAATTTGTATACAATCGTCAAATATGGTATACTCTACCGAGTTGTACACATTTTTGAACAAGGAGAGAAAACAGTGGGCAATCGGGAACCATCCATCAGCATAAAAGCCTATGCTAAGATCAATCTGGGTCTGGATATCACAGGCAGGAACGAGGAGGGATATCACGATCTGAAAACGGTCATGCAGCAGATAGAGCTGTGTGACGTGATAAACCTTTACGCCGAAGCGGAGATCAGCGGGAGCGGAGAGCCCGGACAGATACTGATCTCATGCGATGATTCGCTGATACCTGCGGATGAGACCAATCTGGCTTACAAAGCAGCCAGACTGCTTTTCGATGAATTCGAGATCACGGATTCACTTCTCATAGAAATAGAAAAGAATATACCGATGACGGCGGGACTGGCAGGAGGAAGCACGGATGCGGCAGCTGTGCTAAAGGGAGTGAACGAATACTTCGGCCTCGGGCTGTCAGCGGAAGAGCTCATGACAAGGGGAAAGACTCTTGGGGCGGATGTCCCGTTCTGTATCATGGGAGGAACAGCCTATGCCGAAGGCATAGGGGAGAAGCTGATCCCTCTGGGAGCGCTCGATGAGCTGACGGTCCTGGTCGCTGTTCCCGATACAAGGGTATCGACGAAGTGGGCCTATGCCAACTATGACAAGGTAGCGCTGAGAGGCGAGGTGGTACACCCGGATATAGATCAGCTGAGAGCAGCCATAGAGATGGAGGATTTCGGCTGTGTACCGGAGTTTCTCGGTAATGTGCTGGAGTATGTGACCATACCGGAGTATCCGATCATTGCAAAGGTAAAGGAGACCATGATGAGAAACGGTGCGGCAGGGGCGCTGATGAGCGGTTCCGGCCCCAGCGTTTACGGCTTGTTCGTGGATGAGGAGAAGGCAGCGGCTGCATTTGATGCGCTGGCCAGCAAGGAGCTGGTGCCCGGACTCGACGGACAGGTGATCGTGCCTGAGGAAAGGATATTCCTTACGGCCTTTCACAATGCCTGATACCGACAGACAAAAGACAGCGGAAACACAGGAGGGCTTGTATGGCATTCTATGAAAATGAAGAAGATGCGTTTCTGCCTCTCAGAGATGTAGTGTTCAAACAGCTGAGGGAGGAGATCCTGTACGGCAAGCTGAAGCCGGGAGAGCGGCTGATGGAGGTGGCTCTGTCGGAAAGACTCGGAGTCAGCCGTACGCCTATAAGGGAAGGTATCCGGCTTTTGGAGAAGGAGGGTCTCGTGGTGATGCTCCCGAGAAGGGGTGCTCATGTGGCGAGCATCACGGCAAAGCAGCTGGCAGATGTATTGGAGGCGAGGAGGACTCTGGAAACGTTCACCATGAATGCGTGCTGTGCCAGGATCACAAGGACCCGGTATGAAGAGCTGAAAAAAGCGAATGAAAGATTCGCGGAGGCGATCGACGGCGGCAATCTCAGAGATATGGCCGATACGGATACGGAGTTTCACAATATCATCATCGATACCGCCGGCAATGAGAAAGTAAAGGAGATGCTTGTAAATCTTAAAGAGCAGATCTTCAGATACAAGTATGAATTCATGAAAGAAATGTCCGACCCCACAAGACTGGTGAGGGAGCACGACCAGATAATAAAGGCTATAGGGGAGAGCCGATCCGACAGGGCAGTGGAGCTGATAAAGCTGCATATCGATTCTCAGGCGATAGCTATCTACAGGAACATAAAATGAGCAGCAGACCGATAGGTGTATTTGATTCCGGAGTGGGCGGTCTGACTGTACTAAAGGAGCTGATCCGCCGCCTGCCCAAAGAAAGATATGTGTATTTCGGAGATATGGCGAGAGCGCCCTACGGGCCAAAGTCGAGAGAGACAGTCACCAGGTTTTCGAGACAGATAGTGAGATTCCTGCTGGAGCAGGATGTGAAGGCCATCGTGGTAGCCTGCAACACCGCCTCTGCCATGGCACTGGATACCCTGGAGAAAGAATTCGAGCTTCCGATCATCGGAGTGGTAAGGCCGGGGGTAAAGGCAGCGGCACAGACCACCGTGACAGGTCATATCGGGCTCATCGGCACAGAGGCAACGATCACATCCGGGATATACGAGGAATATCTGAAGGAATACAGACCTGATATCAAGCTGACAGGCAGATCCTGTCCGCTGTTCGTATCTCTGGTGGAGGAAGGATGCATCGAGGATCCGGTGACTACGGAGATAGCCCGCCGGTATATGTCCGGATTCAAGGACACCGATATGGATACCCTTATCATGGGATGTACACATTTTCCCATGATAGAAGACACTATACAAAGGGCAGTGGGAGAGGGCGTCAGGCTCGTGAACCCGGCCTTGGAGACAGCCAGATCCACGGAGGAGCTGCTCTCTCAGAAGGGGCTTTTGAATGATAAGGAGATATCGGTGGACGAGGAGGCCTACAGGTGCTATGTATCCGATGCACCCGAGAGATTCCGGCGCATAGCCAGCCTCTTCCTCCCGCTCAGCATAGGAGAAGCCAGACAGATAGCCATAGAGGAGTACTGATCCGGTGACAGGGCTGTGTGATCTCGAGATATGTACATCCGGCATGACCGGCGATATACAAGGCGACGGGGATGATACTCTCGTGACTTCCGTGACGGCCAGATACTACAGCAGGAAGCAAAGGCATTACCTTCTTTTCGAGATCGATGGTGATAGGTGCCATATTGAGTTTGATGATACGGGCCTGCTGTACAAAAGGCAGGGACAGCTGACGTACGAGATGGTGATGCGGACGGGACATGCTTCATGTATCGAGATGAAGACAGCCTACGGGAAGATGCACACGGACTACAGCGTAGATATGTACAGGGCGGATATAGCCGATGACAGGATGGAGATCGGTATAGATTACAGAGCCGCGGACAATGAGTGTCACATGAAGATTACGGTCGGGGAGAGAAAGGACCTCCGGCGCTGATCATAAGCAAGTAAAGGAGCAGGAATATGAGTACAGGATGGATAGTGACGATAGTGATACTGGTGGTGATGATCGGCATCGCCGTAGCACTCTATTTTCTGGGTAAGAGAGCCCAGAAGAAGCAGGCAGAGCAGCAGGAGCAGATAGAGGCTGCGGCACAGGTGGTGCAGATGCTGATCATAGACAAGAAGAAGATGAGGCTGAACCAGGCCGGACTGCCGGAAGCCGTGATGCAGCAGACACCGAAGCTTATGAGGCGATCCAAGGTGCCTGTAGTCAAGGCGAAGGTAGGACCACAGGTCATGAGCTTCATAGCCGACGCGGCCGTATTCGACGAGATACCGGTAAAGAAGGAGGTCAAGGCCACTGTCAGCGGAATATACATATCGAAGGTCAGAGGAGTGAGAGGCTCTATCAGCAAGGGGGCAGAACCCGTCAAGAAGAGCAGGCTCCAGAAGTTCAAGGAGACACTGCAGGAGAAGGCAGGAGCAGCACCTAAAAAGTGAACCGGCAATATACAGATGAAGGAGAATGAGATATGAGCGATAAGAAGATGGTCGAGTCTATCACCTCGATGGACGAGGACTTCGCACAGTGGTATACCGACGTAGTAAAGAAAGCAGAGCTGATGGATTATTCCAGCGTGAAGGGATGTATGATCTTCCTGCCTGCGGGATATGCTCTGTGGGAGAATATACAGGGCCTGCTGGACAGGAGATTCAAGGCAACAGGAGTGGATAATGTGTACATGCCGCTATTTATTCCCGAAAGCCTGCTGCAGAAAGAGAAGGATCATGTGGAGGGCTTTGCGCCCGAAGTCGCATGGGTCACCGAGGGCGGACAGGAAAAGCTGGAGGAGCGCATGTGCGTGAGACCCACATCCGAGACCCTGTTCTGCGATCTGTACAGCAATATCGTACATTCCTACAGAGATCTGCCCAAGGTATTCAATCAGTGGTGCTCGGTCGTGCGCTGGGAGAAAACCACCAGACCTTTCCTGAGGTCAAGAGAGTTCCTGTGGCAGGAGGGGCACACCGTGCATGAGACCGCCGAGGAAGCCGAGGCGCGGACAGTGCAGATGCTGAACGTATATGCCGATTTTCTCAAAGAGGATCTGGCTATACCTACTATAAAGGGACAGAAGACAGAGAAGGAAAGGTTCGCCGGTGCCGTGGCGACATATACGATAGAAGCCATGATGCATGACGGCAAGGCTCTTCAGAGCGGCACGTCACACAACTTCGGTGACGGCTTTGCCAAAGCATACGGCATAGAGTTTACGGGTCGCGACAATAAAATCCACAACCCTCATCAGACTTCCTGGGGTGTGTCTACCCGACTGATCGGAGCACTGATCATGGTACACGGGGATAACGAGGGCCTGGTGCTGCCTCCCCACATCGCACCTACCCAGGTCGTGATAGTACCTATACAGCAGAAGAAGGAGGGAGTGCTGGATGCCTGCAACAGGCTGGCGGATGAGCTTGCCGGCATCAGGGTGAAGGTAGATGATACCGACAGATCGCCCGGATTCAAGTTCGCAGAGCAGGAGATGAGAGGCTTCCCGCTCCGTATAGAGATCGGTCCCAGAGATATCGAAAACGGGGAATGCGTAGTGGTCAGACGCGATACCCGTGAGAAGACCACGGTAAAGCTGGACAGCGTGAAGAACTATGTGACGGAGCTGCTTGAGACCATACAGCAGGATATGTATGACAGGGCGGAAAAGCACCTGAAAGAATCTATATTCGATGCCACGGATTATGAGAGCTTCAAAAAGACCATAGACGAGAAGCCCGGATTCGTCCGTGCAATGTGGTGCGGAGATCAGGAGTGCGAGGATCAGATCAAGGCGGATACGACAGCGACATCGCGCTGCATGCCGTTCGATGATAACGATCCCATATCAGACAAGTGTGTCTGCTGCGGCAGGAGTGCAAAGCACCTGGTGATCTGGGGTAAGGCATATTGAAGTACAGGACCGACAGGAACGGAAACAGGATATCCCAGCTCGGATACGGATGTATGCGCTTCACCAAAAAGGGAAGTGTCATAGATTACGAAAAGGCCGAGAAAGAGGTCCTGCTTGCCATCGAGAAGGGTATCAATTACTTTGATACCGCATATATCTATCTGGGAAGCGAGGAGTGTCTGGGACGGATCCTGGAGGAGAATCACTGTCGGAACAAGGTATATATCGCAACGAAGCTCCCTCAGTACATGCTCCGTACGAAAAAGGCAATAGAAAAAACCTTCAGGGAGCAGCTCACCCGTCTCAGAACGGACTATATCGACTATTATCTGATGCATATGTTCACGGATCTGAGCGAATGGGAAAGCCTGGAGGCGCTGGGGATCAGGGAATGGATCGATGAGAAGAAGGCTGACGGGAGCATAAGAAATATAGGTTTTTCCTACCACGGCAATACGGAGACCTTCCTGAAGATACTTGATGCCTATGACTGGGATTTCTGCCAGATCCAATACAACTATCTGGATGAGACCAGCCAGGCGGGCCGGACAGGGCTGCAGGCTGCGGGGGAGAAGGGTATACCCGTGATCATCATGGAGCCGCTGAGAGGAGGCAAGCTGGTCGAGCTTCCGGAAAAAGCGAAGGAAGAACTGAAAAAAAGCGGGACCGGATATACTGCGGCCGAGCTGGGGCTTCGCTGGCTGTGGGATCAGCCGGAGGTCACCTGTGTCCTGTCCGGGATGAACTCCCGTGAGATGATAGAGGAGAATATACGGATCGCATCAGAAGCGGATCCGGGATGCTTCAGCGATAAAGACCACGAACTGACGGAAAGGATAAAGGGTATCCTACGTGAGCGTGAGAAGGTGGGATGTACAGGCTGCCGGTACTGCATGCCGTGTCCCAAGGGCGTGGATATCCCGGGATATTTCCATTATTATAATCTGATGTCCATGGACAGAAAGGCATCAGCCCGTTTCGAGTTCATGCGGAATATGGGTCTGAAGCAGGAGGATGGCTTCGCCAGCAGATGTGTCGGGTGCGGCAAGTGTGAGGCTCACTGTCCTCAGCATATTGCCATACGTGAGAAGCTGAAGGAGGCGGACCGCAATCTGAGACCTTTCCCGTACAAGGTGGCTCTCGGGATAGCGAGAAGGATCATGAAACGAAGCGGTCAGAAAAAAGACGTGGCTTCATGAAGATTACACTGCCCCGGAATGTGAGATTCATAATAGACAAACTGCAGGACGCAGGCTTCGAGGCGTATGCCGTCGGGGGCTGCGTCCGCGATGTATTGCTGGGTAAAGATCCCAACGACTGGGATATCACGACAGATGCATCCCCGTACGAGGTCAAGCCGCTGTTCAGACGCACCATAGATACCGGTATCCAGCATGGTACCGTGACGGTGATGCTGAACGATGAGAACGGTGAGTATACAGGTTACGAGGTGACGACCTACAGGATAGACGGGGAATACGAGGACTGCAGGCATCCGAAGGAGGTCACCTATACAAAAGAGCTGAGAGAAGATCTGAGGCGAAGGGATTTTACCATTAATGCCATGGCCTATAATGAAAGGTCCGGACTGGTAGACATCTTCGGCGGGCAGGATGATCTGAAGTCGCATGTGATAAGAGCCGTGGGAGATCCAAAGGAGAGGTTCACGGAGGATGCATTGAGGATACTCAGAGCATACCGGTTCGCTGCTCAGCTCGGATTTACCATAGATGACGCGACCGCTGCGGCAGCGGCAAAACTGAAGGACAATCTTTGCAATATCTCGGCGGAGAGGATACAGACGGAATTCACAAAGCTCATATGCTCGCCTCATCCCGAGATACTCTGTGATATGTATCATGCCGGACTAACATCCGTGATACTGCCGGAGTTCGATCTTTGCATGCAGACCGAGCAGAAGAACAAGCATCATATCTACAATGTGGGAGAGCATACGATCAAAGCGATGATGGTCAATGCCAGATATTCCGATGTGGAGTTTGACCCGGACACTCTCAGGTATATCCGGTATGCGCTCCTCTTTCATGATTTCGGCAAGCCGGAGGCTATGACGGAGGATGAGAACGGAGCCAGACATTTCAAGGGGCATGCCGTGATCTCGGACCGTATAGCGAGAGATATCATGAAGAGGCTCAAGCTTGATAATGACACGATCTCAATGGTGGCGTCTCTCGTCAAGTGGCATGATTACCGGCCCGAAGCCACGAAAAAGAATATACGACGGGCGATGAACAGGACGGGAACGAAAGCATACAGGCTTCTCTTCCCCATCCGGATAGCCGATACACTGGCACAGTCGACGTATCGCAGGGAGGAGAAGCTCTCCTATGAAAAGAGCGTTATGAGGCTGTATACTGAGATCGTGAATGAGGGAGACCCCGTCACTCTGAAGGATCTGGCTGTGACCGGCAGCGATCTGATAGAGCATGGATACAGGCCGGGCCCGGAGATAGGTGCGAAGCTGAAGGAGCTTCTGGAAACAGTATTGGACGATCCCAAATGCAACACAAGAGAATATCTTCTGTCAAAAATCTGATAATGATACATATGATCGCAGTCTCTGCACTGCTGTCTGTCTCATGCGGCAAGGCGGCACAGGAGCCTGTGACTGTTCCTTCGGCGAATGCGGTCTCGGAAGACAGTGTAAAGGTGTCGGACCTGGAAGTAAATGATCTTGCCGTCTTCATGGGATACAAGCCGGAGACGGCAGATATCAGCCTGATGTCTGCAGACAACGGCAGGACCTATTCCGTGTCCGTAAACGATCTCAGCAGATTTGCTGACAGATACGGCAAGGTCACGGTACCGGAGCTCTTCGAGCCGGGTATGATAGTGGAAGCGGATATTTCCGTGCACTCCAAGAGCCTGAAATCTCTGCAGCAGTCACCGGATGCGTATGTGAAACGGGACGTGGAGGATTTTGACATCAACCTCAACCGCGGAGTCTTCCGGCTGAAGGACGGCACCAATCTGCACATCACCCCGAACACAGCGGTACTGAAGGACGGAAAGAGGGTCAAGGCAGAGGACATATCCGACAGTGATACTCTGATACTGGGAGGTGTGGACCACGAGCTGTACAGCATAGTGATCTCTTCCGGATACGGACATCTCAAGATAAAGGGTACGCAATATTTCAGCGGCGGCTGGGTACAGATAGCGGGAATGATCAAACCGGTAGGAGATGATCCCGGTATGATGCTGGATGTGGCCGAGGGAGAGTACGAGCTTGTAGTGACCTACAAGGGCAGAGGAGGCACGAAACCCGTAGCCATCAACCGTGGAAGGGAGACCGTGATAGATGTGTCGGATCTGAAGGAGGATCTGGTGAAGACAGGAGAGCTGGTCTTTACCATAAGACCGGCTGATGCACTGGCAAAGGTTAAGATAGACGGCGAAGAGGTAGACTACTACAGTCCGGTTACTCTGGAGTACGGAGTATATATGATGGAGGTCAGTGCAGAGGGATATAATACCGTAAAGGAACGTATATCCGTGGGTTCCGATGTGTCTAACGTGGATATAGAACTGCAGGAAAAACAGAGCAAAAATAGCGAAGAAAAGCAGGACAGCGGATCCGGTACGACGAGCTCTTCTACAACAACCGGCGCGGGAACGTCCGGTACCGGCTCCACCGGCACCACCAGCAGCAGTACGACTTCGACATCCTCTTCTGCCGTGAGCAGGAACAGCGCAGATGGATCCGTACTGTACGGAAACCACATATACATAGATGCACCCGAGAAAGCAGAGGTGTACTTCGACGGTATCTATAAAGGCATAGTACCCTGCTCTTTCACCAAGGAGTCAGGAACGCATGTGATCACACTGAGGAGAGACGGGTATGAGACACGGACCTTTACCGTGACACTGGATACCACTACCCAGAACGAGACATATTCTTTCTCCGAGCTGCAGGCGAAGTGATAATAATAATGTATCTAAAAAGATACAACACATGTTATTGACATTATGGGATGTTATCGGTATAGTTAGTATCAGAATAAGAGCAAAGCAGTCGTGAGGCTGTGACGCAAAGCTAGAGGGTCTTCCCCCCGGGAGAAGATAGCCAGTTGCCTGAGAGATCAGTAGGTATCGGATTATCAGCCTTTAGCGGAGTGTCTCCCCTAAAGGTTTTTTTATACAACTGCTTAAGTGTTCTCCAACTAAGACTAAAAATAAACCAACCGAAGAGCGGACCCCCTGACCAGGGGCTCCGCTTTTCGGTTTATTGAACAGATCGTATCTTTCCGAATATCTCTTCTCTTATCCTTCGGTTTTTATCGACGGCTGCAGACTGGGAGCTGTCCTTAGCGTAGAAATAGAATTTGATCTTGGGCTCGGTACCCGAGGGCCTTACCGCGAACCAGGAGCCATCCTCCAGGAAAAAGCGAAGGACGTTGGATGCCGGGATATCTTCATATCCGTCCCGGTAGTCTATAGTCTTTTCGACCTTAAGCCCGGCGACCTCTCCGGGCAGATCGGCTCTGAGAGAGGCCATCATGCGTCCTATCCTTTCGGCACCTTCTATGCCGTCGAGCACTATATTGGGTTCATCCTCTGCGAAATAGCCGTATCTGTCATATATATCGTCCAGCACCTGCAGCAGGGTTTTGCCCTGTTTTCTGTAATATGCGGCTGCTTCTGCCACCAGCATGCCGGCGGATATGCCGTCTTTGTCACGGATATTCACCGATGCGGCATAGCCGACTGACTCTTCATAGCCGAAGAGATATTGCAGATCATTCTCTTCTAGAAAAGGTATGCGGCCGCAGATATTCTTGAAGCCGGTCAGGGATTCATACATTTTCACGCCGTAGCTTTCGGCTATGATGGTGCTCAGAGTACTCGTCACGATGGACTTTACCATGGCCCCGTTATCCGGCAGGGAATCTGCGGATCTTCTCCCCTCCAGTATGTAGTTGACGAGGATATAGCCGGTCTGATTGCCGTTAAGAGGCAGATAGCTTCCGTCCGGTCTTTTGATCTCGATGGCGAATCTGTCGGAATCGGGATCGGTAGCCATCAGAAGCTCGGCGCCCACTTTGCTGCCCAGCTTCTCTGCGAGAGCGAAAGCCTTGTTATCCTCAGGGTTCGGATAGCCTACCGTAGTAAAGTCCGGATCCGGCATGGACTGCTCCTCCACCTCGTACCATGCCGTATAACCGATGTCGGAGAGCATGGTCGTAAAAGGAATGTGACCTGCACCGTTGAGGGGTGTATAGACGATCGGTATGGTCAGATCCAGCTCATCTCCTCTATGTATGGAAAGAGACTCTATCTCATTGAGATAAGCCCTGTCCCAGCTTGCCGGAAGGATCTCGATCTTTCCTTCCGATACGGCGGCTTCGTAATCGGTACACTTCACACCCGTAAACATATCCACAGCCTGTATCCGCTCCGTCATCTTGTCTGCTATCTCACTGCCCACCTGACATCCGTCGGACCAGTAGGCCTTGTAGCCGTTGTACTCCTTCGGGTTGTGAGAGGCAGTGATATTTATGCCCGATACGGTTCCCAGTTTTCTGATCACAAAGGCCAGCTCGGGAGTGGGTCTCAGATCGTCAAAGACATAGGCCTTTATCCCGTTCGCAGCGAGGATCGATGCGGTGAGACGGGAGAATTCTTTCGAGAAGTGCCTGGGATCGTGAGCGATCACGACACCCTTCTCGCAGGCCTCCTTTCCCTCGGATACAATGAGATCGGCTATGCCCTGGGTAGCTCTTCCCACGGTGAGGCGGTTCATCCTGTTGGTGCCGGCGCCTATCTTGCCTCGAAGTCCGGCAGTACCGAAGCTCAGATCCTTGTAGAAACGGTCCCTGATCTCCTCTTCCTGTCCCTCTATACCCCTGAGCTCGGCATACAGAGGGTCTTCCTGGTCCAGACTGCGTGTCCATCTGCTGTATTCATCCATATGATCCATATCTTATCCTCCTGATGACCGTTTTCCTTACTTCAGTGCATGGTTTCTATGAGAAAACAAGTGATACCGGGCAGTGATCCGATCCGAACACGTCCGTCAGTATATCTGTCTCCACTATCCGCTCCCGCAGGCGATCCGATGTGACGAAATAATCTATACGCCATCCGGCATTGTTTTCCCTGGCATGGAATCTGTAGGACCACCACGAGTAGACTCCTGTCTCGTCCGGGTGCTGATATCTGTAGGAATCAGTAAAGCCTGCATTTAGCAGCTCGGTCATCTTGCCTCTTTCTTCATCGGTAAAGCCGGCGTTGTGGTGATTGGAAGAAGGGTTTTTAAGATCTATCTCCTCATGAGCCACATTCAGGTCGCCGCAGTATATCACGGGTTTATGGCGGTCCAGTCCTAAGAGATGACCCCTCATGGCATCCTCCCATTCCATGCGATAGGACAGCCGGGAGAGATCCTGCTTGGCATTGGGGGTATAGCATACGACGAAAAAGTGATCTTCATACTCGGCGGTGATCACTCTCCCCTCATGATCATGCTCGGCTACGCCCAGCCCGTAGGTCACCTTCAGAGGCTCCGTCTTCGTGAAAAGCGCCGTGCCCGAATAGCCTTTCTTTTCCGCATAGTTCCAGTAGAGATGATAGCCCGGAAGGTCGAAATCCTCCAGCTGTCCTTCGGAGAGCTTGATCTCCTGCAAGCCTATGGCATCAGCGCCGCAGCCTCTCGCGAAATCCAGAAAGCCCTTGTTTATACAGGCCCTCAGCCCGTTCACGTTCCATGAAATGTATTTCATCGATATGCTCCTTACCTTCAATATACGTTGAATACCATTTTAACTCATAGACGCTGAAACCGGTAGATACCAAATATCCCAGAAACGGCGGAGCAGCTTCGGATACCAATCTCATCGTAAAGGTCAACCCGCCCGAAAAGAAGCTGGAGCTTCAGGCTACTGATGTGAATCTGGAGAGTGAGAGGGAGATACTGGAGTGGACGCCGCTCTCAAACAGCATACTGGGGCTCTCCGGAGCAAATACAAAGACCATCGCAGCTGCAAGAGCGACGATCAGCTGCGTGGAAGAAGCCCTTATAACTTTGAACTATGACCGCTCTGTCTTCGGTGCATACCAGAACCGTCTGGAGCATGCGATAAAGATCAACGACAATACTTCAGAGAATACCCAGGCGGCGGAATCCATAATCAGGGATACTGACATGGCACACGAGATGGTGAAGTTCTCCATCACGAGCATCCTGATGCAGGCAGGTGAAGCCATGATGGGACAGGCGAATCAGAGCAATCAGGGAGTGCTCTCACTTATAGCCTGAACACTGTATTATTATTTTTAAAAGTGTGTTATAATCTCCGTCAGATGTTTTTACGGAGAGGTTGGCGCTACCATGGAGAAAGAAGAGTTTTTATCACTGTACCGGCATTCGCTGGCACATATTCTGGCAAAAGCAGTCATTGAGATATTCGGCAGGGAAGTACAGTATGCGATAGGGCCTCAGATAGCCGACGGAGCATACTATGATTTCGTGCTGCCCAGACCTGCTTCACCCGAGGACTTCGAGGCGATCGAAGAGAAGATGCGCGAGATACTGAAGCGCAAGGAGGACTGGACCAGAAAAGAAGTCTCAAAGAGTGAGGCAATGGAGCTCTTTAAGGATCAGAAGTATAAGGTCGAGATCGTAAAGGATCTGCCCGAGGATGAGACTATCAGTATCTATTATACGGGAGACGACTATGTGGACCTCTGCCGCGGCCCTCATGTGAGCAACTCAGCAGAGCTTCTTCAGACGGCCTTCAAGGTAAAGGCAGTGTCTGCGGCTTACTGGAGAGGCGATGCCAAAAACGACTCCATGCAGAGGATATATATCTATGCTTTTCCTTCCAAAGACGAGCTCAAGAAGCACCTCGCATTCGTGAAGGAGGCAGAAGAGAGAGACCATAAAAAGCTGGGACCTGAACTGCAGCTTTTCATGTTCCATGAGACTGCTCCGGGCATGCCCTACTGGCTTCCCAGAGGCTGGAGGATGTACCGCGCTCTGGTACAGTACTGGAGGGAGTTGCACGACAGGAACGGATATCAGGAGATATCGGCGCCCGTCATCAACAACAAGAAGCTCTGGCTGATCTCGGGACACTGGGCTCACTATCAGAATAATATGTTCATAGTACCGGGCACCACCTGGACGCCGGATGCGGATGATGTGATGGCGGCAAAGCCCATGAACTGTCCCAATGCGATGAACACCTATGCAAGGACGACCCATTCTTACAGGGAGCTTCCCATCAGGTACAATGAGATAGATATGGTGCACCGCAAGGAGAAGAGCGGAGCACTGAACGGACTCTTCCGTGTGCAGGCCTTCAGACAGGATGACGATCATACTTTCGTTTCCGTGGCTCAGATAGAGGAGGAGATCGAGAACATCATCTCCGTGGCTGATGAGATATACTCCACCTTCGGGATCACTTACAGAGCAGAGCTCTCCACGAGGCCCGATGACTTCATGGGAGATATCGAGGACTGGAATCAGGCAGAGGCAGCCCTGAAGCGCATACTCGACAGGAAATACGGCGAGGGCGGCTACGAGATCAACGAGGGCGACGGTGCTTTCTACGGACCGAAGATAGATCTGCAGATAAAGGATGCCATAGGCCGTGAGTGGCAGTGCGGCACGGTCCAGCTGGACTTCCAGCTGCCCCATAATTTCGGCCTCACATATCAGGATGCGACAGGCGCCATGGTACAGCCGGTGGTCATACACAGGGCTATTTTCGGATCCTTTGAGAGATTCATAGGTATACTTATAGAGAATTTCAAGGGAGCTTTTCCTTTCTGGCTCTCACCCTTCCAGACAGCCATCGTACCCATCCGTACGGAGCACAACGAATACGCGCTGGAGCTTAAGAGGATACTCGAGAACGCAGGTGTACGGGTAGAGGTCGACACCGCAGACAAGAATATGAACGAGAAGATCAAGGAGTTCAAGAACCTGAAGGATCCTTACATCCTCGTCGTGGGCGACAAGGAAGTAGAGGAGCGGACGGTGTCCATCAATATCAGGGGCGTGAAGCAGCAGCTCCATGGAGTGACTATCGATGAACTGGTGGCTATGTGCCGGAAGATGAACGACGAGCACACGATAGACCTCATCACATCAACGGATGAGATAAAATAGCTTTTTCAGAATTGACAGGTTACTGACAGTGACCTGTCATTTTTTTGAGCGAGAAACCGAAGTGCTGACTGCAAAGGAGGCAAAAGCAAAATGGCACAGAGAACAGATATACACAAGGTACTGATAATTGGCTCGGGTCCCATAATCATCGGACAGGCCTGTGAGTTTGACTATTCCGGCACACAGGCCTGCAAGGCGCTGAAAAGCCTGGGATACGAGATCGTCCTGGTGAACTCCAACCCGGCGACCATCATGACGGACCCCGAGACCGCAGATGTGACCTATATCGAGCCGCTCAATGTGGACAGGCTCACACAGATAATAGAGAAAGAACGTCCGGATGCCCTGCTCCCGAACCTCGGCGGGCAGAGCGGTCTGAATCTCTGCGCAGAACTGTATAAAGCAGGCGTCCTCGATAAATACAACGTGAAGGTGATCGGAGTACAGGTCGATGCCATAGAGCGAGGTGAGGACAGGGTAGAGTTCAAGAACACAATGGACAGTCTCGGCATAGAGATGGCGAGATCAGAGGTGGCATATTCCGTAGACGAGGCACTGAAGATAGCCGATGAGCTGGGGTATCCTGTGGTGCTGAGACCTGCATATACGATGGGCGGTGCCGGAGGAGGACTCGTATATAACAAAGAGGAGCTCAAGGTAGTGTGCGCACGTGGTCTGCAGGCATCCCTGGTGCACCAGGTGCTGGTCGAGGAGTGCGTATCCGGCTGGGAGGAGCTGGAGCTGGAGGTGGTCCGTGATAAGGATAACAATATGATCACGGTCTGCTTCATAGAGAACGTGGATCCCATGGGCGTACATACAGGAGACTCCTTCTGTACGGCTCCTATGCTTACCATATCAGAGGATGTGCAGCAGCGTCTGCAGGAGCAGGCATACAAGATAGTCGAGCATATAGGAGTGATAGGCGGCACGAATGTGCAGTTCGCTCACGATCCGAAGTCGGGACGTATCATAGTGATAGAGATCAATCCCAGGACCTCGAGATCATCGGCTCTCGCATCCAAGGCTACAGGCTTCCCTATAGCTCTGGTGTCCGCAAAGCTTGCCACAGGACTCACGCTAAAGGATCTGAAGGACAGCGTATGGGGAGACCTCTCCCAGTACAAGCCCGGAGGGGATTTCGTCGTGGTCAAGTTTGCCAGATGGGCCTTTGAAAAGTTCAAGGGCGTGGAGGACAAGCTCGGCACTCAGATGAGAGCCGTAGGAGAGGTCATGTCCATAGGAAAGAACTACAAAGAAGCTTTTCAGAAGGCAGTACGCTCTCTCGAAAAGGGGAGATACGGTCTGGGCTTCGTGAAGGATTTCCATTCGCATACGAAGGAGGAGCTGCTCCGTATGCTGGCCACACCCAACTCGGAAAGGCACTTCGAGATGTACGAGGCTCTGCGTAAGGGAGCTACCGTGGACGAAGTGTTCGAGGCGACCCATGTCAAGAAATACTTCATAGAGCAGATGAAGGAGCTGGTGGAGGAAGAAGAAGCCCTGCTCAGACACAAGGGCCGGCTTCCCGAAGATGACAGGCTCATACAGGCGAAGAAGGACGGATTCTCGGACAGGTATCTGGCAGAGATACTGGAGATTTCGGAGGACGATATACGAAGAAGAAGGGAAGAGCTCGGCGTGACGGAGACCTACGATGCCGTCCATGTGAGCGGTACGGAGGACAGCGCGTACTACTACTCGACTTACAATTCGGATAAAAAGACGCAGATCAAGTCGGACGGCAGCAAGAAGATAATGATCCTCGGAGGAGGACCCAACCGTATAGGACAGGGTATCGAATTCGACTACTGCTGCGTCCACGCGGCAAAGAGCCTGAAGAAGCTGGGCTTCGAGACCATCATCGTCAACTGTAATCCCGAAACGGTGTCTACCGACTACGATACCTCCGACAGGCTGTATTTCGAGCCTCTCACACTGGAGGATGTGCTCTCGATACATGCGGTGGAGAAGCCCGAGGGAGTCATAGCCCAGTTCGGCGGACAGACACCGCTCAATCTGGCGGCATCTCTCAAAAAGAACGGTGTGAATATCCTCGGAACCTCACCTGAGGTGATAGACCTCGCTGAGGACAGGGATCAGTTCAGGAATATGATGGACAAGCTCGGCATACCGATGCCGGAGTCAGGCATGGCTACAACTGTGGAAGAAGCAAAGGCAGTGGCAGCAAAGATATCCTATCCCGTCATGGTGAGACCCTCCTATGTGCTCGGCGGACGAGGCATGGAGGTGGTCTATGATGACGATCAGATGGAGGAGTACATGAGGGCTGCGGTAGGCGTGACGCCCGACAGGCCCATACTCATAGACAGGTTCCTGCATCATGCCATGGAGTGTGAGGCAGATGCCATATCCGACGGAGAGCATGCATACGTGCCTGCCGTGATGGAGCATATCGAGCTCGCTGGTATTCACTCGGGAGATTCGGCATGCATCATTCCCTCGAAGCATATCCCTGAGGACAATCTCGCCACCATCAAGGATTATACCAAGAAGATGGCCGTGGAGATGGGAGTCAAAGGTCTGCTCAACATACAGTTTGCCATAGAGGACGGCAAGGTATTTGTCATAGAGGCAAATCCCAGAGCATCCCGTACGGTGCCGCTGGTATCAAAGGTCTGCGGTATCCGCATGGTGCCCATAGCCATAGACATAGTGACGGGAGAGCTGACGGGCAAGCCCTCTCCAGTGCCGGAATTGAAGGAGCGTACGATCCCGTACTATGGTATCAAAGAGGCGGTCTTCCCTTTCAATATGTTCCCTGAAGTAGACCCGATCCTCGGACCCGAGATGCGCTCCACAGGCGAAGTGCTTGGCATCGCGGAGTCTACGGGACTTGCATTCTATAAGGCACAGGAGGCTTCCAAGAGCATACTGCCTCAGGAGGGCACGGTGCTCATCTCTTTGAACAAGGCAGACAAGCCCGAGGTGGTGGATTTGGCCGAAGCATTCCACAAGGCCGGATTCAATATCATGGCTACGAGCGGCAACCACGACCGTATAACGGCAGCGGGCATACCCGCACAGATGGTAAAGAAGCTCTACGAGGGACGCCCGAACATTGTGGACTATATCACCAACGGTGACATACAGCTGGTGGTCAACTCACCCGTGGGCAAGGATTCCATACACGACGACAGCTATCTGAGAAAGACGGCGGTAAAGAATCGTGTCACCTATATCACCACTGCGGCAGCAGCAAGAGCAGCAGCCGAGGGAGTGGAATATGTACGGTCTCATGGCCAGGGTGAAGTGAAGAGCCTGCAGGAATGGCATGAACTGATCAAGTGAATCATTGAACAAGATACAGGAGGGATAAGAAATGAAAGGGTTTATGAAGGAGTTTAAGGAGTTTATCTCAAAGGGAGATGTCATGAGCATGGCAGTCGGCATCATCATCGGCGGTGCTTTCACGGCGATAGTGACATCGGTGGTAGAGGATATCATCGGTCCCCTTATAGGTCTGGTGATCGGCGGGCTGGATTTCTCCACCCTGTCCTTAGGAGTGGGAGATGCCCAGATCATGTTCGGAAACTTCATCCAGGCAGTCATCAATTTCCTTATCACCGCGCTGGTGCTCTTCCTTATCATCAAGTCCTTCAACAAGATGAAGGAGGAGGCAGATAAGCTGAAGAAGAAGGAAGAGGAAGAGGCAGCAGCCGAGGATCCGGCAGAGGAGATACTCCTGCTGAGAGAGATCAGGGATTCTCTGAAAGAATAAGGACTCTTGGTAATAAACAGAGCGACAAAGAAGGATCAGGCTGACATAGAAAGGCTGCTGGAGCAGGTATGCAAGGTACATGCCGATATCAGGCCCGATCTGTTCATAGAGGGCAAGCGCAAATATACAAAAGAAGAGCTGGCTGCCATCATAGAGGATGACAGAAGGCCCATTTTCGCGGCGCATGATGATGACGGTACGTTCATGGGCTATTGCTTTACCGTCATAGAGGAGCATAACGGCTTTAATGAGCCGCCCCACAAGACTCTCTATATTGATGATCTCTGCGTGGACGAGAATATCAGGGGCAGGCATGTCGGACGTGCTCTCTATGAATATGTCTGCGACTGGGCCAGGTCTGACGGTTTCTATAACATCACCCTTCATGTCTGGGAGGGTAACGACAGGGCAAAAGCATTCTATGATACCATGGGTATGAAGGTTCAGCTCTACGGTATGGAGACGGTGTTATAGCTATGCACCTGTGAGAAAATATGGTAAAATGAAACGGATGGCTTTCTTGTGAGATCTTTCACAGCCATCCGTTTTGGGTAAGGAGGTGTTTTTTCATGAAACAGACAGAGATGCTTGCCATGATCCTGGCGGGCGGACGCGGGAGCAGGCTGAAAGCGCTGACGAGTAAGATAGCCAAGCCCGCTGTGTCCTTCGGGGGAAGATACAGGATCATAGATTTCCCTCTTTCGAACTGTGCAAATTCGGGACTTGATGTGGTGGGAGTGCTCACCCAATATGAGTCCGTACTGTTGAGCCAGTATGTGTCGCAGGGCAGATACTGGGGACTGGACTCCAGAGATTCGGGAGTGTTTGCCATAGCACCCAGAGAGAAGGCAGATGCCGATCTCGACGTGTATCGCGGTACTGCGGATGCCATAGCTCAGAACATCGATTTCATCGACAGCTACGATCCGGAGTATCTGCTGGTGCTCTCCGGAGACCATATATACAAGATGAATTACGCCAAAATGCTCAAGTATCACAAGGAGCAGAAGGCAGATGCCACGATCGCGGTCATAGGCGTACCCATGAAGGAGGCCAGCCGCTTCGGTATCATGAATGCCGATGAGAATGACAAGATATACGAGTTTCAGGAGAAGCCCGCTCATCCGAAGAGCAATCTCGCATCCATGGGAATATACATCTTTTCATGGAAAGTGATGCGTAAGTTCCTGCTGGCCGATATGAAGAGCGAGACCTCCAGCCATGATTTCGGCAAGGACCTGATACCTGCTCTGATGGATGCCGGAAGGAATGTGTATGCGTACAGGTTCAAGGGCTACTGGAAGGACGTCGGAACGATCGATTCGCTCTGGGAGGCCAATATGGATCTGCTCGATCATGCGAACGAGCTGAACCTCTCCGATCCGTCCTGGAGGATCTACTCCGAAGACCCCACGGATCTGCCGCAGTACATAGGACCTGATGCAGAGATAGACACTGCATATATCACTCAGGGCTGCAGAGTCGACGGAAAGATCGTCAACTCCGTGCTCTTTACCAATGCAAACGTAGCCTCCGGAGCCGTGGTCAAGGATACCGTACTCATGCCGGGAGCAGAGGTGGCTGAGGGAGCCAGAGTCACCAGGGCACTCGTGGCGGATGGCGTGAAGATCGGCAAGGGCGCCAGGGTAGGGTCTCCCAACAGCGCAGAGATCCTGCTGGTAGATCAGGACGTAAAGGGGGTGGAGTAAATGGCAAGAGCTTTTGGTATCATCACTCCTTCCGGAAAAGACATGAAGGTGCACGGAATGGACTTCTTCCGTCCGATATCGGCGTTTTCTTTCCTGGGCAGATACAGGCTGGTAGACTTCCCTGTATCAAATATGTCGAACAGCGGGATAGAGCATATTCAGGTGTATGTGAGCCAGAATCCCAGATCTCTGGCGGAGCATCTGGGTACCGGCCGTACCTATAACATCAACTCAAAGAGGGGCCAGCTTCAGCTGCTCTTCAATCAGGACTCGAGAGTCAACGAGATATACAATACCGATATCCGTGCATATGCGGACAATATGGATCAGATCGAGATCGCAAGAGAAGAGTACGTGATCATATCCCCCGGATATATGATATTCAAGGAGGATTACAGCGAGCTGCTGCAGGCACATATCGAGTCAGGTGCGGATATAACGGTCCTGTACCATAAGGTGGGTAATGCCGACAGGGCTTTCCGTAACTGCCGTACAGTGGATCTGAACCGCCAGAAGGGCGTGAAGACTATCGGCTGGAATGACGGTTCTGTTGCCGAGAAGAACATCTTCATGGATACCTATGTGATGAAAAGAGAGCTTTTCATCGAGCTGATATTCAAGGCACAGAAGCTCTCTTCGGTTTACAGGCTCGTCGATATCATCAATGATGAAAATGACGATCTGGATATCAGAGGTATAGCCCACAAGGGGTATTTCACGGCAGTAACCGACTTCAAGAGCTACTACGATGCCAATCTTGAGCTGCTGGACTTTGCCAAGGCAAAAGAGCTGTTTACGGAGGAATGGCCCATATATACGGTGACAACAGACTCCTGTCCCGTAAGATATGTAAAGGGATCAAAGGTAAAGAATTCCATGGTGGCAAACGGCTGTGTGATCGAGGGATCGGTGGAGAACAGCGTGGTAGGAAGAGGCGTCCAGATCAAGAAGGGCGCATCCGTAAAGAACTGTGTCATACTCGGACATTCTGTGATCGGTGAAGGCGTGAAGCTGGAGGGACAGGTCGTGGATAAATGGGCCAAGATCATCAATGTCAGGGAAGTGGTCGCGCCCATGGACAATCCGGGATATGTGACAAGAGGCGACACGCTGTAGACATGAGATAGGAATAAGCACTCAGATAAAGAGGTATATCCCCGGGTTGTGACACCCGGGGATATTTTAGGAGAGGGATGCAGGAGATGAGATACAAAAACATAGTTTTCGATGTGGGCGGCGTGCTGATGTCCTACAGGTGGCTTGAGCATATCATGGACACCATTCACGATGAGGACAGAGCCAGAGACTTCGCACACAGGCTGTTCGATGATCCGCTGTGGCTGGAGTTTGATATTGAGCTGCGGCCCTTTGATGATGTGGTCGAGGACTATGTGAAGAAATACCCCGAAGATGAAAAGCATATCAGATACGTGCTGGGGCATCTTGAGGGTATGCCGCTTCCCAGACCCGGGGTATGGGAGAAGGTACATGAGCTGAAAAAAGCCGGGTACCGCATATATCTGCTGTCCAACTATTCCAGCCGCATGTTCCACACGCATACCGACGGTTTGCCGTTTCATGATGATGTGGACGGCAGGGTGATCTCTTTTGAGGTGCATCATCTGAAGCCTCACAGGGAGATATATGAGGATCTGTTCGAAAAGTATGGTCTGGATCCCGGAGAGTGTCTGTTCTTCGATGACAGGCAGGAGAACGTGGACGGAGGAAGAAAATGCGGTATGGAAGGCCGGGTCATATATTCCGAGGAGGTCCTGCTGGGCTATCTGGACAGACTGCTGGCGCCGGATGGCATCAGCAATCCATTCCACGATCCGGCTCTTTCGCGGAAAGACAGGATAAACTGGCTGCTCGGCAGTATGACACTTGAGGAGAAGATGAAGCTGTATTCCCACCCGGAACAGGGAGTGGGACGCTTTGGTGTGGAGGGATTCGTCCTCGGGGGAGAGGCTTCACACGGGGCGGAAGAGCGGAACGAACAGAACGGAATAGGGGAATCCAATGTGACTACATCATTTCCCAATCCTGTCGGTATGAGTGCTTCCTGGGATCCGGATCTGATATATGAGGCCGGACGGACAGTGGGACGGGAGGCGAGAGCCTGCTTTAATAAGCATCGCAGGACAGGTCTTTGCAGATGGGTGCCCACGATAGATCTGGAGAGAGACCCCCGCTGGGGCAGGAATGAGGAGGGGTACGGAGAGGATCCTCATCTCACATCGGTTAATTCATGCGCTTTCATCAGGGGCATGCGAGGAGAGGATCCTGACTATGTGATGTGCGGAGCCACCTTAAAGCATTTCTATGCGAATAATCTGGAAAACGAAAGATTCTTCACCAACTCTTCCGTGAGCATGAGAGACAAGGAAGACTACTACCTGAAGCCCTTCAAAGCAGCACTTGAGAAAGCCGGGCCTTTAGGAGTGATGACCGCCTATAACAGGATAAACGGTGAGGTCGGGATGACGAACCCGGAAGTGAAGACTCTGCTGAAGGACAGATACGGCGTGACTCATGTTGTCTGTGATGGCTTTGCCATGGTGCGGCTCAAGGACTATCACCATGAGTACGGGACACTGGCAGAGTGTGTGACGGCATCGATCAGAGCAGGGGTCGACAGCATGTCCGACAAGCCTGAGGACGTGGAGAAGGCCATAAGAGATGCAATGGAGATGTCGCTCTTAAAAGAGTCCGAGCTCGATGAAGCTCTCCGGAATATCCTTATGGTGGGTATGAAGCTTGGGATATACGATCCCGAGGGAAGCAGCCCTTACGACAGCATACCGGCGGGGGACTGCGACACGGAGGAGAGCCGGGATATATGCAGGAGATTATCCGAGGAGTCAGTCGTGCTGCTGGAGAACAGAGACGGGACTCTGCCGCTTGACAGAGACCGGGTGCAGGATATCGCGCTGATAGGTCCGCTGGCCGATGAGTGGTATGCCGACTGGTACGCCGGCGTAAGACCGTTCTCACATACCGTATGTGACGGTATATCGTCAGTCACCGGTTGCGGCATCACACCCCACAACGGGCTCGATACATATCGTATCCTTATGGATGGCAGGGCCTGGCACATAGAAGGAGACGGGAGCATATCCCTTTCATCACCCGAAGAGGGGGATCTGTTCTATGTAGAGGACTGGAATGACGGAAACTATACTGTCAGGAGCGTATCATCGGGCAAATATGTACAGAGCTGCTTCTACGGACTGCCGGATGAAGAAAGAGGATATCTGAAAGCCGACAAAGATAACGTCTTTGACTGGTTTGTCACCTGCAGATTCCGTATGACGGAAAACGACGACGGATCATACAGCATGAGAGACCGCTTCGCGAATCCGGTGTCTGTAGACGGGGCCGGCCGCCTGAGAGCAGGAAAGGGTATGCCCGAATACAGGATAAGTAAAGAGAAGGTGAGCGACGGGACAGAGGAAGCACTGAAGGCTGCAGGGGACAGATCCACTGTGATACTCGCACTGGGGTGCAACCCGATGATCTCTGCCAGGGAAGATATAGACAGGAAATCCATGTCGCTGCCTTCAGATCAGCAGAAGCTTCTGGATGCTTTCATACAATCGGGCAAGAAGCTGGCAGTAGTCCTCATAGCCAACTACCCCTATGTGATGGGCGAAGCCCGGAAGAAAGTGGATGCCATGCTCCTGTCTGCATCCGGATCAGAATACATGGGAGATGCCATAGCCGCCGCCCTTTTCGGGCAGAAAGCACCGGCAGGCAGGCTGGTGCAGAACTGGCCTGTATCGGAAGACGTGCTTCCGGATATGGACGACTACCGGATCAACGGAAGTCGTACGTACAGATATGTACCAAAGGAAAAAGTGATGTATCCGTTCGGATACGGTCTGTCATACGGTGAGATCGGATACTCGGATATGAAGCTCACCTGTGACGGCAGGATGCTTCATATCAGCCTGGATCTGGAGAACAAGGGGAAGACGGCTACGGACGAAGTGGTACAGATCTATGCCACCGTCGAGCCGACGGACGAAAAGCTGTCGGGGGCGTCATACGGAAGAAGACTGGTGGCATTTGTGCGGGAAAAGGATCTGCGCCCCGGGGAGATCCGGTCCGTGCATCTTGAGGCGGAAACAGACACCCTGAAGGTATATGACGTGGTCCGAAGGGAGCATATCCTGCCCGGGGGTCATTATCACATATATGCCGGAAGAAACGCATATGATGAAGAGCTGTTCCAGGATATCGATCTGGAGGGCGAACCCTTTGCAGTCAGGGATCTGTCGCGTATGATCCCGGTCTATGCCTGCGATGAGTACGAGAATGCCGAATTCGAAAAAGGAAGCCTGAACATGACCGCCGTCACAGCGGGACACGACGCAGGAAAGGGCGCCGGACTGACTTTTGAAAAGTGCCGGCTGCCGGAAAAGGCGAAAGCCGTATCCATGATCCTGAAGTCTAAGACCCGGGGGAGAGTGGAGCTTATCTGGAACGGCGAAGTCCTGGCAGACTGGAACGGAAACACTTCTGCACCCGAAAGGGCCTATACTACGTACGAGACACCGACAGAGGATACGGTGATGCCCCGGTCGTGGGATGCAGTATGGACAGAGGTGGAATGCGAGGTGTCTTCCATGCCCGGGGTGTCGGAGAAAGAGGGGCCGGCTGCAGCCTGTGGCACCCTGACCGTAAGGATGGACGGAGACGTAAGGCTGCTTTCCCTGAAGGTCATCTGTGAGGGATCACAGAACATACACATTTAAGGAGTATCGTCAGAACAGGCATAAACTGTATTTCTCCGGGATAATGGTGTATAATGCAGGACGTATATCATGGAATATGTTGTGGGAGGCAATATGAAACTATACAATATAAAGAAGCTTGCGGTGATGATGACCATGGTCATGACCCTCGTCATGACAGCCGGATGCGGGTCACCCAAAGAGGAAACACTGGAGACCGTGGATCCATTTAAATATGTCACGCTGGGAGATTACGAGGGGCTGAGGATAGACCCCGTGGACACGACCGTGAGCGATGCGGATATAGATGCCAATATAGAGAGCCTGCTGAGCTCCAGAGCGACTGCGAAGGATGCGGGCGACCGGGCTGCCAGAATGGGAGATATCGTAAATATCGACTATATCGGGACAGAGAATGGCGTTCCTTTTGACGGTGGGACCGGAAACTATGATCTGGAGCTTGGATCCGGCAGCTTCATATCCGGATTTGAGGAAGGCGTAGTGGGAATGTCGACAGGAGAGACCAAGATCCTCGATCTTACTTTCCCGGAAGACTATCACGCAAAGGAGCTTGCAGGGAAGGCGGTCCAGTTTGAGGTGACAGTGAATTCCATATCCGAGAACGTACTGCCCGAACTTACCGATGAATTCGTACAGGATGTGAGCGATGAAGCCGAGACAGTAGAGGAATACAGAGAGTATGTGAGACAGAAGCTGACAGAGCAGAGAGAGTCCTCTGCCAAGGCAAATATCCAGGCAGATCTTATGAAGATGGCTGTGGACAATGCAAAATGCGACGAGGACAAACTGCCGGAATGGCTGATCTCCCAGAATTCGGCCGAATACAAGTCAAGTGTGGAGTCTTTCGTGAGCCAGACGGGGATGGATCTGGAGACCTATCTCAGCCAGTCGGGTACGGATGTGGATACCTTCTACAAACAGGCAGATGATTACGGCCGCGAGATAGCCAAGAGCCAGCTGGTAGTCAAGGCAATCGCAGACCAGAAGGGCATGAAGATCACGGACAAGGAGCTGGAGGATTACTATGCAGACTATGCCGCCGAGTACCGCACGGATGTCGACAGTGTCAGGAAAGCTATACCGGAGTCGGAGCTGAAAAACTATCTGCTGCAGCAGAAGGTCATGGATCATATATACAACGAGGCAGTTTTCAACAGATAAGAACGGGAGAAAAAGATGGACTTAGTAGAGATCAGGTCGCTGTACAAACACACACAGGACTATGTGGATAAGGAGATACAGGTAGGAGGATGGGTAAGATCCAACAGAGACACCAAGTCCTTCGGATTCCTTACCCTGTCTGACGGAACGTATTTCAACACGCTGCAGGTGGTATACAGCGACGGACTCGCGAATTTCGCCGATATAGCAAAGATCAATGTAGGAACCGCCGTGATAGTAAAGGGAACGTTCGTGGCCACACCGGAAGCCAAGCAGCCATTTGAGATGCAGGCATCGGATGTCGTCATAGAGGGCGTGGCGGGACCGGATTATCCTCTGCAGAAGAAACGGCATACACTGGAATACCTACGCACAATGACGCATTTAAGGCCCAGGACCAACACGTTTCAGGCAGTATACAGGGTCAGATCACTGGTGGCATATGCCATCCACAGATTCTTCCAGGAGCGAGACTTTGTCTATGTCCACACACCGATCATTACCGGCTCGGATGCCGAGGGCGCAGGAGAGATGTTTCAGGTGACCACTCTCCCTCTCGGGGATCTGCCTTTAGATGAGAACGGAGCGCCCGACTACAGCAAGGATTTTTTCAACAAGCCCACAAACCTCACCGTATCGGGACAGCTGAACGGCGAGACCTTTGCCTGTGCATTTAAGAATATATATACCTTCGGGCCCACCTTCAGGGCAGAGAACTCCAACACCACAAGACATGCGGCGGAGTTCTGGATGATAGAGCCCGAGATCGCTTTTGCGGATCTGGAAGACGACATGGAGCTGGCGGAGGATATGATCAAATACATCATAAACTACGTGCTGGAAAATGCTCCGGAGGAGATGGCCTTCTTCAATTCCTTTATTGACAAGGGCCTGATAGAGAGGCTTCAGCATGTGGCAGGATCTGACTTCGGCAGAGTGACGTACACGGAGGCAGTGGAAATGCTGGAGAAGCAGAACGACAGATTCCAGTACAAGGTGGAGTGGGGATCCGACCTGCAGACAGAGCATGAAAGGTATCTGACCGAGCAGGTGTTCAAGAGACCGGTTTTCGTCACGGACTATCCCAAGGATATCAAGGCTTTCTACATGAAGCAGAATCCCGACGGCAGGACAGTGGCAGCCATGGACTGTCTGGTGCCGGGGATAGGAGAGATAATAGGAGGCTCACAGCGTGAGGAGGACTATGACAAGCTGCTTACACGCATGAAGGAGCTCGGCATGGAGGAGTCGCAGTATGACTTCTATCTGGATCTCAGAAAATACGGGACGGTGAGACATGCGGGCTTCGGACTGGGATTCGAGAGAGCCGTGATGTATATCACCGGGATGGAGAATATCCGCGACGTACTGCCCTTCCCACGTACGGTGAATAATTGTGACATTTAAGAAAAAAACGATCACCTTCATACTTACACTGTCTCTTGCGGGGGAATGTATGACCCCTGCAGTCTTCGCGACCTCCAAGACAGATCTGAAAAAGGATGCGGCAGCAAATCAGAAAAAGCTGGATGCTGCCCAGGCAGAGATAAGCAGTATCAGTGAGGAGAAAGAGAGCGTAGAGGCAGAAATGGAGGCCGCACAGGAAGAGCTGGTACAGCTGCTGGCCGATGTAGAGATCCTGAAGTCGGATATAGAAAAGAAAAACGTGGAGATCGAGCAGGCGCAGGCTGACTATGATGCGGCCAAGCTCACCGAAGAGCGTCAGTATAATGCCATGCGGGCCAGGATAAAATATATGTATGAGAACGGCGGCACCGCATCCACGGAATATCTGGATATCTTCCTGCATTCTGACAGTATCACCGATGCGATCAACAAGGCGGCTTACGCATCCAAGCTGTATGAATATGACAGGACGCTGCTGACCAACTATATTGACGCCAAGGAAGAGGTGGCGGAGAGACAGAGAGTGCTGGAGGAGGATCTTTCGGAGCTGGAAGAGGTAAAGACAGACCTCGAGGAGAAAGAGGAGGAGCTCAACAACACCATAGCCGAACAGAGGGCCTCCATAGATAACTTCAGTTCAAGGCTGGCTGCGGCGAGAAGTCAGGCCAAGGCGTACAAGAAAAAGATAGACGAAGATAATGCAAAAATAGCGAAGATAGTAGCGGCCGAAAAGGAAGCAGCCCGCAAAAAGGCTGAGGAAGAGGCAAAACGTAAAAAAGCTGAGGAGGAAGCCAGGAGGAAATCCCAGGAATCTTCGGACTCAGGCAGCTCCGGAAGCTCCTCGAAGTCGTCGGGAGGAGGGGCCCAGTCAGAGGGAGAGCCGGTGTCCGGTGGCAGCGGCTCGGATATAGCAAGCTACGCCCAGAGGTTCATCGGGAATCCGTATGTACCCGGAGGGACCAGCCTCGTGAACGGGTGTGACTGCTCTGGCTTCGTATGGGCGGTGTACAACCACTTCGGATACAGCCTGCCCAGGCAGTCCGGAGCGCAGGGGGCCAGCGGATCCGCGGTGGACGGAATGGAGAACGCCCAGCCCGGAGATATATTCTATTATGTAGGTCATGTGGGTATATATATCGGCAACGGATATATCGTGCATGCATCGACTCCGGCGACCGGGATAAAGATCACCCCGGCGACCTACAGATCCATAGCATCTATCAGAAGGATAGTGTGACCGCATATGTACAGCTTCAACTCGAGGATCAGATACAGTGAGTGCGGAGCGGACGGATATCTTACGATAGTCGCTCTGCTCAACTATTTCCAGGATTGCTCCACATTCCAGTCCGAGGACCTGGGAGTCGGGGTGGCGGCTCTGCACGAGCGGGGCACGCTCTGGGTAGTGAACTCCTGGCAGATAGATATCATGAGGCTTCCCAGACTCTGCGACCGGGTGGAGATATACACCAGGCCATATGACTGCAGAGGATTCTTCGGAAAGAGGAACTTCTACATGAAGAGCGAGGACGGAGAATATCTCGCAAAAGCAGACTCTCTGTGGACCTATATCTCCGCAAAGGATGCGACACCTGTCCGGATAGACCGGGACATTCTGGAGGCCTACGGCAGGGAGCCCAAGATAGAAATGGAATATTTGGGGAGGAAGATCTCCGTGCCGGGAGATACGGAAGGATGGAGCCATAGCCTTGAAGAAGCGATCCCGGTGAACGACCACCTGCTGGATACCAACAAACATGTCAATAACGGGAAATATGTAGAGCTTGCAGCCGGGCTGATCCCGGAAGAGCTGCGCCCGGACAGGGTCAGAGTAGAGTATCGCAAACAGGCCTTTCTCGGAGATACGATATTTCCCGAGGTGTACAGGCAGGGAGAGCAGGTCATAGTGAAGCTCGCGGACACGGACGGCAACGCATATTCGGTAGTGGAGTTTTCGAAGATAGATCGATGATAGAGCCCGGAAAGACAACTACACTCAGTGTCAGCAGGATGACGCCCCAGGGGGCTTATCTGACAGACGGGGAGCAGGATGTACTGCTTCCATCCAGACAGATACCGGACGGGACGAAATCGGGAGACGAGATCCGGGTTTTTATCTACAGAGACTCGAAGGACAGGCTGATCTCGACCGTGAATAAGCCGCTTATCCGCCTGCATGAGGTGGGCAGGCTCGTCGTAAAGGAGATGACGAAGATCGGGGCTTTTCTTGATATGGGACTGGAGCGGGACCTGCTGCTGCCGTTTCATGAGATGACAGACAGGCCTGAAGCCGGAGAAGAGGTCCTGGTGGCCATGTACACCGACAAGTCGGGCAGGCTCTGTGCCACGGAAAAGATATATGAATATCTGAAAGCGGATGCACCCTATGTGAAGGATGACGTTGTGACAGGGACTCTGTATGAGATAAGCAGGAATTTCGGTGCATTTGTGGCTGTGGATGATATATACTCGGGACTGATCCCGGCGAGGGAATTCGGGAATGGGGCGAAGCCGGGAGACAGGGTGACCTGCAGGGTGACTGCGGTACAGGAAGACGGGAGACTGAACCTCTCCATAAGAAAGAAAGCCTATCTTCAGATTGATGATGACGCGGATATGGTATTTGGTATGATAAGCAGAGAGGGAGGCCTGCCCTTCACGGACAAGGCGGACCCCGTACTGATAAAAGAAAGGACAGGTCTTTCAAAAGCGGCATTTAAGAGAGCGGTAGGACATCTGCTCAAGGCAGGTCGTATAGATATTAAGGAGGACGGAATATATGAAAGAGGTCAGAACTGACAGGGCGCCGGCTGCTATAGGCCCTTATTCACAGGCGATAGATGTGGGGGATAAGGTGCTGACATCGGGGATCATCCCCGTTATACCCGCGACGGGCGAGATCAACGGAGCGGATGCCCCGGCTCAGGCAAGACAGGCTTTTGAGAACCTCAAGGCTCTGCTTGAGGATGCGGGGAGCAGTATAGACAGGGTGATAAAGACGACAGTATTTATAAAAGACATGAATGATTTCGCGAAGATCAATGAGGTATATGCCGAATATTTCAGCAAACCCTATCCGGCACGAAGCTGTGTGGAGGTGGCCAGACTGCCGAAGGATGTGCTGATCGAGATAGAGGCCATAGCCGAAAAAGTGTGAAGCAGGCGGGAAAACGGAAGAAATGATTTGACAAGCCGGGGATAATATGTTTATAATGCCCCGAAAACCGGTAGGATCAGGAAAACAAAGGAGGACTGTGTCTCTTTGCAAAACAGCGGGAAGAGCAGTCCGGAGAAGTCAAAGGAGGAAATGACATGAAGGTAGAGAACATTAAGGACATCGACAAATTCTTCAAGGTAGTGGATGAGTGCAAGGGTAAGGTCGAGCTCGTTACCGGCGAGGGAGACAGACTCAACTTAAAGAGCAAGCTCTCACAGTATGTATCAATGGCAAATATCTTTTCTGACGGTGTGATCAAGGAGCTGGAGCTTGTAGCTTACGAGCCCGAGGATATCGACAGGCTTGTGAACTATATGATCAATCAGTGATCGTATCGTAAGACCCGCCTTTGGTCGTATTGACGGCGGATCTTTGAATGAATTGCGGATCAGGCGTCTCGTGTTATACACGAAGACGCTTTTTCTGTATACGGAACCTCGAATCATTGTAAACGGGCATCTTTTATAATAAAATAAAACATTATTACAACTATATGTCTACAGGAGGGTATCATGTATTACATCGGTGTTGATCTTGGCACTTCTGCCGTAAAACTGCTACTTATGGAATCTGACGGAACTATAGCCAATATAGTATCCGAAAAATATCCCATAGCTTTCCCAAAGCCCGGCTGGTCCGAGCAGGAGCCGTCCGACTGGTGGAATGCTGTAAAAAAGGGTATTCCCGAGCTTATATCCGGCATAGATGCTTCAAAAGTGGCCGGCATTTCCTTCGGAGGACAGATGCACGGTCTGGTAGTGCTGGATGAAAATGATAACGTGATACGCCCTGCGATCCTCTGGAATGACGGAAGGACCCAGAAGGAAACGGACTATCTGAATGACGTCATAGGAAAAGACAAGCTGTCCGGCTATACCGCAAACATAGCCTTTGCCGGGTTCACTGCACCCAAGATCCTCTGGATGAAGGAAAACGAGCCGGAGAAGTTCGCGAAGATAAAGAAGATAATGCTCCCCAAGGACTACATCGCCTACATGCTCACCGGAGTACACTGCACGGATCCGTCCGATGCATCGGGAATGCTCCTGTACGATGTGAAGAACCGCAGATGGTCCAAAGAAATGTGCGATATCTGCGGCATAGACGAGTCTGTGCTGGCTACAGTCTACGAATCATACGAAAAAGTGGGTGTCGTAAAAGAGGACATCGCTAAGGAGCTTGGACTCCCCGCAGGGGTGATAGTGGCGGCAGGAGCAGGTGACAACGCAGCGGCAGCCGTAGGGACCGGGACAGTAGGGGAGGGGCTCTGCAACATAAGTCTCGGGACCTCGGGGACGATATTTATATCCAGTCATGAGTTCAAGGTGGATTCATTTAACGCGCTTCACTCCTTTGCACATGCCGACGGGTACTATCACCTGATGGGCTGTATGCTGTCAGCGGCATCCTGCAAGGCGTGGTTCATTGAGGATATCCTCGGCACCGACGACTATGCGGGAGAGCAGGGCAAGATAACAGACGACAAGCTGGGCAACAATAATGTTTACTTCATGCCTTATCTGATGGGCGAGAGGTCTCCGTACAACAATCCCAATGCAAGAGCTGCCTTTATCGGCATGTCGATGGACAGCACCAGGACAGATATGCTCCAGGCAGTCATGGAGGGTATATCTTTCGGCATCAGAGATTCTTACGAGGTGGCAAGGGCACTCGGCATAGACGTGAAGCGCACACGTATCTGCGGAGGAGGAGCAAGAGGAGAGCTCCCCAAGAAGATGATGGCCAATATCCTGAACATAGATGTGGATGTACCTGCCAACGATCAGGGGCCTTCCATGGGAGGAGCCATACTTGCAGCCGTGGCAGCCGGTGAATATGCTTCTGTCGAAGAGGCGGCCGGAAAGATAGTCAAGATGGAAGGGACCATACATCCCGATCCCGAGATAGCCGCAAGGTATGAAGATCGCTATCAGAAGTATAAAAAACTGTACCCGATGCTCAAGGAATGGTATTGACAGCTTTTATTGCAATCACGGGTATTAAAGCGTATAATATCTCTGATTTTGATTTTTGGAGACTCAGCAGGGAATGAAGGGACTTTTTGATTATGATAGCGGCTTTTTCAGAGCACTTGACAAGCTGGGAAGTCTCTTCATCCTCAATCTGATCACACTTGTGTGTTCCATTCCTTTTGTCACGGTCGGGGCAGCATTTACGGCTCTGTATTACGTGACTATGAAGATGGTAAAGGATGAGGAAACATACATCCTGAAGGACTATTTCAGATCCTTCAGACAGAACTTTGTGCAGGCGACCGTGATCTGGCTGATATTCTTCGTGGTCGGATCTATAATGTACTTTGATTACAGGATAGCATCCACCTATAGAGAGTCTTTTCCTGCGGCGGGTGCTTTTACGGTGCTGGTAATGGCATGCGGACTGTTCTACATAATGGCTCTTGCCTATGTATTTCCGGTCCTGGCCAAGTTTTATAACTCCACCGTGCAGACCCTGAAGAATGCACTGATCATGAGCATACGGCACTTTCCGCTTACGCTGGCCATAGTGTGTATCAACGTGATCTTTCCTGTGATCACAGTGATAGGGATGATAAAGAACGGGAGGAGTCTGCTGGCACCCCTTTATATCTGCCTCGGATTTGCTGTCCCGGCGTATGCGAACTCCTATCTCTTTATCAGGATATTCGCCTCATATATCCCGGCAGATGAAGGGGCTGAGACGGGTCCGGATGAGGAGTATGTGACTGCAGCGCAGGATGTGGCTGTGACAGAGGGAGCGGACAGAGCAACAGGTATAACGGATGAAAGTAAAAAAGAGCAGTGACAGCAATATAAATATCGTCAGTATTACGCAGTGGGTAGTGCCGACAGCGATATTGTTCATATACGTGCTGGTCACCCTGTACAGTTTTTCTTCCAATATGAAGAGCAACGCGATGTATGCCGTACGCCAGAGGGTATCTGAGTACAACGATACCATAGTAGCAGGATTTGACGGAAAGGTAGCGGCATCCATAGCGGCGGCAGAAGCGGCATCCCAGGCGACCTCCTATGAGTTAGCCAAGGATACGGAGATAAGCGGTATAGTGAGGGAGATGCTGGAGCCTACCAAAGAGTCGGCGCTGTCTACAGAGGTAAGACTGCTCGATGTGACCGGCAGAGGGTATTCCGGGAATGGATCCGCGATCGATGCCACGGACCTGGATGCAATGAAGAGATGTATCTCGGAAGGTCACTACGTGACGACCGATCCCTTTTCAAGGGGCGGATCGTGGTATATGTGCATCTACTCTCCCGTCAGGGATTCAAACGGCAACTACACATATGCCCTGGAGTACACTTTTGTACTCGATAATTTCTATGACATTCCCGTAAGCAGCAAGTTCGACGGAAGGACATGCTATGTGCTGGTCAGCAATGACGGCACTATTGTCAGTGCGGCCGGACGGAATATAGTATCCAGAGGCGACAATATCTTCGATTCGGATAGCATTTCGATAGATAATGCCAGCGAGGGAAGAGTAAAGAACAATCTCATAAACCGCAACTCGGGCTATACCAACTGCAATGTGTCCGGCGAAGACAGGCTGATAGTGTACGATCCCTCCGCATATGGCGGACTCAGCATCGCCTCGATAGTGACCCAGAGCTATCTGATCAATGAGAGCGAGACATCATACGGAGCTATGGAGAGCATACTCATAAGGGTCGTCGTGGCCATGATAGCGTTCTTTGTGGCGATACTCGCCATCAATCTGGCCAACAAAGCTGCCAACCACAAGCATAACCAGTCTCTCCAGGAAAAGGCAGAGACAGACCTCCTGACAGGACTGCTGAACAAGATATCCACGGAACAGAAGGTCACCGACTACCTGATCGAAGCGGGACAGCGTGGCGAGACTGCGATACTGTACATGATCGATATAGATAACTTCAAGAAGGTCAATGACACCATGGGCCATGCATTCGGAGATGAGTTGCTCGCCGGATTGGGAGTGGGTCTTTCCACTCTGTTCAGGGCTACTGATATAGTGGGTCGTGTAGGAGGAGATGAGTTCCTGGTGGTGATGAAGAACGTGCCGGGAGACGAGGAGACAAAGAAGCGCGAAGCAGACAAGCTCCTCAGCTTCTTCAGGAGCTTCAAGGTGGGAGAGTATGTACAGTACAAGTGTACCGCATCGATAGGTGGTGCAGTGTTCAGTCAGGACGGAGCCGACTTCGAGTCGCTCTACAAATCAGCAGATGCAGCCGTATATGAGGCCAAGAGACATGGCAAGAACAGAGTGGCTTATTATGGGGAAGAGCTGGAGGGTCCTGTCATAGATATCTCCCGGCATGAATAATTAACTAAAATTGCAGGTTATTTTTGGTGAGTTGTGGCATTGGCTTACCGATATGAAATTGCTATACTTTTACCGTTGGTTGCCCCAGGGCATCCGGCGGTTTTTTCAGATAATCTACAAAACAGGAGGATAATTATTCTATGGCCAGTTTATCATTAAAGGATATCTGCAAGGTTTATCCCAATGGATTTGAAGCAGTCAAGCATTTCAATCTTGAGATCCAGGACAAGGAGTTCATAATCTTCGTAGGACCTTCGGGATGCGGTAAATCGACCACGCTTCGTATGATAGCAGGACTTGAGGAGATCTCGTCCGGCGAACTCAAGATCGGTGACAGAGTAGTCAATGATGTGGAGCCCAAGGACAGGGATATCGCCATGGTATTCCAGAACTATGCTCTGTATCCTCATATGACAGTATATGACAATATGGCATTCGGACTGAAGCTCAGGAAGGTCCCGAAGGACGAGATAGACAAGATGGTCAAGGAAGCAGCAAAGATCCTCGATCTGACAGCACTTCTTGACAGGAAGCCCAAGGCTCTCTCCGGCGGACAGAGACAGAGAGTGGCTATGGGACGTGCCATCGTCCGTAACCCCAAGGTCTTCCTCATGGATGAGCCGCTGTCAAACCTTGACGCAAAGCTTCGTGTGCAGATGAGGACCGAGATAGCAAAGCTTCACCAGAAGCTCGGAACGACCATAATATATGTCACACACGATCAGACAGAGGCTATGACTCTGGGAGATCGTATAGTAGTCATGAAGGACGGTATCATACAGCAGGTAGATACACCTCAGAATCTGTATGACAAGCCTTCGAATCTGTTCGTTGCAGGTTTCATGGGATCACCCCAGATGAACTTCCTGGATGCAACGGTGAAAAAGGACGGAGATAACGTTACATTGGAGTGTGCAGGTCATTCCATCCCGCTTCCTCCCGCAAAGGCAAAGAAGGTATTGGAGGGTGGCTATGAAGGAAAGACTGTCACCTTCGGTATCAGGCCCGAGGATGTATATGATTCTGAAATGTCTATCAATACTCTCCCTGCAGGGGCAGTATTCGAGGCAAAGATAAACGTATACGAGCTTCTCGGAGCGGAGGTGTTCCTGTATTTCGACCTCGCTGAGTTCCCGATGACGGCAAGAGTCGATCCCCGTACCACTGCCCGTCCCGGCGATACTGTCAAGTTCGCCATCGATACGGAGAAGATCCACGTATTCGACAAGGAGACGACCAATACGATCACGAACTGATCGACACATAAGAAGGCATCGATAAGAGAAACCGTGCGGCACTAAAGGCCGCACGGTTTTTTTATCTTAAAACGGAAAAAGAGACCGTGTACAGAAAGGTGTTGACGAAATCAGGATCAGGTGATAAGCTTTTATTAGCACTCTGTCAAGTTGAGTGCTAATAGCGATAAAGGAGATATTCGAAATGGCTGTACTTCCGATCTACAATATCCTGGCACTGCCGGACTGTAATATATACTTCAAGGTAGACTTCTATACAAAGCACGTGGGCAGGGAGCCGCAGGTGGATGACCGCGTCACTCTCATTGTCCTGAAAGAGAACATCACAAAAGACGACTTTGATAACGACTCGTTTTATCCGGTGGGATTGTCGGGGATCGTGACCGAGGTCAATACCAACGGGTATTTCATAGTCCATACCAGGGCAAGGGTGAATATAGATGAGGTCACTGTATACCATGATAAATCCATAGATATCAACATATCCAAACGCCCGGATACGGATGATGCGGATCGGGAAGCTCTGGCAAAGAAGATCAAAGAGCTGAAATCCTCCATGTCAAAATACGCGGAGAACTTCCAGTGGGCAGCGGCAACCAGGGCATATATCGCTCAATGGACGAGCCTGGCTGAGATAGCCACCGCCATGAGTCCGTGGATCATTAATTCCAACGAGGAGAGATATGCCATTCTGGCAGAGGATTCTCTGGCGAAGCGGAACGAAATGCTGGAGAAGCTGATATACGAGAATCTGGAAATGACCCGTATAGACAATGAGGCCAAGAGTGCGCAGGAAGCAGACTACCAGAAGATATACCGTGAAAGCGCCATCAAGAAACAGATGGAATACCTGCAGCGAGAACTGGATGAGATGCATCCGGAGGAGGTCTCGGATATCAGGAGGCTGGAGATCCGTCTCAACGAGTCGGAAATGAACGAGACCGCCCGAAGGGAGGCATCGAAGCTTCTGAACAGGCTGAAGCAGGAAGGACAATCATCCCAGGAGTCAGGCATGCTGCTGGACTATCTTGATTTCCTGATTGGCCTGCCATGGAAGAAGCAGAAGTTCAGAAAGATATCATTGGATGATGCGAGAAAGATACTTGACCGGGATCATTATGGTCTCGCAAAGACCAAAAAGAGGATAATAGAGCAGATAGCGGTGATGAACCTGAGGAAGCAGCAGTCCGGATCCATCATCTGCTTTGTCGGAGCTCCGGGTACAGGCAAGACATCTATCGCCTCTTCTATCGCAAAAGCCCTGAAAAGGGAGTATATCCGGGTATCTCTTGGCGGAGTCCGGGATGAGGCTGATATAAGAGGGCACAGGCGGACCTACATCGGAGCTATGCCAGGACGTATCATGGATGGGATAAGCAAGGCAGGTGTATCCAATCCGGTAATGGTGCTGGATGAGATAGACAAATTATCAACGAGCTACAACGGGGATCCTGCGGCGGCTCTGCTTGAGGTGCTGGACCCCGAGCAGAACAATACCTTTACGGATCATTACCTGAACGTGCCATATGATCTGTCAGATGTGCTCTTCATATGCACGGCGAACAGTCTCGACAGCATACCGGAGCCGCTGCTCAACCGTATGGAGGTGATCCAGTTCAACGGATACACACCTATAGAAAAATATCACATCGCAAGGAAGCACCTGATACCCAAGGCTATGAAAGAAGTCGGTATCAGGTCCCGGAATCTGGATATTTCCGACGAGGCACTGAATGATATGATCTCGAACTATACGAGAGAGGCCGGGGTGAGGGGGCTGAAGAAGAGGATAGATACCCTCTGCCGCTCCGTGGCGGTGAAGATAGTCGAAGGAAACGGAAAGAGCCTGAAGGTCGGAGCGGGAGACCTGCGTGAGCTGCTGGATATGACCCCCATCCCTCATGACATAGTGGACCGGCAGACAGCACCCGGAGTAGTGACCGGTCTGGCATGGACACAGGCAGGAGGGGAGATACTGTTTATTGAGACGATCCTCACCAAAGGAAAGGGCAGACTGATCATCACCGGTCAGCTCGGGGATGTGATGAAGGAGTCGGCACAGATCGCCCTGTCGCTGGTGAAGTCGATGTATCCGTCGAAGGCAGAGATCTTCGACAAGAACGATCTGCATATCCATGTACCTGACGGGGCCACGCCGAAGGACGGTCCCTCTGCCGGGATCACACTTACCACGGCACTTGCTTCATTGGTCACGGAAAGGCCTGTGGATCCCAGGATATGCATGACAGGAGAGGTGTCACTGGAGGGTAAGGTGAAGCCTATAGGCGGTCTGCCGGAGAAGCTTATGGCTGCTCACAGAGCAGGATGTACCAGAGCCTTCATACCGGAGGATAACGAAGGTGACCTGAAGGATGTGGCAAATGAAGTCAAGGAGGCGCTGGACATCGTTACAGTATCGGATGTCAGGGATGTGCTGAAGCAGACAGGCATCGGGAGCCCCCGTAAGAGGCCGGCAGTGAAAAAGAGATAGATCAAAAGGCCACGGCATGACACCGTGGCCTTTATCTTTCGTGGGACCGTGCGGGCTCGAACCGCAGACCTCCTGCACGTCAAGCAGACGCTCTCCCAGCTGAGCTACGACCCCAAACGACAAGAGAAATTATATAATACTTTTTTGATGCTTGCAATTACTTCTTTGCCTGTGTATAATGATTGCTGTTGTATCACTATTGGGCTGTCGCCAAGCGGTAAGGCAACGGACTCTGACTCCGTCACTTCGAAGGTTCGAATCCTTCCAGCCCAGCTGAAGCTCTCCGGTCAGGCGGAGAGTTTTTTCTTTATCAGGGATAGAAGCCATAAGGAGGTCATCATGAATAAAAAATATATCGCAGCACTGGCTGTCGTATCTGCACTTATGATGAGTGCGTGCGGAGATAAAGCCACGGAAACACCTCTCCCGAAGACGGTATCCGGCGAGGAGACAGTATCAGAGAGCGAGGTTAAGGAACAGCAAAAGGACAATGCGGAAGAAAAAAAGGATGTACCGGATGACAGTACATCTGAGGATGCTGCAGACAGCAGATCGGTCTATCCGGACAGTGACTATGCAGAGAGCATAGATGACAGGCTGGATGAGCTGACCTATACCAGGACCCGCGGGGCGGATGATAAGAGCGGGGACACCGTCGACACATCCATATATAAGGACGGAAGCAAGATCGTCAAGATCATGCAGGAGGATCACGGATCTGACGGAAGGATAGTGGGCGAATACTATTACAACGGAGACGATGTGGCATATATGTCCCAGTACAGGACCGATGTCTATGGGATACGCTCCGAGTATAAGGTGGCAGATGTCTCGGATCCGGAGGACAACTATACGAAGGCTTTGATGGATACGGCGAAGAAAGCCCTTAAGGATGCTGCCTCAGATGACGGGCGGGTATTATTATACGGCTATGTGGGAGATGAGCAGGGTGGAATGATAAAGAATGTCACCGTAAATCTGAGAAACGTGGCAGGAACATTCAACGATGAGACCACAACAGACGGCGATGGGTATTACACGTTCAGACTGCCCCAGACAGAAGACACATACAACATGACATACACATACGGACCGGATGCGGTGAGCAGTCTGAATGACGTGCATGTCGTACCGGGGACTCCCGAATACTCTCTCGGGAAAGTGTATGTAGCGCCGGTGGGCAAGGGCATACATGATACAGACACATATCTTCTCAATGCCAATGCAAAGTCTCCGGTCGAGCTTAAGGATGGTGAATACGCGGTCGAGCTCAGGACAGAAGCGAGCGGAATGGTACTGCGCCTGGTGGACACCGATGACCAGAGCTCTCAGATGAGCCCCGTCATGACGTTTGACCCGTCAAAAAGTGAGACCGGATATGTCCTGTTCGTAGAAGACGGAAGCAAACTCGGGATAGATGATATGTCCGACAATATGGGGAGATCTTACGTAAATGTGACCATCTATGACAAGGATGGTATAGTGGCAGCATATCTGGTACCGGCAGGACGGATGGGCTCTCTGTGGAGAGTCTGTGATATAGATCCGGAAGGGGAGATCGCCATATCAGGCCTGATGTATACCGATACCAAGGGGTGGAACTGAGCCGTATCCCCGGCAGATCAGAGATAGAGAAGAGATAATAACGGCACAGTAATGACCGACATGACAGTAGTCATGGCGGTCATTTTATTGCAGTAGTTGCCCTCACCTGCATACTGCTCCGCGAGCATCCCCGCGAGGGTAGCAATCGGCATGCTTATCACCAGACAGCAGATCTTCACTATACTGGGATCAAAAGGAAGGTTTCTGACTATCAGTATACATATGGCGGGGACGACGATCATCCTCAGAAGAGAGAACAGATAGATCTCCAGGTCGGAAAAAACAGCCTTCAGATCAAGCTGGGCCAGCGAGCCTCCTATAAGGATCATGGACAGGGGGATACAGGCGTTTCCCATGTATGTGCAGAAACTGGCAGCGGTCTCGGGAATCTTCACATCCGCAAAATAAAGTATGAGAGCGACGATGCTTATCACGGTACCGATATTTACGATCGAACGGGGAGAAAAAGATGCGCCCTCCTTCGAGCCGCCGGAGGCGATAAAGATACCGAGCGTATATGCGATCAGATTGAAAAACAGCATGTAGAATATCAGATATATCACATAGCCGTCTCCGAAAAGAGCCTTGACGACAGGCACTCCGAAGAACCCGAGGTTGGAAAAGATGAGCATCAGCTGCTGCAGCTTACGGCGCTGTATATCGCCCTTTTTCAGGAAGAAGAAAAGATAGCTGATCGCCACAAACAGTACGTAGTATATAAGGGCGGACAGCAGATTCTGAATGCTCAGAGTCAGTCCGCCGGATGGTTTGTCACCGGACAGTGCAGACAGGAGAAGGAAGGGGTTCAGGAGATTGACGATCAGCTTGCTGATCTGGTGCTGGCCCACTGTATCAAAAAGTCCCCGTCTGAAAGTGATATACCCCGCGACCATCATTGCAAAGAGCATCAGCATCTGCTTCAGTAACAATATCGTGCTCATATCGTCTCCCGTATGTTGAAATAACTGATAAGTATGTTCCTGAATATTGCGGGCTCATCGGAAAACGGGAAGTGTCCCGCGCCTGCAATACGGGCAAGACCAGCGTTCGGTATGGTCCGCTCCATCAGCTCTCCGTCGGATATGGGAGTGGCCGTATCCGCGGTCCCCCATATGAGCAGCACTTCGGGTCTGATACCCGAAAGAAGTCCGGACAGGTCCTCGTTTATGGCCTTTACCATGCAGTCTCTCATCAGAGGGGAAGCAGCCCTGTAGTCCGCAGAGCCATGCTTTTCCTTGTATCGCTCGACCATTTCTTTGCTCATAAAGCGCCTGGCGATCTTGAAGAACCGCTGTCTGCGCCGTGCCCCGGCGGACAGCTCATGTCTGATCCCGGCCGAGTCTATCAAAACTATACGCTCGGTATCAAAAGGCAGAGCCGGTCGGTTCATCATCTTGATGATGATACGGCCACCGAAGCTGTGCCCGACGAGAGTGAGGGAGGTGAGCCCCATTGACTGTATAAAGGCGATGGTGAAATCGATGAAACCGTCCAGATCCCAGGCTGCGGGAGGCTCGGGGGTGTCTCCCTTAAATCCCGGGAGATCCAGCAGTATCACCCGGTACGAAGAAGAGATGGTATCGGGTATGATCCGGTACAGGGAGGCTTTGGCCATCCAGCCGGGAAGGACCAGAACGGCAGGAGCGTCCTGCGGACCGTATTCCTCATAATATACTGATAAGCCGTTTACTTCTGTCTTCATAGCGCATAATAATATATCATAAGGGTTGGATTTATGCTATACTTCATACATATGTCACAGAGAAACCGCAGAATGATCTGCGTTTAGGAGAGAACATGGCAAGACCCAGAAGATACAGCAAGTCTGTCGGAGATATAATCAAGATCAAGACAGATTTTTTTGAAAAGAACGAGGAGATGCTGAAGCTCTCCGCTCATCAGGCGGATGCTCTGCTCCTTCAGCCCAAAAGGACGAAATGCAAGATATGCCACGGTCCGATCGGAGAGGATGCGGGGCAGAGGGTATTATATACAAGCCAGCGGATGAGATACTTCGAATGTCCTGTATGCGGTCATGTGAATTCGGAGTATGAGGATACCGATGACTTTGCTTCAAGGGTATACATCTCCGACAACTACCTGGCGAATTATTCCGAGGACGACAGGCAGAAATACGAGACCAGACGGGATACCATATATATCCCCAAGGCACAGTTCCTGCTGGATGCCCTGGCAAAGGACGGACTGGATAAAAAGGAAATAAAGCTTCTGGATGACGGAGCAGGATCGGGATACTTCGTATCAGCCATCCGGCAGCTCGGAGTGGAGCAGGCTGACGGCATAGAGATATCCGAGCCACAGGTGCAGTTCGCAAACACGATGAACGGAGATGATATCCTGACCCAGGTGGATGCCCCGGACATAGCATCCATCATCGAGACAGCAAGGGTCAATGTGATCTCCTTTATCGGGGTCCTGGAGCACATCACGAATCTGGACGACATACTGGATGCCGTAAAGAAGAATAAAAACGTACAGTACATCTATTTTTCGGTGCCCATGTTCTCCATGAGCTGCATTTTCGAAGCGGCGCATCAGCATTGCTACAATCGTCATGCCGGAGGCACACATACACATCTGTTCACGGAGAGCTCTATAGCCTACATGGCCAGGGCCATGGGATTCGAAGAGTATGCCACATGGAAATTCGGCTCGGATATGATGGATCTCTATCGCATGATATGCGTGAGTCTGGATCAGGGCGGCAACTCCGATCTGAGAGAGGTGTTCGGGAGAAAATTCCTGCCCATGCTGGACGAGCTTCAGGAGATAGTGGATCGCCATGAAGAGGCATCCGAAATACATATGATAATAAAGAGGAGATCATGATCTGTTTAATCATTTCTGTCATCGTGATAGTATACGCTGCACAGGTCCTCATCTATGCCGTGCAGATGTTCCAGCAGAACGGATACAAAAATAAAGTCCATGCCGCCTGGGTCATAAAAAACTATGGGAGGCATTTCACGAGGTGCTTCTCCACGGCCGCTTCGAAAAAACCGCTGGTATACACGCCCAGAGTGATGAGACTCATGACCACTACCGTTCTCTGGCTTCTTATACTCTGTCTCCTGAACAGACGTTTCGGGAACGAGTATTCACTGCTGGCACTGGCAGTCGTATATACCTTTGCGGTGGTTCCCTTCGCGCCTGTCATCTCCAACATAATAAACAAACCCATAGAGAGTGCCATAGCTGAAGGGTTCAAGAATAAAGCCATACGGCTGCTGGAGGACTGTCCCGACCTGTCGGTGGTGGGCATCACGGGATCCTACGGAAAGACCTCTATGAAGTTCTATCTGAAGGAGCTGCTTGCTTCCAAATACGAAGTGCTGGCTACTCCCGAATCCTACAACACGCCTATGGGTGTGGTGAAAACCATCAATACCATGCTCCGTCCCACACATCAGATCTTCATCTGTGAGATGGGAGCCAGAAATGTGGGAGATATCAGCGAGCTGTGCGAGCTGGTGCATCCCGACTACGGCGTCGTGACATCGGTGGGGCCTCAGCATCTGGAGAGCTTTAAGACCATGGAGAATATCCAGAAGACGAAATTCGAGCTGCCGGATGCGGTGTTCGAAAAGCACGGCGCAGAGGATAATATCTTTCTGAACTATGACAGCGAATACATTTCTTCTTATAACAGATATAAAGGTGCAGTGACATATTCCATCCGCGGCAGGGGAAAGTATAATGCATCGGATATCAGGACCGGACGAAACGGGACGGAGTTCACACTCACCGCACCTGACGGGACTGTACAAAAGTACGGGATGCGCCTGATTGGGGAGCATAATGTACAGAATGTCGTAGCCGCCATAGCAGTGAGCCATACCATGGGGATATCCCTTGATGAGCTGGTGATACCCGTGAGACGTCTCGCACCTGTCGAGCACAGGATGAAGCTCATGGAGCAGGGGGAGATGACGATAATAGACGATGCATATAATTCCAATCCGGCAGGAGCAAAGGCTGCGCTCGATACCCTCGCCATGTTCGGAGAAGATATGAAGATCGTGATCACGCCCGGGATGGTAGAGCTGGGCGAAGAGCAGGAGAGGCTTAACGGAGAATTCGGCAGGCAGATCGCGCAGGCTGCAGACTATGCCGTGATCGTGGACAATGTAAACAGACAGGCCATCGCCGATGGGATGAAGAGTGCCGGTTACCCGGAGGAGAAGCTGTACATAGCGGCAACATTTAATGATGCCATGCAGCATGTGATCCTCCTTCCCGGAGAGGCACATAAGGTCGTACTGCTGGAGAACGACCTCACGGATGTATACTAGTGCAGCGTTGATTTACTGCACTCTCAGGCAAGCATTCAGCGCATTGGTATAGCTGATTAAAAACGCTCCATCAGGCGATAACAGGAGGATACAGATGAAGATACGTGTAGGAGTGATATTCGGAGGGAGATCCGTAGAGCACGAGGTCTCAGTCATATCGGCACTGCAGGCCATGCAGAGCCTGAATGCGGACAGATACGAGGCGACAGCCATATATCTGACAAAGAATAACGATCTCTATGTGGGAGTCGATGTCGGCAATATCGAAGCGTACAAAGATATACCGAAGCTGATAGCCCGGTCCCAGCGGGTGATCCCCGTCAAGGAAAACGGACATTTCCTGCTGGCACCGTATCCTGCGAGGATACTCGGGATGAAGCCGATAGAGCTGGATGTGGTGCTTCCCATAGTGCATGGTACCAATGTGGAGGACGGTACTCTGATGGGATATCTGAAGACCTGGGGCATCCCCTTCGCAGGGTGTGATGTGACTGCCGCTGCAGTGGGAATGGACAAGTATATCATGAAGACTGTATTTGCAGACAATGATATACCGGTGCTGCCGTGCAAAAGATACACCACAAAAGACTATAAGGATATAGACCGGCTCATAGCCGGGATAGAGGCCGATCTGGGATATCCGGTGATCGTAAAGCCCGTAAACTCGGGTTCCTCCGTGGGCATATCGGTAGCACATGACAGAGACGGTCTCGTGCGTTCGCTGGACGGAGCCTTCACTTTTGCCAACGTAGTTCTGGCGGAGCATGCGATTTCCGAGCTCCAGGAGATAAACTGCTCGGTGCTCGGAGATATGGATGAGGCAGAGGCATCGCTGTGCGAAGAGCCCTTCCATTCGGACGAGATACTGTCCTATGAAGATAAATACATGTCAGGCGGCAAAGGATCGAAGACGGGGGGTGCCTCAAAGGGAATGGCATCCGTATCCAGAAAGATCCCGGCCCCCATATCGGATGAAATGACAAAAAAGATACAGGAGCTGGCTGTAAGAGCATTTCAGTGTCTGGGATGTAACGGCGTAGTGAGATTTGACTTCATGATAGACAAGTCGGACGGAAGTCTGTATCTGAACGAGATAAATACGATACCCGGCTCGCTCTCCTTCTACCTGTGGGAGCCCACCGGCATGTCCTACGGTAAGATGCTGGACAGGCTGGTAGACCTGGCTGTAAAGCGCAGAAGGGATGAGGACAGAGTCATATTCAGCTTCGAGACCAATATATTGAACCAGTCCAGCCTTAAAGGACTCAAGGGAAGTAAGGGCAGCAAGGTATGATCAGAGGAATACTGGCGATCCTGTTCGTGCTGATCTTCCTTACAGTATCACTGATACTGATACCCATAGCCTATCTGATCGGGCTTTTCGACAGACATGCACGGGATGTGTATGCCCAGTCGCTCGTGGCGTGGGGATTCAGAGTGATAGGCGTCATAGTGGGAGCGAAGGTCACTGAGAAGGGAAGAGAAAAGCTGCCCAGAGGCGAGGCGGCCCTGTATGTGGCAAATCACAGATCCATATTTGATATAGTGCTGCTGGATGCACGGATGCCGGCACCGACAGCCATCGTTGCCAAGAAAGAAATAAAAAAATATCTGGTGCTCAGCTGGTGGATGATCCTGAAGAACTGTAAGTTTTTGGACCGTGATGATATCAAGCAGAACCTGAAGATCATCCTGGAATGTATCGACGATGCAAAAAAGGGCCAGACTATACTCATCTATCCCGAGGGGACGAGATCCAAGGCAGAATCTGAGCTGGACATGGGACCTTTCAAGGAGGGCTCCATGAAGATAGCACTGAAATCGGGTGTCAAGGTCGTTCCCGTCGCTATCCACGGGACAAGGGAGCTGTTCGAAAAACATCTGCCTTTTATCCGTCCCGGCAAGGTGACGATAACCTATGGAGATCCAATAGACCCCGGTACGCTGGATAAGGAACAGCAGAAGCACCTGGGAGAGATCTGCAGGGAAAGGATACTGGAGATGCTGAAAGAAGAAAACAAATAAAAAAAACTGCGGTGTCTTCACCGCAGTTTTTTAAGAATGATCACATTCCCTTGGGGTTGGGGCCGTACTGGTTCTCACCGGGCTCTGAATCCTTGCAGCACCATACTATCATGAGTATCGTGCCGACGCAGGGGATCAGACTGATCAGGATAAACCAGCCGGACTTTCCGATATCGTGCATTCTGCGGATACACACTGCCAGACCGGGAAGCAGGCACGCCAGACCGAATATTCCGTCTACAACCGAAAAAAGTGTCATCTGTGTGACCTGAAACAGTGTACCCAACACAGCAGAAACGATGAGCTCAAAAAGAAAGAAGAACCAATACTCACTCCTGCGAGCCCTGCCGCTGAAACCAACGTACTGAGTAAAGCAGGACTTTACTGCATCCATAAAAGACATATCATATCCCTCCTAATTAGAAAAACTACATACAAAACACGTATAAAATACCATATGAGAAAACAATTTGGCAAGTTTGAATTAATCCTCTTCAGAGGCTATACTTGATGCTATGCTGATCAGAAAAGCGCGGGTCATAGACCCGGGGAACAACATTGATATGATCTGCGATCTGCGGACAGCGGAGGGCTTCGTGGCCGAGATCGGAGAAGGACTTGATGCGGCGGATCCCATGGAGGATGTCATAGATGCGGAAGGGATGGTAGCTGCACCGGGACTGGTAGATGTACATGCCCACTTCAGGGATCCGGGACAGACCGCAAAGGAGACGCTGCACACCGGTGCCCTGGCAGCTGCGGCAGGAGGCTATACATCCGTGATCTGTATGGCGAATACTGTCCCGGCTGTAGACAGCGTGAAAACCCTTGAAGACATAACCAAAAGAGCTGAAGCGGAGCAGATACATATATATCAGACGGCTGCCGTGACCGTGGGAAGGAACGGAGCAGAGCTGGTAGATATGGAGGCTCTCAGACGGGCGGGAGCTGCGGGCTTCACCGATGACGGTACTCCGGTGATGGATGAGACACTGATCCGGGAAGCGATGAGGCGTGCTGCCGTGCTGGACAGTGTGATCAGCCTGCATGAAGAGGACCCCGCGTATGTGTGGCAGGCAGGTGTCAACAGCGGACGGATATCCGATGCCATGGGGCTTAGAGGAGCGGACAGGAAGGCGGAATACTCCATGGTAGAGAGAGATCTGTTCTTTGCTTCGGATATCGGGGCAAAGATCGATATACAGCATGTATCCGCCAGGGAGAGTGTGGAAGCGATCAGAAAGTTTAAGACAGATGATCCTTACGGACGTATACATGCGGAGGCTACACCCCATCATTTTTCCCTCACGGAGGATGCGGTGATGTCATGGGGAACGCTTGCCAAAGTGAATCCGCCGCTTCGGACCGAGGCTGACCGGCAGGCAGTGATCGAAGGGATAAAAGACGGCACCCTGGACCTTATAGCTACTGATCATGCCCCGCATACACGGGAGGAAAAAGGACAGGATTTCACGAAGGCTCCTTCCGGAATGACAGGGCTGGAGACGGCTCTCGCACTGGGGATCACGAATCTGGTCGATGCGGGGCATATCGATCTGACAAAGCTTGTAGAATTGATGAGTACCAATCCGGCGAGGCTCTATGGTCTGAAGGCAGGAGATTTAAGCCCCGGCTCCCCGGCGGATATCGTGATATTCGACCCCGGCGGGTCCTGGACCGTCAGAGCAGACGATTTCCGTTCCAGATCCGTCAATTCTCCTTTTGTCGGAGAGGAACTGAAAGGAAGAGTGCGGTATACCGTATGCAGCGGAAAGATAGTATATCAGGCATGATAAGAAAGGACGAAATATGCAGAACTTCATGTATCATACACCTACAAAGGTGATATTCGGCAAGGATACCGTAGATACGGTCGGAGAAGAGGTGAAGAAATGCGGGACGGGCAGAGCCCTTATAGTATATGGCTCTGAGAGGATAAGGGAATCCGGTCTCCTGGCGAAAGTAGAGAAATCGCTGGGACGTGCGGGTATAGCCCATGAGGCATTCGGCGGAGTGAAGGCCAATCCGACACTTGCGCATGCCGAGGAGGGTGTAAAGAGGGCGATAGATTTTGAGGCCAATATCATACTCGCAGTTGGCGGAGGCTCTGTCATCGATACCGCAAAGGGCATCGCCCACGGAGCAGCCAATGCAGGGAGCAGCCTGTGGGATATATGGACAAGGAAGGTCCCGCTGGAAAAGTCATTAAGAGTGGCTGCGATCCTGACTATCCCTGCGGCAGGATCGGAAATGAGCGATTCGGCTGTCCTCACCAATGAAGCCATCGGCAAAAAGATCGGGATAAACACGGAGTTCAACAGGTGTGCATTTGCGATAATGGATCCGACCCTTGCCGATACACTTCCGGACTGGCAGCTTAAGAACGGAATAGTAGACATCATGATGCATACCCTGGAGAGATACTTTATCCCGGATATCAAGTGCGATCTGACGGATGCCATAGCTGAGGGAGTGCTAAGAACGGTACGTGACAACGGCAGGCTGGCACTGAAGGACAGATCCGACTATGATGCCATGGCGGAAATATGGTGGGCGTCCTCCATTTCACACAACAATCTGACAGAATCAGGCAGAGGAAAGGACTTCTCGGTCCACAAGGTAGGGATGGCGCTCTCCGCGAAATACGACTATACGCACGGAGCGACTCTCTCTGCAGTATGGGCTTCGTGGGCCAGATACCTTTACAAAGACGCTCTTCACCGGTTCGCGTTATATGCGAGAAGAGTATGGGGTATAGATACGGCAGATGACAGACAGGCAGCAATACTCGGGATAGATGCCACGGAGAACTTCTTCCGGGAGATAGGCATGCCTACTTCTCTTCACGAGCTTGGTCTCACAGATCCCTCTGATGAGGATATCCATGCACTTGCGATGCATGCCACCATGGATGATACGGTAAAGCTGTCGAGGATATCTCCTCTGACGGCGGCGGACATCGAGAAGATATACAGGGCAGCACTGTGAGCGCGGATATCAGACAAAAAGCATATATAACTGATAAAACGGAGCTGGCCCCGGATATCATAAGTATGGTGCTGAAGGTAAAGCTGTGCAGGGCGGCTCTGCCCGGTCAGTTCGTACTCGTATATACCGGTGACGGAGCACGGCTGTTAGGCAGACCTCTTTGTATAGCCGATGCGGACGGGGATACCGTCAGGATAGTCTTCAGGAGAGTCGGAGAAGGGACCGCACGCATAGCAGAAAGCAGAGTAGGAGATACCCTTTTCGTAGAAGGACCTCTGGGAAACGGCTATCCCGTGGAGGGCATCCTGGAGGGAGGCCACAGCATAGCTCTGCTCGGCGGAGGGCTGGGAGCCCCGTCGCTCCTCTACCTGGCGCGACATCTGTCAGCAGGTCGGGGTGAAAGGGAATGCAGGGCATTTCTGGGTTACAAAGACAGCACGCTGAAGCATTTTCTTGCGGATGAATTCGTTAGACTCGGGATGGATACGATCATATCAACCGATGACGGATCTGAAGGAACCAAAGGGAACGTACTGGATGCACTGAAGGGGACCGGGAAGAAGCCGGACCTGATATATGCCTGCGGGCCGCTCCCGATGTTGTCTGCCGTCAGGAAATATGCGGGTGATAACGATATCAAAGCCTATATCAGCCTGGAGGAGCACATGGCCTGCGGTGTGGGTGTATGCCTTGGCTGCGTGGTGAAGACGGTACATAAAGATGAGCACAGCAGGGTGAATAATGCCCGGGTATGCACAGAGGGACCGGTGTTTGATGCAAAAGAGGTGGATATATGACAAAACCGGATATGAGCGTTGAATTCGCGGGAAAGAGCTTCAGAAATCCGGTTACCGTGGCATCGGGAACCTTTGGCTCCGGCCTGGAGTACTCTGCATTCGTTGACCTTGAGTCGCTGGGAGCTATCACCACCAAGGGGGTGTCAGCCGTACCCTGGGAGGGAAATCCCACACCAAGAGTGACAGAAACACCCTCCGGGATGATGAATGCCATTGGCCTGCAGAACCCCGGCGTTGACGTTTTCATCGATAGGGATCTGGCTTTCCTTGAAGGTCTGGATGTGCCCGTGATAGTCAATGTGTGCGGACACAGCATAGAGGAATATGTGGCTGTCGTAGAGAGGCTCGCTGACGATGACAGGGTGAGCATGCTGGAGATAAACGTTTCCTGCCCCAATGTTAAGCAGGGAGCCATACAGTTCGGCACTGATCCCAAAATGCTGGAACAGGTGACGGAAAAATGCAAGGGGGCAGCAGGGAACAAGCCCGTTATCATGAAGCTTACTCCCAATGTAACGAGCATGTCCGAAATGGCACGCGCTGCCGAGGCAGGAGGGGCGGATGGACTCTCCCTGATAAATACTCTCACTGCCATGAAGATCGACATCTATAAAAGGAAGTTTGTCCTTGCGAATAAGACCGGCGGCCTGTCGGGTCCTGCAATACACCCTGTAGCTGTGAGAATGGTGTATGAAGCCAGCCACGCCGTGAAGATTCCGGTGATAGGGATGGGAGGCATCGCCACGTATACCGATGCTATCGAGATGATGCTGGCAGGTGCGACCATGGTCGCTGTAGGCATGATGAATTTCACTGATCCGGAAACGGTAAGTCATGTCATAGACGGAATGAAGCGCTATATGGTGGATACCGGAACAGAACGTATCAGTGATCTGATAGGCATCCTGTAGAGAAGGAAAGAGAAATGGAAGCAAACGCAACGGGGAAAACAGCACTGTACAGACTAACGGTTTCTGCCATGCTTTTGGCATTATCCGTCATACTCGGGTTTTTCAAGATACCGCTCACACAGACCTCGGAGATAAGGCTGCAGTTCCTTCCGGTCGCGATAGAGGGGGCGCTTTTCGGTCCGCTGTATGGAGGGATACTCGGCGGATTGTCGGATATATTGTGCTTTATCGTGAGACCCACCGGTGCATTCTTTCCGGGTTTTACCGTATCTGCGATACTGCAGGGCGTGATATACGGAGTGGTTCTGAGGAGATCTCAGACAGTTCCCAGGATAATAGCGGCACAGACCATAGACTGCATCCTGGTATCTCTGATACTCACTCCCATCTGGCTCATGCTGCTTTACGGCAATGCGTTCATCCCAATATTTGTCGGACGTCTGCCGAAAGTGCTGATAATGTTTCCCATCAATGTCATCCTGCTGAGTCTCGTGATCGGAGCTTCCAGGAGATTCATCAGGAGACCTGACCGGTGACATATGAAGAATCTCTGAAATATATAAGGGATACCGCGGCTTTTGGCTCAAAGCTCGGTCTTGATAATATCCGGAATCTGATGTCTCTTTTGGGTGATCCCCAGAAGGATATGCGGATCATACATATTGCGGGCACGAACGGAAAGGGCAGCGTGGCCGCATATCTTTTGTCCATCCTGCAGACCGGAGGCTACAGAGTCGGTTTCTACACGTCCCCCGAGCTTTTCCGGTTCTCTGAGAGGATCAGGATAGGAGATGAAGAGATATCACCGGAGGATACCGCTCGCTACGCATCCATGGTTAAGGAGCAGGCAGACAGGATGTCAGAGGAGGGTGTCGGTCATCCGACCGAATTTGAGCTGGTACTTGCCATGGCACTCTGTTATTTCCGTGATAAAGGCACGGACATCGTGATACTGGAGGTGGGGCTCGGTGGCAGGCTCGATGCCACCAATGTGATAGAGCGGTCGGAGCTCTCCGTGATAACCCGGATAGGCTATGATCACATGCAGTATCTGGGAAATACGCTGGAGGCCATTGCTGCAGAAAAGGCGGCGATCATCAAGCCCGGAGGAAGGGTGATCGTATGGCCGGCAGGGGACAGCGTCATGAGGGTGTTTCGCGATGAATGCTCCGCAAAAGGGGCAAAGCTCCATATAGCGGAAAGACCGGAGGCCGGAGCGGCATCTTTGGAGAAGGGCCAGTGCTTCAGCCTGTGCGGGAAAGAGTATTCCATATGCATGGCGGGATTATATGAGGCAGACAATGCGGCCCTCGCTATCCAGGCATCGGATATCCTGAGGGAGCGGTTTGACAGGATCTCGGACGAGACGGTGTCAGACGGAATAGCGCGGACTGTGTGGCCGGGAAGATTCGAGATACTCAGCACCTCTCCGCTCATCATAGCCGACGGAGCGCATAATACGGACGGAGCAGAAGCGCTGGCGACATGCCTCGAGAGATATTTCGGCGTAAAAAAAGTCCGTCTCTGTATGGGCATCCTGAAGGACAAGCAGTACAGGGAGATGCTGGAGGTGCTGCTTCCCTATGCAGCATCCGCCATCGCCGTGGAAGTTCCCAATCCGAGAAGCCTGAAGGCGGAAGAGCTGAAAGAGGAGATATTGTCGGTCAGGCCGGAGCTCGTCGTAAGAACGGCAGAACGGGTCGAAGACGTCATAAATGAAATAAAAAAGCCACGGCAGGACGCCGTGGCGGATATCATATGCGGAAGCCTGTATCTGGTGGGACCGGTGAGAGATCAGATAATAAAGATGATCTCGGCTTCACACCCGCCCAGAGATATGGGAATATGACAGATCTCTTTAAAGCTTATCCTTGAACGAGCCTCTTCCACCTCCAGGAAAAGCTGGGGCTCGAGCGAGATCTCTTTTCCCTCCTTAGCCTCGGTGATCACATACTCCCCGTTGATACGGTTGATCAGCTCTCCTGAGGCATCGGAGATAAAGCACCAGTCATCCTCGAAGTCATCTCCGGCAAAGCCCTTGGCTATGGCCTTCAGTCCCTCGCGCAGATCGACGATGCCGAGATAGTAGGTCATATCTTTGCCGACAAGCTTCTGGAAGAGACCCGACGAAAGACTCTCGGGATCGGTGGTAGTATAGGCGTCGCCAATCTCTATCGGAACATGAGTGTTCTCGACCAGAAAATGCAGCGCATACAGAGAGTGCCTCATAAAAGGAGAATCTCCCATGCACTTTTCGGTGACATCTCTTAGATTTTCCCAATCCACAGCATACATAGCATAATTCTATACCCACATTGTATATAATGCAAATGCTGAGGTATACTTATCACCATGAAGATAACGTGGAAATGGATGCCCTACATACTCACGGTGCTGTGCACAGCGGTCTATGTGAGCCTGGTGTTCAACAACAATCTATGGCTGGATGAAGCTTTTTCCGCTTCTATCATCCGATGCGGATTCCGTGAGATGATAAGCCGTACCGCAAGTGATACTCTGCCGCCGTTCTATAACGTGGCGGCCTGGTGCTTTACCCGTATATTCGGATACTCCCCGGTGAGTCTGAAGCTGTTCTCGGTGCTGCCTATGGTCCTGCTGATGCTGGTGTCATCATCATTCCTTTCCAAAGCCGCTTCGCCGGGTGTGGCGGGGATCTATATCCTGCTGGTCACGTCGATGCCCTATATGCTGGAGCACGGCGTGGAGATAAGAATGTACAGCTGGGCGCTTTTCTTTGCGTCTGCTTCTGCCATATTTGCAATGTGCTATATGAAGGATATCCGGGGATCACTCCCATGTCTTGTGATCTGCACGGTCCTAGGAGCATATACGCATCAGTATGCCCTTATCACTGAGGTGTATATCTGGCTGATGCTGCTGGTCTTCTTTGTCCGAAGGAAGCAGATCCTTACCTGGGTAAAGCCGGCGGTACTATGCATAGCACTGTATATCCCCTGCGGGATACTCACCATATTCCAGCTCGGGGCAGCCACTTCCTATTTTTCGGCTTCCGCACCCTCGGCTGCGAATTTTTTGAGCAGTCTCAGATATCCGTTCGTTACACATTATACGGTATGGTCTGCACTGCTCCTGGCAGCGGTGGCTTTACTGTTTGTTGCAGCTCTGGCCGATAAAGACAGTATAGCTGCGTATTATATCTCCATATTTGCCCTTGAGACCGTCATGTCCTACGGGGTCATGGCAGTGACGGGATCGACGTTCTTTTCCTCCAGGTATCTGATGCCCGCCATCGGTATCATGTGGCTCGGCACGGCGATCGCTGTGTCGGATATTCCTTTCGACAGAATGCCTTCTTTCGCACGGATCGGCATCTATGCGGTGCTGACATGGCTCGTTATCATAACGCTCATCCTGGTCTACAGCAGACAGCACGACGAAGAGTATACAGATACGTCGGCATTTGAAGAGTTTATAGATTCCACCGATGCAGATGACGGATATGTCATCTGCGAGGATTTCCCGGAGATACAGGTGTGTCTGGTCTATTATGCACCCTGGCTTACGGCATATACCCTTGATGATATAGACAGCGTGAAGGGCGACCGGTATCTGCTCGTCAACGAAAATTCAAAAAGTGCCGGTGAAGTGCATCCGGAAGAAAAAATCGATCTGAAGTATTTAGGAACGTACAGTTTTGACCGATATACATTTAAAGCATACGCTATGCAGTGAAACTGCAGGTGGCTTGAAAGGAGGGATCGCATGATAGGAGCAATAGGCTCAATGGCCGATCCGACAGGTACCATACGCAGCGTAGCATCCGCAATGTCAGCTGCCAAGACAAGCAATGCCGTAGGTACGGCGATGCTGTCAAAGACACTGGACAATCAGGATGCCATGGGAGCAGCCATGATCAAGATGATGGAGAATTCCGTTAATCCGGCAGTCGGAGGGAATATCGACATATCCTGCTGAGGTATGATATCTGAAGAAAAACAGGACTCCGTTTTCGGAGTCCTGTTTTTTGCCAAGAAAGAAATGCATAGATAAAAGTATTATGCTATAATGTGCGTTATGGTGTTATGAAGACATACGATATATTGGGGATTAGCATAAAGGATCATTCAGTCAGGGAAGCACTGCATCTGACGAGGGAGTACCTATCCTACAATTCACCGTCGGTAGTCTATTTCCTGACGAAAGACGAGCTGCTGGCGGCCTCTGATTCCGAGGAGTACAGGACATTTATCGAAGAAGAGGCAGATGTAACAATGATCGCCACATCGGATATCTTCAAGGCAGCTAACGTTGAGGAGAAGGGCAGAGCCAGAGAGATTGACAGAAATCTCTATCTAAAGGGTCTGCTTCGTTTACTGTCCAGAGAAAGAAGGAGAATATATCTTCTGACTCAGACGGCAGCGCACATGTCAGACCTCAAGAACCTGCTGGGGACCTTTGAGAGCGCACTGCAGATAGCGGGGGCATGTGAAACGGCAGACATCTCAGCTGCCGAGGATGTCACGAACGACATCAATACAGTTACACCATACGTAGTATTTGCGGTACTTACAGGCAAGGAAGGGGTGGATTTTATCAGTACCGCGAAAAAGTTCATGAATGCCAGAGTGGTCGTCATGCTGCAGCCGGAAATGCTGAAGGTCAGGGAAGATGGATCTGTAAAGCAGGGATTCATGGCCAGGCTTTCGGGAAGGCTGTTCAAGAGGGTTGCAGGAAGATACAGATAGAGGTATAGATTATGATCTTATTGGAGGATGTAGTAAAAACATACAGTTCGGGATCTCCCGCCCTGAGCGGCATAAGCCTGAACATAGATGCAGGAGAGTTTGTCTTCATAGTGGGAGACTCCGGAAGCGGGAAGAGTACGCTGATAAAGCTGCTGCTGAGAGAGCTGAAGCCTACATCGGGCCGGATAATCGTAAACAATACGGATGTGACAAAGCTGAGACACAGCCGTATACCGAAATACCGGAGGAACATAGGCTGCGTATTCCAGGACTTCAGGCTGCTGAAGGACAGAAACGTATACGAGAACGTGGCATTCGCGCAGAGGGTCATATCTGTGCCCGGCCGTGAGATAAAGAGAAATGTACCGCAGGTACTTTCGACCGTGGGACTGGCCGAGAAGTACAGCTCCAAGCCCAAGGAGCTCTCCGGCGGAGAGCAGCAGAGGGTTGCTGTGGCACGGGCCATAATCAACAAGCCTCCGATACTGCTGGCGGATGAGCCCACGGGAAATCTGGATCCGAAGAATTCGTGGGAGATCATGAAGCTTCTGGAGAAGATCAACAGGCGCGGTACCACCGTGCTGGTGGTGACTCATAACCGTGAGATAGTCAATGCTATGCAGAAGCGGGTCATTACCATGAAAAAGGGTGTGATCCTTGCCGATGAAGAAAGAGGAGAATATATAGATGAGGATTAGTACGCTGGGTTTCACCTTAAAGCAGGGTATAAAATCGATATTCAGAAACAAGATATTTTCTCTTGCGACGATAGCGACCATCGGATCCTGTATATTTTTGTTCGGACTGTTCTACGCTGTAATGGTCAATTTTCAGAATATAGTCCATCAGGTCGAGTCGGGAGTGGCTGTCACGGTCTTCTTCGAGCCGGACATACCGGATGAGAGGATCGTACAGATAGGACAGGATATAGGGCAGAGAGCAGAGGTCTCCAAGGTGGTCTATGTATCTGCAGAAGAGGCCTGGAATGAGTTCAAAGACGATTATCTGGGTGAATATGCAGACACATTCGGAGATGACAATCCGCTGGCCGACTCAGCCAACTACGAGATATATCTGAACGATGTTGCCATGCAGGAGCAGCTGGTCGACTATCTGATGACTGTGGATGGTATCAGCGAGATACACAAATCGGCTAACGTGGCCAATACCCTTGCCACTGCCAACAGTCTCGTAAGCTATGTGTCGCTTGCCATCATATTCATCCTGTTTGCGGTATCCATCTTCCTGATAAGCAATACTGTCGCCATAGGCATATCTGTAAGGCGCGAAGAGATAGCCATAATGAAACTGATAGGAGCCTCGGATTTTGTGGTAAGGGCACCGTTCATGCTGGAAGGTATGATACTGGGGCTTGTGGGTGCCGCCATACCGCTGATAGTGATCTACTTTATTTACAATAAAGCCATAGGATATGTGATGCAGGAATTTGCAGTGCTCAACTCCATATTGGCATTTCTCCCGGTGGAGCAGATATTTTATACTCTCGTCCCGATTGCTCTGATACTGGGTGTCGGTATCGGCTTCCTGGGCAGCGGACTTACCGTACGCCGCCATCTCAGGGTATGACGAGACGATCTGCCGAAAAAAGGTTTTTGCTTCTTGTGCTGTGCATGGCTCTGTGCACGGCACAATTTGTATTGCCGTTGCAGGCATATGCTTCCGAAAAAAAGTCTTCGGATGAGTCCTCAGATGACGACGACGATGATGATTCGTCGGACAGCTCCTCATCAGATATCGATGATCTGAAAAGACAGATAGAGGAATCCAAAGCAGCCAAGAAAAAGGCGGATGAGACAAAGGCGTCACTTGCATCGGGTATGGCGAGCGTACAGCAGATCATCGGCTCTCTCCAGACGGAAAAAAACAATGTGGTCACCTATGTCGCCACTCTGGATGCTGCCATGGAGCAGATACAGGATGATCTTAACGAGATAAACGCGGCCATCTCGGAAAACATGATACAGATAGAGGAAGCAGAGAAGGCGATAGAAAAAGCGCAGGCTGCCCTGGATGAGGCGGAGGCGGTCAGACAGGCACAGTATGAAGCCATAAAAGATCAGATCCACTTCATGTATACATCGGAGAAGAACACGATATTCAGTCTGATCTTTTCTTCCAAGGGGATAGCGGATCTGCTGAACCGGACCCAGTATATCAGCCGTATCATGGATTACGATCAGAGAAAGCTGGCAGAATATGCCAGATCTGTGGAGGCTGCAGAGGAGGCAAAGAAGCTGCTGGAGGAGAGCAAGGCAAAGCTGGATGAAAAGCAGCGCGAGTTGGAGGATCAGCAGGCGGAACAGGAAGAAAAAGAGAGCGACATGTCAACCCTGATCTCGGCGAAGGAGGCCGAGATAGGCCAGTACAATGCGGAGATAGGCAATAAAGAGGCACAGGTTGCCGAATATAAAAAGATGATAGCCGAACAGGATGCAGAAATAGCTGCCATCGAGGCGGCGCTGAGAAGGCAGCAGGCTGCTCTGGCAGAAGCAAACCGGAGAGTATACGGCGGAGGGCAGTTTGTTTGGCCGGCACCGAATTACACCCGGATCTCCGATGATTACGGAATGAGACAGCACCCGACACTGGGCGTACAGATGATGCATAACGGAGTGGATATGGCAGCTCCGTCCGGATCGCCCATCCTGGCAGCAGCCGACGGGCAGGTCATAGCAGCTTCCTATTCAAGTACCATGGGAAATTATATAATGATAGACCACGGATCCGATCTGATCACGATATATATGCATGCTTCCGGTCTGAATGTCTCGGTAGGACAGGAAGTGTCTGCAGGTGACAGGATAGGCTCGGTGGGGTCCACCGGAAGGAGTACGGGACCGCATCTGCACTTTGGTGTCAGGAAAAACGGTTCCTATGTCAATCCATGGAATTATCTGAAATAACGATACGGGAGATCATATGAACAATACACAGTGGGAACAGACCGGCAGAGGTCAGTACGAATTAAAGGAAGTATCCTTTCAGGATACACCGGCAGATTCCGAAAGGAAAAAGGACGGCGGAAAAAAGGGCAGGGTCCTGTATTTTATCCTCGGAGTGGCAGCCGGAGCTGCGGTGATGCTCCTGATATCAAAGACCACATTCAACACGCCGAATTCTCTCTCAAAAGCAACACAGAGGAAGATCGGTCTGATAGAAGGATACATAGACAAGTATTTCCTCTGGGAAAGAGAGGATGAAGCAGAAGCTGACGGTATCTATAAGGGAATCATGTCTTCTCTGGGAGACAAGTATGCCTACTACTATAATGCCGAAGAGCTGAAAAGGGACAGAGAGGATAACGCCGGGGAATTCTCCGGGATAGGCTGTACCATAGGCACGGACCAGAAAACAGGGGCGCCCTACATCGTTTCCATCATGGAGGGCTATTCGGCAGACAAGGCCGGGATCAAGGAGGGAGACTTTTTCCTCGAAGTTGACGGTGAGGATGCTACGGCATGGTCGTCATCGGAGGTGGCATCTCATGTGAAGGGCAAAGAAGGGACCACGGTAGATCTGCTCATGCTGAGGGACGGAGAGGAGCTCCCGTTCACCGTCGAGAGAGTAAGTGTGGCTGTAGAGACTGTCGTATCCAGGATGGAGGACGAAGAGAAAAAGATAGGATATATCAGGATAGCTGAGTTCGATCAGATCACTGTATCGCAGTTCAAAGAAGCAAAGGAAGAGCTGGAAAAGGACGGGATGAAAGGGCTGATACTGGATCTTCGGAGCAATCCCGGAGGTCTGGTGGATGCCTGTGCCGACATAGCATCCCAGATGCTGCCCGAAGGCATGATAGTCTATGCGATGTCCAAGGACGGTCACAAGAGTCAGTGGACATCTGACGGAAAGAACGAGATACAGATACCGGTAGTGATCCTCGTAAACGGGAATACCGCATCCTCTGCAGAGATCTTAACCGGAGCGATGAAGGACCATGACAAGGCAACGGTCATGGGGACGAAAACCTACGGAAAGGGGATCATTCAGAACACCTACAGCCTGGGGGACGGGACAGCCATAGAGTTTACGGCGGGTCAGTATTATCTGCCGAAGGACGAATGCATACATGAGGTAGGCATTGAGCCCGATATCGAGGTGGAGGCTGATGTGGAGGCATATCAGGCCGACGGGACCGACAATCAGCTGGAGGCAGCCCGCAGGGAAATAGAGAAGGAAATAGCGCGATAGTATACATGGATAATAAGGGCAGTCATGTCTTTAAACTGCATTCGGAATATAAGCCTACAGGCGACCAGCCACAGGCGATAGAAGCGCTTGTAAACGGATTCAGGGAGGGCAATCAGGCGCAGACTCTTCTCGGGGTCACGGGATCGGGCAAGACGTTTACCATGGCCAACGTGATCGCAGCGCTGAATCTTCCGACGCTGATAATCAGCCATAACAAGACTCTCGCCGGACAATTGTACGGCGAGATGAAGGAATTCTTCCCCGAGAACGCGGTGGAGTACTTTGTGTCCTACTATGATTATTATCAGCCCGAGGCATATGTCCCTTCATCTGACACATATATTGAGAAGGATTCATCGATAAACGATGAGATAGACAAGCTCCGTCTGTCGGCGACCGCAGCTCTTTCCGAAAGGAATGATGTGGTGGTGGTGGCCTCTGTATCCTGTATCTACGGCCTGGGATCTCCCGACGACTATATGCAGATGATGATCTCCCTGAGACCCGGGATGCAAAAAGACAGGGATGAGGTGATCCACGAGCTGATCGGGATCAGATACGACAGGGCCGTGGCGGATTTTAAGCGTTCGACCTTCAGAGTGAACGGAGATGTGCTGGATATCTTCCCTGCGGAATCCGACGATACCGGTGTCAGAGTAGAGTTCTTCGGAGACGAGATAGACCGTATAGTGGAGTTCGACGTGCTCACGGGGCACCTGAGATCCGAGCTGAAGCATGTGGCCATCTTTCCGGCATCCCACTATGTGGTCACGCAGGACAAGATGGAGAGAGGCATCGCCGAGATCGAGAAGGAGCTGAAAGAGCGAGTCGAATATTTCCGTTCCGAGGACAGGCTCATAGAGGCACAGAGGATATCCGAAAGAACGAACTTTGATATAGAAATGATGAGAGAGACAGGCTTCTGCTCGGGGATAGAGAACTATTCGAGACCTCTGTCCGGGAGGGCTCCGGGCTCTGCGCCCCTCACACTCATGGATTTCTTTCCGGACGACTATCTGCTGATAGTGGATGAGAGCCATATAACCATTCCCCAGATAGGCGGCATGTATAACGGGGATCAGGCCAGAAAGACATCCCTGGTCGATTACGGCTTCAGACTTCCGTCGGCGAAAGACAACAGGCCACTCTCCTTCGAAGAGTGGGAGGGACACCTGGATAAGATACTGTTCGTATCGGCTACTCCGGCCGAATACGAGGCAGAACACGAGCTGCTCCGTGCAGAGCAGATCATACGGCCTACGGGTCTGCTGGATCCTGAGATCTCGGTACGGCCTACGGAGGGTCAGGTGGATGATCTGGTGTCCGAGATCAACAAAGAGACGGCCAAAAAGGGAAAGATACTCGTCACGACCCTCACGAAACGTATGGCTGAGGATCTCACGGATTATCTCAGAGAGACGGGGATCAGGGTGAAGTACCTTCATTCCGACATAGATACTCTTGAGCGGGCCCAGATCATAAGAGATATGCGACTTGATGTATTTGACGTGCTGGTAGGCATCAACCTGCTGAGGGAGGGGCTGGACATACCGGAGATATCTCTGGTGGCTATCATAGATGCCGACAAGGAGGGCTTCCTTCGCTCTGCCACATCGCTGATACAGACTGTGGGAAGAGCGGCCAGAAATGCCGAAGGACACGTGATAATGTATGCGGATACCGTCACGGGCTCCATGAAAGAGTGTATAGACGAAACAAACAGAAGACGAAAACTGCAAATGGAGTATAATGAGAAGAACGGTATCACCCCTCAGACCATAAAGAAAGCGGTCAGAGACCTGATATCCATCTCAAGATCTATCGCAAAGAGCGAATACGAGCTCGAAAAGGATCCCGAATCAATGAGTAGAGATGAGCTGAAGAAGGTGATAGATAAGATCGAGAAGCAGATGAGGAAGGCGGCAGCAGAGCTGGACTTCGAGACGGCAGCGATGCTGCGTGATAAGATGATAGAGCTTAAGCGTAATCTGATACAGGAGGAGAGATGATGGGAAAGAAACTGTCTGTAGTCGTACCCACGTTCAATGAGGCCGGCAATGTGGCGGAGCTTGCCGCCCAGGTAGGAGAGGCACTGAAGGGGGTAGATTATAATATATGGTTCATAGATGACTCAAATGACAATACTCCGGAGGTGCTGGAGGCCCTGTGCAGGGAAGATACACATTGTCATTTTCATCACAGAGAGGGGGATCAGCAGACAGGGCTTGCTACGGCTGTGATAGAGGGCTTTCATATGGCGGACGGAGATTTCCTCGCCTGCATGGATGCCGATCTTCAGCATCCGCCCAAGGTGCTCCGTCCCATGTATGCCGCCATGCTTTCCGGAGCAGATATCTGCGTGCCCTCAAGACTCATCAGGGGCGGCTCCGACGGCGGGCTGAACATAGTACGCAAGGTGGTATCAGGGACTGCCAGGTGGATGGGCAAATTTGCACTGTCTTCTCTCAGGAATATATCCGATCCCACATCCGGTCTTTTCATGTTCAGAAAGGGGATGCTGGATGGGGCAGACCTCAGACCCATAGGCTGGAAGATCATGGTCGAGGTGCTGGCGATGTGCGAATACAGGCTCGTGATAGAGATACCATATGAATTCCACGACAGGAATGCGGGAGAGTCCAAGATATCGAAGAAGGTCTCCATGCAGTATATGGAACAGCTGAAAGACCTGAGAGGACGAGAGATACGTCACGACTCGGTGATCGTGACCAGATGGTCTCCGGCATTTACCGAATCCATGATCCGCAAGTATTGTCCGACAGAGGAAGTATGAAAAAGAAAGAAGCAGACATCAGGAAATTTATAAAGATAAGAGGGGCGAGAGAGCACAATCTGAAGTCTCTCTCGGTGGATATACCGAGGAATCAGCTGGTAGTGATGACAGGCTTGTCCGGATCGGGCAAGTCTTCTCTGGCTTTTGACACGATATATGCAGAGGGACAGCGACGGTATATGCAGTCACTGTCAAGCTATGCACGTATGTTCCTGGGACAGATGGACAAGCCGGACGTAGAATCCATAGAAGGGCTCCCGCCCGCCATATCCATAGACCAGAAGTCCACAAACCGGAACCCGCGCTCCACGGTCGGTACGGTGACGGAGATATATGATTACCTGAGACTTCTCTATGCGAGGATAGGCATACCCCATTGCCCGGAATGCGGCAAGGTGATAGAGAGACAGACTGCAGATCAGATGGCGGATGCGCTGATGAAGCTTCCGGAGAGGACGAAGATACAGCTGCTGGCTCCGGTGGTAAGGGGCAAGAAGGGACGCCACGAGAAGGTACTGGAGAGGGCCAGAAAGTCCGGATATGTCAGAGCCATCGTAGACGGATCTCAATATGATCTGTCTGAGGAGATAGAGCTCGACAAGAATATACGCCATTCTATCGATATCGTCGTGGACAGACTGATAGTGAAGCAGGGAATAGAGACCCGGCTTGCGGATTCCATAGAGAACGTGCTGGAGATCTCCGATGGTCTGCTGAACGTGGATGTGGACGGCGGAAAAGAGACCCTGGCTTTTTCAAACAGCTTTTCCTGTCCGGACTGCGGTATATCGATCCCTCCCATAGAGCCCGGGAGCTTTTCTTTCAACAATCCGTTCGGGGCCTGTCCCACCTGCGCAGGGCTGGGATACAAGATGGAATTCGATGAAGACCTGATGATCCCGGACAAGACACTGTCTTTCAATGAGGGCTGTGTGAGCTGCATGGGATGGATGAACTCCAAGGATCCCGGGAGCTATTCACATGCCCTGCTGGAGGCACTGGCAAAAAAATACAGGTTCTCGCTGGATACCCCTTATGAAAAGCTTTCCGAAAAGGCAAGGGATATCTTTATTCACGGTACAGGCGGAGAAGCAGTAAAAGTCCACTACAAAGGTCAGCGTTCAGAGGGAGTGTATGAAGACGCTTTCGAGGGTCTGATAAAGAACATGGAACGCAGATACAGAGAAACCTTTTCGGACTCTGCCAAAGCGGAATACGAGCAGTATATGAGGATCTCTCCCTGCGAGACATGCAAAGGGCAGCGGCTGAAAAAGGAATCTCTGGCCGTCACCGTGGACGACAAGAACATATTTGAACTGACCGAAATGTCGGTAAAGCAGCTGCTGAAATATTTTGATACCATACCGGAGTCTATCACCGAGCAGCAGCAGAGGATAGGCACACAGATAATAAAAGAGATTCATTCGCGGATCCGCTTCATGAATGACGTGGGACTGGATTATCTCACTCTTTCCAGAGCGACGGGCACTCTTTCCGGAGGGGAGGCTCAGCGTATCAGGCTCGCCACGCAGATAGGCAGCGGTCTAGTCGGAGTGGCATATATCCTGGATGAGCCGTCCATAGGACTGCATCAAAGAGACAACGACAAGCTGCTGGCTACGCTCAGGCATCTGCGAGACCTCGGGAATACGCTGATCGTGGTGGAGCATGACGAGGATACCATGCTGGCGGCAGATCATATCATAGATATAGGACCGGGTGCCGGGATACGCGGCGGTGAGCTTGTAGCCGAGGGTACTGCGGATGAGATAATGAAGGTGAAGAAGTCGATCACCGGCAGATATCTGTCCGGGGAGCTTTCCATACCGGTGCCGAAGGAGAGAAGGAAGCCCGCCGGATGGATAGAGATCAGAAAGGCAAGAGAAAACAACCTCAAGAACACAGATGTCAGGATACCGCTGGGTGTGATGACCATAGTGACGGGGGTGTCCGGATCGGGCAAGTCTTCTCTGATAAACGAGATCCTGTTTAAGACAGCTGCAAAAAAGCTGAACCGCGCGCGTATCATACCGGGGGCATCCGACGGGATAAAGGGTCTGGAGGAGCTGGATAAAGTCATCAATATAGACCAGTCGCCCATCGGGAGGACACCGAGATCCAATCCGGCCACATATACGGGTGTATTCGACCTGATCAGGGATCTTTTCGCGGGGACGCAGGAGGCACGTGCAAGAGGTTACAAGAAGGGCCGGTTCTCGTTTAACGTAAAGGGAGGACGATGCGAAGCCTGCAGCGGAGACGGCATAATAAAGATAGAGATGCATTTCCTGCCGGACGTGTTCGTACCCTGCGATGTATGCCACGGCAAGCGGTACAACAGAGAGACTCTCGATATCACCTATAAGGGCAGGAGTATAGCCGATGTCCTGGACATGACGGTGGAGGAGGCCCTTGATTTCTTTGAGAATGTACCTTCGATAAGAAACAAGATCCAGACTCTCTATGATGTCGGGCTCGGATATGTAAAGCTGGGTCAGCCTTCCACAGAGCTTTCAGGAGGAGAGGCCCAGAGGATAAAGCTGGCAGCGGAGCTTTCGAGAAAGAGTACAGGAAGGACCCTGTACATCCTGGATGAGCCGACTACGGGACTGCACTTCGATGATGTGAAGAAGCTCGTCACCATCCTCCAGAGACTTGCCGATATGGGAAATACCGTGGTGGTGATAGAGCACAACCTGGATGTGATCAAATGCGGTGATTATATAGTTGATATGGGGCCGGAAGGCGGAGACGGCGGGGGTACAGTCGTAGCCTGCGGTACGCCGGAAGAGGTAGCAAAGGTAAAGAAAAGCTATACAGGGTACTACATAGCAAAGATGCTCGGAAAAAAATAAATCAAAACAGGGGTTAAGAAAACCGGAAAAACTGCCGATGTAATATCTACATGGAAGTCTTCAGGCGCTCAGCGCTTTTATATATGCACGGATGCAGAACACATACTGCATCCGTGTTTTTTGATTGAAAGTTTTCCGGTTTCGTGGCAATATATAGTATTGGCATTTTGTTGGCAGAAATAGCGAAACGAGGAAAATATGAGCGGAACGGACATAGGAATAGATCTGGGCACGGCCAGTGTGCTGGTGTATATCAGAGGCAAAGGGGTGGTCCTCAAGGAGCCGTCGGTCGTAGCCTTTGACAGAGATACGAATAAGATAATGGCCATTGGTGAGGAAGCCCGTCTGATGCTTGGGCGTACTCCCGGAAATATCGTAGCGATAAGGCCCATGAGACAGGGTGTCATCTCGAACTACACTGTCACGGAGAAGATGCTGAAGTACTTCATACAGAAGGCTGTAGGCAAGAGAACGTTCAGGAAGCCCAGAGTGTGCGTGGGAGTGCCGTCTGCGGCATCCGAAGTCGAGAGGAAGGCCGTGGAGGATGCGGCATACCAGGCGGGAGCAAGAGATGTAAAGATCATCGAGGAGCCGCTGGCAGCGGCCATCGGAGCCGGGATAGATATCATAAAGGCCTGCGGCAATATGGTCGTGGATATAGGAGGCGGGACCTCCGACATAGCGGTCATATCCCTGGGCGGACCGGTGGAGTCGACATCCATAAAGGTGGCAGGCGACGACTTTGACGAGGCTATCGTCAGATACATGAGAAAGAAGCACAATCTTCTGATAGGCGAGCCGACGGCTGAGGATCTGAAGATCAGTATAGGAGCGGTATTCAAGCAGCCGGAGGTCGACTACATGGATGTAAGGGGCAGAAACCTGCTGACGGGACTCCCGGTGACAGTCAAGGTGTCGTCGGAGGAGACGGAAGAGGCCCTGAGAGAGGCGACATCCCAGATCATAGAGGCCATACACAGCGTATTGGAGCGCACGCCTCCGGAGCTTGCGGCAGATATTGCATCCAGAGGGATAGTGCTCACGGGCGGAGGAGCGATGCTCAGAGGCCTGGAGGAGCTGATAACGGAAAAGACAGGTATCAACACCATGACGGCAGAGGATCCCATGACCGCCGTGGCGGTGGGTACGGGTAAATACGTAGACTTCATAGCGGGATATCAGGAAGAGGATAATTAAGCATGGTAAAGGGGCTCTACACAGCACACAGCGCAATGATCAACGAACAGCACAGGATGGACACGATGACCAACAACCTGGCTAACGTGTCGACCACCGGGTACAAGAAGGAGGGTGCTACTTCTCAGACCTTTGCGGACGCGCTCGCAGTAAAGCTCAAGGATTCTTCCGAGTGGTATCTGTCCAGAAGACTCGGCAATATGCAGCCGGGAGTTAAGATAGGTGAGAACTATACAGATTGGTCCGAGGGCGGCTTCAGAGGTACGGACAACACCTTTGACCTCGCACTTTCGGATTCCGGATTCTTCCGCATAGAATTCCAGGATAAAAACGGCAACGTGAGCGAGAAGTACACGAGAGACGGATCCTTCACTCTGACCAAAGAAGGTGTACTGGTGACCAAGGACGGAGACTTTGTCCTTGACTCCAACGGCAACCACATCCAGCTGGATCCCATGCAGGATACCACCATTGACAGACAGGGAAACATCACTCAGGGGGCCAACAATCAGATCATAGCGACGATAGGAGTCGTCGATTTCGAGAGAAACGAAGAGGGCACGGACTATTATTATCTGGAAAAGTACGGAGAGAATATGTGGCAGACGGTGGACGGAGCCACGGAGATCCCCTCGAATGCACAGATATACTCCGGCTATCTTGAGCAGTCCAATGTGGAGACAGTTCAGGAGATGGTCAATATGATAGCGATAAACAGGCAATATGAGATAAACCAGAAAGTGATACAGACTATGGACACGAGTCTGGAAACGGCTGTGAATCAGCTCGGTAAACTGAGATAAGAAAGGGAGGGGTGTACTGATGGTTAGATCGCTTTGGACCGCAGCAACTGGAATGATAGCCCAGCAGAACAATGTGGATACTATCGCAAACAATCTTGCCAATGTGAACACGACAGGGTATAAGACGGAGACGAATGAATTCAAGAGCCTCCTGTATCAGACACTCCAGACAAAGACCACTACAGCTCATGCGGTGGAGAATAAGCCCATAGGAGCACAGGTAGGACTGGGTGTGAGAAATGCTTCCATCACGTCACAGTTTACCAACGGCGCTTTGCTGGAGTCAGAGAGTGCGACCAGCTTTGCCATTCAGGGCAAAGGTTTCTTTGCGGTAAGGGGAAATGACGGGCAGACATATTATACGAGAAACGGCGATTTCAACTTCATGATGAACGCCCAGGGAGGACTCACCCTCGCGAACTCCGACGGTCTCCCGGTACTGAATACGAACGGTCAGCCGATCACACTGAACGGGAACTACATCGCCAACCGGGTCGAGGTGGATGCCACGGGACAGCTCATGTATCCTGATGCTCAGAACAACCCGCAGCCCATTGCCGGGATGCAGATAGGCATGACGCAGTTCCAGAATCCCAAGGGCCTTACCAAGGAGGGAGATTCCCTGTATGCGGTTTCTGCCGCATCCGGACAGCCGATGAACGAAGCGACCAACAACAACCTGGAGAAATCCGTGATCAGACAGGGATATCTGGAGGGATCCAATGTCCAGGTTGCCGATGAGATGGTCAACCTGATCGTGGCACAGAGAGCTTACGAGCTTAACTCCAAAGCCATAACCACAACCGATGACATGATGCAGACAGCGAACCAGCTGAAGAGATGATAGGCTGAGAGCAGACACGATATGGATATAGACAGCAGTTATCTGACAAATCTATCAAGCCAGGCGGTTTCCGAGGCCAATGCGTCAAAGCTGAAGAGCACGCTCTCGGGCATTTCTGAGAACGGCAGCAGGGTAAAGGCCAAGGGAAGCGGTGTAAACTCGGCTGAAGAGGAAAAGCTTCTCGATGCATGCAAGCAGTTCGAGAGTTATTTTGTCGAGCAGATGTTCAAGGAGATGATGAAGACCGTTCCCAAGGATGCCCTTGACACGGGGTCCAACAGCATGCTTGTGGACTATTACAAGGATAATCTTGTGAAGGAATATGCTGCAGAGGCTACGGAAAAGGAGAGTCTCGGACTCGCTCAGATGCTTTATGAGCAGATGAAGCGTAATATCGGTATCACTCCGGAGGAGGCAGATGCAAAAGCGGCAGCGGCATCGGGCTCCGGAAAAAAGTAAATGCTCTTAAAAGGCATAATAGATCATATCGTTTACCGGAATCCGGAGAATTCCTATACAGTACTTATATTGAACATAGCAGACGGAGGTGATATCACCTGCGTCGGAAATCTGCCTGAGCTCGATCCCGGGGAGGCCGTAACTTACGAGGGGGATTATACCGACAATCCCAAGTACGGGATACAGTTCTCCGTGACATCTTTCACGATAGATCCCTTAAATGATGCCGCCTCCATATTCAGATACCTTTCATCGGGAGCCGTGAAGGGGATAGGAGCCGGACTGGCCAAAAGGATAGTGGACAGGTTCGGTGAGGAAACCTTCCGGATCATGGAGGAGGAGCCCGAAAGACTTTCCGAGATCAAGGGGATATCCTTAAGAAAAGCCATATCCATATCAGAGGCATTCGAGGCCAAAGCCGGGAGCAGACAGGCACTGTCGTTTCTGGGAAACTATTCCATATCACCCCATCTGGGCCAGAAAATATATGACAGATATAAAGAGCGTGTATATGATGTGATCCGTACGAATCCCTACAGACTGATAGAGGATATCGAGGGTGTAGGATTCCTTACGGCAGACAGGATAGCGGCGGAAGCGGGAATAGAGAGAGATTCGGAGTATCGCATCAGATCGGCTGTGCTGTATCTGCTGTCAGAGGCATCGGCATCGGGGAGCCTGTGTCTGCCGGAAAAAGACCTGACGGACAGGACCGCGGAGATGCTGGGGCTGGACAGGGAACCGGTGATACGCCAGATAGATGCCCTCTCCATAGAACGAAGGCTCATCAGAGAAATATATGAGGATGTGGAGTACTGCTACTCTGATACGGCATATTACGCGGAGGCCGAGGCGGCAGCCCTGCTGCATGATCTGTGTGTGGATGAAAAGGCTGATGAGGCAGAGGTTTACGACAGGATATCGGCCATAGAGAAGGAAACGGGAATATCTCTGGAAGACAGCCAGAGGGAGGCCGTAAGGAGTGCCATCTGTAATATGGTCTCCATCATCACGGGAGGACCCGGCACCGGAAAGACCACCATAATAAACCTTATGATAAGTTACTTTGAAGCAAAAGGGCTGGATGTAACTCTCGCAGCACCGACCGGGAGAGCCGCCAAGCGGATGACAGAAGCATCAGGACACGAGGCAAAGACCATACACAGGCTTCTGGGGGCGGGTGCCGTGATGGGCGGCAATCCATCTGCCGGATTTGAACGCAACGCAGACAATCCGCTGGAAACTGACGTGATCATACTGGATGAGATGTCCATGGTGGATATATTCATCTTCAGGTCGCTCCTTCGAGCTGTGGTGCCGGGAACCAGGCTGATACTCGTGGGAGATGCCGACCAGCTGCCGTCTGTCGGACCCGGGGCCGTGCTAAAGGATATGATACGGTCGGAGTATATCCATGTGACGAGGCTGAAAAAGATCTACAGACAGGCAGCAGCATCTGCCATCGTAAAAAACGCTCACCTGATAATAGAAGGAAAGCCCATAACGCTCGATGCCAGGAACGAGGACTTCTTCTTCCTTGAAAGAAATGATGCAGGGAGGATCATTCAGGGGATCATCTATCTGGCAGGAGAAAAGCTGCCCAGACATTTGCACTGTACTCCTGTGGACATTCAGGTGCTGACGCCGGTCAGAAAAGGTCCGCTGGGTGTAGACAATCTGAACCTCAGGCTGCAGGAGGCCATGAACCCCCCGGGAAGGATGAAGAAGGAGATCGGGACGGTGAACGGCATAATAAGGACAGGCGACAAGGTGATGCAGATAAAGAACAACTACGAGATGTCGTGGATCGTATCCAACGGCAGGGGTATGGTCACCGAAACGGGGGAGGGAGTATATAACGGTGATATAGGCAGAGTGCTTTCAGTATCGTCGGACAGTGCTTATATCAGGTTTGATGACGGACGGGAGGCCGAGTATAAGGGGGAGGCTCTGTCCGAACTCGAGCTCGCTTATGCCATTACCATCCACAAATCCCAGGGAAGCGAATACAGGGCTGTGATACTGCCGCTGCTGTCCGGTCCGCGCATGCTCATGAACCGGAATCTACTGTACACTGCCGTGACGAGAGCGAAGACAATGGTATGTATCCTGGGACAGAGCCGGACCGTAGAGGATATGATATACAATGAGAGCGAAGAGAAGAGAAATACAGGATTTGAAAGAAGGATCCGGGAGATGGCTGAAATGGACAGCTGATTTAGTATACCCGAGGAGATGCCCGTTCTGCGATGAAGTGCTGACATTCGGCGGACCTCTTATATGCGAGGACTGCAGGAAGAGGGTCGGATATGTGGGAGAAAGCTACTGTATGAAATGCGGCAGACTCCTCTCCGGGGCCGCACAGGAGTACTGCGATGACTGCACTCATACCGGGCATTCCTTTGACAGGGGACGGAGCCTGTATGTGTATGATGATCTTACAAGAGCGTCCATAGCCGGGTTCAAATACAATGGCAGGAAAGAATACGCCGAGTATTACGCCGTGGATATCATAAGACATCTGGGGGCTTTCATTGAGCACTGCAGACCGGACATCCTGATACCTGTGCCGATATCCGAAAAAAGGAGAAAGAAAAGAGGCTACAACCAGTCGGAACTGATAGCAGACAGGATATCGGAGCGTACAGGGATCCCGGTCAGCTCTGATGCCGTCATTAGGATAAAAGACACCAGACCCATGAAGGAGCTGTCCAGGGAGGAACGCGTGAAAAACCTTAAAGGGGCTTTCAAAATAGGCTGTGTTGATGTACAATGGAAAAACGCCCTTGTTGTAGACGATATATATACAACGGGAAGTACAGTAGATGCGGTAGCTTTTCTTCTCAGGAAAGTCGGCATAGATAAAGTGTTTTTTATTGCGTTGTCATCCGGGGCACCGGTGTGAGAAAGACAATAGAGGAGGTTACCATGAACGTAAAGAATTGTCGCAAATGCGGAAGGATCTTCAATTACATAGGAGGACAGCCGATCTGCCCTACATGCAGGGAAGAGGCAGAGAAGAAGTTTGAGACAGTCAAGAACTATATCAAAGAGAACCCCAGGGAGTCCATACCCAAGGTATGTGAGGCCTGTGATGTGGATACCAATCAGATACATCAGTGGATCAGGGAGGAGAGACTCCTTCTTGCAGAGGACTCGCCGATAGGGATCCCCTGTGAGAACTGCGGGACCATAATCCGCAGCGGAAGGTATTGCGACAAGTGCAAGGCAGAGCTTGCAAACGGACTCAGTGCATCGATCGCAAAGCCCGGAGCACAGGCTCCGGTAGAAAAGAAGCCTCAGAAGAGCAACCCGGCTATGAGGTTCCTTAAGTAAATGAGCCGCATTGACGGCGACAGGGTGATACTGATGACCAGAATGGCGTCATTCGAGGAGAATGAGGGAAAGGAAGCCATTCGGATATGCAATTATTTCAGGAGTGACTATGTGACGCTGAATGTCGTAAAGGCCATAGTATCGGCGACCATATCTTTCGCTCTGGTGCTGGGACTCTACGTGTATTACAACATAGACCGTCTCATGCAGGATATATATACGATGGACCTTCTCGAAACGGGAAGGAAGCTGGTCACGGCATATGTCATTTTTGCGGGAGTGTTCGGTATAATTGCCTATGTAGTCTATTCCTTCAGATATGACGGGGCAAAGAAAAAGCTGAACGATTATAATTATGCCCTGAGAGAACTATTGAACATGCAGGAAACAGGAAGCGATGAATAGTATCTATGATGTCAGGGATTATATAGAAGAGTTTGTGAGCCGATACGAGACCCTCCTGAAAGGGGCATTGAGGTTTTTCCTTTCGCTGATATCACTTTCCGTGATAAACAGCAGTCTCGGATACATGGACAGACTCGACTCTACCGGTATAGTGCTGGCGGTTTCTCTTTTGTGCTCGCTGCTGCCCTCCGGACTGATCATTTTTTTCTCGGCTGCATTTATAATCCTGCATTGTTACGCACTGTCACTTGAGGCAGCTGTGGTCGTGACGGCACTGTTTTTACTGATGTTCCTCCTGTATTTCAGGTTCACACCCAAAGACACCATGGCGGTGCTCCTGACACCGCTCTCGTTTTTTGTCGGTATTCCCTATGCCATGCCGGTGATCTACGGTCTGATAGGGACACCGCTCTCTGCGCTGTCGGTAGGGTTTGGCGTTGCTTCGTATTTCACGCTGAACTATATTTCCGGTTCTGCGGAAGATATACGGGCCATGTCGGATACCACTACGGTAGAGAAATTCAGATCCATACTCGACGGGGTCCTGAAGAATGACAAGATGACCGTGTATATCATTGCCTTTGCCTTTACTGTCGTGATAGTTAATATCATCAAGCGGTTGTCCATGAAGCAGTCGTGGAATGTGGCCATAATATCCGGTCTGGTGGCGAATATGATATTGACGGTGATCGTAGGAGCAAGACTAGGGGCGGATATAAATTTCGCCGGACTTCTGCTGGGGTCACTGGTAGCATTCCTTGTTTCCGCTGTATTCAAGCTGTTCGTTTTCAGCGTCGACTACGCAAAGACCGAAAGGGTGCAGTTCGAGGACGACTCCTATTTCTATTACGTTAAGGCGGTACCCAAGATAAAGACGCATAAGAGAAGAAAGGCACACCAGTCCAAGCCGGAGGATGATTTCCGGAAGTCTTACAAAGAGGAGTAAATGCAGCAATTCATAGAGCAGGTAAAAAATTTTATCAGCTTTGATTCCATCCCAACCATGGGGATCACAGATTATCTGGAGATCCTCATTATTGCTTTTTTGGTGTATGAAGTTATGCTGTGGCTGAGAGATACCCGGGCATGGTCACTCATGAGAGGGATCGTGGTCATCGTTGTCTTCGTGCTGGTAGCATATCTTCTGCAGATGACTACGATACTCTGGATAGTGAGAAACGGGATAAGCGTGATACTGATGGCTCTTCTTATCAGTTTCCAGCCGGAGATCAGGCGGGCACTCGACTCGCTCGGGCGCAAGAACTTCATAGCATCGCTGTTTGCATTTAACAGCTCAAGTGTCAACGAGAGATTCTCGGACAAGACAATAAACGAGATCGTGAAGGCATGCTATGAGATGGGGAGAGCAAGGACCGGTGCGCTCATAGTGATGAAACAGAATGATCCGCTGACGGAATATGTACGAACGGGTATCGAAGTGGATGCCATCGTCACCAATCAGCTGCTGATCAATATCTTCGAACACAACACACCGCTTCATGACGGAGCAGTGATAGTAGAGGGAGACCGTGTGGTTTCTGCCACCTGCTATCTGCCGCTGTCGGACAATATGGAACTGTCCAAGGAGCTGGGAACAAGACACAGAGCCGGGGTGGGGATCTCGGAGGCAACGGATTCACTGACGATAATAGTATCGGAAGAGACAGGTCGTGTATCCATAGCATACGGCGGGAGTCTGATGCGCAGTGTCGATCAGGACAAGCTCAGGGAAGAGCTGGTCAAGCTGCAGAACAAGATCGTCACGGACGATCGCAGGAGTCTGATACGGGGGAGGAGCAAGGTATGAAAAAGCGGATATCGAGCTTCTTTTCCGGAGCAACAAATAACCTTTGGCTCAAGCTTCTGGCTCTGCTGCTGGCTGTCATGATATGGCTTGTGGTAGTGAGTATAGATAATCCCGTAAAGGATCAGAACTTCACTCAGATACCGGTAGGAGTGCTGAACGGCGAGGTCTTTGAGGCGGCCGGAGAGGCTTATGAACTGGCGGAGGCATCGAAGTATGTCACCGTGACGGTCAGGGCAGAGAGAATGGTGCTGTCACAGCTGTCTAGAGATGATTTCACGGCCACGATCGATATGAACAATTATTCAAACGGGCGTGTACCCATCAATGTAAAAGCCAACAGACTGGCTGACAGGATCATGAGCATTACGCCGCGGACGGCTTATGCATCGGTACATGTGGAGGAGCTGGGAACCAAGCAGTTCTCCATAGACTATGAGATCACAGGTACTCCGGCAGACGGATATTCGGTAGGCAACGTGACACTCGCAAGCAATGTTGTGAGAGTACAGGGTCCGGAATCTCAGGTGGATACCATAGACAGAGCCATAGTCCGGGTATCTGCACAGGGTATGACGAGAGATATGCGGACTGAGGCACCGATCGTATTCATAGATCGAAACGGAGAGGAAGTAGACACGACCAATCTTGAGCTCTCCAGGAGCACCATATCCGTATCTGTGGAGATATGGGAGGACAAGGAAGTGTCTGTGACTTACGGCTATACCGGCACACCTGCCGAGGGCTTCGCTGCTACTGGCAAGATAAATGCGACTATTAATACTGTCACGGTAGGCGGAGATCCGGAGGTGCTCTCGACGATGGCTTCGATCAGCATCCCTTCGACGGAGATCGATATCACCGGTGCGACCGAAAATGTCATGAAGACGATAGATGTGTCTGCGTATCTTCCCCAGGGCATAAGCATTGCGAATGAGCAGGACGAGACGGTGTCTACCGTGACCGTGGAAGTGGTGGCCATGAGCCTGCTGAATGTGGAGGTTCCATCCTCCAATATCACAGTAGAGAACGCGCCTGAAGGATTCACAGTTCATATCGGCGGAGGAGCCACAAGCGTAGTGACGAGTGTCAGGGGGCTGCCGGAAATACTGGCATCCGTGAACGGAACCATGCTCACCGGACATATTGACATGGATGAAGTGAAGATAAAGAACAATATCGATGAATGGACCACGGGGCTGTACGATGCGGATGTTACTTTCGCATATCCGGAGGGGATATACAGCAGCGGCGTGACATCGATAGTCAAGGTGTTCGTACAGTCGGATGCGGCGCCGGAAGGTGCGGAGGCAGCAGCTGACGACAACTGACATCCGGGATCGGTCGTTTTTTGACACAATCTGTATATATTGATATATTATATGTGGTCGTTTTGAGTGGTACGGACAGCTCGGGCGGCTGTAAGGGAGATATAAGATGGTTTCAAAGAAAGTGACAATAAAAAACCCTACAGGGCTTCATCTGCGTCCTGCCGGTATTCTATGCAAGGAAGCAATGCAGTACAAGTCTCTGATCACGTTCAAGTTCAGGGACAATACAGCGAATGCAAAGAGCGTGCTATCGGTGCTCGGAGCTTGTGTAAAATGCGGAGATGAGATCGAAATATTCTGTGAGGGTGAGGATGAAGAGAAAGCATTGAATGCTCTCACAGGTGCAATAGAAGCGGGACTGGGTGAATAATATAATAAGTTCAGTTGATATTAGATCTCTCTGATGCAAGTCAGAGAGATCTGTTTTTTAGTCAGTGAATACAGGGAGGAAGAAATGCTCAACTACAGGAGATACAAGAGAACACCGGTCATAGAATATCCGGAAAGGAAGTGGCCGGAGAAGCAGATCGAAAAAGCACCGACGTGGGTATCGGTGGATCTGAGGGACGGAAACCAGGCTCTGGTCGAGCCGATGGTAGTATCCGAGAAGATCGAGATGTTCGAAGAGCTGGTAAAGCTGGGATTCAAGGAGATAGAGATAGGCTTTCCCGCATCGAGCCAGATAGAGTTTGATTTCCTCAGAGAGCTGGTAGACAGGAAGCTGATACCTGATGATGTGACCGTACAGGTCCTCACGCAGTGCAGGGAAAACCTCATAGACAGGACCTTTGAGGCAATAGAGGGCATACCGAGAGCCATCGTGCATATATACAATTCGACGTCTGTCCTGCAGAGAGATGTCGTCTTCGGCATGAGCAAGGAAGAGATAAAGCAGCTGGCAGTGGACGGCACGCTCATGGTCAAGAAGAGAGCGGCAGAGTTTCCAGGGGAGATCATACTGGAGTACTCTCCCGAAAGCTTCACGGGGACGGAGCCGGAATACGCACTGGAGGTGTGTGATGCGGTGACCGAGGCATGGGGAGCCACTCCCGATGACAAGGTGATCATCAATCTCCCGGCTACCGTAGAGATGACCACGCCCAATGTATATGCAGATATAATCGAATGGGAGAACAGCCATTTGGCGAGGAGAGATTCGGTCATCCTCTCCATCCATCCGCATAATGACAGGGGCACCGGTGTGGCAGCTACGGAGCTGGCGATGCTGGCCGGGGCCGAGAGAGTGGAGGGTACCCTGTTCGGCAACGGAGAGAGGACCGGAAACGTGGACATCCTCAATATAGCCTACAACATGTTCTCACAGGGCATAGATCCCGAGCTCGATATAGAGAATATCAATGAGATCATAGAGATATATGAGAGATGCACCAAGATGAAGATAGATCCCAGACATCCCTATGCAGGCAAGCTGGTGTTTACGGCATTTTCAGGCTCACATCAGGATGCGATATCAAAGGGAGTCAAGGCAATGATGGAGCGTCATCCGGACACATGGGAGGTGCCGTATCTTACCATAGACCCTGCGGATATAGGCAGGGAATATGAGCCGATTGTACGTATCAACTCGCAGTCCGGAAAAGGCGGAGTTGCCTTCGTCATGGACTCCTACTTCGGATTCAAGCTGCCCAAGGGCATGCATAAGGAGTTTGCGGATATCATACAGAAAGTATCGGAAAAGCAGGGCGAGGTGGCTCCGAAACAGATCATGGAGCACTTCAAAGCGGCTTATCTCGACCGAAAGGAGCCGCTGCACTTCAGAAAACTCCAGATGGTAGACCTGTCGGAGGAGGAGGATACCGAATTCGATACACAGGTCACCGTACAATATACAGATCACGGGGTGAATAAAGAATTTACGGCTACGGGAAACGGTCCCATCGATGCCGTGAAGAGAGGGCTGACGGAGGAGCTGGGTGTGAGCATCAAGATCGTCGATTACGAAGAGCATGCCCTTACCGGAGGCTCAAATGCTCAGGCTGCCGCATACATTCATATGCTGTCTGTCGATGATAACCATGTCACCTATGGCGTGGGTGTGTCATCAAACATTACCAGAGCATCGGTCAGAGCCATCTTTTCTGCAGTCAACAGGCTGTTCGGGGACAGGTTCGACGCGGAGTTCGCCCGCAGGAGCCAGTAAGAGGCCGGCTCACTTCACCGGCAGTTTTCTCTCTGATCGAAGGATGGTCAGCAGTATCGCAAAGAAATATGTCGTATAGTAGACAGGGAAATAATACTTGAAGTATGAGGCCGGAGCCAGAATAAACACTATAGCGAAGTGAGAAAGAAGACAAAGGGAGAGCAGGACATAGAATACGGATGTCCATGCTCTCTCTTTAAGCTTTACAAGTGAGTATACGAAGAAAGCGATCAGCAGGATCATGGGAGCGTACAGATTGTAGGCAACAGTCTTCACAAGGCTGATCACGAAAGACAGAAGACCGAACCCAAGGACAGGGTCGTATACCGTGGCGGCATAGTCAAAAGAGCCCCATTTCGTTCGCATCAGAACATCGGGATTGTGCTGCATCAGCTCTTTGGAGCCCTCTACAAAGGCCGTGTAATCCCCGTCATCTGCATCGGTGCGTCTGCCGTCATAACCCTGATAATACAGGATCAGCGCATCCTCGTAATTGATGTCGCCGAGATGATCGTTGATGGCAGCTATGGTGTCAACATTCAGGTAGCGGTCTATCTTATCCAGAGAAGAGATGTTTGCAGGGTCGTCCGTATCCAGGCCGTTTCTGTACATATTGGTAACGGTATAGGCATAGAAAGGAAGCATCCTGTTGGCGGCTTTGTCTTCCATGCGTGAAGGGATCAGCCCGTACTGGGGTATGGCTACGATGTATTGGATCAAAAACGACAGGGCCAGGAGCCTGACTATGTTTCTGACCCGGTTCTCTCTGTAGACCCCGGGGTAGCATACGATCATCAGAGCAGGCCCGAAGACAGCCAGATATATCCCCTCCGTGCGCCATTGAGTGAGAACAGCCATGAGGAAGAGCATCGGGAGCGCCTTCAGCCATGTGAGAGGAGCATTCTCCAGCCTGTCCATAAAAAGTACGTACATGAACAGTACATAAAGAAAGATATAAATGGGAATGCGGTGTGCCGAAGTGGTGTAGGCCAGTATGGGCGGCAGGATGAAAGCGGCATACAGGAGGAGAGCTTTGCGTGAGCCCTCCATGAACCGTTGAAGTCTGGCAAGTGCGTAACCTGCGGTCAGGCACTGTATGATCACCTTGATTATGATCGGACCTGTCCATGAAGGGAACAGCATCATGGATACGATGTAATACCAGGTGGTAATGTAGTAAAACCAGGTATAATCGGCGAGCCTTGATGCCTCGGCAAAGATGAGGGATTCGTCATTTGAAAGGAAACCCTCCGGGATCTTGTATACCAGGACGAGGATCATCGGAACGAAATACAGTATCGCAAAGATCAGAACCCGCCGCGACAGGGAGGCCCTGTCCAGAACAGCCTTCATCAGAAAACCTGCAAACGCAAAGACAGCGATGAACATCAGGATCTTGCAGGGTATGTAGTTGTGAAGCGCTTCAAGGGGATCGGTCTCGAAGGTCCGACGGTCGTATATCAGAGATGCAGCCGTCCACAAAGCGGCGGCTGCAGCAGGTATCATGCATTTGAAAAAACGGTCTCTCACGGTCTTCATATATGGTATAGTATATCATATGAACAAAAAGATACAGCAGCAATTAGTCATGCTGGATGAGATATACGGGACCGATCTGAAGATCTTTCTGAATTACCGGCAGCCATATGAACTTCTTTTTGCAACCATCCTTTCTGCGCAGTGTACAGATAAACGCGTGAATGAAGTCACCCGGGATTTATTTGTAAAATACGGATCCCTGGCAGATTTTGCCGGGGCGGATATCGGCGAGCTGGAAAAGGATATACACTCCTGCGGATTCTACAAGATGAAGGCGAATAACATCAAGGCAGCGGCTACGGTGCTCACAGAAAGATATGATGGCAACGTACCGTCTGATATCGATGAACTCACAGCGCTTCCGGGAGTGGGAAGGAAAACGGCCAATGTAGTAAGGACTCATGTCTTCCGTATCCCGTCAGTAGTGGTGGATACCCATGTAAAGCGCGTGTCGGGCAGACTCGGATGGACCAGGGAAGAGGATCCCGTGAAGATAGAGCATGACCTCATGAAGAAGATCCCCGAAGACCACTGGTGTCTCATAAACCAGCATCTCATCGAACTCGGGCGGAGCATATGCCACTCCAGGAAGCCCGGATGCGGGGAGTGTTTCATGGCAGACATCTGTCCGAAGAAGGGTGTGGGTAAATGAGTACGTATCTTATCAGTGATATTCACGGGGCTCTCGAGCAGTTCATGCTTCTGTTGTCTGAGATAGGATTCGATCCGGCAGACGGCAGGGATGAGCTTTACCTCCTCGGGGACTACGCCGACTGGGGGACCCATTCCATAGAGACCATCGGATACGTCATGGACCTGGACAGGTATCCCACCGTGCATTGTCTGATGGGAAATCATGACCTCATGTTCCTGCAGGCCATAAAGGAATATAAAGAGATGCTCTTTCCGAATGTGACCTGGTATCAGACCAATAAAGGCTTCAAGACCTGGGATGACTATGAGAAGCTGTCGGAGAAGAACAGGCAGGCGATATATGACTGGCTGATGTCGCTGAAACTGTCAGTGGATATAGAGCTGAACGGAAGACTGTATATGGCGGCTCATGCATATCCTTATTTCGGCAACAGAGGAAAGCTCGGAAGGATATATACCAAGAATGAGGCAGTATGGCACAGAGCGCGTTTTGACGAGGACCCGTTCGTGAACTATCATGGGAAAAGAAAATATACGGCCCTCATCATAGGTCATACCCCTACGTCATATTACAGATACTTCAGGGATGGCGGCATCTTGGATGAGCCTAATACGGTCTTTTTCGGGAAACATATCATCGCCATAGACTGCGGGGCGAAAGCCCTTGAGTATCCGGATATAGGCGAAGAATATGAGAATGCCAGACTGGCGGCGCTGCGGCTCGATGATGAGAAATGTTTCTATATCAGGTAACAGGAGGGATCATATGCAGATAATATTATTGTCAGGTGGTTCGGGAAAGAGGATGTGGCCTCTTTCGAACGATATCAGATCCAAACAGTTCATAAAGCTGTTCAAGAACGGAGAAGGCGAATATGAATCCATGGTCCAGAGGGTCTACAGACAGATCAAGACAGTGGATGAGGGTACGGAGATAACCATAGCTACCAGCAGGACACAGGTGTCTGCGATCCATAATCAGCTCGGCGATAATGTGTCGGTGTGCGTAGAGCCGACCAGGAGGGACACTTTCCCTGCGATAGCACTGGCAGCGGCATACCTGAAGTATGAGTCGGGGGTTTCAGAGGATGAGCCTGTCGTCGTGTGCCCGGTGGATCCGTATGTGGACAATGCATATTATGAGACAGTGAAGAGGATGGGTGAGATCGCGTCAAAGGGAGAGAAGAATATCACGCTGATGGGGATCGAGCCGACATATCCCTCGGAGAAATACGGGTATATCATTCCGAAGGACAAGGAAGAGCTGTCAGATGTATCCGAGTTCAAGGAAAAGCCCGACGTGGAGACGGCAAAGAGATATATTTCATCAGGGGCTCTGTGGAATGGAGGAGTTTTCGCATTCAGACTGGGATATATGCTGGATAAGGCACACGGGCTCCTGGATTTTTCCGATTACAGGGACCTGTACAACCGTTACACGGAGTGCGAGAAGATCTCTTTTGATTATGCCGTGGTGGAGAAGGAAGCATCCATACAGGTGCTGAGATATGCCGGGGAATGGAAGGATGTCGGAACCTGGAATATGATGGCCGAGGTCATGGCCGAAGAGGTCAAGGGCAATGTGATGCTGGATGATACCACGAAAGATACCAACGTGATCAACGAGCTGGACATTCCGATACTGGTAATGGGGGCGAAGAAGATGGTCATAGCGGCATCGGGTGACGGGATCCTCATCGCGGACAAGGAGCAGTCCAGCTATATGAAGCCTTATGTCGAAAAGATCTCGACGGATGTAAGATATGCCGAGAAATCCTGGGGGTCTTATTCCGTGATAGATGCCGGAGAAGGATATCTCAATGTCAAGGTCATCCTGAATCCGGGTAACAGGATGTCATACCACTCGCATGACTTCAGGGACGAGGTATGGACTATACTGTCAGGTACGGGCAAGACTGTGATCGACGGGATGGAGCAGATAGTGAGACCGGGAGATGTGGTGACGATGGCGGCAGGCTGCAAGCATACCATAATAGCAGAGACCAGGCTTATCGTTCTGGAGGCTCAGCTTGGCGAAGATATTTCGGTGAAGGATAAGAAAAAATACCAGCTTTGAAGATGAAAAAAACGCTCGAACCTCTCGTGCTGGCGCCGGCAGGCAAAGGCTATCTTTGGGGCGGCGAAAGGCTGAAAACAGAATATAACAAGGATCTTCAAATATCTCCACTGGCGGAAACCTGGGAGTGTTCGGTACACCCGGACGGGCCGAGTACGGTCATGAACGGTGAGTATGCCGGCAGGAAGCTCAACGAGGTCATTGAGGAGAGGCCGGATCTGATCGGCAGCAAAAGCGACACTTTTCCGATCCTGGTCAAGTTCATCGATGCGGCAAAGGACCTGTCCGTACAGGTGCATCCGGACGATGACTATGCCTCAAAGAATGAAAACGACAAGGGAAAGACGGAATTCTGGTATGTGCTGGATGCAGATGAGGGAGCCGAGCTGATCTACGGCTTCGAGCATCCCATGGACAGGGATATGCTCAGAAGCGTCATAGATGAGGGCAGGCTGGATGCTATGCTGCATCATGTTCCTGTGCACAGGGGAGATGTATTTTTCGTAAAGCCGGGTACGGTCCACGCGATATGCGGTGGAGTAATGGTGGTGGAGGTGCAGGAGAGTTCCAACCTCACATATAGGCTCTACGATTACGACCGTGTAGACAAGGACGGGAAGAAGAGAGAGCTTCATTTCGATAAGGCCGTACAGGTCCTGAACATGAGTCCCGTAAGACAGGACAGACAGCCCCAGCGTATGGTACGTTATTACTTCGGATGTGCGCGGGAGATACTGTGCCGGTGCGAATACTTCGAGGTGGAGAGGATACAGGTGACGAAGGGCTTTTCTTTTTCGGTCCTGGAGACCTCTTTTCAGGTACTGCTCTGCACTGACGGCAGTGGGGGACTGGAGACGGATGAGACCAACAAACCTTTGAGGTTCGAGAAGGGCAGCTGCATTTTTCTTCCGGCGGATCTCGGCAGATGCCATGTGATCGGAGAATGTACATTGCTGAAGATTCGCTGCTGAGGCATTGGAACAAAACCGGCGTATATGTGATATTATATCCGGGAGTGATACGGATAAATGAAACGGAGTATTTAATATGGCTGAAACAGAAAGATTTACCGAGATAAGAGAGGAAACCGCTACACGGATAGATGAGATATTCGGACAGAATGTCTTTAATGACAACGTGATGCGGCAGAGGCTGCCCAAGAAGACATACAAGGAACTCAGACGTGTCATAGATGAGGGCAAGACTCTGGACCCTGTGACTGCCGACGTGATAGCTCATGCCATAAAGGAGTGGGCGATAGAAAAGGGTGCAACTCACTTCACTCACTGGTTCCAGCCGCTGACAGGGATCACGGCAGAGAAGCACGATGCATTCATATCCCACGAGGACGATGAAGGCAGAGTCATGACCGAATTCTCCGGGCGGGAGCTCGTAAAGGGAGAGGCAGATGCCTCATCCTTCCCCAGCGGAGGCACCAGGAGCACATTCGAAGCGAGGGGCTATACTACCTGGGACTGTTCCAGCCCTGCTTTCATCAAGGAGTCCGGCTGCGGCAAGATCCTCTGCATCCCTACAGCTTTTAATTCCTACACAGGGGAAGCACTGGACAAGAAGACGCCGCTTCTGAGATCCATGGATGCTCTTTCTGCGCAGGCATTGCGCATAGTCAGGCTGTTCGGCAACACGGAAGCCAGGAAGGTCACCACTTCCGTCGGACCGGAGCAGGAGTACTTTCTGATAGATGAGAATCTCTACAAGATGAGGCCGGATCTGATGTATGCCGGCAGGACACTCTTCGGAGCACCCGCCCCCAGAGGGCAGGAGATGGAGGACCACTACTATGGTGTGATCCGTGAGCGGGTAGGCGAGTTCATGAAGGACCTCAATACGGAGCTGTGGAAGCTGGGAGTCACGGCCAAGACGCAGCACAATGAAGTGGCTCCGGCCCAGCATGAGCTGGCACCGATATATGAGACAGCCAATATCGCCGTGGACCATAATCAGCTGGTGATGGAGACGATGAAGAGAGTGGCCGTGCATCACGGAATGAGATGCCTGCTGCATGAAAAGCCCTATGCAGGAGTGAACGGATCGGGCAAGCACAACAACTGGTCCATCAGCACGGACAACGGTGTCAATCTGCTGGATCCGGGAGAGACACCCAACGACAATATTCAGTTCCTGCTGGTGCTGTCGTGCATAATAAAAGCTGTAGATATTCATGCGGATCTGCTGCGCCAGTCTGCAGCAGACGTGGGCAATGATCACAGGCTGGGAGCCAATGAGGCCCCGCCGGCCATCATGTCTGTTTTCCTCGGAGAGCAGCTGCAGGATGTGGTGGAGCAGCTCATCACCACCGGGGAGGCTACGAGTGTTAAACAGGGCGGAGTGCTCCGCACAGGGGCGAGCATGCTGCCGGATGTGGAGATGGATGCGACGGATCGGAACCGTACATCACCGTTTGCCTTCACGGGAAACAAATTTGAATTCCGTGCGGTCGGAAGTGCCGACAGTATAGCCGCTGCGAATACCGTCCTTAATGCGATCGTTGCGGAAGCGTTCTCCGAGGCCGCCGAGCTGCTGGAGAATACGGATGATTTCCAAATGGAAGTACACGACCTGATAAAGAAGAACCTGACAGAGCATCAGCGCATAATCTTTAATGGGGACGGATACTCGGAGGCCTGGGTAAAGGAAGCGAAGAGAAGAGGTCTGCCCAACATACCTTCCATGATCGAAGCGGCGCCCGCACTTACGACAGACAAGTCGGTAGCTCTCTTTGAGAAGTTCGGGATCTTCACCCGTAAGGAACTTGAGTCCAGAGAAGAGGTGGTATACGAGACGTATGCCAAGACGCTTCACGTAGAGGCTGTCACCATGTGTGAGATGGCATCCAAACAGATACTGCCGGCATGTATGAAGTATGCGACAGAGCTGGCGGCAGCGGTAAGAGAGCTTACGGGAGCAGGGGTGGGCTGCGCCACCGAAAGATCTCTGCTTGATAAGGTGTGCTCCGATATAGACGATATGAAAGCGGCACTGGACAGGCTGAATGAGGATGTGGAGGAAGCCGGGCGTATGACAAATGAAAGAGACAGAGCTTTCTTCTACAAGGATACTATAGTACCGGATATGCAAGCTCTCCGTACACCGGCGGATGACCTTGAGAGCATAGTGGATAAGAGGCTATGGCCGTTCCCGACATACGGTGAGCTGATGTTTGAAGTATAAGCAGATTTAGTGAAGGAGGACAGAAAATGTCGATCTTGGTGACAGGCGGAGCAGGTTATATAGGAACACATACTTTGGTGGAGCTTCTGAACGGAGGCTATGACGTGGTAGTCATGGACAATTTTTCAAACTCCTCGCCCAAGGCAATAGCGGCTGTGGAAAAGCTTACCGGAAAGAAGATCAGGCTGTATGAAGCCGATATAAACAACCGCGATGATCTGGAAAAGATAATGACAGAGAATCCCGATATAAAGGAATGCATCAACTTCGCTTCCCTGAAAGCTGTGGGGGAATCCGTGGAGAAGCCGTGGGAGTATTACCACAACAACATCGGCGGGACCCTGACATTGCTGGATGTCCTGAGGAAACACGGAGCAAAGAATTTTGTCTTTTCATCATCAGCTACGGTATACGGAGATCCTGCTACGGTGCCTATCACCGAAGACTGTCCCAAGGGTACCTGCACCAACCCTTACGGCTGGACCAAATGGATGTTGGAACAGATACTCATCGATATGCAAAAGGCCGATCCTGAATGGAACATGGTGATACTCAGGTATTTCAATCCCATAGGGGCGCACGCATCCGGAGAGATAGGAGAGAATCCGAACGGAAGACCCAATAACCTCATGCCGTATATCACTCAGGTGGCAGTAGGCAAGCTTCCCGAGCTGGGTGTATTCGGCGATGACTATGATACACCGGACGGCACCGGGGTCAGGGACTATATCCACGTGGTGGATCTTGCCAAGGCTCACGTAAAGGCCGTAGACAAGCTAAGAGAGGATCCGGGTTGCTTCATATGCAACCTCGGAACGGGACACGGCTATTCGGTGCTGGATATAGTAAAGACCTTCGAGAAGGTAAACGATATCAGGATCCCGTATTCAATAAAGCCGAGAAGAGCAGGTGATATCGCAGAATGCTACGCCAGCCCCGAAAAGGCAAAAAAAGAACTCGGCTGGGTCGCCGAGAACGGGATAGAGGAGATGTGCAGGGATGCATGGAACTGGCAGAAAGGACACCCCAACGGATTCGAGGGATGATATCATTACCCGGACTGCCGGGCCAGAAAATCCATGACCGTATCCACACCTTTGTTCTCCTTATCAAAGTGGATACCTATGGCCTGATGTCCGTCAAGCTGGAAAACTCTTATCACGCGGCACTGGGCTCTCGACACCAGAGTGCCGGTATCGCGTGAGTAGAAGTGTACCGTACAGCTGTCTCCGGAATACACATCTATCTCATCCTTAAAAACCAAAGCTGCTCCGGATTTTGACAGATCCTTTATCCTTACTGCACGTACCCCACCGTAGGAGCAGTACAGAGCCGTATATGCTGTATCTATTCTTGCGTACTGTCTTTTCTCTTCCATCTTCGCATCAATGCGTCAGGCAATCCGCCCAAACACACATAATAATGTAGATGAAAAATCATATTTGCGCAAGTACAATATTGCGTATACGACGGGTAAGTGAAAAGGTCCCGGAATTTGTGCGCTGCATGGCGATGAGAAGGGTTGCGTTCAGGTCGGGCAGGTTGGCAAAATACGGTCCGAGCCACCCGTCCCAGCCATATTCTCCCCTGGACATCAGAGTGTCGCACAATTCGGGTGACACACCGATACGCAGCAGGTTGCCGTACGAGAAACCGTCGAGCTCAAACCGTTTGTGAAATCCTTCCTCGGCAACTGACGAACAACGATGAGTGGTCATGAACTCTATGGTGGACGGTGACAGAATCCGGTGACCGTATGCTGATCCACCGTTTAATAGCATCTGAGCGAATCTCATATAGTCGTTCAGAGTGGAGACCAGACCGGCTCCGCCTGACTCAAACGCCGGGGCAGTGTCCATTCTTGACAGTATGCCAAGATTGTTGCCGGTATATTCGTGCGAGTCATCTGTATAAGGTCTCTCGTTGGACGGAGTATTGAACATATGGCTTGCCGGAACATAGGATCTGGCAAGTCTGTCCTGCCTGTCCCGGGGGACCATGAATCCTGTATCCTCCATGCCGAGAGGATCAAATATCTCTTTTTTCAGGAACAGAGAAAACTTCATACCGCTTACCTTCTCCACTACCGCCCCCAGAATGTCGGCGCAGGTGCTGTACAGATAATCTGTGCCGGGATCAAAGGCCAGAGTGCATGAGCCGAGCGCATATGCCACTTCCTGAGTGGTCATTTCATTTTTCGTACCGAGACGTTCCTCTATATCCCGGAATACCAGTCCCGCATCAGCACCGGCGGGGGTGGATTCATCGGGATAAGACATACCGCCTGTCATATCCAGAAGATCACCTATGGTCATCGGCCGTGAAACGGGCTTTTTTCTCCCGTCCGGTGCATAGTAGCGCTGGGACGCAAAAGAGGGGATAAAGTCAGAAACAGGATCCAGTCTTTCAAGAAGTCCTCTTTCGATCAGTATCATCACAGCGGCAGAGGTGATCGGCTTTGTCATAGAGTACAGACGGATGAGCGTGTCGTTCGAATAGGGTATCCCGGCCATCGTGTCCGCGTATCCTTTTTGCAGGCTGAGATACTCGCGGCCGTCTTTGTACAGGAGGACGGAGGCACCGGATATCTCATCCGATCCGATATAGCGATCCAGTAATTTTTCCAGTTTTTCTCTCATGAGATACCCCTCTCTGTCTAATCGTGCATGCGTCGGAACTCGGTGGGCGTGCACCCCTTTATCAGTTTAAACATCCTTACAAATGCCGGCAGGCTAGAGAACCCGGAATGGATCGCGATCTCGGTGACCGAGGCGGAAGGCTCCGTCAGCAGCATCTCTGCATGCTCGATCCTTTTCAGATTCACATAGCGGTAAAATGTCTTGCCGGTAAACTGTTTGAAGAGCCTGGTAAAATGGAACTTTGAGAAACCGGCCATCTCCGCGACATCTTCAAGCTTCAGGTCTTCACTGAAGTGTGCATTGATGTATTCGCAGACCTCCATGAACTTCTCTGCGTATTCCTGCTGCTTGTCGCGGGACACATCGAATCCGGCAGTGGAGGTGCTGTATTTGCGTCCTATGGTGACCAGCATCTCGATCAGCATAGAGTATATATTTGCTCCGGCCAAAGGAGTCTTGCTGTAGTATTCTTTCTCTATATTAAGAAGAAGCTCCTTCAGACGGGGCGCGATATCCGTGTCCTTATCCTTCCAAATGACGATGGCAGGGGAGAGCATGGTGACAGCCGATGAAAGCTCCGGAAGTGTCGTGATCAGCGAAAAGTCCGGTTGGAAGATGAGCCGCTCTCCTTTGGGAGGGGCTATCAGATTATGAATGGTGCTGGATGAAATGAAGATGATATCATCCTCAGCCAGACTATACTTCTTATCGCCGAGGATCACATCATATCCGTTCTTAAGCGGCATTATGATCTCCGGATTCGAATGCCAGTGTGGAGGATAATCCTCTGCTTCGTCGTTATGATAAAGGCGGAACATCGGGCGTTCCTTGAAGTTCACGGTCTCGTGATAACCCTTAAGTGATTCTATCATGATATGGTTTTTCCTGCCTCCGGCTATAGTAAGTCAAAATATTGCTAAATAATTCGCATAGACAATAAGTGTGGAAAAATAATTGCTATAGCGATACGACAAGATTTTAGCATATTTCGTTCCAAAAACAAGCAAAATGACGGAAACAAGCAAGTTTTCATATGATTTTGACATCAGACAGACACAATGATTGGTAAATATGCACAAAAGAAAGGGTGAACCGCCCCACATTATGTGCAGTTCTACGGCATCAAAAAATTGAAAATAGCAATAATTTATATTATACTAGCAACAATTTTGAAGCGCCGGCCCGCCTGTTGCAATATACTGATACTATGAACAAGCTTCGTTTGACAGAGCAGACGGAGCAAAATCTTTTTACTACACTTTTAGGAGGGAGTACTAAATGAAGAAAAAGGTTTTGTCAATACTTTTGACAGTAGCTATGACAGCATCTCTTCTGGCTGGATGCGGTAGCTCGGGAGCAGCCGGCGGAGCAGCACCCGCAGCAGACGCAGGTTCGGGAGAGGCAGCACCTGCAGCTGACGACAGCGCAGCACCCGCAGCGAGCGGAGATGTACAGGAGATCACCTGGATGTTCTGGGATGACCTCAACGCAACCGAGGATCTTATCTCCAAGGGATACAAGGAAACCATCGACAGGTTCAACAAGGACTATGAGGGTCAGTATCACTGCACACCCATCACCACGAACCTCGAGGAGTACTACACAAAGCTCAACGCGCTCGTTGCTTCAGGCGAGACACCGGATGTGTTCATCGTAAGCCCGGGACCCAACCTTACTACTTATGTGGAGCCCGGCGTTGCAGCAGATCTTACTCAGTATCTGGATGCTGACTGGAAGGGTTCATTCTCCAGCGATGCAGTGTTCGCACAGCAGACATATGACGGCAAGATATATGCAGTACCGCTCAACATCGCGGCAGCATGTGTCTTCTATAACAAGGAGATGTTCAAGGAAGCAGGAGTAGAGGTTCCCAAGACATGGGATGAGCTCATCGATGCCTGCAAGAAGATCAAGGCAGCAGGACACACACCTATCACCATCAGCGCAGGTACGGCATGGTGTCTTTCAATGCTCGCAGGTTATCTCTGCGACAGAGAGGGTGTGGACCTCAAGAAGATAGAGTCAGGCGAGGAGAGCTGGAACAATGCAAAGACCATTGCTGCAACAAACAAGCTGCTTGAGCTCTCTGAGTATTTCCAGCCTACGGCAGCCGGCGACACGAACGATGTGGCAACTGCAGGCCTTTACAATGGCGAGGCAGCTATCCTGATCCAGGGTTCATGGGCTATCGGCCAGATCAACGGTGAGAATCCCGACTTCGAGGAGAAGTGCGGCGTCTTCCAGTTCCCTGAGATCCCTGGCGGAAATGATCCTAACAGGGTTATCGCAAAGTCAGATTCACTCGCTATGAGTGCTACAACCAAGTATCCTGAGGCATCCATCGCTCTGATGAAGTATTTCACGGACGATACGGCTCAGAAGTACACGGCTGAGGTCGGCGGAAAGATCCCCGTTACCAAGGTTGAATACGATGCAACCAAGGCACCTGCACAGCTGGCAGATGTTATGGATATCTTCTCAAATGCAAGCTCGACATTCGGCTTCTATAACGAGTCACTGTTCTCTACAGAGGCAGGTTCAACCTTCGATGACAACATGGTTGCCATCTACCTGAAGGAGAAGACACCCGAGCAGGCACTTGACGATCTTGACAAGTGGTACGCAGCAAACAAGAAGTGATTCTTCGTTAGTATGACATCAACAGGGGTCAAAGATCATTTTGACCCCTGTTTTTTCTAAAGAAGAGATAAGAAGGAGAAAAGAATGGATAAACTATTAAAGGATAAAAAGGCGATAGCGGTATTTGTGCTGCCGTCGTTCATCCTGTTCACCCTGATCCTATTCATTCCCATCTGCCAGTCGATCTACTATTCGTTCTGCGACTACGATGCGCTGACGAAGCCGACCTTTGTGGGACTTAAGAACTACAAGAATCTGCTGATAGACGATACCATGAAGATAGCAGTGAAGAATTCTTTGTTCTTTCTCATCTATTCTTGTGTGACACAGCTGATCATGGGCCTGATACTTGCAGGTCTGCTGACAAATATAGAAAAGGGAAGGAATTTCTTCAAGAACGTGATCTATCTTCCCTGTGTACTCTCATCAGCTGCTCTGGGTCTTCTGTGGATGTTCATCTTCAGCCCTAAGCTCGGCATCAATCAGATACTGCTGAAGTTCGGAGTGGAAGGTCCGCTCTGGCTCATGGATATAAAGAATTACATACCCCTTCCCATGTGGGTCATAGCGTTCGTTGCATTGTGGCAGTATGTAGGACAGTCGATGATGCTTTACATGGCTCAGATCTCGGGCATCAGCAAGTCTTTGTATGAAGCTTCATATATCGACGGATGCAGTAAGGTGAAGTCCTTCAGATATATCACCTTACCGCTCATCAAGCCTATGGTGGCTACGGCAATGTCGCTCAATGCGATAGGTTCTCTGAAGTTCTTCGATCTGATCTTTAACATGACGGAGGGAGGACCTAACAAGAAGACCATGGTGCTTGCAACGCATCTGTATGAACAGGGCTTCAAGTACTTCAAATACGGATATGCCAGCGCTATAGGAACAATATTGCTGATCCTGTGTCTGCTCATGACCTTCCTGATCAACAATGTTTTTAAGACAGAAAACTATGAAATGTGAGAAAGGAGGCAGATACGATGAAGAATAATAAAGTCACACCGGCGACGATACTGATATATATTTTCTTTGTGATAATGACAGTGATCTATCTGGCTCCGTTGCTGTGGGTCTTTTCCGTGTCGTTTAAGACCAACGGAGAGATCTTTACGGATCCGTTTGCGCTGCCGAAGAGTCTGTTTATTGATAACTATGTTTTCGCATGGACTGCAGGAAAGCTCGGCATAGCTATGGTGAATTCACTCTTTGTGTGCGTCATCACTCTACTGCTCAGCATGTTCCTTGGTTCCACGGTTTCGTTTGCCATAGGCAGGATGAAGTGGAAGATCTCCGGACTTGTGATGGTATATTTCATGATGGGAATGATGATCCCGGTACACTGCGTATTGATACCTCTGTTTACGAGGTTTGCAAAGGTCGGACTGTCGAACAATCTCTGGGGACTCATACTTCCTTATCTGACGTTTTCCCTTCCGACTACGATCTTCATCATGACAGGTTTCTTCAAGAGTCTGCCGAACGAGCTGGTGGAGTCAGCCTGCATAGACGGATGTTCAATATACCAGATCTTCGGCCGTATATGCCTTCCTCTGTCCAAGACCGGATTATTTGTGACAGGGCTGATGACCTTCGTCGCAAACTGGAACGAGCTGCTGCTGGCCATGGTCTTCATATCGGATGATACGAAGAAAACCCTGCCGGTGTCACTGTCAAAGTTTGTAGGACCGTATAACACGAACTATTCGCAGATGTTCGCGGCAATAGTGATAGCTATCATACCCACCATCCTCGTATACTGCGTATTCAGCAACCAGATAGTGGACGGCCTCACCGCCGGAGCTGTAAAAGGGTGAAACGTCCAGTGGACGTTTCACGCCCGCGTTACGAGCGCTATGCGCGAGTGCGGGCCGGGGCTTAAAGTGAACGAACATAAGGAGATTATTTTGAAACACGATAACGAACGAAAAGCACTTATAACCAGTCTTTTTACCGCTGATCCTTCAGCACACGTATTTAACGGAAAGATATATATCTATCCGTCTCACGATCTGAACATTCCCGTGGCGGATGATGATGACGGCGAACAGTATATGATGGAAGACTATCATGTACTTTCGATGGACGATCTGGATGCGGAGTGTATCGATAACGGGCTGGCACTGTCCAAAGACGATGTACCCTGGGTAGATAAACAGATGTGGGCACCCGATGCCGTATATAAGAACGGAAAGTATTATCTTGTGTTCCCTGCAAAGGACAAAGATGGCATTTTCCGGATCGGTGTGGCGGAGTCGGACTCACCCGTGGGACCATTCAAACCGCAGAGTGATTACATAAAGGGCAGCTTCAGCATCGATCCGGCAGTGCTTGTGGACGACGACGGGAGGACATATTGCTATAATGGCGGACTCTGGGGCGGTCAGCTGGAAATGTGGCAGTCGGGAAGCTTTGACAGGGATGCTCACAGACCCGAAGGAGACGAGCTGGCACTCGGACCTATGTTTGCAGAGTTCTCCGATGATATGACCTGTTTCATCACAGAGCCGAAACATCTGCAGATACTGGATGAGAACGGGGAGCCTCTGAAGGCGAAGGATGAGGACCGCAGGTTTTTCGAGGGACCCTGGGTGCATAAATTCAACGGAAAGTATGTGCTTTCGTATTCTACCGGGAGCACACATTATATCTGCTATGCAGAGGGTGACAGGCCGGACGGACCTTTCGTATACAAAGGACGTGTCATGGAGCCGGTGAAGGGATGGACCACTCACCATTCCATTCTGGAGATAGACGGGGAATGGTACATGTTTTACCACGACATTGAAAGATCCGGCGTCACACATGCGAGAGATGTGAAATATACCAAGCTCAATATCGATAAGGATGGACACATAGAGACCGTGCATCCATATGAAACTTACTGATCTTCTTAATATAACCGTTTCCTCTTTTTTGGAGCATGTCCGTACTGTGATAATAGAGTACGGACATGTTTCGTTCCGGGAGATTTTCTATTTGTAAATAGAGTTGTTTCACCTTATAATTAAAGGGTTATGAGCGAATACAACGAATACAATAATTACAATGGAAACAATGGTTCCGGCCCGGATCAGGGGAACGGTTATAACCGTGGTCCCGGCGGAAGCGGAAACGGGGGCGGCAGGGATCCCAGAAGCCGGCAGACTATCTATGTGCTGATAATCGCGACCCTGTTCACAATACTGGGCATGAGCTTCATGTCCAAGGCGCTTTCACAGTCGACCACTCAGGAGATACCCTACAGTCAGTTTCTGAATATGCTCTCCGAGAACAAGGTCGCTGAGGTCGAGATCACAGACGAGAGGATCAATATTACCCCCAAGGGTGAAGACGGAAACACTTTACTACTTACGTCATATTACACCGGACTGATGAACGATCCCTTCCTGGTGGAGAGGCTGGAGGAGTCAGGGATCAAGTATACACACAAGATACCTGACAGATCCGGTGCCATTATAGCGGCTATTCTGAACTTCGGTCTTCCGCTGATACTTGTCTGGGGGCTTCTGTCTCTGTTCATGAGGCGGATGGGCGGCTCGGGAGGCGGCATCCTCGGTGTCGGAAAGAGTGCATCCAAGGCTTACGTAACCAAAGACACGGGGGTGAGTTTCAAAGATGTGGCCGGTCAGGAGGAGGCAAAGGAAAGCCTTCAGGAGATGGTAGATTTCCTCCATAACCCTCAGAAATATGCACAGATAGGAGCCAGACTGCCCAAGGGAGCCCTGCTCGTGGGACCTCCCGGCACCGGCAAGACGTTGCTCGCGAAGGCGGTGGCAGGAGAGGCTCATGTACCGTTTTATTCACTGGCCGGATCTGATTTCGTGGAGATGTTCGTAGGTGTCGGTGCGTCGAGAGTAAGAGATCTCTTCAGCGATGCCGAGAAGAATGCTCCGTGCATCATTTTCATAGATGAGATAGATGCCATAGGCAAGAGCCGCGACAGCAGGTACGGCGGCGGAAATGATGAGCGCGAGCAGACGCTGAACCAGCTCCTGTCGGAGATGGACGGATTTGATTCTTCCAAAGGTATTCTGGTCATAGGTGCCACCAACAGGCCTGAGACACTTGACAAGGCTCTGCTCAGACCGGGACGTTTCGACAGACGGGTCATAGTGGATAAGCCGGATCTTAAGGGACGTATAGATACGCTCAAGGTGCACGCAAAGGATGTCAAGCTCGATGAGACAGTGGATTTCGAAGCTGTAGCACTTGCCACATCCGGAGCAGTAGGATCGGATCTGGCCAACATGGTGAACGAGGCAGCCATCAACGCAGTTAAAGCCGGGAGGGCATATGTCAATCAGAAGGATCTGATGGATTCTGTAGAGGTGGTCCTGGTAGGCAAGGAAAAGAAAGACCGTATCATGAGCAAAGAGGAAAGACGGATCGTCTCCTACCATGAGATAGGACATGCTCTGGTATCGGCACTGCAGAAGAATTCTGAGCCGGTACAGAAGATAACGATAGTCCCTCGTACCATGGGAGCTCTGGGATATGTGATGAATGTTCCGGAGGAGGAGAAATATCTGAATACGGCTGCAGAGCTTCATGCCATGCTGGTGGAGACTCTCGGAGGAAGAGCGGCTGAGGAGATCGTCTTCGATACAGTGACTACGGGAGCTCAGAATGATATAGAGAAGGCGACAAAGATAGCCAGATCCATGGTCACTCAGTACGGTATGAGCAAGAAGTTCGGTCTGATGGGACTCGAGACCATACAGGATCAGTATCTGGAAGGAAGGACTGTCATGAACTGCTCCGATGAGACTGCGGCAGCGGTGGACGAGGAGGTCATGAAGATCCTGAAGGATGCCTACAAGGAGGCAAAGTCTCTGCTCAAGGACAACAGGGCGCTGCTTGATAAGCTTGCCAGATTCCTCATTGAAAAGGAAACGATCACAGGCAAGGAATTCATGGAAATATACCGAAAAGAGAAGGGACTCACCGAGGAGGAAACCTCGGGGAAGGGCAAAGAGCGTGTTTCCATGAAGGGTCACAAGGGAGAGAGCACATCCACTTTCGAGGTGGAAGTAAATGATGACACACCGTCCAGTACAGATGTGACCCGGTCTGAATCGGACCGGTACGATAATGCAGGAAAGGAAGCGGAGACCGCCCCTGAAGCTGCTGTATATGAGGGAATGGGGGCAGTGGTACGCGGAAGGAAGAATGAGCGTCAGTAAATTTCACTCACACCCAAATGTAGATATACATATGGAGCCTCTGGATGTGATAAACGGCTTCGAAGTCAGACCCGGCTTCTACGGGATGAACGGAGCGACTGCCATCCCCACGGGGGTGAACTTTACCATTCACTCCAATCAGGCAACATCCGTGGAGCTCCTTCTCTTTCATTCCGAAGAGATGGAGCCCTATGGTGTCATCAAGTTTCCGGAGGAATACAAGATAGGTCACGTATACTCGATGATAGTATTTGATCTTGACATCGAAGATCTGGAGTATGCCTACAGGATAGACGGTCCGAACGATCCGAAGAAAGGACTGATCTTCGACAAGAACAAGGTCATACTTGATCCCTATGCCAAAGCGGTGACAGGTCAGGCAGAATGGGGGACCCCTACAGACTATATCTATCATGCCCGGGTGGTCAGAGATAATTTCGACTGGGGCAATTGCAAACAGCCCCTGACTCCGACGGAAGACCTGATCATCTATGAGATGCACGTCAGAGGATTCACCAAGGACGAGTCCAGCGGTGTCAGACATCCCGGCACCTTCGATGCCATAATGGAAAAGATCCCATATCTTAAAGAGCTGGGAGTCACGGCAGTGGAGCTGATGCCGATATTTGAGTTTGACGAGATGCTTTCCAGACGCGATTTCTACGGACGGGATCTCATGGACTATTGGGGCTACAACACCGTCTGTTTCTTTGCTCCGAATACCAGCTATGCATCGACCAGGGAGCACAATCATGAAGGCGATGAGCTCAAGACAATGATAAAGGAGCTCAACGAGAACGGTATAGAGGTCTTTCTGGATGTCGTCTTTAACCATACGGCTGAGGGAAATGAAGACGGCCCCATGTTCTCTTTTAAGGGACTGGATAACAACATCTACTATATGCTCACGCCGGAGGGATACTACTACAATTTTTCCGGGTGCGGAAATACGCTGAACTGCAATCATCCCATTGTGCAGCAGATGATAATCGAGTGTCTCAGATACTGGGTCACGAACTACAGGGTGGACGGTTTCAGATTCGATCTTGCATCTATACTGGGACGCAATGAGGACGGCTCCCCTATGAGCAAGCCGCCGCTGCTGCAGTCTCTGGCCTTTGACCCCATTCTCGGCAATGTGAAGCTTATTGCTGAGGCGTGGGATGCAGGAGGCATGTATCAGGTGGGATCTTTCCCATCATGGAACCGCTGGATGGAATGGAACGGCAGATACCGTGACGATATGAGAGCCTTCCTGAAGGGTGACAACGGCAAAGCGGGAGCTGCCGCAAGCCGTATCACGGGTTCACCGGATCTGTATGATCCCGAGGTGCGCGGATTCAATGCATCCGTGAACTTTCTGGACTGCCATGATGGATTCACGCTGCATGACCTGTATACCTATAACGAAAAGCATAACGAAGATAACGACTGGGGCGGAACAGACGGAGACGATCACAACCTGTCGTGGAACTGCGGAGCAGAGGGGGAGACCACCGATAAAGAGGTACGTCGCCTCAGAGACCGTATGATCAAAAATGCCTTTACCTGCCTCATGACAAGCCGGGGAGCTCCCATGTTCTTTATGGGAGACGAGTTCGGCAATTCTCAGGGCGGCAACAATAACGCCTATTGTCAGGACAACAATATTTCCTGGCTCAACTGGAAAGATCTGAAGACTAACCGCAAGCTCTTTGAATACTTCAAATATATGATACAGTTCCGAAAGGATCATCCGGCAATCCGCAAGCATCTGGAGCCGGCGAAGACAGGCTTTCCTGAGGTGTCCTGTCACGGGGTGAGACCATGGGAGCCGGATTACTCCGATGATAGTCACTACATGGGAGTGATGTTTGCGGGATCCTACAATCGGAAAAAAGATGATGATATCGTGTATATCGCAGTGAACACCTTCTGGGAGGAGCTGGAGATATGCCTGCCCGAGCTTCCCATGGACAAGCACTGGCACATGGCTGTAAACACTTTTGACAAGGAGCCGGTGAACAAGGATAAAAAGCAGGTGTTTGACAGGGTGACGATGTATCCCAGATCGGTAAGGGTTTTCTATGTCTGAGATAGTGATAATGAAAGAGATACGAGGGCGGAACGAGGAGTATGCCCTTGAAAACAGGGCCAGACTTGCTGCAGACCATGTGCTCATGGTGAATGTGATGGGTGCACCGGGTTCCGGCAAGACCACTCTGGTGAAGGCTCTCTGCAACGAATTGAGAGCAAGAGGCATAGAGTCGGCGGTGATAGAGGGGGATCTCTATTCCACCATAGATACGGATGAGTTCGAGAGAGAGGGCTACAGAGCACTCCAGATAAACACAGAAGGCGAGTGTCATATTGATGCCAATGTGGTGAGACAGGGATACGACAGACTGGATATGAAGGAAGGAGTCGTATTTGTAGAGAATGTGGGCAACCTTATCTGCCCCGCGGAGTTTGACCTCGGAGAGGGATTGAAGATCATTGCCGCGTCAGTTCCGGAGGGAGACGACAAGCCCTACAAATACGTTCCCATGTATTCATACGTAGATGCCGTCATACTCACAAAATGTGATCTGAAAGAAGCAGTTGGATTTGATACGGAGTACTTTACAAAGGGGCTTCGTGCGCTGAACGATGCTCCGGTTATAGAAACATCAGTGACAGGCAGAGGCGCTTCCGGTATCGCGGAGGCAACGGATCTGATAGAGAAGTGTTATAAGGGTATCTGATTTTTGGAAGATTGGGAATTCTTTCTTCGTAAAGCGATTTTTACAGATTTTCTGAGAGACCGCCATCAGGACGCTCAGGAGAAGATGAGCGAACTGATACTCCGGAAAAACGGGGGAAAGCTGTACCGGTACCGTCCTTTGGATGATGCGGAGGTAGAGCTTATTAGGGCTGGAAACATCTATTTCTGCAGAGCCGTGCGCTTTGAAGGCGCCGGAGATGTAGTCATGAGGTTCAAGAGCTATCTGTCGTGCTTCACCGATGATCTGAAGAGCGAGGCGATGTGGTACAAGTATGCCGATCGCAGCGAGGGCATGTGTCTCGAGTACAATTTCGAGGATATGCAGAAATTCGCCGAAGCGAATAAACTCGTGCTGCTGCCGGTCATATATGACGATGAGGAGCATGAGGAGCTCACCGGAACGGTGGGAAACGTGCTGTCCATGATGACAAAGAGCACTGATGAGGCGGCAGAATTCGAGTGGAGACTGTGGAAGTACGACAAGTCAAGCCACGATATCGGCAAGATACTGTCTGGGGTGCACCCCAGACGAATACATGTCGGAGATATGGCAAGCCTGGACACCGGCACATGCAGGGAACTGGAAAGAGTGTGTGGTGAGAGAGGCATAGAGATGGTGATCAAGGAAAGGAGTGTCTTCTGATCAGATGAAAGAAAAAAAAGATGTCACGCTGCTGATAATGGCCGCCGGAATGGGAAGCCGGTATGGCGGGATGAAGCAGATAGACCATGTGGATGAAGAGGGACACAAGATCATAGATTTTTCTATCTATGATGCAAAGACGGCAGGCTTTACGAAGGTTGTTTTCGTTATCAAGAAGGAGAATCTCGGGATATTTCGCAGAGAAATAGGAGATGCGGTATCGAAGTATATAGATGTGGAATACGCTTTTCAGGAGCTGTCCGATATACCGGACAGCTTTAATGTACCTGAGGGAAGGGAAAAGCCCTGGGGGACCGCACATGCGGTACTCTCTGCAAGGAATGAAATACACGAGCCTTTTGCGGTGATAAACGCAGATGATTTCTATGGCAGAGACGCGTTTAAAAAAGCCTATGAGTTTCTTGCACAGACAGATGACGGGCACTATGCCATGATCGCATATGAGCTGAAGAACACTCTCACGGAAAACGGTACTGTATCAAGGGGAATATGCGATGTATCGGATGACGGACTGCTCACAAGTGTGACGGAGCGTACTAAGATCAGAAAAGCAGGAGAAGAGGCGGAGTATACCGAAGATGACGGGAACACCTGGTCACACCTGCCGGGTAATGCAGCTACGAGCATGAATTTCTGGTGCTTCGCTGAGGACTTCATGAGGAGGATCGGGACTCATTTCGAGAGATTCCTGAAAGAGGAGGTTGCAGAGAATCCTCTGAAAGCCGAGTGCTATCTTCCGACAGTCGTTTCGGCACTGCTTTCCGAGGGTAAATGTGACGTACAGGTGATAAAGACCTCGGATAAATGGCACGGGGTGACCTATAAAGAGGATAAACCCGCTCTTACCGAGGCTATCAGAGAAATGAAGAGAGACGGGCTGTATCCGCAGTCTCTCTGGTAAAGAAAGGAAGTATTATGGAAAGTATTCTGGTTCTGGATTTTGGGGGACAGTACAATCAGCTCATAGCGAGACGGGTCAGAGAGTGCCATGTATATTGTGAAGTGCATTCATCGGATATGCCGATAGACGAGATAAGAAAGATGGCTCCCAGGGGGATCATACTTACGGGAGGACCCAACTCCGTGTACGAACCGTCTTCGCCTCATGCCGACAACGAGCTCTTCTCCGTCGGTGTTCCCATACTGGGTATCTGCTACGGGGCTCAGATCCTGGCCAGTCAGCTGGGCGGGAAGGTAGCTACAGCGCCCACGTCGGAGTACGGTAAGACAGAGACGACGGTGGATACGACGAAACCGTTGTTCAGAAACTGGAAAGAAACCTCCGTGGTGTGGATGAGCCATACAGACTATATTGAGAAGGTCCCGGAAGGTTTCGAGATCACAGGCCATACTGCGAACTGCCCGGTATCTGCCATGCAGGATATAAAGCGAGGGTTCTATGCAGTGCAGTTTCATCCCGAAGTGGTCCATACCGATGAGGGTAAGAAACTCTTCGAGAATTTTGTGTATGATATCTGCGGATGCAGCGGAGACTGGCAGATGTCTTCTTTCATAGACTCATCAGTCGAACGTATCCGCGAAAAAGTGGGAGGGGGTAAAGTCCTGCTCGGTCTGTCCGGGGGAGTGGATTCGTCGGTGGCGGCGGCTCTTTTGTCCAGAGCTATTGGGAAACAGCTCACCTGTGTTTTCGTGGATCATGGTCTGCTGAGAAAGAACGAGGGAGATGAGGTAGAAGAAGTATTCGGAGGCAAAGGTCAGTTCGAGCTCAACTTCGTACGGGTGGATGCAGCGGAGCATTTTTATGAAAAACTCGCAGGGATAACTGAGCCTGAGCAGAAGAGAAAGATCATCGGTGCTGAGTTCATAAATGTCTTCGAATCTGAGGCAAATAAGATCGGTGAAGTCGATTACCTGGCCCAGGGTACCATTTACCCCGATGTCATCGAGTCGGGACTCGGCAAATCCGCTACGATCAAGTCTCATCATAATGTGGGAGGTCTTCCGGATCATGTAAACTTCAGAGAGATCATCGAGCCCCTGCGCATGCTCTTCAAAGATGAGGTAAGAGAGGTAGGACTGAAGCTTGGCATTCCGGAGAAGCTCGTATACAGACAGCCCTTTCCGGGCCCCGGACTGGGGGTACGGATAATAGGTGAGATCACTCCTGATAAAGTGCGTATGGTCCAGGAGGCTGATGCTATATTCAGGAGCGAGATCGAGAAAGCAGCAAGCGATAACAGCCTGCCTGACTGGAAGCCGTCACAGTATTATGCGGCACTCACAAACATGCGATCGGTAGGTGTCATGGGCGACGGACGTACCTATGACTATGCGATAGCCCTGCGTGCTGTCATCACATCAGACTTCATGACGGCAACAGCAGCACCCGTCCCGTGGGAGATCCTGACCAGGGCTGCAGATCGTATAGTCAACGAAGTCAAGGGAGTGAACCGGGTCCTTTACGACTGCACATCAAAGCCTCCCGCCACGATAGAGCTGGAGTGAATTGAAAATATCCCGCAAGCCTTGAAAATACTGGGTTTGCGGGATTTGTTTTTGCCTTTTGAGTACAATTTGAGTACAAAATTTATTTTTTCTTCTTTTTTGAACTGTCAAGCAGGGCATTTCGTTTTGCTATACGAGCATCGTAGTCAAGGTTTTCATGCTGCGTTTGACTTACGGGTAGATCAGAATAGTAGTCTACGATGGATTTCTTCCACTGTTCATAACTTTCCAAGCTCTCAAAGTAGCTCTCAAAATCAGAACGGTGCTCATATAAACTGTCCAGAAAGCTGCACAGATCACCGTTATGCTTATGATCATCATCTTTTCCATAAAACTTAAGGGCACAATACCATCTGTTCTCGCCGGATTCAATATCCGGTTTGTTTCTATCTACCTCAAATCTCAATTCATTTAGATCACTTATCTGTAATATTGCAGAGATCACTTCTCCAAGATTAGAAAAATGAATAGAATCGTTGGACAGTCCAAACAGCCAATCTAAAGAAATGTTGTACGTACTTGCGATTTTTAGCAGGACATCCGTGGAAGGTACAATGTTTCCTTTTTCATACCCTGATAATGTTGATGGCTGTATGCCAAGGGCTTCGGCAAATTGGCGCTGATTCATATTAAGCGTATATGATCTGAAACGCTTGATCCTTTCTCCGATGATATTCTCATTATTATCAATATTCATTGCAGTTCACTCCTTTCAAACAAGTTTATCACAAATAAGATTATATGGCAACAATAAAGATATTTATTAAAAATGAAAATATTTGTTGACAAAATATATTTTCACTGATAAAATTCACTCATACTGAATTATTTCAGTGACGCAGGAAAGGAGGTGCAACCATGGCGAATGAGAACAAAATCTATATTACCGCAGGAGAACTTGCGGAAATGCTGGATATCTCCATCGGTCATGCCTATAAGATCATAAGGCGCATGAACGGGGAACTGGAGAAGCAGGGTTATCTTGTGATATCCGGCAAATTGCCCAGAAAGTATTTTGAGCAGCATTGGTTTGGAATGGCAACAGCGTAAGGAGGTGAGCTTTTTATGAAAGCAGAAAAAGATCCCAAAACAGGAAAGTGGCTGATTCAGTATCGGTATACCGACTGGCAAGGGAAAAGGCGCAAGTCCATGAAGCGTGGATTTGCAACAAAACGGGAAGCGGAAGAATGGGCGAGAGAGTTCTTATCGAAGAAGTCCCCAGATTTCAATATGAAGTTTAAGAATTTCGTTGATCTGTACTTTGAGGATATGGAGACAAGGCTCAGGGCGAGCACAGTAACCCGTAAGCACTATCTCATAGATCTTAAGATACTTCCATATTTTGGAGAAAAGCCGATCAACGAGATATCTGTTTCTGATATAAGAACATGGCAAAATATGATGCTTAAAGGAGATTATTCACAAACATATCTTCGGGCCATGAACAATGAAATCAAAGCAATCTTTAACTATGCGGTCAAATATTATGATCTTCCTCATAATCCTTGTGTTAAAGCAGGAACGATAGGCAGACATAATGCTGATGAGATGGAATTTTGGACAAAGGATGAGTTTGATCAGTTTATCGAGACGATGATGAAGAAAAGACAGTCCTATCTTGCATTTATGATCCTGTTTTGGACGGGGATGCGTCTTGGAGAACTGCTGGCTCTTACAATCGGAGACATTGATATGGAGAGCAGGGAGATATCCATTACCAAGTCACTTCAAAGAATGAAAGGCGTGGATGTAGTTACAGAGCCGAAGACCAGAAGAGGTATCCGCACGATTAGCGTTCCTAAATTCTTGATTGCTGATATTCAGGATTATATCAATAGCCTCTATAAGCCGGAAAAGACAGACAGACTTCTGCCGATCACAAAATACTTCCTGGAGCATGAGATTAAGAGGGGGATAAAGGAGAGTGGCGTTAAAGACATACATATCCATTGTTTAAGACACTCTAACTGTGCTCTGCTCGCTTCCCTTGGCTTTACTCCGGTTGAAATAGCTGAGAGGCTTGGACACGAAAAGGTAGAGACTACTTTAAATATCTATTCTCATGTAATGCCGGAAAAGAGAAACGGTGTCGCCGACAGGCTGGATCGTCTTTACGAGGAGGGGATGTAGTGAGCGGATTGGATAAGAACAGGTTTCGGAATCAGAGTATGTGTTTCCGGGCATCTTATGAGGAACGCCGGATGATTGAGGAGCGCATAAAAATCAGCGGAATCCCTAAAGGCAGATTCTATCTTGATTCTGTGTTGAAATCCAGAATCATCATATCTGTTGGTAAGTTTGAAAGCGATAAGCTGAGTCTTGAAATCGGCAGACTTCGTCAGGCTTTGGAAGATGCCGGGACAGACGATAATGATCTGTATGCCACTTTGGTGGATTGCCGGGCATTTTTTGAGCAGATGATCATTACGCTTGAGCGTAATTACGATAATCCGGCACACCGGGTACGTGATGAACCCGAAGTAAAATAAATGCCCTTGCATTCCGCAAGGACATTCATCACTGAAACTTAAGGACGAGCCTTTGTTCCAATGAATCTCGCAAATTTATTATAACAGAGGCTCTCCCGGATGTTAATACCCATTTTTCGGAAAGGAGGGCTATGTTTATGCCTATTTTTAAAGAAATCAAAGAGCATCTGACCGCCAGACAGGTTGCTGAATACTACGGTCTGAAGGTCGGAAGAAACGGAATGGCTTGTTGTCCGTTCCATGATGATAAGCACCCGAGCATGAAGATCGACACCGGTTATTACTGCTTCGGATGTGGAGCGCATGGCGATGCCATCGGGTATGTTGCACAGATGTATGGTCTGTCACAGTATGATGCCGCATGTAAATTGATCGAGGATTTTTCTCTTCCGATAGAAATACATCCGACAGATGAACGAGAGCAGGAAAAAGCCAGGATGAAGTGGCGAAAGGAAAAGGAGGAGCGGGATAAGATCATCCATATCAAGGATCGTTTCAAGAAATGGTGCTTTGTGCAGATAGATATCCTTCATGAAGCAGAGGACGGAATACAGCAAATTAAGGACAGTTTTTGGAACGCTACACCGGATGAAGTATTCGGATCGCCGGAGTTTGAAACAGCAGTTAATGCTGAGCCATTCATCGGATACTGGCTGGATATTCTTTGTCTGGGAACAGATGAAGAGCGTATCGAATTATTTATGAAAGGCAGAGGGGAGGTGGAACGCTATGTCGGAAAAGTCACTGGAGCCGTTGAAAGACGCTTGGGAGGAAGTCGGACAGATACTGGATACGGAATGCAGCAGTGTGGATGATATCCGGCTTGATCTTGAGAAAGGTGATAAAGGCGGAGTGAAACAGAGTATACAGAACTGCATGACAGTGTTTTACCGAGATCCGCTCCTGAAAGGTGCAATCCGTAAAAATGAACTGACCTGCAGGACAGATATTTCAAAGGATATGGGCTGGAAAAGAAGTCCAACTTCAAGCATTACTGATGTTGATATTTTTCAGATCCAGAGATATCTGGAAAGAAATTATGGTCTGAAGAGTGAGAAAAATATCAACAAAGCAATCAGTATTATTGCCAGCGAAAATGGCTATCATCCGATCAAGCAGTATCTTGAGAGTCTTGAGTGGGATGGAGAGGAGAGAATCAAGCACGCTATGACAAAATATCTTGGCGTAGATGAGGACGAGTATTCCGAATCACTGTTGAAGCTGCTTCTTACGGCGGCAATCAAGCGGATATATGAACCAGGGTGCAAATATGACATCATGGTATGCGCTGTCGGCGGGCAGGGTGCCGGAAAGTCTACTTTCTTTCGGTTTCTCGCCTTAAATGACGAATGGTTTTCTGATGATCTGAAAAAGATTGATGATGAACAGGTCTACCGTAAGATGCAGGGACACTGGATCATTGAGATGTCGGAAATGCTGGGGACGGTGAATGCCAAAAGCGTTGAAGAGATTAAGTCTTTTTTAAGCCGGACAAAGGAGACATACAAGATACCATATGAAACACATCCGGAGGACAGACCGAGACAATGTGTCTTTGTTGGAACATCCAATGATCTTCAGTTCCTGCCCTTTGATATGACCGGTAACAGAAGGTTTGCTCCAATTATGGTACATCCGGAAAAGGTGGAGAAGCATATCCTCGAAGATGAAGCAGAGGCAAGGGAATATCTTGTACAGGTGTGGGCGGAAGCTATGGTGCTATATCGACAGACGCAGCGTCACGATCTGAAGCTGCCTAAAAATATGGAAGATCACCTTAAGGAGCTTCAGAAAGAATTCATGCCGGAGGATACCAACATTGGAATCATTCAGGCATGGCTGGAGACCTGTGGGGAGGAGTATGTGTGCAGTCGTATGATCTACGAAATGGCACTGGGACATGGTGATGATGAGCCAAAACAGTGGGAGACGAAGAATATTTGCGCGATCATGAATAACATGAAGGACTGGGAGCCTGTGTCTTCCCATCGTTTCACCGGAACCGCATACGGTACACAACGAGGATGGAAAAGGATAACCGATAAGGATGGTTTTTATATGGTATCGGACACATCGGATTTACCATTCGAGTAAAAAGTTTTTTAATGCCTGTTTACAGTTTACGTTTACAAATGCAAACGAGAAATAAAATGCCTGTTTACAAGAAAATGCAGGATTTACAAGGGTTTGAGGCATTGTAAACGGTGTAAACAGCGTTTTTACCAAAAGAGTGAAATTATATGATTTCAAGAAACGGAGGAAGAATAACATGAAAAGTATTTCAGAATTTAAGCCTGTGATCATAGGTATTGATCATGGATATGGAAACATTAAGACGGCACATGAGGTATTTCGCTGTGGAATAGAGAAGATGGCCGGGGATGCGATCGCCAGTGAGAGCGTTCTTACTTATCAGGGAGTCTCGTATGTTGTCGGAGAGAGTCATCTGATCTATCGGGGTGAGAAGACTGTAGATGAGAATTATTATCTGCTTACCCTCGCTGCAGTAGCCGAAGAGCTGAAGCATAAGGGCGGATTCACCGATGCAAATCTGATTCTTGCCGTAGGTCTTCCGCTTGCGAGGGTGTCCGGTCAGAAAGACGCATTCAGGGAGTATCTTATGCAGAATACAGATCCGGAGTTTGAGTATAAAGGGAAACATTATCATCTTCATATCGAAAAGGTGCTGATTTTCCCGCAGGGATTTGCAGAGACGGCGATGATCGGAAAACTGCCCGGAGACAACATGATCCTGGATATCGGTAATGGCACGATGAATATCGCACGAGTGATCAATGGTAAGCCGATAGAAAAGAGTCTTGTTACGATCGATTATGGAGTGTCTTTCTGCGTCAGGGAGATTCAGAGCGTGCTTTCCCGGAAGATTGGTCGAAGTGTGGAGGAGATGAAGATTGAAGAAAGGATCATAAGCGGATGCCGTAACAGGAGCGATGATATATCGGTTGAGACAGCAGATATTGCACAAAAATATGCCGAGGAGATCATCGGTAAGCTTAAGGTTTATGGATATGATGAGATAGATACAAGGCTTCATGTTTTTGGAGGCGGAGGGTGTCTGCTTAAGAACTATTCTTCACTCGCAGATTATAGCAACGTGAGCTTTTATGAAGATATCTGTGCAAATGCCAAAGGTTATGAGTTGTTTGCAGAGCGTAAGATTGGCAAGGAGGGATCTGCGGCATGAGAGCAGAGTATAAGACCATCCTTGTACGATTTCGGAAAGATGATCAGGATCATATGTTGGCATGGGAATACATTCATGACAGATGTTCCAGAAAAAGAACTGCTGCAGATTTGCTTGCAGAGCTTGTGAGGGAAAAGGACAGGGGCGGCATTACCGTCCCTGCATCAGAGGGGCAGATCGCAGATATGCTCTCGGATGTGTTGCACCTCTGCCGGGATATGGATGCAAAGATGGGTAGAGGTGTTCTTTCACCTGTGAGAGATGAGAGCACAAGTAGTATGCAGCAGGTGAAAGACCAGAGCGAAGTGGAAGTTGAGGCAGGTATTATCGACTTTGCTCTGGACATGGGCGATTAGGAAATATGGATATCAGACTGATAGCAATATTTCCGTCCTTGATATCCGGTGGATATCACAGGTGAGCATTTACTCACCTGTGAGCCTCCGGCGGATGCGCACGGATTTTTAGAGGAATTTGCCGCTAAGCGGCAAAAATCCGGCGCCGAAACGCTTGGTAAGCGTTTCGATCAATAGCCCATGGGCTTCCGTGAGGAAGCCGTGCGGAGGAGCCTTTGCTCCGCACCAGCCTCGCAGAGTGCCGGGACTTTTGATGCGTAGTGTCAAAAGTCCTTAGGCGTTACTCTTGGCAAGAGTAACAGAACCGTAGAAGTGAATTGCTCCCATAAAAATGGATCTGAAAGAAAAAGGAGAGTGAATTGGATGGCAGGAAAAACGATATCCTTTGTGCTGGGCAGAGGAAATATGAACCATAATAATAGAAAATTCTATACGGAGAATGTAGACCCGGAAAGAACGCATCTTAACAAATCATATGTGGTGCAGTCATTAAAGGCTGCGTATAAGGAGTGCTTCGGGCAGGCATTGGATAACTATAATGCGAAGCAGAAACGGAAAGACCGGAGAAAAGATGATTATATATCTGAGATAAAGCGATCCGGTAATGGAGAAAAGGTCTTTTATGAGAATGTAGTACAGATCGGTGATATGTATGATACCGGAATTGTGGGGCCGGATGGAGAGATCACGGTGGATGCAAAGATCGCAGCGGAGATTCTGGATGAGTATGCCAGAACCTTTCAGGAGAGAAATTCCAATCTGTATGTTTTCAACATGGTATTGCATATGGATGAAGCAACACCGCATCTTCATATAGATTATATCCCGGTAGCGCATGGATATAAGACCGGTCTTGAGACAAGGAACAGCCTGACAAAAGCCTATCAGCAGATGGGTATCCCAAGGGCTAAGAATAAGCTGGAGAATGAAACCTCGATGTGGCATATCCGGGAAAGAGAGTATCTGACTGAATTGGCACTGGAGCGTGGGATAGAGATTACTGTAAAGGGAGTGGATCGTCCCGGGCTGTCGCTTCCAGAGTATAAGGCAGCTATGACCGAAGTGGAGGAATACAAGGAAAAGACAGCAGAACTTCAGATAATAAATGCCGAACTGACTGCGGAAAAGAAAGAGCTTCAATTGGATGTCAAAGCAGCAGAGGAAACCAGAGATGATCTTATAAAGGAAGCGGAGGATGCTGAAAGCCGTGTACAAAAAGTACAGGAGATTCTGGATGGCGATATCTTAACGAAAAATACTTTACAGGAAAAGTATCTGAAACTGGCTGATGATGCTGTGGCAAATGATTCAGACAAGCCGGTGGCACAGAAGATCAGAAATGCGCTGGGACAGGAAACGGGATATGTTAAGGTAGCTGAATCAGATTGGAAAAAGATGCTCCGGATCTTCCGTGTAACCAGAACAAAGGATAAAGCGGTAGAGGAGATGGCGAAAGATATGGTCACCAAAGATTCAAAGATTAAGACACTGACGGACAGACTTGATAAATGTAAGGAATTTCTTCAAAAGCACAATCTATTTGAGGCTTTCAAGGAATTTATAAAACCAAAAGAACAGAAGAGAGAGCGAGTATCTATTCATGAAAGAATGGCAGAGAAGAAGATCATCCTGGCAGAGCAGGAACCGTTCCGTAAGGCACAGGAGAAAGATCAGCATAAGAAACAGCAGATAGCAATTTGATGGAGGTGGATCATGGAACTTGAATATGTAAAATATGGAGACTATTATATTCCGGCATTGAGAGCAAATGAAGAACCGGAGGAGCCTTTGACAAAATGGGGGCTGATGCGTCGGAGCTTCCTAAAAGAGCATCGGAGAGGCATATATTCCGGAATGATGCTTGAGGGTACGCTAAAGGAGCATTGCTTAAGTATTCAACGTCAGGCAGAGGAGCGAATGGATGTTATCGTGGAGCAGATGACTCGGACACAGGGTGTTGATGAACGGCTGAAGGCATCGGATCAGATGAAGTGGGTGCGGATGATGAATAATATCCGGGCATGTGCGGAAGAGATAATTGAAAACGAGATAATCTATGCATGAGTGGAAAGGCTGCCTTTGGGCAGCTTTTCCCATGCTATAAATCGCGCAATATGTAGAAACAAAAATATTGCAAATTATTTCAGGATATTTTATATTATATTTGTTAGATTAGACCACCACCCAGAAAGGATTGAAGGTAATGGCGAGCGTTGAAGAAAAGGTTGAAGAGAAGTACAAGAAAATTTTGAGTAGTCTTGATGTCCGACACTATGGTAAAACAGAGGAGATCAATCCCTCTATAACGGCGGCATTAAAACAGGCTGACTCAAAATCCGGCGGGAACGGAAAAAACTATCCTGATATTCAACTTTTGCTTGATAATAAACATGGCAGACGCATCCCTGTCATGATGGAGGCAAAGGGCAATAAGGGTAAGCTTGAAAAGCTTAATAAAGATGGTGAAATCATAGGAATAACATATTTTGAAAAAGACTCCGGTACGCATAAAGCCGGAGATCCTAATTATTCTGCGGTGCAGCAGTATGCGGTAAATGGCGCATTGCATTATGGTTCAGCAATTCTTGACGGTGGGGATTATACAGAAGTCATCATTGTTGGTCTTAACGGTTCTCAACTTGATAAGAATGGGGATGTAGTTGATGCTGAATTCAAAGCGTATTACGTATCGGAAAAGAATAATAGAGTGCCAAAGCTGATAAAGAGACTCGATGCATATATGAAATTGTTCAAGCAGATGAACATAGATAAGCTCTATAAGGAATTGGATACGCTTAACCTATCAGATGAGGAACGTGAAAAGATCAGAAGTAAAGCGGAGGCTACTCTTGAAGAACGTGTTAAGGGAATTCATCAAAGCCTTTATGATGACAAGAATCTTAAAACAGCGCTTGGCACGAATGAGAAGCTGTATTTGTTCTGCGGATTGATAATGGCGGGGCTTTCTGTTGAGGGAGTGGCACCTCTTAATGTTTCGGATTTTGCCGGGAATGATGACGATGAGGACAACGATGGTACAAAGATCTTAACCAGAATAAAATCCTTTCTTAAGAAAAAGAAATGCTCTGATGATAAGATCGACATGATTGTCGGACTTCTTACACCGGTATTCCGGAAAAATGTGTTATGGAAGCCGACAAATGGAGAGAGTATTATCAGAAATCTCTTTAAGCAGGTAAAGCAGGATATCATACCGTGTCTCGAGTCCAATCTTCATTTGGACTTTACAGGTAAGATTTTGAATTCACTAAATGACTGGGTCAGTATAGAAAACGATGCAAAGAATGATGTTGTACTTACACCACGATATGTTACGACATTTATGGCTCGCTTGGCTCGGACAGATAAAGATTCTTTTGTTTGGGACAGGGCAATGGGCTCGGCCGGATTCCTTGTCTCAGCTATGGATATCATGATAAAGGACGCCTCGGACAAAATATCAGACGAGGAGGAACTTGATGAGAAGATAAGACATATCAAGGAACAACAGCTTCTTGGAATAGAGATTCTCGGAAATATTTATATTCTCGCAGTTCTTAATATGATTCTTATGGGTGACGGATCATCAAATATTATAAACGGTGATAGCCATGATACGACACTTGGGGAAGGATTTCCGGCCACAGTATTTTTACTCAATCCACCCTATTCCGCTGATGGTAAGGGATTCAATTTTGTTGAAGAAGCTCTGTCCCAAATGACAAAGGGATATGCATGTGTTCTCATACAGGAAAATGCAGGGGCTGGACAAGGATTACCATATACAAAACGGATATTACAAAAGAATACACTGATAGCAAGTATACACATGCCAGCAGATTTGTTTAGAGGAAAGTCGAGCCCGCAAACTGCAATTTATGTTTTTGAGGTTGCAAAACCGCATAACACAAACAAGTTAGTAAAATTCATTGATTTTTCTATCGATGGATATAGACGACAGGCTCGCAAGAAGTCTACTCAGGAGGTAAACCTAAAAGACATAGATAACGCGGAGTCTAGATACGCTGAGGTTGAAGCGATAATTCTTGGGGAGAAACCCAAAACCAACTATTATTCAAGAGAAAATGGAAACATTATAGAGGATACCATATCTCTCGATGGGAACGATTGGACCTTTAATCAGCATAAGAAAATAAACATAATGCCAACGGATGAGGATTTTAAGAGGACGGTAGCTGATTTTCTTGCGTGGAAAGTAAGTTCTATTTTGAAAGGTGAAATTGACTTATGATGGATGTTATTCATAAATCTTTTTTAATAGGAGATCTCTTTTATATTCATACCGGGAGAGATATTATTATTGGCGACACTAAAGCGGGAACAATACCGTTAGTAAGCCATCAAAATACTGAAAATGGAATTGTTAAAAGAATATCCCCGTTAAGTAACAGGAAGTTGTTCAATCATAAAAATACCATATCACTTGCTGATAGAGGGATGTTTTGGGCAACGGTTCAGCAAGAAGATTTCTATATAGGTACAAGGGTAAAAGCACTCACATTAAAGAATGGTGAAAAAAGCACAGAAACACTGATGTATATTGCGGCATCAATAAATCGATTGCAGACTATATTTGATGAATACTTGGTAAATGCCACAGATAAACTTCCAACATTAAAAATAATGCTTCCAGTAAACAATGATACGGGAGAAATTGCATGGTCTTACATGCATGAACGCATTGCCGAGTTAGAGCATGAACGCATTGCCGAGTTAGAGCATGAACGCATTGCCGAGTTAGAGCGATATTTGTTAGTAGCAGGATTAGATGATTATTCGCTAAACGATGAGGATAAGCAAATCATGTCAGAAGATCGGTTTTATCGAGAATTTGTCATAGAAGATATATTTTACAAAATTCAGTCTACAAAAAGGAAGGGATTAGATAAACGAACAGATACAAGACTTAATCCAGATAGTATATTTAATCTTCCGTTAGTGAATGCGAAAATGGGAAATAATGGAATCATGTTTTATGGTAGAAAGGAAGACTTCTCATATGAGAATATGTGTATTGACATAATTCAAAATGGAGCAATTGCTACTGGAAAGGTATACCCTCAACCTCAGGACACAGGTGTTTTGTGGGATGCTTATTTGATAAAAGTAAGAGAAAAGGAGATAGCAATTAATGAAAGACATCTTATGTATCTTTCAATGTCAATAGAAAAAAGCATAAGGGAAATATTTGACAGAGAAACAAAGGCAACATGGGACAGGGTAAAGCAGTTAAAAATAATGTTGCCAATAAAAACTGATGTAGAAAACGGCCCCATTCTGTGTGAAAAAACATATCATAAGGATGGCTACATTCCAGACTGGGAATATATGGAAAAATACATCAGAGTGATAGAAAAGAAGGTAATTGCAGATGTTGTTAAGTATAAAGATCAGGTATTAGATGTAGCAAGAAAGGTGGTAAATGGATAATGGCAAGAGCAAAAAAAGACAGTGAGGCAAGGACATTCAGATTATCACCTGAGATACTTGAAAGATTAGATAACTATTCAGAAGAAACATCTATTCCCAAGACGGCTGTTGTAGAAAAGTCTCTTAAGATGTATCTGGATGCTAACGAACAGAATATCGGGGCGGAGAAAAACAAGAGATAGGTGGAGTGAGAGATATGTCTCATGTATTGACTGTAAGGATGGTGCATAAAGCGTTTTCGAGCTGTAAGGTTACATCTTTTGACTCGGTTATTTATCGTGAGAAATTGATCTTTGTTAAAAACGGTCATGAGGTAGTGCTTACAATAAGAGGTCTGAGAACAGAGGAAAAGAAACTGGAGCTGTTGAGGGCTATCTTAAATGTGCTATATGTATATTTGGGTGCGTTTCCCGATATAGAGCATATCATTTATGATGATAAGGAAATTGACAGTTCAAATTGGGTATTAAAGTATAATACCAGAAGCGATTTCAAGAGATCAGATTTGCTTTTATGTCCAATTGACAGCACTACCATGAACGAGAAAGTCCTAAGAGCATTAGGACTTGTTTCAGAAATGCCACTATACTCATTACAGTATTTAGTATCCGAAACATACAGACATATGATATCTGATCATAAGATTACACTTTTGCTTCATGTGATTGACGGCATGGTACAAAAAGCTGAATCAACGAAGGGAGAGTCTGACTGGAAGAAAAAGTATCAGAATAGAGTCCAAGGTAGGATTGGCAATTATAGACCGTCGGTTTACTACTTATGTAGAAGATATTTTTACAAGTATCATCGCAAATATAATTGCGAGATATTGAAGCTCCTGAGAGAGAATCAGTTTTCTTTTGTAGAAACAATTACTGATACAAGGAATTGGTATTCCCATTTTCTTGATAAAGGAAAGAAACTGAATCGGATGCACGATGGTGTGGAGATGCAGATATATTTTGAAATTATTTACTATACACTTAGGCTGATGTGCTTAGACAGATTGGATGTTTTGCCTGATGAAGCTATGATAAGAGAGTACCTTTATACTGTGCATGACTGGATTCTTGAAATAAAGTATGACCGTAAGGATGACCTGAAATCCAGAACATATAAGTCCTTGCGAGACTATCAGGAGTTCATAGATATTATCAATTCATATACGGAGAGTGTTGATGGATAAAAGCAACTCTGGTGTAGCAGAAAAAGAGCTTGATCAAATAGTAGAGAGGCTCGTTGAGGCAGTATCGCCCTTAAAGATATACCTTTTTGGGCCGTTTGCCAACGGAACGGCAAATGAAGATAGTGATTTTGATTTCTATATTATTGTTGGAGATGATGCACCAAATCTCACAGATTTAACTGCGATGGCATATAAATCAATCCGGGATGTCCGCAGTCGGGCGGTAGATATATTGATTGCTACTGAAAGTCAATTTGAGAAAGCAAATAACAAGCAAGGTATTCTGGGTGAGGTAATAAACAAGGGGCATCTCTTATATGTAAATCAATTATTATGCAATACTTCGATAATTGATTATGCGGTTAATCAATCTATATGGAGAGTTCGGAATGAGTAAAGCAATACAGTTCAACAAAATAACGAAAGTAAAGAATCCGGACAGTATTAAAAATGGTGTTGATGCAGGTAAACTTTCATGTGAGTGTATGGAAGCTGCTTCTGCACCTTCGCATATAAAGAAGATGGGGATAATCCGCAAGGTTAAAGTTTCAGACATAAACCTTCACGATGCAGTGACCCAGATGAATTCAGGAATTCCGGTAGATGAAATAAGACATGATCCGTATTTGAATGGATACAGTTATCGTGGGAAGGATAATGAAGTTTGTTTTGTTTCATATGAAGAATTGGAACCATACCGCACTTGGAAAGAGTATAAAGCATATCTTTTTGGGAGAGAATATATCGGACATTTACAAATATATATGTTTCCGGTGGAAATGAAAAAAGATGCTGGTACGGTAACATATGACCGATTGATGAAGATTGCCCAAAAGTATGTATTCAGCACTGATCCCGACATGTACCGAGATGAGGAAATCCTAGAAGTGATTATGAAAGCTGCTTTTATTGCACAGGAACCGGATTGTATTGTTGAGTACTATATTGATTAAAAGGGAAGCAGGTAACGGAATGTTGGAGAAGAACGAGATATTATTCGTGACATTTTTTTATAAGAGACAGATGAATTGGAGTGATTAATTATGGCGATACCTGCAAGTATTCACAATCTGCTTTCCGGAAGGGAAGTGGAATGGGCAAGGATAGAATTCAAGACCACATGGGACCCGGAGGCATCCCTTAAGACTATTTGCGCTTTTGCTAATGATCTTGATAACTGGGGCGGCGGATATATCGTGATTGGAGTTGAGGAGAAAAACGGTATTCCACAGCGCCCGCTGGTTGGAGTGCCGCTTGATAAGGTGGATGAATGGCAGAAGAGCATATTTAACAAGTGTAAGATGATAAGTCCCGATTACTCCCCTATCATTGATAAGCAGGAGTATGAGAACAAGACTTTTCTTGTGATATGGTGTCCCGGCGGATATGGACGTCCTTATGCTTCGCCTAAAACCATGGCAAAGGACGATAAGGAAAGGATTTACTACATACGTAAGGGCTCTATTACGGCAAAACCCTCTGATGAGGAAATAAAAGATTTGTTCTCGCTGTCAAACAGAACTCCTTTCGATGATCAGGTAAATCATACAGCAGAGCTTAAGGATATCAGTTTCCCACTCATAAAGGATTATTTGGGCGAGATTAACAGTGATCTATATAAACAGGCTGATGAAATAGGACTTGAGCGCGTATGCAGAAATATGAATCTGATCAATGGATTGCCGGAATATGTCAAGCCGCGGAATGTTGCCTTGATGTTCTTTAACTCTAACCCGGATAAGTTCTTTCCGTGTGCACAGATAGATGTGGTTCAGTTCCCTGACGGAGAGGGAGGAGATCAGATCATGGAGCAGATATTCAAGGGCCCGCTTCATGTACAGCTTCGGGATGCGCTCCGTTATATCAGGAATGTTATCATTACGGAGAAGGTGGTTAAATACCCGGATCGTGCCGAGGCAGACAGGTTTTTTAACTATCCTTACGCGGCTATTGAGGAGGCGCTTGCAAATGCCGTCTATCACAAGGCATATGATGAAAGAGAACCGATAGAGGTGCGTGTTACACATGATATGATAGAAATTATATCTCATCCTGGTCCGGACAGATCCGTTACGATAGAGGGGCTTAAGGCATATAAGGTTTACAGCCGCAGATATAGAAACAGACGGATTGGAGATTTTCTGAAGGAACTGCATCTGACTGAGGGGAGAAATACCGGATTTAGGAAAATACTGGACGCAATTAAAGCAAATGGCTCGCCGCTCCCGGAATTTGAAACGGATGAATATCACGACTATTTTGTGAGCAGGTTCTTTATACACGAAGGGTTTTATGACAGTTTTACTGAGACTTTTTCTGGGGACGAAGTAAAAAGGTCGGGTAGTACTACCACAAAAACTACCACAAAAACTACCACAAAAACTACCACAAAAACTACCACAAAAAAGAAAAAAACCGAACAGGTTATTGATCTTATAAGAGAAAACCCGGAAATAAGCGTCAGCGATGTGGCTTTTAAACTGAACATCACACAGGATGGCGCAAGGTACCACCTCAATAAACTAAAGAAACAAGGAATAATTCATCATGAGGGTCCCACAAACGGTGGCCGATGGATTATAGATATACCAATGTGAGGAAGCGGACTATGGTAAAACGCGATGGGAAAGGAAAATACAAAACGGTAGTCATCGGTGATTATGTATTCACACCTATCAAGAATCAGTTTAACGATAAAACGGCATACTGGTTAAGCAAGAAGTGGTATACGTTTGCTGTTTATTGCTTTACTGTAAGCAGTATGAATGATATTAAGATGTTGGAAGATACTGGGATTCTTGATTCTTACATAAAATATTTTGATTCCAGTGTAAATTCAATAGAATCTGCATAGTGATAATGAATCAACCAAAGTATGAGGAAATGAAGAGATGAATGCTAAGGAAAGTTACATTTACAGGCTACTCGATGGGACGGATAAGAAGTTCATAGTGCCTGTGTATCAAAGACCATATAGTTGGAAGCGGGCTAATTGTGGGTTGCTACTTGCTGATCTTATGACAGTATATCGTCAAAAACATGAGGCGCACTTCTTTGGAAGTATTGTATACGTACTGATTTAGTGACTTGGTATAAAATGCATTTATAAATGGTGGGAGTCATATGGCTATTCATAAAGTTGTCATAGAGAATTTTAAGATATTTAAGCATAAGACAATTCTCGATTTGTCATCGGGAATGAATATAATTGTAGGAAATAATGAAGTTGGTAAATCAACTCTGTTGGAGGCAATGCACTTGGCGTTAACAGGTTATTACAGTGGAAGGAGCATAAGCCAGGAACTATCACAGTATCTATTTAATTCCGAAACGATAAGAGAGTATTTGGAATCAATAAGACTTGGAACCCCAACCGAGCCGCCCCGAATTAGTATAGAGATATTCTTTGATGGATCTATTGATCCACTATTTGAGGGAGATAATAATAGTGATGGAGCATCTGCCGAGGGATTCATATTTAGTATCGCATATTCAGAAAAATATGACCTCGAATATCAGAGTATAATTAAAAGTAAGAAATTAAATAGTTTGCCTATTGAGTATTACGAGGCAACATGGATGTCGTTTGGTCGAAAGTCAATAACGCCCAGAAGTATTCCTATCAAATCGGCTATGATTGACTCGGTTGGTTATAAGGCGGGAAACGGATCCGATGCATATATATCGAGGATTGTTCGCAATTTGCTTTCTGAAGATGAAATAGTATCGGTTGCTCAAGCACATCGAAATATGAGGGAGCAATTTCAACAGGAGCAAGCCATTGTTGATATTAATACGAGAATTCAAAGCGAAACAGATGATGTCAAGGGAAAAGTCAGTCTTTCTGTCGATATAGGAACAAAAAATGCGTGGGAAACCAGTTTGGTAACAGAATTGAATGATATACCCTTGGCATATGCTGGAAAAGGTCAACAGTGTATTATAAAAACAGAACTTGCTTTATCGAATAAAACAGCACAGCGAGCAGAAATTATCCTGATAGAAGAACCTGAAAGTCATTTATCATTCTCAAAACTCAATCAGTTGTTGGCTTTTATAGAGAGTAAATATTCAGAAAAACAAATCGTTGTGTCAACACATAGCAGTTTTGTGGCAAATAAGCTTGGGCTAGATAAAATAATATTGTTGGATAATAATAGTATAATTCGTATGGACGAATTTACTTCGGCAACATTCTTCTCAAAAGTGGCTGGGTATGATACATTGCGGTTACTATTATGTAAAAAAGCAATTCTAGTTGAGGGGGCATCCGATGAGTTGGTTGTACAAAGGGCTTATATGGATGCCCATGAAGGCAAACTACCCATACAAGATGGAATAGATGTGATTTCCGTGGGACTTGCTTTCTTGAGATTTCTTGAAATTGCAAAAAAGTTGAATAAATCCGTATGTGTGGTGACAGACAATGATGGTGATATAAATGCAATTCAAGAAAAGTATAAAGATTATTTGGGTGATAATGCAGTAGAGAATATAAAGATTTTTTATGATGATGAAATAGATGGTCCCGATCAAATAAATGGGGCAACTTATAATGCAAATACTTTGGAGCCCAAGATTCTAAAGGCAAATGATTTATCTACAATAAACAGAGTTCTTGGGAAAAACTATGATAACGAGGATGATTTACGTATATATATGAAGAATAATAAAACTGATTGTGCTTTAAGAATATTTGAAACCATAGAAAGAATAAATTATCCAGAATACATAAGGAAAGCTATTGAAAGTGAATAGATTGATTATTGCTGCCGCAGGATCCGGAAAGACTCAAATGATTGTCAATGAGGCGTTGGAAAAAGAGAACGGTAGAGTTCTTATTACTACTTTCACAGAAGCCAATGAATCAGAGATAAAGAGAAAAATCATTGAAAAGAAAGGGTGTGTTCCTGCTAATATACATGTACAAACATGGTTTTCATTTCTAATTGAACATGGTATTCGACCGTATCAGTCGGTTATGATAAATGAGAGGATTACGGGGTTATTGTTGGTTCAGCAGGCATCCGCAATAGGAATACCTGAAGCGCAGGTCAGAACATATTTCTTTGACAAAAGTATGCAAGTATACTCTGATAAAATCGCTAAGCTTGCCTGCAGAATAGATGAGAAGACAGATCATAAAATTGTAAATAGAATAGGGAAAATCTATAAGGCCATATATATTGACGAGATACAGGATTTTGCGGGATATGATTTAGAATTTGCTTCTGCATTGATAGATAATGGATGTGAATTGACTATGGTAGGTGATCCCAGACAGGTGACTTATCATACACACTACGAAAGAAAAAATAGTAAATATCTTGATGGCAGAATAAAAGATTATTTTTCTGAAAAGTATGATGATAATATACTGACTATTGATGAGACATCTTTGAATTGTACGCATAGAAACTGTAACCCTATTTGCGATTTTGCGAACTTGCTATATCCAAATTATACTCCATGTGAGTCGGATGCAGTTATGCCCTCAGATCATGCGGGTGTGTTCTTTATAAAAAAAGAGGATGTTCCTGCATACATAGAAAAGTATAAGCCAAAGATACTTAGAGATAGTAGAAGAACAAAAGTTTATTCTGAGTCGGATGCTATAAATTTTGGGTTATCAAAAGGGTTATCTTTTGATCGTGTTTTAATATATCCCACAAAACCAATTGTCGGATGGTTACAAAATCATGATGCTGAATTGAAGTTCTCAAGTAGGTGTAAATTTTATGTGGCTGTAACCAGAGCAAGATATAGCGTTGCATTTGTGTGTGACGGATCTGAATTTGATGGATTTGATTTATACCGTCCCTAACTGTGAGTACAAAATGAGTACAATAATTCTGCGAGTCATACAAAAATGGGCAAATACGGACAAAATGCAAACTGGAAATGCCGTAAAATCAACAAAGAAAATAGGGTGCAGACACCCTTGAATTGAGATGGAATAAATTACCCGTTCCTGAATACTTATACAATCTGAAATAAGCGCAAAGGAAAATGATCATGAGAAATATAATAATTATTGAAGCAATGTCAACGGGATATAACCTTGTGGAGGATGTAAGGCGCAGAGGGTATAATCCTGTAGTGATCGAAAGCCCGGGTGATGAATCCGAAGACATAAAAAAAGCGCGTGAGAGCTCCTATAGTTTGTTTTACAGTCGTCCCGAGATAAAAAGAGCCCCTGATGACTATGAAGAGACGCTTGCCATGGTAAAAAGCTATGAGCCGCTGCTGGTAATTGCAGGTTCGGAGCAAGGCGTGGGACTTGCGGCAAGGCTGTCAAATGATCTTGGACTTTTAGGTAATCCCATTGAAAACATAGATGCCATGACAAAAAAGGATGCCATGCACGAGGCGCTTAAAAAGGCGGGAATAAGGTATATCAGAGGCAAAGTCGTAGACAATGCTGAAGCGGCAATGGATTTCTGCCGGGAAAACGGGCTAAAACAGGCGGTTGTAAAGCCGGTTCAGAGCGCAGGAAGTCAGGGGGTCTTTTTATGTGATGACCTTGAAGAGTTAAAAAAAGCAGTGGAAACGGTTTTAACATACAAGGACGTGTACGGAAGACCGATAAAGAGTGCACTGGTGCAGGAACGTATAACCGGTACGGAATATATTGTAAATACAATATCCTGCAACGGAGAGCATGTACTTAATTCCATAATGCGGTATGCTAAGGTGAAAACAGCAGAGGGCGGATATATTTACGATTATGCAGAGATGATAAACCATTTGGAACCGGGGCACACAAGTCTTGTCGAATACGCCTTCCATGTCGCGAGTGCGATAGGTTTTAAGTACGGCACCATTCACGGAGAGTATATGATAGACGAAGCGGGCCCTGTGCTGATAGAAGTAAACTGCCGTCCCATGGGATGTACCATGGCGGATGAGTATCTTGACAGTATAAACGGCCAGCATGAATCGGATGCGATGCTGGATGCTTATCTGGATCCTGAAGGCTTTGCACTTAAGAAGAAAAAATCATATCATCCGCTTCGAAAAGGGATACTGAAACTGATCATGATACCCAAGGATATGGAGGCGGAAGATCATCCGATATGGGTGATCGCCAAACAGTTACGAAGCGTCTATAAGACTGTCGCAAACGACACCTCAGCACCGGTATATTACAGTAAAACGAGAGACCTTGAGACAAGCGGAGGCGTGATTTACCTTGTTCATGATAACGAGGATATAGTTAAGTCCGATATGGAGATACTGAGGGAAACAGAGAGAAAGTATTTTTCATTCCTTTTAAACGATGGCATGTCGAGGAGATGGTTCGCGGATGCCGGGATAGCCGAACCTGATTTCGAATCGATCATAAAAGAGTGCGAATGTCACGGAGCTATACTTGCATCGGGCGATAAGGAGTGGCATAAGGACGGTATACAAACGGTAACACCGAAGACAGTTGATGAAGTGCATAAGGGCTTTGACTGTGTCATTATAGGTTATCAGCTTTCATTACTGGGGCTTAATGAGTCTTACTGCCTTGAACTGGTGTTTAAGACGATGGATAAGGTAAAGCCGGGCGGAAGAGTGATAATACCACAGAACACATATGAGTATCTTTCATATAAAAGAGAAGGTGCTGAGCTTTTGATGCGTATAAAGCAACTGACGATACAGTCGCCCCCGGCCGGGCTTTATAACTATGTGATAGGTCTGAAAGAGAACTGATATTAATGCGTAACGGTAAAATACTGAACAGGAAATTCTTCCATTTCCTATTTCCGACCGTACTAAGTGTTATGGCTATGTCGCTGAACGAGTTCGTGGACAGCCTTCTTGTGGCCAATCTGATCGATTCGGATGCCATGACCCTTGTAAACATGGGGTCGCCGCTGATGATCGCTTTTGCAGTGATATATACCCTTTTGGGCGTCGGAGGCTCCACGATATATGCGGGCTGTCTCGGTCGGTATGAAACAGAAAAAGCGGATAAGGTCTTTACCGTGACAATGCTTATGGCCGGTACTGTTGCATTACTGATCCTGATAATCGGCTTTGTTTTCATAGGCCCGCTTTCGGGGCTTATGTGCAAGGCGGTAGAGTATCAGCCGGTCTTTGAAAAATATATCAGGGCACTCATCTTGTCAGGAGTTCTGATCATACCTATACAGGTGATAATAAGTTTTACGCCGGCCTTTGGGTGTCCCGAAAAGGGAACATTCTTAAATATTACAGCTAATGTTGTAAATCTTATAATGGACTATGTGTATATACGCTTGCTCGGAATGGGACTGTCAGGCGCCGCCTATGCAACATTGTCAGGATATGCAGCCGGACTTATCATCATACTTGCTCTTTGTGCGCTAAAGAAGATGCGCCTTCCCTTTACCGGCATATCTCTTAGTGATACGAGATCACTGACAGAAACTGTATCTGTGGGGCTTCCGCCCGCAACAAACCAGATCGGATACTGCATAAAGATCTCGTTTACAAATGCACTGGCCTTCTCGCTTGCCGGCATGGCGGGAACCACGGTGTTTTCCGTATGTATGCAGGCAGTGTCAATGGTATCGGTTTTTATCGGCGGAGTGATAAATGCGGTAATCCCCATAGCCTCTTCTCTTTACGGGCAACGAGACTTTTCCGGTATGAAGATACTTATGAAAACAGCAGTACGGGTACAGTTTGTTATAAATCTGCTGATACTGATCTTTTTTGAACTTTGGCCACAGGGTTTACTTGCCATGTACAATGTAACGGGAGATATCCTACCGCCTGCAGAAAAGGGGCTTCGGATTTTCTCGGTAATGTTTTTGTTCCGGGGGTTTGCTCTTATCTATATTTTTTACTTCCCGGTGATCGGTCGCAAGACCTACGCCTTTGTAATAAGCATTGTGGACGGCTTTTTGGGTCTTATCCCGCTTGCACTGATCCTGACAAAGATACATGGTATAAACGGATTGTGGGAGGCTTATGCATTGCTTTCCGTTTTGCTACTGGGTGTAGTGCTGACATTTAATTATGCGCTCTCCGTACGATCCGGGGGAAAATACAGCAAACTGCTGTTGCTTGAGCATGAAGACGAAAACATACCCGTATATGAATGTACCGTTAAAATGAGATCGGAAAACATATCCCGGCTGGCTGAGGATATACAGGGCTTCTGTACCCTGAAGGGTGTTGATACAAGGGTTGCCGCACTTACTGCTGTTTCCGTGGAGGAAATGAGCGTTTATTCATCCGAACAAAGTAAGACGAATAGGATAGACTATCTTGATATATTGCTTAAGATTTATCCGGAATATATCCTTATTGACTTCAGGAGCATAGGCAGCCCGTTTGATTCATCAGCCACGACAAAGAAGTATTCAAATATGGAAATACTAAGAAAAACAGTAACAAACATGGAATACAACTATATACTGGGGATGAATCAAACGAGACTTATTTGCAGTACTGCCCGAGCGGGAGTCAGTTCTCTCCAAAAATAAGTCGAGATCAAAGGACCGTGACGATCAGAAGGGCATTCAAAAAAGTCGGCCCTTTCTTCCTTTCTATCAGAATGTCCATAGTGAGGGTGTCAGATATGTGCTGCCTCTATCGTGAGTACAAATTGAGTACAAAAAATTGGCGAGAGAGAAAAAACAAGGCGAAATGAGACAAAACAGACCGGAAATAACGCTCATAATCACGGCAGACAATATGATGAAAGGCAGCGAGAGTTGAGCTGGAATAGTACACGTGTCATAGGGCAAAGCAGATTATCCTCCAAGAGGTAAACTGTCTTATCCTGAAAGAATTAAATAAAACTCAAAAAAAGGATCTGTCATATGTATGAAAATAAGTTTAATAAGCATATGTCAATGCCGGCGGCATTGGCTTTTTCGATAGGAACCAGTATAGGATGGGGAGCGCTTGTAGTTACATGTAATACATATCTTGCGCAGGCAGGGCCGGCAGGAAGCGTTATAGGGCTTGTACTTGGTGGCCTGGTCATGTTTATCATCAGCCAAAGCTATGCGTATCTGATGAGAATGTATCCCGAAGCAGGTGGCACTTACAGCTTTACAAAAGAAGTGCTTGGCTATGATTACGGCTTCCTTACGGCGTGGTTCCTTCTTATGACATATCTCGCGATACTGTGGGCGAATATCACTTCGCTCCCTTTATTTGGACGCATCTTTCTTGGCAGTATGTTCAAATTCGGAAAACTCTATACTATATTCGGATATGATGTTTATGTTGGTGAGATATTGCTGTCGATAGCCGCGATGGCACTTACGGCTTTTGTATGTGCCAATTTCAGCCGCATTGTCGATATCGCGATGATCATCCTGGTGGGCATACTCATACTTGGGATTGCGGTATGCTTTATTGCAGCCATTATCGGTGGCCGGAGTATCGGCAGACCGTTCTTTATCGAGGATACCAATGCTGTAAAGCAGGTTATGGAAATCGCCGTTATATCGCCATGGGCATTTATAGGTTTTGAAAACATATCGCACTTTACGGAAGAGTTTTCATTCGAAAGACGAAAGATAAACCGGATATTTACGCTGTCTCTTGTGATAACGCTTGTGCTGTATGTGATGATAACGCTGCTGTCGGTAACGGCTTATCCGGAACGCTATTCGAATTGGACAGAGTACATCGCGGACATTGAAAACCTGAGCGGGATAGAGGCGCTTCCTCCTTTCTACGCTGCGGATCATTACCTTGGGAGTACAGGTGTTTTTATCCTGATGGTTGTCCTTCTGGCTCTTGTCATTACCAGTCTTCTCGGTAACACAAGTGCACTCGGCCGATTGATCTCGTCTCTGTCAAATGACAGGATAATGCCGAAGCAGCTTGGGGAGCACGGCGCAAACCATATCCCGCAAAAAGCCATCTGTTTTGTCGGAGCGGTATCATTTCTGATCCCGTTTGTCGGAAGGACGGCTATCGGGTGGATCGTTGATGTCACTACCATAGGCGCTACGATCATTTATGCCCTTACATGTGCTACCGCCGTTAAACTGGCAGGTCAGTCCGGGGATAGGAGGGAGGTTACGGCGGGCAAGATGGGATTGTGCCTGATGGCTGTATTCGGAGCCTATCTTCTTATTCCCGATATTATTTCAAGAAGTACTATTTCAAAAGAGACATTTCTGCTTTTTTCGGTATGGAGTGTCCTTGGCTTTGTATATTTCAGACATATACTGAAGCGCGATACGGAAAAACACTTCGGGTCATCGGCCATAGTGTGGATCGCGCTCCTTGGACTCGTATTATTTGTGGCATTTGTCTGGATGAAACAGTCTATGATCGCCTCTGATGATTCGACCAAAGCCGCAGTGATGGAGCATTATGAAAGAATGGCCGGGACAGATGAGACGGAGGATGATGCTTTTATCGAGAGCCTGTTTGAAATACGGGAGCAGAACACAACAAAGATAGTGTTTATCACTATGATCCTGTTCGGATTTGTTCTTGTTGTAATGCTGACGAACCACTCCTATATGTCAAGACGGTCATTGGAAAGCGAGATGAGGGCTAACACCGATTCAATGACGGGAGTCAGAAATAAGGCGGCGTACCTGGCGCGGGAGAAGGAGATAAATGAAATGATCACCTCAGGTACAGTCAGGAGCTTTGCCGTCGTAGTATGTGATGTAAACGGACTTAAAAAGATCAATGATACATTGGGACACAAAGCCGGTGACGAATACATCATATCTGCCAGCAAAATGCTGAGTGAGATATTCCAGCACAGTCCTATATACAGGGTTGGCGGGGATGAGTTTCTGATAATCGTCTCGGGAAAAGACTACAGCGTAAGGGGAGAGCTTGTGTGGATACTTCACGAGCGCTCCAAGGATCATATTACAAGCGGCGGTGCTGTTGTGTCGGGTGGGATCTCGGATTATATACCGGATATAGACCCTGATCTGAACAGCGTCTTTGGCAGGGCAGACAAGAAGATGTATGAGGAAAAGAAACTCCTTAAGAGTCTGGGTGCCGTAACAAGAGATGATGAGAAGGACGGGACCGGTGCAGAGAGTGCCGGAGCCCTGCCTGATGCTCTTACAGAAGACAATTTCACCCTTAATGTCAGAAGATGTGTTATGATCGTTGATGATGAGCTGTCCAGCCGGCAGATTATCGGTAATATGATCGAGGATGATTACGAAGTTTTGTATGCATCAGACGGAGTGGATGCCCTCAAAAAGCTTGTTGAACACAGAGAAGATATCGCGCTCATCCTTGTGGATCTGTACATGCCGAATATGGGAGGAGTGGAGCTGCTGGGAAGACTTAAAGAGGATCCGGAGCTGAGATTTATACCGGTCATCGTAATGACATCCGATCAGAAATCCGAAGCGGAATGTTTAAAGCTCGGTGCGGCAGATTTTATATTAAAGCCCTATCCTGTGCCTGAGGTCATTAAGGCAAGGATAAATAGAAGTATAGAGTTCTCGGAGGACAGGAGCATTATCAACTCCACCGAGAGAGATACCCTTACCGGTCTGTTCAATACGGATTATTTCCTGCGCTATGTTAAACTGCTTGACCAGCATTACCCGGAACACCCTATGGATGCCGTTGTTGTCAATATCAACAGATTCCATATGATAAACGAGAGATACGGCAGGGAGTACGGTGATCTCCTGCTTCGCCGTGTAGGTGAGAGAGTGCGGCAGCAGGCAAGGAAGCTCGGAGGCGTTTCGTGTCACAACGGTGCCGATGTTTTCTATATCTATTCGCCTCATATCGAAGATTATTCTGCTGTGATCGAGAGACTTGGCGCAAATCTTGTCGAAGGACTCGAAATACCGGAGGGTATGGATTCGTCGGGCAACGACAAAAGCATACATCTCAGACTGGGGGTATATTATAACGCTGACAAGACCCTGGACACCGAGAGGCGCTTTGACCGTGCAAAGATGGCTGCGGAAGGCGTCAGGGGCGATTATACCAAAGCTATAGGTAAATACGATGAAGAGATGCACAAGGAGATGTTATTCAGGGAACGTCTTCTTGAGGATTTCAGGATCGGACTTGATAACAAAAACTTCACCGTATACTTTCAGCCAAAGTTTGATATCCGACATAAGGAACCGATACTGTCAAGCGCTGAGGCACTCGTTCGCTGGATGCATCCTGAATTCGGAATGATCAGTCCGGGACTGTTCATTCCTCTTCTTGAAGAACACGGGCTTATATTGGATCTTGATCGTTTTGTATGGAACGAGACTGCGGAATACATCAGACGCTGTAAGGACAGCTATGGCTTTTCGGTTCCGATATCCGTAAATGTATCGCGTATTGATATGCTGATGCCGGATCTGAAGAGGATATTCAAGGAGATAATGGACCGCTTTTCTCTTACAGGCGATGACATCATTCTTGAGATCACCGAGAGCGCGTATACGGGAGACTCCGAGCAGCTCATTTCGATGGCAGGTGAGCTTCGCGGAATGGATATGGGCTTCAGGATCGAGATGGATGACTTCGGTACGGGCTATTCGTCTCTCAGTATGCTCTCCAATATGCCCATTGATGTATTAAAGCTTGATATGTCGTTTGTAAGGAATGCATTCGGTGAGCACAGGGATATGAGGATGATAGAGCTTATCATAGACATTGCCGATTATCTGAATGTTCCCGTTATTGCGGAGGGTGTCGAGACCGAGGAACAGTATCTGGCGTTGAAGGCGATGGGATGTGATATTGTTCAGGGCTTTTATTTTTCAAGACCGGTTCCCAAAGAGGAGTTCTCAAAGCTTGTTGAAGAAAGGAGCCATATTGAGACTCCGAAACTGCCCGAAGGACGCAGAAATCATACAAGTATTTCAAAGGCGCTGACAAATGATTTTGAGCGTATCTATAATATAGACACTTTGTCCGATTGTTATCTGGAATTCTATTCGGGCTTAAACGGCGAACTGCAGCTTGCGGGTGACGGTTCATCCTTCTATGATACGGGGATTAGTGTGATAAAAGACCATGTTGTGGATGAGGATCGCGAAAAACTGCTCGCCGTACTTGATAAGGAAAATCTTTCAAAACTGGCAGGATCATCCGAAGTATTTGAGATCAGATACAGAAAAATGTTTAAGAATGAGCTGAGATCATATGTACTACGTACCATTCAAACAAGGAACAGGGACGAGAGCCATGTGGTCATCGGTATTTCTCAAGAAAAACCCCGGTGAAAAGCATTGGGGCCATCCGGAGCAGGAAAGACCACGCTGATAAAAATATTGACCGGGCAGCTTATACCGGATAAAGGATCAGCGGAAATAATGAAGCATGACACCGTCTCACTGAGCGGAAGGGATAAAAAGAGATCGGCATCATGATGGATCAGTTTGGTGTGTATGAGAGATTGTCGTGTACAGATAACCTGAGGATCTAGGGGCAAAAATCGAGCTGGAATAGTACATTTGTGTTATCTTGTTCATTTGGTACAGATAATGATAATAGGTTGCAGGTAATCCTTGTGGTTACCTGCAGTTTTATTTTGTAGAAATAATGTTGTACCTAATAAAAGAAATGTATACGTTGACAACGTATACGAGTTGACTTATACTTTAATAAAGTACAAAGATGTTTTTGGAGCATTCCTGTAATTCAGAAATAACGCCAATAGAATAAAATGAAACCTCGCGGTATGATGAAGGTATCATCTTGGACGGATGAAAATACCAAATCATAGGGAGGTTTCACCATGAACTTAA